>Ga0255338_1000494_pt1 | contig 122378 bp, 125 predicted proteins | sample MeOH1_35cm_T4_19_FD_203715 | JGI IMG/M metagenome (GOLD analysis project Ga0255338, IMG submission 203715) | Sandy soil microbial communities from University of British Columbia, Vancouver, Canada - MeOH1_35cm_T4_195 | ecosystem: Engineered > Artificial ecosystem > Sand microcosm >... | reverse complement strand
GCGTATTCCAGGTCGGAAAAACTCGCTTGCATCGTCCAAGCTCCCGCAGACACTGTGTGGGTGATCATTATCTCAAATACGCCCGCCTGCGGACGGCGGGGCGGGGAATAAATCAGTGTTTCCCTAACTAAAATTAGACGAACCGGTCGCGACCAAGCGAGGTCGCCCAATTCCGGGGCAATTCTTTTACTGTCAGCAACATAAAGCAATTTTCCCCAGTTTAGGCGACCGAAAAATTTCCGAATGCCCGCCCAAGCTCGCCGGTCCCGCCGCAGACGCGGGAACAGTATCACCTCGCGGATGGAAGTGGCGTCGACAAACAGCATGTCACGGCGATCAGCGCCGGTGCCCTCGCCAACGGTCGGCGGCGGGCCGTATTCGAGTGCTGCCACGTAAGCGGCGGCGAAACCCTGCGCAGGCCGGAGCGATCCGCCTTCTGGGTTGCAGCTCTGGACGCCGCCGTCAGCCGCCGACGCGGGCGAGATCGCCCTTGCCCGGCCGCACCACGTGCGGCACGCCGTCCTCGAAGGCCACCACGGTGCTGACCTGCCAGTCGCCCGGGCCGGCGTCGAGCAGCAGGTCGATGCGCTTGCCAAGGCGCGTCTCGATGTCTTCCGGGTCCAGCAGCGGAAAATCCTCGCCGGGCAGTTGCAGTGTGCTCGACAGCAGCGGCGCCTCGCGCAGCGCCAGCAGGCCCTGCGGCACGGTGTGATCGCAGATGCGGATGCCGACCGCGCGGCGGCGGTCCTGCAGGCGCTTGGGCACCTCGCGCGTGGCCGGCAGCACGAAGGTATACGGTCCCGGCGTGCTGGCGCGCAGCAGGCGGTGCTCGGTGGTGCCCAGCGTGGCGTAGCTCGATACCTGCGACAGGTCGCGGCACAGCAGCGTCAGCGGGTGGTTGTCGTCCAGCTGGCGCAGCGCGCGGATGCGCTCCACGGCTGCCTTGTCGGTCGGCTCGCACAGCAGCACGTAGCTGCAGTCGGTGGGGCAGGCCACCACGGCGCCGTGCGCGATGGCGTCGGCGGCCTTGGCCAGCAGGCGCTGCTGCGGGTTGTCGGGGTGCAGGTGAAAGCGCTGCATGGGTGTCGGCGGGCGTTCGTCGTGGCGTGGGCCGGGCATGGTAGCGTTTAACGCCGCACAAACCGGGCGCGTCGCACAATGTGCCTGTGCGTCTGGCACGAATTTTCCGAGGTTGTCTGGTGTGAAGTTACTGTTCGATTTTCTGCCGATCGTGGTGTTCTTCGCCGCCTACAAATGGGCCGGCATTTACTGGGCCACTGGCGCTGCGGTGGCAGTGGCAGCCTCGCAGATTGTGATCCTGCGCGCGCTGCGCCGGCCGATCGACAAGACGCAGTGGTTCAACCTGATCCTGCTGGCGGGTCTGGGCGGGCTGACCATCGCCCTGCACGACGAGCGTTTCATCATGTGGAAGCCGAGCCTCATCAACTGGGCCTTCGCGTGCGCCTTCGGGCTCAGCTTGTTCGGGCGTTCGTCGCTGACCGAGCGCATGCTGGGCGCGCAACTGGCCCTTCCGCGGGCCGTGTGGCGCCGGCTCACGGTCGGCTGGGTGGTGTTTTTCCTGCTCAGTGGCGCGCTCAATGCGTACGTTGCCTTTGTGTACCAGGTGACGCCGCAAAGCCTTGATGGCGACCAGCGGGCGACCTACACGCAGGTGGCGAGCGACGATGGCGCCTACGCGCGCGCAGTCGAGGGCAAGGCGCTGGCCGATCTGGATGCCGCGCAGCGCGCCGCCGTGGTGGCCCAGGCGCCGCAGCAGCGGCAGGCCGCCTACCTGCGCAAACTGCACCGCGACCTGTGGGTCAATTTCAAGCTGTTCGGACTGCTCGGCCTGACGCTGGCGTTCGTGCTGGCGCAGGGCGTGTACCTGAGCCGCTACATGCCGGCCAGCGGCGACGCCGGGGAATCCACCGCATGAACGTCTCTACCGACAGCCCACGCATGGCGCGTATCCGCGCCCGTCTGGCCGAGGCGCTGGCACCGACCCGCCTTGACCTGGTCGACGACAGCCACCAGCACGCCGGGCATGCCGGCGCGCGCCAGGGCGGGCATTTCACCGTGCGCATCGGGGCGCCCGGTTTTGCCGGCAAGCGGCCGCTCGAATGCCACCGCATGATCTACGCGGCGCTGGGCGAACTGATGCAGACCGACATTCACGCCCTGAGCATCGAGCTGCTGACGGACGCGACGCCCGGCAGCGGTTAGCGTGCCCGGCACCGACTGCCGCGTCAGAATTCACGAAAAAACTACCAGGAGGAGACGCCAATGACCCAGCGCACCGGCAAACGGGCGGTTCTGGTCGCCGCCAACCAGCCACTCGAAATCTGGGAGCGGCCGGTGGCCGATCCCGGCCCGGGCGAGGTGCTGGCGCATCTCACCCACGGCGGCGTATGCGGCACCGACGTGCACTTCTGGCGCGGCGAGGTGCCCTTGCCCGGCCCCGTCGTGCTGGGCCACGAGGGCGTGGCGGTGATCGACATGCTCGGCGCCGGTGTTGCCACCGACTACGCCGGCACGCCGGTGGCGGTGGGCGACCGGGTCTACTGGCAGCCGGTGGCGCCTTGCCAGCGCTGTTATGCCTGCACCGTGCTGGGCGACGTGTCGATGTGCGAGAACGCCTTTGCCGGCGTGTTTGGCGACGCGGGCGGCCCGACCACCGCCAGCTACTGCGATTACGCCACCCTGCGCGCCGGGCTGCCGTTCTACCGGGTGCCGGACGACACGCCGTCGGACGCGGTGATCGCCCTCGGTTGCGCCCTGCCGACCATGTTGCAGGGCATCGAGCGCCTGGGCGGCATCCGGCCAGGCATGAGCGTGGTGGTGCAGGGCTGCGGACCGGTGGGTCTGGCGGCGACGCTGCTGGCGCATCTGTCCGGCGCCGCGCCGCTGATCGTGATCGGCGCCCCGACCCGGCGCCTGGCGGTGGCCAGCCAGTTTGGCGCCACGCACACGCTCAGCGTCGACGACCTACCCGATCCAGCGGCGCGTGCCGCGCGGGTGCGCGAGATTACCGGCGGCCACGGTGCGGACGTGGTGATCGAAGCGGCCGGCGTGCTGCCGGCCTTTGCCGAGGGCCTGCACCTGATCGCCCGCGGCGGACGCTACCTGATCGTTGGCCTGTGGTCGGCGCCCGGCACGGTGGCGGTCGAGCCGCGCATGATCAACAACCTGAACCTGCGCATCATCGGCACCGCCCTGTCCCAGCCGCGGCATCTGCATCAGGCCCTGCAGGTGGTGCAGGCGCAGCACCAGCGCTTTCCGCTGGCCGAAGTCGTGACCCACCGTTACAGCATCGAGGATAGCCAGCTGGCACTGGAAGCGGTGGCGCGGCTCGAAACCGTCAAGGCCGTGATCGCACCAGCGGCCTGACAGCCGCGTAGCGCCGTGCCAAGGCAGGCAGCAGGCTGCCTGCGCTTGGCTTCGTTGTTGGGCCAAACGAACGATTACTTAAATCGCATAATCCTTCGTATACTGCCCTAGACGGATGGCACACCCCCGCAGCGCAAGGAGGCGCAACCCATGACCACGGTCACTTTTATCGAAGCCGACGGTACCCACCACGAGGTGCAGGCCCGCAACGGGCGCTCGCTGATGCAGGCCGCCGTGCAAAACGCCGTACCGGGGATCGATGCCGACTGCGGCGGCAAGTGCCTGTGCGCCACCTGTCACGTCATCCTGCCGGCGGACTGGTACGCGCGCCTGGGCGGCCCGGGTCCCGACGAGGCCGAGATGTTGAACCCGACCCCCGAGCGCACGCCAACCTCGCGCCTGTCCTGCCAGATCGAGGTCAGCGACGCGCTCGAAGGTCTGATGGTGCAGCTGCCCGCGTTCCAGATGTAGGCAACCGGAAGCAATTTCTCAAACTCACTCACGGAGGAGAGAGCCATGTTGGATACCGTCAAAAACCTGCGCATGCTCGACCAGGATCCACTCGGGATCGCGCTGGACCGGATCGACGTCAGCCAGGCCGAGCTGTACGAACACGACGCGCAATGGGGCTTTTTCGAGCGCCTGCGCAGGGAAGATCCGGTGCACTACTGCGCCGAAAGCGAGTACGGCCCGTTCTGGTCGGTGACCAAGTTCAACGACATTGCCCATGTCGAGAAAAACCACCAGCTTTTCTCGTCCGAGCCGACCATCACCATCGCCGACCTGCCGCAGGAAATTCCGTTCCAGAGCTTCATCCAGATGGACCCGCCCAAGCACGACGTGCACCGCGCCGCGGTGCAGCCGGTGGTGGCGCCAGTCAACCTGGCCAAGCTCGAGCCGATCATCCGCGAACGGGTCGGCAAGATTCTGGACGAGCTGCCGGTTGGCGAAACCTTCGACTGGGTGGAGCGGGTGTCGATCGAACTGACGACCCAGATGCTGGCGACCCTGTTTGATTTTCCCTTCGAGGAGCGGCGCAAGCTCACCTACTGGTCGGACGCCACCACCGGCGCACCCGACATCAGCGGCGGTGACTTCATCACTCCCGAGGATCGCAACGTGGCGCTGGCCGACTGTGGCGAACACTTCGTCCGGCTCTGGCACGAGCGGGTGGGCAAGCCGGGTAACGACCTGATCTCCATGCTGGCGCATTCCGAGCGCACCCGAAACATGATCGACTCGCCCATGGAGTACCTGGGCAACATCATCCTGCTGATCATCGGCGGCAACGACACCACCCGCAATTCGATCACCGGCGGCGTGCTGGCGCTGAACCAGAACCCGGCCGAGTACGACAAGCTGCGCGCCGACACCACGCTGATCCCGAACATGGTGTCCGAGATCATCCGCTGGCAAACGCCCATTCTGGGCATGCGGCGGCGCGCCAAGGCGGACACCGAACTGTTCGGCAAGCAGATCCGCAAGGATGACAAGGTGGTGATGTGGTACGTGTCCGGCAACCGGGACGACGAGGTGATCGCCGACCCGATGAACTTCAAGGTCGACCGCGAGAACGCGCGCCATCACCTGTCCTTCGGCTTTGGCATTCACCGCTGCATGGGCAACCGCCTGGCCGAAATGCAGCTGCGCGTGTCGTGGGAGGAAATCATGAAGCGCTTCCGTATGGTGGAGGTGGTCGGCAACGCGGTGCGGGCCAAGTCCAACATCATTCGCGGCTACCGCAGCATGCAGGTGCAGGTCCATCCCTGGTAGTTCGGCAAGCGGCCCTGTGGTCCCTGAATTGCAGGGCCGCGCACCACACCGGAAAAAGCGGTATGCTGCTGCCCGCAATGTTTGCTTGTCTTGGTCAGAGAGTGTGTGTTTGGTTTTTGATCGTCCCCGGCCTGCCTGCCCAGTGGCTGCTCTCCCGGCCCACGAACCGATGATGGTTCGTGCGCCCGGCTTCCGAAGAAGCGCTCGCCTGCGTAAAACCCTGCCCCGCCCGTCTGGTGCTGCCTGCGCCGGGCGTTTTGTCGTGTCCCGACGGCGCGTTTGCACGGGCCTGTAGTCCGTACCGTTCGCCGCCCGCTGTCTGCCCAGAGTGCCCCGTGGCCAAGCCAAACTATTCGTTCGAGAAACGTCAGCGCGAGCTGGCGAAGAGTAAGAAAAAAGAAGAAAAGAACCTGCGCAAGCTCGCCAAGAGTTCCGCGCAAGGGGATGTGTCGGCGCAGTCGCCGTCTGATGAATCGGCATCCGCCGACCCCGGCGTCACAGCCGGGAATCCTTGAAACCCTGGAGTGCTTGTAAATGCAGCAAAACAAACTGTACGTTGGAAATTTCCCCTACTCGGTCACCGAAGACCAGCTGCGGGCGTTGTTCTCGGAGTATGGGCAGATCACCGATCTGGCCATGATCATGGACCGCGAGACCGGTCGTCCGAAGGGCTTTGCCTTCATCACCTTCGCTGCCCAGCAGGCGGCCGAGAAGGCGCTGGAACAGAACGGTCGTGACCTGGGCGGTCGTCCGCTGAAGGTGAACATGGCCATGGAGCGCGACGCCAGCCGTGGCCCGCGTCCGGGCGGCGGTGGCTTCGGCGGCGGCGGTGCCGGCCGCGGCCCGCGCTACTGAGCGGGCGCTACGCGCCAAATCGAAAAGCCCGGAACTTTCCGGGCTTTTTTTTGTGCCCGATTTAGCGGCGCGGCCGGCCCGACGCGCGTCATGGGCCCCGGCAGCCCCGCCGTGTGCGATCCTTGCCGCGGGACACGCTTGCTGACAAACAACAATTCACTGGGTATCGAGGAGACAGGACATGACGGATATGCAGGGCAAGGTGTGCGTCGTCACCGGCGCCAACTCGGGCATCGGCAAGGCGACCGCGCAGGGACTGGCGGCAGCCGGCGCAAGCGTGCTGATGGTGTGCCGGGACCGCGCACGCGGCGAGGCGGCGCAGCAGGAAATCCGCACCGCCACCGGCAACACGGCGGTCGAGCTGTGGCAGGCCGATCTTGCTTCGCTGGCCGACATCCGGCGCCTGGCGGCCGAGCTTCTGGTGGCTCATCCGGTCATCCACGTGCTGATCAATAACGCCGGCGTGATGGTGGAAAAACGCCAGATGTCGGCCGACGGTTTCGAACTGCAGTTTGCGGTCAATCACCTGGCGCCGTTCCTGCTCACGCGGCTGCTGGAGCCGGCGCTGGCGGCCGGCGCGCCGTCGCGGGTGGTCAACGTCAGCTCGCGCGTGCACAGCATGGGGCACATCGATTTCGACGACCTGCAAAGCACGCGCAAGTACAAGATGTTCGCCAGCTATGGTCGCTCGAAGCTGGCCTGCGTCATGGCCACCTATGACCTGGCCGAACGCTGGCAACCGCTGGGCATCACGGTGAACTGTCTGCACCCGGGCGTGATCGACACCAACCTTGGCGGCATGCCCGGTTTCGTCAAGAAGCTGCTGCCCAAGGCGGACAAGGGCGCGCGCACGTCGCTTCATCTGGCCATGGCGCCGGAACTGGCCGACGTCACCGGACACTATTTCAGCAATCGCAAGATCGCCAAATCGTCGGCCGAGTCGCACGACCGCGCCGTGCGGGCGCGCCTGTGGCAGGAAACCGAGCGCATGGTGGGCCTGGCCTGAGCGGGCGCGTGCCTCAAAGGGTGTAGAAATCGATCAGCGCCGGTATCAGATCGTTCTGGAGCCGGATCGTTTTGCGGGCGATCAGCCAGCGCTGCCCGACTTTTTGCAACCGCAGTTCGTAACGGCCGAAATTGCTGTGCTGTCTTTCGGTCCGCGGGTTGTAGATCAGCGCCATCCAGCTGGCCCGTGCGGCGATCAGGTCGTCAGACTCGAACGCCGCCTCGATGTTGCTCACGAAATGCGTGGTGCGCGGCAGCGGCAGGGCGGTGACCGACTTGCCGGACTGTACGCGCATGACGCGCTCCTCCAGGCCACGGCGGGAGTCGTGATAGATCTGCGAAATCTCGGTGTCCGGGTCGCTGGTCTGGGTGTCCTCGTCGCGCCAGGCCGGCACCCAGTAGACGGCATGCGCGTCATAAAGCTCCAGCCAGGTCGCCCAGTCGCGGTCGTCCAGGCACCGGCATTCGAGGTACAGCAGCTCGGTGGCTATCGCGCTGGCGGTTGGGTCGGGCATCGGAATTTCCTGACGTGAGAGCCTTGGCCGCTCAGCCGGCCTGTAGCAGCCGGCGCCACTCCCGGTAGCCGACGTGGATGGCGGTTTCGTCGCCAAACGCCAGACCGGCCGGACTGTAGTTGCAGCGCGCGTCGGTCAGGCCGAGCGGCGTGAAGGGCTCAGGCGGCGCGGCCGGCGTTGCCATGCCGCGCGAGTAGCCCTGGGTGTCGCCCGCCGCGTGCGCGGCGAAGCCGTCCTGGTTGAGCGCGTACATGACGTTGTCGTCGGAGGTGGCAAGCCCGCCGGTATTGAAGAACTCCTCGTACTGGCGGATGCGAAAACGCCGCGCCTGCGGGCTCTCGCCGCGCGGGGCCAGGCAGTGCGAGCTCATGCGCGTGCGGTCGACTGCCAGCGGCTGCCAGGTGCGCAGCTGCAGCGACTGGATGTCGATGATCTGCAAGTTCGGAAAGATGGTCAGGTTGCGCTGGCGCAGCATCCAGTCCAGCCGCGCCGCGCCGACCCGCTCCCGGGCCAGTTCCAGCAGACGCGCGTCGCGCACCAGTGGACGGCTGTCCGGCCCCTGGCCGGGCGCGCCGACCGACCAGGACATGGCATGGCCGCGCGCGGTGCTGATGGTGCCGGCGATGATCGGCCCGGGCGCCTGCGGTGGTGGTCCGGCCCGTGGCCGCTGGCGCACGATGTCCACGAACGCGGCGTGCGTGGTCGCGAAGTGGTAGGCGTCGAGGCCGTTCTCGAATTGCAGCTTCCAGTTGCCGTCGTAGGTGTAGCTGGCCTCGCCGGGAATGTATTCGAGGCCGTCCGGTGCCTGGTCGGCGACCAGGTCGAGCAGCTTTCGCGCCTCGCCCAGGTGTTCGTCGAGGCTGGGCACGTTCGCCGACAGGCTGGCGAACAGGAAGCCGCGGTAGCTGTCGATCCGCGCCACCGGCGCCAGGTCGTGGCTGTCGTCATCGAAGGCGGGCGGGTAGTGGCCGTCGGCCCGGTCGGTGATGCCCACGTTGTGGCCGGCACTGTCGTAGACCCAGCCGTGGTAGGGGCAGGTGTGGAACTTGCGGTTGCCGGCCCGAAACGGGCACAGCAGCGTGCCCTTGTGGCGGCAGCTGTTCAGGAAGCCGCGCAGCGCGCCGGTGCCGTCGCGCGTCAGGATGACCGGCTGGCGGCCGATCTGGCGGGTCAGGAAATCGTGCGCTTGTTCGATCTCGCTTTCGAGTGCGACGAATACCCAGGTCGCCTCGAAGATGCGCGCCATTTCGAGCTCGAACACCTGCGGATCGGTAAATGCGGTCCGATGCACACGAAACACGCCCGCCTCGGGGCGGTCGTCGACCAGGCTGGCTGCCTCCACGAAACCTCCTCCTGGTAGCGCCACTACGCCGTTCAGCTGGCCGGCCAGATGCCGTCGAGCGCGCCCGCGATCAGCGTGCCGACGCCACTGTCGGTGAAGACTTCCAGCAGCACCGCGTGCTCGACCCGGCCGTCCAGGATGTGGGCAGCGCCCACGCCGCCGGCCACCGCATCCAGCGCGCAGCGCACCTTGGGCAGCATGCCGCCGTGGATGGTGCCATCGGCGATCAGCGCCTGCACGGTGGCGGCGTCCATGCGCGGGATGAGCTTGCCGCCACCGTCCAGCACGCCCGCGGTGTTGGTCAGCAGCATCAGCTTTTCGGCCTTGAGCGCCGCCGCCAGCTTGCCGGCCACGGTGTCGGCATTGATGTTGTAGGTGGCGCCGTCGCCGCCAACGCCGATGGGCGCCACCACCGGGATGAAGTCGCGGCCGCTGAGCAGGTCCAGCAGCGCGGTGTCGATGGCCTCGACCTCGCCGACGTGGCCCAGATCGATGATCTCATCAGGCATGGCAACCGTTTCGTGTGGCCGACGCAAGCTCAGCTTGCGCGCCCGAATAGCCGCCGCGTCCTTGCCGGTGATGCCGACTGCCCGGCCGCCGTGGCTGTTGATCAGGTTCACGATGTCCTTGTTCACCAGGCCGCCGAGCACCATCTCGACCACGTCCATGGTGGCGGCGTCGGTGACGCGCTGGCCGTCCACGAAGCGGCTCTCGATGCCCAGGCGTGCGAGCAACTCGCCGATCTGTGGCCCGCCGCCGTGCACCACTACCGGGTTCATGCCAACCAGCTTCATCAGCACGATGTCGCGGGCGAAGCTGTGTTTCAGCTGCGCGTCGACCATGGCGTTGCCGCCGTACTTGACGACGATGGTCTGGCCGCGGAAGCGGCGGATGTACGGCAGGGCCTCGACCAGCACCACGGCGACGCGGTGGGCGGCATCGATCGACAGCGGCATGCGGAATCTCCGGGCAGGACTGGCGCGAATTCTAGGCCCGGCAGCCATCGCTTATCATGCCGGCCATCGCCGCCCGGACCTCGCCATGCCCGCCGACCTCCTCCAGAAAACGCCCCTGCACGCACTGCACCTGGCCGCCGGTGCCCGCATGGCGCCGTTTGCCGGCTGGGACATGCCGCTGCATTACGGCTCGCAGCTGGACGAACACCACGCGGTGCGCGCCGCGGCCGGTGTGTTCGACGTGTCGCACATGGCGCAGGCGGACCTGCGCGGCCCGCAGGCCGAGCGCTATCTGCAGCGCGTGCTGTGCGGCGACGTGGCGCGCATCGCCAGCGGCAAGGCGCTGTACACCTGCCTGCTGAACGAGCGGGCCGGCATCATCGACGACCTGCTGGTCTACCGCCTGGGCGCCGATCGGTTCCGGCTTGTGCTCAACGCCGCCCGCCGGGATGCAGACCTCAACTGGCTGCGCGCGCAGCAGGCCGGCTTCGAGGTGGTTCTCACCCCACGCGACGATCTGGCCATGCTGGCGGTGCAGGGGCCGCAGGCCCGCACGGCGGCCGATGCACTGCTGCCGGCTGCCGTGCGCGCGGGCGTGGCACAGCTCGCCCGTTTTGCTGCTGCCGAGGCTGGCGACTGGCTGGTCGGTCGCACCGGCTACACCGGCGAGGACGGCTACGAAGTCATGCTGCCGGCCGCCGACGCACCGGCGTTGTGGCAGGCGCTGATCGATGCTGGCGTGCGCCCGGCCGGCCTTGGCGCGCGCGACACGCTGCGTCTGGAAGCCGGCCTGTCCCTGTATGGCCACGACATGGACGACACCATCACGCCGCTGGAATGCGGTCTGGGCTGGACCGTGCACTGGGAGCCGGCGCAGCGTGACTTCATCGGCCGCGCCGCATTGGCCGCCCAGCGCGCCGCCGGACCCGGCCGGCAGCGGGCCGGCGTGGTGCTGGCCTGCCGCGGCGTGCTGCGCGATGGCGCGCCGGTGCTGCAGGAGGGGCGGCAGATTGGCCACCTGACATCGGGCGGTTTTGGACCGACCATCGGCCGCGGAATCGGCCTGGCGCGGGTGCAGGCCGGCGCCAGCGGCGCCTGTACCATACGCATCCGCGATCGCGAGCTGCCGGCACGATTCGTGAATCCGCCGTTCGTGCGCGAAGGCGCGCCGCGCGTGGATTTGCCGCCCCTGACCGACGCCTGATCGCCGCCGTTTCGCTCCCACCGCTTTCTTGCCGAATGGAGACTCGCCTTGAGCCAAGTGCCGGACTCGCTGCGCTATACCCAAACCCACGAATGGCTGCGCCAGGAAGCCGACGGCAGCATCACCGTGGGCATCACCGATCATGCGCAGGCGCAGTTGGGTGATCTCGTCTACGTTGAGTTGCCGGCAGTCGGCAAGGCGCTCACGGCGGGCGACGCCTGCGCGGTGGTGGAATCGGTCAAGGCCGCGGCCGATGTCTACGCGCCGCTCACGGGCACCGTGCTGGCGTGCAACGACGCGCTCGCCAGCGCCCCCGAGCACGTGAATCAGGACCCCTACGGCGACGGCTGGCTGCTGCGCGTAGCCGGCGCCTTGCCGGCCGACACGCTCGATGCCGCCGCCTATCGCACGCTGACCGAGTCCGCCTGATGCCGTTCATTCCGCACACGGCGGACGAGGTCGCCGCCATGCTGCGCGCGGTCGGCGTGGCCGACATCGGCGCGCTGTTCGACGAGATTCCGCCCGCGCTGCGCATCGACGGCCTGCCTGGCGTGCCGGACGGCCTGCCGGAGTGGGAAGTCGGCGCGCTGCTGGCCGAGCGCACGGCCGGCGATCGCAACCCGACCTGTTTTCTGGGCGCCGGTGCCTACCAGCACCACATACCGGCCGCCGTGTGGCAGTTGGTCAGTCGCGGCGAGTTCTATTCGGCCTACACGCCGTATCAGGCCGAGGCCAGCCAGGGCACGCTGCAGGTGCTGTACGAATTCCAGAGCATGATCGCCGGGCTGACCGCGCTGGACGTCGCCAATGCGTCGCTCTACGACGGCGCCTCGGCGCTGGCCGAGGCCGTGCTGATGGCGGTGCGCGCCCACGGCCCTGCGGCCCGGCGCGTGCTGTTGCCGCGGGCCCTGCACCCGGCCTACCGCGCGACCGTGCGCAGCATCGTCGGCCGGCAGGGCATCGACATCGTCGAGCCGGGTTTTGATGCGCAATCCGGCCGCACGCTGCTGGAGGGCGTCGACTGGCAGGACGTGGCGGCGCTGGTGGTGCCGCAGCCCAATTTCTTTGGGGTGCTGGAAGACGTCGACGCGCTGACCGACGCTGCCCATGCTGCCGGCGCGCTGGTCATCGGCGTGGTCAACCCGCTGGCGCTGGCGATTCTGAAACCGCCCGGCCAGTGGGGCGCGCGCGGCGCGGACATCGCCTGCGGCGAAGGCCAGCCGCTGGGCATTCCGCTGGCCGGCGGGGGGCCGTATCTGGGTTTCATGGCCTGCCGCGCGGCGCTGATGCGGCAACTGCCGGGCCGCATTGCCGGCCGCACGGTGGACCTGGACGGCAAGGACGGCTTCACCCTGACGCTGCAGGCGCGCGAGCAGCACATCCGCCGCGCCAAGGCGACGTCCAACATCTGCACCAACCAGGGCCTGCTGGCGACCGCGGCGACGCTGTACATGAGCCTGATGGGGCCGGCCGGACTGACCACCGTGGCGCGCCAGAGTCACGCCAACCTGAATCTGCTGCGCGAGCGGCTGTGCGCGCTGCCGGGCGTGAAGCCGGCGTTCGGCGGCCCGACCTTCAACGAGACGGTGTTGCGCCTGCCGGGCGATCTGCCACGCGTGCTGGACGGCTTGCTGGAGCGGGACATCCTGGGCGGCCTGCCGCTGGCCGAGCACTACCCGGAGCTGGCCGATGGCCTGCTGGTCTGCACCACGGAACTGACACCGCCCGCCGCCTGCGAACGCTACGCCGCGGCGCTGGCCGATTTGCTGTAAATCGCTGTGCGGGCGCCTGCGCAGACACACTGGCGGGGCGTCGGCGTCGCCTTTCTGGCCGGCGTTGCGGCGGCCACGGCGCTGGCCAAGGCCAGTCCCGCTGCGCTCGACCTGCGCAGCGCGCTGCACCTGTCGCTGGCGCAGATCGGCTGGGTCATGTCGGCCGGCACCATCGCCACGTTTGCGCTGGGCGTCGCCTCGGGGCAGCTGAGCCACTGGCGCGGCGCGCGCCGGTTGTTGCGGGACGGCCTGCTGGTGCTGCTGGTGGCCGGTTCCCTGAGCGCGCTGGCACCGGCCACCGCCTGGCTGCTGGCCGGGCGCGGCCTGGAGGGCCTGGGCGTGGTGCTGATCACGGTGGCCGCCCCGACACTGATTGCCAGCCTGACCCGGCGCCAGGACATGGGCCTGGCCATGGGCGTGTGGGCGCTGTGGATGCCGGTCGGCAGCATGCTGATGCTGGCCCTGGCGCCCCTGTTGCTGGGCACTTTCGGCTGGCGCGGACTGTGGGTCGTCAGTGGACTGGCGGCGCTGGCCGTGCTGGCGCTGCTGCCCGGATTGCCGCGGGATGTGGGCGCGCCGTCGGGCGGGCGGCTGGACCTTTCAGTGCTGCGTGGCGCTGGGCCGTGGTGGCTGGCGCTGGCTTTTTTCTGCTTCAGCTGTCAGTTCTTCAGCGTCTTCACGTTCTTGCCCACCTATCTCATGCACACGCTCGGTCTTGGCACGCGCGCCGCCACGCTGGCCAGCGCCCTGGTGCCGGCGGCCATCATTCCGGGCAACCTGCTGGGCGGCGTTCTGGTGCATCGCGGCTGGCGGCCATCGACGCTGCTGGCCTTGCCGGCCCTGCCGCTGCTGGTGGTCCTGCCGCTGCTGCTGCTGGTGCCCCAGACGCTGGGGCGCATGTATCTGCTGCTGCCGCTGTATGGGTTTCTGCTGGGCATCATCCCGACCGGCATCTTCACCCAGGCGCCGCTGCTGGCGCCCACGCCGCCGGCCACCGGGCCGATACTGGGACTCGCCCTGTCGGGCCAGGGTCTTGGCATCCTGGTTGGCCCGCCGCTGGCCGGCACGCTGCTGGAGCGCGCTGGCAGCTGGACCTGGCCGGTACTGTTGCTGGGCACAGCCCTGGTCGGGCTGGTGATCTGTGCGCAGATGTTGCGCCGGGCGGGCGCACCGGCGTCGTCTGCGCATTGACCGCCCGCTAAACGGCGCCTACCCTTGTCATTGTCCGCACGTTGATCGCGGACGTCGCCCACGGAGCTCGTATGTCCGCGTTCAAATCTGTCATCACTACGATCTTGGCCCTGGCGCTGGCACAGCCCCTTGCCGTATTCGCCGCCAGTTTCGACACTGATATGTACGGCCCGGGCGCCAGCGACCAGCCCACGTCCGCCGAAATGGTGGGTGATGCCCTGGTGGCGCGGCCGCTGTATGCGGTCGCCACTGTCGCCGGCACGGCCATATTCATCGCCACCCTGCCCTTCAGTGCCCTGGGCGGCAATGTCGACCGGTCTGCCAGCCAGCTGATCGTCGGGCCGGCCCGCGGTCTGATGACCCGCTGCCTGGGCTGCCTCAAAACACGGCAGGAAATGCCCGTCGAAACCGTCGAACGCTCTGCCGAGTAAGCCCTGCTCGCAGGGCTGCGGGGCGCGCCCCGCAGCCGCCATCCGTTGCGTTTGTGCCGGGCCAGGGCGCGCTGAGCCTGCCCAAACTTCGGCCCGGTATCGGACCAGCCCTGGATGCTGGTCGTGGCCGGTTTTTTTTCCTGTTACGTCACCAAGAGGAGCAAGGACATGCCACTGGAATACACCCGCGGCAACGCCAAGGACTGGGCCAAGGAAAAGATCAAGGGCTTCTACATGTGCCCGATCACGCCGGTTGGCGAGGATCGGCACGTCGACGAGAAAGGCCTGCGCGAGAACATCGACGCCTTCATCGGCATGGGCATCGAAGGCCTGGTGGTCGGCGGCTTTTTCGCCGAAGGCTGGAACATGACGCCCACGCAGTGGCTGCGCTTCCACCAGGTGGTGGCCGACGCCGGGCGCGGGCGCATCCCGCTGTGGACCATCATCCTGGACCCGTGCGTACACACGGCGATCGAGAAAATGAACGCGGTCAAGGACATGGGCTTCGAGGGCGCGGAGGTCATCAACCCGGTGGTGCAGCTGCGCACGGACGACGAAATCTTCGACTGGTTCAAGTATCTGACCGACCACACCGACCTGGCGGTCTGCCTGTACCGCACGGGCGTTGGCGGGCGTGTGCTGGGCTTCGACCTGATGAAGCGGCTGGCGGACATCGACACCATGGTGGCTGCCAAGCAGGGCGCCGGTGGCCGCATCGACACCTTCCGCATGCGCCGCGAGCTGCCGGACAATTTCCTGGTCTGCGATCCGTCCGAGGCGGTATTCCTGGACGACCTGCGGGCCGGCGGGCAGTGCGTGTGGGGCGAGCTGTCCTACATCCTGTACGGCAAGAAGCGCCACCTGGTGAACGAATACCGGGCGCTGGCCGCGCAGGGCAAGTGGGAAGAAGCGCGCGAAAAATCCATGCAGCTGAACGGCGTGCGCCTGCTGCTGGAGGAAACCCTGCTGTGGAAGATCATCGAGACCAACACCTACGCCGGCACGGTGTCGAGTGTGAAGACCTGGTTCGAGGCCATCGGCCTGAAGGGTGGCCGCATGATCCCGCCGCTGCGCGACCTGCCGCCGGCCCAGGCCGACGTGCTGCGCGGCAAGTTGCAGGATCTGGGCGTGTGCTGATGCGCATGGCGTGATGCTGCGGGCGGCGGGATCGGCCTGGGCCGTCTCGCCGCTGGTTTTTGTCTGTGTCGGATCGGCGGAATCTGCGGCGGGGCCCGGCTATGCCGGGGCTCTGCTGATGATCCGTGCATTCGGCCCGAGGGCGGGCCTCCCACGAAGAAGGATTGTGGGAGCGGTGCCCCGCCGCGAATGCGCAAGGCGCCCGATGTCCCGGCCGCGGGCATCGCCCGCTCCGGTTTCAGACCGTGGCCGCGCCGTAATAGAGCGTCACCGTGTGCCGGGCCTGGGCAAAGAACAGCCAGCGTTCGGTCAGCGCTCCCAACGTGGTGCAGGCAAGCGCGACGGCCAGTACGGCATTCGAGACGCCTGCTGGCACCCACACCGTCAGCAGCACCAGTATCAGCGGCAGACCAAATCCTCCGATCAACGCCAGCTGCCGTAACCGGTCGGCGTGTTTGCGCGCCACCAGAAAGCCCATCTCCTTTTGCAGGTAGTTCTCCTCGGTGTGCGGGCGCTCCAGCAATCGTGCCTGGCCGAGCGCGCCAAGGCCGGTCGCATCGGCCGCGGTGGCGATCGGCGCCGCATGGTCGATGTGCCGCCAATAGGCCAGTTTGACCAGTGTCGCCAGAACCAGGCTGGGCACGGTAACGGCGCCGGCAAGGCCACGGCCGATGCCAAACACGCTCGCCAGCAGCGCCAGCCAGACGGCGCCGGTGGCCAGCGCCATGGCCAGGTAGCCGGGCACCACCCAGCGGTTGCGCCACTGCGGAATCGGCTTGAGGCTGGCGTAGATCATGGCGGTGCAGGACACGGTTGCCACGGCCAGGAATGCCGTCAGCCAGCCGGCCAGCGCGTAGCCGCCATCGGTGCGCCCGGCAAGCACCCAGCCGCCCGCGAACAGCAATGCCGGTGGATAGCTCACGATTGCCAGCACGCCCTCGCGCGACAGCCAGGACGTGCGCCACTGACTCAGCGCCCGCCAGGCGCGCTCCGGATGGCCCAGGTGAAAGGTGGAAGCGAGCAGTCCGCCGGTGATCAGCGCCAGCGCCGTGCCAAAGCCGGCAAGCCCCAATCCGCGGTCGGGTGGCAGCGCGCCCAGGCTGCCCAGCACGGCGAGCAGGGCCAGCAGGCCGTAGCCCATGCCGGAGCTGACGGTGAACAGGATGACCGAGGCGGCCGGATGCATGGCGTTTCTGCCGCTTATCGGGACAGCAGGCGATCGACCCAGCCCAGCAGCCGCTGGCCGATGTCGGCACCGCCGGGGGCGTCGTGCAGGGGCGCCGTGTCGGCGGCGGCGCGGCGCTTGCGCGGCGGCAGGTATTTGTTCACCGGCCGGTAGCCAAGGTCCGGCAGCAGGTTCACGCCGCCGCGCTCGGCCACCAGCCGCGACACGTCGGAGTCGGCATCCCCCAGATCGCCGAAATGGCGGGCCGAGGTCGGGCAGACCATCACGCAGGCCGGCTGGCGTTCGGCGGGCGGCAGGTGAGTGTTGTAGATGCGGTCCACGCACAGGGTGCACTTTTTCATGGTGCCGCTGTGGGTGTCGTACTCGCGCGCGCCGTAGGGGCAGGCCCAGGAGCACAGCTTGCAGCCGATGCACTTGTCCTCGTCGATCAGCACGATGCCGTCCTCGGCCCGCTTGTAGGACGCGCCGGTCGGGCAGACCGTGACGCAGTCCGGCTGCTCGCAGTGCAGGCATGAGCGGGGAAAGTGCAGCGTGCGGGTGGCGGCCGTATCGGCGCCGCCGCAGCCGGATTTGGGCTGTGTCTCGAAGGCGTGGATGCGGTTGAACCACACGCCAATCGGTTCCTTGCCGTAGGGATCTTCGTCGGTCAGCGGCGCCATGTGGCCGCCGTCGTTCCATTCCTTGCAGGCCACCGCGCAGGCATGGCAGCCAACGCAGGTGTCCAGATCGATGACCAGGCCGAGCTTGCGGCCGGTGGTGTTGGTTGTGATGGCGGTCATGGGGACGCGATATCGGATGGGAAAAGGGCATGCGTCGTGGGTTGGCACGCGCCTGACCGGCCACGTCCGCAACCGTTGACGCGCGTCAAGCCACGCTGCGCGGCGTGATTACGCTCGTTTGCTAGACTGCGGCTTGTCCCGGGTCGACGTCCACAGGAGCAGGAGAAGTGAGCGAAATGACGCACGAGGAAATGATCGCCCGCGCCGAGCACATCGGCCAGCAGGCGGACCTGGAAATCGCCGAAGCCGAACTGAAAGGCGGCTTTTCCCTGAAGCTGCGCGACGTGGTGCACAAGGCGCAGATCCACAAGCTGCTGCGCCCGAAGCGCTACGGCGGCTTCGGCATGGGCGCGCGCACCTTCTCGGAAGTGGTGCGCGTGGTGGCCCAGCGCAACGCATCCGCGGCCTGGCTGGTCTACTTCACCGCGCTGCACGAACAGTGGGTGGCCTACCTGGACCCCAAGGGCCGCCAGGAAATCTATGACAGCGACGGCTTCACGGCCGACATTTTCTTTCCCATCGGCAAGGTGGATTACGTCGAAGGCGGCGTGAAGCTGTCCGGCCAGTGGAACTGGGGCAGCGGCGTGAAGTGGGACGACTGGATCGGCCTGGGCGCCTTCGTCGAGGTGCCCGGCATGGTCGGCGGACCGCAGCCGTGCCTGGTGACCGCCAACACGCGCGAGATCGAAATCGTCGGCGAGTGGAACCCGTTTGGCCTGCGCGGTACCGGCAGTCACACGGTGCGGGCGGAGCAGGTGTTCGTGCCCTGGCACCGGGTGCTGCCGCTGGGACACATCAAGGCCACGGGCCACCCGATTGGCGGCGATTGGGATGACACCACGCCGATTTACCGCGTGCCGTTCATGCCGATGTTCTGCGTCGGTTTTGGCGCCATCGCGGTGGGCGTCACCCAGCGCGTGGTGGCCGAGGTCAAGCAGCGCGTGCGGGACCGCCAGCGGGTGCTGTACGGCGTCAAGGAATGGGAATCGCCGATCGCCCAGCGCAACGTGGCCGAGATGATGGTCAAGGCCGACAGCATCGAAGCCCTGCAGGAACGCTACGTGCAGCAACTGGAAGCCTGGGACGCCGCCAACACGCCGGTGGTGTCCGAGGCCGAGCGCAATCGCCCCAACGCCTGGCGCTCGCTGATCTGCAAGGAGGCGTCGGCGCTGGCGTTTCGCGGCATCGAGATGCTGGGCGGCGCGGCCACCACGCGCGGGGATACGCTCGAAATCGCGGCCCGCGACCTGCTGATGCTGTCCATTCACGTCGGTCAGCTCTACGACGACAACATGCTGGCCTACGGCCGGGCCGAGTACGGCCTGGGAGGTCATCCGCTGCTCTAAGGGCACGGGTGTTCGCCGCCGGTCGGTCAGGATGCCGACCGGCGGCGAAACATCCCGCCCCGGGACAGGCGCGTCGGTGCCTGTTCCAGGCCCGGCGGGCGGGGCAGCGCGGCGAACTGCGGTGCGCTGACCGGCTCCCGATCCGCCGCGGCCACCGGTTCGACGCGCACGCGAAGGTCGTACCAGGCCGCCTGTCCGGTCACTGGATCGCTGTTGCTGTGACCGCCGCCGGGCAGCAGGTCGGCGATCAGGTGGTTGAGCAGGAAGCCTTTTTCTGCTTCCGCCGCGCCGGGGTCCAGATTCCACGCGCCGGCACGCTTGCCGACCGCATTCCAGGTCCACACCGTGTCCGGGTTCACGCCGGCCATCAGGCGCACCTGGCACTTGATGCGCCCGTGGTGGCTGGTCACCCACACCCAGCCGTCGTCGGCCACGCGCAGGCGCGCCGCAGTTTCAGGATGCAGATACAGGCGGTTGCTGCCCAGAATCTGCCGCTGCCAGGCGTTTTGCGAATCCCAGGCGTGGTACATGATCATCGGCCGCTGGGTGATGGCATGCAGCGGGTAATCGGCGCTGCTCAGCGCTGCCTCCTCCAGCGGTGCGTACCAGATCGGCAGCGGGTCGAAGCAGGTTTCGATACGCGCGCGCTCCCCGGGCGGCGGCGTTACCGGTCCGTGGCCGCGGGCGGCGAGGCGGAATTTCTGCAGCACTTCGCTGTAGATCTGCAGGATGATCGGCTCGGCGCTGTCGATGAAGCCCATGCGCGCCGCGTAGTCCAGGTAGTCACGGTTGGCGTGCTTGAAGTAGCGGGCCTGGGGCGGCAGTTCGTCTTGCCAGAAGCAGCCGTTGTCGACGTAGCGCTGTAGCTGGTCCGGATTGACGGCGCCGGTGCCGTGCTGGTTGCCGTGCGCACCGCGCCAGCCGGCGAGTGTGCCGACGCCCGGTTTGCGTTCGTGGTTGACGATGTAGTCGGGGTAGCCGCCCGGGTAAAGCGGGCGGCCCTCGTCCGTGACCATGCCCGGCAGCCCCAGCCGGGCGCCCAGGTCCAGCAGCACGCTCTGGAAGCAGCGCACGTCGCGGTCGGGCGCAATGATCGGCTGACGAATGGCGTCGGCGGGCCCATCGGCGCTCGAAATCGGCCGGTCGAGCAGCGAAATGGCGTCCCAGCGCTCCAGATAGGTCGTGTCCGGCAGCACCAGATCGCTGTAGGCGACCATCTCCGAGGCAAACGCGTCCGAGTAGACGATGAACGGGATGCGGTACCCGCCGGTGGCCGGATCCCGGTCGGTCAGCATGTCCAGGGTGCCGGTGGTGTTCATGCTGGAATTCCAGGCCAGGTTGGACATGAACAGCAGCAGCGTGTCGATCGGGTAGGGATCACCCTTCCAGGCGTTGTGGATCACCGTGTGCATGGCGCCGTGGGCGGCCAGCGGCGCCTCCCACGAATAGGCCTTGTCGATGCGCATGGGCTGGCCGTCGGCATCCAGCAGCAGGTCTTCGGGACCGGTCACGAAACCGAGCGGCAGGCCCGGCATAGGCTGGCCGGGCGATACCTGTGCCGGCTGGCCGGTCGGCTTTTGCACCGGCGGCACCGGGCGCGGAAAGGGTGGCTTGTAGCGAAAGCTGCCCGGCGTGTCGACGGCGCCCAGCAGCATCTGCAGCACATGCAGCGCGCGGCAGGTGTGAAAGCCGTTGCTGTGCGCCGAGATGCCGCGCATGGCGTGGAAGGCCACCGGCCGGCCGATCATCTGCGCGTGCCGGCGACCGGCCCAGTCGGTCCACGGCTGGTCGATGATGACGGGATGCTCGAAGGCGGCCTGCGCAATCTGGGCGGCCAGCCCGCGGATGGATGCAGCGGCAAGACCGACCTGATTGGCGACGGCCTCCGGCGCGTAAGCCGGTTCCAGATAGCGCCGCGCCATCAGCTCGAAGGCCGGCACGGCGCAGCGGCCGTCCGCCAGCGTGCGCCGGCCGGCCAGCACCGGCTGCGTGTTTGCAAAGAGTGCGTTGACCAGCTCGCCCCGCGCACCATCGAACAGCAGCGGATTGCCGTCGCCATCGCGGGCGAACAGGCCGTCATCGGCGGCGCCCGGGTCGTCGATCACCAGCCACGGCGCGTTGGTGTAGCGGGCGAGATACTCGAAATCGACCTTCTCGCTGCGCAGCAGCTCGTGCACCAGGGCCAGGATCAGCAGCCCGTCGGTACCGGGGCGAATGGCCAGCCACTCGTCGGCGATCGCCGAGTAGCCGGTCTGCACCGGGTTTACCGACACGAAACGTGCACCGCGCGCCTTGAGCTTGGCCAGGCCGATTTTGAGCGGATTGCTGTCGTGATCCTCGGCCACGCCGAACATCACCAGATACCGGGTGTGCTCCCAGTCGATCTGGCCGAACTCCCAGAAACTGCCGCCAATGCTGTACAGGCCGCCGGCCGCCATGTTCACCGAGCAGAACCCGCCGTGGGCGGCGTAGTTGGGCGTACCGAACTGTTGCGCCCACCAGCCGGTCAGCGCCTGACTCTGGTCGCGGCCGGTGAACAGCGCCAGCCTGCGCGGGTCCGTGGCACGAATGCCGGCCAGGCGCGTGCTGAGCATGCCCAGCGCCTCGTCCCATTCGATCTCGCGAAACTCGCCCGAGCCACGTTCGCCGGTGCGCAGCAGCGGTTTGCGCAGCCGGGCCGGCGATTCCTGTTTCATGATGCCGGCGCAGCCCTTGCCGCAGATCACGCCGCCATTGACGGGGTGATCCGGGTTGCCGTCGATGTAGCGGATGCGGCCGTCCAGCAGATGCACGCGCACGCCGCAGCGGCAGGCGCACATGTAGCAGGTGGTGGTCTTGATCTGGTCGGCGACGGTGGGGGAGGTGTCGATAGCCGGGTCAGCAGCAGGCATGGGTGGGCGTATCCGGGTTCAGGGTCGCCCCAATTGCGCGGGGTAAATCTAAGCTTATAACCATTTGCCTTGTGCAACGGCCGGGGACCTGAGCCCGCCCGCCGGGCGGCCCGCGCTGTCGGTCTTCCGAACTACAGGGAATGGGCGCTGCCGGCCCACGCCGGGCGTGCGGCGCAGGTGTCGAAGCAGGCGGCCAATGCGCCAAAAGGCGTCAGATCGAAGCCCGCCAGGCGCAGGTAATCGACGCTGGTGAAGATGGCGATATCGGCCAGCGTCGGGTGTAGTCCGCACACGAACGGCGTTGCCTTGAGCTCCATGTCGAGCTCCGGCAGGATCAGCCCCAGCAGGCGTTCGGCCTGGGCACAGGCGGCTGCATCCGGCGCATCCGGCCGAAAGCGGCGCTGGCGCGCGAGCTCTGCCGCCAGGCGGCCCAGGCGCAGGGCCTGCCAGTCCAGCCACTGATCGACCTTTGAGCGCGATTCGATCGCGGCCGGATACCAGACGCCGGCCGTGTCATGGCGCGCCGCCAGATACCTCAGGATGGCGTGCGCCTCGCCCAGAATGAAGCCGTCCGCGTCGATCATCGGCACCTTGCAGGCCGGGTTCAGGGCCTCGGGCAGGTAATCGCCGGCCTCGGCCTGCTTGACCTCGATGAAGCGATGTTCGATCCCCAGCTCGGCGCACAGGATGCGCACCTCGCGCGTGGGCGCCGACCAGGGGTGGCCGTACAGGTCCAGGGTCACGGGCATGGGTTCGGCGCCTCGGCATGGGCGGCTTCGATGCCCTCGACCACCGCGTCCGGCAGGGCCAGATCGATGCTGGCCAGGTTGTTTCGCAGCTGCTCGGGCGTGGTGGCGCCGACGATGGCGCTGGTCAGAAACGGCTGGCGCAGCAAAAAGGCCAGCGCCATCTGTGCCGGATCGAGCCCATGCGCCTCGGCGATCTGTGCATAGGTCTCCACCGCTGCCGCGCCGCGCGGCGTGCTGTACCGCTGGAAGCGATCGAAGCGCGTCAGCCGGCCCTCGGCTGGTCGGGCGCCGTGGCGGTATTTTCCGGTCAGTGCGCCCATGCCCAGCGGCGAGTAGGCCAGCAGGCCGACCTGCTCGCGCAGCGCGATTTCGGCGTGGCCGATCTCGAACACGCGGTTGAGCAGGCTGTAGGGGTTCTGGATCGACACCACGCGCGGCAGCCCGCGCTGGTCGCTGAGCGCCAGGTAGCGCATCACGCCCCACGGTGTCTCGTTGCTGATGCCGACGTGACGCACCTTGCCGGCGCGCACCAGATCGGCCAGCGCCCAGAGCGTCTCCTCGATCGGCACCTCGTCGGCCAGCGGCTGGTGCTGGTAGCCCAGGCGGCCGAAGAAATTGGTGCTGCGATCCGGCCAGTGCACCTGGTAAAGATCGATGTAATCGGTCTGCAGGCGCTGCAGGCTCGCCTCGACGGCGGCCTCGATGTTGCGCCGGTCCGGATGGATGGCAAACGGCCGCGCGTAGGCCAGTTCGGTCGAACGGCCGGCCACTTTGGTGGCGACGATGACCCTGTCACGCCCGCCCCGGGACTTCAGCCACGAGCCGATGTAGGCCTCCGTGCGGCCCTGGGTTTGCGGCCGCGGCGGCACCGGATACATCTCCGCCGCGTCGATGAAATTCACGCCCTCGGCGACAGCGTAGTCCAGCTGCGCGTGGGCCTGGCCCTCGGTGTTCTGCTCGCCAAAGGTCATGGTGCCAAGGCACAGGCGGCTGACCTGCAAGCCGCTGCGGCCCAATTGCGAATACTGCATGGTGGTGCCTCGTTAACTTGAACGTCGCGTGAGCGACACAGCGCCCCCTCTCCCGCCAGCGGGAGAGGGTCGGGGAGAGGGAATGATGACGGCGTCGCACGGCGGTCATGTCGTGGACTGGCCGTGTCACGCCGAATCGCTGGGCGCCAAAAACCCCGATGGTATAGTCCGGCGCCCCCGTGGCCGGCAAGCCCGGCCGGCTCGCAGCAACCCCCGGAGTCGCCCCGATGGAACTCGAAACGCTCGCCATCCACGCCGGCTACAAGCCCGACCCGACCACCAAGGCCGTCGCGGTACCGATCTACCAGACCGTCGCCTACGCCTTCGACAGCGCCCAGCACGGCGCCGACCTGTTCGACCTGAAGGTCGCGGGCAACATCTACACCCGCATCATGAACCCGACCAACGACGTGCTCGAACAGCGCGTCGCGGCCCTGGAAGGCGGCATCGCGGCGCTGGCAGTGGCCTCCGGTTCGGCGGCGATTACCTACACGGTGATGAACCTGGCGCGGGCTGGCGACAACATCATCTCCACCAAAAAGCTGTACGGCGGCACCTACAACCTGTTCGCCCACACGCTGCCGCAGTTCGGCATCGAGACGCGCTTTGTCGATCACGACGACCTGGCCGCCCTGCGCGCTGCCATCGACGGCAAGACCAAACTGGTGTTCTGCGAAACCATCGGTAACCCGGGTGGCCACGTGCCGGATCTGGCCGGCATGGCGGCCATCGCGCACGCCGCCGGCGTGCCGCTGGTGGTGGACAGCACCGTCGCCACGCCGGCCCTGTGCCGGCCGATCGAGCACGGCGCGGACGTCGTCATCCACTCCCTGACCAAGTACATGGGCGGCCACGGCACCAGCATGGGCGGCATCATTGTCGATTCCGGCAAGTTCCCGTGGGCCGAGCATGCCGACCGCTTTCCGCAGTTCAGCCAGCCGGACCCGTCCTACCACGGCACGGTGATGACCGACGCCTTCGGCCCGGCGGCGTTCATCGCCCGCGCGCGGGTGGTGCCGCTGCGCAACATGGGCGCGGCGATGGCGCCGATGAATGCGTTCCTCATCATGCAGGGCATCGAGACCCTGTCCCTGCGCATGGAGCGGCACTGCCAGAACACGCAGAAGGTTGCCGAGTTCCTGCAAGGCCACCCGCAGGTGGGCTGGGTCAGCTACGCCGGCCTGCCGGAGCACCCGGACCACGCGCAGGCAAACAAGTACCTGGGCGGCCGCGCCTCGGGCATCCTGTCGTTTGGCGTCAAGGGCGGCTTCGATGCCGGCGTCAAATTCCTGGACGCGCTGCAGCTGGTCACGCGCCTGGTGAACATCGGCGACGCCAAGTCCCTGGCCACGCACCCGGCCTCCACCACCCACCGGCAGCTGAACCCGCAGGAACTGGCCGCCGCCGGCGTGCTGCCGGACATGGTGCGCCTGTCGATCGGCATCGAGAACGTCACCGACATCCTGGCCGACATCGGACAGGCGCTCGCCGCCAGCGCCGGCTGAGCCTCACCTCAGGCGACACGGATCCACCGCAACCATCGCCGCCCCGGCGCCTTACCCAGCGGAGCTCTCATGGCCATCGATGTCCACACCCACATCGTTCCCGCCGACTTTCCCGCCTACGCCGGGCGCGTCGGCGCGCAGCGTTGGCCGCAAATGCACGCCTGCGATCATCCCGGTCACAAAACCGTGGCGATCGGCGACAAGCCGTTCCGGACCGTGAGCGACCACAGCTGGGACGTCGCCCGCCGCCTGGAGCAGATGCTGGCCGAGGACGTGCAGATGCAGGTGCTGTCGCCCATGCCGGAGCTGCTGTCGTACTGGTTCGATGCCGACGACGCGCTGGCCATGGCCCGCCACGTGAACGGCACCATCGCCGGCATGGTGGCGGCCGATCCAGCGCATTTCGCGGGCCTGGGCATGGTGCCGCTGCAGGATCCGGAACTGGCCGCCAAACAGATGCAGACCCTGCGCCGCGACTACGGCCTGGTCGGCGTGGAGGTCGGCAGCAACATCAACGGCAAGCCGATCGGCCATCCGGATCACGCGCCGTTCTTCGCCGCCGCGGTGGAAAACGACCTGGCGGTGTTCGTGCACGCCCTGCACCCGGCCGGGGCTGATCGGGTGATCGGCCCGCCGCTGCTGCAGGCGCTGATCGCGTTCCCGAACGAGAACGCGTTTGCCGTTGCGTCCATGATCACCGGCGGCCTGCTGGAGCGGTTTCCGGATTTGCGCATCGGTTTCAGCCACGGCGGCGGCAGCTTCGGGCTGGTGTTGCCGCGCCTGCAGTCCGGCTGGGAAACCACGCGCGGCGACGATGCCTTCCTGCCGCGCCCGCCGGTGGAATACGCCCGGCGCATGTACTACGACACCCTGGTCTACGACGACCTGGCGCTGCGTTATCTGATCGACCTGTACGGCGCCGACCGGCTGATGGTCGGCTCGGATTACCCGTTTCTGATCCGCGAGAAAGCGCCCGGGCGGCGCGTCGTCGGCCTGGACCTGCCGGCCGCGCAGCGCGACGCCATCCTGCGGGACAACGCCAGGCGGTATCTGCAGCTTTGATCTGCCGGTTCGCCTGAGGCGCCCGACCACCGAATGACGATCCAGCCATGTCGCCGCCAAAGCCGAACACACCCCCTACCAGCCAGCGCACGGTCGCCCACTACGATACCCACGCGCAGGCCTTCTGGGACGGCACGCGCGACCACGACGTGACGCAGAACCGGGCCGCGCTGCTGCGGCACATCGCCGGGTCGCCGCCGTTCGTCATTCTGGATTTCGGCTGTGGGCCGGGGCGGGACCTGATCGCCTTTCGCGATCTTGGCCACGAGGTGATCGGCCTGGACGGCTCGGCGCGGTTTTGCGAGATGGCCCGCGCGCACTCGGGCTGCGAGGTCTGGCACCAGGATTTCGTGGCGCTGGACCTGCCGGCCGGGCATTTCGACGGCGTGTTCGCCAACGCCTCGCTGTTTCACGTGCCAAGCGCCCACCTGCCAGCGGTGCTGCATGCGCTTTTGGGCACACTCAAGCCCGGCGGCGTGCTGTTCGTCAGCAATCCGCGCGGCGACGATCAGGAAGGCTGGCAGGGCGATCGTTACGGCGTCTACCATTCGCTGGAAGGCTGGCGTGGCTACGTCACGGCCGCCGGTTTTGTCGAGATCGAACACTACTACCGCCCAGCCGGCCAGCCGCGCCACCTGCAACCCTGGCTGGCCACGGTCTGGCGCAAGCCCCGCGAGGAGGAGACATCATGAAAATCGACTGCTTCACCCACGTCATGCCGCCGCGTTTTTACGCCGCGATGAAGGCCAGGATGACCGGCCCGGACTACCTGTCGGGCATGATCGAATCGCTGCCGCATCTGGTCGACCTGCCGGCGCGCCTCGCCGTGATGGATCGCCACGGCATCGACGCACAGGTCATCACTGCCTCCTCGCCGCCGATCGAGATCGCCATTCCGGACCCCGCCACGGCCGCCGAGCTGGCGCGTCTGGCCAACGACGAAATCGCCGAAATGGCCGCAGCCCACCCGGGCCGCTTCATCCCGGTCGGCACGGTGGCCATGAACGACCCGGCGCACATGGCGCGCGAGGCCGAGCGCTGCCTGACGCAGCTGGGCATAAAGGGCGTGCTGATCTACTCGTCCGCCGCCGGCCTGGCGCTGGACCGGCCTGAATTTCGCGACTTTTTCGCCGTGATGGCCCGGCACGATTACCCGATCTGGCTGCACCCGGCGCGCGGCGGCGGCCAGGCCGACTACCGTGGCGAGGATCATTCCAAATACTGGATCTGGCAGGTGTTCGGCTGGCCCTACGAGACCACCGCCGCCATGACGCGGCTGGTGTTCGACGGCTTGTTCGACCGCCACCCGGACATCAAGATCATCACCCACCACGCCGGGGCCATGGCGCCCGCCTTCGAGGCGCGCATCGACGCCATCTACGGCAAGCCATCGATGCCGGAAATCCGCGCCGCGGCCGACAAGCTGGCCCGCCCCGCCAACGAATACTTCCGCATGTTCTACGGCGACACAGCGCTGATGGGCGCGGTCGGCGGCCTGGCGGCGGCTTATGGCTATCTAGGCCCGGACCGGCTGCTGTTTGGCACCGACACGCCGTTCGACGGCACCGGCGGCGAGGACTTCACCCGCGACACGCTGTTCAGCATCGCCGCCCTGGCCGTGCCGCCGGCGCAGAAGCAAAAGATGCTGTCCGGCAACGCCATCCGGCTGATGAAGCTGAATGGCTGATGCCCGATGGTGACGGCCGGCGGCGCGCCGCTGCCGGCCGCGTTGTGGCCGCACGCGGCGCCCTGCCGGCACTGGGACGAAGCCGAAGTTCACCGTCGCCTGTGCGCCGACCCGGCCGGCTATCTGGCCTTCGCCGCAGGCTATCTGGCCGATCTCACCACCGGCCGGGCGCAGCTACAAATGCCGGCCAAGCAGGTGCTGGACGACCCGGACGGCGGTGATTTCCGGCTCATGCCGTGCGTGGTGCGCGGCCCGCGCGGCACGCTAAAGACGGTCAAGATCGTCGGCACCAATCGCCGCCAGACGCTGCTGCCGGGCCAGATCACGGTCGGCGAACTGCTGGTTCTGGACCCGGCGGAACAGTTCGTGCGCGAGCGCTTCGACGCCTGCCTGCTGTCCTCGGCGCGCACGGGTCTGGTGGCGGCGCTGGCGCTCGGCCGCCTGGCGCCGCAGGCGCGGCACGTGGCCGTGATCGGCGCTGGCCGGGTGGGGTTCTACACGGCGCTGTACTGCGCGGCCCTGGCCTCGGTCGAGCGCATCGACATTGCCGACCGCGACTCCGCCCGCGCGTTCGATGTTGCGCAAATGCTTGCCCACCACGGCCTGCCCTGCCGGGCCGTGCAGGCGGCCGATCCGGCTTGTGACGCCTGGCTGCTGGCCACCACCAGCGCCGAGCCGATTTGCGAACCGCTCCCGGCGGCGCCGCATGTCGTGGTGAGTCTGGGGGCCGATGCCGCCGGTCAGCGCGAACTGGCCGACGCCTGGGCCGGCCAGGCGAGGTTGTGGGTGGATTCGGCCGACGCCGTGAACTACGGCGACCTGCTGGCCTGGCGCCGGCAGGGGCTGGTCGACGCCGCACCGCCGCCCGACCTGCGGGCGCTGCTGGCCGATCCGCTCGCGCCTGCTGCAACGGGCGAGCGGCGCCTGTTCATCAGCACCGGCTGCGCGCTGTACGACAACCTGACTGCGGCCTATCTGCTGGCGGGCGAAACCCAGCCCCCGCAAAAAATCGGGACTGTCCAGATATGACGCGACGCGTGTAGGAGCCCGGCTGTGCCGGGCGATGGATGCGAGCAAACCCAATCGCGCAGCGCAGCTGCGCTCCCACACTCAACCCCACACCCAACGGACAGTCCGCGATGAATTCCGCCCGCCGCGAGGCCCTGCTCCCGACTGCCTCCCTGCTGCTGGCCTGCGCCGGGGCGTGGTTCGTGCCGCAGGCCTTGGTGCCGCTCAGGCCCGCCATCGTGCCGGCGCTGGGGCTGATCATGTTCGGCATGGGCCTGACGCTGACCGGCCCGCAGCTCACCGCCGTGCTGCGCCGTCCGCGCTGGCTGCTGCTGGGCATCGGCCTGCAGTTCCTGATCATGCCGGCGCTGGCCTGGGGCCTGGCGGCGGCGCTCCATCTGCCGCCCACGCTGGCCGCCGGCTTGATCCTGGTTGGCGCCTGCCCGGGCGGCACCGCGTCCAATGTGATGACCTATCTCGCCCGTGGCGACGTGGCGCTGTCGGTGGCCATGACCGCCGCGTCGACCGTCGTGGCGCCGCTGCTCACGCCCTGGCTCACGCTGTGGCTGGCCGGCACGCGCGTGGACGTGCCGGCGCTCGCCATGCTGATCGACATCCTGCGCATCGTGCTGCTGCCGGTGCTGGCCGGCATGCTGCTGCGCCGGTACCTGACCGGCATTGCCAGGCGCCTGGCCCGCTGGCTGCCGGGCCTGTCCATGCTGCTGATCGCGCTGATCGTGGCCATCATCCTGGCCCTGAACCGCCACCAGCTCGCTGCCACCGGCGTGCTGGTGGCCGGCGCCGTGGTACTGCACAACGGGCTTGGCTTCGCGCTCGGGTATCTGGGCGCGCGCCTGGGCGGCGCCGGCCCGGCGCAGCGGCGCGCCATCGCCATCGAAGTCGGCATGCAGAACTCCGGCCTGGCCACGGCGCTGGCCATCAAGTTCCTGCCGCCGCTGGCGGCACTGCCGGCGGCGCTGTTCTCGGTGTGGCAGAACCTGGCCGGGCTGGGGCTGGCGGCCGTGTGGCGGCGCGGGCGGTAGTGCCGAAAAGATCCCGGATTCCGCTGCGCTGCATCCAGGCTACGGCTGAAATAGCGCCCCGGCAGACACAGTGCGGGCGGTGGCCTTAAGCTGCGCCGCGTCGACAAGGGAGCCCGCATGCCGCTCAGCTGGAACGAAATCAAGGACCGCGCCCTGGCGTTCTCGCGCGAGTGGGCGCAGGTCGACTCCGAAGACGCCGAAGCCAAATCCTTCTGGGACGATTTCTTCAACGTCTTTGGCGTGTCGCGGCGGCGCACCGCCAGCTTCGAGCGCAAGGTCAAGAAGATCGACGGCAAGGACGGCTACATCGACCTGCTGTGGAAAGGCGTGGTGCTGGTGGAGCACAAGTCCCGCGGCAAGGACCTGGACCGCGCCTACCAGCAGGCGCGCGATTACTTTCCCGGCCTCAAGGACATCGAACTGCCGCGCTACATCGTCGTTTCCGACTTTGCGCGCTTTCGCATCCACGACCTCGAAACCGGCGAGCAGCACCAGTTCCCGCTGCAAGACCTGCACAAGCAGGTGCGCCGCTTCGCCTTCATCGCCGGCTACCAGACCCACACCTACAAGGAACAGGACCCCATCAACCTGAAGGCGGCCGAGCGCATGGGCCGCCTGTACGACCGCCTCAAGGTCGTCGGCTACGACGGCCATCCGCTGCAGGTGCTGCTGGTGCGCGTGCTGTTCTGCCTGTTCGCGGAAGACACCGGCATCTTCGAGCGCGCGCAGTTCATGGAATACCTCACCCAGCGCACCGGCGCGGACGGGTCCGACGTCGGCACGCGCCTGGCGGAGCTGTTCCAGGTGCTCAACACGCCCCCTGAGCGGCGCATGAGCACGCTGGACGAACAACTGGTGGCCTTCCCATACATCAACGGCGCGCTGTTCGGGGAATACCTGCCCATCGCCGCCTTCGACAGCGCCATGCGCGACGCGCTGCTGGACGCCTGCGCTCTGGACTGGTCCGGCATCAGCCCGGCCATCTTCGGCGGCCTGTTCCAGTCCGTCATGGACGACAAGGCCCGCCGCAACCTTGGCGCCCACTACACCAGCGAAAAGAACATCCTGAAGCTCATCGGGCCGTTGTTTCTGGACGAACTGCGGGCCGAGTTCGGGCGCATCAAGGGCAACCGCGCCCGCCTGCTGGAGTTTCACAACAAGCTGCGGGCGCTGACGTTTCTGGACCCGGCCTGCGGCTGCGGCAACTTTCTGGTCATTGCCTACCGCGAGCTGCGCCTGCTGGAGCTGGACGTGCTGCGCGCCAGCACCGGCGATGCCCAAAGCCGCAGCCTGGCGCTGGACCTGCACGGGTTCCTGTCGGTGGGCGTGGACCAGTTCTACGGCATCGAGATCGAGGAATTCCCGTCCCAGATCGCCCAGGCGGCCCTGTGGCTGATCGACCACCAGATGAACCTGAAGGTCAGCGAGGAATTCGGCCAGTACTTTGCCCGCATTCCGCTCACCAGCAGCCCGCATATCGTCAACGGCAACGCGCTGCGTCTGGATTGGCAGACCGTGGTGCCGCGCGAGCGGCTGAGCTACATCCTGGGCAATCCGCCGTTCGTGGGCGCCAAGTACATGGACGACACCCAGCGTGCGGACGTGCAGGCCGTGTTCGCCGAAATACCCGGCGGCGGGCTGCTGGATTTCGTCGCCGCCTGGTACGTGAAAGCGGCGAACTACATGCAACCTGTCACGAGAGCTGCCTTCGTCTCCACCAACTCCATTTGTCAGGGCGAGCAGGTCGGCGTGCTCTGGGGCTGGCTGCTGGCCCGTGGCATCCGCATCCACTTCGCCCACCGCACCTTCCAGTGGCGCAACGAAGCCCGCGGCGTGGCAGCGGTGCACTGCGTCATCATCGGCTTCGGCCCGCAGGACGCGCCACAGAAAACGCTGTTCGATTACGATGACATCAAGGGCGAGCCGCACGCGATTCCGGCGCGCAATATCAATCCGTATCTGGTGGATGCGCCGGACCTGGTGGTCGCCAACCGCAACGCGCCGATTTGCCCGGTGCCCGAAATCGGCATCGGCAACAAGCCGATCGACGGCGGTCACTACCTGTTCACGACAGCAGAACGCGACGCGTTCGTGACGCTCGAACCGGCGGCAGCCAAATGGTTTCGGCGCTGGCTTGGGTCCGACGAATTCATCAACGGTTGGGAGCGTTGGTGCCTGTGGCTGGGCGACTGCACGGCACATGAGCTTCGTATGATGCCGGAGGTGATGAAGCGAGTGGAGGCGGTGCGCAAGTTCCGTTTGGGCATTGGCCTGAACTCCAAAGGTAAGGAGATTGACGCAGGAAAGAAGCGTCCCGAGTCAACACGAAAGCTCGCCACAACGCCGACACGCTTTCATGTGGAAAATATTCCGGATGCGCCTTATCTCGTGATTCCAAAGGTGTCATCCGAGCGCAGAAGCTTCATCCCTATCGGGTTCATGCAACCGGATACGCTGTGCAGCGATCTGGTATTTATTTTTCCCCATGCCACGCGGTATCACTTCGGCATCCTGTCCTCGACCCAGCACATGGCCTGGGTGCGCACCGTCTGCGGCCGGCTCAAGAGCGACTTCCGCTATTCGGCCGGCATCGTCTACAACAACTTCCCCTAGCCGGTGGACGCAACCGACCCGCAAAAGGCCGCCATCGAAACCGCCGCGCAAGGCGTGCTGGATGCCCGCGCGCGGTTCCCGGATTCCTCGCTGGCCGACCTGTACGACCCGCTGACCATGCCGCCGGAACTGGTGCGGGCGCACCAGGCGCTGGACCGCGCCGTGGACGCGGCCTACCTGCCCAGCGGCGGCAAGAGGACCTACGCCTCGGACGCCGAGCGCGTGGCCTTCCTGTTCGACCTCTACCAGCGCCTGACCAGCCTGCTGCCGGCGGTCAAACCGAAAAAGGCCCGGCAAAAATCCTGAGCCGTGCCGGGCGAAACCCCTTGCGCCGACGACGCCGGGTCCGAAAGACCGTCGTTACCCGACCTGAATGCCATGGTTCGGTGTACAGTCATTCCAGTTTGGCGGCAGCGTGGAATTGCCGGCCGGACCCGGCGAGCGCTGGTCGCGAGTGCCCGCCCCGCCGGATCGGTGGGTGCCCCAGGCTGGCCAATCAACAGTTGTCTTGGGAGGGCCTGCGCGCCCAGCGCGCCGGGAAGTTCAATTCGATACGGAAACCACGCGCATGACCGCTAACAACAATCCCCTCAACGCGCGAGTTTCGCGCAGGACAGTGCTTGCCTTGATTCTGGTCGTGCTGGCAGGCGTGACTGTGGCGGACAGGTTCGGCTGGCTCAACAAGCGCGACCCCACGCACGCCAGCGAGTCCGCCGCGGTTTCGGCCGGGAACCCGGATGCCGTGGCAGCCGCCATCGCGCAGGAGACGGCCAGGATCGTCGTGAAGCCACGCCCGGCTGTTCCATCGGCCGACACAGCGGCGGCCGTCCGGCGCGCCGTGCTGCGTGGCGACTACGATGCCGCCGACAAGCTCATCGATGAGGTCTACAGCCACAGCAAATTGGAAAACTGGCATTTTTCCCCTTTTAATGACCTTATGGGTCGTGTGGGGTTTCCGAAAGATGACGCGTTGCTGGCGGGTTTGAATAAATGGCTGCAGCAGACTCCGCAGTCCGCGTTTGCCCATCTGATTCGGGCCAATTATTATTATGACCTTGGCGTGGATGTGCGCGGGTCACGCTATGTTTCGGAAACGCCGGAAAGCGATTTGAAGGCATTCCAGGGTTACATGAAACTGGCGACGGCAGACGCGCTCGACTCAATCCGTCTGGACGCGACCAATCCGTACGCCTATTTTGGCTTGCTCAGAATATACGCCATGAGCGGCAACACACCGGTCATGGAAAATGCCTTTCAGGACGCCATCAGCCGATTCCCGAACTACTATCCGCTGTACACCGAGCGCCTTAAAACGCTGGCCCCCAAATGGGGCGGCTCGCCGCAGGCTATGGTGGCTTTTGTTGACCGATACGCTGGTCAGGCCCCGGAAGATTCGCCGCTAAGATTGCTGCATGTGGAACTGTACGCCAGCCTATTGGATACGGCGGCGCTTGCTTGCGACGAATACCGCGCCGAGCAGTTGGAGCAATGTGTCGCCGTTGCGATGGAGTCAATGGCAGGCAGCGACGTGATGCGTCAGGTTGACACCGCACTCGAACTTTACAATAAGATCGACCGTTACCAGTTTACGGTGGCCCTGCAGCCACTGCTGAGCGAAATCGTGCGCACGTCAGGTGCGGGACACTATGGCGGCAGTATGCTCGAAGCCGCTGCCAGGCACATGGGGACACAGCTTCAGTTGTCCGAGAGCAACGCTGGCCACAATAACTACATGCTCGATGTGACCGTTGCCAACGTCTGGCAAAACAAACAACATTACGATAACGCCGAGAAAAAATACCAGGAAGCTCTGGTCGACGTGGCGGCGTTTCCTTTCCCTGGCGAAGCGGAACGTACCTGGGCCATGGTCGACATTTATCAACGGATGTCGGGCCTGTACAATGACATGGCGCAATATGTGAACGTGATTGCGTATCAGAATGCCGCCGAGAAAATGGGGGCGTCCGGGGGCGGATACAAGCACCTGAAATGCTTTGCCTATTACAAGCTGAAGCATTTTGACGAAGCGGTGCGGGACTGCACGAAGCAACTTGAAACTGGCGATGACATGCAAACGCGATTCTGGCGCGCAAAGTCCTACTGGGCCGCTGGGCAGAACGATGCCGCACTGCAAGATTTCAACGTCGTTGCCGATTCCAAGGACCGGCAGTTCAGAACTTCCGCGGCGATTGATATTTCCGTCATCTACGGCGATCGAAAGGATATGGCGTCCCAATTGGAGTCACTGAACAGGCACGCCTACCTGTTCGATGAAAAAGGACAGAGTGAGCAGGACTTGGCCATCAGCTACAACAACCGCTGTTACGCATACATGCAACTTGGGCGGCTGCAGGAAGCCATGGCAGATTGCGAGGTATCTCTGAAGCACGGGAACTTGCCGGATGCGTATCAGAAATACCAGGAATTGCTGAAGAAGGTGCGCCCCGAGCCGAACAAGTCCAATGCTCAGGATGGTCCGGCGATCTAGCCCGCGTAGGTTTGCACGCTCTACGCTGCGCGTCGCTAGCTCAGTAGTGATAGCGTAACTGGGCGACCTCCAGGGAATCACCGTTAATCCGGTAAACCATGCGATGTTCGTCGGTAATTCTGCGCGACCAAAAACCGGAAAGCGCGTGTTTCAACGGCTCTGGTTTACCCATGCCGGAGAATGGTTCACGTTTTACCTCCTGGATCAATTTGTTGATCCGCTCGACCATCTTGCGATCCTGCTTTTGCCAGTACAGATAGTCATCCCACGCTTCATCGGAGAAGATCAATTTCACTACGGCAACTTCCGCTCGACACCCCTGCCCGCATCGAGCTGCGCAACCGATGAAAGCAGCCGCTTGACATTGGCAGGACTGCGCAACAGGAACGCAGTTTCTTCAAGCGCTTTGTAGTCTTCCAAAGACAGCATTACGACTGACTGCTCTCCGCTGCGCGTAATGATCAAAGGTTCGTGATCATCGCAGACACGATCCATGGTCTTGGCCAGGTTGGCGCGGGCCGCGCTGTAAGTGATGGCGTCCATCAAAAAACTCCAATGTACATGTACGAATAACTGTACAACAAAGCGTCCAAACGCCACAACCGACCGGCAGCCCGCGCAGGGCGATAGCTGTAACCCGCCGGATGCCGCGTTCTTGCGGTCCGCAACACCAGGGCGGTGGACGCGTTTTGTTCGCCGCGCAGGGGCGGCGGGACGCTCAGTACAGTCCCCAGCGGCGGGTCTGCATGGCGCCGCGCACGCGCTCCACGGCCAGCGCTTCGGCGGCTTGCCGGGGCGTGCTGCCGCTGGCCTGGGCGCGGTCCAGCACGGCGGCGGTATTGGCGCGGATGCGTTCCTCGACGGCGGCCAGCGCGGCCCCTTCGGTGGCGCCCTGCAGTTCGAAGGCCGCGCAGATCACGCCGCCGGCATTGGCGATGAAGTCCGGCACCACGCACACGCCGCGCGCGTGCAGGCTGCGTTCGGCATCGGCGGTGGCCGGGATGTTGGCGCCCTGCACCACCAGCGCGGCGCGCAGGCGATCGACGTTGCCGGCGTGGATCACGTCCGGCCGCGCCGCCGGTATCCAGACCTCGCAGTCCATGGCCAGCAGCGCCTCGGCGTCGATGATCTGCGCGTTCGGGCAGGCGATCACGCTGTCGCCGCCGGCCTTGATGGCCAGCAGGCGGTTCAGATCCAGGCCGTCCGGCTGATGGATGGCGCCGCCCGAGTCGGCCACTGCGACCAGCCGCGCGCCGCGGGCGGTGAGGAAGCGCGCCGCGTGCCGGCCCACGGCGCCGAAGCCCTGGATCACGATCCGGGCGCCGTCGAGCGGCCGGCCCAGCCTGGCCAGCGCGACCTCGGTGGCGTGGCACACGCCCCAGCCGGTGGCGCCGATTTCATCCAGCGGAATGCCGCCCAGGGCGCGCGGCAGGCCGGTGGCGCGGCCGATTTCGTCGTGTATCCAGGCCATGCAGGTCTCGTCGGTGCCCATGTCCGGACCGATGATGTAGCCGTGTTCGTGGCGCAGCGCGGCGGCGAAGGCGCGGATCAGGCGCTGCTTGTCCGCCACCGGCAGGCGCGGATCGGCGCGCAGTACCGACTTGCCGCCGCCGTGCGGCAGGCCGGCGGCGGCGTTCTTGAGCGTCATGGCGCGTGCCAGGCGGGCGCATTCGGCGGTGGTGACGTCGGATGCCATGCGCAGGCCGCCGATGGCCGGCCCGCAGGCGAGGTTGTCCAGCACCACGGTGGCGGCCAGGCCCAGCGCCGGCTGGTGCACGTGGATGACGCGGGCGGGGCCAAGATCGTCGGCAAACGGCAGGTCGGGGTGCATGGTCAGGGCTCCGGTTGTGCAGTCAGGGGCGGGGGATGAAACCTTCCGGTGTCGGGCGTCGTGCTCATTCGGCAGCCAGCGCGACGACCGGATCCAGCCGCGCCGCCTTGCGGGCCGGCAGGTAGCCGAACACCAGCCCGGTGCCGACAGCCGACAGGAAGGCCAGGATGGCCGGCGTGGCGGCAAACACCACCTGCATGCCGGCCAGGCGCAGCGCCAGGCCAACGCCAAAACCCAGCGTCAGACCGATCAGCCCGCCGACGGTGCAGACCACGGCCGCCTCGGTGTTGAACTGCAGCAGGATGTCGCGCATGCGCGCGCCGGTGGCCATGCGGATGCCGATCTCGCGCGTACGTTCGGTGACGCTGACCAGCATGATGTTCATGACGCCGATGCCGCCGACCAGCAGCGAGATGGCGGCCACCGTGCCCAGCATCAGGGTCAGGGTGTTGTAGGCGGCGTCGGCGGCATCCAGGATGGACGCCAGGTTGCGCACGCTGAAGTCCTCGGTTCGGTGGCGCGCGATCAGCAGTTGGCGGATGGCTTCCTGCGTGGTGTCCATGGTGGCGAGATCCGCCACCTTGACGGTCAGCGCGTTCAGGTACGGCCGCCCAAACAGGCGCACGAAGCCGGTGGTGATCGGCACCAGCACCACGTCGTCCTGGTCGCCGCCCCAGTTGGAGGCGCCTTTCTCGGCCATCACGCCGACGACCTCGAACGGCACGTTGCGCACCAGCAGGTAGCGCCCGACCGGATCGACGCCGTCCGGAAACAGGGTCCGCGCGACGGTTTTTCCAAGCACCGCCACCGGCGCGTAGCCGCGCAGGTCGCGGTCGCCGAAAAAGCTGCCGCTGGCGACCGGCCAGTCGCGCACTTCGGACAGGCCGGTGTCGCTGCCCTGCACGGTGGTCTGGTAGTCGACGTTGCCGGCACGCACCGTCAGTCGCGTGCTGCGTTCCGGCAGCACCTGCAGCACGTTGGGCAGGGCGGCGATGGCGGCGGCGTCGTCTGGCACCAGGGTGACGACATCGCCGCCGCCGCGAATGCCCGGCGCGCCGGGCCGCACCATGATCAGGTTGGTGCCCATGGCGGTGATCTGCGCCAGCACGCGCTGTTTGCCGCCTTCGCCGACCGCCAGCATGGCGACCACCGAGGCCACGCCAATCACGATTCCGAGCAGCGTCAGCGCGGTGCGCAGGGCGTTGGCGCGCAGCGAGCGCAGGGCCATGCGCGTTGCCTCGCCCAGTTCCGGCAGCAGCAGGGTGGCGGGGTCGGCCTGCGCGGTGGTGGCGCGCGTGGTGGCCTGCGCCGGGTCGGACGCCTGATCGTCCACGATGCGGCCGTCGGCGATGCGCACCACGCGCTGGGCATGCGCGGCGACCTGGGCGTCGTGCGTGATCAGCACCACCGTGCGCCCGGCCTGGTGCAGGCGCTGCAGCAGGGCCATGAGTTCCGCGCTGCTCTTGCTGTCGAGCGCGCCGGTGGGTTCGTCGGCCAGGATCACCGGCGGGTCGTTGACCAGCGCGCGGGCGATGGCCACGCGCTGCTGCTGGCCGCCGGACAGCTCGCTGGGCCGGTGCCGGGCGCGGTCGGCCAGGCCCAGTTCGGCCAGCAGGCGCTGCGCGCGGCCGATGCGTTCGGCCTTGGGCAGGCCGGCGTAGATGGCCGGCATCTCCACGTTGGCCTGCGCGCTGGCGCCACCGAGCAGGTTGTAGCGCTGAAACACGAAGCCGAAGGTCTGGCGGCGCAGCGCGGCCAGCTGGTCCGAATCCAGCGCGGCCACGTCCTGGCCGCGGATCCGGTACTGGCCGCCGTCCGGCCGGTCCAGGCAGCCGATGATGTGCATCAGCGTGCTCTTGCCGGAGCCGGACTGGCCCATGATGGCCACGAATTCGCCGGCCTCGATGCCGAGCGAGACGCCATCGAGCGCGCGCACCTGCCCGGCGCCGCTGCCGTAGTGGCGCACGATGCCGGTCAGTTCCAGCAGTGGCATCAGAAAAAGCTCCGCTGCGGCGCCGCCCGCGCCTGCGCTGTCTGCGGGATGGCGACCTTGTCGCCCTGGTCCAGGCCACCACGCACTTCGGCCAGCTGGCGCGACAGCAGGCCCACCTGCACCACGCGGGTGGCCAGCTTTTCACCCTCTTTGACCCGCAGCTCGTAGGCCCGGGCGCCGTTCTGGTCCTGCTGCGGCCGCCGCTGACCGAGCGCCGAGGTGGGCACGCTGAGCGCGTTTTTCGCCTCGCCGAGCACGAAGAACACCTGCGTGCTCATGCCGTTCATCAGTTGCCGATCGCGGTTGTCGACGTCCACCAGCACGTTGTAGAGCACCACTTCGTTGAGCACCTCGGGCGTTGGCAGCACCTGGCGCACGGTGGCCTTCCAGCGCCGGTCGAGTGCGCCCAGCGTGGTGAACTCGGCCGCCGTGCCGGCGCTGATGCGCATCACGTCGGCCTCCGCCACCTGCGCGCGCACGGTCATGGTGTCCAGGTCGGCGATCTGCACGATGACCGGCGCCAGCTGGTTGGCGTTCAGGGTCTGGCCTTCGCGCGAGGTCTGCGAGGCGACCGTGCCGCCCATCGGGGCGTAAATCTTGGTATAGCCAAGGTTGGTCTGATCGCCGTTGAGCGTGGAGCCGGCTTCCTCGATCTGCGCGCCGAAGGACTTGACCGCGGCCTGCGCCACCCGCAGGTCGGCCTCGCTCTGTTCGAGCTGCTCCTGGCTGACGGCCTGTTCGGCGATCAGGCCGCGGTTGCGGGCGACGATGAGGCGGCTGTTTTGCAGCACGGCCTGCTGCTGGGCAAGCTGGGCCGTCAGCGAGGCGATGCGCGCCTGGTCGCTGGCCACGCGCGAGGCGTAGATGCGCGGGTCGATTTCGGCGATCAGCTGGCCCTTGGTGACCACGTCGCCGATGGCCACGTGCAGCCGGCTGAGCTGTCCGGACACCTGCGCGCCCACGTCGACGTAGGACTTGGGCTCCAGCTTGCCCTGGGCGGTGACGGTTTCGGTCACGTCCTGGCGCTTCACGGGCACCAGCGCGTAGCCGGCCGGCAGCGGCGACGGCTTGTCGCGCTTCCACAGGGCAGCCCCGGCGCCGGCCAGCGCCAGCAACACGATGACGGGAATCCAGCGTTTGGTCATGCCTGCACATCCTGTGTTGTTTGTAAACGTGCTGAAAAATCCGTCCTGGATTTTTCAGCACCCGCCACCGGAAAAGCGCGGTTTTCCGGTGGCCTGCAAAATCAACGGCTTGCAGCCATGGATTTTGGCGGTGCGCCCCTGCACCGCTGGAGCCGGTCCTTAAATCAGCGGCTTCTCATGTGAACGCGACGCCACCGGTACCATAGCCGGCCCCCCGCACCGTGTTCCCACAGCCATGAACCCCCCACGCAAAGCCGTCGCCCTCATTTCCGGCGGGCTCGATTCCATGCTGGCCGCCAAGGTCATGCTGGAGCAGGGCATCCACGTCGAAGGCATCAATTTCTTCACCGGCTTTTGCGTGGAAGGCCACACCCACGCCATCCGCCGCCAGGATCGCGAAAAACCCAAGCGCAACAACGCCCTGTGGGTGGCCGAGCTGCTGGGCATCCGCCTGCACATCGTGGACGTGATCGAGCCGTACAAGGACGTCGTCATCAACCCCAAGCACGGCTACGGCCAAAACCTTAACCCGTGCCTGGACTGCAAGGGGTTCATGGTCGGGCAGGCGCGCACCTGGATGCAGGAAAACGGCTTCGATTTCATCATTACCGGCGAAGTGATCGGCCAGCGGCCCATGTCGCAGCGCAAGCAGACCATGCCGATCGTCGCCCGCGAGTCCGGAGCCTTTGACCGCTTGCTGCGGCCTTTGTGCGCAAAGTTGTTGCCCGAGACGCTGCCGGAGCGCGAAGGCTGGGTGGATCGCGAGCGCCTGCACGACTTCAACGGCCGCAGCCGCAAGCCGCAGATGGCGCTGGCGCACAGTTTCGGCTTCACCGAATGGGCGCAGCCGGCCGGCGGCTGCTGCTTTCTGACCGACCCCAACTACAGCCACAAGCTGGCCGATTTGTGGCAGGCGCGCGGCACGAAGGAATACGAGCTCGACGACATCATGCTGCTCAAGGTGGGCCGCCACCTGCGCCCGCGGCCGCATTTCAAGCTGATCGTGGCGCGCGAGGACGGCGAGAACAACTTTCTGACCGGCTACCGGCGCCAGTTCGCGCACCTGGAGCCGGTCAGTCACGGCGGCCCGCTGACGCTGGTCGACGGCGTGCTCGACGAGGCCGACGTGGAACTGGCGGCGCGCATCGTGGCCCGCTACAGCCAGGGCCGCGAAGCGCTGGAGGTGACGGTGCGCTACACGCCGCTGGGCGGCAGCGCGCGCGACATCACGGTGGTGCCGCTGCCGGTGGCGCAGCTGCCGGCGGACTGGCACCTGTAGTCGGCGCCCCGATCAACTGAGCCAGGCGTGCACGGGCGGCCTGCTCGCGCGCTGCATCCTCCTGGCGCCGGACGGTCACGGCGTGGATTGAATACTGGCCGCGCACCACATCCAGACGGCCCAGGTAGCTCACTTCGCCGGCCCGCACGTCGATCTCCAGTTCCGGCGCCCGTCGGGGCTGGACGCGGTACAGCTGCGGCCCTTCGCGCCAGTCGTGCGGGTTGACGATCTGATAGCCGTCGCCGGGCATCGGATACAGGAAGCGCCGCGTCAGGGTGATGCTGCTGACCAGACCTTCCAGCGACACCAGCCGGTAGCGTCCCGGCGCCAGCCCCGGGATGACCATGAACTGCGTGCACTGGTAGCGGCTGTTGTGTATGCCAAGCCCCTTGCCGATGCCGCTGAGCACGGCAACACCGCGATCGATGGCCATTTCCACCGGCACGTAGGCGCGCAGCGCGGCGTCCACGATCACGACGCCGGTGTCGGCGGTCGGGGCGGGCCGCTCGGGCAGCAGCGCCGCGCAGCGGTCAGCGAAGTCGTCCGCGGCAGCGTTGGCCATGCCGATCAGGCCCGCCAGCAGAAATCCGGTCAGGCGTTTCATTGCGGTACCCTCCTCACACTGTCTGTGGCCGGCATTCTAGGCACCGCCGCGCCCGACCGTGGATCATGAAAACGAAGGAGGAGAACCACATGATCCTGCCGCTTGACCGGCTGGCGTGGCCACCAACCGCTCGTCCCGGGCCGCCCGGCGCCGGCACGCTCTGGGCGGAACGACCGCGCCTGGTTCGCGGCAGGGGCGCAGCGGCCGATGCGCGTCGTTGCCCGAGCGCAACCCACCGCCTGCCGCCGGTGGTGGCGTGAGCGCCCGCCCGACACCGGCCTGGCGCAACGCCTGGACCATGCTGGCGCTGCTGATTGTGGGCCAGATCGCCATGTCGTCCGGCTCTTATCTGTGGGGGCCGCTGGCGCCGTTCCTGGTGGCGGAGCTGTCGGTCAGCAAGGCCCAGTTCGGCGCCGTGCAGTCGGCCTTCTACGTGGTTGGCGCGCTGATGGCGGTGCCGGCCGGGGTGCTGGCTGATCGCGTCGACGGCCGCTGGCTGCTGCTGGCCTGTCTGCTGGCGATGGCGATTCCATTGGCGCTGCTCAGCCGCGCCAGCAGCTTGCTGGTGGTGACGGTACTGGCCGGGCTGTGCGGCCTTGGCAACGGCGCCATCAACCAGGTGGGCGCCCGCGGCGTGCTGCACTGGTTTCCGGTGCAGCGGCGTGCCACCGCCATGGGCCTGCGCCAGACCGGCAACATGCTGGGCGCGGCGCTGGCGGCGGCGGCGCTGCCCGGTCTGGCGCTGTGGCTGGGCTGGCGCACGGCAGTGCTGCTGGTGGCGGCGGGTGCCGGCCTGGCGGCGCTGGTCAGCGGTGTGCTGTACCGCGAGCGGCCGGTGGAAGTGACGTCGGCCACGGGCGCGACGCGGCCCGGCCTCAGGGCGGTGGCGGGGCAGCTGCTTTCCAACCGGACCTTCGTGCGCCTGCTGCTGCTGGCGCCGTTCATCGCTTACGCGCAGATCGCGATGACGACGTTTTTCGTGCTGTTCCTGACCGATCGCCAGGGCATTGCGGCCGCGGCCGCCGGCAGCCTGCTCAGCGGTGCGCTGCTGGCGGCGGCGCTTGGCCGGGTCGCCTGGGGCGTGATCGCGGACCGGTTTTTCGTCCACTCCCGCAGTCGCTGTCTGGCGCTGGTGATGGCGCTCACGGCGCTGGCCGCAACCGCGCTGGCCCTGTTGCCGCGTGGCGGGCCGCTGCTGGTGCCGGCGCTGGTCGGCCTGCTGTATGGCTTTTGCGCCATGGGTTGGCAGGGCTTGCTCATGATCGTGATCGCCGAGTCGGTCGGCATTGCCGTGGCCGGCACCGCGGTCGGTCTGCTGATCAACGTCGCCTGGGGCGGCTTCGTGCTGGGGCCGGTGGTGTTCGGCGCACTGGCCGACGGGCCGGGTTATGGCGCCGCCTGGGCCTCGGTGGCAACGGTGTCGGCACTGTGCGCGGCGGCCCTGTGCCTGCCGGTGCCGGCAAGCCCACAGCAGGGCTGAGCCGGCTTCGGCACTGCGGCAGGTGCCGTCTACAGCCGCGTCACCACCTCGTCCAGCCGCCGTCGTGGTGTCGGGGCCGGCAATTCGGCCGGGTAGCCGACGCTGATGATGGCCACCGGGTCCAGGTGCTGTGGCAGTTCCAGCTGGGCGCAGACCTGCTGGCGGTCGAAGCGGCCGACCCAGGCCGAGGCCAGCCCCGCGGCAACGGCGGCGAGCTGCGCGAAGGCGGCGGCGATGGTCGCGTCCTGGGTGGCGAACAGCTCACAGCCGCGGGCGCCGAAGCGTTCGCGTGGCCGTTCACGATCGGCGCAGAACACCAGTGCCAGCGGTGCTTCCGTGATGAAGGTCTGGTCCGGGGCGGCGTCCTGCAGGCGTGCGCGGGTGGCCGGCGAGGTCAGCACATAGACGTGATACGACTGCAGATCGCCGGCCGACGGGGCGGTCGATACCGCCTCCAGGATGGCGTGCAGTTTTTCCGCCTCCACCGGCATGTCGGGCTGGTAGCGGCGCACCGAGTGGCGGTGGCGCACGGTCTGAAAGAAGTCCCACATGGCGGCTCGCTCCTCGCCGCGCCGGGCGGCGTTTACTGCACGGTGGCCAGTTTGCCGGCCCGCTCGGTGGCCGGATGCTTGGGGTAGTTCAGGTTCAGCACGCGCAGGGCGTCGTTGGCCTGTGTCTCCAGGCCAAGGATACGGTACGCGGTGACCATCAGTTCCAGCGCCTCGGGCGTGAATGAGCTGCGCGGGTAGGTCTCGACGACGTGCCGGGCGCGGCTGGCAACGGCCAGATAGGCGCCGCGCTTCATGTAATAGCGCGCCACCAGGATGTCCTGCTCGGCCAGCTGGTTGCGCAGGTACACCATGCGCTGGCGGGCATCCGGCGCGTAGCGGCTGTCCGGGAAGCTGCGCAGCAGCTGGCCGAAATTGTCGAAGGCCTGGCGGGCGTTGTTCATGTCGCGCGCGGCAAGGTTCTGCGGCAGCCATTTTTCCAGGATCGACACGTCCCGCTTGAAGTGCACCAGGCCCTTCAGGTAATACGCATACTCGACGTTCGGATGCAGCGGATACAGGCGCACGAAGCGGTCGGCGGCCTCGATGGCCAGTTCCGCGTCGCCGTTCTTGTAGTAGGCGTAGGCCACGTCGATCAGGGACTGCTGCGAGTAGACGCCGTAGGGATAACGGGCTTCGAGCTTCTCGTACAGGTCGGTGGCTTCCTTGTAGCCGCCGTCGAGCATCGCTTTGCGGGCTTCCGCGTAGAGCTTTTCGACCGGCCAGCCTTCGGTGCGATCCGCGCCCTTTTTGGTGCTGGGCTCGCCACCGCAGGCGGCCAGCAGCGCAATCATGGCAAGGCAGCACAGGCGCAGGCCGACACGGGGCGAAAGGGGCACGGGTTATTCTCGGCGGGGCGGGACCGCGGCGCGCCTTAGAATGTGGCGCAACGCGGAAAGGAACGGACATGGAAGCGCGCGAACTATATCAAACACCCCTTGAGCTGGCCGGTCAGCGGCTGGATCAGGTATTGGCCCGGCTGCTGCCGGACTACTCGCGCAGCCGCCTGCAGGAATGGATTCGTGACGGCCGCGTGGCGGTCGATGGTACGCAGCTGGCGGCGAGCGGCCGTCTGCGCGGCGGTGAGCAGATCTGTGTGCGGCTGCCGCAACAGAACACCGATGCGGTGCCGGCGGCCGAGGCCATCGCCCTGGATATTGTTCATCAGGATGTAGACCTGCTGGTGGTGAACAAACCGGCCGGGCTGGTCGTGCATCCGGGCGCCGGCAACCCGGCGGGCACCCTGATGAACGCGCTGCTGCATCACGATCCGGGCTTGGCCGGCGTGCCGCGGGCCGGCATCGTGCATCGCCTGGACAAGGACACCAGCGGTTTGCTGCTGGTGGCGCGCACGCTGCCGGCCCACAAGCGCCTGGTGGAGCAGCTCGCCGCGCGCGAGGTGCACCGCGAATACCTGGCGCTGGTGCAGGGGCAAATGATCGCAGGAGGTACGGTGGATGCGCCGATCGGTCGTCACCATACGGATCGCACGCGCATGGCGGTCGGCAACGGCGGCCGCGAGGCGGTGACGCACTACCGGGTGGCGCAACGCTTTCGCCAGCACACGCTGCTGCGGGTGATGCTGGAGACCGGCCGCACGCATCAGATTCGCGTGCACATGGCGAGCATCGGTCATGCCGTGGTGGGTGACCCGACCTACAGCCGCCTGCGCCTGCCTGTCGGCGCGGGCGCCGAGTGCGTGGCGGCGCTGGGTGCGTTCCGTCGCCAGGCGCTGCACGCCGCGCGGCTGGAGCTGACGCATCCGACCGACGGCCAGTCGCTGGAATTCGAAGCGCCGCCGCCGGCTGACATGGCCGCCCTGCTGGACGTGCTCGGCCGGGATACGGATGAGCCCGGTGCCTGAAGCAGACCTGCTGCGGCCCGACTGGCCCTTGCCGCCCGGCGTGCACGCCGCCAGCACCACCCGTGTCGGGGGCGTCAGTGCCGGCGCCTTTCATGGGTTCAATCTTGGCGATCATGTCGGCGACGATGCCTCGGCAGTGGCGGCCAATCGTGCTGCGCTGACGAAGGCTCTGGTGCTGTCTGCGCCGCCGGCCTGGCTCAGCCAGGTGCATGGCGTCGTCGTCGCCGGTCCGGACGACCCGCCCGGCATCGCGGCGGATGCCCGCTATGCGGATCGGCCGGGCGTGGTGTGCGCGGTGCTGACCGCCGACTGCCTGCCCGTGCTGCTGTGCAGCGACGATGGCCGGCAGATCGCCGCCGTGCACTGTGGCTGGCGCGGACTGGCGGCCGGCATCGTCGGTCACGCCGTCGCGCGCTTTGCTGCTGCGCCCGGGCGCCTGAGCGCCTGGCTGGGCCCAGCCATCGGCCCGGCGGCCTTCGAGGTCGGCGCGCAGGTGCGTGATGCCTTCATGCAGGGCGATTCCGGCGCGGCGGCCTGCTTTGCGGCGGGCGACGGCGACCGCTGGCTGGCCGACCTGTTTGGTCTTGCGCGGCGCGCCCTGGCCACGGCCGGCGTGCAGCGTGTGTACGGGGGCGGTATCTGCACGGTCGCGGACCCGAGGCGGTTTTATTCCTACCGGCGCGATGGTCGTACCGGGCGGATGGCCAGCCTGATCTGGCGCAACGTTTGAGGGCTCAGGCTGCATCCATGAAACTGCTGCGCCGCTTGCTGATTGTCGCGGTCCTGCTGCTGGCCGTGTTGGTTGCCGCCGCTGCGCTGTTGCCGCGGCTGGTGGACAGCGATGTGCTTCGCAGCATGCTGATCCTGGCCGTGCGCAACCATACCGGGCGCGAGCTGACGGTCGAGGGCGATATCCGCTTCGCCCTGTTGCCGCGCCCGGCGCTGGTGCTGCCACACCTGTCCCTGGCCGATGCCGCGGATTTTGGCCCCGAGCCGTTCGCCAGCGTGGATGGCGCGCGTCTGAATCTGCGCCTGTGGCCCTTGCTGTGGCGGCGGCTGGAGGTGGCGAGTATCCGGATCGATCGCCCGCAGCTGCGCCTGAAGGTGGATGCCGGCGGCCGTGGCAACTGGGCCGACCTGCTGCCGGCGTCAGAGCCGGCATCGCCAAAGCCCTCCACGGACAAGGGTCTGGGGTCCACGCTGGCTGGCCGCATCGGTGTCGGACAGCTGACGCTGCACGATGCCGACCTGCTGTGGAGCGATCAGCGCAGCGGACGTTGGGCACGCGTGCACGGTCTTGACCTGGACCTTGACGGGCTCGATCCGGCCCGGCCGATGCCGGTCAGGGCAACGGCGACGGTGGATGTGGGTGACCCTGCGCGCAGCATCAGGCTTGACGTGGCAACGACCCTGCAACGCGGGGCCGATGGGCTCTGGCAGGGACCGGATTTGCGGATTGACGGCGAACTCGCTGCTGCCCCGCTGCAGGACGCGCTGGCGCTGCACCTGACCGCTGCCGCAAGCTTCGACCCGGCACAAACCCGCCTGCGCCTGCAGCAGCTGGCACTCGATGCAAAACCCGTGCAGCTGCGGGGCGAGCTGACGGTCGCGCGCAGCGGTGATACGCCGGTGGTGGGTGCCCAGGTGAACCTGGAGCGGCTCGACGCGCGTGCCCTCGCGGCCCAGCTTGGGAAGCCGCTGACCCTGGCCGATCCGGGTGCCCTGTCCAGCATCACCGGCAACCTGGAACTGAGCGCCGATGCCCGTGAGGTCAACCTTGCGCGCGTCGATCTGAACGTCGACGGCAGCGCCTGGCACGGCAACGCGCGCATCGGCCTCCCGGACAAGCCAGCGGTGCGCTTCGCGCTGGAGGGCGATCACCTCGACCTTGACCGCTACCTGCCGGCTGCCCAGGCGCCAGGCGCGCAGTCCGCCGTGGCGAACCCATCGGCGGGTGCTCAGGCGCCAGCGGTGGCCGTGGCCGGTTCGCCGGCCGAGGCGCTGCGCCGGCTGACGCAGATCAACCTGGACGGCACGCTCAACCTGGCGACGCTGCGCGTGCGTGGGCTGGTGCTGGAACGGGTCGCGTTACGGGCCCGCGGCGGCGATGGCCGGTTGGCGCTCGAACCCCTGAACACGAGTCTGTATGGGGGCGCGCTCGATGCCGGCCTGCAGGCCGACGCGCGCGGCCGGGAGCCGACGTTGCACCTGAAACTTGCAGCCACCGACGTGGCAGCCGGCCCGTTCCTGACCGCACTGACCGGTCGCGACGCCGTGCAGGGCCGCTTTACGGTGGCCGGCGAAATGACCGGTGCGGCCGCCACGGGCGAGGCGTTGCTGCGCAGCCTGAATGGCACGTTGCGGCTGAGCGGCAGCGACGGCGTGCTAAAGGGCATCAATGCTGATCGCACTATCTGCCAGGGGCGCGCGCTGATAGCCAGGGCGCGTGACAAGGACCCCGCTGACTGCGACCCGAGCCCCGACACCCGTTTCTCGGCGCTGCGCATGGGGGGGCCGCTGACGGCCGGCGTGTGGCGCAGCGATGACCTGTTCCTGGAACAGCAGCGCTACCGGCCGGGCCGGTTTTATCGGCTAACCGGTGCCGGCACGCTGGACCTGGCTACCGGCAAGGCCGACTACCTGCTCAAGGCGACGGCCGTGCGCTGGGGCGGGGAAGCGGCTGACCCGGAAATCCGCGAGTCCATGGTGCCGGTGCGGGTGCGGGTGCGTGGCCGGCCGGGAGAGTGGCATCTGAAGCCTGAACTGGGCGACGGGATGCGCGACGAGGCCCTTCGCAAACTTCAGGACAAACTCGGCCCGGGCGGCAACGACGGGCGCGAGTCACGCGGCAAGGCCCTGCTGCGAGGGCTGTTTGGGCGCTGAGGGAAGCGCTGAATAAATCCATCCTGGATTTCTCGGCGCCCGTCATCGGAAAAGCGTGGTTTTCCGATGACTCACAAAATCAGCGACTTGCAGCCACTGATTTTGGCAGCGCATCCTTGCGCCGCAGGAAGCGCAGAATACTTCAGTGCTTGTTGAGCCGATTACCTGAAACGCCCCGCGGGTGGTGTTTGTTGGCTCAGTCGCCGTCTGGCCCGGCGCGCCGCGCTTGCCGGCGCCGAAAGCGCCTCGTTAAAATGGCAGGCCCCGCGGGTGTAGTTCAATGGTAGAACGGGAGCTTCCCAAGCTCTCAGCGAGGGTTCGATTCCCTTCACCCGCTCCAGATTTTTTCAGTGGCAAGTCGTTTCGTTGCTGGCTGTGTTCGCCGGACGGTTCGGGCCGTGCACCCGGACAGCAGACGTCGGCGCTGTGCCTGTGGCGTCGGCGACCCGTTGACGGCAGTGCAGATGGCCCAGATAATGCGCGGCTATTTCCCTGGAGGGGTTCCCGAGCGGTCAAAGGGATCAGACTGTAAATCTGACGGCTCAGCCTTCGGAGGTTCGAATCCTCCCCCCTCCACCATTTGGATCATCTCGTTGATCGTTGTTACAGCGACGATTTTCGGTGCCGGGCGGGTGCCGGTCGCGGGTGTAGTTCAATGGTAGAACTTCAGCCTTCCAAGCTGATAGCGTGGGTTCGATTCCCATCACCCGCTCCATTTTTTGTACCGGGGACGAACGCGCTCACGTAGCTCAGTCGGTAGAGCACTTCCTTGGTAAGGAAGAGGTCGCTGGTTCGATTCCAGTCGTGAGCACCAGTTTTTTGTTGTTCGAGTTGCAGCGCCGCAGGGTCGGCATCCGTCAGGTCTAGTAGAGGTTAGGGCATGTCCAAGGCCAAATTTGAGCGAACCAAGCCGCACGTGAATGTGGGGACGATTGGTCACGTGGATCACGGGAAGACGACGCTGACAGCGGCGCTGACCAAGATTGGCGCGGAGCGTTTTGGTGGGGAATTCAAGGCCTACGACCAGATCGACAACGCGCCGGAAGAGCGGGCGCGGGGCATCACCATTGCGACCGCGCACGTCGAGTACGAGTCGCCCAACCGCCACTACGCACACGTCGACTGCCCCGGCCACGCCGACTACGTGAAGAACATGATCACCGGTGCCGCGCAGATGGACGGCGCCATCCTGGTGGTGTCGGCCGCCGACGGCCCGATGCCCCAGACGCGCGAGCACATCCTGCTGGCGCGCCAGGTGGGCGTGCCGTACATCGTCGTGTTCCTGAACAAGGCCGACATGGTGGACGACCCGGAACTGCTCGAACTGGTCGAGATGGAAGTGCGCGAACTGCTGACCCAGTACGGCTTCCCGGGCGACGACACGCCGATCATCACCGGCAGCGCACTCAAGGCGCTGGAAGGCGACCAGAGCGAGATCGGCGTACCGGCCATCCTGAAACTGGTCGAGGCCATCGACAGCTACATCCCGCTGCCCGAGCGGGCCATCGACGGCGCCTACCTGATGCCGGTCGAGGACGTGTTCTCCATCTCCGGTCGTGGCACCGTGGTGACCGGGCGCATCGAGCGGGGCATCGTCAAGGTGGGCGACGAAATCGAGATCGTGGGCATGAAAGCCACCGTCAAGACCACCTGCACCGGCGTTGAGATGTTCCGCAAGCTGCTGGACCAGGGCCAGGCGGGCGACAACGTGGGCGTGCTGCTGCGGGGCACCAAGCGGGACGACGTCGAGCGTGGGCAAGTGCTGTGCAAGCCCGGTTCGATCACCCCGCACACCAAGTTCGAGGCCGAGGTTTACATCCTGTCCAAGGAAGAGGGCGGCCGTCACACGCCGTTCTTCAAGGGCTACCGGCCGCAGTTCTACTTCCGGACCACCGACGTGACCGGCAGCTGCGAGCTGCCCGAGGGCACCGAGATGGTGATGCCCGGAGACAACGTGAACCTGCAGGTATCGCTGATCACGCCGATCGCGATGGACGACGGGCTGCGGTTTGCGATACGCGAAGGCGGCCGCACGGTCGGCGCCGGCGTGGTCGTCAAGGTGATCGAGTAAGGTCCGGCTGGATGCCGGCGCGTCGGGTGTTGCAAGGCACAGGCCAGTAGCTCAATCGGCAGAGCGGCGGTCTCCAAAACCGCAGGTTGGGGGTTCGATTCCCTCCTGGCCTGCCAATCCTGGGCCGGTTTTCCCCGACACTCTCGAAGGCTCACGAAATATGGCAGTCAACGCGCCGGTGGCGAAACAGGGTTTTGCAGATCGACTGAAGCTGATTCTCGCCGTGGCGCTGCTGGCGGCGAGTGTGGCCGGGTTTTATGCCCTGGCCGGCCAGCCGCAGGTGCTGAGGGTTTTGACGGTACTGGCTGGCGTCGGTCTGGCGCTGCTGGTCGGAATGCGCAGCGGCCCAGGTGGACGCCTGTGGGGATTTTTGAAGGATTCGCGCACCGAGGTGCGGCGGGTCGTGTGGCCGACGCGGCGCGAGACGCTGCAGACCACCGGGGTCGTGTTCCTGGCGGCGGTGGTCGTTGGCCTCATGCTGTGGCTGTTTGACTGGGTGATCAGCCTCGCGATCAGGGGCTTCATGGGCTTGGGAGGCTGATCGGTGGCGATGCGTTGGTATGTAGTGCACGCCTACTCGGGCTACGAGAAGACGGTGCAGCGCACGCTCAAGGAGCGTGTCGCGCGCGCCGGCCTGGAGGACAGGTTCGGCGACATCCTGGTTCCGACCGAAGAAGTGGTCGAGATGAAGGACGGCCAGAAGCGGTCCAGCGAGCGCAAGTTCTTCCCCGGCTACGTGCTGGTGCAGATGGAGATGGACGAGGAAACCTGGCATCTGGTGCGCAGTGTGCCGCGGGTGCTTGGTTTCATCGGTGGCAGCGGCGACAAGCCGGCCCCGATCACCGAGCGCGAGGCGGACGAGATATTGAGCCGCGTGCGCGAGGGCCAGGACAAGCCCAAGCCGAAGGTGCTGTTCGAAGTGGGCGAGATGGTGCGCGTGGCCGATGGTCCGTTCAACGACTTCAATGGCGTTGTGGAGCAGGTCAATTACGAGAAGAACCGGCTGAATGTGTCGGTAATGATTTTCGGCCGGTCAACGCCGGTCGAACTGGATTTCTCCCAGGTAGAGAAAGCCTAGCCGCCCGTGTGGTGGCAACGGGGAGCCGCGAGGCGCTGGACCCGTCAACTGGAATTTTGAAATGGCAAAGAAAGTAACCGCGTATATCAAGCTGCAGGTCAAGGCCGGTCAGGCCAACCCCAGCCCGCCGGTCGGCCCTGCGCTGGGCCAGCGTGGCGTGAACATCATGGAGTTCGTCAAGGCCTTCAATGCCGAGACCGCCAGCATGGAACCGGGCTTGCCGGTGCCGGTGGTGATCACGGTTTATGAAGACCGCAGCTTCACCTTCGTCAAGAAGACCACGCCCGCGTCGGTACTGCTGCGCAAGGCGGCCGGCATCGCCAAGGGCAGCTCGAACCCGAACACCACCAAGGTTGGTTCGGTCACCCGCGCGCAGCTGGAAGAAATCGTCCGCGCCAAGGAGCCCGATCTGACGGCGGCCGACCTTGAGGCGGCGCTGCGCACCATTGCCGGTAGCGCGCGCAGCATGGGCCTGACGGTGGAGGGGGTCTGACATGGCAACCAGCAAACGACGCCGCGCGATCGACGAGAAACTGGCTGGGCGCCGCCAGCTGCCGCTGGCCGATGCCCTCGGTCTGCTGCAGGAAGTGGCGAACGCCAAGTTCGACGAGTCGATGGACGTGGCCCTGAACCTGGGTGTCGATCCGCGTAAATCGGACCAGGTCGTGCGTGGCGCAACCGTGTTGCCGCATGGCACCGGCAAGAAAGCCCGGGTGGCGGTGTTCGCGCAGGGTCAGGCCGCGGAGGCCGCCACTGCTGCCGGCGCTGACGCAGTCGGCATGGAAGACCTTGCCGAGAAGATGCGTGGCGGGGATATCGATTTCAGCGTGGTGATCGCCGCTCCCGACGCCATGCGCGTGGTGGGCACGCTCGGTCAGCTGCTCGGTCCGCGCGGCCTGATGCCCAACCCCAAGGTCGGTACGGTCACGCCGGACGTGGCGACCGCGGTCAGCAACGCCAAGAAGGGCCAGGTGCGTTTCCGGACCGACAAGGCCGGCATCGTGCATTTCGTGATCGGCCGCGTGTCGTTCCCGGTAGAGTCCCTGCGCGAGAACCTGCAGGCGGTGCTGGCGGACGTGCAGCGGCTCAAGCCGGCGACCTCCAAGGGCACCTACCTGCGCAAGGTGACCGTCTCGTCCACCATGGGCCCTGGTCTGGCGGTCGATCTGGCCAGCCTGGGCCTGTGAGCCGGCTACCTAATCTAGCTAAATAAAGGAATCTGGCCGTGGCGAGCATTCTCGAAACAAAACAGGCAATCGTGAGCGAAGTGGCTGCCGTGGCAGCCACCGCGCCGGTGCTGGTGGGTCTGGATCTGAGTGGGCTGACAGTCCGCCAGGTGACCGGTCTGCGGCGCGAAGCCCGCAAGGCGGACGTGTACCTGAAGGTGGTCAAGAACACCCTGCTGCGGCGGGCGGTCGAGGGAACCGGCTTCGAGTGCGTTCGCGAAGCGGCCCGCGGGCCGCTGATGGTTGCCTTCTCGCGCGGTGAGCCGGGTGCGGCAGCGCGCATGGTGCGCGATTTTCGCAAGGCCAACCCGAAGGCCGAAGTGCGGCTGGTGGCGGTGGCCGGGCGCCTGCTGCGCCCGGAAGATCTGGACGCGGTGGCCAAGATGCCGACCCGCGACGAGGCCATCGCCCAGTTGATGGGTGTCATGAAGGCGCCGATTGCCAAGCTGGTACGTGTGCTGGCGGCGCCCAACAGCAAGCTGGTGCGTACCCTGGCCGCCGTGCGCGACCAGAAGCAGGGCTGAGGCGGCAGGCCCGCGGCCGCGTTTTTTTCGAATTTTTCATTTTTCGTTCCCAGGAGTCAGGACCATGGCGGTTAGCAAGGAAGAAATTCTCGACGCGATTTCCAACATGACGGTGATGGAAGTCGTCGACCTCATCAGCATGATGGAAGAGAAGTTCGGTGTCAGCGCGGCTGCGTTCGCGGCGGCCCCGGTGGCCGTGGCCGGTGGCGATGCCGCCGCGCAGGTCGAGGAGCGCACCGAGTTCGACGTCGTCATGTCGAGCTTTGGCGAGAACAAGGTCAACGTCATCAAGACTGTGCGCGCCCTGACCGGCCTGGGTCTGAAGGAAGCCAAGGATCTGGTGGAGGCCATTCCGGCCACCATCAAGACCGGCGTTCCCAAGGCCGAGGCCGAGGACGTGGTCAAGCAGCTGGTCGAGGCGGGCGCGGCGGCCGAGGTCAAGTAATCTTTGCCCAGCCGCGTCCGTGCCGCTCGGCAGGACGCATCAACGACACGCCTAGGCCGCCGTCGGCGGCCAGGTCGTGTCGTACCCAAGGGAAGACCCCAGGCGCGCCGTGCCGGTGTAAACGACCGGCCACGCCGTGTCGGGGTCTTCTTTTGTCTCGTTTTGGGCCGCTCCGCGGGCCGGCCGGGGGCAGCGCGTCGCGTTGCCTGGTCGGTCCGTGAGTGTCATCTGAAGGTTTTGTCTGGGGGCTGCGATCCATGGCTTACTCGTTCGCCGAGAAAAAGCGTATCCGCAAGAGTTTCGGCCGTCGGCCGGAAGTGCTGGCAGTGCCGAACCTGCTGCAGATGCAGCTGGACTCGTACCGGCGCTTCCTGCAGACGGACGTGCCGGCGGAGCGGCGCGAGGACCTGGGTCTGCAAGCGGCTTTCCGGTCCGTGTTTCCGATCCAGAGCAGCACCGGCGCGGCGGCGCTGGAGTTCGTCGAGTACCGGCTGGGTCGCTCGCCGTTCGACGTCAAGGACTGCCAGGTTCGCGGCATGACCTATGCGGCGCCGCTGCGGGCCCGCGTGCGGCTGGTCATCTACGACAAGGCCGGCAAGAACCGCGTGGTCAAGGACGTGCGCGAGCAGGAGGTCTACATGGGGGAAATTCCCCTGATGACCGACACCGGCACCTTCGTCATCAACGGTACCGAGCGGGTCATCGTCTCGCAGCTGCACCGCTCGCCGGGCGTGTTCTACACCCACGACAAGGGCAAGACGCACTCGTCCGGCAAGGTGCTGTTCTCGGCGCGCATCATCCCGTACCGCGGTTCCTGGCTGGATTTCGAGTTCGATCCGAAGGACCTGGTGTACGTGCGCATCGACCGTCGGCGCAAGATCCCGGCCACGGTGCTGCTGCGCGCGCTCGGCTATGGCGTTGAAGAAATCCTGGGTCTGTTCTTCGAGACCGACACGCTGCACCTGACCAGCGAGCAGATCACGCTCGACCTGGTGCCAGAGCGCATGCGCAACCAGCAGGTGACGTTCGACATTCTGGATGCCAAGGGCAAGGTCATCGTGCCGGCCGGCAAGCGCATTTCGGCGCGTCAGGCCAAGCAGCTGGATGCCAGCGGCGCGCGCGAACTGGTCGTGCCGCCGGATTATGTGCATGGCAAGGTGCTGGCCAAGGCGGTGGTCGACGCCACCAGCGGAGAAATCCTGGCCGAGGCGAACGCGGTGCTCGATACGGCGCTGCTGGAGAAGCTGCGCGCCTCGGGCGTGACCACGCTGTCGGTGCTGTACGTGAACGACGTCGACCGCGGCGCGTACATTTCGGACACGCTGCGGGTGGACCACACTACCGGCCGTCAGGACGCCCTGGTCGAGATTTACCACATCATGCGCCCCGGCGAGCCGCCCACCCGCGATGCCGCCGAGACGCTGTTTCATAACCTCTTTTTCAGCGGCGAGCTGTACGACCTGTCCGGCGTCGGGCGCATGAAGTTCAACCGCGGCGTGGGCCGTGCCGAGACCACCGGTTCCGGCGTGCTGTCCAAGGAAGACATCGTCGCTGTCCTGCGCCGCCTGATCGACATCAAGAATGGTCAGGGCACGGTCGACGACGGTGATCACCTGGGCAACCGGCGCGTGCGCTGCGTCGGCGAGATGATCGAGAACCAGTTCCGCATCGGTCTGGTGCGAGTGGACCGCGCGGTGCGCGAGCGGCTGTCGTTTGCGGAATCCGAAGGCCTGATGCCGCAGGACCTGATCAACGCCAAGCCGGTGTCGGCGGTCATCAAGGAGTTCTACGGCTCCTCGCAGCTGTCTCAGTTCATGGACCAGGTGAACCCGCTGTCGGAGGTCACGCACAAGCGGCGTATCTCGGCCCTGGGGCCGGGCGGCCTGACGCGTGAGCGGGCGGGTTTCGAGGTGCGCGACGTGCACGCCACCCACTACGGGCGCGTGTGCCCCATCGAAACCCCGGAAGGCCCGAACATCGGCCTGATCAACTCGCTGGCCGTGTTCGCCCGTGCCAACGATTACGGCTTCCTTGAGACGCCGTACCGGGTGGTGCGCGAGGCCAAGGTCACCGACGAGGTGGTCTACATGTCGGCCCTGGACGAACCCGAGTACGTGATTGCCCAGGCCAGCACCCGGCTGGGCGCGGACGGCAGCCTCAGCGACGCGCTGATCTCGTGCCGCCACGGCAACGAATTCACCATGACCACGCCTGACCAGGTGCAGTACATGGACGTGTCGCCGCGCCAGATCGTGTCGGTGGCGGCCTCGCTGATTCCGTTCCTGGAGCACGATGACGCCAACCGCGCCCTGATGGGCTCGAACATGCAGCGTCAGGCGGTGCCGACGCTGCGCGCCGACAAGCCGCTGGTCGGCACCGGCATGGAACGCACCGTGGCCAGCGATTCGGGCACGGCCGTGGTCGCGCTGCGTGGCGGCGTGGTCGAGGCGGTGGATGCCGGGCGTGTCGTGGTGCGCGCCAACGACGAGGAAGCCGGCGCCGGCACCTCGGGCGTTGACATCTACAACCTGACCAAGTACACCCGTTCCAACCAGAACACCTGCATCAACCAGCGGCCGCGCGTGAATGCCGGCGATCGCATCGAGCGCGGCGACGTGCTGGCGGACGGCTCGTCCACCGACATCGGCGAGCTGGCGCTGGGCCAGAACGTGCTGGTCGCGTTCATGCCCTGGAGCGGCTACAACTTCGAGGACTCCATCATCATCTCCGAGCGGGTGGTGCAGGAGGACCGGTTCACGACCGTGCACATCCAGGAACTGACCTGCGTGTCGCGCGACACCAAGCTCGGGCCGGAGGAAATCACCGCCGACATCCCGAACGTGGGCGAGGCGGCGCTGGCCAATCTGGACGAATCGGGCATCGTCGCCATCGGCGCCCAGGTGCGCCCGGGCGACATCCTGGTCGGCAAGGTCACGCCCAAGGGCGAGACGCAGATGACGCCGGAGGAAAAGCTCCTGCGCGCCATCTTCGGCGAGAAGGCGTCCGACGTTAAGGACACCTCGCTGCGCGTGTCGGCCGGCGTGGTCGGTACCGTCATCGACGTGCACGTGTTCACCCGCGAGGGCGTTCCGAAGGACGAGCGCACCAAGGCGATCGAGGCCGACGCCCTGGCACGCGTGAAGAAGGATTTCGACGACCAGTACCGCATCACCGCGGACGACGCCTACGCCCGCATCGAGCGCGTGCTGGTGGGCAAGGAAGCGCAGGTCGGTCCGAACAAGCTCAAGGCCGGCACGGTCATCACGGCGGCCTATCTGGAAACCGTGGCGCGCGAGAAATGGGGCGAGATCGGCCTCAAGGACGCCGAGGCCGCGGCGCAGGTCGAGCGCATCCTCGAACAGCTCGCCCGCAAGCGCAAGGAGTTCGACGAGCTGCAGGACGAGAAGCGCAAGACCCTGACCACCTGCGAGGAGCTGCCGCCTGGCGTGCTCAAGATGGTCAAGGTGTTCGTGGCGCAGAAGCGCCGCATCCAGCCCGGCGACAAGATGGCCGGCCGCCACGGCAACAAGGGCGTGATCTCGGTGATCGTGCCGGCCGAGGACATGCCGTACATGGCCGACGGCACGCCGGTGGACGTGATCCTGAACCCGCTGGGCGTGCCCTCGCGCATGAACGTGGGCCAGGTGCTCGAGACGCACCTGGGCTGGGCGGCCAAGGCGCTGGGTCTGAAGATCGGCAACCTGCTGGACGTCGGCGGCCAGACCGGGGACCTGCGCAAGTTGCTGCACACCATCTATAACGAGTCGGACGGCACCGGGGTCGACCTGGACGGTCTGAACGACGGCGAGATCAAGGAACTGGCGCACAACCTGCGCGGTGGCGTGCCGATGGCAACGCCGGTATTCGACGGCGCGCGTGAGGTCGACATCAAGTCGATGCTGCGCCTGGCCGGCCTGCCGGAAAGTGGCCAGACCACGCTCTACGACGGCCGTACCGGGGATGCCTTCGATCGTCAGGTGACGGTTGGCTACATGTACATGCTGAAGCTGAACCATCTGGTCGACGACAAGATGCACGCCCGCTCGACCGGGCCGTACAGCCTGGTCACCCAGCAGCCGCTGGGCGGCAAGGCGCAGTTCGGCGGCCAGCGCTTCGGTGAGATGGAAGTGTGGGCGCTGGAAGCCTACGGCGCCGCCTACACCTTGCAGGAAATGCTGACCGTGAAATCGGACGACGTGAACGGCCGTACCAAGATGTACAAGAACATCGTCGATGGCGACTATCGCATCGAGGCCGGCATGCCGGAGTCGTTCAACGTGCTGGTGCGGGAAATCCGCTCCCTCGGCATCGATATCGAGCTTGAACGCGAATAACGCCTGCGGCGGCTTGTCGTTTCGGTCACCTACAGCGGGGATACGATCGTGAAAGAATTTCTGAACCTGATGAAGCAGACCACGGGCATCGACGACTTCGATGCCTTTTCCATTGGTCTGGCCTCGCCCGAGAAGATCCGCTCCTGGTCCTGGGGCGAGGTCAAGAAGCCGGAAACCATCAACTACCGCACCTTCAAGCCGGAGCGTGATGGTCTGTTCTGCGCCAAGATTTTTGGTCCGATCAAGGACTACGAGTGCCTGTGCGGCAAGTACAAGCGCCTGAAGCACCGCGGCGTGATCTGCGAGAAATGCGGCGTTGAGGTCACCCTGACCAAGACCCGCCGCGAGCGCATGGGCCACATCGAGCTGGCGAGCCCGGTGGCGCACATCTGGTTCCTGAAGTCCCTGCCGTCGCGCATGGGCATGGCACTCGACATGGGCCTGAGCGAAGTCGAGCGCGTGCTGTACTTCGAGGCCTACGTGGTCGTCGATCCGGGCATGACGCCGCTCGAGCGCGGCAAGCTGCTGACCGATCAGGAGTACTTCGAGGCGCGCGAGCAGTACGGCGACGAGTTCGACGCCCGTATGGGTGCCGAAGCAGTGCTGCAGCTGCTGAAGGCGCTCGACCTGCCGGCCGAGACGGTGCGCCTGCGCGAGGAAATCGCCACCACCGGCTCCGAGACCAAGCACAAGAAGCTGGTCAAGCGCCTGAAGCTGCTGGAGTCCTTCGACAGCTCCGGCAACCGGCCGGAGTGGATGGTGCTGACCGTGCTGCCGGTGCTGCCGCCGGAGCTGCGCCCGCTGGTGCCGCTCGACGGCGGCCGCTTCGCGACCTCCGATCTGAACGACCTGTACCGGCGCGTCATCAACCGCAACAACCGTCTCAAGCGCCTGCTGGACCTGAACGCGCCGGAAATCATCGTGCGCAACGAAAAGCGCATGCTGCAGGAATCGGTCGACGCGCTGCTGGACAACGGCCGCCGCGGCCGCGCCATCACCGGCACCAACAAGCGGCCGCTCAAATCCCTGGCCGACATGATCAAGGGCAAGCAGGGCCGCTTCCGGCAGAACCTGCTGGGCAAGCGCGTCGACTACTCGGGCCGTTCCGTGATCGTGGTCGGTCCGCAGCTGAAGCTGCACCAGTGCGGCCTGCCAAAGAAGATGGCGCTCGAACTGTTCAAGCCGTTCGTGTTCGGCAAGCTCGAACGCCGCGGGCTGGCCACCACCATCAAGGCCGCCAAGAAGCTGGTCGAGAAGGGCGGGCCGGAAGTCTGGGACGTGCTCGAAGAGGTCATCCGCGAGCATCCGGTGCTGCTCAACCGTGCGCCGACCCTGCATCGCCTGGGCATCCAGGCCTTCGAGCCGGTGCTGGTCGAGGGCAAGGCCATCCAGCTGCACCCGCTGGTGTGTACGGCATTCAATGCCGATTTCGACGGCGACCAGATGGCGGTGCACGTGCCGCTGTCGCTGGAAGCGCAGCTGGAAGCCCGCGCGCTGATGATGTCCACTAACAACATCCTGTCGCCGGCCAACGGCGAGCCCGTTATCGTGCCGACCCAGGACGTGGTGCTGGGCCTGTATTACATGTCCCGCGAGCGCATCAACGCGCGTGGCGAAGGGCGTGTGTACGCCGACGCGGCCGAGGCCAAGCGCGCCTACGACGCCGGCACAGCCGAGCTGCATGCCCGCGTGCGGGTGCGGATCACCGACAGCACACCGAGCGAGAACGGCGAACTCGAAACCCGCACGCGTTTGCTCGAGACGACCATCGGCCGGGCCATCCTGTCGCAGGTGCTGCCGGCCGGCATGCCGTTCGAGATGATCAACCGGGCGCTCGACAAGAAGGTCATCTCGCGCCTGATCAACGACTGCTACCGCAAGGTCGGCCTGAAGGCGACCGTCGTGTTCGCCGACCAGCTCATGTACACCGGCTATCAGTACGCCAGCCGTTCGGGCGCGTCGATCTGTGTCGACGACATGGTCACGCCCGACGAGAAGAGCGGCATCATCGCCCGCGCCGAAGGCGAGGTGAAGGAGATCGCCGAGCAGTACATCTCGGGCCTGGTCACCGATGGCGAGCGCTACAACAAGGTGGTCGACATCTGGTCGCATGCCAACGAGCAGGTGGCCGCCGCCATGATGCAGAAGCTCGGCCACGAGACCGTGATCGACCGTGACGGCAACTCGGTCACCCAGCCCTCGTTCAACTCCATCTACATCATGGCCGATTCGGGTGCCCGCGGCAGCGCGGCGCAGATTCGCCAGCTGGCCGGCATGCGCGGCCTGATGGCGAAGCCCGACGGCTCGATCATCGAAACGCCGATCACGGCCAACTTCCGTGAAGGCCTGAACGTCATCCAGTACTTCATCTCCACCCATGGAGCGCGCAAGGGACTGGCCGACACGGCGCTCAAGACCGCCAACTCCGGTTACCTGACCCGCCGCCTGGTGGACGTGGCGCAGGACCTGGTCATCACCGAGCACGACTGCGGCACCGAGGCGGGCGTATCCCTGGGCGCGGTACTGGCCGGCGGCGACGTGATCGAAGCCCTGCGTGATCGCATCCTTGGCCGTACCGCTGCGCAGGATGTTCTGCTGCCCGGTTCCGACGACGTACTGGTCGAGGCCGGCACGCTGCTGACCGAAGACGTGGTGTCGCAGATCGAACAGGCCGGTGTCGATGCCGTCAAGGTGCGTTCGGTCATCACCTGTGACACCCGCTTCGGGGTCTGCTCCAAGTGCTACGGGCGCGACCTGGCGCGCGGCCACCTGGTCAACGTCGGCGAGGCGGTGGGCGTCATCGCGGCGCAGTCGATCGGCGAGCCGGGCACGCAGCTGACCATGCGCACCTTCCACATCGGTGGCGCGGTATCGCGCAAGATCGAGGCCAACAGCATCGAGGTGCGCACCCGCGGCACCATTCGTCTGGACAACGTCAAGGTGGTGGTGCAGGTCGGGGGCAACCGCGTGTCGGTGTCCCGTTCCGGCGAGCTGGTGGTGGTCGACGAGCACGGCCGCGAGCGCGAGCGCCACAAGCTGCCTTACGGCGCGGTGGTCACCGCCAGCGACGACCAGCTGGTCGACGCCGGCCAGGTGGTGGCGACCTGGGATCCACACACGCATCCGATCATCGCGGAAGTGCAGGGCTTCGCGCAGCTGAGCGACGTCGAGGAAGGCGTCACCACGATCAGTGAGGTCGACGAGGCCACCGGCCTGTCCAACATCGTGGTGACCGATGCCAAGCAGCGCGGCATGGCCGGGCGCGACATGCGCCCGATGGTCAAGCTGATCGATGCCAGCGGCAAGGACCAGCTGCTGCCGGGCACGGACATTCCTGCCCGTTACTTCCTGCCGGCCGGCGCCATCATCACTGTCGTCAAGGGCGCCGAGGTCGGCGTGGGCGAGGTGCTGGCCCGTATCCCGCAGGAAACCTCAAAGACCCGCGACATCACCGGCGGTCTGCCGCGGGTGGCGGATCTATTCGAGGCACGCCGGCCCAAGGACCCGGCGGTCATGGCCGAGCAGACCGGCATCGTGTCATTCGGCAAGGAAACCAAGGGCAAACAGCGTCTGATCATCACTGACGATCAGGGCCAGCAGCACGAGTACCTGATTCCCAAGTACCACCACATCACGGTGTTCGAGGGCGAGCACGTCAGCCGTGGCGAGAAGATCGCCGACGGCGCGCCGGTACCGCACGACATTCTGCGTCTGCTGGGTGTCGAGGAGCTGACGCGCTTCGTGGTCAACGAGGTGCAGGAGGTCTACCGCCTGCAGGGCGTGAAGATCAATGACAAGCACATCGAGGTCATCGTGCGACAGATGCTGCGTCGGGTGGAGGTCACCGACGCCGGCGACTCGAAGTTCCTGAAGGGCGAGCAGGCGGAGCGTGGCTCGGTATCGCAGGCCAACGCGGATCTGGTCAGCAAGGGCAAGCAGCCGGCCCGCTACGAGCCGATCCTGCTGGGCATCACCAAGGCGTCGCTGGCGACCGAGTCGTTCATTTCGGCCGCATCGTTCCAGGAAACAACCCGCGTGCTGACCGAAGCCGCGGTCAGCGGCAAGCGCGACGAGCTGCGGGGCCTGAAGGAGAACGTCATCGTCGGGCGCCTGATTCCGGCCGGTACCGGCTTTGCGTACCACGAGGAACGCCGCCGCCGCGGCCACAGCGAGCTGGAGCACTTCGCCGAGCTATGGAACCAGACTGAGGATGCCGACGCCGCCGCCCCGGGCGAGGCGGACGCACAGCAGGCCGCAGCGCCGTAAGGCGTCGGCGGGCCAGGGTCCGGCTGCCTAGGGCAAGCCGGACAGCCGGCACCGGGGCGCGTGGCCGCAGGTCCGTGACCACGCCCCTGGCGATGCCGGTCAACCCTGCCTGCAAGCCGACCCTGGGCGTCGGCGGCGACCCACCGCAGCATGAGCCGGCCGCGGTGGGCCGTTTGAAGCGAGCGAGCCGCTCGCGGCTTGCTTTGAATGCGCGCCAAAGACCGAAACGGCGCGCTTTTCGGGTTGACAGCCTCCCGGCTGATCCCTAGAATTCCGCTCCCCTGACAGGTCGGGGCCAAGATGCCCCGGCCTGTCTATTTATTTTTGTGACCCGGAAATTTCCATGGCGACGATCAATCAGCTGGTTCGCAAGCCGCGCGTGCAGCCGCGAAAGAAGTCTCCGGTGCCGGCGCTCGAAGCCTGCCCGCAGCGCCGCGGCGTGTGTACCCGCGTCTACACCACCACGCCCAAGAAACCGAACTCGGCCCTGCGCAAGGTGGCGCGCGTACGCCTGACCAATGGCTTCGAGGTCACCACCTACATCGGTGGTGAAGGCCACAACCTGCAGGAACACTCGGTGGTGCTGATCCGCGGCGGTCGCGTCAAGGACTTGCCCGGCGTGCGCTACCACACCGTGCGCGGCACGCTGGACACCACCGGCGTCAAGGACCGTCGCCAGGGTCGCTCCAAGTACGGCGCCAAGCGACCGAAGACCTGATCGATTCCAGGCCGCCGGGTCGTCACAGGCCGGCTGACTTCCCCTGACCCCGATTCCCCAGAGATTCACCCATGTCGAGACGACGAGTACCCGCCAAGCGCGACATCCTTCCGGACCCCAAGTTCGGCGACAAGGTGCTGGCCAAGCTGATCAACGTGATCATGCACGACGGCAAGAAGTCGGTTGCCGAGGCCATCGTGTATGGCGCGCTGGATCGTCTGACCGAAAAGTCCTCCGCCGATCCGGTGGAGAAGGTGCGTCAGGCGCTGATCAACATCGGCCCGCTGGTGGAAGTCAAATCCCGCCGTGTCGGTGGTGCCAACTACCAGGTGCCGACCGAAGTGCGACCGCTGCGTCAGCAGGCGCTGGCCATGCGCTGGCTGATCGATGCCGCCCGCAAGCGTGGCGAGAAGTCGATGGCGCTGCGCCTGGCCGGGGAAATCGGCGACGCGTCCGAGAACCGCGGCGCGGCGGTCAAGAAGCGTGAAGACACCCACCGCATGGCGGAGGCCAACAAGGCCTTCTCGCATTACCGCTGGTAAGCAGCGGCGTTTCCTGATCCCGATTCGCCCAGATTTCGACCGAGTAAATAGTCGTGCGTACCACCCCGATCGAGCGTTACCGCAACATCGGCATCATGGCCCACATTGATGCCGGCAAGACGACCACTACGGAACGCATCCTGTTCTATACCGGTGTGTCGCACAAGATGGGCGAAGTCCACGATGGCGCCGCCACCATGGACTGGATGGAGCAGGAGCAGGAGCGGGGCATCACCATCACCTCTGCGGCCACCACCTGCTTCTGGCAGGGCATGGACAAGCAGTTCCCGCAGCACCGCATCAACATCATCGACACGCCCGGTCACGTCGATTTCACCATCGAAGTAGAGCGCTCATTGCGCGTGCTGGATGCGGCGGTTGCCGTGTTCTGTTCGGTCGGCGGCGTGGAGCCCCAGTCCGAGACCGTCTGGCGCCAGGCCAACAAGTACGGCGTGCCGCGCCTGGCCTTCGTCAACAAGATGGACCGTTCCGGCGCCAATTTCCTGCGCGTGGTCGAGCAGGTGCGCAGCCGGCTGGGTGCCAATCCGGTACCGATCCAGTTGCCGATCGGTGCGGAAGAAAATTTCGAGGGTGTGGTCGACCTGATAGGCATGCGCGCCATCTACTGGGACGACGCCACCCAGGGCATGAGCTACGAGCCGCGGGACATTCCCGAAGGCATGAAGGCGGACTGCGCGAAGTGGCGCGAGAACATGATCGAGGCCGCCGCCGAGGGCGACGAGGAACTGATGGAGCGCTACCTGGAAGGTGGCGAGCTGTCGGTGGACGACATCAAGCGCGGCCTGCGTCAGCGCGTGCTGCGCAGCGAGATCGTGCCCATGCTGTGCGGCTCGGCCTTCAAGAACAAGGGCGTACAGGCGATGCTGGACGCGGTCATCGAGCTGCTGCCCTCGCCGATCGACAAGCCGCCGGTGCGCGGCCTTGACGAGCGCGACCAGGACGACACCCGCAGCGCCGACGATGCGGCCCCGTTTGCGGCGCTGGCGTTCAAGATCGCGACCGACCCGTTCGTCGGTACGCTGACCTTCTTTCGCGTCTACTCGGGCGTGCTCAACTCCGGCGACGGCGTCTACAACCCGGTCAAGAGCAAGCGCGAGCGGGTCGGGCGCATCCTGCAGATGCACGCCAATACCCGCGAGGAAATCAAGGAAGTGCGCGCCGGTGACATCGCCGCCGCGGTGGGTCTGAAGGACGTCACCACCGGCGACACGCTGTGCAGCGAGAAATTCGTGATCACGCTGGAGCGGATGGAGTTCCCGGAGCCGGTGATCTCGGTGGCGGTCGAGCCCAAGACCAAGAGCGACCAGGAAAAGATGGGCATCGCGCTGCAGAAGCTGGCGCAGGAAGACCCGTCGTTTCGGGTGCGCACCGACGAGGAGTCCGGGCAGACCATCATTTCCGGCATGGGCGAGTTGCACCTTGAGATCATCGTCGACCGCATGCGGCGCGAGTTCAAGGTCGAAGCCAACGTCGGTGCGCCGCAGGTGGCCTACCGCGAAACCATCCGCAAGTCGGTGGAGCAGGAAGGCCGCTTCGTGCGCCAGACCGGCGGTCGCGGCCAGTTCGGCCACGTCTGGCTGCGCATCGAGCCGCGTGAACCCGGCGAAGGCTACCTGTTCCACAACGGCATCGTCGGCGGCGTCGTGCCCCGCGAATACATCCCGGCCGTGGACAAGGGTATCCAGGAAGCGCTGGGCAATGGCATCATTGCCGGCTACCCGGTGGTCGACGTCAAGGTGACGCTGTTCGACGGCTCGTATCACGATGTCGACTCGAACGAAATGGCGTTCAAGATCGCCGGCTCGATGGCCTTCAAGGAAGGTTCCCGCAAGGCCAGTCCGGTCCTGCTCGAACCGATCATGAAGGTCGAGGTCGTGACGCCCGAGGACTACATGGGCGATGTGGTCGGCGACCTGAACCGCCGTCGTGGGGTCATCCAGGGCATGGACGACTCGCCGTCCGGCAAGGTTATCCGCTGCGAGGTGCCGCTGGCCGAGATGTTCGGTTACGCAACCGACCTGCGTTCGGCCACCCAGGGCCGCGCCACGTACTCGATGGAATTCAGCAAGTATCTGGAGGCGCCAGCCAGCGTCGCCCAGAAGGTCATCAACCAGTAACGTCCGCCGGACGGGTCAGTCAAGCGAAGGGTGTGAGTCATGTCCAAGGCCAAATTTGAGCGAACCAAGCCGCACGTGAACGTGGGGACGATTGGTCACGTGGATCACGGGAAGACGACGCTGACGGCGGCGCTGACCAAGATTGGCGCGGAGCGTTTTGGTGGGGAATTCAAGGCCTACGACCAGATCGACAACGCGCCGGAAGAGCGGGCGCGGGGCATCACCATTGCGACCGCGCACGTCGAGTACGAGTCGCCCAACCGCCACTACGCACACGTCGACTGCCCCGGCCACGCCGACTACGTGAAGAACATGATCACCGGTGCCGCGCAGATGGACGGCGCCATCCTGGTGGTGTCGGCCGCCGACGGCCCGATGCCCCAGACGCGCGAGCACATCCTGCTGGCGCGCCAGGTGGGCGTGCCGTACATCGTCGTGTTCCTGAACAAGGCCGACATGGTGGACGACCCGGAACTGCTCGAACTGGTCGAGATGGAAGTGCGCGAACTGCTGACCCAGTACGGCTTCCCGGGCGACGACACACCGATCGTGACCGGCAGCGCGCTCAAGGCCCTGGAGGGCGACCAGAGCGAGATCGGCGTGCCGGCCATCCTGAAACTGGTCGAGGCCATCGACAGCTACATCCCGCTGCCCGAGCGGGCCATCGACGGCGCCTACCTGATGCCGGTCGAGGACGTGTTTTCCATCTCCGGCCGTGGCACCGTGGTGACCGGGCGCATCGAGCGGGGCATCGTCAAGGTTGGCGACGAAATCGAGATCGTGGGCATGAAAGCCACCGTCAAGACCACCTGCACCGGCGTCGAGATGTTCCGCAAGCTGCTGGACCAGGGCCAGGCGGGCGACAACGTGGGCGTGCTGCTGCGCGGCACCAAGCGGGACGACGTCGAGCGTGGGCAAGTGCTGTGCAAGCCCGGCTCCATCACCCCGCACACCAAGTTCGAGGCCGAGGTGTACATCCTGTCCAAGGAAGAGGGCGGCCGTCACACGCCGTTCTTCAAGGGCTACCGGCCGCAGTTCTACTTCCGGACCACCGACGTGACCGGCAGCTGCGAGCTGCCGGCGGGCACCGAGATGGTGATGCCCGGAGACAACGTGAACCTGCAGGTATCGCTGATCACGCCGATCGCGATGGACGACGGGCTGCGGTTTGCGATACGCGAAGGCGGCCGCACGGTCGGCGCCGGCGTGGTCGTCAAGGTGATCGAGTAAACACCATGGCTGGCCAGAAGATCCGCATCCGTTTGAAATCCTTCTCGCATCAGCTGATCGACAAATCGGCACGCGAGATCGTTGACACCGCCAAGCGTACCGGCTCACGCGTGCACGGGCCGATCCCGCTGCCGGTGAAGATCGAGCGCTTCACCCTTTTGCGTTCGCCGCACAAGGACAAGGATTCGCGCGACCAGTTCGAGATTCGCACCCACAAGCGGCTGATGGACATCATCGACCCGACCGAAAAGACGGTGGATGCGCTGATGAACCTCGATCTGGCCGCCGGCGTGGACGTGCACATCAAGCTCAGCTGACGGCTACGGGTACTTCCCCACCGCCGGTGGGGTTGCAGCCCGGGCAGATTGGATAACAGGCAAGGGAACCAGGCATGGCCATTGGTTTGGTAGGCCGCAAATGCGGCATGACACGAATTTTTACGCCGGAAGGCGCCGGGGTGCCGGTGACGGTGATCGACGTGTCCAACAACCGCGTGGTGCAGGTGCGCACCGCCGAGGTGGACGGCTATCGCGCCGTGCAGGTCACCCGTGGCAGCAAGCGGGCGGCGCTGGTCGACAAGGCGCTGGCCGGGCATTACGCCAAGGCCGGCATCGAGCCAGGGCGCAGCCTGACCGAATTTCGCCTGCCAGATGGCGCCGGTGAGGAACTGGCGGTGGGCGACATGCTGGCACCGGACCAGTTCGAGGCCGGTCAAATGGTCAGCGTGACTGGCGTGACCCGCGGCCGGGGCTTTACCGGCACGGTAGCGCGTTGGGGTTTTCGCGGTGGCGACGCCACGCACGGCAACTCGCTCTCGCACCGGGCGCCGGGTTCCATCGGCCAGAACCAGACCCCGGGCCGCGTGTTCCCGGGCAAGAAGATGGCCGGTCATGCCGGCGACGTGCAGCGCACGCAGCGCAACCTTGAGGTGGTCCGGGTCGATGCCGAGCGCGGGCTGCTGCTGGTCAAGGGCGCGGTACCCGGCGCGGAAGGCGGTGAACTGATCGTGCGACCGATCGTGCACGGCAAAAAGGCAGGGGCTTGAGATGGAACTGTCAGTAACAGCGGTCGAGGGCGCCGGTGGCAGCGTGGTGCTGGCCGACACCGTGTTCGACCGGCCGTTCAACGAAGGCCTGGTGCATCAGCTGGTGGTGGCCTTCATGGCCAACGCGCGCCAGGCCGACGCCAAGCAGAAGACCCGCACCGAAGTGCGCGGCGGTGGTCGCAAGCCCTGGAAACAGAAGGGCAGCGGCCGGGCACGCGCCGGCAGCATCCGCAGCCCGCTGTGGCGCGGGGGCGGCAAGGTGTTTCCCGCCGGTGGCGAGAACTACACCCAGAAACTGAACAAGAAGATGTACCGCGCCGGCATGCGCAGCATTTTCTCGGAGCTGCTGCGGCTGGGCCGCTTGCAGCTGGTGGATGGTTTTGCCCTGGACGCGCCCAAGACGCGTGCGCTGGTTGGCCGGCTTGAGCAGCTGCAGATCCCGACCGGGCACCTGCTGCTGGTGGTCGATGAGCTGAGCGCCGAACTGGCCCTGGCCTCGCGCAACCTGGTCGGTGTCGAGGCCTGCGAGGTGCAGGACCTGAACCCGCTGGCGCTGATCTGGGCCGAGCGGATCGTGATGACTGCCGATGCGGCGCGCGCCGTCGAGGAGTGGCTGCAATGAACGAGGCAAGACTGTTCGAGGTCATCCGCGCCCCGCACATTTCCGAGAAGGGCACGCGGGTTGCCGAAAAGCATCGCCAGATCGTGTTCAAGGTCGCGCTCGACGCCAGCAAGGACGAAATCAAGGCGGCCGTGGAGCATGCGTTCTCGGTCAAGGTTCAGGCGGTGCGCACGCTGCGTGTGAAGGGCAAGCCAAAGCGCCAAGGCCACCGCAAGGACTGGAAGAAGAGCTACGTCACGCTGGCTCCAGGCCACGACATCGACTTCACCGGGGTCGCTTGATAAGCGCCCAAGGAACGCTGGAATAGCATCATGGCAGTAGTCAAGAGAAAACCAACGTCGCCCGGCCGCCGCTTCGTCGTGAGCGTGGTGACGCCGGAGCTGCACAAGGGCGCCCCGTACGCCCCATTGGTCGTGGCCAAGCAGCGCACCGGCGGTCGCAACAGCGATGGCCGCATCACGACCCGTCATCAGGGCGGCGGTCACAAGCAGCGCTATCGCCTGGTTGATTTCCGGCGTGACAAGGACGGCATCCCGGCCCGCGTCGAGCGCCTGGAGTACGACCCCAACCGCACCGCGCACTTGGCGCTGCTGCTGTACGCCGACGGTGAGCGCCGCTACGTGATAGCGCCCAAGGGCGTGACGGCCGGCAGCAAGCTGATGTCCGGCCTGCAGGCGCCGATCGAAGCTGGCAACACGCTGCCGCTGCGCAACATTCCGGTCGGCAGCACGGTCCACTGTGTGGAGCTGAAGGTCGGCAAGGGTGCGCAGCTGGCGCGCAGCGCCGGCACGTCGGTGCAGCTGCTGGCGCGCGAGGGCGATTCGGTCACGCTGCGCCTGAAGTCCGGCGAGATTCGCCGCGTGGCGGCCGATTGCCGGGCGACGCTGGGCGAGGTCGGCAATGGCGAGCATTCGCTGCGGTCGCTGGGCAAGGCCGGCGCCACTCGCTGGCGCGGCATTCGCCCCACGGTGCGCGGCGTGGCCATGAATCCGGTCGATCATCCGCATGGCGGTGGCGAAGGGCGCACCTCCGGCGGTCGCCATCCGGTCTCGCCCTGGGGCGTGCCGACCAAGGGTTACAAGACCCGCAAGAACAAGCGCACCGGCGGCCAGATCGTGCGCCGACGCAGCGTCAAGTAAGGACAGGACGGAGCCAGACTCGTGCCAAGATCCGTAAAGAAGGGACCGTTCGTCGATCTGCATCTGATGCAGAAGGTCGAACAGACAGTCGCCAGTGGCGGCAGCCGCAAGCCGATCAAGACCTGGTCGCGGCGCTCCACCGTGCTGCCGGACATGGTCGGCCTGACCTTTGCCGTACACAACGGTCGCCAGCACGTGCCGGTGGTGGTCAACGAGAACATGGTTGGCCACAAGCTGGGGGAGTTCGTGCCCACGCGCACCTACCGTGGCCACGTGGCCGACCGCAAGACGCGCTGAGACAGACATGGAAACTTTTGCTTTGATGCGCAACGCGCACATCTCGGCCCAGAAGGGGCGCCTGGTTGCCGACCAGGTGCGCGGGCTGCCGGTCGACAAGGCGCTGCAGCTGCTGGTGCACAGCACCAAGAAGGCGGCGCACCTGGTCAAGAAGGTGGTCGAGTCGGCCATTGCCAACGCCGAGCACAACAACGGTGCCGACGTGGACGAGCTGCGCATTGCCGCCGTGTGCGTGGACGAGGGGCCGTCGATGAAGCGTTTTCACGCCCGCGCCCGCGGACGCGGCAACCGCATCACGAAGCGGACCTGTCACATCAAGGTCGTCGTCAGCGACCAGAAAAAGGCCAAGGGCTAACGCACATGGGACAGAAAGTTCATCCTACCGGCATCCGTCTGGGTATCAGCAAGGACCACAACTCGCGCTGGTTTGCACAGGGCCGGGCGTTCGCCGACAACCTGAACGCGGACATCGCCGTGCGGGCGCTGCTGCGCAAGCACCTGGCGCATGCCTCGGTCAGCCGGATCGAAATCGAGCGGCCGGCGCAAAACGCCCGCGTGATCATTCACACGGCCCGTCCGGGCATCGTGATCGGCAAGAAGGGCGACGACATCGAGAAGCTGCGTCGGCTGGTGGGCGAGCGGATGGGCATTCCGGTGCACATCAGCGTCGAGGAAATACGCCGTCCGGAGCTGGACGCCTACCTGGTGGCCGAGAGCGTGGCGCAGCAGCTGGAGCGACGCATCATGTTCCGCCGCGCCATGCGCCGGGCGGTGACCAATGCCATGCGCCTGCACGCACAGGGCATCCGCATCAACGTCGGCGGCCGCCTGAACGGCGCCGAGATCGCGCGCAGCGAGTGGTATCGCGAAGGCCGTGTGCCGCTGCACACGTTTCGCGCCAACATCGACTACGGCACCGCCGAGGCCAAGACCACCTACGGGATCATTGGCGTCAAGGTCTGGATATACAAGGGCGACGGGGCGGACGGCGCTGATGGCGCCAACGCACCGGCGGCTTGAGCTAACAGGAAAGCACCATGTTGCAGCCTAAGCGGACCAAATTCCGCAAACAGTTCAAGGGACGTAACCGGGGCCTGGCCCTGGTCGGGAACAGCGTCAGCTTTGGCGAGTTCGGCCTCAAGGCGGTCAGTCGTGGCCGAATCACGGCCCGCCAGATCGAGGCGGCGCGTCGCGCCATCAGCCGGCACGTTCGTCGTGGCGGGAAGATCTGGATCCGCATTTTTCCGGACAAGCCGATTTCCAAGAAGCCGCTCGAAGTGCGTATGGGCAAGGGCAAGGGTGCCGTCGAGTACTGGGTCGCCGAGATCCAGCCGGGCAAGGTGCTGTACGAAATGGAAGGTGTGGACGAAGCCGTGGCGCGTGAGGCCATGACCCTGGCCGCTGCCAAGCTGTCGGTGCGGACCACCTTCGTGAAGCGGGGACTTGCGGCATGACGGTTACCGAACTGCGCGGCAAGTCGGCCGCCGAGCTGCAAAAGAAACTGATCGAACTGCACCGCGAGCACCTGAATCTGCGCGTGCAGAAGGCCACGGGCCAGCTGGCCAATGCGTCGCGGTTTCGCGCCTTGCGGCGCGAAGTGGCGCAAATCAAGACCATTTTGAAAGAACAGGCTTCGCAGGCAAGCGCATGACGCAAGAAACAGTAAGTCGCCGCACGGTGGTCGGCCGGGTGGTCAGCGACAAGATGGAAAAATCCATCAGCGTGCTGGTGGAAACCCGCGAGCAGCACCCGATCTACAAGAAGTACCTGCGTCGCTCCACCAAGTTCCACGCCCACGACGCCGCCAACGAGTGCCACATCGGCGATCTGGTGCGGATCGAGGAGTGCCGGCCGCTGTCCAAGACCAAGACCTGGCGTCTGGTCGAGGTCATCGAGCGGGTCGGCGGTTGAACGCGCCAGCCAAGCGGAGACGGTCATGATTCAGATGCAAAGCCACCTTGACGTGGCCGACAACAGTGGCGCGCGGCGCGTGATGTGCATCAAGGTGCTGGGCGGGTCCAAGCGGCGCTATGCCGGCGTCGGGGACGTGATCCGGGTCAGCATCAAGGATGCCATTCCCCGCGGCAAGGTGAAGAAGGGCGAGGTCTACAAGGCAGTCGTGGTGCGCACCGTGCATGGCGTGCGGCGCGCCGACGGCTCCAAGATTCGTTTCGACAGCAACGCCGTGGTGTTGCTCAACAACCAGGGTGCGCCGATCGGCACCCGCATCTTCGGCCCGGTGACGCGCGAGCTGCGCACCGAGCAGTTCATGCGTCTGGTGTCGCTGGCACCGGAAGTGCTCTGAGGGTTCGGTCATGCACAAGATCAAGCGAGGCGACGAGGTGATCGTCATCACCGGTCGCGACAAGGGTAAACGTGGCCAGGTAGTGCGCGTGGCGTCGACCGACAAGGTGGTCGTCGAGGGCGTGAACATGGTCAAGAAGCACGTCAAGCCGAACCCGATGTCGGGTCAGCAGGGCGGCATTCTGGAAAAGGAAATGCCGCTGCAGGTTTCCAACGTGGCCTATTTCAACAAGGCCACCCAGCGCGCCGACCGGATCGGCTTTCGGGTGCTCGAAGACGGGCGCAAGGTGCGCTTCACCAAATCCAACGGCGAGGTGGTCGACTAAGGTCGGCCGGTGTACATGACAAGGCTGGAACAACATTACAAGGACGTGGTCGTGCCGCGACTGCGCGAGGAACTGGGCATCGCCAACGTGATGGCGGTGCCCAAGATCCTGAAGGTGACCCTGAACATGGGCGTCGGCGAGGCGGCCGCGGACAAGAAGGCGCTTGACGCAGCGGTTGCGGACATGGCCCTGATCAGCGGTCAGAAGCCACTGGTCACCAAGGCGCGCAAGGCAGTGGCGAGTTTCAAGATTCGCGAAGGCTGGCCGATCGGCTGCAAGGTGACGCTGCGGCGCCAGCGCATGTACGAATTCCTGGACCGCTTCATCAGCATCGCGGCGCCGCGTATCCGCGATTTTCGCGGCCTGTCGCCGCGCGGTTTCGATGGCCGGGGCAACTACAACATGGGCCTGACCGAGCAGATCATTTTTCCCGAGATCGATTTCGACAAGGTCGACAAGATCCGTGGCCTCGACGTGTCGATCAGCACCACTGCGGTCGACGACGAACAGGGCCGGGCGCTGCTGGCCGCATTCAATTTTCCCTTCCGGGGCTGAGGACGCACGCGTGGCCAAGACGTCAGTAATCAATCGCAACGACAAGCGTGCCGCGCTGGTGCGCAAGTACGCCGTGCGCCGGGCCGAGCTCAAGGCCGCCACGGTCAACCTGAAGTTGTCCGAAGAAGAGCGCTACGCCGCCCAGCTGGCGCTGCAGAAGCTGCCGCGCGACGCCAGCCCGGTGCGGCTGGTCAGCCGTTGCCAGGCGACCGGCCGGGCGCATGGCGTGTATCGCAAGTTCGGGCTCGGGCGCAACAAGCTGCGCGAGGCCTCCATGCGCGGCGATGTGCCGGGCATGGTCAAGGCCAGCTGGTAAGGGCGGGAAACTCATATGACCATCATGGATCCGATCGCCGACATGCTGACGCGGGTGCGTAACGCCCTCGCCCGTCGCTACGCAGAAGTCGAAATGCCGTCCTCGAAGATGAAAGTCGCCCTGGCCGAGGTGCTCAGGAGCGAGGGCTTCATCAACGGCTTCGCCATTGCCGAGCGCGACGGACGCCTGATTCTGACCGTGGCGCTCAAGTACGCCGAAGGCAAGCCGGCCATTCGCAGCCTGCGCCGGGCCAGCCGCTGTGGACTGCGCATGTACCGCGGCAAGGACGAACTGCCACGCGTGCTGGGCGGCTTCGGTGTCGCCATCGTGTCCACGCCGCAGGGCGTGATGTCCGACCGGGCCGCGCGTCGCGCCGGTGTCGGCGGCGAAGTGCTGTGCCTGATTTCCTGACGGATAACGCCCATGTCTAGAGTTGCCAAAAATCCCATCCCGCTGCCCAAGGGCGTCGAGGTGATGGTGTCCGCGGACAGCGTGCGGGTGAAGGGTGCCAAGGGCAGCCTCTCGCAGGCGCTGCACCGCGACGTCGAGGTCACGAGCGCCGATGGCGTGCTGCGCGTTGGCGTGCGCGAGGAAACGCCCGGCGCCTGGGCGCAGGCCGGCACCGCGCGTGCGCTGCTCAGCAACATGGTCAAGGGCTGCAGCGAGGGTTTCGCGCGTACGCTCGACCTGGTGGGCGTCGGTTATCGCGTGCAGATGAAAGGACCGCTGCTGAACATTGCGGTCGGCTACTCGCACCCGGTGGAGATGGCCATTCCGGAAGGCTTGCAGGTGGAGACGCCGACCCAGACGCAGGTTGTGGTGCGCGGGGCCGATCGGCAGCGGGTCGGCCAGCTGGCCGCCAACATTCGCGCCGTGCGTCCGCCGGAGCCCTACAAGGGCAAGGGAATTCGATACTCCGACGAAGTCGTGGTCCGTAAAGAGACCAAGAAGAAGAAGTAGTCGGTAACAGCAGGTAAGGCGGTAATGGAAAAGAAGGTCAAGCGTATTCGCCGCGGGCGCAGTACCCGGGCGCAGATTCGGAAACTGGGCGTGACGCGGCTGTGCATTCATCGCACGCCCCAGCACACCTATGCGCAGGTCATCGACGCCACGGGCGGTCGCGTCCTGGCGTCGGCGAGCACGCTGGAGAAAGCGCTCGCCGAGCAGCTTGGGCACACCGGAAACGTGGAGGCGGCGCGCCTGGTCGGCCGCGTGGTGGCCGAGCGTGCTCAGCAGGCGGGCGTGCTCAAGGTCGCGTTCGACCGCAGCGGATTCATGTATCACGGCCGCGTGAAGGCCCTGGCGGATGCCGCCCGCGAAGCCGGTCTGGAATTCTAGGAGCTGGTCATGGCCCGAGCTGAACAAACATACGAAACCAACGATATCCAGAAACTGATCAACGTTCGCCGGGTGGCCAAGGTGGTCAAGGGCGGGCGCCAGTTCGGATTCGCCGCGCTGACGGTGGTCGGCGACGGCGACGGCCGGGTCGGCTTTGGCCAGGGCAAGGCCCGCGAAGTGCCGGTAGCCATCCAGAAGGCCATGGACGCCGCGCGGCGGGACATGGTTCGGGTGCCGCTCAACGGCGGCACGCTGTATTACCCGATCACTGCCCGCCACGGCGCGGCCAAGGTCTACATGCAGCCGGCCTCCGAGGGCACGGGCATCATCGCCGGCGGCGCCATGCGCGCCGTGTTCGAGGCGCTGGGCGTGCGCGACGTGCTCGCCAAGTGCATCGGCAGCAGTAACCCGGTCAATGTGGTCATGGCCACCATCGCCGGCCTGGTCGGCATGGAGTCGCCGGATGCCATCGCCATGCGCCGTGGCCTCAACGTGGAAGACCTGTTGGCATGAACAGCGATACGACCAAGAAAGTGCGCGTCACCCTGGTGCGCAGCCGCTCCGGTCGCGGCCGGGTGCACGACGCCTGCGTCACCGGGCTGGGCCTGCGTCGCATCGGCAGCCAGCGTGAGCTCGAAGACACGCCGGCCGTGCGCGGCATGATCCGCAAGGTCAGCTACCTGCTCAAGGTGGAGGAAGTCTGATGCGTCTGGATACCCTGAAAGCGGCCGAAGGCTCGCGCACGGCGCGTCGGCGTGTGGGTCGGGGCATCGGTTCCGGCCTTGGCAAGACTGCCGGTCGCGGCCACAAGGGCCAGCATGCACGCTCCGGCGGTTACCACAAGGTTGGCTTCGAAGGCGGCCAGATGCCGCTGCAGCGTCGCCTGCCAAAGCGCGGTTTCAATTCCCGGACCATTGGCGATTGCGCCGAGGTGCGGCTGTCGGAACTGCACCTGGTGCAGGGCGAAGTGATTGATCTGGACGCACTGAAGCTGGCTGGCATCATTCCAAAGCGCGCCAAGCGGGCCAAGGTCATCGTGTCGGGTGAACTGGCCGGACCGGTGCGCCTGAAGGGCGTGGCCGTCACGGCGGGCGCACGAGTGATCATCGAGCAGGCCGGCGGGAGCCTGGAAGAAGCCTGATGGCCACGCGCGCCGCCAATCCGGCCATGCTCGGCGGGCTCGGCAAGTTCGCCGAGCTGCGGCGGCGGCTGATGTTTGTGATCGGCGCGCTGCTGGTGTTTCGCCTGGGCGCGCATGTGCCGGTGCCGGGAATCAACCCGCAGGCATTGGCGGCGATGTTCGACGCCCAGCGTGGCACCGTGCTGGACATGTTCAACATGTTCTCCGGGGGCGCCTTGCAGCGGCTGTCGATCTTTGCGCTGGGCGTCATGCCGTATATCTCCGCGTCGATCATCGTGCAGCTGCTCGGCAGCGTGGTGCCCAAGCTGGAGGAGCTCAAGAAGGAAGGCGCCGCCGGTCGGCGCAAGCTGACCCAGTACACGCGCTACGGCACGGTGCTGCTGGCCACGTTCCAGTCGCTGGGTATCGCCATTGCGCTGGAGAGTCAGACCGCGCGGGGCCTGTCGGTGGTCATCGCGCCCGGTATCGGTTTTCGGGTGATCGCGATCACGACCCTGGTGGCGGGCAGCATGTTCCTGCTGTGGCTGGGCGAGCAGATTACCGAGCGGGGTATCGGTAACGGTATTTCGCTGATGATTTTTGCGGGCATCGTGGCCGGCTTGCCGCGTGCATTCGGCGGCACCCTGGAACTTGTCAGCACCGGCGAGATCGGCGCGGCGGTCATTTTGCTGTTGATGGCGGTTGTCGCGGGCGTGACTGCTTTCGTGGTGTTCGTCGAGCGTGGTCAGCGGCGGATTACCGTGAACTACGCGCAGCGGCAGCAGGGTCAGCGCATGTACGCCGCGCAGACCAGCCATTTGCCGCTCAAGATCAACATGGCGGGCGTGATTCCGGCGATTTTTGCCTCCAGCATCCTGCTGTTTCCATCCACCCTGGCCAGCTGGGCCGGTAGCGGTGATGGCCCCTTGTCCTGGCTGCGGCACGTGACCACGGCGCTGTCGCCCGGCCAGCCGCTGTACGTGCTGCTGTATGCGGCGGGCATCGTGTTTTTCTGTTTTTTCTATACCGCGGTGGTCTTCAACCCAAAGGACACGGCGGAGAACCTGAAGCGCTCCGGGGCTTTCTTGCCGGGCGTGCGGCCGGGCGAGCAGACTGCCCGTTACATCGACGGCGTGGTGTCGCGCCTGACCGTCGCCGGGGCGGCCTACATCGCGCTGGTGTGCCTGCTGCCGGAGTTTCTGATTGTTTACTGGAATGTGCCGTTCTATTTCGGTGGGACGTCGCTGCTGATTGTGGTCATCACGATCATGGATTTCATGGCGCAGGTGCAGACCCACGTCATGAGTCATCAGTACGAGGGCCTCATGAAGAAGGCCAACCTGAAGGGTCGCGGCACCGGCGGTTTGTTCGGCGCCCGTTAGTTTTGGAGTCACGACAGTGAAAGTTCGCGCATCGGTCAAGAAGCTGTGCCGCAATTGCAAGATCATTCGGCGCAAGGGCGTGGTTCGCGTCATCTGTGTCGAAGCCCGACACAAGCAGCGGCAGGGCTGAGTCGGCCGGTTCGGCCGCAGAAGAATTCTGGAGTTCGGTAAATGGCTCGTATTGCTGGTATCAACATCCCCGACAACAAGCACGCGCGCGTTGCCCTGACGTCCATTTACGGCGTTGGCGCGACTCGTGCGCTGGACATCTGTGCTGCGGCGCAGATCGAGCCGGCGCGGCGCATTCGTGACCTGAGCGAGGCCGAAATCGAGGCTCTGCGCCGCGAGGTCGGCAAGCTGACGGTCGAGGGTGACTTGCGGCGCGAGCTGCAGATCAACATCAAGCGCCTGATGGATCTGGGAACGTATCGCGGGCTGCGCCATCGCCGCGGCCTGCCGGTGCGCGGTCAGCGCACCCGCACCAATGCCCGTACCCGCAAGGGTCCGCGCAAGCCCATTCGCAAGTAATCGCCAACAGGATCGCCCCCATGGCCAAGCCCAACACGAGCAAGACGCGCAAGCGCGTCAAAAAGAACATTTCCGAAGGCGTGGCGCACGTGCACGCCTCGTTCAACAACACGATCATCACCATCACCGACCGCCAGGGCAACGCTCTGTCGTGGGCCACGGCCGGCTCGTGCGGTTTCAAGGGTTCGCGCAAGAGCACGCCGTTCGCCGCCCAGGTGGCAGCCGACAAGGCCGGCACCAAGGCGCAGGAATTCGGCGTCAAGACGCTGGACGTGGTGGTCAACGGTCCGGGGCCGGGCCGCGATTCGGCGGTGCGATCCCTGAACAATGGCGGGTTCAAGATCCTGAGCATCACCGACGTGACGCCGATCCCGCACAACGGTTGCCGGCCGCCCAAGAAGCGTCGCGTCTGAGTACAGGTCGCGGCGGCCGTGCGAGTCGGCCAGCAAGTCGCCAGTGAGTCATCGGCAATAGCCAACGCAGCGAGCGTGTCCAACATGCAGTCATCCGTATACGAGTTTCTGAAGCCCAAGCTGGTCAAGGTCGAGCGCCTGTCGCCAGTGCACTCCAAGGTCACGCTCGAGCCGCTGGAGCGCGGCTTCGGCCACACGCTGGGCAATGCGCTGCGACGGGTGATGCTGTCCTCGCTGCCGGGCGCGGCCATCACCGAGGTGCAGATCGAGGGCGCCCTGCACGAGTTCACCACGCTCGAAGGCATGCAGGAAGACGTCATCGAGCTGCTGCTGAACCTCAAGGGCGTGGCCGTGCGGCTGACCGGCCGCGACGAGGCCACCGTGCGTCTGTCCAAGAAGGGTCCGGGCGTGGTCACCGCGGCCGACATCGAAGTCAGCCACGACGTCGAAGTGGTCAACAAGGACGTCTACCTGGCTACCCTGATGGCCGCCGGCAAGCTCGACATGACGCTCACCGTGCGGGTCGGCCGTGGCTACCAGCCGGCGGCAGTGGCCGACGAAGGCGAGGAACTGCCCTCCATCGGCAGCCTGCGCCTGGACGCCCTGTACAGCCCGGTGCGCCAGGTCAGCTACAGCGTCGAGGCGGCGCGCGTCGAACAGCGCACGGATCTGGACAAGCTGATCATCGACATCGAGTCGAACGGCACCATCGATCCGGAGGAAGCCATCCGGCGCGCTGCCTCGATCCTGTACGAACAGTTCGCGGTGTTCGTCGAATTGCAGGGCGGCTCGCCGCTGGGCCGCAGCCGCGAGCTGGTCGGTGACATCGACCCGATCCTGGTGCAGCCGGTCGAGGAGCTCGAATTGACGGTGCGCTCGGCCAACTGCCTGAAGGCCGAGAACATCCATTTCATCGGCGACCTGATCCAGCGCACCGAGGCGGATCTGCTGCGCACGCCGAACCTGGGCAAGAAGTCACTGAACGAAATCAAGGAAATCCTGGCTCGCCACGGCCTGTCCCTCGGGATGCGGCTCGAAGATTGGCCGCCGGCCAACCTGCCGCGGCCGACCGAGATGATTTCCTGACGCGCAGGCGTTGAACGCGACGAGGTTTTACAGATATGCGACACAGAAAATCCGGCCGAAAGCTCAACCGTAACAGCAGCCACCGGGACGCCATGTTCAAGAACATGAGCGCTGCGCTGGTGCAGGAAGAGTTGATCCGCACCACCCTGCCCAAGGCGAAAGAGCTGCGGCGGGTGATCGAGCCCCTGATCACGCGCGCCAAGACCGATTCGGTCGCCAACCGCCGGCTGGTGTTCGCCCGCCTGCGCGACAAGGACGCGGTCAGCAAGCTGTTTGGCGAGCTGGGCCCGCGCTACGCGGCGCGTCCGGGTGGCTATTTGCGCATCCTGAAGTGCGGTTTCCGGTCCGGCGATGCGGCGCCCATGGCGTACGTGGAGCTGGTCGACCGGCCGGTTCGTGAGGCAGCGGCGACCGCCGACTGAGTACGCCAAAACATAGCGGAGCAGAAAGAGCCGGGCCAGCCCCGGCTTTTTCTTGCGCGTTCGGCGGCGAATCATCGGAACCGAAAGCCCGAAAAAGGGCGTGCGCAGCTGGCCACGCCGCGACACGACATCGGACGCCCTCGCGCCTGGAGTGAAGCATGCCTGCCCCGGTTTGGGCTGGCGCCGCGGCCACACGCACCAGTTCGACTCGGCGCTGCAATCGGCGTCATCCGCCGGCGCCGCCGGGCCGGCGCCGCGCTGACGTTTCCAGCCCGTGGCCCGACTTTTGCGTGCAGGAGCAATGCTTCCGCCCATTGCTTCCGCTACCGGAGTCGCCCATGAGTACGCAACTGAAATCCAGTCTCGGTACGCTGCATTTGTGGGGAATCGCCGTGGGCCTGGTGATATCCGGCGAGTACTTTGGCTGGAGCTACGGCTGGGGCACGGCCGGTACCCTGGGTTTTCTGGTCACCACCATTCTGGTGGCGGCGATGTACACGGCATTCATTTTCAGCTACACGGAGCTGACAGCCGCAATTCCGCACGCGGGCGGGCCGTTTGCTTACAGCCGACGCGCGTTCGGCCCCACGGGTGGCCTGCTCGCCGGGCTGGCGACGCTGATCGAGTTCGTGTTCGCGCCACCGGCCATCGCGCTGGCCATTGGCGCCTACCTGAACGTGCAGTTTGCCGGCCTGGATCCGAAGCTGGCCGCCGTAGGCGCCTATGTTGTGTTCATGACGCTGAACATTCTGGGCGTGCAGATTGCGGCGACCTTCGAGCTGGTCGTCACCGTCCTGGCCGTTCTTGAACTGCTGGTTTTCATGGGCGTCGTGACACCCGGCTTCAGCCTTGCCAGTTTCGCCCTCAATGGCTGGGCTGGTTCGGACAGTTTCAGCGGCGCGTCGGTGGCGGGTATTTTTGCCGCGATTCCATTTGCCATCTGGTTTTTTCTGGCCATCGAAGGCGCGGCGATGGCGGCGGAGGAAGCCAGGGATCCGAAGCGCACCATTCCGAAGGCGTACATCAGCGGCATCCTGACCCTGCTGGTGCTGGCCTTCGGGGTGATGATCTTTGCCGGTGGTGTAGGGGACTGGAAGGCCCTGTCCAACATTAACGATCCGCTGCCGCAGGCCATGAAAGCGGTGGTCGGCGAGCAGTCCGGATGGCTGCACATGCTGGTGTGGATTGGCCTGTTCGGGCTGGTCGCGAGCTTCCACGGCATCATTCTTGGCTACTCGCGGCAGTTCTTTGCGCTGGCCCGTGCCGGCTATCTGCCACCGTCCCTGGCGAAGCTGCACCCGCGTTTTCGTACGCCGCACCGGGCCATCATCGTCGGCGGTCTGATCGGCATCGCAGCCATTTACAGCGACGGCTTGATCAACCTGCAGGGCATGACCCTGACTGCGGCCATGATCACGATGGCGGTATTTGGCGCCATCGTCATGTACATCATGAGCATGCTGAGCCTGTTCCGGCTGCGCCGCGTCGAGCCGGCCCTTGAGCGGCCCTTCCGGGCGCCCGGATACCCGGTCGTGCCGGCCATCGCACTGGCCCTGGCCGTGGTCTGCCTGCTCGCGATGGCCTGGTTCAACCGGGTGATCGGTCTCGTGTTCGTGGCGTTCATGGCGGTCGGCTATGTGTATTTCAAGCTGACCGCGCGCCAGCGCGCCGACGCACCGGGCGACGCGCTGCTCGAAGGCGCCTGACCCGGGGCGTCACTGCCATGGCGTACCGCACGCAGGTCGGTGTGCGCAGCCACGTGTTCGCCGACCTGCGCGAGGTCATGGCGAAGGCCAGCCCAGCCCGTTCCGGCGACTATCTGGCCGGTCTGGGCGCGGAAAGCTACGAGGAGCGCATGGCAGCGCGCCTGGTGCTCGCCGACCTGCCGCTGCGCACGTTCCTGAACGAGGCACTGATTCCCTACGAGGACGACGAAGTCACGCGCTTGATCATCGACCGGCACGACGCTACGGCTTTCGCGCCCGTGGCCCACCTGACGGTTGGCGAACTGCGCAACTGGCTGCTGCTGGCGGATACCGACGCGGCCGCGCTGGCCGGTGTGGCGAACGGCCTGACTGCGGAGATGGTCGCGGCAGTCAGCAAGCTGATGCGCAATCAGGACCTGATTCTGGTGGCGAGCAAGTGTCGGGTGGTGACGCGCTTTCGCACCACGATTGGCCTGGCGGGCCATCTGTCGGTGCGCTTGCAGCCCAATCATCCGACCGACGATGTGCGCGGCATCGCCGCCAGCCTGCTCGATGGCCTGTGCTATGGCGCCGGCGACGCGGTAGTGGGCATTAACCCGGCCACCGATTCGCTCAGTGCCATGAGCGTCCTGTGGCGAATGCTGGATGAGGTGCGCACGCGTTTTGATATCCCCATGCAGAGTTGCGTGCTTGGTCATGTGACGACGCAGATCGAGGCCATCGGGCGCGGCGTGCCGGTGGACCTGGTGTTTCAGTCCATCGCTGGCACGCAAAAAGCCAATGCCAGTTTTGGCGTGTCGCTGGCGGTGCTTCGCGAGGCGCACGACGCCGCGCAGTCGTTGCGGCGCGGCACGCTGGGCGACAACGTGATGTACTTCGAAACCGGGCAGGGCAGCGCGCTGTCGGCCGGTGCCCATCATGGCGTCGATCAACAGACCTGCGAGGCCCGCGCCTATTCGGTGGCGCGGCAGTTCCGGCCACTGCTGATCAACACCGTCGTCGGCTTCATCGGTCCGGAATATCTGTACGACGGCAAGCAGATCATCCGCGCCGGCCTGGAGGATCATTTTTGCGGCAAGCTGCTGGGCCTGCCGATGGGCTGCGACGTGTGCTACACCAACCATGCCGAGGCCGACCAGGACGATACCGATACCCTCATGACGCTGCTGGCTGCGGCCGGGGTCACATTCATCATGGGCGTGCCGGGCGCCGACGACATCATGCTGAACTACCAGAGCACCTCGTTTCACGACGCGCTGTACCTGCGCGCCTTGCTGGGGCTCAAGCGCGCCCCGGAATTCGATGCCTGGCTGGTGCGCATGGGGCTGGCGGATGGACAAGGCCGGCTGTGCGCGGCCGGTCACGGCCAACGCCTGCTGCGTGAACTTCCGTACCTCGGAGTTGCCTGATGCCGGCCCGATCAACGGATGCGCCAGTCAGCGCGGCAGCGCCCGCTGCCGCATCGAGCGTGGTGGCATCGGATCCCTGGCGGGCGCTGCGCCGGCACACGACCGCCCGCATTGGCCTGGGTCGCGTGGGTGCCAGTCTGCCCACCGACGAGGTGCTGAACCTGGGGCTGGCGCACGCGCAGGCTCGCGACGCGGTGCACCGGCCACTGGATTTTGCGGCCCTTGAGTCGGCGCTGGCCACCGATGGCTGGCAGGTGCAGCGCGTCCGCAGCCAGGCGCCGGACCGGCAGCGCTACCTGCTGCGGCCCGACCTGGGACGCAGCCTGAGCGAGGCAGACGCTGCGCGCCTTGGCGCGCAGTCCCCGGCCGAGCTGGTCATCGTCATCGCCGATGGCCTGTCATCGTCCGCTGTGCAGCTGCATGCGCAGCCACTGCTGGCGGCACTGCGGGGGTGCCCTGCGGCCGACTGGGCGCGTACGCCGGTGGTGCTGGCCGAGCAGGGGCGGGTGGCGATTGGCGACGGCATCGGCGTCGCGCTGCGTGCCCGGTTGGCAGTGGTGTTGATTGGCGAACGCCCGGGCCTGAGCTCGCCGTCCAGCCTGGGCGTTTATCTCACTTATGCACCTCGCCCGGGCCGCATGGACAGCGAGCGCAACTGCATCTCGAACGTACGTCCGGAGGGGCTGTCGTACATCGACGCTGCCAACACCGTGGCGCGACTGTGTGGCGCGGCCCGCCGACTCAGACTGACGGGTGTAGGACTGAAGGACGACGGTCCGCTGCTGACGGACGGCTGATTATACGGCCAGTGGCGCGGGCCCGGAGGGGGTTGAGGCAATATGCCTTGCGTGCCGTGCCGTTCTTTGGGCGTCAGACGTTGAACCTGAAATGGATCACGTCGCCATCGTGAACGACGTAATCCTTGCCTTCCAGGCGCCATTTGCCCGCTTCGCGGGCGCCGGCTTCGCCGTTGCAGGCGATGAAGTCAGCGTAGGCGATGACCTCGGCGCGGATGAAGCCACGCTCGAAGTCGGTGTGGATGACCGCCGCCGCCTGCGGGGCGGTTGCGCCTTGCGGCACGGTCCAGGCGCGCACTTCCTTCACGCCGGCGGTGAAGTAGGTTTGCAGGCCAAGCAGCCGGTAGCCGGCGCGGATGACCCGGTCCAGGCCCGGTTCGTCGAGGCCAAGATCGGCCAGGAAGTCGCCGCGCGCGGCCGGATCGAGCTGTGCCAGTTCGGATTCGATGGCGGCGCTGACGGCCACCACTTCGGCACCCTCAGCCGCCGCGTGGTGCTGCACGGCATCCAGCAGCGGATTGTTGGTGAAGCCGTCCTCGGCCACGTTGGCGATGTACACGACCGGCTTTGCGGTGACCAGGTGCAGATCGTCGAGCGGACCGGATTCGTTCGCCGTCAGGCGCAGGCTGCGCACGGGTTTGGCCGCATCCAGGCAGGCGCGGGCGCGTTCCAGCAGTGCCTGCTCCGCCAGCGCGGCCTTGTCGCCGGTCTTGGTGCGCTTGCCGACCCGCTGCAGGGCGCGTTCGACGGCTTCAAGATCTGCGAGGGCCAGTTCCGTGTCGATGATCTCGATGTCGCGCAGCGGATCGACGCCACCGGCCACGTGCACGACATCGTCATTCTCGAAGCAGCGCACCACGTGGGCGATGGCCTCGGTCTCGCGGATGTTGGCCAGGAACTGGTTGCCCAGGCCCTCGCCCTTGGAGGCGCCGGCCACCAACCCGGCGATGTCGACGAAGGTCATGCTGGTCGGCACCACTTTTTGCGGCTTGACGATGGCGGCCAGTCGGTCGAGGCGCGGGTCCGGCATGGCGACGATGCCCACGTGCGGGTCGATGGTGCAGAACGGGTAGTTCTCGGCCGCGATGCCGGCCTGCGTGAGCGCGTTGAAGAGGGTCGACTTGCCGACGTTGGGCAGGCCGACGATGCCACAGCGAAAACCCATGGGGCGATTCCTGAAACGAGCGCGGATTAAGGCCCGGCCGCGCGCGGCGGACGGGTGTTGAGCAACTGCATGACCGGTGCGGTTTCGCCGGCCAGCAGGCGCGGCAGCAGTGCCAGCGCGCTGTCGATGGCGTCGTCGATCAGCCGCGCCTGGTCGGCCGGTGGTGCACCCAGCACGTAGGGCGTGACCAGCGCCGCGGCGCCGGGGTGGCCGATGCCGACCCGCAGGCGCAAAAAGGCCGGCGAATTGAGCGCGCCGATGGTGCTGCGCAGGCCGTTGTGCCCGCCGTGGCCGCCGCCCGCTTTCAGGCGTATGTCGCCGGGCGGCAGGTCAAGTTCGTCATGCGCCACCAGTATCTGTTCCGGCGCGATGCGGTAATACGCGGCCAGCGCCTGCACCGACCGGCCGCTGTCGTTCATGAAGGTCTGCGGTTTCAGCAGCCGCACGTCGCCGTGTGGCCGGTGCCAGGTGGCCACCTCGCCATGGAAGCGGCTTTCGGACTTGAACGACAGGCGCTCGACGGCCGCCAGGCGCTCCACAAACGCAAAGCCCGCGTTGTGCCGGGTGTGGGCATAACGCGGGCCTGGGTTGCCGAGGCCGACGATCAGTTCGACCATGCTGCTGCCCCGGTCGGGGCGCGATCAGCTGGCGGGTTCTTCGCCGGCTTCCGGTTCGGCCTTGCGCGGGGCGTGCATGGCCACCACCGGCAGGTCGTGGTCGTGACCGAAGGCCAGCGCTGGAATGCTGACACCCGGCGGCAGGACCAGGTCGGACAAATGCACGGACTGGTCGATGTCCATGTTGCTGATGTCGACCGCGATGAACTCCGGCAGATCCCTGGTCAGGCACTCGATTTCGATTTCCGGCATCAGGTGCGACACCACGCCGCCGTGCTGCTTGACGCCGATCGAGGTGTCTTCGCCGATGAAATGCACCGGTACCGTCATGCGCAGCTTGCGGTCGGCGCTCACGCGCAGGAAGTCCAGGTGCATCACCAGGCGCTTGTAGGGGTGCATCTGCACGTCGCGCAGGATGACCTGCTGGTTGCTGCCAGCCACGTCCACGGTCAGCACGTGCGAGTGGAAGGCTTCCCGCTCCAGGTGGTGGATGATGTCGTTGTGGTCCAGCGTGATGTCGGTGTTCGGCTGGCCGGCACCGTAGATGACGGCCGGCACGCGGCCGGCGTGGCGCAGGCGGCGGGCAAAGGCGGTGCCTAGGTCACTGCGCGGCTCGGCGGTGATCTGAAACTGGTTATCCATGGCCGAAACTCCGGGAAACGGTAAAACGCAAGCGTCGCGGGTGGTCCCGGTGCCGGCTCTGGCCGGCCACGCTGCGTGGAAAAAACGGAACGCGAAATGATACTACAGCTTGTCTATCCGGCTGCCGCTTGCGCTGCTCAGCCCATCAGCAGGGTACTGACCGAATCCTCGTCGCTGATGCGGCGCATGGTCTCGGCGACCAGCTCGGCGATGCTCAGCTGGCGGATGCGCGGGCAGCTGGCCGCGTCGCCGCGCAGCGGCAGGGTGTCGGTCACCACCAGCTCGTCCAGGCTGCTGCCCATGATGTTCTGGACCGCCTTGCCCGACAGCACCGGGTGCGTGACGTAGGCCACCACCTGCACGGCGCCGTTGGCCTTGAGCGCGTCGGCGGCCTTGCCCAGGGTGCCGGCGGTATCGACCATATCGTCGATCATGATGCAGGTGCGCCCGCTGACATCGCCGATGATGTTCATCACCTGCGACTGGTTGGCGCGCTGGCGGCGCTTGTCGATGATGGCCAGGTCCGCGTCGTCCAGGTGCTTGGCCAGGGCCCGGGCGCGCACCACGCCGCCCACGTCCGGCGACACCACGATCAGGTTGTCGTAGCGGTGGCGCCAGACGTCCCCCAGCAGCACCGGTGAGGCGTAGACGTTGTCGATGGCGATGTCGTAGAAGCCCTGGATCTGGTCGGCGTGCAGGTCGACGGTGAGCACCCGGTCGGTGCCGGCGGCGGCGATCATCTTGGCCACCACCTTGGCCGAAATCGGCACCCGCGCGCCCAGCATGCGCCGGTCCTGACGCGAGTAGCCCATGTACGGCATGACCGCCGTGATGCGTGATGCCGACGCCCGCCGCATGGCGTCGACCATGATCAGCAGTTCCATCAGGTTCTGGTCGGTCGGCGCGCCGGTGGACTGGACGATGAACACGTCCTTGCCGCGCACGTTGTCGATGACCTCGACCTGCACCTCGCCGTCGCTGAAGCGGTCCACGACCACCTTGCCCAGCGGCTGATTCAGATACTGGGCGATGGACGCCGCGAGCTTGGGGCAGGCCGTGCCCGAAAACACCATCATGCCGCCGTAGGCCATGGGCTCCTCGCCTGGGTCTGGAAACGCGCGCGCGGCGCCGGGAAAAAGTGGCTGGGGTGCCAGGATTCGAACCTGGGTATGCGGGAATCAAAATCCCGTGCCTTACCGCTTGGCGACACCCCAGAAGAAACTCGATTCAGTCGGGCAGCAGCGGATGGCGATTCATGCCCCGCGCCACCCAGCCGCGCCACGGCGCCGGAACCTGCGCCAGGGCTGCATCGGCAGCCTGCTTGCTGTCGAAACGCGCAAACAGACACCCACCGGTGCCGGAAAGTTGCGCCTGGCCAAACCCGGCCAGCCACCGGTACGCCGCGTCGATGTCCGGGTAGAGCCCACGGACCACGGCCAGGCAGTCGTTGCCAGTAGGGCCGCTGCGGAAGCCAGAAATTGTGATTGGCGGGGTATGGCGTGTCAATTTCGGGTGGCCGAACACGCTTGCCGTGGCGACCGCGATGCCTGGATCGACGATCAGATACCAGGGTTCATCGAGGTCGATCGGCGTGAGCCGTTCGCCGATGCCTTCGGCCCAGGCTGCGCGCCCGCCGATGAAGACCGGCACGTCGGCGCCCAGTGCAAGCCCGATGGCGGCCAGTTGCGCCCGCGGCAAATCCAGCGCCCACAGGCGATTGAGCGCCAGCAGTGTGGTGGCGGCGTCGGAACTGCCACCACCAAGACCGCCGCCCATCGGAATGCGCTTGGTCACTGCGATGTCCACGCCCAGCCGGCTTCCAGTGCGCGCGCGCAGCGCCTGCGCTGCGCGCACGCACAAATCCTGCTGTGGCGGTACGCCCGGCAGGGGCGTCAGCAAACGGATTTCGCCGTCTGTGCGGGGCGTGAAGCGCAGTTCGTCGCACAAATCGACGAACTGGAACACCGTCTGGAGCAGATGGTAGCCATCCGCGCGGCGGCCCAGGATGTGCAGGAACAGGTTGATCTTGGCCGGCGCGGGCCAGACGCGTCCGGCTTCAGGGGGCATGCCCGCCGGGCGTCCAGCGCTTGATGACGAGAACCAGTTCAACGTCGCCCTTGCGCGCCTGCAATTTGGCCGGCAGCACCCAGGGCGGCACGGGCTGATAGTCGAGGTAGCGAATTTCCCAGCCGTTCTGGCGCAGCAGGGCAAGGCGGTTGTCGGAATCGAGTTGCTGCGCGTCGACCGGCGTGCCCGGCGCCGGGCGGCCAAGCACCCAGTAGCGCAGGCTTGCCAGCGGCAGCGGCGTATCGGGCAGCGCGTCGGCCAGCAGCACGGCGGCGCTCGAGGCTTCTATCGGCGGCTCATCGGCCCGCTCCAGGCGCGCGCCGGCGGTGTTTTCGGTCAGGCGCATGGCGCCGCGACCGAAGGCGCCGTGCAGGCGCAGATCAAAGCCGTCGCGGCGCTGCCACCAGCTGACGCTGCCGCTGGCCGCTTTGCCGCCGCCGGTCAGTCCCAGGCGGCCTTGCAGGCTCCAGTCACCGATCTGATCCAGTGCCGCCAGCCGGTCGGCCCAGGGCGTGGCTGGCGTCGTGGGTGCCACGGGTCCGCGCCCGGCACAGGCAGACAGGGCAGCCGCCAGTAGCAGGGCCGCCAGGCGCTTCGTCACGGACATGGTCACTGGCCGAGCTTGCTCTGCACACTGAGCAGGCGGGCATCCTTCGGCGATTTGTCGAGACCCTCGTGCAGCACCTTTTGTGCTTCGGATGTGCGTCCCTGGGCGTGCAGCACTTCGGCCAGATGGGCGTACACCTCGGGGTCCGGCATCAGGCCGAGCGCCCGTCGCAGGTACGTTTCCGCGCCGGCCAGATCGCCCTGGCGGAACAACACCCAGCCCAGGCTGTCCAGGATGTAGGGGTTGTCGGGCGATTGCTCCAGGGCACGGCTGATCAGGGTGTGCGCCTCGTCCAGGCGCTCGCCGCGGTCGGCCAGCGTGTAGCCCCAGGCGTTCAGGGCGTTGGTGTTCTTGGGGTCGATTTCCAGGATGCGCCGCAGATCCTGTTCCATTTCCGCGCGGCGGTTGAGCTTGTCCAGCACCATCGAGCGGGCGAACAGCAGTTCGAGACTGTCCGGGTTCTGCACCAGCGCCTCGTTGATCAGGGCCTCGGCCTGCGGCGCCCGGTTGCCCTGCAGCAGCAGGTCGGACTGCGCCAGCAGGAACCGCACACGGTCACCATCGGCCTCGGCTGCGGCGGCGGCCAACAGCGCAACGGCGGCATCCAGGTCGCCGCGCTTGGCCAGCAGATCGGCGCGCCGCAACAGCGCGTCGGCACGGTGTTCGCCGGCCTTGACGCGGGCGTACCAGTCGATCGCCGGGCCGACATCGCCCGCATCGTCGGCCAGCTTGCCCAGGTAGAAGTGCGCCTGATCGGCCTGCTTGGCGTCCGTCGCCAGCTTGAGCAACTGGGCTTGCGCCGTGCGCCGATCGCCCAGCTGGCCGGCCAGCAGGGCGACCGCCAGGCGCGCGTCACTGTTGGCCGGGTCCTGCTTGAGCACGGTTTCGAAGGCGCTGCGGGCGCCCGCGTAATCCTTGTTTTCCATCAGCACCCGCGCCAGGGTCAGGCGCGCCTGGGTGTGCCCGGGGTGCGTTTTCAGAAACCCGCGCAGCAATACCCCTGCGGCTTGCGACCGACCGCTCTGCAGCAATACCTGTGCGCGCAGCAGCAGCGCTTCGTCGACCTTCGGTTGCAATTCCAGCAACCGTGCGGAGGGCCCGTCGGCGCGCTGCGCCTGTCCCAGCCCGGTGGCAGCAATGCTGTAGGCGAACAGTGCTTCGGGGTCGTCCGGGCGGCTTTCGAGCAAGGCATCCAGTACCCCGAACAGGGTCTCCGGCGGCACGTTCTGGTTCAGCAGGCGCACCAGGTTCAGATAGTCCTGGCGAGTGTGGAAGTCCTTGAGTGCGAGCAGCTGGCGCAGGTGCACGCGGGCGACGTCGGCGTTGCCGCGTTGCAGTTCGAGGCCGGTCAGCAGCTGCGCCGCGTCGACGCTGTCGGGCTGAATGCGCTGCCAGGCCTCGGCAGCGGCGATGGCGGCCGGAACGTCCTGGCCGTACAGCGCCGCCTGCACCGCGCGGCGGGCGATGCCCGCGTCGTGGGCCTGTTCGGCCACGGCGGTATACTTCGCCGCCGCATCGGCGTAGTCCTCGCGCTGGGCTGCCATGTCGGCAAGCAGCAGGGTCAGTACCGCCTCGTCGCGCGCCGGGTCGCGCCGGGCGCTGGCTGAAACGGGGGGTGCTGGTTGACTGGCGCATCCCAGCAACAGCGATGCGGCGACCAGGGTTAACAATTGTTTGCGCATGCCGCGTAAGACCCAATGGGCGGGACTTTGGTTCGGTGACCCGCCTTGGCCGGCGGGCGCTGGTTCGTTGGCTATTATGCGCCCGCCGCTTGTGTGAGCCATCTGACCGGCCGGCCCGTTCCCGCATGCAACTACTCGCCCTGGGCATCAACCACCACACCGCGCCGCTGGACGTGCGCGAGCGGGTGGCGATCCTGCCCGAGCGCCTGGAGCCACAGCTGCGCTCGCTGCTGCTGCAACCGGACGTGGCCGAGGCGAGCCTCCTGTCCACCTGCAACCGCACCGAGCTGGTGGTGGCGCTGGACGCGCACGACTCGACCGGGGCGCTCGACTGGTTTCGCACCGCCTGCGCCGGCCTGCAGCAGCCGGTCGATCCGTATCTGGCCATCTTTCGTGGCCCGCTGGCGGCGCGGCACATGTTCCGCCTGGCCGGCGGACTCGATTCGCTGGTGGTCGGCGAGCCGCAGATCCTGGGCCAGCTGAAGGAGTCCTACGATCTCGCCCGCCGGGTGGGCGGCGTCGGCAAGTGGCTGGGCCGCGCCTACCAGCAGGCGTTTGCGGTCGCCAAGCGCATCCGCACCGACACGGCGATTGGCGCCAGCCCGGTGTCGGTGGCCTTCGCAGCGGTGACCCTGGCGCGGCAGATTTTCGGCGATCTGTCCCGGCACTCGGCGCTGATCATCGGCGCCGGGGACACGGCGGAACTGACCCTGCGCCACCTGCACGGCCAGGGCGTGAAGCGGATCACGATCGCCAACCGCACCCTCGCCCGCGCCCAGCAGCTGGCCGCACCCTACGGCGCGCAGGCGGTGCCGCTGACGGCCGTGCCGTCGGTGCTGGAGCGTGCCGACATCGTGCTGTCGTCCACCAACAGCGAGCTGCCGATCCTGGGCAAGGGCACCGTGGAGAGCGCGCTCAAGGCGCGGCGGAGGCGGCCGATGTTCCTGGTCGATCTGGCCGTGCCGCGCGACATCGAAGCCGAGGTGTCCAGCCTGCGCGACGTCTACCTGTATACCGTGGACGACCTGCGCGGCGTGGTGCAGGAAGGCATGCAGTCGCGCCAGGCGGCGGTCGGCGAGGCCGAGCGCATCGTCGACAGCCAGGTCGACGTTTTCATGGAGTGGTGTAACGCCCAGCAGGCGGTGCCGCTGGTGCGGGCGCTGCGCGGCGGCATGCTGCGCACGCGCGACCTGGAAACCGAGCGTGCGCTGGCCGACCTGCGCCGTGGTCGTCCGCCGGAGCAAGTGATCCAGCGCCTGGCGCACGACCTGACCAACAAACTCGCCCACGGCCCGTCGGTGCAGATTCGCCGTGCCGGCGAACAGGGCGACGCCGCCCTGCTGGAGGCCGCCCGCCGCCTGTTGGGCTTTGACGAGACCCCATGAAACCGTCCATCGAAACCCGCCTGCGCTCGGCCAGCGAACGTCACCAGGAGCTGACGGTGCTGCTGGCCGACCCGGCGCTGTCCGACGACGGCCAGCGCTATGCCGCCCTGGCGCGCGAGCATGCGGAGCTGACACCGACCACCGACGCGTATCGCCGTTATCTGGACACGCTGGCCGCGCTCGAAGAGGCGCAAAGCCTGGCTGCCGGTGACGATGCCGAGCTGCGCGAGCTGGCCGGGCAGGAGCTGCCCGAGCTTGAAACGCGCCTGGCCGGGGTTGAAGCCGAGCTGCAACACCTGCTGCTGCCGGCCGACCCGGACGACCGTCGCAACATCTTTCTGGAAATCCGTGCCGGCACCGGCGGCGACGAGGCGGCGCTGTTTGCCGGCGACCTGCTGCGCATGTACCTGCGCTACGCGGAAACCCGGGGCTGGCAGTGCGAGATCGTCAGCGCCCACGAGGGCGAGCACGGCGGCTACAAGGAAGTGATCGTGCGCGTGGAGGGCCGCGGCGTGTACGCGCGCCTGAAGTTCGAGTCCGGCGGCCACCGCGTGCAGCGCGTGCCGGTCACCGAGGCGCAGGGCCGCATCCACACCTCGGCCTGCACCGTGGCCATCCTGCCGGAAGTGGACGAGATCGACAGCATCGACATCAACCCCGCCGACCTGCGCGTGGACACCTACCGCGCATCCGGCGCCGGCGGCCAGCACGTCAACAAGACCGACTCGGCCATCCGCCTGACCCACCTGCCGACCGGCACCGTGGTGGAGTGCCAGGACGAGCGCTCGCAGCACAAGAACCGTGCCCGCGCCATGGCGCTGCTCAAATCGCGCCTGCTGGAGGCCGAGCGCCAGCGCCAGCATGCCCAGGAAGCCGCCACCCGGCGCAGCCTGGTCGGCTCCGGCGACCGCTCCGAGCGCATCCGCACCTACAACTTCCCGCAGGGCCGCGTCACCGACCACCGCATCAACCTGACCCTGTACAAGATCGATCAGGTCATGGCCGGCGACCTGGATGCCCTGATCGAACCGCTGCGGCGCGAGTACGAGGCCGAGCAGCTGATGATTCTGGGGATCGCATGAGCGCGGTCGCGGCAATGGATCACGCCACGCCGACCGTGGACGCGCTGCTGGCCGCGGCGCGCCAGCGCTGCGCCGGCAACCGCGCGGCGGCGCACGATTGCGGCTTGCTGCTGGCGCTGGCACTGGGCGTGCCGCGCGCCTGGCTGCTGGCGCATGGCGAGCAGCGCCCGGACGGCGCGGCGCGGGCCCGTTTCGAGACCCTGCTGACGCGCCGCCTGGCCGGTGAGCCGATGGCCTACTTGCGTGGCTGGCAGGACTTCTGGTCGATGGAACTGGCGGTCACGCCCGACGTGCTGGTGCCGCGGCCGGAAACCGAGCGGCTGGTGGAGCTGGCACTCGGGCGTATGGGCGACGTCTTCGAGCGCCCGCGAAGCGGGCTGGACGAACGGGGCCGGCTGGCTGACCTTGGCACCGGCAGCGGCGCCATCGCGCTGGCGCTGGCCAGTGAGCGGCCGGACTGGCAGATACTCGCCACCGACCGCAGCGCCGCCGCGCTGTCGGTGGCCGCCGGCAATGCCAGGCGCCTTGGTTTGAGCGTGGAGTTGCGACAGGGCGACTGGTTCGCGCCGCTGGCCGGCGAGCGCTTTTGCATTCTGGTCAGCAATCCGCCTTACATCGCCCCGGACGACGGTTGCCTGAACAGCGACGGCGTGTGCCGCGAGCCACGCACGGCGCTGGCCGCCGCCAGCGATGGTCTGGCCGATCTTGCGACCATCGCCGCGGCCGCGCCGCAGCATCTGCTGCCGGGCGGCTGGCTGCTGCTGGAGCATGGCGCCGATCAAGGTCCGGCGGTGCGCGAGCTGCTGGCCTGCGCCGGCTTCGAAGCCATCGCCACCCACACCGACCTCGCCGGCCGGCCGCGCGTCACCCTCGGTCAAATGCCATGCGCGAACTGAACGACGACGAACTGCACCGCTATGCTCGCCAGCTGGTGCTGCCGGAGGTGGACTTCGGCGGCCAGCTGCGGCTGCTGGACGCGCGGGTGCTGATCGTCGGTCTGGGCGGACTGGGCTCGCCGGCAGCGCTGTATCTGGCCGGCGCCGGGGTGGGCGAACTGGTGGTCGCCGATCACGATCAGGTGGATCTTTCCAACCTGCACCGACAGGTGCTGCACCGCACAGCGGACGTTGGCCGGCCCAAGGCGGAATCCGCACGCGCCGCGCTGCTGGCGCTCAATCCCACCATCCGCGTCACGCCCATCACCGGTCGCATGGATGCGGGCACGCTGGCGGCGCAGGTGGCGGCCGTGGACCTGGTGCTTGACTGCACCGACAACTTCGCCACCCGCTTTGCCATCAACGCCGCCTGCGCCGTGGCCAGAAAGCCGCTGGTGTCGGGCGCTGCCATCCGTTTCGAGGGCCAGGTGTCGGTGTTTCGCCTGGACCGGCCGGACGCGCCCTGTTACCGCTGCCTGTACCGCGACGCCGGTGCCGAGGCGGAACACTGCGCGCAGGTCGGCGTGCTGCCGCCGGTGGTGGGCGTGATCGGCGCCATGCAGGCGCTGGAGGCACTCAAGCTGCTGCTGGGCATGGAAACCGGCCTCGCCGGCCGGCTGTTGATCTTCGACGGCCGGCGCAGCGAATGGCGCGCCATCGGCCTGCGCCAGGATCCCGACTGCCCGGTGTGCCAGGCGCGGTCGGCGTCGGGCTGAGCCGCATCCGATAAACCATTCGGCCCGAGGGCGGGCCTCCCTACAGTCGAGCGACCGGTCGTGGGAGCGGCGCCCCCGCCGCGAATCCCCGCATCACGCATTCGGCCCGAGGGCGGGCCTCCCACATCGGAAACCTTCAGGCCTGATCGAACTGCCGCCGCAGCACTTTCTTGTCGAATTTCCCGACCGAGGTGCGCGGGATGGCGTCGATCAGGTGAATGTCCTCGGCGTAGGGCACCTGCCACTTGGCGAAATCGCCGTTGCCGCCCAGGAATTCCTGCACCGCGGCCGGGGCGAGCTCCGCCTCGCGGCCCGGCCTGGGCACCAGGAAGGCCACCGGCCGCTCGTCCCATTTCGGATCCGGCCGCGCCACCACGGCCGCCTCGGCCACCGCCGGGTGGGCCATGAGGGCGTTTTCCATGTCCACGCTGGAAATCCACTCGCCGCCCGACTTGATCAGGTCCTTGACCCGGTCGGCGATGCGCATGTAGCCGTCGGCGTCCAGCGCCGCCACGTCGCCGGTTCTGAACCAGCCGTCATCGGTGAAGGATTTGCCGGCGCCTTCCATCTTGAAGTAATTGCTGATCACCCACGGGCCGCGTACCACCAGCTCGCCGATGCTCTCGCCATCGCGGGGCAGGATTTCGCCGTTCGGCCCCTCGATGCGCATCTCGATGCCCGGCACCGGCACGCCGGCCTTCAGGCGCGCCGCGTAGCGCTCGTCCGGACTGGCGCTGCGCAACCGCCGCTTGGTGCGCGACACGGTGCCCAGGGGGGACATTTCCGTCATGCCCCACAACTGGATGATCGGTACGCCGTACCGCTCATCAAAAGTCTGCATCAGCGTGCGCGGCACCGCCGAGCCGCCGCAGGCGATGCGCTGCAGGGGTTTCAGGTCCCCGCCGTGCTGTTGCAGGTGCTGGTCGATCATCATCCAGATGGTCGGCACGCCGGCGGCGAAAGTGACTTCCTCGCCACGGATCAGGTCCACCACGTCGGCTGCCTGCGGATTGCGACCCGGAAACACCAGCTTGCCGCCGTACATGACGCCGGCAAACGGCAGGCCCCAGCCGTTGACGTGGAACATCGGCACGAACACCAGGGCGCTGTCCTGCTGCGAGAAGCCCATCACGTCCGCCTGGCCGACCGCCATGGTGTGCAGATACAGCGCGCGGTGGCTGTAGAGCGCGCCCTTGGGGTTGCCGGTGGTGCCCGACGTGTAGCACAGGGCGCAGGCGCTGTTCTCGTCGATTTCCGGCAGCGCCTCGATCGGCGCGGCAGAGGACAGGAAATCCTCGTACTCGGTCTCGCCGCGCAGGCCGAAGCGCTGGCTGCCGCCCTCGCGCATCACCACGAAGCGCTCGACGCCCTTGCAGTGCTCCTGCACCGGTGCCAGCTGCTCGGCGAGTGATTCGTCGACGAAGATCATGCGGTCTTCGGCGTGGTTGATCAGGTACGTGAGCTGATCCGTGGACAGGCGAATGTTCAGCATGTGCAGCACGGCGCCCAGGCACGGCACGGCGAAGTACAGCTCTAGGTGCTGGTAGCGGTTCCAGGCGAAGGTGGCCACGCGGTCGCCGGGCTTCACCCCGGCGGCCTTGAGCGCCCCCATCAGGCGCAGCACGCGGTGGTAGAAGTCGCCGTAGGTATAACGATGCACGCCGTGCGGCTCGCGGGTGGCGACCTCACCATCGGCGAACAGATCCCGGGCCCGGTGCAGGATCGAGGTCAGCGTCAGCGGGTAGTTCATGATCAGGCCGTGCATCGTCGTCTCCTCTGGCGGGGCCTTGTTGTCGGGATGGGGCAGGCCGGCGGACGACCTGGGCCGAAAGCTTAACTGGCGCCCTGTCAGACCGCCAAGGCAGTGGTGCGGGATCAGCCGCCGGCTTTCTGCAGCCGCTCCAGATCGGCCACCACATCGGCAGCGTGGGTCTTCGGATCGACATCCAGATACCGGCGGGCGATACGGCCCCTGGGGTCGATGATGTAGGTCTGGCGCTTGGCCATCTTCATCACCATCAGGTCGCGCAGGGCGCCGTAGGACTCGGCCACCTGGCCGCCCGCGTCCGCCAGCAGCGGGAACGGCAACTTGTGCTTGGTGGCGAAGGCAGCGTGCGAGGCGGTGTCGTCCACGCTCACGCCGACCACCTCGGCGCCCAGTTTGCGGATGCGCGCAATGTCGTCGCGAAAGTTGCAGGCCTCGGTGGTGCAGCCGGGCGTGTCGTCCTTCGGATAGAAGTACAGCACCAGCCAGCGGCCGGCGTAGTCGGACAGCGCATGCGTCTTGCCGGCCTGGTCGGGCAGGCTGAAGGCCGGTGCGGCGGCGCCTTCGGCGGGCGGCTCACCGGCGCTGGCCAGCAGGGGCAGGAGCAGCATCAGCAGGGCGGTCAGCGTGCGTTGCATACAGCCTCCGGTGGGGTCGGTGATGGCGGTTTAAGATGGCGGGCGCAGCATACCCCGCCCCATCCGCAGGAGGAGACACCCATGCGTTACGCCGCCCCCGGCACCCCCGGTGCCAAGGTCAGTTTCAAATCCCGTTACGGCAACTTCATCGGTGGGCAGTGGCTGCCGCCGGCCGGCGGCGAGTATTTCGAGGACATCAGCCCGATCACCGGGCGGGCGTTTTGCGAAATCCCCCGCTCGCAAAAGGACGACGTGGAGCGCGCACTCGACGCCGCCCACGCCGCCAAGGCCGCGTGGGGCAAGACCGCCCCGGCCGAGCGCGCCAGCCTGTTGCTCAGGATCGCCGACCGCATGGAGCAGAACCTGGAAATGCTGGCGGTGGCCGAGACCTTCAGCAACGGCAAGCCAATCCGCGAGAGCCTGGCCGCCGACCTGCCGCTGGCGGTGGACCACTGGCGCTACTTTGCCGGCGCGCTGCGGGCGCAGGAAGGCACGCTGTCGCAGATCGACGACAGCACCGTGGCCTACCACTTCCACGAGGCGCTGGGCGTGGTGGCGCAGATCATCCCGTGGAACTTTCCGCTGCTGATGGCGGTGTGGAAGCTGGCCCCGGCGCTGGCCGCCGGCAACTGCGTGGTGCTCAAACCGGCCGAGCAGACGCCGACCTCCATCCTGGTGCTGATGGAACTGCTGCAGGACCTGATCCCGCCCGGCGTGATCAACGTGGTCAACGGCTTTGGCGTGGAGGCCGGCAAGCCGCTGGCATCCAGCCCGCGCGTGGCCAAGGTGGCCTTCACCGGCGAGACCACCACCGGGCGACTGATCATGCAGTACGCCTCGGCCAACCTGATCCCGGTGACGCTGGAACTGGGCGGCAAATCGCCGAACATCTTCTTCGACGACGTCGGCGCCCGCGACGATGCCTACTTCGACAAGGCGCTCGAAGGCTTTGCCATGTTCGCGCTCAACCAGGGCGAGGTATGCACCTGCCCGTCGCGGGCGCTGATCCAGGAATCGCTCTACGACCGCTTCATGGAGCGGGCACTCAAGCGCGTCGCCGCCATCCGCGGCGGCGATCCGCTGGACACCGACACCATGATCGGCGCCCAGTCGTCCCAGGAACAGCTCGAAAAGATCCTCTCCTATATCGACATCGGCACGCAGGAAGGCGCGCAGCTGCTCACCGGCGGCACGCGCGTCACGCATGAGGGCGACATGGCGGGCGGCTATTACGTGGCGCCGACCGTGTTCAAGGGCCACAACCGCATGCGCATCTTCCAGGAGGAAATCTTCGGCCCCGTCGTGTCGGTCGCCACCTTCAAGGACGAGGCCGAGGCGCTGGCACTGGCCAACGACACCCTGTACGGCCTGGGCGCCGCCGTGTGGTCGCGCGAGCAGAACCTGTGTCACCGCATGGCGCGCGGCATCCAGTCCGGGCGCGTGTGGGTGAACGCCTATCACCTGTACCCGGCGCACGCGGCGTTTGGCGGCTACAAGCAGTCCGGCATCGGCCGCGAGTGCCACAAGATGATGCTCGGCCACTACCAACAGACCAAGAACGTGCTGGTCAGTTACAGCGAGCAGGCGCTCGGCTTTTTCTGATGGCGGATTCTGGGATGGATATGACCGCCGCCCCGCCGCGTGTGGTGGCCACGGAGGCGGCGCTGGCGCTGATCGCGCGCCTGGCGGCCCGCCACGGGCCGCTGATGTTCCACCAGTCCGGCGGCTGCTGCGACGGCAGCTCGCCCATGTGCTATGCACGCGGCGAACTGCTGCTGGGCGAGCAGGACGTGTACCTGGGGGACATCGGCGGCCAGGCGTTCCACATCGGCGCCGCCCAGTACGAATACTGGAAACACACCCAGATCATCATCGACGCGGTGCCCGGGCGCGGCGGCATGTTTTCGCTGGAAGGCCCGGAAGGCATGCGCTTTCACAGCCGCTCGCGGCTGTTCGAAGAGGGCGAGTGGGCGGCGCTGGTGGCCGAGCACCCGCAACTGGCATCAGTCGGCCACGCCAGCGGCGCCGCGTAGGGCCCGCATGGCCCCCCGCTGCGCACCCTGCGCCCAAGGCTGCCGGATCGCGCGTGCTAATCTGCGCGGCTGCCGGCGGGCGGGCATTGATCCTGGGCGCCCGCCATTCGTTTCGATTTCCAGCGCGCTGCCCATAGCCGGGTAGCCGGCACTTCCACTGGAGGCCGTGTGCCCGACATTCGCCTGCCCGACGGGTCCACCCGCAGTTATCCGCAGCCGGTCAGCGTGGCGACCGTGGCCGGTGACATCGGCGCCGGTCTGGCGCGCGCGGCGCTGGCCGGCAAGGTATCCGGCAAGCTGGTCGATACGTCGTACCTGATCGAGAGCGATGCCGATCTGGCCATCGTCACCGAGCGCGACCCCGACGGTCTTGAGGTCATTCGCCACTCGACGGCGCACCTGCTCGCCTACGCGGTCAAGGAACTGTTTCCCGAGGCGCAGGTCACCATCGGCCCGGTGATCGACAACGGCTTCTACTACGACTTCGCCTATAGCCGGCCGTTTACGCCGGACGATCTGGTCGCCATCGAAAAGCGCATGGCGGAACTGGCCAAACGGGATATTCCGGTCACACGGCAGGTGCTGCCGCGCGACGAGGCGGTGGCGTTTTTCCTGGCCCAGGGCGAGAAGTACAAGGCCGAGCTGATTGCCGCCATTCCGGAAGGCGAAGACGTGTCGCTCTATCACGAGGGTGATTTTGTCGACCTGTGCCGCGGGCCGCACGTGCCGTCCACCGGCAAGCTCAAGGTGTTCAAGCTGATGCGCGTGGCCGGCGCCTACTGGCGCGGCGATTCGCGCAACGAAATGCTGCAGCGCATCTACGGCACCGCCTGGGCGAAAAAGGAAGACCTCGACGCCTATCTGCACATGCTGGAGGAGGCGGAGAAGCGCGACCACCGGCGCATCGGCCGCCAGCTGGAACTGTTCCACATGCAGGACGAGGCGCCCGGCATGGTGTTCTGGCACCCCAGGGGCTGGACGCTGTGGCAGGAAGTCGAGCAGTACCTGCGGCGCAAGTTCCGCGAGCACGACTACCAGGAAGTGCGCACGCCGCTGGTCATGGACCGCGTGCTATGGGAACGCTCCGGGCACTGGGAGAACTACCGCGAGCACATGTTCACCACGGCGTCCGAGAACCGCGATTACGCGGTCAAGCCGATGAACTGCCCGGGCCACGTACAGATCTACAACTCCGGCCTGCACAGCTACCGCGAGCTGCCGCTGCGCCTGGCGGAGTTCGGTTCCTGTCACCGCAACGAACCCTCCGGCGCGCTGCACGGCCTGTTGCGCGTGCGCGGCTTCACCCAGGACGACGGGCACATCTTCTGCACGCAAGCGCAGGTCGAGTCCGAAGTCGCGTCCTTCATCGTCATGCTGCAGCAGGTTTACGCCGACTTCGGCTTCGCCGACATGCTGGTCAAGCTCTCGACGCGCCCGGAAAAGCGCGTCGGGTCGGACGACAGCTGGGACCGGGCCGAGGCGGCGCTCGCCGCGGCGCTGGCGCAAAACGGCCTGGCCTACGAACTGCAGCCCGGTGAAGGCGCCTTCTACGGGCCCAAGGTGGAGTTCACGCTCAAGGACAGCCTCGGACGCCTGTGGCAATGCGGCACCATCCAGCTGGATTTCAACCTGCCGCAGCGTCTGGGCGCCGAGTACGTGGCCGACGACAACACCCGCAAGGTGCCGGTCATGCTGCATCGGGCCATCGTGGGCTCCATGGAACGGTTCATCGGCATCCTGATCGAGCACCACGCCGGCGCGTTTCCACTGTGGCTGGCGCCGTGTCAGGCGGTGGTCCTGAGCATCACCGACAAACACGCCGATTACGCCGCCGGCGTGGCCGAAAATCTGCGCCGGCAGGGCCTGCGTGTGCAGGCCGACTTGAGGAACGAGAAGATCGGCTATAAAATCCGCGAACATACCCTGCAGCGTGTTCCCTACTTGCTGGTCGTCGGCGAGCGGGAATGCGTCGATTCCACGGTGGCCGTGCGTACGCGCTCCGGCGAGGACAAGGGCAGCCTGCCACTGGCAGACGTTGCCGCCGCCCTCGTTGCCGAAGTTGCGAACCGCGGCCATTGCGTTACGGAGTGCTGAAACATCGCGAAAGAGAAAAAACTCCGCGTCAACGAGGAAATTTCGTCCTCGTCGGTACGCCTGATCGGCCCGGAAGGCGAGCAGGTGGGCGTGGTCAGTCGCACACAAGCGCTGGAAGCCGCTGCGGAAGCGGGGCTCGATCTGGTGGAAATTTCGCCCAGTGCCGAGCCGCCGGTATGCCGGATCATGGATTTCGGCAAGTTCCTGTACACGGAGAGCAAGAAACAGCAGGTCGCCAAGCGCAACCAGAAGCAGATCCAGGTCAAGGAGGTCAAGTTCCGGCCCCAGACCGACGATGGCGACTACCAGGTCAAGCTGCGCAACCTGCTGCGGTTCTTCGAGGAAGGCGACAAGGCCAAGATCACGCTGCGCTTTCGGGGTCGCGAGATGGCGCACCAGGAGCTTGGCCGCGAACTGTTGCAGCGCCTTGAGGACGACCTCAAGGGCGTGGCGGTCGTCGAACAGTACCCGCGGCTGGAAGGCCGCCAGATGGTGATGGTAATGAGCCCGCGCAAGTAAGCGCGAGCCACACGGGCGCCGCCGGTTGCGGTGCCACAGAACAGTATTCAGGAGTAATCAAGCCGTGCCCAAGCTCAAGACCAAACGCGGCGCCGCCAAGCGTTTCAAGAAAACCGGCTCGGGGGCGTTCAAATGCGGCCATTCGCACCTGCGCCACATCCTGACCAAGAAAAGTTCCAAGCGTAAGCGCGGCCTGGTCGGCACCACCCTGGTGTGTGCTTCCGATACGGCCTCCGTGCGGCAAATGCTGCCGCACGCCTGACGCTCCCGCAGTCCCGCACGAGTCACTAAGTCATGCCAAGAGTCAAACGCGGCGTCACCGCGCACGCCCGCCACAAGAAAGTCCTGAAACTGGCCAAGGGCTACTACGGCGCGCGCAGCCGGGTGTTTCGCGTTGCCAACCAGGCCGTCATCAAGGCCGGGCAATACGCGTATCGTGATCGCCGCCAGCGCAAGCGCCAGTTCCGCGCGCTGTGGATCGTGCGCATCAATGCCGGTGCGCGCCAGTCCGGGCTGTCCTACAGCCTGTTCATGAACGGTCTGCACAAGGCTGGCATCGAGGTCGATCGCAAGATGCTGGCCGATCTGGCCATCCACGATGCGGCTGCCTTTGGCGCCCTGGCGGAGCAGGCGCGGGCCGCGCTGGCGAACTGACGCGCCCGGCACGCGCACGACGCGTCGAACAAAGGGCAGCCTGGTCTGCCCTTTTTTTGTTCTGAATCCACTATGACCGACCCGCAGCAGCTTGCGCAGGAAGCCCAGCGCGCCATCGCCGCCTGTCACGACGAGGCGGCCCTGGAGCAACTGCGCGTCGCGTATCTGGGCCAGAAAGGTGCCGTGGCGGAGCTGCTGCGCGGCCTGCCGCAATTGCCGCCCGAACAGCGACGCGAATTCGGCAAGGCGGTTAACGATGCCAAATCCGGTATCGAAGCGGCCATCGAAACCCGTGGCACGGTGCTGCGCGAAGCGACCCTGATTGCCCGCCTGCAGGCCGAGCGCGTGGACGTCACCCTGCCTGGCCGCGGCGAGCAGCCCGGCGGGCTGCATCCGATCACCCGTACGCTGGCCCGCATCGAGGCGCTGTTTCGCGGCATCGGCTTCGACGTCGAGGAAGGTCCGGAAATCGAGGACGACTTCCACAACTTCGGCGCCCTGAATATCCCGGCCGATCACCCGGCGCGGGCCATGCACGACACCTTCTACCTGCCCTCGGGCCTGCTGCTGCGCACGCATACCTCGCCGGTGCAGATCCGCTCTCTGGAGCGCCAGGCGCCGCCGGTGCAGCTGATTGCCCCCGGCCGCGTTTACCGGCGCGATTCGGACCTCACCCACACGCCGATGTTCCACCAGGTGGAAGGGCTGATGGTCGACGAGGGCGTCAGCTTTGCGCATCTGAAGGGCGTGCTGATCGAATTCCTGCGCCGGTTCTTCAACCGCGACGATTTGCCGATCCGCTTCCGACCGTCGTTTTTTCCGTTCACCGAGCCGTCGGCGGAAGCAGACATCGGCTGCGTCATTTGCGACGGCGCCGGTTGCCGGGTGTGCAAGCACACCGGCTGGCTGGAAGTGCTCGGCTGCGGCATGGTGCACCCGAACGTGCTGCGCAACGTCAATGTCGATCCGGAGCGCTACACCGGCTTTGCGTTCGGCATGGGCGTGGAGCGCCTGGCGATGCTGCAGTACCGCATCGGCGATCTGCGGCTGTTTTTCGACAACGATCTGCGCTTCCTGCGCCAGTTCAACTAGGTCCGGCGCGCATGAAAGTCAGCGAAACCTGGCTGCGCGAGTGGTGCAATCCGCCGCTCGACACGGCCGGCATTGCCCAGTGCCTGACCATGGCGGGCATCGAGGTCGGCGCCATCGAGCCGGTGGCCGAAGCCCTGGAACACGTGGTCGTGGCGCGCATCGTGACCACCCGCCCGCATCCGGACGCCGATCGTTTGCGCCTGTGCGAGGTGGAAGCGGCTCCCGGCGAGGCGCTGCTCAATATCGTCTGCGGAGCGCCCAATGCGCGGCCCGACCTGCGCGTGCCGCTGGCCCGGGTCGGTGCCCGGCTGCCGGGCGGCCTGCACATCAAAAGCAGCAAGATTCGTGGCGCAGCATCCGAAGGCATGCTGTGCTCGGCGCGGGAGCTGGGTCTTGGCGAAGGTCAGGCCGGCCTGCTCGAATTGCCGGCCGACGCGCCGGTTGGCCAGCCGCTGGCGGACTACCTGCAACTGGACGACCGCATCATCGAGGTCGAACTGACGCCCAACCGCGGCGACTGTCTGAGCCTGTCCGGCCTGGCGCGCGAGCTTGCGGCGATCACGCAAACGCCGCTGACGCCGCCGGACATCGCCGCCGTGCCGCCGGTCAGCCAGCGCCGGCCTGGCGTGCGACTGGAGGCACCGGAAGCCTGCCCGCGCTATCTGTGCCGGGTGGTCGAGAACATCGATCCGCAGGCGATCACGCCGCTGTGGCTGCACGAACGCCTGCGCCGGGCCGGCCTGCGCAGCCTGGGGCCGGTGGTGGACATCACCAACTATGTGCTGCTGGACCTGGGTCAGCCCCTGCATGCGTTCGACCTGGACCGGCTCAGCGGCGACATCGTGGTGCGCCACGGGCGGCCCGGCGAGCGACTGCGCCTGCTGAACGACCAGGACATCGAGGCCAGCGCCGAACTGCTGCTGATCTGTGATGACACGAGGCCGCTGGCGGCCGCCGGCATCATGGGCGGCGCAGATTCGGCGGTGGGCGACGCCACGCGCTGCGTTCTGCTGGAAAGTGCCTTTTTTGCGCCGCGTGCCATCGCCGGACGGGCGCGCGCCCTGGGCCTGCAAACCGACGCCTCGCAGCGCTTCGAGCGCGGTGTGGACCCGCAGCTGCAACGCTTGGCCCTGGAGCGGGCGACGCAGCTGCTGATCGACCTGTGCGGTGGCCAGCCGGGGCCGATTGTGGAAGCCTGTGCCCAGGCGCATCTGCCGGCAACGCCGTCCATCCGTCTGCGCCAGGCACGCGTCGAGCACGTGCTGGGCGCCGCGCTGCCCGCTGGCGAGATCGAAGCCACCCTGCAGCGGCTCGACATCGCGGTCACCTTGGAAGCCCCCGGCATCTGGCAGGTACGCCCGCCCAGCCGGCGCTTCGACCTTGGTTGCGAGGAAGACCTGATCGAGGAGCTGGCGCGCGTGCACGGCTACGAACACCTGCCCAGCATCCGGCCGACGCCGCGCGCCAATTTCCCGGCCGCTGCCGATGATCGGGTCTCCCGCCAGCGGCTTGCACTGGCCCTGGTCGATCGCGGTTACCAGGAAGCCATTACCTACAGCTTCGTCGACCAGCGCCTGCAAGCTCTGATCGATCCGCAAACCCCGGTTCTGGCGCTCGCCAACCCGTTGTCGGCCGAGATGGCCGTGATGCGAACCAGCCTGTGGCCCGGTCTGCTGCAGGCCTACGCACACAACGCCAACCGCCAGGCGGCGCGGGCGCGGCTGTTCGAAACCGGCCTGCGGTTCGTGAATGACGGCAGCGGGCTGCGTCAGGACGCCCAGCTGGCCGGACTGATTGCCGGTCCGCGCAGCCCCGAGCAATGGTCCATCCCGGCGCAGCCGGTGGATTTTTTCGACCTCAAGGCCGACGTCGAGGCGCTGCTGGTCGTCACCGGCTGCGCGGACCAGTTCAGTTTCGAGCCGGCCCAGCATCCGGCGCTGCATCCGGGCCAGAGCGCGCGGCTACTGCGGCAAGGTCGGCCGGTGGGCTGGCTTGGGCGCCTGCATCCGGGCCTTGAGGCGGAACTCAAAATCGACTCGCCGCTGCTGTTCGAGATCGAGCTGGCCGCACTCACCGCCGGGCGCGTTCCCGGTTACGCCGAGGTGTCGCGTTTCCCGGCCGTGCGCCGCGACATTGCCGTCGTGGTGCCGCAGCAGGTGGCCGCCGCGGATATCCTTGCCACGGCACGGGCCGCCTGCGCGCAGGCGCCGGTGCAGGACGTGCTGATTTTCGACGTGTATCAGGGCCAGGGCGTGCCAGACGGCTACAAGAGCGTCGCGCTTGGCATTACCCTGTCCGCCACCGAGCGCACCTTGACCGATGCCGACGTGGACCCGCTGATCGCCCGCCTGTTGCGGGCGCTGGCCGAGGCCCACCAGGCGCAACTGCGAGACTGACATGAGCACCACCCTGACCAAGGCCGAGATGGGCCAGCTGCTGTGCAGCGAGCTTGGCGTGAACAAACGCGAAGCGCGCCAGATCGTGGAGTCGTTCTTCGAGCACATGCGCGACGCGCTGGCCCGCGGCGAGGGTGTGAAGCTGTCCGGCTTTGGCAATTTCACCCTGCGTCAGAAGAGCCCGCGTCCGGGCCGCAACCCCAAAACCGGGCAGGAAATTCCTATCACGGCGCGCCGTGTGGTAACTTTCAAGCCCGGTCAGCAGCTGAAGCGTCGCGTCGATACCTATGCTGGAACCGTCGCAGAATGACCAGTTGCCGCCGATACCGGGCAAGCGCTATTTCGGTATCGGCGAGGTCAGCGAGCTGTGCGGCGTGCGGCCGCATGTGCTGCGCTATTGGGAGCAGGAATTCCCGGAACTGACGCCGGCCAAGCGCACCGGCAACCGGCGTTATTACCAGCGCCAGGACGTAATCCTGATCCGGCAGATTCGCAGCCTGCTGTACGAGCAGGGATTCACCATCAGCGGTGCCCGCCAGCGCCTGGGCGGCGACGCCGGGCGGCAGGACACGGACCGTACTGCCCAGTTGGTGCGCCAGATGCGGCAGGAACTGGAAGAGGTTCTGGCGATACTGAAGACCTGATGCGCGCACTCGCATCACATCGATTTCTCGGGGCGTGGCGCAGCCTGGTAGCGCACTTGACTGGGGGTCAAGTGGTCGGAGGTTCAAATCCTCTCGTCCCGACCAATTCCGTACGGGGCAATTTCCAGCCGGAGATTGCCCCGTTTTGCTGCCGCGCCGGTACCTCTGCAAGCCGATGAGCAACCCGTTCCGTGCCGATTCCGGTTCCGGCCAGCAGGCCGCCGGCATCGGCATGACCTCGCAGCGCACGCGCGACCGGCTCGTCGAGACGCTCGCGGAACTGTCGCCGCTGGATCCGCGGGTGCTGGATGTCATGCGCCAGATCCCGCGGCATCTGTTCGTCGAGGAAGCCCTCGCCAGCCGCGCCTACGACAACGTGTCGCTGCCCATCGGCCACGGCCAGACCATCTCGCAGCCCCTCACCGTGGCGCAGATGACTAGCGCCCTGCTGCAGGGGCCGCCGCTGCGGCGGGTGCTCGAAATCGGCACCGGCTCCGGCTACCAGACCGCTGTGCTGGCCGCGCTGGTGCCGGAAGTGGTCAGTATCGAGCGCATTTCCGCTCTGGCCGCCCATGCCCGACGGGTGCTCCGCGAGCTTGGCCTGCGCAATGTGGCGCTGGTGGTCGGCGACGGCAGCCAGGGTCTGCCGGGCAAGGGACCCTACGACGGCATCCTGATCACGGCCGCCGCCGCCACACTGGCGCCGGCACTGTTCGAGCAATTGGCCCAGGGCGGGCGCCTGATTGCGCCGGTCGGCGCCCGCGAGCAGGCACTGCGGCGCTTCACCCGCACTGAAGGCGGCCTGCAGGAGGAACGGCTGGGTGCAGCGCACTTCGTGCCGCTGCGTCGCGGTCGGGGCTAAGGTAGCTGCCATCGGTCTGCCGCCGGCACGTCAGCCGCGGCTGAAGGATGGACGCGCGGCAAGTGCCCTGCTGGCGCTGGGTGTGATGCTGGTGCTCGCCGGCTGCGCGGGCCATTCGACCAGGACGCCCGTAGCGACGTCGCCCGCGGTCACGGCCCCGCGCGCGGCGAGTGGCGAGCACATCGTGCAACGCGGCGACACCCTGGCCTCGATCGGTCGTCGTTATGGCATCGATCACCTGACCCTGGCGCGCCTGAACGGCATCGGCCCGCCTTACGCCATCCATCCCGGACAGCGCCTGCGCCTGCCGGGTGCCACGAGTTCCGCCCCGGCGGCGCCCGTTGCCCCGCCGGGCGGCTGGACCTGGCCGACGGTCGGCACCACGTTGCGCGGCTACTCGGCTGCTCACGGTGGCAACAAGGGACTCGACATCGCCGGCCAGATCGGCCAGCCGGTTCGCGCTGCGGCGGCAGGTACGGTCGTCTACGCCGGCAACGGGCTGCGCCAGTACGGCAATCTGGTCATCGTCAAACACACCGAGGATTACCTGAGCGCCTACGGCCACCTGCAGAAAATCGCCGTGGCCGAGGGCAGCGCCGTTGCCACCGGCCAGACCATCGCCAGCATGGGCAGTCCCGGGGATGGTCCTGGCGTGCTGCATTTCGAGATCCGCTACCGCGGCACGCCAATCGACCCGGCCGGGGTGCTGCCACGGCCAGCGGGTGGCTGATCGACCGAGGAAGGTTTGACCGGCGGGCGCGTGCCGGACGATTCCTGACCCGCTTGTGAACGGGTGCCTGTAGCGCGCGGAAATGGAGTGCGACGAATTTCATTGGCGGCAGCGCCATTCGTGCTCCGGCGCATGCAGCCGATGGCCCGGGAACGGGTGCGCAATCAGTCCGTGTCGGTCGCGTGGCGGAGCTTGCCGGCCCCCGGGCCATGTGGCCGCAGTGCTACAGATACACGCCCTGCGTGCTGTTGCCGTCCACGGTGATGACGCTGCCGCAGATATAGGCCGCCCGCGCCGAGGCGGCGAAGCAGATGGCGTCGGCCACGTCCTGCGGGTAGGCCATGCGGCCCAGTGGCAGCGCGGCATCGATTTCGGCCTGCAGCTGCTCGGGCGTCTTGCCTTCGGCCGGCGCGCGCGAATTGATCAGCCGCGTCCAGCGGTCGGTGGTCACGCCCGACGGTGCCACGCCGACCACGCGAATGCCCTGCGGCGCGCACAGGTCGGCAAAGCTCTTGGTGAAGTTGAACAGCGCCGCGTTGCTGATGCCGACCGGCATGTAGGAGGCCTTCGGATTGCGCGCGGCGGTGCCAAGCACGTTCACGATGACGCCGCTTTTCTGCTCGCGCATGATCGGGTACACGGCCCGGCAGGCGCGGATGTGGCATTGCAGTTTCTGGTTCCAGCCGGCCAGCCAGGCGTCGTTGCTGATGTCCGTGAAGTCGCCGGCCGGCAACCTGCCGGCGGCATTGTTGACCAGCACATCGATGCGCCCGAAGCGGTGCCGGGCGGTGGCCATGAGCTGTTCCACGTCGGTGTCCACGGTGACGTCGCAGGTGACGGTGGCCACTTCCGGGGCGCCCGCGGCGCTGGCCGCTGCCGCCGCGGCCGTGAGACCATCCGCCCCACGTGCTGCCAGCAGCAGCCGGGCGCCCTCGCCGGCAAAGGTCAGCGCGCAGGCCATGCCGATGCCCTGGCTGGCGCCGGTGATCACAACCACTTTTCCGGCCAGTTTCAGATTCATGCTTGCGATCCTCCTGCGCGTACCTGTTTCTGCGACTGGCTGGCGAATATACACGACCGATTTCCGGCACCGCCGCCGGCCGGATGCCCGCGCTGTGTGCGTGTTTTTTCGTGCGCGGTGCGCGCCGACGGGTACCGCCATGTGCACTCCGTTGGCCGGTCTGGCCCGTCTGCGGACACACTAGGGCCATGGACTATCTGCCGATCTTTCTGGATGTGCGCGGCCGTACTTGCCTGGTGGTGGGTGGCGGTCCGGTGGCGGCGCGCAAGCTCGCGCTGCTGCTGCGGGCCGGCGCGCGCGGCGTGGTGGTGGCGCCACGGTTCAGCGCCGAGCTGCGGGCCATGGGCGATGCCGTGGAACTGCGCGAGCGGCCGTTTGCGCAGTCCGATCTGGACGGCATGACGCTGGTGATCGCCGCTACCGACGATGCGCAGGTCAACGCCCGGGTGGCGGCGTTGGCCACCGCCCGCGGCCTGCCGGTGAACGTGGTCGACACGCCAGCGCTGTGCAGTTTCATCATGCCAGCGGTGGTGGATCGCTCGCCGGTGATTGCGGCCGTCAGCTCCGGTGGCCGGGCGCCGGTGCTGACCCGCTTGCTGCGGGCGCGCCTCGAAACCCTGATTCCGGCGGCCTATGGGCGGCTTGCCGAGCTGGCCGGCAGCGTGCGGGGCAAGGTCCGCGAGCGGATTGCCGACCCGGTTGCCCGCCGTCGCTTCTGGGACGAAACCCTGCAGGGGCCGGTGGCGGAGCTGGCCCTGTCCGGCCAGGACCGGCGCGCGCGCCAGCTGCTGGAGCGCCTGCTCGAGCGCGGCGCGGCCGGGGGGGTAGGGGAGGTATATCTGGTCGGCGCCGGGCCGGGTGATCCGGATCTGTTGACGTTCCGGGCGCTGCGCCTGCTGCAGCAGGCCGACGTGGTGGTCCACGATCGGCTGGTGGCGCCGCAAATCCTGGACATGGCCCGTCGCGAGGCCGAGCGCATCGACGCCGGCAAGCGTGCCAGCGAGCACACCCTGCCGCAGGAGGACATCAACGCCCTGCTGGTGCGCTTGGCGCGCGAAGGCAAGCGGGTGCTGCGCCTCAAGGGTGGTGACCCGTTCCTGTTCGGGCGCGGCGGCGAGGAGATCGCCACCCTGGCGGCCCAGGGCATTCCGTTCCAGGTAGTCCCCGGCGTCACCGCGGCCAGCGGCTGCGCGGCGTACGCCGGCATTCCGCTGACGCACCGTGACCACGCGCAGCTGTGCGTGTTCGTGACCGGCCACCTGAAGGATGGCGGCGTGGACCTGCCCTGGCCGCAGCTGGTGGCGCTGGGCGGTACGCTGGTGGTCTACATGGGCCTGGGCGCGCTGCCCGCCATTTGCGCGGCGCTGATCGCACACGGCAAGGATGCAACCACCCCGGCCGCCGTGGTGGCCCAGGGCACCACCCTGCACCAGCAGGTCGTCACCGCGCCGCTGGGCGAGCTGGCCGCAGCCGCGCAGGGTTTGCCGGGCCCGGCGCTGATCATCATCGGCGGCGTGGTCGGCCTGCACGAGACGCTGTCCTGGTTTGGCCCACAGGTGGTGGATGCGCCCGAGTAAGGCCACGGCCTGTTTGCGCGGCGCCCGATGAGGGCTGCCTCGCCGCTGCGTTCGCGGCTGTTCTGGGTGGGCATCCTGTATTTCGCGCAGGGACTGCCGCTGGGCATTTTTCTGGACCTGCTGCCGGTGTATTTCCGCCAGCACGGAGTCGATCTGCGCCAGATCGGCGTGCTCGGTCTGCTCGGTCTGGCCTGGACCTTCAAGTTTCTGTGGGCGCCGGCGGTGGATGCCTGGCGTCACCATCGGCGCTGGATGCAGGCGGCCAACCTGTTGATGGCGCTGTGCATGGCGGCGCTGGCCGGCCTCGACCCAGGGCAACCCGAGCTGTGGCTGGTGCTGGGCGCGTTTGCGCTGCTGTCGGCAACGAACGATATCGCCATCGACGGCTACACCGTCGAGCACGTGCCGCGCGGGGAACTGGGCCTGGCCAATGGCGTGCGTATTGCGCTGTACCGGGTGGGCATGCTGGCTGCCGGCGGCTTGCTGATGCTCAGCGGGCGCATCGGTTGGCCCCGTACGTATCTGGCTGCCGCGGGGCTGCTGGTGCTGCTGGCCCTGGTGTTGCGGGCGGCGCCGGTGGAGGCACCGCGCGCCGGGCAGGCGCCGCGCCTGGCCGATCTGCAGGCAATGCTGCGACAGCCGCGCGTGATTTACGCGAGCCTGGCGCTGCTGCTGGTGCTGGCCTGGCTGGTCGGGCGGCAGATGGCCTGGGTCAGCGGCCGCGGCGAGGTGGCGCTGGCGGCGCTGGCGATCGGTCTGCTCGGGCTGGCCGCCCTGCAACCGGTGCCCGCGGGTTCCGGCCCGGTGACGGCGCCGTTCGCCTCGCTGCTCGCGCGGCCGTACATGCTCGGCGTGATGATTTTTGTACTGACGTTCAAGCTCGGTGACGCGGCCATGGGTTTCATGGTCAAACCGTTCTGGGTCGATGCCGGATTCAGCGCGAGTGAAATAGGCCTCATCTCCGTCAACGCAGGCCTGTTATTGTCGGTGGCCGGTGGGGTGCTCGGTGGCGTGGCCACGCACCGCCTTGGCATCTTCACGGCACTGTGGTCGCTGGGTGTGTTGCAGGCGGTATCCAATCTGGGTTACGCCTACGCGGCCCACCTTGAGCACGTGGGCGGGGTATCGACGGTGGTGCTGTACGGGGCGAGCATGGCAGAGTCGTTTACCGGCGGTTTGGGAACGGGCGCGTTTCTGGCGTTCCTGATGGCGGTCGTGGACTCCCGTCAGGCGGCCAGCGAGTACGCGCTACTGTCGTCGCTGTTTGCGCTCAGCCGCTCCCTGGCGGGGTTTGCCAGCGGTTTTGGCGCCGAGTTGATGGGCTATCGGGATTACTTCTTGCTGACGTTTTTCCTGTGCTTCCCCGCCTACCTGCTGTTGCCGTTCGTACGCCGCGCCTTGCTGGCGGCCGAAGCGGTCGAACCATCGGAGCCTGCGCGATGATCACGGCGTTCATCCTGATCGAGGCCCAGCGGGGCCAGGTGGGCATCCTGGCGCAGACGCTGGCCGACCTGCCCGGGGTGGCCGAGGTGTATTCGGTCAGCGGCCGACACGACCTGGTGGCGATCGCCCGCGTGGCGACACCGGACGACTTGTCGGCATTGGTCACGGACCGACTGGCGGTGTTGCCCGGCATCGCCAGCACCGAGACCCTGCTGGCGTTTCGGGCCTATTCACGGCACGATCTGGACAGCCTGTTCGACGTTGGCCTGAGCGAACCGGGAAGATGATGTGAACGTCCTGCGTAGCGCCGGGAGTCGAAGCGCCAGCCGTACGCCGGTTGCCGACGTGCCGGTCGACCAGGGCGAGCTCGGTGCCGCTGGTCGCGGAATCAGTCGCCATGCTTACCTGCGGCGTCAGGTGGTCGACCTGTATCGCCGCGCAGCGGTGCCGGCGCTGCTGAGCCTGCTGTGCGCCTGCGGGTTGGTGGCCCTGCTCTGGAAAACGCTGTCCGGGCCGGCCGCCGGTTTCTGGCTGTTGGCGCACGGCCTCGTTGCGGTCAGCCGCCTGCTGCTGGTTTCGCGCTTCAACCGCGAGCGTGCGGGCGACGGCCAGCTGCTGCGCTGGCGGTCCCTTTATGTCAACGCCACGCTGGTGACCGGCCTGGTCTGGGGTGTTGGCAGTGTCCTGCTGGTGGTCAGTGCGCCGCACGTGCTGCAAGTGCTGACGTGGGTGGTGCTGGGTGCCGCCGTGCTGGTGGAGTTTCCGGCCCTGGCGCGCCTTGGGCGTGCGTTTGCATGGCTGCTGGCCGCGACACTGGCAGCGCCGCTTGCGCTGATGCTGCTGGGCCCGCAGCCGCTGCCGGGCGGCGCCGGCGCGTTGCTGCTGCTTGCCTGCAGCAGCGCACTGGCCGGGCTGGAACTGCGCCGTACCTATATCGACGGCCTGCAGATGCAGGTCGAGTTCGCCCGTCTGGCGCGCTTCGATCAGTTGACCGGGCTGGCCAATCGCCGTCATTTCGAAGAAACCCTGGCCGGGGAATGGCAGCGTGCGCTGCGTCTGCGGGGTGAGGTGGCGCTGGTCATTTTCGATGTCGACGAGTTCAAGCCCTACAACGACCACTACGGTCATCCCGGGGGCGATGCCTGCCTGCGGCGCCTGGCCGCTGCCGCCGGTGCACTGGTGCACCGCCACGGCGACCTGGTGGTGCGTCTGGGCGGCGAGGAATTCGGTGTGTTGCTGCCGCTGACGCCGGCCAGCGGTGCCAGCGCGCTGGCCGACATGCTGCGCCGGGCGATCGAGAACCTGCGCCTGCCGCACGCGCCGGGCGCCACCCATCCGGTGGTGACCATCAGCGCGGGCGTCGCCAGCCTGCGGCCGGACAGCCGTTACCGGCCTGAAGATCTGGTCCAGGCCGCCGACGCGGCGCTGTACCAGGCCAAGCGGGCGGGTCGCAACTGCATCATGACGGCGCCGGAAATCGATCTGGCGTCCCCGGTGGCGCGGCGCTTGCGAGAGGTTCTGCATTGAGTGCATGGGCGGGCTGGGTGCTGCCGCCGCTGGTGGGCGCCGTGATCGGCGGCGTGACCAACGATGTCGCCATCCGGATGCTGTTCCGGCCCTATGCCGCCTGGCGCGTCGGTGGCCTGCGCGTGCCGCTGACGCCCGGCCTGATTCCGCGGGAACGCGCGCAGATTGCGTATGCCATTGCCGAGACCTTCACCGAACATGTGCTCGACAGCGACCAGGTTGCCGACCTGCTGCTGACAGACCGGGTGCGGGCCGCGCTGCGGGACAAGGTGGCTGGCATGGTGGATCAGCTGGGCGGCCTGCTGGGCGCCAACCCGGCCATGCTGGCGATGGCCAAGAGCATGGCCGGTGACCTGCTGCTGCGCGAAATAGATAGCCTGGCCCGCAGCGACGGGCCCAGCGGCGATCACATCCGCGAGCGCATCCGCGAGCGCATCGACGGGCTCGACGTGGCGAAGCTGGAGGCGCTGGTGCTGGGCTTCTCGCGCAAGCAGTTTCGGGCCATCACCTGGTTTGGCGTGCTGCTCGGTGGCCTGATCGGCGTGGTGCAGGTGCTGCTGATGCACGTCCTGCCAGCGGCCTGAGGCAAGGCTGGTTCGGCGCGTGTCGGCGGTACCATGCGGCGTCCGGCAATCCCCGAATCCGAGGAGAAACACCATGCAAGTAGCCAGCAACCGTCTGATGACCGGCGGTTTCGAGACCTTTTACCACCAGGCGGGCGCGGCCGATGCCCAGCCGGTGATCCTGCTGCACGGTTCCGGGCCGGGCGCCAATGCCATGTCCAACTGGGTGCATGCACTGCCGTTCCTGGGCGAGCGCTACCGGGCGATTGCGCCGGACATCGCCGGTTTTGGCGACAGCCAGCACCATGCGCCGCCGACCGGCGCCGCGGCCTGGATCGATGTCTGGACCGCCCAGATCATTGCCCTCATGGATGGTCTTGGCATTGCCAGGGCGCACCTGGTCGGCAATTCCATGGGCGGCGGTGTCACGCTGCAATTGCTGCGCCGGCACCCGCAGCGCTTCGAGCGCATCGTGCTGATGGGCGCCGTGGGCGCGCCGTTCACCGCCACGCCCGGCCTGCAGCGCGGCTGGGGCTATTACCGCACCGGCACCGAGGAAGAACTGGCCTACCTGGTGCGAAAGTTCCTGCACAACCCGGAGGTGCTGGGCGGGGATGTGGAAGCCATCGCCAAACAGCGCTACGGCCTGGTGATGCAGGAGCGCATTCGCCGGCAGTTCGAGGCCATGTTCCCCGGCGATGCGCAGGTGCACGTGGACGCCTTCGTGGTGCCCGAACACGAACTGCGGGCGATGGCGCACCCGACCCTGGTGACGCATGGCCGGGAGGATTTTTTCATTCCCACCAGCACCAGCCTGTACGTGGCCGAACGCCTGCCCAACGCCCAGCTGCACATGTTTCACCACTGCGGGCACTGGATTCAGATCGAGCAGCGGCAGGCCTTCAACCAGCTGGTGCTGGATTTTCTGGACGGTCGCTTCGGCTGAGCGGGATAGTTCTGCGAGCAAAAAAAAGCCGGCGCCGGGGACAAGCCCGGCGCCGGCTTTTGGTTTTTCCGGCCTTCGCGTCAACCCATCTTGGCCATCGCTTCCTGGGCGATTTTCTGGAAGCGCAGGGCCGCCGGGCGGCTGTTGCAGCGGCCAAGCCAGGCGCCGACGTTGCCGAACGGCGAGAAGTCGTAATGCAGCATGGCCGCCAGGCCCAGCACCGAGCACACGTTCAGGTCGCCCACGTTGAAGTCCGGGCCCAGCAGGTAAGTGCGGCCGGCCAGGTGGTCGTCGAGCACCTGCATGGGCTTGGCCAGGGCAGCCTTGGCCTGTTCGATGGCGGCCGGGCTGCGCTGGGCCTCGGGCAGGAACATCATGTGCATCAGCATGGTGACCAGGTGTGGCTCGACCTCGGTCATGGCCCACAGGCTCCACTGGGCAATCTGGCCATGCGCCTGAACGCCGGCCGGCCACAGCGTGCCAGTCTTCTCGGCCAGGTACTGGTTGATGGCGAGCGATTCCCAGATCACGTAGCCGTTGTCGTCCAGCACCGGCACGTGGCCGTTGGGGTTCAGCTTGAGCATCTGGGGTGTGCGGGTTTCGCCGCGCGGGCTGGTGCCGACGTGGTCGTAGGGCTGGCCGATTTCTTCCAGCATCCAGATGCAGCGCCCGGCGCGGCTGTAAGCGGCTCCATAGAGTTTCATGGCGGTTTCTCCTCGTGCTCGGTGATGCCCGGCGCGACTGCTGGGCGCGGTCATGATAGGCGCTTGGGCAGGGCTTGGTGTTGGCTCCCACGATGCGCTTTGGTCGCCGCGCTTCGCGCGCCTTGGCCGTCCATGGTGCGCACCGCGCTGGCCGTGGAAGATCGCCTGCCGACCAGCAGGCCTGCTGGTCTGTACTGATGACCATCGCCGTCTAGGGTGCGCGGCGTCTGTGTCAAAGTGCTCATCCCGGAGAGCACCTTTAACCCGTATTCTGGGTTTTATTGCAGGCTGCCGAAACGTCCGGCTGCGTTGCACAAGGGAGCACACCATGACCGGTTCGGCATCGATCGGGCGTCGCGTGGCCGGGATGGCCCGAATCGGGGCAGTTCTACTGGGTCTGACAGCCACCTTGGGCGCCGTCAGTACCACCCAGGCTGCCCCAGCCCCGCTGGCCAGCCGCCCGGTCTCCGGCTTTGCCGAGCTGCTGCTGCCCAGCGGCCCCACCTCGCCCGCTGACGATGCGGCGCTCAGCGCCGCGCTCGATGCCTATGCGCGCCAGGCACGGCCGGACGAGTTCGCCGATCTGGAACGCTACCTGGCCGCCCACCCGACCTCACCGTGGCGGGTGGCCCTGCTCACCAACCTGGGCCTGGCCTACTAGCACTACGGCTACTTCTCGCGCGCCATCGACGCCTGGGAGCAGGCCTGGGCGCAGGGCCGTTCGGTCACCGATCCGGCCATCCGTCCGTTGGTCGATCGGGCCGTGGGCGAGCTGATCCGCATGCACGCCCGTTTGGGCCATGCCGACCGTCTGGCCGCGCTGTTCGAGGAGGTTGGCGAGCGCACCGTGACCGGTCCGGCCACCGAAGCCTTGGCCGGCGCCAAGGAAGGTCTGTGGCAGATGCGCAACAACCCCGGCGTCGCCTACCTGTGCGGGCCGATGGCGCTCAAGAACCTGTTGCTGGCGCAGGGGGCCGATACCCAGCGGGTGGCCTTTCTGGACGCCTACCGCTCGCCCCAGGGCGGCGTCACCCTGGCGCAGGTGGCGCGCCTGGCCGACCAAGCCAAACTGGCCTATCGCCTGGTCCACCGTGCGCCCGGCCAGCCGATTCCCGTCCCGTCCATCGTGCACTGGAAGGTCACCCACTTCGCCGCCATCGTCGGCGAGGACGGCGACCGCCTGCACCTGAAAGACCCCACGTTTGGCACGGACCTGTGGATCAGCCGGCGGGCGCTGGACGCCGAGGCCAGCGGTTATTTCCTGGTGCCCAAGGATGCCGCCGCCGGCCAGCCCTGGCGGCCGGTAAGCCTGGCCGAGGCCAAGGCCCCGCGCGGCATGGGCACTACCAGCAACAGCGAGGCGGGCGCCAACACGCCGAAGGACGACACCGAGTGCCCCAAGAAGATATGTCCACAAGTCACCGCCTCGGCTCCTGAGCCGCCCGAGCATGGCCTGGTGCAGTAGGACGTGCACGGCATGCTGGTGAGCCTTAACCTGCGCGACACGCCGGTCGGCTACCGGCCGGCGCGCGGCCCGTCGGCGCAGGTCACCTTCACCTACAACCAGCGCGAGGCCTACCAGCCGGCCACCTTCGGCTATTTCAACGTCGGCCCCAAGTGGACGCTCAACTGGCTGTCCTACATCCAGGACGACCCGCTCACCGCCGGCGCCAGCGTGCTGCGCGCCGTGGCCGGCGGCGGGGCGGTACTGTACAGCGGCTACAGCGCTGCCACCGGCGCCTTTACCGCGGAGACGCGCGACGCTGCCCTGCTGGTGCGTCTGGTGGCGCAGGACGGCAGCGTCAGTTACCAACGCCGCCTGGCCGACGGCAGCGTGGAGGTGTACGCCCAGTCCAGCGGCGCCACCGCCTACCCGCGGCGGCTGTTTCTGAGCCAGCTCATCGACCCCGCCGGCAATGCCATCACCCTGGCCTACGACAGCCAGATCAGGCTCACCACGCTCACCGACGCCACCGGTCGGGTCACCACGTTCAGTTATGAGCTCGCCGCCAAGCCGCTGCTGCTGACGCGCGTCACCGACCCGTTCGGCCGCAGCGCGCAGCTGACGTACGACGCCAGCGGCCGCCTGGCCAGCATCACCGACGTCCTGGGGCTGGTGTCCAGCTTCGCCTACAACGCCGGCAGCTTCATCACCGCCATGACCACGCCGTATGGGACCACGCAGTTCGTGGCGGCGGAGAGTGGGACATATCGCAGTCTCGAGATTACCGACCCGCTGGGGGCCAAGGAGGCGGTGGTCTACCGCCACAACACGCCGGGCGTGCCGTTTTCCGAGTCAGTGGTACCCAGCGGATTGACCGTATCCGTGTACAACGCCTACATCAACGAACGCAACACCGCCTACTGGAACAAGCATGCCCAGGCGCTGTCGCCCGGGGATTACACCAAGGCACGCATCAAGCACTGGACGCACTCTCCGGATGGCAGCAAGACCTGGTACACCCTGGAAAGCCTCAAACAGCCCCAGGAACGGCGGGTATGGTTCTCGTATCCCGGCCAGGACTCAAACGCCTGGCACTCAAATGTCATGGCCGGCACCCTCGACCAACCCTCCACCATCGCCCGCGTGCTCGACGACGGCAGCACCCAGCTTTACCGCTACGACTACAACGCCTTCGGCAAGCCCCTCCGCGCCGTCGATCCGGTCGGTCGCGAGACGCGCTACGAATACGCGGCCAACGGCATCGACCTGCTGCGCGTCAAACAGGTCACGCCGAGCGGCGAGCAATTGATCGCCGAAGTCACCTGGAACAGCCAGCACCGCCCACTGACCGTGCGCGACGCCGCCGGCCAGGTGACCACCTACACCTACAACAGCGCCGGCCAGATGCTGAGCATGACCGACCCGCTGGGCCAGGTCACGGCCTACGAGTACGACCCGCTCGGCCAGCTCACGCGCGAGGTGAACCCCGCCGGGACCACCGCCTGGGCCTACACCTACGACGCCGCCGGCCGCGTGGCCAGCCGCACCGACTCCGAGGGCCACACCGTTACCTTCGCGTACGACGCGCTCGACCGCCTGACACGCGTCGGCTACCCGGACGGCAGCGCCGAGACCTACGCCTACGACAAGCTCGACGTCGCAAGCCGCACCGACCGCCTGGGCCGCACCACCACCTACGCCTACGACGCGGTGCGCAACCTGACCGAGATGACCGATCCGGCCGGGCGCCTCACCCGCTACGGCTACTACGCCGACGGGGTGCTCAAGACCCTTACCGACCCCAACGGCAACCTCACCACCTTCGAGCGCGACCTCCAGGGTCGGCCCACGGCGCGCGTGTATGCCGACGGCAGCCGGGAAACGTATGCCTACGAGCCGAGCACGGCGCGCCTGAAGTCCCGCACCGACCCGCTCGGCCAGCGCACCGACTATGCCTACGCCCGCGACGACCGCCCGAGCGCCGTCGACTACGTGGGCGCGCTCGAACCGACTGCGCCGCTGCGCTTTATGTATGACCCGGCCTACCCGCGCCTGACGCAGCGCATCGACGGTGACGGCACCACCGCCTACACCTACCACCCGGCGGGCAGTTTGGGCGCGCTGCGCCTGGCGCAGGAGGACGGTCCCTTCGCCAACGACACGCTGGCCTACACCTACGACGCGCTGGGCCGGCTGCAGTCCCGCACCGTCGATGCGGTCGCGGACAGCTTCGCCTACGACGTACTGGGCCGCCTGGTCAGCCACGCCACGCCGCTGGCCGAGTTTGCCTACGACTACCTGGGCGCGACGACGCAGCGCACCCGCCGCAGCGTGGTCGGCAACGCCGTCGCCGCCTGTCCGGGCAGCGTGCGCAATGAGCACGCCGCCGAGCACAACACCTGCACCGGCATCGGTCACGCCTACGGCATCCAGCGGCGCACCGCCGCCACGCTGGTCAGCACCTGGCAGTACGCCGACAACCTGCACGACCGCCGCCTGGAGAGCATCCAGCACCAGGGCGGCGCCTCGGGCGCGGACCCGGGCACCCTACCGCGCAGCTACGCCTATGTCACCGACCCCGAAAACCGCCTCCTCGCCCAAACCGAGTCGGTGGCCGGCACCCCAACGCGCACCTGGGCCTACGGCTACGACCCGGCCGACCGCCTCACCCAGGCGCTGGCCAGCCCCGGCGGCACCTATGCCTACACCCTCGACGCTGCCGACAACCTGCTCGGTCAGCAGACGCCGACCGGCGCGGCAAGCAGCACCTACGACGCGCTCAACCAGATCGTGCAGCGCAACAGCCAGCCGCTCACGCACGACGCCGCCGGCAACCTCACGGGCGACGGTGTGCGCACCTACGCCCACGATGCCGAGCAGCGCCTGCTGCGCATCGGCTACACCGGCACCGGCCGATCCACCGCGTTCCGCTACGACGCCTTTGGCCGGCGCACCGCGGTCATCGAGAGCGACGGCACCACCGCCACCGAGACGCGCTACCGGTGGTGCGGCGAGCGCCTGTGCCAGGCCCGCGACGCCGCCGACACGGTGACCCGCCGCTACTACGACGAGGGCGAGCTCGCGGTCGGCGCTTCGGCCGACAGCGCCGACATGGCCACCTTTTACGCCGAGGATCACCTGGGCTCCATCCGCGACCTGCGCACCGCCGACGGCCAGGTGCTGGCGTCGTACGACTATGACCCCTACGGCATCCCCACCCGCGTCAGCGAAACCAACGTGTCACATCCCGGCTGATTATGTGGCCTTCGATGAAACAGCTCCGGTTTTGAAGCGTACCAGTCCTGAAGTGCTTGAGCGGGAGTCTGGGCGTTCAGGGCCTTCTGGGGCAGGTGGTGGTTGTAGAGCGTGACATAGCGGTGCAGGGTTTGTTCCAGGTCCTCACTGGACCGGAAGTGGTGCGTGCGCAGCAGGTCGGCGATGCGCCCGTTGAAGCGTTCCACCATGCCGTTGGTCTGCGGGTGGCGCGGGGGCGTCAGGCGGTGCTCGATGCCCAGTGCCTGGCACAGCCGATCGAATTCATGTTGCCCGGTCGGTGCCCGCGCCCGGCTGCCGAACAGCCGATCCGTGAACTCGGTGCCGTTGTCGGTCAGCAGGCGCGTGATGCGCACCGGGCAGGCGGTGGCCAGCGCCTTCAGGAAGGCGCGCGCCGAGCGCGCGCTCTTGTCCGCCTTCAGGGCCACGTACACCCAGCGGGTGGCCCGGTCGATGGCCACGAACAGATACCGGCGCCGGTCCTGGTCGGCCATCTGCGGCAGGTATTTCACGTCGACGTGCACGAAGCCCGGCTCGTAGGTCTTGAAGGTCTTGCTGACCGCTGTGTCCGGCGCCGGCTGCAGCGCGCGCAGATTGCCCACGCCATGGCGACGCAGGCAGCGGTCCAGCCCGGACCGGGAGGCTTCCGGACACAGGAACTCGCGCGTGATCGCCAGCAGATCGTCCAGCGGCAGCAACAGGGCCCGGCGCAGGTACACCACCATCGCCTCCTGACCCGGGCTCAGGGTCGTTTGCAGCCGGTGCGCGGTGTGTGGCCGGTCCTGCACATCGGTGCGCCGCTTCCATTTGTAGATGGTCGGCGCGGTCACGCCATAGCGGCGGGCCAGCACCGCCACCGGCTCGTCACTGGCGGCAATCAACGCCCGCACGTGCGGCGTGGTGCGGGCCTGTTTGTGCAGGGCGATCAGCATGCGCGCACCTCCCGATCCGTCACGTCACCCTCCCCCGCCAGCTCCCGAAACACCTCACGGGCCAGCAGCAGCGGGGACCGAGACGGGACTATACGATGGTCAGGGATGGGACACCAACGGCATACACGCCGATTACCGCTACGCCGGTCTGGTCCAGCACGCCCAAAGCGGCTTGTACCTGACGTACTATCGGGCGTACAGTCCCAACACCGGGCGGTGGATCAGTCGGGATCCGATTTTCGAGGCGGGCGGGGTCAATCTGTATGCTTACGTTGGCAACTCGCCGATTGATCGCACCGATCCACTGGGATTGTTCTTCACGCCGGACACCCTGGTCGATGTCGGATTCATCATTCATGATTTGTATCGCCTGTTTCGCGACGGCGAGTGCGAACGCGACGCCAACCTCGCCACCCTCAGCCTCGACCTGCTCGGGGCGGCCCTCCCCGGGGTCACCGGGCTGGGGACGGTGGCAAAGGAAGCGAAAGAGGCTTCCAAAGTGTTCAGCAAAGAAAAACAGGCGCTGGTCGAAATGGCTAAGGAAGCGCTGATCAATTGACGAAACCCGGCGCGGGTTGCTCGGATGGCATGGACCGGCGGACGGTGGTGGGTGAACGGAGCCTCTTTGGGGTGTGAGCCGAGGAAATGTGCCTGTGTTGGCTC
>Ga0255338_1000493_pt1 | contig 122648 bp, 114 predicted proteins | sample MeOH1_35cm_T4_19_FD_203715 | JGI IMG/M metagenome (GOLD analysis project Ga0255338, IMG submission 203715) | Sandy soil microbial communities from University of British Columbia, Vancouver, Canada - MeOH1_35cm_T4_195 | ecosystem: Engineered > Artificial ecosystem > Sand microcosm >... | reverse complement strand
TGGCGTTCTTGCCCACCGTGTAGCGGAACTGCTGGATCGGCTGGATCGAGTGCGAGAGCAGGCGCTCCTTCCAGCCGGCGAGGTTGGGCTTGGTCCAGTCGCCGTAGATGCGCTTGACGGCGGCCACGCCGTACTTGGCGACTTCGGCCAGCAGGCCTTCTACGATGGCGGGCGCCGCGTTGTCGGCGTCGATCAGCACGGCCAGGGTCGCGGTGCCCTGGCGGGAGGAAATGGTCATTTAGGGTCCTGGAGGCCGGTCGGCCTCGGGTGGGGCGGCTGCACCGCGGCGCGCTCCCGCAGGATATGGCGCACGATCCGCATCTGCCCGTTCGTTGTGCAAGCTGTTTGCAGCGCAGTGTACACGCGAAGCCGTGACGGCACCGCAAAGCGCGCCGGCGACGGGCGCATTTTTTGCTGCGACGCAAGGTGCCGCGCCTTTTGGGCCGGTGCTACCATGCTGCGAAGAGACACGGTCGTTCCACGCCTTCACAAGAGGCGGCGGGCGGCCGCCCACAACTGAAGTGAGTCGGCGATCCCGACTGCATTCCCCATAGAGGAGCACCCATGAATGCCCCCTTGACTCCGCCGGTCAGCGACGCCATCCGCCGCGCGCTCGAGAACGTTTCCCTGGACGACAAATACACGCTGGAAAGCGGCCGCATCTACATCAGCGGCACGCAGGCGCTGGTGCGCCTGCCGATGCTCCAGCGCGAGCGCGACCGCGCCGCCGGCCTCAATACCGCCGGCTTCATCTCGGGCTACCGCGGCTCGCCGCTGGGCGCGCTGGACCAGTCGCTGTGGAAGGCCAAGGCGCACCTGGCCGCGCACGACATCGTGTTCCAGGCCGGCCTGAACGAAGACCTCGCGGCCACCTCGGTGTGGGGCTCGCAGCAGGTCAACATGTACCCGGACGCGAAGTTCGACGGCGTGTTCGGCATGTGGTACGGCAAGGGGCCGGGCGTGGACCGCACCGGCGACGTGTTCAAGCACGCCAACTCGGCCGGCTCCTCGAAGCACGGCGGCGTGCTGGTGCTGGCGGGCGACGACCACGCCGCCAAGTCCTCCACGCTGGCGCACCAGTCCGAGCACATCTTCAAGGCCTGCGGCCTGCCGGTGCTGTATCCGTCCAACGTGCAGGAATACCTCGACTACGGCCTGCACGGCTGGGCCATGAGCCGCTACTCGGGGCTGTGGGTGGCGATGAAGTGCGTGACCGACGTGGTGGAATCGTCGGCCTCGGTGGCGCTCGACCCGCACCGCGTGCGCATCGTGCTGCCCGAGGATTTCGCGCTGCCGCCGGGCGGCCTCAACATCCGCTGGCCGGACCCGCCGCTGGAACAGGAAGCGCGCCTGCTCGACTACAAGTGGTACGCCGGGCTGGCCTACGTGCGCGCCAACCGGATCGACCGCATCGAGATCGATTCGCCGCACGCGCGCTTCGGCATCATGACCGCCGGCAAGGCCTACCTCGACACGCGCCAGGCGCTGTGCGACCTGGGCCTGGACGAGCAGACCTGCGCGCGCATCGGCATCCGCCTGTACAAGGTGGGCTGCGTGTGGCCGCTCGAGGCGCACGGCGCGCGCGCGTTCGCCGAGGGGCTGCAGGAAATCCTGGTGGTCGAGGAAAAGCGCCAGATCATGGAGTACGCGCTCAAGGAAGAGCTGTACAACTGGCGCGACGACGTGCGCCCCAAGGTCTACGGCAAGTTCGACGAGAAGGACAACGCCGGCGGCGAATGGTCGATCCCGCAGAGCAACTGGCTGCTGCCGGCGCACTACGAGCTGTCGCCGGCCATCATCGCGCGCGCGATCGCCACGCGGCTCGACAAGTTCGAGCTGCCGTCCGACGTGCGCGCGCGCATCGCCGCGCGCATCGCGGTGATCGACGCCAAGGAAAAGAGCCTGGCGGTGCCGCGCGTGGCGGCCGAGCGCAAGCCGTGGTTCTGCTCGGGCTGCCCGCACAACACCTCGACCAACGTGCCCGAAGGCTCGCGCGCGATGGCCGGCATCGGCTGCCACTACATGACGGTGTGGATGGACCGCAATACCAGCACCTTCAGCCAGATGGGCGGCGAGGGCGCGGCGTGGATCGGGCAGATGCCGTTCGCCGGCGACAAGCACGTGTTCGCCAACCTCGGCGACGGCACCTACTTCCACTCCGGCCTGCTGGCGATCCGCGCGGCGATCGCGGCCAACGTCAACATCACCTACAAGATCCTCTACAACGACGCGGTCGCCATGACCGGCGGCCAGCCCATCGACGGCAAGCTGTCGGTGCAGGACGTGGCCAACCAGGTCGCGGCCGAAGGCGCCAGGAAGATCGTCATCGTCACCGACGAGCCGGAAAAATACACCGGCGCCATCCGGCTGCCGCAAGGCGTGGAAGTGCACCACCGCGACGCGCTCGACAAGATCCAGCGCGAGCTGCGCGAAGTGCCCGGCTGCACGATCCTGATCTACGACCAGACCTGCGCCACCGAGAAGCGCCGCCGCCGCAAGCGCGGCACTTATCCCGACCCGGCGAAGCGCGCGTTCATCAACGACGCGGTGTGCGAAGGCTGCGGCGACTGCTCGGTCAAGTCCAACTGCCTGTCGGTGGAGCCGCTGGAGACGGAGTTCGGCACCAAGCGGCAGATCAACCAGTCGTCGTGCAACAAGGACTTTTCCTGCGTCAACGGCTTCTGCCCGAGCTTCGTCACGGCCGAGGGCGCGCAGGTCAAGAAGCCCGAGCGCCACGGCGTGTCGATGGACAACCTGCCGGCGCTGCCGCAGCCGGCGCTGCCCGGCCTCGGCCATCCCTACGGCGTGCTGGTCACGGGCGTGGGCGGCACCGGCGTGGTCACGATCGGCGGCCTGCTCGGCATGGCCGCGCACCTGGAGAACAAGGGCGTGACCGTGCTCGACATGGCGGGGCTGGCGCAGAAAGGCGGCGCCGTGCTCTCGCACGTGCAGATCGCCGCGCGCCCCGAGGAGCTGCACGCCACCCGCATCGCGATGGGCGAGGCGGACCTGGTGATCGGCTGCGACGCCATCGTCAGCGCCACCGACGACGTCATCTCCAAGACCCAGGCCGGCCGCACGCGCGCCATCGTCAACACCGCGCAGACACCCACCGCCGAGTTCATCAAGAACCCGAAGTGGCAGTTCCCGGGCCTGTCCGCCGAGCAGGACATCCGCAACGCGGTGGGCGACGCCTGCGACTTCATCAACGCCAGCGGCCTGGCCGTGGCGCTGCTCGGCGACACCATCTACACCAACCCGCTGGTGCTCGGCTACGCCTGGCAGAAAGGCTGGCTGCCGCTGTCGCTGGACGCGCTGGTGCGCGCCATCGAGCTCAACGGCGTGCAGGTGGACAAGAACAAGGCCGCCTTCGACTGGGGCCGCCACATGGCGCACGACCCCGAGCACGTGCTGTCGCTCACCGGCAAGCTGCAGAGCACCGCCGAAGGCGCCGACGTGGTCAGGCTGCCCACGTCGTCGGGCGCGCTGCTGGAGAAGCTGATCGCGCGCCGCGCCGACCATCTCGCCGCGTACCAGGACGCCGCCTACGCGCAGATATTCCGCGACGCCGTGAACCGCGTGCGCGCGAAGGAGAGCGAGATCGCCGGCAGCGGCAAACCCCTGCCGCTGACCGAGGCGGTGGCACGCAACCTGTCCAGGCTGATGGCCTACAAGGACGAATACGAGGTCGCGCGCCTCTACACCGATCCGGTCTTCCTCGACAAGCTGCGCAGCCAGTTCGAAGGCGAACCCGGGCGCGACTACCAGTTGAAGTTCTGGCTGGCGCCGCCGCTGCTGGCCAGGCGCGACGAACAGGGCCACCTGGTCAAGCGCGCGTTCGGCCCGTCCACCATGACCCTGTTCCGCCTGCTGGCGAAGCTCAAGGGCCTGCGCGGCGGCCCGCTCGACGTGTTCGGCAGGAGCGCCGAGCGCCGCACCGAGCGCGCGCTGATCGGCGAGTACCGCGCGCTGCTGGACGAGCTGACGCGCGACCTGAGCGCGGCCAACCACGCGGCCGCGGTCGCGCTGGCAAACCTGCCCGACGACATCCGCGGCTTCGGCCACGTCAAGGACGCCAACCTCGCCAAGGTGCGCACGCGCTGGGCGGCGCTGCTGGAACAGTTCCGGCATCCGGAGACGGCGCAGCGGGTGGCTTGAGGTGTAGGGGGAAAAACGCCGATGCTCCTCTCCTCTCGCCCGCTCCGCGGGCGAGAGGCCGGGGGGAGGGGACAGGGCCGGCGCCCGCCAGCCCGATCGTCACGCCCTCACGCCCTCACGCCGGCTGCGCCAGCGTCGTCTCGTTTTCCTTCACGTACATCGAGTTGCGCGGCCGCGCGAACACGCGCCGCACCATCGGCTCGAAGAACGACAGCGGCAGGTTGTCGTAGTCGCGCATGAAGGCGGCGCCGTCGTATCTGGCGCAGAACTCCGCGGTGCGCGCGAACAGCTCGGGCTGGTCGCGGAACTGCTCGCGCAGGTTGCGGTCCAGGCCCAGGTGATGGAAGAAGTAGTAGCCCTGGAACACGCCGTGCTTCTCCACCATCCACAGGTTCTCGGGGCTGACGAAGGGCTTGAGGATGGCCGCGGCGATGTCGGGATGGTTGAAGCTGCCGAGCGTGTCGCCGATGTCGTGCAACAGCGCGCACACCACGTATTCCTCGTCGCGGCCGTCGCGGTGCGCCAGCGTGGCGGTCTGCAGACTGTGGGCGAGGCGGTCGATGGGGAAGCCGCCGCAATCGCCGTCGAGCAGCTTGAGATGGGCGAGCACGCGGTCGGCCAGGTTCTGCGCGAACGGCATGAACTCGGCGGAAATGGCGGCCCAGTCCTCGCGCGTGCCGTTTTCCATATGGCTGAAGGTGGCGCGGGCGGGCGCGGCGGTTTCACTCATGGGGTTGTCTCCTTTGCGGGTTGGTCCCGTCGTCTTGATATGGGTGAAGCCGATTCTGGCACAGGATTCGCGGCTACACTGTCAAGGATCCAACATTGCCGCCGCCGCGCGCGGCACGCCCAGCAGCATGCAGATCCGCCCCTACCGGCCCGCCGACGAGGCCGACATCGTTTCCCTGTGGCAAACCTGCGGCCTGACCCGGCCGTGGAACGACCCGAAGAAGGACATCGCCCGCAAGCTCACCGAACAGCCGGAGCTGTTCCTGGTCGGCGAGGTGGACGGCCGCCCGATGGCCTCGGCCATGATCGGCTTCGACGGCCACCGCGGCTGGGTCTACTATCTGGCCGTGCATCCCGAGCACCAGCGCCGCGACCACGGCCGCCGCCTGATGGCGCACGCCGAGCAGTTGCTGATCGAGCGCGGCTGCCCCAAGATCAACCTGCTGGTGCGCACCGGCAACCATCAGGTCATCGATTTCTACCGCAGCCTCGGGTACGCGCAGGACGAGGCGGTCAGCCTCGGCAAGCGGCTGATCCCGGATCTGTAGGCACATCGCGCCATCGGCAGGCCATCATGTTCCGCATCCTCGCCATCGATCACCTGGTCCTGCGCAGCGCCGACGTGCCCGCGCTGCGGCGCTTCTACGTGGACGTGCTGGGCTGCAGCGTGGAGCGCGAGCAGCCCGCCTTCGGCCTGACCCAGCTGCGCGCCGGCAGCGGCCTGATCGACCTGGTCACGCTGGACGGCCCGCTCGGGCGCGCCGGCGGCGCGGGGCCGGGCGCCGAAGGCCGCAACCTCGACCATTTCTGCCTGCGCCTCGACCCGTTCGACGCCGACGCCCTGGGCGCCCACCTGCGCGCGCATGGCGTGGCGCCGGGGCCGGTGGAGATGCGCTTCGGCGCCGAGGGCAAGGGGCCGTCGATCTACGTGCGCGATCCGGACGGCAACGTGGTCGAGCTGAAAGGGCCGCCAACGCAGGCATGACGATGCACGAGGAGGCATGAGGAGGCATGACGGGTGACGCGAACTAGGCATGCGGCCCGCTTCCCCCTACAATTCCCGCTTCCCCCGCCGCCGCGCCAGGCGCGCCATGACACCTCAAGACGCTGCTCCCGGCCCGGCGCCCCGCCCGGCTTCCACCGCTGCCGACTCTGCTGCCTCGGGCCGCCCGCCCATCTCGCCGCGCCAGCTGGTCTGGACCCTCGGCGTCACCGAGACCATCTCCTGGGGCACGCTGTATTTCGCCTTCACCGTCTTCATCGGGCCGATGAGCGCGGCGCTGGGCTACTCCAAGCCCTTCCTCGCCGGCGGCTACTCGCTGGGCCTGCTGGTGTGGGCGATGTGCTCGTTCGCGGTGGGCCGCCTGCTGGACCGCGTGCCGGCGCGCGTGGTCATGGCCAGCGGCTCCGCGCTGGCCGGCGCCGGGCTGCTGCTGTGGGCGTGGAGCCCGGGCCCGGCGGTCTTCCTGCTGATGTGGATACCGCTCGGGCTGGCCATGTCCACCACGCTGTACGAGCCGGCCTTCGTGGTGCTGCGCCAGGCCTTCGGCGACGGCTACCAGAAGTCCATCATGACGGTGACGCTGATGGCCGGCTTCGCCAGCACGGTGTTCGTGCCGCTGGCGCAATGGCTGGTGCTGCACCTGGGCTGGCGCGAGACGCTGGTGTGCTTCGCCGCGCTCAACCTGCTGGTCTGCGCGCCGCTGCACGCGCGCCTGCGCTACGTGGCGCATGCCAGCTACGCCGCCGCGCCGGCGCCGGTGCCGCAGGCCGGCGCGGCGCCGCCCGGCATCGCGCGCGTGGCGCTGCGCCAGCCGGTGTTCTGGGCGGTGGTGCTGGCCTTCACGGCGCTGGCCGTGATCGCCTCGCTGCTGGGCGCGCACCTGATCCCGATGCTGACCGAGAAGGGCCTGCCGCTGGGCGAGCAGTTGATCGTGGCGGCGCTGATCGGCCCGGCGCAGGTGCTGGGGCGGCTGGTGATGATGCGCTTCCCGGTGCGCCATCCGCTGCGCCTGTCGCTGCCGGTCTACGCGGTGATGAGCGTGGGCCTGCTGTGCTTCGCGCTCGGCTACGGCAAGTGGCTGATGGCGGCGGCGCTGCTGTATGGCTGCGCCAACGGCATCAACACCATGCTGCGCGCGATGGCCATGCCGGAGCTGATCTCGCGCCACCACTACGCCACGCTCAACGGCCTGATGATGACGCCGGTGCTGCTGATGCAGGCCGCCGCGCCGTGGCTGGGCGCGCTGCTGTGGCGCGCCGCCGGCGGCTACTGGCTGATGCTGTGGGTGATGGTGGCGCTGGCGCTGGCCGCGCTGGGCGCCTTTGCCTTCGCGCTGCAGCAACGCGGCCTGCTGCGCGCGGCCGATGCCGCGCTGGCGTAACGTGCTGGCGTGAAACATGCATGCCGCCGGGATGAAACCGGAACGATGCCGGCGTAGTCCGGCGCGGCCGCGCGCGTCATGCGCGCGACCGGCCGATGTGCGACGATGCGGGGCTCGAACATTCCGCAGCGCTCCCCGGGGCACGGCGCGCCACACCGGCGCGGCTGTCCGCGCCCTTCGCCAACATGCCTGATTCCTCCCCTGCCGGCCTGACCCGCCCGTCCGCTTCCCTTCCCTCCGCCGCCACGCACAGCGCGCGCCGCGTGGAGCACGCCGCGCGCGCCACGATGGCGCTGTTCTTCGTCAACGGCGCCACCTTCGCCACCTGGGGCGTCCATATCCCGACCATCAAGGCGCGCTTCGGGCTGTCCGACGCGGTGCTGTCGCTGGCCATGCTGGCGGTGGCCGGCGGCGCCATCGCGGCGATGGGCCCGGTGGGCCGCTGGGTGGCGCGCGTGGGCAGCGCCCGCGCCTCGCGCCTGAGCGGGCTGGTGTACGCGGTGGCCACGACCGCCATCCTCGCCATGCCGTCGTTCGCGCTGCTGATCCCGGCGCTGATCGCGTTCGGCATGGCCAACGCGGCCTTCGACGTCGGCATGAACGCGCAGGCCGCCACGGTGGAGAACAGCCGCGCGCGGCCGGTGATGTCGGCGCTGCACGGCATGTTCAGCCTGGGCGGCATGGCCGGCGCGGCCGCCGGCGGGCTGCTGATGGGGCTGGGCGTGCCGCCGCTGGCGCACGCCGCCGGCATGGCGCTGCTGACCGCCGCCGTCACCGCCGGCGTGGCGCCGTGGCTGCTGGCCGACCATCCGGTGCAGCCGCCGTCCGCGCACCACCGCGACCACGCCGTGAAGGCGCTCTGGCTGCTGGGCGTGATGGCCTTTCTCGGGCTGGTCGGCGAAGGCGCCATGTACGACTGGACCAGCGTCTACATGCGCGACGTGGCGCTGGCGCCGGCGGTGTGGATCAGCGCCGGCTACGCCGCCTTCTCGGCCGGCATGGCCTGCGGCCGCTTCGGTGGGGACCGCCTGCGCGCGCGCTGGACGGATGCGCGCACGCTCAGGATCAGCGCCTGGGTGGCCTTCGCCGGCATCGCGCTAGCGCTGCTGTGGCCGGTGCCGCTGGCGGCGCTGGCGGGCTTCACGCTGATGGGGCTGGGCGCGGCCAACATGGTGCCGGTGTTCTTCGTGGCGGCGTCGCGCCTGCCGGGCGTGGCGCCGGCCGAGGCCATCGCGCGGGTGGCGCGCTTCGCCTACATCGGCCTGCTGCTCGGCCCGGTCATCATCGGCGGCGTGGCCCACGCCAGCAGCCTGCGCTACGGGCTCGGGGTGGTGGCGCTCACGATGGGCTGGATCGCGCTGGCGGGCGCGCGCCTGGCGCGGCCCTACCTCGGCGCACGCAATACCCGCGACACCGGCGACACCGGCGAATAGCGCGCCGGGCCGCAGATGGCGCGGTTCAGGCCGCGGCGCCGAGCGCCGCCGGCATGCGCGCGCCCAGCCCCTCGAAGACGAAGGTATCCATCGCCAGCACGCCGTAGGTGACGTCGTCGGCCACGCGCGCCACGGCGGCGGGCTGCGGCGCCGGCGCGGCATCGCACGGCCCCAGCGCGGCGCCGAGCGCCACGAAGAACGGCAGCAGGTGCTCGTCGGTCGGATGCGCGCGGCGCGCGTAGGGCGCCTGCGCGCGGTAGTCGGCGATGCGTCTGGTGTCGCCGCTGGCGAGCGCTTCGCCGAGCGCATCGACCATCCAGCCGCGGAAGGCGTCCACGTACGGCTCGGCCGACCCGCCGTGCTGCTCGCGCCGCCCGCCCGCGCCGAACACTTCCTGCAGGTTGTGGGTGAAGCTGCCCGAAGCCATCACCAGCACGCCGTCGCCGCGCAGCGGCGCGAGCGCGCGGCCGATCTCGATCTGCGCCGCCGGCGGCAGGTACGGGTTGAGCGCGAGCTGCACCACCGGCACGTCGGCGGCCGGGAACAGGCGCCGCAGCGGCATCCACGCGCCGTGGTCCAGCGGGCGGTCCTCGTCCTCCAGCACCACCGCGGCGCCGGGCACGCGCGCGGCCTCGACCAGCGCCTTGACGCGGCCGGCCAGCGCCGGCGAGCCGGGCGCGTCGTAGCGCAGTTCATAGAGCGCGCGCGGGAAGCCGCCGAAGTCGTGCCAGGCCTCCTGCCGCTCGCGCGTGCCGACCACCAGCGTGCTGTAGATCCAGTGCGCCGAGATCACCAGCACCGCGCGCGGGCGGCGCGCGCGCAGTTGTTCGCCGAGCGCGTCGAGCGCGGCGCCGCTGGGGCCGGGCTCGAGCGCCAGCATCGGCGAGCCGTGGGACACATAGATGGCGGGAAGCATGATGTCTGCCTTCTGATTCATGGATACGCACCAGTGTGGCAAAGCCCGGCGCCGCTGGCGGCGGCCATTTGCGGATACCTCCGTCAAAAATCTTGAAGCCGGCGCGCCCCGTGCCGGCGCATGAGCGTGGGGTGGCCCACACAACGCTTCAAACAGTCCGGCATGCCCCTGGCAATCGGCTTATGATGGCAGGCATGGGGCGCGGTCCCGCACCGGCCTGCCCCGCAACCCAAGGTGACGACGCGCGCCCCGGCGCGTCCGGTCCGGAGAACATCGTGGTCAAGCGCACCGCCCGCAGCCCGAGACTGCCCCATGCGAACTGGTGGCGGCCCGGCGTGTATGCCAGCGGACCGGCCGTGCTCCTGTGGATCGCGGCGCGCCTGCCGGCGCCGTGGCTGGCCGACCTGTTCAACCTGCCGAACGTCGCCGCGCTGCTCAACCACGGCGGCGACACGGTATTCGTGGCCGGCTGGCTGGCCAGCGCCGCGTGGCTGTGGTTCACGCGCCGGCGCGACGCCGCGCCGCAGGACCCGAGGCAATCGCAGGCGGACGGCGCCGCCGAGCCCCACGACCACACCCCGCACCGCGCCGGCTGAAGGCGCCGCGCCGGCGTCCCTCCGGCACTCCGGCAGCGCTGCTGCGCGCCCGCCTGCCCGCTTTGCCCCGCTGCATGCCCGTGTCATACGGGTGTAATCTGGCGGGCACACGCGGGATACGCCGCGCCATCCGGAGACCTCCTGGATGTCTCCCCGAAGGCGCCCACGCGGGGCATGGCCGGCGAATCCTTTACCATGCTGCCTTTCCGTCCGCCCCGGCGCCCGCGCCGGGCACGGACCGTAATCCTTTCCCATCGCACCAAAAGCATCATGCAAGCCAACGCTGCCACCTCCCGGATTCCGGACATTTCCAAAGCCCAGCGACGAAGGGCCATCCTGGCCGCCACCATCGGCAACGGCCTCGAGTGGTTCGACTTCACCGTCTACAGCTTCTTCGCGCTCATCATCGCCAAGCTGTTCTTCCCCACCGGCAACGACCTCACCTCGTTCCTGCTGACCGTCGCCACCTTCGGCGTGGGCTTCTTCATGCGCCCGGTCGGCGCCATCGTGCTCGGCGTCTACGCCGACCGCGTGGGCCGCAAGGCGGCGCTGACGCTGACCATCCTGATGATGGCGCTCGGCACCGCCATCATCGGCCTGGCCCCCACCTACGCGTCGATCGGCCTGTGGGCGCCGGCGCTGATCGTGCTGGCCCGCCTGATCCAGGGCTTCTCGGCCGGCGGCGAGGTCGGCGGCGCCACCGCGTTCCTGATCGAGCACGCGCCCGACGAGGAGCGCGGCGTCTACGCGAGCTGGCAGCAGGCCAGCCAGGGTATCTCCTTCATGCTCGGCGCGGCGATGGGCGCGCTGGTGATCAACGGCCTGGCGCCCGAGCAGGTCGACGCCTGGGGCTGGCGCATCCCGTTCCTGTTCGGCCTGCTGATCGGCCCGGTCGGCATGTACATCCGCTCCCACCTCGAGGAGCCGCCCGCGTTCGAGGCGCGCCGCGCCGAACGCAAGGCCAGCAAGGTCAAGTTCTCGCCACTGACGCAGGTGCTGCGCGACCACCCGCGCGAAGTGCTGGCCGGCCTCGGCGTGACCATCCTGTGGACGGTCTGCACCTACGTGCTGGTGTTCTACATGCCGTCCTACGCCAAGCAGCAGCTCGGCCTGCCGCTGGGCGCCACGTTCCAGTCGACCGCCATCTGCGGCGCCATCATCCTGGTGCTGTGCCCGCTGATGGGCATGCTGTCCGACCGCGTCGGCCGCAAGCGCATGCTGGGCACCGTGGCGCTGGCCATCGGCGTGCTGGCTTATCCGCTGTTCCACTGGCTCAACGTCTCGCCGACCACGCAGACGCTGCTGGAGGTGCAGATCGTGCTGGGCATCCTGCTGGCGGCCTTCACCGGCCCGGCGCCCGCGGTGCTGGCCGAGCAGTTCCCGACCGAAGTGCGCTCCACCGGCCTGTCGCTCGCCTACAACTTCGCGGTGACGATCTTCGGCGGCTTCGCCCCGCTGATCGTGACCTGGCTGATCACCTCGAGCGGCAGCAAGCTGGCGCCGGCCTACTACGTGATCGCCGCCGCTGCGGTGAGCTTCATCGCGCTGCTGTTCATGCACGACCGCACCGGCAAGCCGCTGCAGTGACGCGGCGGGCCGGCACGCAGGTCCGCCGGCGCACGCTGACACAAAAAAGGCCAACCGCGCGGTTGGCCTTTTTGCTTTCGTGGCGGCGTGGCGCTCGCGCCTTTGCCGGCTACGCCTCGTTGTCGTTGTCGTCTTCGTCGTCGCCGTGGATGTTGATGACGTGCCGCGCCGCGAACCACAGCGGCATGCCGGGCGCCATCTCGTCGGTGCAATAGGGCTGGTTGTCGAGCTCGCCGCGGTAGAGATCGCCCTCGCGGCCGGTGACGACCACCCACATGCGCTCCACGTGCTGCTCGTCGCGGTCCTGCTCGTCGGTGGTCAGGATGCGGAAGATCAGCTTGACGGCCTGGCCCGGCTGCAGCGCCTGGCGCACTTCGGGCGGCGGGACCCAGAAGGTCTCGGGATAGGCCTCGGCGATGGCTTCGCCGTCGTCGAGCTGCCAGCCGTCGTCTTCCAGGGTGGCGAGTCGTGGTTCCATGTCGATGTTCACAAGTTGAGGGGTCGGGCGCGCACGCCGCTGGCACGCATCGTATCAAAATGCCCGTGCCGCGGCGCGCACACGACAGCGCCGCCGCGCCGCCTTAAGATGGCGCATTCATGCCGAGAAGAGAAACCCGACGATGCCTGCCAGGAAGCAAGCCACCCCGCCGGAACGCCAGCGCTGCGGCTGGTGCGGAACGCTGGAAGACTACTGCCACTACCACGACCACGAATGGGGCTTCCCCGTCGACGACGACCGCCGCCTGTTCGAGAAGCTCTGCCTGGAAGGTTTCCAGGCCGGCCTGAGCTGGCTGACCATCCTGCGCAAGCGCGAAGCGTTCCGGCGCGCCTTCGCCAATTTCGACATCGAGAAAATGGCGCGCTTCGGCGAGAAGGACATCCAGCGCCTGCTCGGCGACGCCGGCATCGTGCGCCACCGCGGCAAGATCGAGGCAGCCATCAACAACGCGCAGCGCGCCCGCGAGCTGCTGGAAACCGAGTCCTCGCTGGCCGCCTATTTCTGGCGCTTCGAGCCCGACCCGGCCAGCCGGCCCACGGTGCTGACGCCCGAAGTCCTGCGTACGATGGCGATCTCGCCCGAATCCACGGCGCTGTCCAAAGACCTCAAGAAACGCGGCTGGCGCTTCGTCGGGCCCACCACCATGTACGCGCTGATGCAGGCGATGGGACTCGTCAACGACCACCAGGACGGCTGCACCACGCGGGAGGAAGTCTTGCGGGCGCGCAAGGCATTCAAGGTTCCGCGCTGAACGGACGTAAACAGAAACAGGCGGGCAAGGGGTGCATATGTGCCGCGCCGCTTCGTTTACGTCCGTTCCCGGCAATGGTCGCCTTATGTCTTTCTGTATTGTTTACGTATACATAGATAGTAGTAGTAGGTAAACATGGCCTTCCCGCGTGGATAAGCCGGTTTTTCCCTTTCCAGTCAGTGACTTGCGGAAAAGATAAGTCACTAGGGAATACCCTTAGGCACGGGGATATCTCGAAACGTATACCTGGGCGGCTTCCGCCGCCGCGAAGTTGTACGTATACGTCCCACAGCCCGCCCCCAGCCGGGACACAGCTTTCCGGCACGCTTATCCCCAGGCGGCGGCGCAGTTATCCACAATCGGGTGCGCTGGTATCTATGGTCGAGACTTCAGCATTGCGGGTCAGGCGCCGGATGCGCGGCTGTGCGTGTCCATGCGGACACAATTGTCCTGTGCCCAAGTGCGCGAACGCCTACACTGAAAGAGCCCAAGCTGCCGGTGGAGAACGATGTGATGCGCGTGCCTTGCATTTCCGCCCTGCTCGCCTTGCCCCTGCTGGGGCTGGCCGGCCCGGTCCATGCCCAGCCGACGATGCCCACCGCAGCCAGCGCCGCGGTGAGCGACGCCATCTCCAGCGCGGTGCAGCGCGGCGAGACGCCCTATCGCATGCCACCCGCCGCCGCCGGCGAAGACAGCGAATCCGTGCGCGCCGCGTGCGAAGCGCTGCTGCAGAGAGTGCGCGCCGCGCAGGCACAGCAGTCGCTGGTCGGCACCCGGCGCACCATCGAGGCCATCCCCGGGCTGACCAGCCCCAGCGCGGCCCGCGAGTCGGCGGCGCACGCGCTGGAGGCGGATTACCGCAGCCGCTGCGCGCAAGGGCGTGAGGGCGGGTGATGTGGGTACGCGCCTGTGCGCAATGGCGGGCGCGCAATGAAAAAGGCCAACCGCTTGCGGTTGGCCTTTGACTTTGAATCCTGGTGGACCGAAGGAGGATCGAACTCCCGACCTCTGCATTGCGAACGCAGCGCTCTCCCAGCTGAGCTATCGGCCCGTAAGCGGAGATTGTAGCGTAGTTTTCACCGCCGCATCAATCACCTGTGCATCATGCCGCCATGCCGGCGTTGCCTTCCATGCCACGCACCGTCGGCAGGTTCAGCGGCCGGGCCGTGATCTCGCCGCGCGCGCGCAGCCACTGGGCCATCAGGTCCCAGATTGGCGGGCTGCCGGCGTGGCGGGCCTCTTCCGAGACGGGGGCCCAGCCGGCGACCTTGTAGGTGCGGGCGGCGTCGACGGGCTGGCCCTTGAGGCGCATGTCGGTGATGCGGCGGCCCATGCCGGCGTTGGGGTCGATGGTGTATTGCAGGCCGCCCACGCGCACCATGTCGCCGCCTTGCTGGTAGTAGGGATCGGGGTTGAACAGGTTGTCCGCCACGTCTTCCAGGATGGTCTTGATGGTCTCGCCCGTCATGGTGGCGACGGTGGTGTGCGGATAGGTGATGGCGGTCTGGTCCATCAGGCTTTCCATCGTGATGGCTTCGCCGGGCAGCAGCGTGGTGCCCCAGCGGAAGCCGGGCGAGAAGGCGATCTCGGCGCCCTGCACGTCCATCAGGCCGTCGAGGATGAGCTGGTCGAAGGTGCCGTTGAAGTTGCCGCGGCGGTACAGCAGGCCGGTGTTGCGCGCGAGCACTTCGCCGAGCTGTTGTTCATAGGGGGTGCGCACGCGGGCGATGAGCGCGTCCATGCCGGGGTCGGCGGCGAGGTAGTTGGCGAACACGGGCAGCAGGCGGTAGCGGAAGTCGCGCGCCTTGCCGTCCTTGACGTCGAAGTCGAGCACGCCGAGGAACTTGCCGTTGGAGCCGGCGTTGGTGACGAGCGTGGTGCCGCCGGCGTTCTTCACGGCCACCGGCGCGGGCATGCCGTCGTGGGTGTGGCCGCCGAGGATGGCGTCGAGCCCGCGCACGCGCGAGGCGAGCTTGAGGTCGACGTCCATGCCGTTGTGCGACAGCAGCACGACCACCTGCGCGCCCCTGGCGCGCGCCTGCTCGATGACCTGCTGGAGGTTTTCCTCCTGGATGCCGAAGGTCCAGTCGGGCACGAAGTAGCGCGGGTTGGCGATGGGCGTGTAGGGAAAGGCCTGGCCGACGATGGCGACCGGCACGCCGTTCATCTCGCGGATCACGAACGGGTCGAAGACGGGGTCGCCGAAGTCGGCGGTCTTGATGTTCTGGGCGAGGAAGGCGACCTTGCCCTTGAAGTCGCGCTCGACGATCTCGGTGACGCGCTCGGCGCCGAGCGTCATTTCCCAGTGCGGCGTCATCACGTCGACGCCGAGCGCGAGCGCGGCGTCGACCATGTCCTGGCCGCGCGTCCACAGCGCGGTGGCGGAGCCTTGCCAGGTGTCGCCGCCGTCGAGCAGCAGCGCGCCGGGCCGGCCGGCCTTGAGCTGCCGCACCAGCGTGGCGAGGTGGGCGAAGCCGCCGACCTTGCCGTAGCGGCGCGCGGCCTCGGTGAAGTCGAGGTACGTGAACGCATGCGCCTGCGCGCTGCCGGGCGCGATGCCGTAGTGGCGCAGCAGCGCCTGGCCGACCAGGTGCGGCGGCTTGCCGGCGTAGTCGCCCACGCCGAGGTTGACGCTGGGCTCGCGAAAATGGAGCGGGCGCAGCTGGGCGTGGCAGTCGGTGAAATGCAGCAGGTGCACGTTGCCGAAGCGCGGCACGTCGTAGAGCTTGCCGGCGGCCTGCGCGGCCTGGGCGTCGGTGGCGGGAAAGGCCATGCCGCCGGCGCCGGCGATGGCCAGCACCTGCAGGAACTCGCGTCGGTTCATTGTCTCTTCCTGTGGTCTGCGCGCGCCGGTGCCGGCCGCGGCCCGGCGTCGGGTGCTCGCTTCATCGCCAGCGTCATCGCCGGCTAGTTCGCGTAGCGGGCCAGCGCGGCGACGTCTTCCTCCAGCATCTCGCCGGCTTCCTTCTGCACCACCTTGCCGCCGGCGTCGATCACGTACAGCTCGGGCAGGCCGCGCCGCTTGCCGAGCACGGCGCGCAGCGCGGGCGTATCCATCGCGGCGGGGAAGGTGTAGCCATGCTTGGCCATGTAGGCGCCGGCTTCCTTCGGGTCCTTGTCGATGCTGACCGCCAGCACCTGCAGGCCGCCCCGGGCGCCGCCGATGCTGTCGTAGAGCTTCTGCAGGCGCGGGTTCTGCAAGGCGCAGAACGGGCACCACGACGCCCACACTTCCAGCACCAGCGGCTTGCCGGCCCACTGCGCCGGCGCCACCGTACGGCCGTCGAGCAGCTGCACCGGCGGCAGGTGCACGGTGTCGCCGACTTCGAGCGCGGCGGCCGCGCCGCTCCAGGCCAGCGCGGCGAGCAGCAGCGCGGCGCCGGTGCGGCGCGCCAGGCGGGCGGCGGTCATGGCCGCGCCTTTACTGGTTGACCGGCGAGGCCGGGTCGAGCAGCAGCGCCATCACGTCGCGGATCTGCTGCTCGGTGAGGATGCCCTTGTGGCCGAAGCGCGGCATGTTGGAGCAGGCGGTGTACGCGCTGGAATCCCAGATCTTGCCCCAGGTGTACCTGACCACCGCTTCGGAGTTGCCGCGCAGCTTGCCGTACTGGTACAGCGAGGGGCCGATGTTGCCGAACGAGATCTCGGCCTTGGTCATCTGGTGGCAGGCATAGCAGTTGGCGCCGTTGACGCCGCCGACGGGGTCGGAGAACTGCATGCCGCGCCCGTTCTGCGCGGTCTTCTCGCCTTCCTTCCAGTCGCCGAGGTAGTGGCCGTCGGCCGGGTACTTGACCTGCTTGAGCTCAGCGGCCTCGATCTTCTTCGCCACGGCCGCCGGCACCTTGGTGCGGTCCGGGTAGTCGCTGCACGCTTCCTGCATGGCGTCGCGCTCGAGCACGCCGGCCAGGGTGGCGGGGCCCTTGGACGAGAAGGAGCTCTCGATCAGCTTGCGCATGTCGGCGTCGCTGGTGCCGGCGTCGGCGCTGGCGGCCGCCTTGGCGGCCAAGGTGGCCGGTCTGCCCCTGGCGGGCTTCGCGCTGTCCTGCGCATGAGCCGCGCCCGCGCCGGCCAGCATGGCGAAGGCGGCGGCGAGCGTGGCGAGTGTCGCTTGATTGGTCTGTTTCATCTGTGCTCTCTCCCGCTCAGCGCTTGAGCGCCGGACCGTCGTAGGTGCCGCCGTTGGCGTTCTTCGCCAGGAACAGGCTCAGCGCGGTGATCACGTCGGAACCATAGGCGGGCTCGGGAAAGCGCTGCTGGCGCAGGCAGTCGTAGAGGCGGTGCTGCATGGTGCGTACCTCGCCCTGCGAGACGCGGTAGGCCGGCCACGTGGTGTAGGCCGCCTGCGCGCCCTGCTGCGTCAGCAGGTTAGGCAGGTCCTGCAGGCGGATGCGCTGGCCATCCACGGCGTGGCAGGTGGCGCAGGCGAAGTCGTAGGCGCCGCCGCGGTAGAAGAACATCTTCTGGCCGAGCGCGTAGACGCGCTTTTCCTCCGGGGTGTCGAGCTGCACGTTCATCTTCACGCCGCGCGACTCGCCCGCCAGGAACGAGACCAGGCGCTCGATGTCGGACGGCTTGCCGGTGGAGGCGAACGGGTTCCTGGTCGCCTCTTCCTGCGTCAGGCCCTGCAGCGTCACGCGGCAGTAGGCCAGGCGCTGCTCCAGGTCCATCACGCGGCCGGTGTCCTTGAACAGGCGCGGCAATTCCGCGTACGCGCCCTTGGTCACGCCGGGACCCTTGCCGAGGTCGCACTGCTCGAGCGAGACGTTCTTCGGGCCGGCCGGCTTTTTCCACAGTTCCTCGCCGGCGGCTTCCCACAGTTCGGCGGGATTGCCCTCGGCCAGCATCTGCCGGTACTTGGCGATTTCCTCGGCGGTGCTGCCCTGGGCATGCACGGCCGCGCCGGCCAGCGCCAGGGTGCCGGCCAACGCCAGCGCGGCGCCGGCATGGCGGCGTCTGATGGTCTTCATGGGGCTCTTCTCCTCAGGGCCTGGCGAGCCCCGCGCGCTGGCACGCCGGGCCGAGGCCGTCTTATTGCTTGTCTTCCCGCCGGGCCGGCGGCTCCGGCCCGCTCGCCGTCAGGGCTTGATGTACGCGTAGTCTTCCTCGAACTGCAGGCGGGCCACCTCGACCACGCCGGCCTGCACCACCTTGGCTTCCATCGACAGGCTGGATTCGGGAATCTTGCGCGCCGCCAGCGTGTTGCGGCATACGCGGAACTCCACGCCGGAACTGGCCAGCGAGGCGATGGCCGCCTCGAAGGTATTGCCGCGCGCGTCGCGCGCGCCTTCGACAATGAAGTCCACGCCGTAGCCGAAGGCCACCACCACGATCTTGGTGTCGGGCGCGGCATTGAGGTGGTTGCGCAGGTTGGCCATCGCGCGCACCGCCTGGTCCGTGCCTTCGGACAACTGGTAGACCACCTTGACGCGCCCGCCCTTGCCGCTCTTGCCGCCGGCCGCCGCCGGGGCCGGAGCCGCCTGCGCCGCTGCCTTGGCCGACAGGCCGATGGCGGCCAGCGCCGCCGTTGCCCGAATAAATGCTCGCCGCATGATTGCTTATCCTTCCGGTCTGGCCCCCGCGCGCCACATGCGCCGGCCCGGGCCCGACATTCGCCCTGAACCATAGCAGAGGATGCCGCGGGCCGCTTGGCCCGTGGGCGGCGTCAGGAAATGGTGGCTTCGTCGGTGCGCTTGTCGCCGCGGTTGTCGACCCAGGTCACGGTGACCTTGTCGCCCTTGGCGCCGCCCTTGAACTTGAAATTCAGGAACGGGTCCTTGGAAACCGCCGTGCCGAACTGGGCCTGGAACACTTCCTTGCCGTTGCACACGACGGTCACGTTCTGGATGTGCCAGGCCGGGATGGTCTTGCCGTTCGCGTCCTTGCGCTGGCCGGTTTCCATGTCGTGCTTCATCAGGATCTTGACGTCGACCACGCCGCCATTCTCGGCGGCTCGTACGCGCATCGGGTCTGCCATGTTCTGTGCTCTCTCGGTAAGGTTGGGGCTGGGGGATGTGGGCGATCGCGGGGCGGGGCTTCAGCCGCCGCAGCCGCCGAGCGTCACCTTGATTTCCTTGGACGCCACATACCATTTGCCGCCGGCCTTGACGGCGGCGTGCACCACCGAGGTCTGGCCCATCTTCACGCGGGTGGAGACGAAGGGCTCGGTGCCCGCCGGGATGGTGAAGTCGGCCGCCAGCGTGTAGGGGTTCTTTTCCACCAGGATGGCGATCTGCTCGGTGCCGGGAATGTTGCTGGTCACGGAGACCGGCACCACGGCGCCGTTCTCGGCGATGTCGGGGGCATTGAAGACGATGGCGCTGCTCTTCTCGGTGCCGCTGCCGCCGAGCGCCTTGATCACGTCCGCCACGCTCTTGCCGTCGAAGGCGGTCTTGTTCCACTCGGCAGCCTGGGCTTCGCTGATGAGGCCGGTGGCGGCCATCAGGGCCAGCACCGAGGTGAGCCGCAGCACATCTCTTCGTTTCGGATTCATTTGTCTACCTTTTTCCTGCGTTTTCCGTTCCGGCCCGGTGCGCCGGCGGCCGCGGGCGGCGCCTGCCCGCCCGCGGCCGGTCCGGGCAATGCCTTACTTCGAGGGGGCGCCGGCCAGCACCCACTCCACGACCGTCTTCAGGTCGGCGTCGCTCAGGCCCGCGTTGGCCGGCATCGGCACCGGACCCCACACGCCCGAGCCGCCGCCCTTGACCTTCTTGGTCAGCGTCGCCAGGGCGTTCTTGTCGCCCTTGTACTTGGCGGCCACGTCCTTGTAGGCCGGGCCGACGAGCTTCTTGTCGATCTGGTGGCAACCCATGCAGGCGTTCTTGTTGGCGATTTCCTGGGCCTTGGCGGCGTCGACGGCCGCGTTGGCCGAGGCCGCGCAGGCCAGCATCAGGGCTGCAATGACAAACTGCTTCATGTTTTTCGCTCCGAATCCATGTGAGCCGTGGGGACGGCGATGTGCCGCGCCCGGGGGCGCGGGGGGCATGCCGGCCGCCCCACCGGGCACGGAAGCGGCCAGCCCGCTATTTTGCCTCAAGATCCGGTCGGCCACGGTGCGCGGCGCGCAACGGGGGATGCCGCGCCGGCCGGCGGGCGCGGAGCCGGCAACTGGCGCGGCGGGCGGGGCGGCGGGCGGCGCGGCGCGGGTGGGGTAGCGGATGAAGCCGCGGATGGGACGGCGGATGCGCTCAGGCGAGCATGTCGCGCCAGATCGCGTCGGCCCACGCCTGCGCGTAGCGGCCTTCGAGCGCGCTGGGCGCCGGCGACAGCCCGCCCGAGCCGGGCACCGTGAGCATGGTGCGCTGCGCCGCGTCGTAGCGGTGCACGCTGGCGATGTGGATGGCCTCGCGCGCCGAGGTGAAGCTGTAGCAGGTGTTGTTGTAGAGCGGCTCGGGGTCGGGCTCGCGCCCGGCCAGCAGCGCGACGATGGCGGCGGCGGCCACCTTGCCGTGCTGGTTGGCCATGTGGCCGGACTTGGGCATCAGCGGCGCGATCTGGATGGCGTCGCCGAGCACGTGGATGTTGGCCGCGGCCTTGGCCTCGAAGGTGAGGAAATCCACTTCGCACCATTTGCCGTTGGCGGTGGCCAGGCCGCTGGCCACGGCGATCGCGCCGGCGCGCTGCGGCGGCAGCAGGTTGATGACGTCGGCGCGCTCGTCGTCCTGCACGTCGAACTTGAGCGTGCGCGTGGCGGGGTCGACGTCGACGGTGTTGTACTGCGGCCGGTACTCGATCATGCCCGGGTAGCGCGCGGCCCAGGCCTGCCTGAACAGCGCGCCCTTGGAGGTGATGTCCGGGTTGGCGTCGAGGATCAGCACCTTGCTGCGCGGCTTGGCGCGCAGGAAATAGTCGGCCACCAGGCAGGCGCGCTCGTAGGGGCCCGGCGGGCAGCGGTACGGCGCCAGCGGGATGGTGATGGCGAAGGTGCCGCCGTCGCGCATGGCCTCGAGCTGGCGGCGCAGCGCCACGGTCTGCGCGCCGGCCTTCCAGGCATGCAGGATGTGCTCGCCGCCGGGCTGCGCGAGGCCCGGGATCTCGCCGGACAGCACTTCCACGCCCGGCGACAGCACCAGCCGGTCGTATGGCAGCGTGGCGCCGCCGCCGAGCCGCACCACGCGGCGCGCCGCGTCGATGGCGCCGACGTGGTCGCGCACCACCTTCACGCCGTGGCGCGCGGCCAGCGCATCGTAGGACAGCGTGATGTCGCCGATGGCCTTGCCGCCGCCCAGCACGTGGTTGGACAGCGGGCACGAGACGAAGCTGGCCTCGGGCTCGACCAGCGTGACCTCGATGCCGTGCCCGCTCCATTCGCGCAGGTAGCGCGCGGCGGTGGCGCCGCCGTAGCCGCCGCCGACCACCACCACTTTCGCCGCGCGCGTGGCGGCCGCGGCCCGCGCGGCCTGCGCGCTGAGCAGCGCCGTACCGGCGAGCGCGCCGAGGAATTCGCGTCTTTGCATGGTTGTTCTCCTGGCGGGAAGGGGGCGCGGCTCAGCGCACGCCGGCGAACCAGCCGGCGATGGCTTCGATCTGCGCGTCGCTGTAGCCCCTGGCGATCTGCTGCATGACGGTTGCCTCGCGCCTGCCCTGCTTGAAGTCCTGCATCAGGCCGACCAGCTCGGACTGGCCGCGGCCGGCCAGCGCCGGCACCGGGCTGCCCGCGGGCGCGCGCCCGGCGGGGCCGTGGCAGCCGGCGCACGCGGCGGCCCAGTTGCGCGCCCGCAGCGCGCTGGCGCTGGCGGTATCGGCAGCGGCTGGCGCTTGCGCGCGCGCGGCGCCGGCCGCGATGAGCAGCGCCAGCGCTGCGAAGATGGCTCGTGCGGTGGTGGTCATGGGTGGGCTCCGGGGGGGGCGCCGCGAGGCGTGCCAAACCCTATCACATCGCGCGCGCGGATGTGATGCGCAATACGCAGATCGATCTGCGCCGGCTGCGCGGCATGGAGAATGCCGGGGCCGGCGCCGCAACGGGTACGCGCCGGCCGCGGCGAAGGCGGCCGGCGCGTACCCGCCGCTGCGTCAGGGCAGGTTGCGGCCCGGCGGCAAGGCCACCGGCGACGAGACCGGCGCGGTGACGGGGCTGGCCGTGGCGCCCGGCGCGGTGGTGTCGGGCGGCGACAGCGGCGCCGGCTGGGCCGGCACGTTGCTGCCGCTCTCGCCCGGGGGCGGGTTCTGCGAGCTCGCGGCGGCGTCCAGCCGCGCGCGCTCGGCCTCGCTGATGTAGTCGAAGGTCTTGACCACCTTGACCACGCCGCCGGCATTGCGCGCCACGTCGGTGGCGCGGTCGCCCTCGGCCGGCGTGACCACGCCCATCAGGTAGACCACGCCCTTCTCGGTGACGACCTTGATCGAGTTGGACGGAATGCCCTCGGTGGTGATCAGCAGGGTCTTGACCTTGCTGGTGATGTAGGTGTCCTGGCTCTGCGTGGCAAACGACGGCGACGACACGATCTCCAGCTCGTCGATCACCTCGCGCGCATTGGGCAGGCCGCGCACGTATTGCTCCACCTGCTGCCTGACCTCGTTGTTCCTGGCCTCGCCGGTCAGCAGCACCTTGCGGTTGTAGACCGTGACGCTGACGCGCGCCTGGCCGTTATAGCGCGAGTTCAGGGTGTTCTCGGCCTCGAGCTGCAGGCCGCGGTCGATGGCCTGGGTGCCGGTGGGCCGGCGGTCGGTGGCCAGGGTCACGCCGCCGGCCATCGCGCCGGCGAGCACCGGGAAGCAGCCGGCAAGCTGGGTGGCGGCCACGGTCAGCGCCGCCACCGTGGTGGCGGTGCGGGCCAGGCGGGAAAGGCCTCGGAGGCGTCCGGAAAAGCGTCCGGCGGGACGGACGGTGCGGGATTCACGCGGGTTGGGCAGAGTCGTCATGCGGTCCTTGCTGGAAGCGGTGGGGCGGAAATGCGCCATGAAGCACGGTTGCGGAAAAGCGGCGGCGCCGGGCGGGCTCAGCCTTCGCCCAGCAGCGCCTCGTCGATGCCGTCGCACAGGCAATGCAGGGTCAGCAGGTGGACTTCCTGGATGCGCGCGGTGCGCTCGCTGGGCACGCACAGGCTGACGTCGAATTCGTCGAGCAGGCCGGCGACCTCGCCGCCGCCCTTGCCGGTCAGCGCCACCACGCACATGTCGCGCTGCTTGGCGGCGGCCACCGCGGCCACCACGTTGGCGGAGTTGCCGGAGGTGGAGATCGCCAGCAGCACGTCGCCGGGCTGGCCGAGCGCCTGCACCTGGCGGGAGAACACCACGCTGAAATCGTAATCGTTGCCGACCGCGCTCAGGATGGAGCTGTCGGTGGTCAGCGCGATCGCGGCCAGGCCGGGCCGCTCGCGCTCGAAGCGGCCAATCAGCTCGGCGGCGAAGTGCTGGGCGTCGGCCGCCGAGCCGCCGTTGCCGCAGGCGAGGATCTTGTTGCCGCTGGTGAGCGCGACCACCATGCGCTCGATCGCCGCGGCGATGTGGGGCGCCATCACCTGCGCGGCCTCGCGCTTGGTGTCGGCGCTGTCGAAGAAATGTTGCTGGATGCTGTCGATATGCATGGCTCGATCGGCCTTGTCTGAATCCCTGCCTGTGTTGCCGCGCGGCGCGCGCCGCGCGATACCGCGCATTATGACGCAGGCGCCCGCGCCCGCCCGCACCCGCCGGCGCGCTAGCCGCCGTCCGCGTCGAACGCGCCGCGGATCCATTCGAGCCGGCCCGGCTCCAGCGCCACCACGTCGAGCCGGCAGGCCTCCGCCGGCGCGCCGCCGGCCTGCCGCGCGGCGAGGAAGTGCGCCGCCGCCAGCAGGATGCGGCGCTGCTTGGCCGGCGTGACGCTGGCCGCGGCGCCGCCGAACGCGCGGCTGGCGCGCTCGCGCACTTCGATGAACACCAGCGTGCCGTCGGCCTCGCGCATGACCAGGTCGATCTCGCCGCCTTTGCAGCGATAATTGCGAACCACGAGCGCCAGGCCCCGCCCTTGCAGGTAAGCCAGCGCGCGCGCCTCGGCCCGGGCTCCCCGCGCCTGCGTGGTGGATTTGAATGATGGATTCAACGGAAGTTCTCAAGCATGACTGACTGGATCTCCCTGGCGGCCGGCCAGTCCTACCCGTCCGGCACCCTGTACGTGGTGGCCACGCCGATCGGCAACCTGGCCGATCTCTCGCTGCGGGCCCTGCACGTGCTCGGCCTGGCCGACGCCATCGCCTGCGAGGACACCCGCAACACCGGCCAGCTGCTCACGCGCGTGGGCCTGCACCGGCCGCTGCTGGCCGTGCACGAGCACAACGAGCGCGAGGCGGCGCAGCGCATCAACGCGCGCCTGGCCGCCGGCGAGCGCATCGCCTACGTCTCGGACGCCGGCACGCCCGGCATCTCCGACCCCGGCGCGCGGCTGGTCGAGGCGGCGCGCGCGGCCGGCCACAAGGTGGTGCCGCTGCCGGGCCCGAGCGCGGCGGTGGCGGCGCTGTCGGTGGCCGGCGAGCTGCTGGACAGCGGCGGCGGGCGCTTCACCTTCGCCGGCTTCCTGCCGCCCAAGGCGCGCGCGCGCGCCGAGGCCATCGCCGCGCTGGCCACGCTCGACCACGCCTGGGTGGTCTACGAGGCGCCGCACCGCATCGCCGACACGCTGGCCGCGCTGGCCGCCGCGCTGCCGGCCGGACGGCGCCTGCTGGTCGGCCGCGAGCTGACCAAGCTGTTCGAGGAAATCCCGGTGATGCCGGTGGGCGACGCGCCGGCCTGGCTGGCCGCCGACCCGTCGCGCGCCAAGGGCGAGTTCGTGCTGGTGGTGGAAGGCGCGGCGCCGGCCGCGCCGGACGCCGGCCTGCCCGACGCGCGCGCGCAGCAGGTGCTGGCGCTGCTGCTGGCCGAGCTGCCGGCCAAGCGCGCGGCCAAGCTGGCCGCCGCCATCACCGGCGCGCCGACCGACGCGCTGTACCGGCTGGCGCTGGCGCAGCGCGCCGGGGACGACGGCGAGGACAGGGAAGACTAGCGGCGGACCGCCGCGGGCGCCGGCCGGAGCAGGAATCGGGATACCGGCCGCCGCGCGGGCGGCGAGGCTGACAGCGCGGGCGTGCCGGGTCCACATCACGCCGCCGGCGCCGTCAGCGCTGCTTGCGCCGCACGGCCGGCTTGCGCGCCTTGCGGGCCGCGCGCGGCGGCGGATCGGCGACGAGCGCGTCGGCAAGGTCGCCGCCACCGGCGTCGCCGCCATCGCCGCTGTCGTCGTCCGGCCCGGTGGTCTGCGGGCCCAGCGCGGCGACCTCGCTGCGCGACAGGCGGCGGATCTCGACCTGGGTCGAGCCGTGGCTGGTGAAGCCGAGGCGCCGCGCCGCGCCGTATGACACATCGAGCACGCGGTTGCTGTGGTACGGGCCGCGGTCGTTGATGCGCACCACCGCCACCTTGCCGTTGCGCAGGTTGCGCACCAGCACCCAGCTATCGAGCGGCAGCGACGGATGGGCGGCGGTCATGGCGCGCATGTCGAAGCGCTCGCCGTTGGCGGTGCGGCGGCCGTGAAAGCCCTTGCCGTACCAGGAGGCCATGCCGCGCTGCTCGAACGAGCCGAGGTCGGGACGCAGGCCTTCGAACGAGCCCGGGCCGGTATCGGCCAGGCCTTCGTTGTTGCCCCAGCGGAACAGGCCCCAGCCGTTTGTGGCGTCCTTGCCGGCGTCCTTCGCGCCATCCTTGCCGGCCTCCTTCTGGACCGGCTCCTGCGCGCCCGGCTTCGCGCCGGCGGGCTTGACGGCCTTGGCCGGTTTGGCTGGTTTGGGGGTGGTGGCGACCGGCGCGCTCTCCTGCTCGTCGCCCGCCGGAGGCAAGGCGCAGGCGGCAAGCGCCAGCGCGCATGTGGCGTGCACGCACAGACGGGCGATCCGCCCGGGGCGGGAAAGATAGGGGGGGAACCGAAACATCGCGCGAGTCTAGCATCAGGCAGTTGGGCGTATGGTCTTGATTTTGTTACGAATTGTCTGTAACAAAGCTGAAAAACGGCGAAAACGCCGGCTACCGGCGCGTACCCGTGGCCGCGTGGCGCCGGCGCCAGCCCAGGCCTGGCAAGGCTTTGCGGTGTGACGCGGGCACGGCTTCGCGCGTGCCCGGCGCCGGCGCGCCGCGCATCCGGCCGCGCGCCAGACGCTACAATGCACGGCACCGCGCGTGCCGGCGGCGAAGGCCGGCAACGGAAGTTGGCAACGAAGCCGGCAACGAATGAATGCCGACCACCGGGGCACGCGCCCGCAGAACCCACATTCCACGTCCCTCCCCGCCCGCCCATGCAAGTCCTCCTGATTCCCGTGACGCCCTTCCAGCAGAACTGCGCGCTGCTGATCGACGAGACCACCGGCCGGGCCGCGGTGACGGATCCCGGCGGCGACCTCGAGCGCATCCACGCGGCGGTCAAGGAGCGCGGTGTGACGCTGGAGAAGATCTTCCTCACCCACGGCCACCTCGACCACTGCGCGGGCGCGGCGGCGCTGGCGCGCGAGCTGGGCATCCCGATCGAGGGGCCGCACGAGGACGAGCGCTTCTGGATCGACCAGTTGCCGGAGCAGACCACCCGCTTCGGCTTCGGCCATGCCGAGGCGTTCGAGCCGCAGCGCTGGCTCGATACCGGCGACACCGTGCAGTTCGGCAGCGAGACGCTGGAGGTCTACCACTGCCCGGGCCACACGCCGGGCCACGTGGTGTTCTTCTCGCGCGCGCACCGGCTGGCCATCGTCGGCGACGTGCTGTTCGCCGGCTCGATCGGCCGCACCGACTTCCCGCGCGGCAACCATGCCGACCTGATCCGCTCGATCCGCACGCACCTGTGGCCGCTAGGCGAGGACGTCACCTTCGTGCCGGGCCACGGCCCGGTCTCGACCTTCGGCGACGAGCGCAGGAACAATCCCTACGTGGCCGACCACCTGATCGACGTGGGCTGAGCGCCGCCACGCCCCGCGCCCCGCCGCCGTTCTCCCAGTCATGGCAAAGAAACAGACACCCGACACCCGCCCCGAGATCTACGTGAGCACCGACGTGGAGGCCGACGGCCCGATCCCCGGGCCGCACTCCATGCTGTCGTTCGCCTCGGCGGCGATGCTGGCCGACAAGACCGTGCTCGGCACGTTCTCGGCCAACCTGGAGACGCTGCCGGGCGCGGCCGGCCACCCGGCGCAGATGCAGTGGTGGCTGACCCAGCCCGAGGCCTGGGCGGCCTGCCGCCGCGACCTGGAGCCGCCGGCGCAGGCCATGACGCGCTACGTGGAGTGGGTGGAAAGCCTGCCCGGCAAGCCGGTCTTCGTGGCCTTTCCGGCCGGCTTCGATTTCACCTGGATGTTCTGGTACATGATGCGCTTCGCCGGCCGCTCGCCGTTCGGCTGGGCCGCGCTCGACATCAAGACGCTGGGCTTCGCCATGACCGGCCTGCCCTACCGCAAGACGGTCAAGCCGGCGCTGCCGGACGCCTGGAAGGACCCGCTGCCGCATACCCACGTGGCGCTGGACGACGCGCTGGAGCAGGGCGCGCTGTTCTGCAACATGCTGGCCGAGCTGCGCGCGCGCGAGGCGGCGGCGGCAACAACGGCGGCGGCATCGACACCCGCGGAAGCGGCCCCGGGCGACACGGCGGCCTGAAGCGCCCGCCGGCGCGCGCCACATCGCCACATCGCCGCCGCGGGCCATGTCACGCGAAGCTCGCATCTTGCGCCGCGCGGCCTATAGTTAAGTCGTATATGGCCCGAACCCGCGAGTTCAGGGCTGCCGCGCCGCCAAGCCATATACGCATGCCGTCATGCGCGCCATCGTGCACGCCCTCTCCGGCTTCCGGCATGCCCGGCCGGCGCGCGCCATGCCCAGGAGGTGTCGCCCATGCGTTTCCATCCCGACCTGCACCTCAGGCAGATGGCCGGCCGGCTGCACTGGCCGCACTGGCCGCATTCATCGCACTCGCCGCGCGCGCCGCATCCCCCGCGGGAAACGAGCGGAGCCCGCGAGGCAACCCGCGAGACATCCGCGCCGCGCGACACGCGCGGCGACGCCCACTGGCATTCCCTGCAGGAAGACGCCGAGGTCGCCAAGGCCACGCTCTACGTCAGCGCCGTGACGCTGGTGATCCTGCTGGTGGTGCTGGCGGCAATCGCTTTCGGTCAGGAGGCCATGCACTGGCTGGGTGTTCAATAGACGACCCGCCTGAAGCAGCCGCGTCTGTCTGACCGGGCCGGCCCCCGCCACGCGGGGGCCGGTTTTGTTTGGGGCCGCGCCAAGCTCAGGCCAGCAGCGGCGCCACGTTCTCGGGCGGGCGCGCGATCACGGCGCGGCGGTTGCGCACCACCACCGGACGCTGCAGCAGGATCGGATTGTCGGCCACCGCGCCCAGCACCTCGGCATCGGTCAGGCCGGGATCGTCGAGGCCCAGCTCCTTGTAGGGCGCCTCGTTGGCGCGCACCATCTCGCGCACCGGCACGCCCAGCATGGTGTGAAGCTGCTTGAGGGTGGACAGCGTGGGCGGCGTCTTCAGGTATTCCACGATGTCGACCGGCTCGCCCAGCCGCGCCGCGGCGGTCTCCACCAGCGCCAGCGCTTCGCGCGACTTCGAGCAGCGGGGATTGTGATAGATGGTGATCATGGCGGTCCTCCTCGTCCGGACGCGCCCGCGGGCGCGCAAATCCGCACTATACAAGCGCGCCGGCGCCGGCGCAGCCGCTTCTGGCCACTTCTGGCCGCCGCGGGCGGCTTCAGGCGGCGTCAGGCCGCGCCCTCCGGCGCCGGCGCGAGCGCGCGCAGGGCCGCCACGGTGGCGCGCAGGCCGGCGCGCAGCGGCTTGTCGTGGCGCAGCACCAGCGCCAGCGTGCGCGCCAGCGGCGGCGCCAGCGGCCGCACCGCGATGCGCGCGCGCGGCTGGCCCGGCGGCAGGGCCATGCCCGGCAGCACCGAATAGCCGAGCCCGGCGCCGACCAGCTCCTTGATGGCCTCCACGCTGTCGAGCTCCATCACCGGGCGCGCGCCGACGCCGGCGCGCAGGAACCACTCGTCCACCAGCCGGCGCGTGTTGCCGCCGGGCGAGAACAGCACCAGCGGCAGGCCGGCGAGGTCGGCCGGCGCCACCGTGGCCGGCAGCGGCGCGCCGTCGGCCGGGCCGATGGCGACGAAGGCGTCCGGCAGCACCGGCGTGATGTCCAGCATGCGACCCGCGGCCGGCAGCGTGACGAAGGCGAGGTCGAGCGCGTTGTCTTCCACCGCCTTGAGCGCTTCGCCGGTGTTGAGCGTGCTGACCACGATCTCCAGCGCCGGCATGGCGCGGCGCAGTTCGCGCAGCGCCGCCGGCAGCAGGTAGATGCAGGCGGTGGCGCCGGTGCCCAGCCGCACCCGCCCGACCGCGCCGCCGGCGTGGCGCGCCATGCTGTCGTCGGCCGCGGCCAGCGCGCCGGCCACGCCGCGCGCGTGGGCCAGCAGGTCTTCTCCCGCAGCGGTAGGTACGGCATGGCGGCCCACGCGCTCCAGCAGGCGCAGGCCGTAGCGCTGCTCGAGCTGGCGCACCTGGAGGCTGACCGCCGGCTGGCTCAGGCCGAGGCGCTGCGCCGCCGCCGAGAAGCTGCCGAGTTCGCAGACCAGCGCGAAGGCTTGCAGGAAGTCGGGATTGAGCTGGCGCATGACAAAGAAATGCTTATGCCGGGCATAAGTTGACGAAGCTTCCTTTATAGCATCGCGGCGGGGTAAGGTAGCGCCATCGTCGATATGACAACCTCAACGCCGCCCGGCCCCGCCGGGTTCCGACTCCGCCCCGCAGACCAGCCCGCACCATGAAGACCCCGCTCGCCACGCTCTCCGCCGCCTCCGCCACCCCGCTGGCCGTGGCCAACGCCACCGCCGCCGTGCAGGGCAGCGCCGGCCTCGCCGTGCGCGACGCCGGCGCCGCCGACATCCCCGCCATCCAGGCCATCTACGCGCACCACGTGCGCCACGGCCGCGCCTCGTTCGAGGAGGTGGAACCCGGCGTGGACGACATGCGCCTGCGCCACGCGGAGGTCAGGCGCCAGGGCCTGCCCTACCTGGTGGCCGAGCGCGGCGGCGAGGTGCTCGGCTACGCCTATGCCTCGGCCTACCGCACGCGCAGCGCCTACCGCTTCGCCATCGAGGATTCGGTCTATATCGACGACCGCCACCGCGGCCAGGGCCTCGGCCTGGCGCTGCTGGCGGCGCTGGTGTCGCGCTGCGAGAACGGCCCGTGGCGGCAGATGATCGCGGTGGTGGCGTGCACCGCCAGTGGCGAGGGCGCCGGCTCGCTGGCGCTGCACGAACGCGTGGGCTTTCGCACCATCGGCCGGCTGCAGTCGGTCGGCTTCAAGCACGGCCAGTGGATCGACACCGTGCTGATGCAGCGCGCGCTCGGCGACGGCGACGAGCGCCTGCCCGGCGCGCCGGCGGCGTGATGGCGGCGTGAACGCCGCTCAGCGGCCGCGCAGCGCCTGAACCACGCTTGGCTTGCCCGGGAACCAGTGCCCGAGCGCGCAGCCGAGCCCGACGGCCAGCATGCACGCGACCCGCGCCGGCCGCCGTCCTCAGGCGGCCGCGCGCGGCTGCGCCGGCGGCGAGAAGCGCAGGCTCACGGCGATGCGGTTCCATGCGTTGATGTTGGCGATGGCCGCGGTGAGATGGGCCAGCTCGGCGGGCGGGAACTGCGTACTCACCGCTGCGTAGACGGCGTCGGAGGCGCTGTCGTGGCCCAGCAGCGTCAGCGCCTCGGTCCACGCCAGCGCCGCCTGCTCGCGCTCGGTGTAGATGCCGGCGTCGCGCCAGGCGGCGAGCAGGTCCAGCTTGCGCGCGTCCACGCCGGCGGCGCGCGCGAGGTTGAGGTGGAACTGCAGGCAGAACGCGCAGCCGTTGATCTGCGAGGCGCGCAGCTTGAGCAGTTCGGTCAGCGGCTTTTCCAGGCCGGCGTCGTCGACGGCCTTGGTCAGCGCGCGCAGCGCGGTGGCCACGCCGGGTGCGATGCCGGTGAAATCGGTGAACTCCATGCGGGAATGGTTCGACATGCTGGCTTGCTCCTTTGCGGTCCGGTGGCCGGGATGGCGGGCGGCTATATCAGGGTTCGAACATAATATAAGAGCACTGATACAAAGAGCAAGCGGCAGACGCCGCGAAGACATCGCTCCGGGCTGGAACTATATGCGGGAGAATTTGATGCTGCGATTTTATTGATGCCGATCATTCGTCCGGAGAATGATCGGCATCATGCAGCAGGGAAAGGAAACCCGGCGGGAATGCCCGGGTCCCGGGCCGGCGCCATGCGGGCCCTGGCGCGCCGGCCCGGAACGTGGGCAACCTTGCGGACCACCTCGCCGGCAAGCGGGCGGCGCGCCGTGGCGCCACCCGCTGCGCGCCTGAAACGATTTCAGCCCAGCAGGTCCGACAGCGCCAGCGCCACCACCTTGGTAGCGCGGTTCAGGTCGTTCAGGCGCAGGTTCTCGTCCGAGTTGTGGCCGCGCGCTTCCATCAGCGTGCGCGGGCCGGCGCCGTACAGCACGGTCGGGATGCCGCGCGCGGTGTAGTGGCGCGCGTCGGTGTAGAGCGGCACGCCGTGCACGGGGATCTCCACGCCGAACACTTCCTCGGCGCGGCACTTGAGCGCGCCGATCAGCTTTTCCACGCCGGGCAGTTCCGACAGCGGCTCGGCCAGGATGATGCGCTCGACCTTGACCTCGATGCCCGGGCGCTCGGCCGCGGCCTTCTCCACCACGGCGCGGATCTCGCCCTCGGCGTCGAAGCCGATTTCCTCGGGGATCATGCGGCGGTCGACGCGGAACGTCACCAGGTCCGGCACCACGTTGGTGTTGATGCCGCCCTTGATCAGGCCGACGTTGAGCGTGGCGGTGTCGATGCCCGGCGTCTTCGACTTGCGCGTGGCCAGCTCGGCGCGCAGGCCGTAGATGGCCTGCAGGATGTGGGTGGCGGCCTCGATCGCGTCCACGCCGGTGTGCGGCATGGCGGCATGGCCCTGCTTGCCCTTGACCGTGACTTCCACGTGCAGGCAGCCGTTGTGGGCCGAGGTGATGCCGTAGGAGAAGCCCGCCGAGATGGCGTAGTCGGGCTTGCTCAGGCCCTGGTCGAGCAGGAACTTCGGGCCGATGTCGCCGCCGGTTTCCTCGTCGTAGGTGAACTGCAGCTCGACCGTGCCGTTGAGCTGCGCGCCCTGCCGCTCGGCCGCCATCAGCGCCAGCAGGGCGTAGGTGTAGGTGGCGAAGTCGGACTTGGACACCGCCACGCCGCGGCCGTACATGACCGGGCCGTGCTCGCTGTCGCCGGTCTCGGCGCCGTAGGGGTCCCGGGTCCAGCCCAGGCCCGGCGGCACCACGTCGCCGTGCGCGTTCAGGGCGACGGTGGGGCCGCCGCTGCCGAAGGTCTTGCGCACCACCAGGTTGGTGGCGCTGATCATGCCGGCGGCCTTGACCAGCGCGTCGGGCACCTTGTGCGCCTCGACCTGGAAGCCCAGTCCCTTGAGCAGCGCCGCGGCGCGCCGGCCGTGCGCGTCGCAGTCGCCGGGCGGGTTGTCGGACGGCACCTTGACCAGTTCGGCCAGGAAGGCTTCCTGCGCGGGGCGTTGCGCGTCGATGTAGCCGGTCAGGGTGGTCTGCAGCGGGTTCACGTTGTCTCGTGCGGTCATGTCTGGTCTCTGATCTTTGCGTGTCTGGGAAATGCGGGGGAATGCGGCGTGCCTTATCGCTGCGGCGCGAAGTGCTCGACGAAGTCGCTGAACACCGCCGCCGCGCTGGCCGCGTCGGCGGCGGTCATGGTTTCGGTGGGATGGTGGCTGATGCCGCCGTTGCCGCAGCGCACGAACAGCATCGCCACGTCGGCGATGGCGGAGATCGCCATCGCGTCGTGGCCGGCGCCGGACGGCAGGTGGCGCACCGGCAGGCCCTGGCGCGCGATGGCGTCGGCCCACTGCGCCTGCAGCCACGGCGCGCACGGCACGCTCGCGGCCTCGTGCGTCTTGCGGATCTGCGCGCGCACGTTGCGGCGCGCGCACACGCGCTCGATCTCGGCCAGCACGTCATCCACCGCGGCCCGTCGCACCGCGTCCTCGCCGGCGCGGATGTCGATCGAGAACACCGCGCGGCCCGGCACCACGTTGGTGGCGCCGTTGGGCACGTCGAACTGGCCCACCGTGCCGACCAGCCCGGGCAGGCCGCCGCAGCGGCGCTCGATGAACAGGCCGATCTCGGCGCCGGCCATCGCCGCGTCGCGGCGCATGTCCATCGGCACCGTGCCGGCGTGGCCGGCGAGGCCTTCCAGCTCGACGATGAAACGGGTGGCGCCCGAGATCGCCGTCACCACGCCCAGCGGCAGCCCTTCGTTGAGCAGCACCGGACCCTGCTCGATATGCACTTCCACGAAGGCCAGCACCTGCGCGCGCGGATGCGCGGCGGCGGGCAGGCCGGCCGGGTCGAAGCCGGCCTCGCGCATCGCCTCGCGCATGGTCTTGCCGGCCTCGTCCACGTTGTCGAGCACGTTGGTGTCGAAGGTGCCGGCGATGGCGCGGCTGCCCAGCAGCGTGGCCTTGAAGCGCACGCCCTCTTCCTCGGCGAAGCCCACCACCTCGATGGCGAACGGGAAGCGCCTGCCCTGCCGGTGCCACCCGGCCACGCAGGCGATCGGCAGGATCACGCCGAGGTTGCCGTCGTAGCGGCCGGCGTCGCGCACGGTGTCGAAGTGCGAGCCGGTGAGCAGCGCCGGCGCGCCGGGCGCAGCGCCCTCGTAGCGGCCGATCACGTTGCCGGCGGCGTCGCGCCGCACCGTCATGCCGGCCTCGCGCATCCACGCGGCCAGTTGCGCCGCGGCGCCGTGGTGGGCGCCGGTCAGGTAGGTGCGGGTGAGCAGGCCGGGCTGCTCGGTGTGGACGGCGAGGTCGTCGGCCCAGGCCATGATGCGCGCGCCGGTCTCGGCGCTGCCGGGGGCGGGCGTGAGGGTTGCTGCCATGCGTGTCTCCTGCTGGAAGTGCGCGAATGCGGTGTGGCGCCGCCACATGCAAGCCCCGCGCCAGCGCCGCCCGGGGGGCTGGCCGGGCCGGTCCCGCCGGCGCCGCGGCTCTCGCGGCGAGAGCGCTATTCTGTGCGATGCATGGTAGCACAGTGAATTCAAAAATTGCATACAAAAATGATATGCACTATATTGACTGGCACGTTCCGACAATGCGCCGCCGACAATCCCGTCCGGACAACGCATTGCGCGGGTTCCGCTCCAACAGGAGGGCCTCCCGCGCGCGCCGCCGCCCGCACCCGGCGCGGCGCACGGCACGCCAGGCCGGCGCCGCGCGCCGGCATTCCTGCTGCTTTCGACAGGTCGCGCCAGCCTTCGCATGGACGCGCCGCATGGAGACAACGATGCACCCAGCAGTCCAGCCAGGGCAGGCTTCCGGCCGCCCGCAGTCCGCTCCGCAATCCCCGCTCGCGCGCTTCGCGCGCTCGCTGTTCGGCCAGGTCCTGATCGCCCTGCTGCTGGGCACGCTGCTCGGCCTGTTCTTCCCCGAGTTCGCCGCGCAGCTCAAGCCGCTCGGCGACGCCTTCATCAAGCTGATCAAGATGCTGATCGGCCCGATCGTGTTCTGCGTGGTGGTGGCCGGCATCTGCGGCGCGGGCGAACTGAAGAAAGTGGGCCGCGTCGGCATCAAGGCGGTGTTCTATTTCGAGGTGGTCACCACCATCGCGCTGGCGCTGGGCATCGCGCTGGCCTACCTGTTCCATCCCGGCACCGGCATGAACGTCAACCCGGCCTCGCTCGACGCCTCGGCGATGGCGGCCTACGTCGACAGCGCCGGCAAGATCAAGAGCGCGGGCACGGCGGACTTCCTGCTCAAGCTGATCCCCAACACGGTGATGGGCGCGTTCGCCAGCGGCGACGTGCTGCAGGTGCTGCTGGTGTCGATCCTGTTCGGCTGCGCGCTGTCGCTGGTGGGCGAGCGCGGCCGCCCGCTGGTGGGCATCATCGACACGTTCTCGCACACGCTGTTCAAGATGATGGGCTTCATCATCAAGCTCGCGCCGCTGGGCGTGCTCGGCGCGGTGGCGTTCACGGTGGGCAAGTACGGCATCGGCTCGCTCAAGCAGCTCGGCTACCTGGTGGTGGTGTTCTACGGCGCGGTGGCGCTGTTCGTGCTGGTGGTGCTGGGCACGGTGATGCGCCTGTGCGGCTTCTCGGTGCTCAAGCTGATCCGCTACCTGCGCGCCGAGCTGCTGGTGGTGCTGGGCACCGCGTCGTCCGACAGCGTGCTGCCGCAGGTGATGAAGAAGCTCGAATTCCTGGGCATCAAGAAGTCGGTGGTGGGGCTGGTGATCCCGACCGGCTACTCGTTCAACCTCGACGCGTTCTCGATCTACCTGACGCTGGCCGCGGTGTTCATCGCCCAGGCCACCAACACGCCGCTGGCGCTGGGCGACCTGCTCGGCATCCTGGCGGTGGCGCTGGTCACGTCCAAGGGCGCGCACGGCATTCCCGGCTCGGCCATCGTGATCCTGGCGGCCACGCTGTCGGCGCACCCGGCCATTCCCGCCATCGGCCTGGTGCTGGTGCTGTCGGTGGACTGGTTCATCGGCATCGCGCGCGCGGTCGGCAACCTGATCGGCAACTGCGTGGCGACCGTGGTGGTGGCCGCCTGGGAGAAGGACATCGACCGCGTGCGCGCGCACGACGTGCTCGACGGCCGCATCGACGCGGCCGAGCTCGACGCCGGCCTCGCTCCGGCCCCGCACGAAGCGGACCAGGCCACCCCCGGGACGGCCCCGCTGCCCGGCGCGGCCGCGGGGCGCTAGAATCTCGGCATTCCTGATCACGAGAGGCCGCCCCGGCGCGCCACCATGCCCGAGCACATCGACCCCGCCATGACCTCCGAAGCGATCGCCGACGACATCGTCGCGGCCATCGTTTCGCACCGGCTGCCGCCCGGCACCAAGCTGCGCGAGGAGGCGCTGGCCAGCGTCTACCGCGTCAGCCGCACCAAGGTGCGCGCCGCGCTGCTGATGCTGTCCAAGGACAAGGTCATCCAGATCGTGCCGGACAAGGGCGCCTTCGTGGCCAAGCCCAGCGCGGAGGAAGCGCGCGAGGTCTTCGCGGTGCGCCGCATCCTGGAGGCGGCGCTGGCGCGCGAGTTCGTGGCGCGCGCGGGCGCGGCCGACTACAAGCGCATCGACCGCCATCTGGCCGCCGAGAAAAAGGCGCTGGCCGGCAGCGACGCGCAGCTGCGCACGCGCCTGCTGGGCGACTTCCACATCCTGCTGGCCGAGGTGGTCGGCAACGGCGTGCTGACCGGCATGCTGCAGGAGCTGTCGATGCGCAGCGCCGTGATCACCATGCTTTACCAGTCGCGCCGCGATGCCGCCTGCTCGTCCGACGAGCACCGCGAGTTCATCGAGGCCGCGCGCGCCGGCGACGCCGAGCGCGCGGTGACGCTGATGGTGGCGCATCTGAACCACGTCGAGGCGGCCCTGCATTTCGAGGAGCTGCCCGCCGCGCGCGGCAAGGACCTGGTCACGGCGCTGCTGGCCTGAGCGGCGCGCCGGCCTTTTGACCGAGGTCAATGCGCGCGGGGCCGGACTGCCCCAATATTCAAACCGTCATGAAGCTGCGGGGGCGCGCTTCATGACACTGGGCGGTCCCCCTGTGGACCCCCGCCCGCACGCCGGCCTGGGTGCGGGCTTTTTCGTTTACGCGGCCGGTTTTGCGCGGCGCGTCCCGCTCCGCTCCCTGTCCCGCTCCCTGCCCTGCTCTCCATTCTTTCCCCAGGTTTACCCCTGCCCGCTTGTTGCGCGCCATGCGCACCCCTGTTGCCTGAGATGCGCGTGATCGAATCGCGGCATCGGAGTAGCATGTCGGAGGCCCGGACCAGGCGCCGGCCGGCCCCGCCCGGCACCACAGAAAAAAGCAGAAGACAGGAGACAGACATGACCCGTTCAGCCTCGCCCGCCGCGCACCGCCGCGGCTGAAGCGGCGGCCCGCCCATCCGGCGCCGGGCCTCACCCGATTTCCACCCGTCCGACCCGCGACGGCGGCCGCAAGCCCGGCGCCGCCCCGGCCGGCGCGCGGCATCCGTCCGCCGCGCCCGGCAGGCCGGCCCGAACCGTTTCTCTTCGTTCCAACCGACAAGGATGCCAGCATGACCTCTCCCGTGCTCTACCACGCCGCCGAAGGCGTCGCCACCATCACCCTGAATCGCCCCGACGTGCTCAACGCGCTCAACGCCGAACTGTTGGCCGAGCTGCGCGCCGCGGTGGAGCGCGCCGCGCAGGACGACGCCGTGCGCGCGCTGGTGCTCACCGGCAATGGCCGCGGCTTCTGCGCCGGCGCCGACCTGGCCGGGCGCCAGGGCGAGATGAAGGATTCCGGCACGCTGCTGCGCGAGCGCTACCACCCGATCGTCCTGGCGCTGCGCAGCATGCCCAAGCCCGTCGTCACCTCGGTCAACGGCGTGGCCGCCGGCGCCGGCATGAGCCTGGCGCTGGCCGGCGACGTGGTGCTGGCCGGCCGCTCGGCCTCGTTCCTGCAGGCGTTCTCCAAGATCGGCCTGGTGCCCGACGCCGGCAGCACCTACTTCCTGCCGCGCTACGCCGGCGAGATGCGCGCCCGCGCGCTGGCCATCCTGGCCGAGAAGATCGACGCCGAGGAAGCGCACCGCATCGGCCTAGTGTGGAAGGTCCACGCGGACGACGCGCTGGCCGCCGAAACCGCCAGGCTCGCCGCGCACCTCGCGCAGATGCCCACGTTCGCCTACGGCCTCATCAAGGAAGCGCTCAACGCCAGCTTCGACAGCAACCTGCCCGACCAGCTCGAGCGCGAAGCCTCGCTGCAGACGCGCGCCTCGGGCAGCCAGGACTTCAAGGAGGGCGTGGCGGCGTTCCTGGAAAAGCGCAAGCCGCAGTTCAAGGGGCGTTGAGCCGCCGCGCGGACACCCGCGTGGACGATGATGCGCCGGTGGTTTGCCCCCCCTCCCGCGAGCGGGAAAGGGGAACAAGCAGGCGGCGGAGAGGGCAAGTGCCGACGCTTGCCCGCGCGCGACAGTACCGCACAGACCACACACCAGACACCAGACACGGAAGCCCACAACGATGACCGACCCCGCACACGGCGCGCAGCGCATCGCCCTCACCATCGACCGCGGCGTGGCCGAGGTCCGGCTCAACCGCCCCGACAAGATGAACGCGCTCGACCCCGCCATGTTCGACGCGCTGATCGAGACCGGCCAGCGCCTCATGAACGAGCCGGACCTGCGCGCGGTGGTGCTGTCCGGCGAAGGCCGCGCGTTCTGCGCGGGGCTCGACATGCAGAGCATGGCCGGCATTGCCGATGGCGCCAGCGGCGGCATCGCCGCGGGCCGGCTGGCCGCGCGCACGCACGGCATCTCCAACCGGCCGCAATACGCCTGCATGGTGTGGCGCGAGCTGCCGGTGCCGGTGATCGCCGCGGTGCACGGCGTGGCCTTCGGCGGCGGGCTGCAGGTGGCGCTCGGCGCCGACCTGCGCTACGTCGGCGCGGACACGCGCATGTCGGTGATGGAGATCAAGTGGGGACTGGTGCCGGACATGGCCGGCATGCTGCTGATGCGCGGCCTGGTGCGCCCGGACCGGCTGCGCGAGCTGGTCTACAGCGGCCGCATCGTCGGCGCCGACGAAGCCTGCGCGCTCGGCCTGGCCACCGCGCTGGTGGACGACCCGCGCGCCGCCGCGCTGGCCGCCGCGCGCGAGATCGCCGGCCGCAGCCCCGACGCCATCCGCGCGGCCAAGCGGCTGCTGCGCGCCGGCGAGGACGGCGAGGGCCACGACGGCGCCGCCATCCTGCGGGCGGAATCGGTCGAGCAGGACCGCCTGATCGGCACCGCCAACCAGCGCGAGGCGGTGCTCGCCAACCTGGAAAAACGCGCGCCGGTGTTCAAGCCGGCCGCCTAGCGCTCACGCGCGCCGGCCGCGCCGCCGGCGCCACAGCACCGCGTAGACCGCCGCGTTGAGCAGCAGCACCAGCGCGCCCAGCACGAACTGCGCGTGGCGCGTGAGGCCGTCCGGATAGATCAGCGGCATGACGTAGTGCTGCACGAAATCGCCGCCGTAGGCCTGCTGCCCGGCGCGCTCGCGCAGCGCATTCTCCAGCGGCGTGAGCGGGCAGATCCAGCCGCTCCACTCCACCGCCACGCCCCATGCCGCCGCCGGCAGGTGCAGCCACGCCAGCCGCGGCCAGCGCAGCACCAGCACGCCGCCGAACGTCACGAACAGGATGAAGGCCAGATGCGCCAGCACCACCGCGTCGGCCAGCCACGCCGCCATCATGGCGCGTGCCGTCCGGTCCAGTAGCCCGGCGCCGCGAAGGCGGCCTTGAGGTGCTCGATGAAGAAACGGATCTTGGCCGGCACCGGGCGCTGCTGCGGGTACACCGCGAGGATGTCGTAGTCCGGCAGCGCGTAGTCGTCCAGCACCGTGATCAGCTCGCCGCTCTCCAGCTGCGGCAGGATCTCCCAGGTGGAGCGCCAGCCCAGCCCCAGGCCCTCGCCGGTCCAGCGGTGCAGCAGCTCGCCGTCGTTGCAGTCCAGGTTGCCGTTCACGCGCACCGTCACCGTCCTGCCGTCCTGCTGGAAATACCAGCCGCGCTGCTGGCCGCCCTGCAGGTTGAACGCCAGGCAGTTGTGCTGCGCGAGGTCGTCCAGCGTGTGCGGCACGCCGTGGCGCGCGAAGTAGGCCGGCGTGCCGCACACCACGCGCTTGTTGGTGGCCAGCCTGATGGCGACGAAGTTCGGGTCGATGGCGCCGCCGATGCGGATGCCCACGTCATATCCCTCGCGCACCAGATCCACCACGCGGTCGGTCAGGTTGAAGGAAATCTGCACCTCCGGGTTGGCCGCCAGGAACGCCGGCGCATGCGGCGCCACGTGCTTGCGCCCGAACGCCGCCGGCGCCGACACGATCAGGTGGCCGGTGGCCTTGTGCTTGCCCTCGGCGATCAGCATCTCGGCGCGGTCCAGGTCCGCCAGCGCCTTCTTGCACTGCTCCATGAACGCCGCGCCCTGCTCCGTCACCACGATGCGGCGCGTCGAGCGGTGCAGCAGCTTCACGCCGATGCGCGCCTCCAGCGCATTGATGCGCCGCCCGATCATCACCGGCGTCACGCCCTGCGTGAGCGCCGCCGCGGCCATGCTGCCGTGTTCCACCACGGCGATGAACGCCTCGATCTGTTTGAGTTTGTCCATGCTCGTCCGTCTCCTGCCCGCCATTGTGGCGCATTTGGCGCAGGCGGCGCGCGCAGGGGTCAGCGCGGCTTGGAGCGGAACGGCTCGATGACGTATTTTTCGCCGTGCGCGGCGCAGTCGTCAGCGATGGAATGCCATCTCGCGTGCGTGACCAGATAGGTGCTGCCGTTGATGTCGTCCACCGTTTCCACGGTGTCCCGGCCGAGCTTGAGGTTGCGGCGCGCGGTGGTCAGTCCTGCCTCGCGCATGTCCCGGTATTCGCTTCCGTCCCAGAGGATGTTGGTCTTCTCCTCTTTCCAGTTCACCCACACCTGAAGATTGCCATCGGGCCATTCGTAACCGACGACGCAGAAGTGGTTGGCGACGCGATTCTTTCCGTCAATGGCGACGCGGTTGCGCATCGCGCGCTCGGGCCCGAGAAAGTATGGGTTCCGCGAAACGACGAACCGGCCCCTGGGCGGGCTGCCGAACGTATCGGGCAGGTCCGCGCCGGCGCAGGCCGGCAGCGGCGCGGAAAGGACGACCGCCACCAGGCCGATGCAAGCGATGCGCGCGCCGGTCATCTACCGGGTCCGCCTGAATGGCTTGATGGTGTACTTCTCCCCATTCGCCATGCAGTCGTCGGCGATCGCGTGCCACCACGCGTGCGTCTCCAGATAGGTGCTGCCGTTGAGGTCGTCCTGCGTCGCCACCGTATCCTTGCCCAGACGCAGGTTGCGGCGTGCCATCGTCAATTGCTTCTCGCGCGTGTCCTTGTAGATACTGCCGTCCCACAGGATGTTGGTCTTCTGCTCGCGCCAGTTGACCCAGACCTGCAGATTTCCGTTCGGCCATTCGTAACCGACGACGCAGAAGTGGTTGGTGACGCGATTCTTTCCGTCAATGGCGACGCGGTTGCGGATCGTGCGCTCGGGATTGAGAAAGTATGGGTTCCGAGAAACGACGAACCGGCCCCTGGGCGGGCTGCCGAACGCATCGGGCAGGTCCGCGCCGGCACCAGCCGGCAGCGGCGCGGAAAGGACGGCCGCCACCAGGCCGATGCAAGCGATGCGCGGGCCGGTCATCTACCGGGTCCGCCTGAATGGCTTGATGGTGTACTTCTCCCCATTCGCCATGCAGTCGTCGACGATCCCCTGCCACCAGCGGCGCGTCACCAGATAGGTGCTCCCGCCGATGTCGTTGTTGGTCTCCACCGTGTCCTTGCCGAGCCGGAGATTGCGGCGGGTGGCCATCAGCCCGAGTTCGCGCAGTTCGCGGTCCTCGTTTCCGTCCCACAGGATGTTGGTCTTCTGCTCGCGCCAGTTGACCCAGACCTGAATTCCGCCATCCGGCCATTCGTAGCCGACAACGCAGAAATGATTCGTGACGTGGTTGCGCTTCTCGAATGCGATGCGATTGCGGATGGCACGCTCGGGCTTGAGGAAATAGGGATTCTGCGAAACCGAGAAGCGATTGCTTGGTGGAACGTCGAACAAATCAACAAGTGAGTCCGCCGCTGCGGGTAGCGAAACAGCAATCAGCGAAGCAATCAAGGCAGTCAAGCACTGCGAAGAGGAATGCAGCAGTCTCATTTTCCTTTTCCTTTTCCTCTCAGCAATGGATCTCTTATGAATGCATCCGTCAATGTGTAAAAGTCCGTGCCACTCTCGGTCACGAATTTCACGAAATTGTCGCCTGGAGAGTCAGCTTTTTCCGTCCGCCACGCATAAAGCCCTGTGGGGCAAGGATCGGTACCGGGATTGATGCCTTTGGCGACATCGATGGCGTTGCGCATGAACTCACGCCTGGAAGCGTAGCCAGAATACGTCCCGTCATTGGCAATTCTCACGATGGCTTCGAGGTTCGTTGCCGGAAAGCCAGTCAAGGTCGGGTACGCTTCAAACCCCTCCACCTGCTTCGGCGCCACGATCAGCGCAGCCAGCGTGCCCGCGTTGCCGGCGCCGAAGAACCTGGGCCCGAACTTGAGCCGGTTGAGCAGCACATGCCGCATCCATTGCATCGACAGCAGCGTGCGCGACTGGGAAACGAAGCCCGGCTGGCCGGGGCCTTTGGCCTCGGCCAGCAGCAGGCGCGCCAGCATGCCGGTTTCGTCGCCGGCGGGCGGCAGGGCCAGCGCCGGTTCGAGCTGGATCTCGACGCCCTGCGTGGCGTGATCCGGCGCCCCGCCCTGCGTATGCGCGGTCAATGTCGCGCGCGTTGCGATGCGGACGTCGCCGATGTCGAGCTTGAGCTTTTGCTCGACGTTGCTGTCGCGCGCCGACACCACCGACACGCGCGCCGCCGGCGACGAGCAGGCGATGCGCAGGTGCTTGCGGTCGGGTCCGAGTCCCGACACCTTGAACCACAGGGTATTGCCGCCGATCAGGGTCATCCGGGCGGGCAGGCTGCTGCCGTCCATCCTGAGAAAACGTGCCATTCATTCTCCTGAAGTGCCGTGAAGTCGACACTGCGGATCAGGCTAGCGCGCACCGCGCGCCCGCTTGCTCAGGCCTTTCCCAACGCTGCTGCGGATATTTCCGTAATGCGCGCCATCTTGCGCGCCATCTTGCGCGTCGTCTCGCCTCTTATCGCTTCTGATCGCGTGCCGGCAACGGCGAAGGCAAGTCCGGCGGCTGCATGGCGCGCAGCTCCGGTTACGACTTCAACGATCAGGTGCCGCTGCCGGATGCGGTTGGCGCGGACCTATCTGGTGGCCTGATCGTCGACCTGCCCGGTGGCCTGATCGATGGCCTGATCGATGGCCGGTCCGTCGACGTGATCGATGGCCTGGCTGGCGGCCTGATCCGGCGACGCCGGGCCTTCCTCCTGGCGGTCCAGACTGTCCAGACCGTCCACGCTGTCCGGCGGCACCGGCGCTGGCGACGGCACGGCGGTCCGGACCGCTGCAACGGGTACGCCGCGCGCCGTCGCGGCTCCTGCCGGCACCGCGGCGCGGCCGAGCTGCGCGCTGATCTCCGCGGCTTCCGCCAGCACGTAGGCCAGCCGCCGCAGCGGCCGCGCCACCTGCAACTGCAGGAACACCACCAGCGCGGCGCCGGCCACGAAGGCCACGCCGTACAGCGACAGCAGCGGCACTAGGCTCGCGCCCTTGCGCGGCAGCTCCAGCAGGCCGGTGACGAGCATCAGCGCCAGCGGACTCACCGCCACCAGCAGCGCCGCGATCTTCGCCATGCCTTCCCACATGCGCAGATGCAGCTCGACGCGGCGGCCGCGCGCGCGCAGCGCCTGCGCCGGGATGCGCGCGAGCGCGCGCAGCAGCGCGCTTTCCGCGTCGTCGGGGCGGTCGATCTGCTCGGCCAGCGGCCCGAGCGGGTCGCGCAGCCGGCGCGCCAGCGCGGGCGCGTGGCTGAGCAGCACGCCGCCGAGCCCGGCCACGCTGCCGGCCAGCAGGCAGTAGAGCAGGCGCAGCAGCCACGGCGCGGGCGCCTGGTGCTGCGCGCGGGCGTAGAGCACCGCGCCGGCCACCAGCAGCGCCGCCAGCGAGCAGCCCCAGAACAGGCCGAACAGGCCGCGCTGCAGCCGCGCCGGATCGAGGCCGGCGTGGCGCGGGGCGGGAGTGTCGGACGGGGATGAAGGCTTGCGCTTGAGCGCGTCGAGCAGCTCGCGGGTGGTGGGGAGCCTGGTCAGCATGGCAATTCGGTTTGCGGTGAGTCATTTCCGCGCGCGGCGCCGGTGGCGCGCGCGCGTGCGCACATTGTCGCCATTTGGCGCGCGCGCAGGGATGCGCGGTGGCGCGGCGCGGGGCTTTTCCCGCAAATTCGGACGTATCGTTGCCGTCACACAACGTGCGGTAATCCCCCGTTGCGCGGCAGCGCAAATCACGTCCCGCGGCGCGATTCCATACTCGGAGTATCGAATCAACTGATCCCACTTCCCTTTATCCCGCCCCGCCCGCGGGCATAGCATGGCCTCCAACAGTGAATCACCGCCATTCCCAGCATCCCGGCATTGCCCGGAACACATTGCAGGCACATTGGAGACAGACATGCCCAAGATGAGAGCAGTCGACGCGGCCATCGCCGTACTGGAAAAAGAAGGCATCACCACCGCGTTCGGCGTGCCCGGCGCCGCCATCAATCCGTTCTACTCGGCCATGCGCCGCGCCGGCACCATCGACCACTTCCTGGCGCGCCACGTCGAGGGCGCCTCGCACATGGCGGAAGGCTACACGCGCGCCGAGGCCGGCAACATCGGCGTGTGCATCGGCACCTCGGGTCCGGCCGGCACCGACATGATCACCGGCCTGTACTCGGCGTGGGCGGACTCGATTCCCATCCTGTGCATCACCGGCCAGGCGCCGCGCGCGCGGCTCTACAAGGAAGACTTCCAGGCGGTGGACATCGAGTCGATCGCCAAGCCCGTGACCAAGTGGGCCGTGACCGTGCGCGAGCCGGCGCTGGTGCCGCAGGTGTTCCAGCAGGCCTTCCACCTGATGCGCTCGGGCCGCCCGGGACCGGTGCTGATCGACCTGCCGTTCGACGTGCAGGTCGCCGAGATCGAGTTCGACCCGGCCACCTACCAGCCGCTGCAGCCGTACAAGCCGAGCGCCTCGCGCGCGCAGATTGAAAAGGCCATCGCCATGCTCAACGCGGCCGAGCGCCCGCTGATCGTGTGCGGCGGCGGCGTCATCAACGCCGACGCGGCCGATTTGCTGGTCGAGTTCGCCGAGCTGGTCAACGTGCCGGTGGTGCCGACGCTGATGGGCTGGGGCGTGCTGGCCGACGACCATCCGCTGCAGGCCGGCATGGTGGGCCTGCAGACCTCGCACCGCTACGGCAACGCGACCCTGCTGGCGTCGGACTTCGTGCTCGGCATCGGCAACCGCTGGGCCAACCGCCACACCGGCAGCGTCGACGTCTACACCAAGGGCCGCAAGTTCGTGCACGTGGACATCGAGCCGACGCAGATCGGCCGCGTGTTCGGCCCGGACCTGGGCATCGTGTCCGACGCGAAGGCCGCGCTGGCACTGTTCGTCGAGATCGCGCGCGAGATGAAGATGGCCGGCCGCCTGCCGTGCCGCAAGCGCTGGGTGGCGGACGTGCAGAAGCGCCGCCGCACCATGCTGCGCAAGAGCGATTTCGACAACGTGCCGGTCAAGCCGCAGCGCGTGTACCGCGAGATGAACCGGTATTTCCCGCGCGACGTGCGCTACGTCTCCACCATCGGCCTGTCGCAGATCGCCGCGGCGCAGTTCCTCTCGGTCAACCAGCCGCGCCACTGGATCAACTGCGGCCAGGCCGGCCCGCTGGGCTGGACCATTCCCGCCGCCATCGGCGTCAAGGTGGCCGCGCCGGAATCCGACGTGGTGGCCATCTCGGGCGACTACGACTTCCAGTTCATGATCGAGGAACTGGCCGTGGCCGCGCAGTTCAAGGTGCCCTACATCCACCTCGTGGTGAACAACTCCTACCTCGGCCTGATCCGCCAGGCGCAGCGCAACTTCGACATGGACTACTGCGTGCAGCTCGCGTTCGACAACGTCAACGCGCCCGAGCTCGACGGCTACGGCGTGGACCACGTGAAGGTGGTCGAAGGGCTGGGCTGCAAGGCGCTGCGCGTGTTCAGGCCGGAGGACATCGCGCCGGCCTTCGCGCGGGCGCGCGAGCTGATGGCCGAGTTCTCCGTGCCGGTGGTGGTGGAAGTCATCCTCGAGCGCGTGACCAATATCGCGATGGGCACCGAGATCGACAACATCAACGAGTTCGAGCCGGTCGAAGACATCGAGGAAGCCGTCCTCGGCGAAGAGGCCGAGACGGCCTGACCCGCAACGCAAGCACACGGCGCGCGCTTGCCGGCGCGCGCGGATGCCATTTTTCCGGAGAGAAGACATGCCAAGACTGGCCGCCAACCTGACCATGCTGTTTACCGAAACGGGCTTCCTCGACCGCTTCGAAGCCGCCGCGCGCGCGGGCTTCCGCGGCGTGGAGTTCCTGTTTCCCTACGCCTTCCACGCCGACCAGATCGCGGACCGGCTCAACCGCTTCCAGCTCGACCTCGTGCTGCACAACCTGCCGGCCGGCAAGTGGGACGCGGGCGAGCGCGGCATTGCCTGCCACCCCGACCGCGTCGGCGAGTTCCAGGACGGCGTGGGCGAGGCGCTCCGGTACGCCAGGGTGCTGGGCGTGCGCCAGTTGAATTGCCTGGTCGGCATTCAGCCGCAGAACGTCAGGCAGGAACAGGCGCAGGAAACGCTGGTGGAAAACCTGCGCTTCGCCGCGCAGGCGCTCGCCGCCGAGCAGATCGACCTGCTGGTCGAGCCGATCAACACCTTCGACATTCCCGGCTTCTTCCTGTCGGGCACGCGCCAGGCGCTGGACCTGATCGCGCAGGTCAACGCGCCCAACCTCTACGTGCAGTACGACATCTATCACATGCAGCGCATGGAGGGCGAGATCGCCGCCACGCTCAAGGCCAACCTGCCGAAGATCAGGCACGTGCAGCTGGCCGACAACCCGGGCCGCAACGAGCCGGGCACCGGCGAGCTGAACTACCGCTTCCTGTTCCAGTGGCTCGACCAGATCGGCTACGACGGCTGGGTCGGCTGCGAGTACAAGCCGAAGACGACCACGGTCGACGGGCTGGGGTGGCGCGCGGAGCTTGGCGTGCAGTAAAGACCGCCGCTTGTTTGCTCCCCTCTCCCGCGAGCGGGAGAGGGGCCGGGGGAGAGGGGCAGCGCCTGCGAATGCCGCCGTGCGGGAAACAACCGCTGGCCCCGCTTGATGTGGCTCCTGGCCGAACCGCCCCTCTCCCCGGCCCTCTCCCCGTGAGGGGAGAGGGGGAACACCTTGCCTGGGCTGGCTCTGGCGGCTTGGGCCCACTCAAAAAAAACCGCTGGCTTCATTTCATTTTTTCGCTCCAAGGAGACAACACATGGCAAACCAACGCAACGTCGGCTTCATCGGCCTGGGCATCATGGGCGCGCCGATGGCGGGCCACCTGCGCGCGGCCGGGCACACGCTGTTCGTGCATGACGTCAATCCCGCGCCGCAGGCGCTCGTCGAGGCCGGCGTCACGGTCTGCACCAGCGCCGAGGAAGTGGCCAAGCGCGCCGACATCATCGTCATCATGGTGCCGGACACCCCGCACGTCGAAGCGGTGCTGTTCGCCGACAAGGGCGTGGCCGCCGCGCTCAAGGCCGCGGGCAAGGAAGCCGCGCACGGCAAGATCGTGGTGGACATGAGCTCGATCTCGCCGATCGCCACCAAGGACTTCGCCGCGCGCATCAACAAGCTGGGCGCGGCCTACCTGGACGCGCCGGTGTCGGGCGGCGAGGTGGGCGCCAAGGCGGCCTCGCTGACCATCATGGTGGGCGGCCCGCAGGAAGCGTTCGACGAGGTGCGCCCGCTGTTCGAGCTGATGGGCAAGAACATCACGCTGGTGGGCGGCAACGGCGACGGCCAGACCACCAAGGTGGCCAACCAGATCATCGTGGCGCTGAACATCCAGGCGGTGTCGGAGGCGCTGCTGTTCGCGTCGAAGGCCGGCGCCGATCCGGCGCGCGTGCGCCAGGCGCTGATGGGCGGCTTCGCCAGCTCGCGCATCCTGGAAGTGCATGGCGAGCGCATGGTCAAGCGCACCTTCGAGCCGGGCTTCCGCATCGAGCTGCACCAGAAGGACCTGAACCTCGCGCTGCAGGGCGCCAGGACGCTCGGCGTGGCGCTGCCCAACACCGCCACCGCGCAGGAGCTGTTCAACACCTGTGCGGCCAACGGGCTGGGCAAGCAGGATCACTCGGCGCTGTGCCGCGCGATCGAGATCATGTCGAACCACGAGATCGCCAAGGGCGGCAAGTAAGCACGCCAGCGCGGCCTGCCGCGCCGGCAGGCCAGTACCGCTCCCCGGCGGCGCCGGGGAGACCGCATTTCCGGACCCATCCATGTACGCCACCGATTCCTACTCCGCCCTGCCGGCGCCGCGCCCGGCCGGCCTCGGCGATCCCCGCGCGCTGCTGCGCGACCTGTTCGACACGGCCGTGGCGTCCGTCAGCGCCAGCCACTGCCTGCCGCCGCGGCTGCCGGCGCCGCCCAGGGGGCGCACCGTGGTGATCGGCGCGGGCAAGGCCGCCGCCGCGATGGCGCAGGCGGTGGAGCGGCACTGGCAGGGCGAGCTGTCCGGGCTGGTGGTCACGCGCTACGGCCACGGCGCGCCGTGCGGCAGGATCGAGGTCGTCGAAGCCGCGCACCCGGTGCCCGACGAAGCCGGCCAGCAGGCGGCCCGGCGCATGGTCGAGCTGGTCGGCGGCCTGGGCGCCGACGACCTCGTGCTGTGCCTGATCTCGGGCGGCGGCTCGGCGCTGCTGGCCGCGCCCGCGCCCGGCATCACGCTGGCCGACAAGCAGGCGGTGAACCGCGCGCTGCTCAGGAGCGGCGCCGACATCGGCGAGATCAACTGCGTGCGCAAGCACCTGTCGGCGCTCAAGGGCGGCCGCCTGGCGCTGCACTGCGCGCCGGCGCGCGTGGAGACGCTGCTGATCTCCGACATCCCCGGCGACGACCCCACGCTGATCGCCAGCGGCCCGACCCTGCCCGACGCCACCACCTGCGCCGACGCGCTGGCGGTGATCGCCAGGTACGGCATCGACCTGCCGGCCCGCGTGCGCGCGCACCTGGAAAGCGGCGCCGGCGAGACCCCCAAGCCCGGCGACGCCCGCTTCGCCGGCCACCGCGCCGTCACGCTGGCCACCGCGCAGCAGGCGCTGGAAGCGGCCGCGGCGCGCGCGCGCGCGCTCGGCGTGGAGGCCCACATCCTGTCCGACAGCGTCGAGGGCGAGGCGCGCGAGGTGGCGCTGGTGCACGCGGCGATCGCCCGGCAGATCGCGCAGCACGGCCAGCCGTTGCGCAAACCGTGCGTGCTGCTGTCCGGCGGCGAGACCACCGTGACCGTGCGCGGCCGCGGCCGCGGCGGGCGCAATGCCGAATTCCTGCTGGCGCTGGCGGCGGCGCTCGACGGCCAGCCCGGCGTGCACGCGATCGCCTGCGACACCGACGGCATCGACGGCTCCGAGGACAACGCCGGCGCGCTGCTGTCGCCGGACACGCTGGCGCGCGCCGGGGCGCGCGGCCTGTCGGCGCTCGCGCACCTGGCCGACAACGACGGCTACGGTTTCTTCGACCGCCTCGGCGACCTGATCGTGACCGGCCCGACCCGCACCAACGTGAACGATTTCCGCGCGATCCTGATCGTGTAGGCAACGCGCATGAACCCAGGCGCGCCCGCCGCGGCGCGCCGCCCGAGAATGGAAGAGGAGACCACATGAGACGCCAGCGCAAAGCCAAGATCGTTGCCACGCTCGGCCCGGCCAGCACCGACATCGAGGTGATCCGGCAATTGTTCGAGGCCGGGGCCGACGTGTTCCGCCTGAACTTCAGCCACGGCTCGCACGAGGACCACCGCCGCCGCTACGACGCGGTGCGCCAGGTGGAGGCCGAGACCGGCCGGCCCATCGCCGTGCTGGCGGACCTGCAGGGTCCGAAGCTGCGCATCGGCACCTTCGCCGCCGGCAAGGTGGCGGTGCGGGCCGGCGACGTGTTCGTGCTCGACAGCGACCCCGGCCCCGGCGACGCCACCCGCGTGCACCTGCCGCACCCGGAGCTGTTCCGCGCGGCCGCGCCGGGGCAGTCGCTGCTGATCGACGACGGCAAGGTGCAGCTGAAGATCGAGTCGGTGGCCAGCGGCAGCATCGTCACGCGCGTGGTCAACCACGGCACGCTGTCCGACCGCAAGGGCGTCAACGTGCCCGACGCGGTGATCCCGATCCCGGCGCTGACCGAGAAGGACCGCAAGGACCTCGACTTCGCGCTGGCGCTGGGCGCGGACTGGATCGCGCTGTCGTTCGTGCAGCGCCCGGCCGACATCGTCGAGGCGCGCGAGATCATCGGCACGCGCGCCGGCGTGCTGTCCAAGATCGAGAAGCCGGCCGCGCTGCAGCAGCTGGAGGAGATCGTGCGCGTGTCCGACGCGGTGATGGTGGCGCGCGGCGACCTCGGCGTGGAGCTGCCGCCAGAGCGCGTGCCGGGCGTGCAGAAGCGCATCCTGCGCGTGTGCCGCCAGCACGGCAAACCCATCGTCATCGCCACACAGATGCTGGAATCGATGATCGACTCGCCGGTGCCCACGCGCGCCGAAGCCTCCGACGTGGCCAGCGCGATCTACGACGGCGCCGACGCGGTGATGCTGTCGGCCGAGTCGGCCAACGGCCGCCACCCGGTGGCGGCGGTGGCCATCATGGACCGCATCATCGCCGAGGTGGAGCGCGACCCGCTCTACCGCAACCTGCTCGACGCGCAGCACGAGGCGCCGCTGTCCACGCGCCAGGACGCGATCTGCGCGGCGCTGCGCGAGGTCACGCAGATCATCGGCGCGGTGGCCACCGTCACCTATACGTCGTCCGGCGCCACCGCGCTGCGCGCCGCGCGCGAGCGGCCGTGCGCGCCGATCGTCAGCATCACGCCGAACCTGGAGATCGCGCGCCGGCTGGCCATCGCGTGGGGCGTGCATTCCACCGTGAGCCCGGACGTGCAGAGCGTGGACGAGATGGTGAACGCGGCCACCGGCGCGGCGCTGGCCGAGGGCTACGCGCAGGCCGGCGACCAGATCACCATCGCGGCGGGCATGCCGTTCGGCCAGGGCGGCACCACCAACCTGCTGCGCGTGGCCGAAGTCACGGGCGCCGCGCCGGCGCGCGCGCCGCTGGCGGCCGCGGCGGCGGTTACGGCCTGATACATCACTCCCGTTCGCTGGCTGCACCGCCGTTGCTATACTGACCGGCACGCCGTGGCGCACTGCGCGCCACGGCCACCGGACAGCCAGACAAGCCACACCAGCAATGCGGAGCCACCATGCGTCTCGATGACGAAGCCGAAAGCCAGAACGTAGAAGACCGCCGCGGAGGCGGAGGCGGATTCGGGGGCTTCGGCGCGGGGCCGAGGACGATCGGCATCGGCACCATCATCGTGGCGCTGGCGGCCTCCTATTTCTTCGGCATCGACCCCACCGTGATCATGCAGGGCGCCTCGGTGCTGCAGGGGCAGCAGCCGCAGACCCAGCAGCACGTGCCCAGCCATGCGCCCGCCAGCGACCAGATGACGGTGTTCGTGCGCAAGGTGCTCGGCAACACCGAGCGCACCTGGTCGCACATCTTCGAGACCGACCTCAACCGCCGCTACGCGCCGCCCACGCTGGTGCTGTTTACCGGCGCCACGCCCACCGCGTGCGGCACCGGGCAGTCGGCGATGGGGCCGTTCTACTGCCCCGGCGACCAGAAGGTCTACATCGACCTGGCGTTCTACGACGAACTGCGCAAGCGCTTCGGCGCCGGCGGCGACTTCGCCCAGGCCTACGTGATCGCGCACGAAGTGGGCCACCACGTGCAGAACCTGCTGGGCGTGTCCGGCAAGGTGGACGCGGCGCGCCGCCGCATGGGCGAGGCGCAGGCCAACCAGCTCTCGGTGCGCGTGGAGCTGCAGGCCGACTGCCTGGCCGGCGTGTGGGCGGCCACCGCCGAGCGCATGAACCAGCAACTGCTCGAACCCGGCGACATCGAGGAAGGCCTGAAAGCCGCCGCCGCCATCGGCGACGACCGCCTGCAGCGCCAGGCGCAGGGCTACGTGGTGCCGGAAGCCTTCACCCACGGCACCAGCGACCAGCGCGTGCGCTGGCTGCGCCAGGGCCTCGACAGCGGCGACATCCGCAAGTGCGACACCTTCGCCGCCAAGCAGCTCTGATGGCGCGCGCGCGAATGCGCGCACGAACGGCATCGACCGCGTTCAGGCGGGACGGGGCAGGGCTGCGGGGAGACGAAACCGGGAACGGCGCGGAGGACGGCGGGACAGCAGGACAGCGGGGAAAAATCACCCGCCCGGCGGGAGAGAGAAGGAGGAGGAGGTCAGCCGGGCGGGTGGGAGATAAAACGGTAGGACGGGGCGGCGGGCCCCTGACGCGAGACGGTCACCGAAGTGACCGCCAGGCGACACGGCGCATCGGGTCAGACCCGGTAGCCGTAGAGCGAGCCGTCGCCGGAACGCGCGTTGTCGAGCGAGGACGCCGCGATTTCGCCACCGGCCGCGCGCGCGCCTTCACTGAACGAATCGAACTTGCCCTGGCGGGCGCCGTCGGTGAACGGATCGAACTTGCCTTGGCGCAGGCCGTCGGTGAACGGGTCGAACTTGTCTTTCTTGGCGCCTTCCGTGTACACGTCGAACTTGCGCAGCGCGTCCGCATAGACTTCGAACTTGCCGACCTTGCTGCCGGCGGGAGCGGCCAGCGCCGCGGCCGACGAGGCCAGGATCAATACGCCTAAGGCGCTGCCAAGGATACGTTTGGCATTCATTTGGGACTCCTTCAACTGATCTATGTATTTTTTTGTCTGCCTTGCCATCGGCCGCGGCAATCTATGTTGCGCTGCGAGCACGAACTGAAGATTAGTGGTTCGCCCTGCAACGAGAAATACCGCTGCGACGAATGGTGCGTTGCGAGTCGTGAAACGCTGGAAGTCCGGACGAACGGCGCCTTTGCAGCGCGAACGGCGTGCGCGAGAAGCGAACGGCGGCGGCGAGCGGGTGGCGCAAGGGCCTCCCGAAAATGGCGCGCGATGGTGGCCGGCCGAGGCCGGAGGCGGGCTGGCGGGGATCGGGGGAAGCGCGCGAAGGGACGTCCGCGCCGCCGGCGCGACGCGGGCGGCGCGGGCCGGGAACCCCTGCCGGGGGCGTTCCCGTATCTGCGGAATGGCTCTGGAATGCGGCTGTTGCGCCGCCCGCGGGACTACAGCGTGAACTGGCCGTTGGCCTCGGGCTGGAACGACAGTTCGATGACCGTCACGCTCTGCTCGCGCCCGTCCGGCAGGCGATAGCTCACGGTCTGGCCGGCGCGCGCGCCCAGCAGCGCCTGCCCCACCGGCGACAGCACCGAGAGCCGGCCGGCGTCGAAATCGGCGGTGTCCGGATAGGCCAGCGTCCAGCGGCGCGGCGCCGCCTCGCCTTCCAGCGCGCACATCAGGCTGGAGTTCATCGTCACCACGTCCTTCGGAATGGCCTCGGCCGGCACGATGGCGGCGCGCGCGAGGATGCTGTCGAGCATCTCGGCCAGCGGCGCCGCGCCGGCGCGGCTGGCGATGCGCTCGAGGCGGGTGACGTCGAGCTCTGTCAGGTAAAGGGTCGGTTGCTGCTTGGATGAAGCCGTCATGGTGGATCCTCGCTAGGTGTCGGTGCGTGGACCCGGCCCGCGGGCGCGATCCGCGCGGGATCGGCCCGGCGCTGCCAGGTCAGGGAACAAGTCGGGCCGTCGGATGCGACGGAAAAACCGCGAACAGGGTGTGGCTCGGCCCGGTTCGGCGCTTACCTGCGTGCTGGGGAGACGTCAGGCGGTGAACCGGGCGGGATCAGGCGGTGCGCTGACCCGGCGGCAGGCGGTGGCCTGTTTGGCTTGCGCGCGCCGTGCCGGCGCCGCCCACGCGCGCGCGCCGGCCTGCCCGGTACGGGCAGGCGTGGCGGCGGTCGGGACAAGGCGGCAGGGCATCATGCGTGCGGCAAAAGTGGGTGGGCAGTCCGGAGCGAGAGCGGTGAAACAACGGCGAAACGACGGCGGAAACAGCGGCAAGAACGGCAGCGAAACAGCGCGCTTCCCCCAAACGGCGTGGCGCGCGGCGAGAGCGATGACTCACTCGGCCGCCGCGGACTGGCTCGCCGGCACGCCGCATCCGCCGCTTTTCACCAGCGTGGTGCGCGGCGGACAAAGGGGATCGTAGCACAGGCGCCGCCGTCTTTTAAGAAGGCGCCGGAGACGCCGGCAGGCGTCAATGATGGCCCTGGGGATGCGGATGGCATTCGCAGGCGGCGCCGGCCGCGGCCTGCTGGAGGTTCTGCAGGATGCCGCATTCGCTGGCGGGATGCTGCTGGCCGCCGCAGGTATGGCGCAGCGCCCGCAACTGGCCTTCCAGCGCCTCGAGCGCCACGCGCTGGGCGTGGATCTGCTCGATCTGGCGGTCCAGCAGCGCATTGATGTCGTCGCAGGCGAGCGTGGGATCGCGCTCGAAGTCGCGCAGCCGCCGCACGTCGGACAGGCTCATGCCCAGCGAGCGGCAGTGCCGCACGAAATTGAGCTGCAGCAGGTGGCCGTCGCCATAGCGGCGGTAGCCGTTGTCTTCGCGCTGGGGCGCGTCCAGCAGGCCCTCGCGCTCGTAGTAGCGGATGGTTTCCACGTCGCAGCCGCTGTGGCGGGACAGTTCACCGATTCTCATGCCGACTCCGGGTGATGCCTGCATCAGGCAAAAGACCCTGTAGTCGTTACAGGGTTGCCTTGAGTCTAGTCCATCGCGCCCGGTCCCGCCAGCGCGGCTCACGCCACGGCGGGGCCGCGCGCCTCGTCGCGCACGTGCAGCGCGCGCGGCGCGAAGGCCGCGCGCAGCACCTCCACCGCCAGCGCCGGCCGAGCCGCGCCGCACATGAACACGTCCACCGCGGCGAAGCCGTATTCCGGCCAGGTGTGGATGCTGATGTGCGACTCGCGCAGCAGCAGCACGCCGGTCACGCCCAGGCCCGGCCCGAAATGGCGGAAGCGCGCGTCCACCACGGTGGCGCCGGCGGCCTGCGCGGCCTGGTACAGCACGCGCTCGACCAGCGCGGCGTCGGCCAGCAGCCCGGCCGCCACGCCTTGCAGGTCGGCCAGCAGGTGGTGGCCGAGCACGGCCGGGCACGGCAGGGCCGGGGCGTTCATGACTGCGCGCTCCGCCGGCTCATTTGTGGCCGCCGCCGGAGGACCAGCCGCTCGAGCCGGACGAGCCGCCGCCCCAGCCGCGCCCGCCCGAGTAGCCGGATGAGCCCGAGGAGCCGGAGCCCGCGCGGCCGGTGTCGCCGAGGTTGAAGAAGGTCGTGCCGAACAGCACGATGATGCCGTAGACGAGGTAAAGCAGACGCACGCTGACTCAGTCCTTTCCGGCCCAGCGCCGGACCAGCCAGATCGGCGCCCACAGCAGCAGGAAGCCGATCACGAGGGTGAACCAGCCCCGGCCCGTGACCAGGGCCACGGGCACGTTGAGGATGGCGAGAAGAATGGCGTAGACCTTGGCGCTCTTGCGGCAGAAGGCCAGGTCCGCGCTGCTGTCCGCGGGCCGCGCCGCCGGCAGCGCGCGCGCGGCCTGCGCCAGCCCGGGGCTGGACTTGAACCACTGCGCCACCTGCGCGCGCGCCACGGTGGTCGACAGGGTCCAGACGATCTCGGTGGCCGAGGTCTCGCGCGTGAGGCGCCGCGCCCGCTTGCCGTACTCGGTCAGGCGCGTGGTGTCGCCGACCTGCACGCGCCAGTTGAAGGTGCCGGCCGCGTACAGCACCTCGCTCTGGTAGTCGTAGCCCTGCCGGAAGGTCTGGCCCTGGTAGCTCACGGCATCGCCGGACACCGTGCGCGGCCAGGTGTCCAGCACCTCGACGCGGTCCCAGCCGTCCGCCTGCTCGACCAGCCACAGCAGGCCGCGCTGCTCGCTGAACAGCAGGTACTCGACCCAGGTGGAGGCTTCGTCCTCGTCGTGGTCGGTGCACTGCATCAGGCCCAGCACGGTGTACGGCGTGCCGTCGATGGTGCCGGTGTCGCCGGGCGCGAGGCTGGTCTGGAGCGCGTCGAGCTCGCGCTGCTTTTCCAGCACCAGCGCGGTCGAGGTGGTGCAGTCGATCTGGCTGTGGCAGCTCGGGCAGACCACGAAGCTGGCCACGCCGGCGCGGTAGGCGATCGGGCCGCCGCAGCCCGGGCAGGCCAGCGGCACGGCCTTGCCGCGGTAGCGGTCGGCGCTGCCGGCGATCTGCTCCTTGTCGCGCAGCAACTGGCACTTGAGCTGGTCCAGCGTGACCGCCGCGCCGGTGTAGACCGCGGGCGGGTAGCCGTCGGCGTAGTCGAGCGTGACGAAGCGGCCCTCGTCGCGGAAGTCCGCCACCTGCGCGGTCCAGCCCGCGCCGACCGCGAACGGCAGCTCGCCCTGGCCGCCGGTGCAGCGCGCGCTGCGCACGTCGCTGGCGAGATAGCGGTGCTTGTCGAAGAACAGGCTCGCGCCCGGCGCGAGATGCTCGTACCGCGGCAGCGGCGCGCCGTCGAGCTGGGCTGCATCGAGCTGGGCTGCGCCGGCCTGCGCGCCGGCGGCATGGCGCCGCGTCAGCATGTACTGCCCGGAGGCGTCGGCCAGCCAGCCGTCGCTGCCGTCGTCGAACAACAGGTACCACTCGTTCCACAGGCCGGCGTCGTAGCGCAACTGGATGCGCCCGACCAGCGTGAAGCCCTGGCCGTCCCATTGCCCGCCGGTGCCGAGCTGCAGCGGCGTGTAGTCCTCCAGCACGGCGGACATCTTGCCGATGTCCCTGACCGTATCCGCATCCTTGAGCAGCGTGCTGTGGCAGTACTCGCACACCACCATCACGGCGGCCGACGAGCGGAACGCCGCCGGCGCGCCGCAGCTTGGGCAGTTGATCTCTTGCATGCGCCGCGCGTCAGCCGACCAGTTTCTTCAGGATCTCGGCCTTGGCGTTGTCGAAGTCGGCCTGCGAGATCAGGCCCTTGTCGAGCAGGTCCTTGAGCTTCTGCAGGCGCGCGGCGGGGTCGTCGGCCGCCGGCGCAGCAGCCGCAGCGGCCGCCGGCGCGGCGGGAGGCACGGCCGGCGCGGGCGCGGCGGCGCCGAGCCCGCCCGCCATCGCCTGGCCCATCACGGCGCCGGCCGCGAGGCTCGCGCCCAGGCCCGCCACGCCACCCTCGTTCTGCGCGGCCAGCGGGATCGAGCTGGCCACCTGGTACTGCGTGTACTTGGCCATATCGCCCATCATGCCCATCGAGATGCGCGTGTCGATGGCCTTCTGCAGTTCTTCCGGCAGCGACACGTTCGTCACCGCGAAATTGTCCAGCGCCACGCCGTAGCGCTCGAACTCCGGCGCGAGCCGCTCGCGGATGGTCTGCGACATCAGCGCCTGGTTGGCGGCCATGTCGAGGAACGGCACCGCGGCGCCGCCGAGCGTGGCGGTCATGGTGGCGACCAGCAGGTTGCGCAGCTGCTCCTCCACCTCGTCGCGCGTGTACTCGGCGCGCGTGCCGCTGATCTCGGCGTAGAACTTCGCCACGTCGGCGATCTTGTACGAGTACAGGCCGAACGCGCGCAGCCGCACCATGCCGAAATCGGCGTCGCGGATGGTGACGGGCTGCGCCGTGCCCCACTTGCGGCCGATCTGCAGGCGCGTGCTGAAGAAATACACGTCCGACTTGAAGGGCGACTCGAACAGCTTGTCCCAGTTCTTCAGGTAGGTCAGCACCGGCAGCGTCTGCGTGGTGAGCTTGTACATGCCGGGCCCGAACACGTCGGCGATCTTGCCTTCGTTGACGAACACCGCCATCTGCGACTCGCGCACGGTCAGGCTGCCGCCGTACTGGATTTCCATGTCCTCCATCGGGTGGCGCCAGGCCAGCACGCCATCGCTGTCCTCGGTCCACTGAATGATGTCGATGAACTGCTTCTTGATGAACGATCCGATGCTCATGGCAATCCCCAGGTTGCGCGATGTTTCAGGACAGGCAGGCGGCGTTGATGGCGCCGACCGTGACCGAGATGGCGCCCATCAGCCCGCCCATGCCGACGTTGTTCGATTCGATGGCCGCGTCCATGTCGGGCAGCGCGCGCGCCAGCCCGGCATAGGCCAGCGCCTGCACCAGCATGGCCCCGACCGCCCACAGCACGAACATCAGGAAGGTGTCGTTGTGCTGGATGCTGGACGACAGCGTGAAGCAGAAGCCGATCATCGCGCCCGACAGCGACAGCGCCGCCGCGAGGTTGCCCTGGCGGATCAGCGCGAACTCGCGGAACGGCGTGATCCTGGTGTAGACTCCGACGAACACGGCCAGCAGCGCCAGGCCGGCCAGCAGGTGCAGCACGTAAGCGTAGATGCCTTGCATCATCGATGTTCTCCGGCGGGTTCCGTGGCGCCGCGGCAAGCCGTCCGTTCAGCACGCATGATCCGTACAGGATGATGAGGACGGCCGCGCGGCGGCATATGGCGCTCAGGTATGCGGCGCTCAAGTATATCGTCGTCCATTTACGTACATCGCAACAATTTGCAATCCGGCGGGCGCCATGCCGCCGGCCCGCGCCGCGCCGGCCCTCCCGTCCCTTCCCTCTTCTCGCCTCTTGCCCGCTTCCCGCCCCCGCAACGCACCCGAACCGATGCGCGACCGTACCCTTGTTCTTTCGGTGTTGATCGTGGCGTCCTGCGGGCTCGGCTACGAGCTGATCGCCGGCGCCCTGTCCAGCTACCTGCTGGGCGACTCCATCCTCCAGTTCTCCTCGATCATCGGCTGCTACCTGTTCGCGATGGGCGTGGGCTCGTGGCTGTCGCGCTACGTGAAGGACGAGGACGTGTTGGCGCGCTTCATCGACATCGAGATCCTGATCGGCCTGCTCGGCGGCGTCTCGGCGGCGCTGCTGTTCGTGGTATTCGCGTGGCTGTCGGCGCCGTTCCGCACCGCGCTCTACGCGCTGGTGTTCGTGCTCGGCGTGCTGGTCGGCATGGAGATCCCGCTGGTGATGCGCGTGCTCAACGCGCGCCGCAACGCCTTCAGCGAGCTGGTCAGCCGCGTGCTGACGTTCGACTACCTCGGCGCGCTGGCGGTGTCGCTGGTGTTCCCGCTGGTGCTGGCGCCGCGCCTGGGGCTGTCGCGCACGGGCTTCCTGTTCGGCATGCTCAACGCCGGCGTGGCGCTGGTCACGATCCACATCTTCCGCGCCGAGCTCAAGGCGGTGGTGCCGCGCCTGCTGCGCGCCTCGCTGGTGCTCGCGCTGCTGGCCGGCGGCTTCCTCGGCTCGGGGCAACTGACGCACTGGGCCGAGCGCGGCATGTTCGGCGACGAGATCATCCACAGCGAAAGCACGCCGTACCAGCGGCTGGTGATCACGCGCTGGAAGGACGACCTGCGCCTGTACATCAACGGCAACCTGCAGTTCTCCTCGCGCGACGAGCACCGCTACCACGAGGCGCTGGTGCACCCGCTGCTGCAGGCGCTGCCGTGGGCGCGCCGCGTGCTGGTGATCGGCGGCGGCGACGGCCTGGCCGCGCGCGAGATCCTCAAGCACCGCAACATCGAGCACGTCACGCTGGTGGACCTCGACCCCGCCATGACCACGCTGTTCTCGCGCAGCGCGCCGCTGGTGGCGCTGAACCGGGGCTCGCTCACCGACGCGCGCGTGCGCGTGGTCAACGCCGACGCCGCGCAATGGCTGGAGCAGCACGACGACATGTTCGACGCCATCGTGGTCGACCTGCCCGACCCGTCCAACTTCGGCCTCGGCAAGCTGTACTCGGTGCCGATGTACAGGCTGCTCGCGCACCATCTGGCCGAGAAGGGCTACGCGGTGGTGCAGTCCACCTCGCCGTACTTCGCGCCGCGCTCGTTCTGGGACATCGACGCCACGCTGCGCGAGGCCGGCCTGCATACCTGGCCCTATCACGCCTACGTGCCGTCGTTCGGCGAATGGGGCTTCATCCTGGCCGGCAAGCGCGCCGACTACACGCCGCCCACGCACTATGACGTGCCGATGAAATTCCTCGACGCCGACAGCACCGCGCTGATGTTCCGCTTCCCGGCCGACATGGCGCCGCGCGAGGCGCGCGCGAACCGGCTCAACGAGCAGACGCTGGTGCATGACTTCGAGCAGGACTGGCGCAATGTCATTCGCTAGCGCCGCGGCATCGACCGGCAGGAACACGGGCACGGAGCCGGCATGGACCGCCGCCGCTTCCTGATCGCGGTGGCGGGTACGGCGGGCACCGGCCTGCTGGCCGGCTGCGACCGGCTCGGCGACGAGGCGCGCCGCTTCCTGGCCGGCGTCGGCCTGCGCGAGCCGTGGCCCGCGGTGCTGCGCCCGGGCATGGCCGAGGGCCACGCGCTGCGCGACGCCGCGTCGTGGCCGGCGCCGCAGGACGAAATCGTGACCGAGGTCGCCATCCTCGGCGGCGGCGTGGCCGGCCTCAGCGCGGCGTGGCAACTGGCGCGCGCCGGCCTGCGCGACTTCCTGCTGGTCGAAGGCCCCGAGTTCGGCGGCAACGCGGCGGCGGGCCGCTTCGGCGAACTCGGCTTTCCGCGCGGCGCGCACTACCTGCCGCTGCCCTCGCTCGAATCCGCCCACATCCGCGAGATGCTGGCCGACACCGGCGTGATCGCGCGCGACCCGTTCGGCGCGCGACCCGAGTTCGACGAGCGCGCGCTGGTGCACGCGCCCGACGAGCGCCTGCTGTTCGACGGCAAGTGGCACGACGGCCTGCTGCCCAGCGAGGCGGTGGCCGGCGCGGAAGCGGCCCAGCACGCGCGTTTCCTCGCGCGCATGGCGCAGCTCAAGGACGCGCGCGGCGGCGACGGCCGCAAGGCGTTCGCGATTCCGCTGGCGCTGGCGTCGCAGGACCCGGCCTGGACCGCGCTGGACCGACAGAGCATGCGCCAGTGGATGGCCGCCGAGGGCTTCACCTCGCCCACGCTGCACGCCTATGTCGACTACTGCTGCCGCGACGACTACGGCGCCGGCCACGACGCGATCTCGGCCTGGGCCGGCGTGTATTACTTCGCCAGCCGCGCCGGCCACGCGGCCAACGCCGCCGACGGCGCCGTGCTGACGTGGCCCGACGGCCTGCACACGCTGGTCGCGCGGCTGGCCGCGCGCATCGACGCGCACCGCGCCGGCGGCACACCGACCGGCAAGACCGGCACGCGGCCGTGGCGCCAGCCCGGCATGGCCGTGCAGGTGCGCGAGCACGGCCGCGAGGTCCGCGTGCTGTGCGCGCAATGGCCCGGCGGCACGGCCGCCGGCGCGCCGCGCCTGTTCCGCATCCGCGCGCGCCGCGTGATCTGCGCCATGCCGCTGCACGTGGCCGCCCACGTGGCGCCGCTCGCCGCGTTCGGCTTCGACCCGGCGCGGCACCTGCCGCCGAGCGCGCCGTGGCTGGTGTCCAGCTTCCGCCTGCGCGGCTTCCCGGACGAGCGGCCCGGCGTGCCGCTGGCGTGGGACAACGTGGTGCACGGCGGGCGCGGCCTCGGCTACGTGGTCAGCACGCACCAGCTGATCCGGCAGGCCATGCCGGCCGACACGGTGTTTACCGCCTACTGCCCGCTCGATGCCGCCGCGGCGCCGGACATGGCGGCGGGCACCGCGCCGCGCGCGCCGGCCGACACGCGCCGCTGGCTCGCCGCCGCCACCCCGGCCGAACTGATGGACTACGCCACCACCGACCTGCGCGCCGCCTACGGGCGCGCGTTCTGGCGCCATGCCGACGCGGCGGAGATCACCGTGCGCGGCCACGCGATGGCCTCGCCGCGCCCCGGCTTCCTCGCCAATGCCGGCGCCGCCGCACTGCGCGACGCCGACGGGCGCATCCTGTTCGCGCATGCCGACCTGTCCGGCCTGTCCGTGTTCGAGGAAGCCGCGTGGTGGGGCACGCGCGCGGCGCGGCGCATCACCGGATGAGCCCGGCCGGGTGACGCCCGCCCCACCCCGGCGCGCGGCCGCATGCGTATTGCGGCATCCTGTAGAATTCCCGGCACGGTTTCGTGTCGAACCCTTCGATCCCGCGAACCCGAACCCGACGTCATCCTTCGTGCGCCCCATCCGCCTGCTGCTGCTGCTCCTGATGCTCGCCGTCATGCCCTTCCAGAGCTGGGCAGGCGCGGCCACGTGCGCGGGCGGCAACATCGGCGCGCCGCACGAACAGGCGTTCGCCGCCGCGGCCGATGAACGCGGTGGCGAAGGCGCCGCCCAGGCTGCCGCGATGCTTTCGGCATTCGATGCCAATACCGATGCCGACGCCGATCCCGCCGGCCAGGACACCGGCGACGCGAAGGACCCGGCCCAGGGCGGCGCCGACCTCGCCGAATCCCTGCTGCCCGCCGCGCCGCTGCGTTTCGCCGCCGGCCTCGCGCGCGGCAGCGCGCCCGCGCACCGCGCGGGCCTGCTGCCCGATCCCGACCTCCCCCTCCAGCAGCGCCCTCCCAGCGCCTGATTCCCCGCGCGCCGGCCCGGCGCGCACCTCGTTTCCCGCACCTTGCCGCCGGCACCCGTGCGCCGTCCGCGGCGCCGCGTGCGCGCAGTCCGCGCGGCGCGCACGCGCGCGCAAGGTGCCAGCGCCGCTTTGCCGTTGTTCCCTTGACCAGACTGACCTTCCTCACAGACAAGAAATGAAACGCGTCCTGCTCTTCCTGGCGACCAACCTCGCCGTCATGCTCGTGCTCAGCTTCACCGCCAGCCTGCTCGGCGTGAACCGCTTCCTCACCGCCAACGGGCTCAACCTCGGCATGCTGCTGGCGTTCGCCGCGCTGATGGGTTTCGGCGGCTCCTTCATCTCGCTGCTGATGTCCAGGATGATCGCCAAGTGGTCCACCGGCGCCCAGGTCATCACGCACCCGGGCAACAGCACCGAACTGTGGCTGGTGCAGACCGTGCAGAAACTGACCCAGCGCGCCGGCCTGCCGATGCCCGAGGTCGCCATCTACGAAGGCGAGCCCAACGCCTTCGCCACCGGCGCCAGCAAGAACAGCTCGCTGGTGGCGGTCTCCACCGGCCTGCTGCAAAGCATGTCGCACGACGAGGTGGAAGCCGTGCTGGCGCACGAGGTGGCCCACATCGCCAACGGCGACATGGTCACGCTCACGCTGATCCAGGGCGTGGTCAACACCTTCGTGATCTTCCTCGCGCGCGTGGTCGGCTACTTCGTGGACTCGATGCTGCGCAAGAACGACGAAGAGTCGAGCGGCCCCGGCATCGGCTACATGATCACCGTGGTGGTGTGCGAGATCGTGTTCGGCATCCTGGCCAGCATCATCGTGGCCGCCTTCTCGCGCCACCGCGAGTTCCGCGCCGACGCCGGCGCGGCCAGGCTGATGGGCACGCCCTCGCCGATGGTCGCCGCGCTGCGCCGCCTCGGCGGCCTGGAGCCCGACGGCCTGCCGCAGAACATGCAGGCGATGGGCATCGCCGGCGGCAGGTCGTGGCTGTCGCTGTTCTCCAGCCACCCGCCGATCGAGCAGCGCATCGCCGCGCTGCAGGGGCAGCGCTGAGCGGGTTTCCGCTCCCGCTCCCTCTCCCGCTGCCGTGGGCTTGCCCGTTCAGGCGCGGAATGCCGCCCGGTAGCGCTCGGGCGTGGTCTGCATGTGCCGCTGGAACGCTTGCCGCATCACGTCGGCATTGGTGAAGCCGGTGGCGCGGGCGATGCCTTCCAGGCGGCGGCCATCCTTCTCCAGCAGGCGCCGCGCCGCTTCCACGCGCAGGCGCTCCACGTAGCGCGCGGGCGTCTCGCCGACCTGGCGCGCGAACACGCGCGCGAAGTTGCGCGGGCTCATGGCCACGCGCTCGGCCAGCACCGGCACCGACAGGTCGCGCGCCAGGTGCTGCGCCATCCATCCCTGCAATTCCCGCAGCTCCGGGTTCTGCGCGCTCTGCGCCTGCAGCAGCGTGGAGAACTGCGCCTGGTTGCCGGGGCGCTGCAGGAACAGCACCAGCTCGCGCGCCACCGCCAGCGAGGCGGCGTGGCCGAGGTCTTCCTGCACCAGCGACAGCGCCAGGTCCATGCCGGCGGTGACGCCGGCCGAGGTGTAGAGCTCGCCGGCGCGGATCCAGATCGGGTCGGGGTCGACCTCCACCTGCGGATGCTGCGCGGCCAGCCGCGCGGCGTGGCGCCAGTGCGTGGTGGCGCGGCGCGCGTCGAGCAGGCCCGTGCGCGCCAGCACGAAGGCGCCGGTGCACACCGCGCCGAGCCGGCGCACGCGCGGCGCCTGCGCGCGGATCCAGTCGACCAGGCGGGCGTCCTCGGCCGCCGCGCGGTGGCCCGCGCCGCCGGCGATCAGCAGGGTGTCGATCGGGCCGGGCAGCATCTCGCCGATGCGGTGGTACGGCGCGTCGGCCAGCAGCCGGATGCCGCTCTCGGTGCGCACCACGGCGTCGTCGCGCGCGCTGGCGACGCGGATGTCGTAGGCCGGCGCGGTGCGGCCTTCGAGGCGGTTGGCGTGGCCGAACACCGCGCTCGGCCCGGTCACGTCGAGTTCCTGCGCCGGGTCCGGCGCGACGATCACGACGATGCGCGGCGGATCGTCCGGCAGGGGAAGGCTGGCTGGCATGGCGTGTGTGGGAAACCTGTGGAGAGGGACGGCCCGCCGATCATACCGGCGCGCGCCGTCATCCGGCCAGCACCGCGCGGCGCGCCACGCCGCGCTGCCATCCGAGCGTGACCAGCAGCGCCACCGCCAGCGCCGGCAGCACGGCGAGGTTGACCGCCTGCCAGCCGTAGCGGTACAGCACCTGCCCGGCCGCCAGCGTGGCCAGCGCGGTCAGCGCCGCGGCGGCGAACTCGGCCAGCGCCTGGGTGCGCGCGCGCTCGGCCGGGCGGTAGCTTTCCGCCAGCAAGGTGGTGCCGCCGACGAACATGAAATTCCAGCCCACGCCCAGGCACAGCAGCGCCACGTAGAACGCCGGCACCGCGGTGGACGCCAGCGCCACCAGCGAACCCACTGCGGCGAGCGCGATGCCGCACATCAGCATCGGCCCGCGGCCAAAGCGCTGCAACAGCCAGCCCGAGAAGAACGACGGCGCGTACATGCCGACCAGGTGCCACTCGATGATCTGCGCGCCCTGGCCGATGGTGTGGCCGCACGCCACCGCGGCGATCGGCGTGGCGGTCATGACGAACATCATCACCGCATTGCCGATGCCGTTGTTGGCGAACGCGGCCAGGAACACCGGCTGGCGCGCGATCTGCGCGAGCGGGCGCGCGGGCAGCGCGGCGCCATGCTCCCGCGCCGCGGCGTGGGCGGGCGCGTCGCGGTAGCCGAACGCCAGCAGCAGGACGGTGGCCAGCCCGAACACCGCCACCACCGCGTAGGAGCCGGCGAACGGCTGCGCCACCAGCAGGTCGCTGCTCCACGCGGCGATGGCCGGGCCGCACACCGCGGCCACCACGCCGCCGGTCAGCACCGTGGAAATCGCGCGCGGCTTGTCGGCGGCCGGCGCGGCATCGGCGGCGGCCAGCCGGTAGAAGCGCGCGAAGGCCTGGAACACGCCGACCAGCGCGGTGCCCACGCAGAACGCGGCGAAATCATGGTGCGCGATGGCCCACACCGACACCAGCCCGCCCGCGCAGCAGGCCAGCCCGCCCAGGCAGAACGCGGCGCGACGGCCGAGGCGCTCGATCAGGAACGCCGCCGCGATGGCGGTGACGGCGGACGCCACCGTGATCAGCGCGAACGGCAGCGTGGCCAGCGCCTTGTCCGGCGCCAGCGTGTAGCCGACCAGCCCGGTCAGCGTGAGGTCGACCGACAGGGCCGAGGTGAAGAGAGCCTGGCAGACCGCCAGCAGGCGGGCTTGCGGGATCGCGGGACGTGCCATCGGGGGCGCTCCGGTAAGGACGGGCGTTGGGGATGACACCGAGCGTAAGGAAAGCGCCGCCGCGCCGGCTGACAATGATCCGTGGAATCCTGCCATGTGGATGGGGCGGGCGGCGGGCGGCGGCGGGCCGCGAACAATCAGTCAGTCAGTTGAACACGTCCTGCCGGTAGCGGCCCTGCGCGACCATGCCGGCCAGCCAGTCGGACGCCGCCGCCTCGGGCATGCCGCCCTGCTGCGCGGCGATCTCGATCAGCGTGCGGCGCACCGCGGGCGCCATCTGCCGCCCGTCGCCGCACACGTAGAGGGTGGCGCCGCCGCGCAGCAGCGCCCACACCGCGGCGCGGTCGCGCCACAGCAGGTGCTGCACGAAGCGCTGGTCCGGCGCGCCGGTGGCCGAGTACGCGGCGTGCGCCTGCACCACGCCCGCGTCCTGCCAGCGCGCGATGTCGTCGCGGTACAGCCAGTCGTGCGCGGGATGGCGGCAGCCGTAATAAAGCTGGCTGGCGGCGACGCGCATGCCGGCGGCCCGCTGCGCCGCGCGCTCCTCCAGAAAGCCGCGGAACGGCGCGATGCCGGTGCCGGGGCCGACCAGGATCATCGGCCGGGCGGGATCGGCGTCGGGCGCGAACGGCGGGTTCGGCGTGCGGATGCCGGCGGCCACCACCGCGCCGGGCGCCAGTCCCTGCAGCCAGGTCGAGGCCACGCCGCGGAACATGCCGCGCCCGGACAGCGCGGGCGCCCACACCGTGCCGACCGTGATCGCGGCCACGTCCGGCGACACCGCCGGCGACGAGGCGATCGAATAGAGGCGCGGGCGCATCGCCACGGTGCAGGCCAGCAGGCCGGCCAGCGTCAGCTCGATGGCGGGATGGCGCGCCAGCACGTCGGCCAGCGCGAGGCGCGGCGCCGCCACCCGCGCGGCGTAGCCGGCGGCGGGATCGTCCGAGCCGAGCTGCTCCAGCGCGGCGCGCGTGCGCGGGCAGCGCGTGTATTGCAGCAGCGTGCGCAGGGTCTGGCGCGACACCACGTCCTGCAGCTCGATGAAGTGCGTGAGCAGCTCGCGTACCGGCAGCGCCTCTTCCAGCGGCAGGCCGCGCGCGGCGCCGGCGTGCGCGGCCGACAGCGTCGCCATCGCGTCGGGATCGAGGTCGAGCCGCGCGCACAGGTCGTCCACCACGGCCGGCTGGTTCTGCGGATACACCGCGAGGTGGTCGCCGGTGGCGTAGCGCACGCCTTCGGGCAGGCGCAGGCGGATGTCGCGCGTGGAGGTGCGCGGCGCCTCGCGCGCGAAGTCCCACAGGCCGGCGGGATCGCTGACCAGCTCGGTGTTGGCCAGCACCGTGAACGCCTGCGTGGACGGCGGCAGCGTGCCGGCGCGGATGGCGGCGATGCCGCGCAGCCGCACCGCGATCGCGCCGGCCGCGGCGGCGGGCGCGTCCGGCCCGGCGCCCTGCGCCTCGCGCAGCGCTTGCAGCGCCTGCCACAGCGCGGCCAGCCATTGCCCGGCGGCGTGGTCGAAGTCGCCGTTGCCGTCGGCCTCGCCGCGCGCCAGCAGCGGGGTGGCGCCGGCCGCGTCGAAGAACGCCTGCACGCGCTTGGGAAACGCCTGGTAGGTGGCCCATTGCGAGTTGCCGCAGCCGAGCACGGCGAAGCGCAGGCCGGGCGCGCGGTAGCCGGCAGGCGCCTGCGCCTGCGCGTCGAGCATGGCCTCGAAGCGGCGCGCCGAATCGGGCGCGCGGCCGTTGTAGGTGGCCGCCACGATCACCGCCAGCCCATCGGTCGGCAGCGTGTCCACGGCGGCGTCGAGATCGCGCAGCGTGGCGGCGAAGCCGGCCTGCAGCGCGCCCGCGTGGATCTGCTCGGCGAGCTCGCGCGCGGTGCCAAGGCTGGAGCCGCACAGCACCGCCAGCGGCAGGCCGCCGCCGCGCACCGCCGGGCGCGCGGGCTGCGCCGCGGCCGCGCCGGCCTGCGCCGCGGCGATGCGCTCGTGCGGGCGGCGCCGGCGCGCGCGCAGCGTGAAGCCGTCGGGCTTGAGCGTGAGCGTTTCCTTGATGCGGAACTGGTAGTCGTGCGGATCGCTGAACTGGAAATTGCGCAACATCAGCGCCAGCGCCAGCTTGGCCTCGGTCAGCGCGAACTGCCGGCCGATGCAGGCGCGCTCGCCGTTGCCGAACGGCTTGTAGGCATGCGGATGGATGCGCGCCTCGTTCTCGGGCAGGAAGCGGTCGATGTCGAAGCGCTCGGGGTCGGCCCACACCTTGGGGTCGCGGTGCAGCCCGGTGAGCACCACCGACAGGCGGCGGTCCTTCCGGATGAGGTAGCGCCCGCCCAGCAGCGTGTCCTCGAACGGCGCCACCGAGAAGCCCGGCGCGGTCGGCCACAGCCGCAGCGTTTCCTTGAGCACGCGGTCGATCACCTGCAGGCGCGCGAGGTCGGCGTAGGCCGGCGGCGCGTCGCCGGGCAGCACGGCGTCCACCTCGGCGTAGGCCTGCGCCAGCACGCCCGGATGGCGCATCAGCTCGTACAGCGCGAAGGTCAGCATGCCGCTGGTGGTCTCGTGCCCGGCGATCAGGAAGGTGATGACCTGGTTGCGGATGTTCACGTCGTCCAGGCGCTCGCCGCTGTCGGGGTCGCGCGCGTCGAGCATCAGGTTGAGCAGGTCGGGCTCGGGCGCCTGGCCGCGCGCGGCCGCCGCGCGGCGCTGCCTGACCACGTCGTCGACCAGCTCGCGCATGAAGCCGACGTCGGCGGCGAACTTGCGGTGCGCCGCGTGCATGAACTTGTCCTTGATGGCCAGGCGCGTGAGCTTGCCCATCGCTTCCTCGAGCGCGCCGACCATCGCGCCGATGAACGGATGCAGCTGCGCGCTGGCGAACGAGTCGAAGTCGTAGCCGAAGCCCGACAGCGCGATGGTGTCGAGTGTGAGGCGCGTCATGTCGTCGGCCACCGCGATGTCGGCGTCGGGCCCCTGGCGCTCCCACTTGCCGACCAGCCGGTTGGCCACGCGCAGCATCACGTCGAAATAGCCCTTCATGGCGCGCTGGCTGAACGCGGGCATCAGGATGCGGTGCGCGCGGCCCCAGTTCTCCTCGCCGTGGTCGGCGGTAAACAGGCCGTCGCCGCCGACGTCGCGCAGGTAGGACAGCGGCGGGCCGATCAGCTTGCGGAAACGGCGCCCGTCGGCCAGCTCGGCCACCAGCCCGGCATCGCTGACGAAGGCCACGCGCCGGCCGGCGAAGTTCAGCTCGAAGATGCCGTCGAACTCGCGGCTGCGCGCCAGCAGGTGCTGCGCGACCATGCCGGGCGTGACCTGCAGCAGGTTGCCGACCACGGGCCAGCCGGGCGCCTGCGGGATGGGTTCGGGCTGGCGCGCGGCCGGCGCGGCGGAGGCGGCGTCGGCGGTGGATGCCGGGTTGGAGACTGGCTGCATGTTCGGGTCACCGTTCGAAATCGGCGTGCAAGGCGCCGGGGTTGTCTCGCGTTGGTTGTTCTTGTAGGCGTAGACAAATGTCTACTTTTGCAGCAAAGTAGACGAACGTAGACCGAGTGTCAATTCCAAACCGGCATTTCACGGCGGGTGCGCACGAAGCGGCTTATCCGGCCAGACAATTCAGACAGACGGAAACCAATGGACGACGTTGCCGCCGGCAAACGCAAACTGATCGACGCCGCGCTGCGCCTGGCCGCCGCGCGGCGCAGCTTCGCCGGCCTGGGCCTGCGCGAGCTCGCGCGCGAGGCGGGGCTCAACCCCAACACCTTCTACCGCCATTTCCGCGACATGGAGGACCTCGCGCTGACCGCCGTGGCCGAGGTCGGCGCCGAGCTGCGCCCGATGCTGCGCGCGGTGCGCTGGGCGGCCGCGCGCGACAACCCGGACGAGGTGGCCACGCGCGCGTGCGCGGCGTTCTTCGCCTACGCCGAGGCGCACCGGGATGCCTTTTTCGTCGGCGTGTGCGGCAGCACCGGGCCGCAGCCGGCGCTGCGCGACGCGGTGCGCCAGCTGCTGGCCGACATCGCCGCCGAGATGGCGGAGGACATCGAGCGGCTGGGGCTGTGCCCGGGCCTGCCGCGCGCGGCGCTCGACGATCTCTCGGGCTACGTGGTGTCCTACCTGTTCCACCTGTCGACCGACTATCTCGAAGCCGACGCGGCGGGCCGCCGCCGGCGCATCGAGCAGTCGCGGCAACTGGTGTGCTGGCTGCTGCGCGGCGCCGCCGCGCAGCAAGGCGGGCGCGCGCAGGCGCAGGCAGCAGCACCAGCGCCATCGGCAGCCCCGGCCGCGGCGCGCAAGCGCAAGCCGCGGCAGGCGCAGCCGCACTGAACGCGGCGGGCGCCGGCGCTCAGGCCAGCCGCGCGTAGCCGGCGGCCACCGCGGCGCGCGCCATGTGCGTCACCGGCGCGTAGTGCGCGAGGCCGGTGCGGGCGATGCCGCGCAGCCGCAGCCGCCGCGCCAGCGCGGGCTCGGCCTCGATCACGCGCGCCAGCACGTCGCCCACGCGCGCGCTCTGCGCCGGGCTGGCATGGCGCGAGCACACCAGCGGCAGGCCGGGCGCCGACGCGGTGCCGGCGATCTGGCGCAGCGCCGCCAGCCGTCCGGGCAGGTGGTCGCGCGCGAAGGCCAGCGTGACGCAGTCGATGGCCGCCACGTCGGCGTCGCCGCGCGCCACGGCGTCGAGCGAGGCCAGGTGCGAGCCGGTGCACAGCGCCGCGGCGAAGAAGCGCCCGCCGCGCGCCAGCGGCGCCACCGCGTGGCGCAGCGCGTTCATGCCGCTGTGCGAGGCCTCGTCGTTGTACGCCACGCGCAGCCCGCGGCAATCGGCCAGGCTGTCGGGGCCGTCGGCGCGCGCCACGATCGCGCTGCGATAGCGCTCGCCGTCGCAGCCCGGCGCGTCGAACAGCGGCGTGCCGATCACGCGCACGTGGCGCTGCAGGCCCTGCACCAGCGGGTAGCCGCAGGTCTGCGACAGCAGCAGGTCGGGGCGGCGCCAGAATTCGTGCAGTTGCGCATGCGTGGCGCCGGGCTCCACGGCGCGCAGGAACAGCGGATCGCGCCCGCGCACGAGCTCCGCCGCCACGCGCGCGATCAGGGCCAGCCAGTCTTCGCGCAGCGCGGGCGATACGTTGTACATGGGCAGCGCGGCCACCCAGTGCCGGCGGTCATCCATGCGCGCTCACCCGGTCAGGCGCGCGCGCGCGTCGTTGCCGGCCCGCCGGTCTGCCGTGGCGGGTGTGGCCGTCGTGGCCGGCGTGGCCACGGCGCCGCGGAACAGCGGATGCACCACCGGCGCGGCCGGCCGCAGCGCGAAGCGCGCCAGCCATTCGCCGTACCCGTTCACCACGAAGCCGCCGCTGCGCCGCCGGTAGCCGGCCGCGCGCGCGCGATAGACGCGCCCGAGGGCAAACCACGGCAGCGCCGGCAAGTCGTGGTGGACCAGGTGGAAGTTGTTGTTGAGAAACAGCAGCCGCCACGGCCACGCCGCCTCGTTGAGCACGCTGCGCCGCGCCGGCAGCGCGTGCGGGCGGTGCTCCTGGAACGAGCGCACCGACGACAGCGACAGCGCGGGATAGGCCACGCCCGCCAGCATCAGCCACGGCGCGATGCCGCACGCGCGGTCGAGCCACAGCAGCAGCGCGGCCAGCGCGAGCAGGTGCGCGGCCCACATCGGCAGATCGCGCAGGTCGCCGGCGCGCAACCGGCGCGCGGCGTCGGCCGCGCTGCGCGCGATGGCGAAGGCCGGGCCCAGCAGCACGCGCCCCGCCATCGTGTTGCGCCAGCGCAGCAGCGTGCGCCGCAGGGGGCCGGCGGCCTGCCAGTCGCCCGGCAGCAGGAAGTAGCTCTCCGGATCGGCGCCGGGATGGGTCAGGTCGTCGTGCGCGTGATGCCGCAGGTGCTCGCGGCGATAGAGCCCGTAAGGAAACCACACCGCCAGCGGCGCCATGCCGAACAGCGCGTTGAGCCACGGCAGGCGCGTGGGATGGCCGTGCAGCAGCTCGTGCTGCAGCGACATGTACCAGGTGGAGGCGAGTACCAGCAGCGCCAGCGCGAGCGGCAGGCCCAGGCGGGCCGCGTTGAGCGCCGCGCCGAACCACAGCGCGTAGACCGCCGCGATCAGCAGCCAGGTGGGCAGTTCGGTGCGCCAGAGCCAGGCGCGGCTGGCGCGCGCGATGTCCGCGCGCTGGAGGTCGTCCAGGTAGATTGCCATTGCGTCATCGTGGAACGGTGGCGGGCTGTACGGCAATCGAGGCGATGCGGACACCCAGGGCGTCGCGGCCGGCGGCGCCGGCACGAAACGTCAGTCCAGCTTACGCGCCGTGGCGCAAAACGGAACGAAGGAAAGCCGATATGGATATGCATGCCCGCAAGCGGCCTGCGCATGCGGCGCAGGTGGCGCACGGAGGGCGCGCCACGGGCTCAGTCGAGCACCTTGCCGCGCATGGCCTTGACCTGGCTGCGCTGGCTCTTGCCTTCGAGCCGCCGCATGCGCGAGCCGAAGGTGGGCCGCGTGGGGCGCCGCGCGCGCGGCGGCGTGGCCACGCTGCGCACCAGTTCGTGCAGGCGCCGCACGGCTTCCTCGCGGTTCATCTCCAGGCTGCGGTGCTGCTGCGCCTTGATCACCACCACGCCGTCGCGCGTGATGCGATGGTCGTGCAATTGCAGCAGGCGCGCCTTGTGGTCCTCGTCCAGCGACGCCGACGCGCGCACGTCAAAGCGCAGGTGGACCGCGTTGGAGACCTTGTTGATGTTCTGCCCGCCCGCGCCCTGCGCGCGGATCGCGGTGATCTCGTACTCGGTGTGGGGGATGACGGTTTCGCTGGACATCGGGCAATGATAGCAAGCGCGCCGGCCCGCCGTGGCGGGCGGCGCTGCCGGGGCCGGTCAGGCGACCGCCGCGAGCTTGACGATGTGCAGGCTGGCGCGGCCCTGGAGCACCTTGCCCAGCGCGGCGAGGGCCGCGCCGCGGCCGTGCTGCGCGAGCGCGTCCTCGTCGCGCCAGCGCTCCAGCATCACGAAGCGGCCGGCGTCGTCGAGGTCGCGGTGCAGCTCGTAGTATTCGCAGCCGGGCTCCAGCCGCACCTGCGCGACGGCTTCGCGCAGCGCCGCTTCAACCAGTTGCAGGTGGGCCGGCTCCGGCACGATGGTGGCGACCACCGCCACGGGCGGCTTGCGGGATTCGGTCATGATGGCTCCTGTCGGTTAGGCAAAACCCCGATCATCCCCCAATCCGCGCCGGCCGGGAATGCGCCGGCGCGCAAAAGAGTTTCCCCAATCCGGCGCAAATGGCGCCGCCACCGATTGCCCGGCCGGCTAGTCGACCTGCGCGTTGGAGCGCTTCACCACCGCGGTCCATTTCTGGATCTCGCCGTTGACGAAGCGCGGCAGCTGCGCGGTGTCGAGCCTGGCGATCTCCAGCCCCTGCTCCGCCAGCTTCTTCTGCACGCCCGGCTCCTGCATCACCGCCTGCATTGCGCCGGCCAGCCGCCTGCGCACCTCGTCGTCCAGCCCGGCCGGGCCGGCGAGCATGAACCACGCGGTCAGGTCGAAGCCGGGGTAGCCCGATTCCGCCACGGTCGGCACCTCGGGCGCGCTCACCGAGCGCTGCTGGCTGCTGACCGCCAGCGCGCGCAGCTTGTGGGCCTTGAGGTAAGGCAGCACCGCGACCGGGTGGTAGAACATGAAGTCGACCTGTCCGCCCAGCACCGCGGTCAGCGCCTGCCCGCCTTCCTTGAACGGCACGTGCGTCATGCTGATGCCGGCCATCGACTTGAGCAGCTCGCCGGCGAGATGGCCCGAGGTGCCGCTGCCGGCCGAGCCGAACGACAGTTTGTCCGGATTGGCGCGCGCGTAGGCCACCAGCTCGGCCAGCGTCTTGTACGGCGCGTCGGCGCGCACCACCAGCAGCGTGGGCGTGTAGCCGGGCATGGCCAGGTACGCGAAGTCCTTGCCCGGGTCGTACGGCAGGTTGCGGTAGAGCGCCTTGTTGATGGCCAGCGTGCCGACCGTGCCGAAGGTCAGCGTGTAGCCGTCGCCTCTGGACTTGGCCACGTAGTCCGTGCCGATGGCGCCGCCGGCGCCGGCCTTGTTCTCCACCACGAAGGGCTGGCCGAGCTTCTTCGCCATCGCCTCGCCGAGGATGCGCGCGGTGATGTCGGTCGAGGTGCCGCCGCCGAACGGCACCACCAGCCGCACCGGCCGCGACGGATAGTCCTGCGCCTGCGCTTGCGCCGGCGCCTGCACCAGCATGAAGCCGGCGGCGCAGCTCATGGCCAGCATCGCGGCCATCATGGTCTTTTTCATGTCTCCTCCTGTTTTTTTCGGCTTACCTGGAACCGGTCTGCGCCGCGCCGCGCGTTCGCGCCAGCGCGGCGCGCACTTCCTCGTTGTGCTCGCCCAGCAGCGGCGGCGCCATGACGTCGAGCGCGCGCTCGCCGTCGAACGACACCGGGCTGCGCACGGTCCTGAACTCGCCCAGCGTGGGATGGGTGCCCGTGACCAGCAATTGCAGGTGCCTGGCCTGCGGGTCTTCCAGCGCCTCGCTGGTGTCGTACATCGGCGCGTGCGGCACGTCCTCGGCCTGCAGCCGCTCGCACCATTGCGCGCGCGTGCGCTGGCGGAACAACTCGCCGAGCAGGTCGATCAGCGCCTGCTGGTTGGCGATGCGCTGCTCGCGCGTGGCGAAGCGCGCGTCGGTAAACAACGCGGGCCGCTCGATCGCGTTGGCCAGCCCCTGCCAGAATTTCTCGGGCGAGGACATATGCAGCGCGATCCATTTGCCGTCCGCGCATGCCAGCACGTAGGACTGCGACACGCTGGGCCGGCTGTACGGCCCCATCACCTCGCCCGCCGCATAGTAGTGCGTGAAGGCGTCGAGGTTGAAGTGGCTCATCGCCTCCAGCATCGACACCTCGACCTTGCGGCCAACGCCGGTGCGGTTGCGCTCGTGCAGCGCGCCGAGGATGCCGTAGGCGGCGTAGAAGCCGGTCATCGCGTCGGCGATGGCGGGGCCGACCACGCGCGGGTTCTCCGGGTTGATGAGCAGGTTGAGGAAGCCGCTGGCCGCCTGCGCCACGGTGTCGTAGCTCGGGCGCGCGGCGGCCGGGCCGGTCGCGCCGAAGCCGCTGATGGCGCAGTAGATCAGGCGCGGGTTGAGCGCGCGCAGCCGTTCCTCGCCGGCGCCCAGGCGCTCGGCCGCGCCGGGGCGGAAGTTCTGGATGTAGACGTCGGCCTCGCGCACGAGGTCGTCGAAGATCTCCAGGTCCTCGGCGTTCTTGGTGTTGAGCGTGATGCTGCGCTTGTTGCGGTTGTAGGTCTGGAAATGCGGGCTGTACAGGCCGCCCTTGAACGCGCGGAACGGGTCGCCCGTGTCCGGCTGCTCCAGCTTGATGACGTCGGCGCCGAGGTCGCCCAGCAGCATGCCGGCGGCGGGCCCGGTGATGAACGTGCCTTGCTCCAGGACTTTCACGCCCTGCAGAACCTTGATCATGGATGCTCCTTGCTCACGCTGATGTGCCGCTGCATGTGCGCGTTCACGCGCGCGGATCGAAACCCGCCGGCGCGGCGCCCGTGTAGACCACCTCGCGCGTGGCCTGGTACGACAGCGCGAAACCGATCGACTGGCGCAGCTCCTCGCTGAGATGGGCGATCAGCCCGCCGGTGCGCGCCAGGATCGGCACGCCCTTGAGCGCGTTGAGCGGGAAGCCCACGCCGAGCAGCACGGCGGGAATCGCCGCCGAGACGTTGAGGCTCAGGTCCTTGCCGACGATGCCCGGGATCGCCGCCTCGACCGCCTCGGCGATGTCGATGTAGGTCAGGTCCGCGCCGGCCTCGCGCGCCACCGCGAACAGCGCCGCCACGCGCGGGTCGCGCGCCTTGTGCAGCGGATGGCCGTAGCCGGGAATCGCGCGGCGCGCCTCGCGCCAGGCCGACACCACCGCGGCGGCGGCCTGCGCCTTCGCCTCCCCGCCGGCGATGCGCGCGCGCACTTCCTCGAGCAGGTGGCCCGCACTCTCGGACGCGCCGAGGATGACCGAGCCGCAGCCGAGGATGCCCGCCGCCACCGCGCCCTGCAGCGCGTCGGGCGCGGCCGCCAGCGTCATGCGGCTGGCCTGCACGCTCGGCACCAGGCCGTGCTCGGCGATGGCCACCAGCGTGGCGTCGACCACCTTGAGCGCGGCCGCGCCGGGCCGGCGGCCGGTGACGAGGAAGTAGAAGTATTCGGTGAAGCTGAGCTTGCCGATCAGGTCCTGGCACAGGTCCGCGCCGCGCACCACGATGGTCTCGGTGTTGGACGTGCTGATGCCGGTCTGCGGGATGGTTTCCTTGCCGATCTTCATGGTTGCGCTGTCTCCGTAGCTGGAATGGGCCGGGCGCGTGGCCGGGCCTCGTGTCGTGTATGGGCAGTCTATGGGCGGCGCGTCACAGATGGAAATGATGAATATCGATCCAAATGATCGATGGCATCTATGTAGAATGCGGCGCATGTCCCGCACTGATGGTGGAATGCCGTGGAACTCCGACACCTGCGCTACTTCGAGGCGCTCGCCGAGACGCTCAATTTCACGCGCGCGGCCGAGCGCATGCACGTCACGCAGTCGACGCTGTCGCACCAGATCCGGCAACTGGAAGAGGAGGTGGGCCAGCCGCTGTTCGACCGCGCCGGCAAGCGCGTGTCGATCACCGAGGCCGGCGAGACGCTGCTGCTCCACATCGGCCCGGCGCTGCGGCAGGTGGACCACGCCATCCACGCCGTGCGCGGCGGCGAGGAGCCGCTGGTGGGCGAGGTCCGCATCGGCGCCACGCACAGCTTCAACATCCAGCTCATCCCGCAGTGCGTGGCGTCGTTCCTGAACCGCTATCCGGCCGTGCGCGTCATCGTGGAGGAGCTCAGCGCCGCCGACATCACGCGGCGCATCGTCGCCGGCGAGCTGGACCTGGGCGTGTCGTACCGGCCCGAGCAGAGCGAGGCGCTATGGTTCGAGCCGCTGTACAACGAGGAACTGAAGCTGGTGATCGGCGAGCGCCACCCGCTGGCGGGCCGCCGGCGCGCGCGCATGGTGGAGCTGCACGGCATGCGCATGGTGCTGCTGCCGGCGTATTTCGCCACGCGGCAGCTGCTCGACGAATGCTTTCGCGCGGCCGGGGCCGAGCCGCTGGTCATCGCCGAGCTCAACTCGATCGCGCCGATGCTGGAACTGGTGCGGCAGACCGACCTCGCCGCCGTGATCGGCGAAAGCGCCGACTCCGGCAACGAGCGCCTGCGCTTCATCCCGCTGGAAAGCCCCACGCCGCACCGCACGCCGGGCCTGCTGTGGAAGCGCGGCGCGCAGCGGGCCACGCCGGTGCGGTTCTTCGCCACCGCGGTGCGGCGCGCGGTGGCGCGGCTGGAGGGCGAGCGGGGCTGACGGCGCAGCCCCGGCCCGCACCCGGTCTCAGTCGATCTTCGCCCCGCTCTGCGCGATCAGCTCGACGTCGAGCTTGCCTTCGTGCGCGGCGAACGCCTTGAACTCGGCCGGGGAGCGCGAGGGCGCGGCTTCCTCGCCGCGGCCGGCCAGCTGCTTTTGCAGCGCGGGCTCGATCAGCACCCTGGCCGAGGCGGCGAACAGGCGGTCGACGACGGCCTGCGGCGTGCCGGCCGGCGCGAACAGGCCGTACCAGTTGGAGAGGCTGTAGCCGGGCACGCCGGCTTCGGCGATGGTCGGGTAGCTCGGCATCACGGCCGAGCGCTTCGCCGAGGTGACGGCGAGCGGCACCACCTTGCCGGCATCGATCATCGGCTGCACCGAGGCCGGCGTGGCGAAGCTGACCTGCGCGTCGCCGGCGGCCACCGCCTGCGCGGACTGCGCGCCGCCCTTGTACGGGACGTGGGTCATGGTGACGCCGGCGAGCCGGGTGAAGTGCACGCCGGCGAGGTGCGTGATGACGCCGTTGCCGGACGACGAGTAGTTCAGCGAGCCCGGCTGCTGCTTCGCCTTCTGCACGAGCTCGGCGACGTTGCGGATGCCCGCGGTCTTGCCCGCCACCAGCAGCAGCGGCGCGGTGGTCAGCTGCGTGACCGGGATGAAGTCCGCCGGCGTGTAGCGCAGCTTCTTGTACAGCGCGTTGTCGCCGCCCATCAGGCTGGCGCCGCCGATGTACAGCGTGTAGCCGTCGGGCGGCGACTTGGCGGCGAAGTCGGCGGCGATGGTGGTGCCGGCGCCCGGGCGGTTGTCGATCAGCACGGGCTGCTTCAGCTCCTTGGCGAGCGCGTCGCCGTAGATGCGCGCGATGGTGTCGGCCGCGCCGCCGGGCGGAAAGCCGATGACGATGCGCAGCGGCCGGGACGGATAGGCGTCCTGGGCCGCCGCGGTGCCGGCGACGCCGGCGATGCTGAATGCGGCGGCGGCAAGCAGCCGGCTTGTGTGGCAAAGCATGATGTCTCCTCTTGGTTTTTTATGTCTTGCGATGCGCCGCCTCGGGCAGCGCGTACCGCGAACGCGCGGGCGGCACGTCTAGCGCCCGCGGAACGCGGGCCGCCGCTTCTCGGCAAAGGCCTGCCGCCCTTGCGCGTAGTCCTCGCTCGCCGCGGCGCCGTCGACCAGCGCCTGCACGGCGGCGTCCGTCATCGGGCCGTCGCCCGAGGCCAGGCTGTTGAGGATCGCCTTGGCGCCGCTGATCGACAGCGGCGCGTTGTCGGCCAGCACCGCGGCGGCCTGCCGGGTGCTGGCGAGGGCATCCCCGGCGATGGCGTCGACGAGGCCGATGCGGTAGGCGTCGGCGGCGTCGAGCCGCCCGCCCGAGAACAGGATGTGCTTGGCGTTGGCCAGCCCGACCAGGTGGAACAGGCGGCGCGTGCCCTTGATGCCATAGACGATGGACAGGCGCGCCGCGGGAATCGCGAACTGCGCGGCGGGCACCGCGTGGCGGAAATCGCACGCCATCGCCACGTTGACGGCGCCGCCCATGCAGAAGCCGTTGATGGCGGCGATGGTCGGCTTCGATACCGCCTCGATGGCGTCGCAGCAGCCGTCCACGGCCTGCTCGTAGTCGGCCACCTGATGCTCGTTGGCGCGCACGGTGGCGAACTCGGCGATGTCGGCGCCGGCGCAGAAGCTGGCGCCGGTGCCGGTCAGCGCGATCACGCGCACGTCGTCGCGCGCGTCGAGTCCGGTCATGGCGCGGCCGAGCGCGCGCCACATCGCCAGCGTGAGCGAGTTGCGCTTCTCGGCGCGGTCGATGGCGACGATGGCGAGGCCGTCCTCGATCGTCAGCCGGAGGTGCGGATGGGGCCGCGGCAGCTCGGCGGCGCGCGGGGCGGCAGTTGCGGTTGCGGTTGCGGTGTGCATGCTGGTCTCCGTCATCGTCAAAGGGCTGCCGCCTCGGCCGGCGAGGGCGCGCCGGCGGGAGCGGGCTCGCCTGCCTGGAACACCGCGCCGCTGGCCACCAGCCGCGCGATCTCCGCGTCGGAGAAATGGAAGTCGCGCAGCACCGCCGCGGTGTCCTGGCCCACGCGCGGCGGCGCGCCGGCGGCGATGTTCGTGGTGCCGTTGAACAGGATCGGCAGGCCGAGCGCGCGCGTGGTGCCGCCATCGGGCGCGTCCACGTCCACCACCATGCGCACCGCGCGCGACTGCTCGTGCTCGAGCGCCTGCCCGACGTCCTGCACCGGGCCGGCGGGAATGGCGGCGGCGTCGAAGCGCTCGAGCCAGGTGGCGAGCGTCCCGGTGGCGAGCACGGCCTCGATCAGCGTGGCGAGCGTCTTGCGGTTGGCCAGGCGCAGGTCGGGCGTGTCGAAGCGCGCGTCGTCCTTCCATTCGGGGTGGCCGAGGATGTCGGCGATGCGCTCCCAGTTGGCCTGGTTGGCGCCGCCGATGGCCACGCGCCCGTCCTGGCAGCGGTAGACCTGGTACGGCGCGATCAGCGGATGCGCGGTGCCCGACGGCTTGGGGACGATGCCGCGCGAGAAATAGCCGGCGGCGTACCAGTAGAGCTGCTGCATCGACGCCTGCAGCAGCGAGGTGTCCACGCGCTGGCCCTTGCCGGTGCGCAGGCGGTGGATGTAGGCGGCGAGGATGCCGACCGCCGCCAGCACGCCGGCGTTGACGTCGGCGATGGAGACGCCGGGCTTGACCGGCTCGCCGCCGTCCTCGCCGGTGACGCTGATGAGGCCGCTGAACGCCTGCAGGATCAGGTCGAAGCCGCCCTTCCTGGCGAGCGGGCCCTCGCGGCCGTAGCCGGTGATGGAGCAGTAGATCAGCGCCGGATTCACTTCGCGCAGCACCTCGTAGCCGAGCCCGAGGCGCTCCATCACGCCCAGCCGGAAGTTCTCGGTGAGCACGTCGGCCTGCGCCACCATGCGCAGCAGCGCGGCCTTGCCTTGCTCGGACTTGACGTTGATGCCGATCGAGCGCTTGCCGCGGTTGAGCATCATGAACGAGGGCGGCAGGCCGCTGTCGCCTTCGCGGCGGTAGTTGCGCGCGTCGTCGCCGCCCGGGAATTTCTCGACCTTGTAGACCTCGGCGCCCATGTCCGCCAGCATCAGCCCGCAGGTCGGCCCCGCCATGATCTGGGACAGCTCAAGGACCTTGACGCCCCGCAGCGGCTGCTCGAATGCCTCGCCGGCGTGGTCCGCCGCGTGCGCGTGGTTCGCTTCGTTCATCTCCACCTTCCTCGTTCATTTGCGATGGCCGGCTCGGGCACGGATGCCGGCGGCCTCTGGTACGCACCAGTATAAGAACGCCGTCGCTCGCAAAAAAATATGGAATGTGGATGGGTCGATAGGAAATTACGATGGATGCGCCGACGGCGAATCCGCTGCCGGCGCATCCGCCGCCGATGAGCGCGGTGCCGGCGGACGCGCCGTCAGCGGCGAGCCCGGCAGCGCCTGCGTGCCCTTCCACGCGCCCGAGGCCAGCAGCCGGCCCACGATGGCGATCACGGTGGCGCGCACCACCTCGGCCGCGCGGCTCAGCGGCAGCACGTCCGACACGCACAGCGAGATCTCGCGGTCCAGCCGGTAGCCGGAGATCGGCAGCGTGGCGATGCGCGTCTGGCGCGACACCTCGTCCGAGAGCGCCGACCACGGCAGCACGGTCCAGCCCAGGTCGGCCGCGACCAGGCGGATCAGCATGTCGGTGGCGCTGATCTCGCTGACCAGGCGGTACTTCAGGCGCTTCTGCAGCAGCGCGGCGTCCACGCGCTGGCGGATCGTGCTCGGCGCGCTCGGCAGGATCAGCGGGCTGTCGGCGAGCTCCCGGAGCTTGAGCGCCTGCCGCTCGCCGGCGGCGGCCTGCGGCAGCACGGCGTAGAGCGCCTCGGTGAACAGCGGCGTGATCTGCGCGCCGCGCCGGGGCTGGGCATCCACGGTGACGGCGATGTCCAGCTTGCCGGCGGCGACGAGGTCGACCAGCTCCGCGCTGGGCCGCTCCACGATCTCCAGCAGGATCGCGCCGTTGGCGAGGATCTCGCGCAGCAGCGGCTCGGCCAGCATCTTGCCGGTGCTGCCGGGAATGCCGATGGCGGTGCGGCCGGTCGGATGCAGCGCCTCCTGCGACACCGCCTGGCGCACGTCTTCCTGCTGCCGCAGCAGCGACTTGGCGTAGCCGTACAGCACTTCGCCGGGGCTGGTCAGGCGCGCGCCGTAGACGCCGCGGTCGAGCAGCCGCGTGCCGAACTCCGCCTCCAGGTTGGCGATCTGCTGGCTCAGCGCGGGCTGGGCGATGCACAGCACCTCGGAGGCGCGCGTCATGTTGCCCAGCTCGGCGATCTTGACGAAGTATTTCAACTGCTTGAATTCCATCCCGCGCTTGCCCTCCCGATCCGCCGCCGCGCCCGCCGGCGGCGGGGCATTCGATAAGAATAAGCGATGGAGCAATACCGATTCAATATTTTTACTCGATTGAAGTCCTCCCTATACTTGATGCCACAAAAAGGGAGCCTTGCCAAAGAGGCGACGCCCGGCGCGAGCGCGCGGCCGGCCGATATTCGACGGAGACAAACGATGACTGCAAGACTGGATAGCGCCCTCGCCGCGGCGCCGCCCCTGCTCGCCCCGGGAGGCTCGCAGCGGCGCGTGATCCTGGCCTCGTCCCTCGGGACCATGTTCGAGTGGTACGACTTCTTCCTGGCCGGCTCCCTCGCGGTGCAGATCTCGGCCAACATCTTTTCCGGCGTCAACCCGACTGCGGCGTTCATCTTCACGCTGCTGAGCTTCGCCGCGGGCTTCGCGGTGCGCCCGTTCGGCGCGCTGGTGTTCGGGCGCGTCGGCGACCTCGTCGGGCGCAAGTACACCTTCATGATGACCATCGCGCTGATGGGCGTGGCCACCTTCGCCATCGGGCTGCTGCCGGGCTACGGCAGCATCGGCATCGCTGCGCCGATCCTGTTCGTCGCCATGCGCATGCTGCAGGGCCTGGCGCTCGGCGGCGAGTACGGCGGCGCCGTGGTGTACGTGGCCGAGCACGCGGGCAACCACGAGCGCGGCGGCAAGACCGCGTGGATCCAGGCCACCGCCGCGCTGGGCCTGCTGCTGTCGCTGGCCGTTATCCTGCCCACGCGCTATTTCCTCGGCGAGGAAAGCTTCACGGCGTGGGGCTGGCGCGTGCCGTTCCTGGTCTCGCTGCTGCTGTTGCTGGTGTCGCTGCGCATCCGCATGAAGCTGCACGAGTCGCCGGAGTTCGAGCACATGAAGCGCGAGGGCACCACCTCCAAGGCGCCGATCTCCGAGGCGTTCGGGCAGTGGCGCAACCTGCGGCTGGTGCTGCTGGCGCTGTTCGGCATCGTCATGGGGCAGGCGGTGGTCTGGTACGCCAGCCAGTTCTACACCATGTTCTTCCTCACCCAGACGCTGAAGGTGGACGGCGGCACCGCCAACCTGCTCATCATCGTCGCCACCATCGTGACCACGCCGTTCTACGTGATCTTCGGCAAGCTGTCGGACCACATCGGGCGCAAGCCGGTGTTCCTGGCCGGCTGCCTGCTGGCGGCGCTGTTCTTCTTCCCGCTGTTCAAGGCGCTGACCCACTACGCCAACCCGGCGCTGGAGCGCTCGCAGCAGTCGGCGCCGATCGCGGTGCAGGCCGACCCGGCGCAGTGCAGCTTCCAGTTCAACCCGGCCGGCACCTCGGAGTTCAAGAGCTCGTGCGACATCGCCCGCGCCGCCATCGCCAAGGCCGGGCTCAACTACATGTCCGAGACGCTGCCGGCCGGGCAGCCCGCGCGCATCGTGGTGGGCCGCACCACCATCGAGAGCTTCGAGGGCGGCGGCCCGGACGCCGCGGCCCGCACCAAGGCGCTCAATGCCGCGGTCGGCGCGGCGCTCAGCGCGAACGGCTACCACGTCGGCCCGGCCGACCCGGCCCAGATCAACAAGCCGATGACGGTGCTGGTGCTGATCACGCTGATGCTGTTCGGCACCATGACCTACGGCCCGATCGCGGCGATGCTGGTGGAGCTGTTCCCGTCGCGCATCCGCTACACCGCGATGTCGCTGCCGTACCACATCGGCATCGGCTGGTTCGGCGGCTTCCTGCCGGCCACCACCTTCGCGATTTCCGCCGCGGTCGGCGACATCTACGCGGGCCTCTGGTACCCGGTTGCGCTGGCCGTGGCATGCTTCGTCATCTGCGCGGTGTTCGTGCGGGAAAGCAAGGGTGTCAACATCTATTCGGCGGGCGAGCAGCGCGCGGCGCGCTGACGCCGGCCCTTACATCGAGGCCATCATGCAGTTTGCACAATCCAGCGGCGCCAGGCTCTACGTCGAGTCCACCGGCACCGGCACGCCGATCGTGTTCGTCCACGAGTTCGCCGGCGACTACCGCAACTGGGACGACCAGGTCCGCTTCTTCGGCCGGCACTTCCGCTGCGTCACGTTCAACGCGCGCGGCTATCCGCCGTCCGAGGTGCCCGGCGACGTGGCGCAATACAGCCAGGCGCTCGCGGTCGAGGACATCGCCAGCGTGCTGCGCTGGGCCGGCGTGGAGAACGCGCACATCGTCGGCGTGTCGATGGGCGGCTACGCGACGCTCAATTTCGGCCTGACCCATCCCGGCATGGCGCGCTCGCTCACCATCGTCGGCGCCGGCCACGGCTCCGATCCCGAGCGCCACGCGCAGTTCCTGCGCGACAGCGGCGAGCTGGCCGAGCGGCTGGTCGGCCTGGGCATGGAAGAAGGCATCGTGCACTACGCCAACAGCACCATCCGGCGCCGCTTCAAGGAGAAGGACCCGCGCGGCTTCGCCAGCTTCAACCGCCAGTTCGCCGAGCATTCGGCGCTGGGCTCGTCGCTGACCACGCGCGGCTGCCAGATGCGCCGGCCCACCATCTACGAGCTCGGCGAGCGCATGGCGCAGCTCGACGTCCCCACGCTGATCGTCACCGGCGACGACGACGAGCCGTGCATCGCGCCGTCCCTGTTCATGAAGCGCACGATTCCCGACGCGCGCCTGTGGATCGTGCCGCGCACCACGCACGCGGTCAATCTCGAGGAGCCCGAGGCCTTCAACCGGGTGGTGTTCGACTTCATCGCGGCGGTCGACCGCGAGCGCCAGGAGTAACGGAAATGGACCTGCATCTCAACGGAAAATCGGTGCTCGTCACCGGCGGCACGCGCGGCATCGGGCTGGCCTGCGCCAGGGCCTTCGCCGGCGAAGGCGCGCACGTCACCATCGCGGGCAGCACGCAGGCCTCCGCCGACAAGGCGCAGCGCTTGCTGCGCGGCGAGGGCATCGAAGTGCAGGCGGTGTGCGCCGACCTGTCGCGCGCGCACGAGCGCCAGGCGCTGGCCGAACGGCTGCGCGGCCTGGACATCCTCGTCAACAACGCCGGCGCCATTCCCGGCGGCGGGCTGACCGCGCTGAGCGACGAGCAGTGGCGCAGCGCGTGGGACCTCAAGGTGCACGGCTACATCGACACCACGCGCCTGGCGCTGCCGGAAATGATGGCGCGCGGCGCGGGCGTCATCGTCAACGTGATCGGCATCGCGGCGGAAATGCCGCGCTACGACTACCTGTGCGGCGCGGCCGGCAATGCCGCGCTGTCCACCTTCACGCGCGCGGTCGGCGCGCACGCCACCACGCGCGGCGTGCGCGTGCTCGGCGTCAACCCGGGGCCCACCGAGACCGACCGGCTGGTCAAGCTCTACAAGGCGCGCGCGCTGCAGAAGTTCGGCGACGAATCGCGCTGGGAGGAAATGCTGGGGCACCTGCCGTTCGGGCGCGCCGCGCGGCCCGAGGAGATCGCCGACCTGGTGATCTACCTGGCCTCGGACCGCGCCTCCTACCTGAGCGGCGTCGTCATCGATGCCGACGGCGGCGCGCAGTACATGAGCGCCTGAACGGGCAGCCGAGCCGCCACGCCACACAATCCCGCATCCGGAGTCGACCCATGAGCAGTTTTGTCTTCCAGACCGCGCCGCAGATCGTCTGCGCGCAGGGCGCGGCCCTGCGCCTGCACGAGCTCGCGCAATCGTTCGGCGCGAAGCACGTCTTCTTCGTCACCGACCGCGGCGTGCTCGACGCCGGCATCGCAACCGGGCCGCTCGCCGCGCTGCGGCGCGCCGACATCCAGGCCACGGTCTTCTCCGACGTGCAGGCCGACCCGCCCGAGGCCGTCGTGCTGCAGGCGGCCGAGGCCGCGCGCGCCGCCGGCGCCGACATGGTGATCGGCTTCGGCGGCGGCAGCTCGATGGACACCGCCAAGCTGGTGGCGCTGCTGGCGCGCACGCCGCAGCAGCTCGGCGCGATCTACGGCATCGGCCTCGCCGCCGGGCCGCGCCTGCCGCTGATCCAGGTGCCGACCACGGCCGGCACCGGCTCCGAAGTCACGCCGATCTCGATCGTCACCACGCCCACCTCGGAAAAGAAAGGCGTGGTCACGCCGCTGCTGCTGCCCGACGCCGCCGTGCTCGACAGCCTGCTCACGCTCGGCGTGCCGCCCGCGGTCACGGCCATGACCGGCGTCGACGCGATGGTGCACGCGATCGAAGCGTTCACCAGCCGCCACAAGAAGAACGCCATCTCCGACGCGCTCGCGGTCAAGGCGCTGCAGCTGCTGTACGGCAACCTGCGCGAGGTGGCGGGAGAGGCCGCCGGCGCGGACGCGCGCGAACGCATGCTGCTGGGCTCCATGCTCGCCGGCATGGCCTTCGCCAACGCGCCGGTGGCCGCCGTGCACGCGCTGGCCTATCCGCTCGGCGGCCACTATCACCTGCCGCACGGCCTGAGTAATTCGCTGATGCTCACCGCGGTCCTGCGCTTCAACCTCTCCCACGCCACCGCCGAGTACGCCGCGCTGGGCCGCGCCATCCTGCCGGCGCTGGCCACCGCGCCCGACGCCGAAGCCGCCGAACGCTTCGTGCAGGCCATCACCGACATCACCGCCGGGATGCCCTACGCGCAGTCGCTGCGCGCCGCCGGCATCCCCCGGGATGCCCTGCCCCGACTCGCCGGCGACGCGATGAAGCAGCAGCGCCTGCTGGTCAACAACCCGCGCGACGTCACGCACGACGACGCGCTGCGCCTGTACGAAGCCGCCTTCTGAAGAGACCGCCATGCGCGACGAAGTCCGGGAGAATTTCCCGCGCCTCACCCCCGTCACCACCCGCTGGATGGACAACGACGCCTACGGCCACGTCAACAACGTGACCTACTACAGCTACTTCGACACGGCGGTCAACAAGTACCTGATCGACGGCGGCGCGCTCGACATCCACGCGGACAAGATCGTCGGCCTGGTGGCCGAGACCGGCTGCGCGTACTTCCGCTCGATCGCGTTTCCGGACGCGCTGGAAGTGGGGATCCGGGTCAGCCGCATCGGCACGTCGAGCGTGCGCTACGAGGTCGCCATCTTCCGCGAGGGGGACGAGCGCGTCTGCGCGGCGGGGCATTTCGTCCACGTCTACGTGGATCGCGCAACGGGCCGGCCGGTGGCGGTGCCCGAGCAAACGCGGGCGCTGCTCGAGGCGCTGCGGTGGCCGCGCTGAAAGCGGGGAAAGCGGAAAGCGCGCCCGGCCGCGCCGGCCGCCGGTGTCATTCCCGCCGCGGGCTCAACGATTGAACCGCGCGAGGAATTTCTGCGCGCGCTCGGTTTTCGGATGCCCGAAGAAATCCTCGGGGCGCCCGGTCTCCACCAGCTTGCCGCCATCGAGAAAGATCACCTCGTTGGCCACGTCGCGCGCGAATCCCATTTCGTGCGTGACCACCAGCATGGTCAGCCCCCGGGCGGCGAGGTCGCGCATGACGCCGAGCACCTCGCCGACCATTTCGGGATCGAGCGCGCTGGTGGGCTCGTCGAACAGCAGCACCTCGGGGCGGATGGCCAGCGCGCGGGCAATCGCGACGCGCTGCTTCTGCCCGCCCGACAGTTGATGCGGATAGGCCTCCGCCTTGCTGGCCAGGCCGACCGTCTCCAGCAAGGCCAGCGCCTCGGCCCGCACCTCGGCGCGCGGCCGGCCGTGCACGTGGACCGGGGCCTCCATCACGTTGCCGAGCACGGTCATGTGCGGCCACAGCGCGAAGTTCTGGAACACGGTGCCGATGCGGCCGCGGGCGGCAGCCAGTTCCTTGCGGGACAGCGGCCGCGACGCCGCCCCCTCGCCGGTGCGCCCCATCGGCGCGCCGCCCACGCGGATCGTGCCGCGCCCCGGCACTTCCAGCCAGTTGACGCAACGCAGCAGCGTGGACTTGCCCGAGCCGCTCGGGCCCAGCAGGCAGGTCGTCGTGCCCTTGGGCACATCGAAACTGATGTCGCGCAGGATCTCGACCCCGTCGTAGTCCTTGCACAATCCTCGCACCGCGATGGCCGCGGGTACGCTGTCTTCCATGAATCACCTCATACGGAGTTTGCCCAGCCGGCCCACCAGCCGGTCGGTCAGCAGCGACATCAGCCAGTACAGCAGCATCGCGAACAGGAACGGGGCGAAGGGCGAGAAATAGTTGGCGCTGACGAAGTTGGCCGCGAAGGTGATTTCCTGCACCGTGATGATCATCAGCAGCGCGCTGTCCTTGATGACCATCACCGACTGGTTGACCAGGACCGGCGCGGCGATCGCGAACAGTTGCGGAAAGACGATGCGCGTATAGCGCTTGTAGCGCGGGAAGCCGAACGCGTCCGCCGCGACCAGCGTGTCCTGTGGAACGCAGAGCGCGGCCGAGCGCAGGATCTCGATGAAGTAGGCGGTGTGGTAGACCACCAGCGAAGACAGCCCCGCCCAGAATGCTTCCGGGCGGATTCCGACCGCGGGCAGCCCGTAATAGACCACGTAGGCAAGCAGCAGGAACGGCACGCACCGCATGACGTCGAGCAGCAGCCGCGCGGCGCGCGCGAAGCCGGCCGCGCTCTCCTGCAGCGCGACGTGCGCCAGCGTGGCCAGCGGCAGGCTGATGGCCAGGCACAGCCCCACGAGCAGCAGCGATACGCCGGCTCCCGACAGGAAGACGTCGCGCGTCTCCCAGATGGCGTTCAGGCTATTCATGAGCCGGCATATCCGTAACGTTGGTCCACGCGGCGCTCCAGCACGCGCTGCAGTTGCACCAGGAGCGCGATGATCACGGTGTAGAGCACGGTGGCCGCCAGGAACGGCGGCAGCGGATCGTAGGTCTGGGCGCCGATGCGGCTGGCCGCGCGCGTGATGTCCACGATGCCGATGACGGACACGGCCGGCGTGATCTTCAGCAGCAGGGTCATCTCGCTCACCAGCGGCCCCAGGCTCACGCGCCACAGCTGCGGCAGCACGATGCGCCTGAAGCTCTGCCCGCGCGAGAAGCCGAAGGCCGCCGCCGCCTCGAGCTGGTCACGGGGAATCGTGGCCAGCGCCGCGCGCCAGATCTCGCAGTTGAACGCGGTGGTGTTCAGGCCCAATGTCAGCGCCGCCGCGGCCATCGGCGGCAGCTCCAGCCCGACCGCGGGAAGCAGGAAGAACACCAGCAGGCAGAGCGTCACCACCGGCGTGGGACGCATCAGGCTGACGTAGCCGGCAATCAGCCCGTCGATGACGGGCAGCCGGCGCCACCGCAGCAGCGCCAGCATCAGTCCCAGCGGGATGCCGGCGGCGATTGCGATGAGCGCCAGCAGCAGCGTGGTGCCGGCGCCCTGCAGCAAGGTGAGTAGGGATGTCGTCGTCATGGCGTCCTCGGCATGCCCGGGCGGCGCGGCCGGCGGCCGCGCGAGTCGCTGGCATGCCACTCGCATGCCGCCCGCACGTCGCCCGCATGTCGCGTTATTGCCCGGCCAGCGGCGAGACCGGCAGCGACTCGAAGGTCATGCCGAGCCATTTGCGCTGCAGCGCGTACAGGGAGCCGTCCGCGCGCGCCTTGGCGAGGAACTGGTTGAGATAGTTCAGCAGCGCGGTGTTGCCCTTGGCGACCGCCCATGCGGCGTAGGTGGGCGTGCCCACCGCGGAGCCCAGCTTGAAGCGGTCCGGATGCTCCTTGATCAGGCTGGCCAGGTTCGGCGCGCCGTTGATGACGTAGTCGACCCGGCCATTGGCCAGGTCCTGGTAGGCCTCGGGGAACGAGGCGTACTGCACGACCTTGCCCAGGCTGCCGCCGCTGGCCGCCAGCAGCTTGCGCAGATTGTCGAGCGCGGCGAACGAGCCGCCGCCGGCCTGCACGCCCACGGTCTTGCCGGCCAGGTCGGCCACGGACTTGATGCGGGTTTCCTGCGCGCGCACCACGTAGTACTGCGTCGCCTCGGCGATCGGCATGGCGAAGTCGAGGCTCTTGGCGCGCTCCGGGGTGACGACGACCGCGGTCAGCGCGACGTCGTACTTGCCGGTCGTCACGCCGGGGAGCAGACCCGACCACGGCATGATGTTCTGCTCGATCTTGAATCCCGCGGACTTGCGCAGTTGTTCGAGCAGCGCGTGATCGAGCCCGAGCGGCTTGCCGTCCTCGACGTACTCGAAAGGCCGGTAGTCGTCTTCGGTCGCGACGGTCATCACGCCCTTCGCCTGGATCTGCTCCAGCGTGGCCGCGTGCGCGGCGCCGGTTCCGACAGTCAGTGCGGCGCACGCCGTGGCAGCCGCTGCGAGCCAATGTTTGAACGTCATGGTCTTTCCTTGCAATCAGAGTTGAACAGCCATCAGGGATCGGGGATCTGGGATCAGGGTCAAAGCGCCGCCGCCGCCGGGCGGCGGCAGACGAAATCGATTTCCACCAGGGCGTCGTATGCGAGCCCGGTCACGCCGACACAGGTGCGCGCGGGCAGGCGCCCCGGTTCGAAGAAGGTCCGGTAGGTCTCGTTGAAGGCCGCGTAGTCCTCCTTGAAGCGCGTCAGGTAGGCGCGCGCCACGAGCACGTCCGCGAAGGTCAGCCCCAGCCCGGCCAGCACCACGCGCAGGTTGGCCATGACGTTGCGCGTCTGCGCCTCGATGCCTTCGGGCAGGACGCCCGGCGCGCCCGGCCGGTCGGGCATCTGGCCCGTCACGAAGACCAGGCCGTCGCTCTCGGTGGCGTGGCTGAAGGGGGCGACCGGCGTCGGCCCGCCGGCGATCATGTGACAGGTAATTCGGCTATCGGACATCGGCATGCTTCGTGATTGGAAACGACAGCCTGTATCGCAACGCGTGTGCCAGCCGAGGATCAGTACAATTTGTATTAAAATTGCAGTTTGATATCGTACAAATTGTGTGTGACACAAAAAATGTGCGCACAAGATCAGTGCGATTTGTGCTGATTTTTTGGGAGGATTCGCATGGATCAGAACAATGATTGGTACAATCCGAAGCCGGCTCCCGGACACCGGCCGCCGTGGATGGTGGCCATCGGCATCGCGCGCGGCCCGCGCTACCTCGCGATCGCGCAAGGCGTGCGCAATGCCCTGACGACGGGCGCCCTCAAGGCCGGCGACCGCCTGCCGCCGCAGCGCGAATTCGCGCGGCTGCTCGGACTGAACCTCGGCACCGTGACGCGCGCCTTCGACGAGCTGCGCAGCATGGGATTCATCAAGGGCGAAGTCGGGCGCGGCACCTATCTCACGCTGCCCTCCTCCACCGACGCGCCCGCGTCGCTGTGGGATCATTCGCAGCCGCACGGCTTCATCGATCTCTCGCACAACTTCCCCGAGCACGCGCCCGGCATGGCCGGCGCGCATGCGGTGCTGTCGACGCTGCTGCCGCACGATGCGCAGCGCATGCTGGCCACGCAGGTCGACGCGGGTTACGCGCAGCATCGGACGGCCGCCGCCGCGTGGCTCGACAGGCGCGGCGTCTTCGCGACCGCGGACAACGTCATCGTCACGTGCGGCGCGCAGCACGGGCTGCTGCTCTCGCTGGGCGCGCTCACGCGCCCCGGCGACATCGTGCTCACCGAAGAACTGACCTACTACGGGCTGAAGTCCGCGGCGACGATGCTGGGGCGCTCGCTCGTCGGCGTGCGCATGGATGCCGAAGGGCTGCTGCCCGACGCGCTCGACACCGCCATCCAGCGTTCCGGCGCCAGGGTCCTGTTCTGCTGCCCGACGCTGCACAACCCCACCACCGCCACCATGAGCGCGGCGCGGCGCCGGGACATCGCCGAGGTCTGCCGCCGGCGCGATATCGTCATCGTCGAGGACGACGTCTATGGCTGGATGCCCAACGACCCCGAGCTGCCGCTGGCCAGCTACGCGCCCGAGCGCACGGTGTACGTCACCGGCCTGTCCAAGCTGGTCGGCCCCGGCCTGCGCATCGGCTTCGTCGCGGCGCCCGCCGAGCACGTGCGCGCGCTTGGCGTCGCGCTGCGCGCCACGACGCTCATGGCATCGCCGCTGAACGCCGCCGTGGCGATGAACGTCCTTGCCACCGACAACATGGACCGCATCGTCGACGAGATACGGCGCGAAACCCACGCCCGGCAAGCCATCGTCGCGTCATGCCTGCCCGCCTCCGCGGTAGTGACCCGGCCGGGCGCGTTCTACTTCGGGCTGCGCGTCGGCACGCACTGGACCGGCCAGACCTTCGCGCGGGCGGCCGAAAGCGCGGGCATCGGCGTGACCCCGTATGACGTCTTCGAAGGCACACCGATGACGGGCGGCGCGCTGGTGCGGGTGTGCCACAACGCGGCGCCGGATCAGGAAACGCTGCGGCGGGCGCTGATGGGGTTGTCTGGGTTGTTGTAGCGTGGGGGGCGCCGGGAACCTCGTCGAAAGGCGGAGTCTTGACCTCACGCCGGGGGAAGCCCAGTCCGGGCACGGTACGGTTCGCCCCCCGGGTGCCCGGGAAGGCATGCAGCCGGCCCGGGGCGCCGCTACGGGAATCGGCCGGCAGGAACGCGGCCAGTCAGCCTCGCGGCAGCATCCGATGGGACTTCGCGTAGGCGCGCAGCGCATCGTTGATGCGCGTCTGCCAGCCGTCGCCGGTCGCCTTGAAGGCGTCCACCACATCGCGGTCGGCCCGCATGTTGAGCGTCACCTTGCGCTGGTCCGTAGGCAATGCCGGCCGGCCGCGTGGCTTGAGCAGCGCCTTGGCCGCCGTCTCGCCGACCAGATCGGGCAGCGCCTCGCGCGCCGGGCGCATCCGCGCCAGTTGCGCATCCGTGAGCGGCGGGTTGTCCCGGTCCGACTCCGCGGCCCGGGTCAGGGCGCGGTCTTCGTCATCGGCGGGGATGTGGATCTTACGCTTCGTCGACATATTTCAGTACCTCGCGGCGGTTGGCTTTACGCAGGCTGATGACGCGCATCGCCTCGCCCCGCATCGTGAACACCAGCACATGGACACGTTCGCCAATCAGGCCAGTGGCGATAAAGCGCGCCTCGCCGTAGGGGAAGCGATCATCGTCCTGCACCGTGGCCGTGTCCATCTCGAATGATTCGGCCTCCGCCAGCGACATGCCGTGCTTGGCCCGGTTGATCTCGTCTTTGGCGGAGTCGAATTCAATTCGCATGCAATTATTGTAGTGGCATCAAATCCAGCACGCGAGGATTTTTTGCCTATACAAAATATAGCTGATGCCGGGCATGTCGGCCGGGCCTGCGGCGGTTTCACCTCGCTGCGCGCGAAGACCTCCGCCGCCTTCGCCGCATCGCCGAAGTTGCGCTGGCATGACCTGCGGCATATCTGCGCAAACTCGCATGTGTGGTGCGGCAAGTCGCCGCAGGTACCCCGGGAATCAGGAGGCTGGAAAACGATGGAGATGGCGCAACGCCATGCGCAGCTGTCACTTGGCGCAGTGAATAAGCAGCGCTGAAACTGGTCGAAATTCAGCCGCAGCCGAGCGCCAGGGCAGAACGGGAAAATGCGGGAAACCGTTGTGATAATTGGTGCGCCCGGCTGGGATCGAACCAGCAACCCCTGCCTTCGGAGGGCAGTACTCTATCCATTGAGCTACGGGCGCGGAGGGTATGACGCTGGCAGCGCGCGAATGGCGCCGCCGGAAAGTCGCATAGCATACAGCGTTTGCCTCGCAGCGTCCATTGCCGGCGCCTTTTCGGTGGCGCGGCTACGTTTCTCTCAAGCCGCTTTTGCCTCGATTCTGCAGGTCTTTGCGGATATAATCGCCAGTTATTTGTGTAAAAACGGGGCTACGCGGCGTCCACATGGAGTCAGGGACGGCGCAGGCTGGCTCCGCCTGCCGGCGCGCTTCAGGGCTGACAGGGAATGGATAACGGTCCGATGCGCGCCACTGGCCGGGAGGTTCGGTCACCGGGCAAGCGGCCTGACAAGGCAGCCGATCGCGAGCTGCTACGGGTTTCCTGCAAAATCGAGAGTTCAGCATGAGCGACGTCCAAAACGAGCACGAAGAACACGAGTCTCCCATCAAGACCCCCAAGCAGTTGATCGCAGTGGTGATCGCGGCCTTTCTGGTGCCGATCATCGTGATCATCCTGCTGGTCAATTTCGTCGGACATGGCTCCAAGGAAGGCGCGGGCGCTTCCACCACCGTCGAAGCCGTCAATGACCGCATCAAGCCGGTCGCTTCTCTCGAACTGAAGGATCCCAACGCGCCGCGCGTCTTCAAGACGGGCGAGCAGGTCTACAAGGAAGTGTGCGCCGCGTGCCACGCCACCGGGGCCGCGGGCGCGCCGAAGTACAGCAACGCGGGCGACTGGGCGCCGCGCATCGGCCAGGGCTTCGAGGGCCTGCTGAATTCCGTGCTGCACGGCAAGGGCGCCATGCAGCCGCGCGCCGGCACCACGCCGGACGATTATTCCGACTACGAGCTCGGCCGCGCGGTGGTCTACATGGCCGACGCCGGCGGCGCCAAGTTCCCCGAGCCGGCAGCACCGGCCGGCGGCGCCACGGCGGCCGCGTCCGATGCGGGCGCAGCACCGGCGGCGGCGGCCGCACCCGCGGCGCCTGCTGCGGCCGCGCCTGCCGCTGCGGCTCCGGCGGCAGCCGCCGCCGCGCCGGCTTCGGCCGACGTGGGCAAGAAGGTCTACGAGCAGGTCTGCGCCGCCTGCCACGCCGCCGGTGTCGCCGGCGCGCCGAAGTTCGGCGACAAGGCGGCCTGGGCGCCGCGCCTGAAGGAAGGCATGGACGCGGTCCACGCATTCGCGCTCAAGGGCAAGGGCGTGATGCCGCCGAAGGGCGGCTACGCCGGCCCGGATGCCGACGTGCTCGCCGCGGTGGACTACATGGCGAACGCCGCGAAGTAATGCTCCCGGCGCCCGTTGCGGCGCCGGCGGTCCCAAGCAGAAGCCCGGCGCGTGCGCCGGGCTTTTTCATTGGTGCCGCGTTGGTACCGCGTCGATGCCGCGCCGATGCCGACGCGGCGAACTTGCTAGTTTCAGACCACGCGCGAGTAGCGCAGCGGCGCTTCCGCGGGCGTCTTCACCGGCGTACCCACATCAGCGTCGCGCGCCGGCGCGGCGGCCTGGGCCGCCTGGGCAGCCCGGCCGGCATCGGCGCGCAGGTAGCTGTCAAACACCATCGCCACGCGGCGCACGAGCAGGCGGCCCAGCGGCGTGACCTCGATGCGCGCGGGTTCGATTCGCACGAGGCCGTCGCCGGCCAGCGTGGCGAGCTCGTCGAGCTCGGCCGCGAAATGCGTGGCGAAGTCGATGCCCGCGCGGGCCTCGAGCGCGGCGATGTCGAGCACGCCGTTGCACATGAGCGCGCCGATCACTTCGCGGCGCAGGCGGTCTTCCGCGTCCGTGGCGAAGCCGCGCATCACCGGCAGCGTGCCGTGGTCGAGCGCGCCGTAGTATTCGTCGAGCGTGCGCGCGTTCTGCACGTAGCGCCCGGCGACCGCGCCGATCGAGGACACGCCGAAGCCGAGCTGGTCGTGGCCGGCGTGGGTCGAGTAACCCTGGAAGTTGCGTTGCAGCCGGCCTTCGCGCTGGGCCACGGCGAGCGCGTCGTCGGGCAGCGCGAAGTGGTCCATGCCGATGTAGACGTAGCCGGCGGCGGTCAGCTGCGCGATGGTGCCGACCAGGATGTCGAGCTTCTCCGCGGCCGCGGGCAGCGCGCGCTCGTCGATGCGGCGCTGCGGCTTGAACACGTGCGGCAGGTGCGCGTAGCTGTACACCGAGAGCCGGTCCGGGCGCATTGCCAGCACCTGTTCCACGGTGGCGGCGAAGCGCGCCGCGGTCTGCTGCGGCAGGCCGTAGATCAGGTCCATGCTGACCGAGCGGAAGCCGAGCCGGCGCGCGGCGTCGACCACGGCGCGGGTCTCGGCCTGCGACTGCACGCGGTGGATGGCCTGCTGGACCTCGGCGTCGAAATCCTGCACGCCGAGGCTGACGCGGTTGAAGCCGAGCTCGGCCAGCAGCGCCATCTGCGCGTCGCCGACGCGGCGCGGATCGATCTCGATGGAGTGCTCGCCTTCGGGCAGCAGGTCGAAGTGCGCGTGCATGGCGTCCATCACGCGGCGCATCTCGGCCGCGTCGAGGAAGGTCGGCGTGCCGCCGCCCCAGTGCGACTGCACCACCTCGCGCCGCGCGCCGAGCCGCGCGGCGGCCAGCGCCATCTCGCGCACGAGATAGTGCACGTAGCGGCCGCTGCGGCCGTGGTCGCGCGTGATGATCTTGTTGCAGCCGCAGTAGTAGCAGATGTTCTCGCAGAACGGGATGTGCACGTAGAGCGAGAGCGGCGCCGGCTGCGCGGCGCAGTCGGCCAGCGCCTGCAGGTAGTCGGCCTCGCCGAAGCCGCCGTGGAAGCGGTCCGCGGTGGGGTAGGAGGTATAGCGCGGCCCGTTGATGTCCATGCGCCCGGCCAGCGCGCGGAAATCCGCCAGCGCGTGGCCGCCGGGCTGCTTGCCGGTGCAGGCCGCGCCGCAGTTGCCGGAGCAGGCGCGCGGCTGGCCGGCGGCGGACAGCGCGATGGATCGGGTGGACGGACTGCTGGCGGGGTGCGGGGCGGGGGCTGGCGCGGACATGGGGCGGCCTTCGTGTCGGATGTCGATCGCTCATCCTAGAGGCGGGCGGCCCGGCGGGCGTTGATCGACATCAAGCGGCGTCGCGCCGCGCCGGGCGGGCGTGGTCGGACACCGCCCGGACGCCACCTTGGCGTCACCCCGGCGGCTTCCCGGCATCTTCCCCGCGTGCGCCGGCGTCACCCCGCATCGCTGGCGCGCTCAGGCGCGCGGCAGCGTGATGCGCACGCGCAGGCCGCCTTCGGGGCGGTTGGCGAGGTTGAGCTCGCCGCCGTGGCGCGCGACGATGTCCGAGGCGATCGACAAACCCATGCCGACGCCGCCGGTGGCGCGGCTGCGCGAGGTCTCCAGCCGGTAGAACGGCTCCAGCACGCGCGCCATGTCTTCGGGCGGAATGCCGGGCCCGCTGTCGCACACGTCGATCACCACGCGCTCCGCGCTGTCGGCCAGCTCGATGCGCGCGCTGCCGCCATAGCGGTGCGCGTTCTCCACCAGGTTGACCACCGCGCGGCGCAGCTCGGCCGGGTAGGCCAGCAGCGGCGCGGCGGCGCCGGCCAGGGTGACGTCCTGGCCGATCTCGGTGGCGTCGTCCACCACGGCCTGCAGCAGCGCGTGCACGTCCACGCGCTGGCGCGGCCCGGCGTTGCCGTCGCGCTCGCGCAGGTAGTAGAGCGTGGCGTCGATCAGCCCGTTCATCTCGGCCAGGTCCTGGCGCAGGCGGTAGCGCACGCGGTTGTCGTCCACGCCTTCGATGCGCAGGCTCATGCGCGTGAGCGGCGTGCGCAGGTCGTGCGACACCGCGGCCAGGAAGCGCGACTGCTGCGCGAGCTGCGTGCGGATGCGCCGCTGCATGTGGTTGAAGGCGCGGGCCGCGGCGCGCGCCTCGGCCGGGCCGCTGTCCTCGTCGAGCGGCGCCGCGTGCACGTCCTGCGCCAGCCGGCCGGCGCCGCTGGCCAGGCTCTGCACCGGGCGCGCCAGCAGCCGCGCGCCGGCCCACGAGGCGGCGATGATGGCGGCGAACTGGAACAGCAGGCCCAGGCGCGGCGGGCCCAGGCCGCGCGGCGGATGCAGGTGGTGATGCCTGGGCATGGCGCCGCCAGCGGCGGCGCGCGGCGCGCCGCCAGCGGCGGCGGAGCCGGTGGTGGCGCCGACAGCGGAGCCGGTATCGGAACCAGCAGCGGGACCGGCGCCGGGGCCGCCGGCGCGGGGCGGGCCCGCGTCGTCGGGCGGCGGTTCGTCGCCGGGCACCAGCGCGATGCCGATCTCGCCCGGACGCGGGAAGATGCTCTCGATCACGGTGACGCCCAGCACGTGCACGGCCAGCATGATGGCCATCATCACCAGGAACAGCCGCACGAACATGGTGTCATGGCGGGCCACCCAGCCCGCGCGCTCAGCCTTCGACGGTGCCGGTGAAGACATAGCCCTCGCCTCGCACGGTGCGGATCAGCGCCGGGTCGCGCGGGTCGTCGCGCAGCTTCTGGCGCAGGCGCGAGACCAGCAGGTCGATGCTGCGGTCGAATACGTCCAGGTCGCGGCCGCGCGCCTGGTTGATCAGCAGCTCGCGGTCCAGCACGCGGTTGGGATGCTCGATGAAGGCCAGCAGCAGGCGGAATTCGGCGTTGGACAGCGGCACCACGGTTTCCTCGCCGTCGACGAGCTGGCGCAGCGTGGTGTTGAGCCGCCAGCTGCCGAAGCGCAATTCGTGGCCGGCCACCGTCGCCGGGCGCTTCAGGCCCGCGCCGGCGCCGGCGCGCGCGCGGCGCAGCACGGTGTGGATGCGGGCCACCAGCTCGCGCATCTCGAACGGCTTGGTGACGTAGTCGTCGGCGCCCACTTCGAGGCCGACCACGCGGTCGGCCAGCTCGGTGCGCGCGGTCAGCATGATGACCGGCAGGTCGCCGCGCTCGCGGATCTCGCGGCACAGCGCCAGGCCGTTCTCGCCTGGCAGCGAAAGGTCCAGCACCACGAGGTCGTAGTCGCGCGCGGCCAGCGCGGCGCGCATGGCGGCGCCGCCCTCGGCGCCGTCGGCCTCGATGCCGAAGGTGGCGAGATATTCGGCCAGCATGGCGCGGATCTGCGGATCGTCGTCGACGACCAGCAGGTGCAGGGGCGAAGCGGGGGACAGGTCCATCGGGGTATCGGTGTGGCAGGTTGCGGCGGTAGGCGGCATGGCTGGCGGCGCGGCGGCGCCCGGGATCGGCGCGCGCGCGGCGCGGCGCGCCAAGGCAGGCTGGCGCATGGCCTGCGCCAGGCGATCACTCTACCAGCATGGCGGCGCGCGCTGATGGGCGCGGTGTGGCCTCTTTGTATCAGAATCGACACAAGACCGCGCGCGCCGGCGGCGAGCAGCGAGCAGCGAGCAGCGAGCGGCATGCGCGGCGGCGCACGCAGGCGCCCGGCTTTCCGCTCTTGTCCCGCGCCGGGCGGCGCGCGCATCTCCTAAGATCAACATGTGCACGCCGCACCGCTTTGTTTCGGCCGCCTCCGGGCTATGCTGGAAGCGATCGGCATGCCGCCGGCGCCCCGCGCCCGCCACTGGAGACCACCATGAATCCCATGCAAGCCTCGCCGGAATCGACTGAACTGCCGGAATCGCCGGGCAGCGCGCCGGCAGGCGTACCCAGTGCTGCGCCGCGCCGCCGGGAGGACCGCCGAGATGCGCGATAGCCCCTTGCCGGACCAGGGCCGGCGCCGCTTCATCGGCGGACTCGGCGGCGTGGGCGGCGCGCTGGGCGCGGGCCTGCTCGGGCTGGCGGGCGAGGCCGGCGCCGTGGCGCCGCTGTGCGCATTGACGCCGGAGCGGGCCGAAGGCCCGTTCTATATCGACGAATCCCTGATGCGCAGCGACATCCGCGACCGCCGCCCCGGCCAGCCGCTGCGGCTGCGCGTGATCGTGCTGGATACGGCGCGCAACTGCGCGCGCGTGGCCGGCGCCGTGGCCAGCATCTGGCATTGCGATGCCGGTGGGCACTACAGCGGCTTCGAGCGGGCCGAGCCGCCGCCGGCCGCGGGCGAGGCTTCCGCGCCGGTGGCCGCCGCGCCCGCCGGCGCGCAGCGCTTCCTGCGCGGCGCGCAGGCCACCCGGCGCGACGGCAGCGCGCAGTTCCTGACCATCTACCCGGGCTGGTACGCGCCGCGCGCGGTGCACATCCACCTGAAGATCCATCTCGGCGAGCACGGCGTGCTGACCACCCAGATGTTCTTCGACGACCGGCTCAGCCAGCTCGTGCATACCAGCCATCCCGCCTACCGCGCGCGCGGCCCGTCGCCGGTGACGGTGCGGCAGGACCCGCTCGCCGGCGCGCATCCGGGCTTCGTGATGGTCCACCGCCCCAACGAAAGCGGCTTGCTGGAGGGCGAATTCCTGGTGGGGGTGGCGCGCCCGTGAGCCGCGCGGGCGCATAAAAAAACGCCCCCGGACGCAGGGTGCGGGGGCGTCGAAACAGGGAAGAAGTCGGGCATGTCGCCCGGCCACGCCGACTCCGAAGGGACGGAACGGCGCGGCGCCCGGACCTGTGCAGCAGTCCGGGCACCCGCGATGTTAGGAGGCCGGCGGGCGCCGATCTTGTCCCGCTTGTAGGACAATGTATCGACTTTGTACGCCGCGCCGCCGGCGCGGGCGTCAGGACGCGGTGGTCTTGCCGGGCGTGCCGAGCAGCGCCTTGAGCCCGGCGAGGCGGTCCTTGGGGCTCATGGCGGGGGTGGCGTCGGCCGGCGCGGGCGCTTCCTCGAGCTTCATCTCGCCGATGAAGCGCGAGGGCTCGCACGAGTAGGTGTCGCGCGCGCGCTTGCGCTTCTTGCACCAGCTGATCTGCAGGCTGCGCTGGGCGCGCGTGATGCCCACGTACATCAGGCGGCGCTCTTCCTCGATCTTCTCGTCGCCGAGGTCTTCGTCCTCGCGGCAATGCGGCAGGATGCCCTCTTCCACGCCGACCAGGAACACGTGCGGGTATTCCAGCCCCTTGGAGGCGTGCAGCGTGGACAGGCGCACCGCGTCGGGATCTTCCTCGCGGCCTTCGAGCATGCTCATCAGCGCCACGGTCTGGGTCAGCTCGAGCAGGTTCTTGCCTTCGTCGCCGAAGCCGTCGGCGGTGTCGAAGCCGGTGGCCTCGCCCTCGGCGCCCTCGGGCCGGGTGCCCTTGCGCTTGAGCCAGTCGAGGAACTCCAGCGTGTTGGTCCAGCGCGACTGGGCCTGGCGCTCGTCGAAGGTGTCGTACAGGTAGGCTTCGTAGTGGATGCCCTCCATCAGGTCGTCGAGCACCTGGCTGGCCGGATCGCTGGCCGCGCGGCCGGCCAGGCGCACCATCGACTCGCAGAACACGCGCAGCGGCTCGAGCTGGCGCGGCTGCAGCTTGCCTTCGATGCCGCCCATCATGGCCGCCTCGAACAGCGACACCTTGGCCTGTCCGGCGAAGGTGCCGAGCACTTCCAGCGTGGCGTTGCCGACGCCGCGGCGCGGCGTGGTGATGGCGCGGATGAAGGCGGGATCGTCGTCGGCGTTGGCGATCAGGCGCAGGTAGGCGCAGATGTCCTTGATCTCGGCGCGGTCGAAGAAGCTCTGGCCGCCGGACAGCACGTAGGGAATGCGCTCGCGCCGCAGGATCTGCTCGAACAGGCGCGCCTGGTGGTTGCCGCGATAGAGGATGGCGTAGTCGCGGAACTGCGCGCGCCGCTCGAACTTGTGCGCGGACAGGCGGAACACCACGGACTCGGCCTCGTGCTCCTCGTCGTTCATCGGGTTGACGGCGATCGGGTCGCCCATGCCGTGCTCGCTCCACAGCTTCTTGTCGAACAGCTTGGGATTGTTGGCGATGACCGCGTTGGCCGCCTCCAGGATGCGCACCGTGGAGCGGTAGTTCTGCTCGAGCTTGACCACCTTGAGGCCGGGGAAATCGGTCTGCAGCAGGCGCAGGTTGTCGAGCGTGGCGCCGCGCCAGCCGTAGATGGCCTGGTCGTCGTCGCCGACCGCGGTGAAGGCCGGCGCGCGCAGGTGCGAGCCGCCGGCGAGCTGCTTGAGCAGCGCGTACTGGCAGGCGTTGGTGTCCTGGTATTCGTCCACCAGGAAGTAGCGCAGGCGGTTCTGCCATTTCATGCGCACCGCCTCGTCGCGCGCGAACAGCTCGGCCGGCAGGCGGATCAGGTCGTCGAAGTCCACCGCCTGGTAAGCGTGCAGCGTGGCCACGTAGTTGCGGTAGACCAGCGCGGCCTGGTGATCGTCGGCGCTCTCGGCGGTGGCGATGGCGGTCTCGGGATCGACCATGCCGTTCTTCCACAGCGAGATCGTGCTCTGCACGCTGCGGATCAGCTTCTTGTCGGTGGTGGCGAGCTGCTCCTGCACCAGGCCGAAGCAGTCGTCCGAGTCCATGATGGAAAAGCGCGGCTTGAGTCCCACGTGCTCGGCCTCGGCGCGCAGGATCTGCACGCCGAGCGAGTGGAAGGTGCTCACCGTCATCTGCTTGAGCGGAATGCGGCGGCCTTCGCGCGTGGTCTTGCCTTCCATCAGCTTGGCGATGCGCTCCTGCATCTCCTTGGCGGCCTTGTTGGTGAAGGTCACGGCGGCGATGTGCTTCGGCTCGAAGCCCTTGTCCTCGATCAGGTGCGCGATCTTCTGCGTGATCACCCGCGTCTTGCCGGAGCCGGCGCCGGCCAGCACCAGGCAGGGTCCGTCGAGATAACGGACGGCTTCGGATTGGGCGGGATTGAGTCCGTGGGTCATGCGTCGGGGCGTGGTGGCGGAAGCGGATGGCGAAATGGCGGGCGCGGGCCCGGCAAGGACCGGCAAGGACAAGGCGGCCAGGGCTGCCTGTGAAGACCGCGGCACCGGGACGGCGATCCCGCGGGCGGCCGCAGCGGCAGATGTTAACACGGCGGCGGGTCCGCCCCCGCCGGCCCGGCGCCGCGCGTTGACAAGCCACCGGGGCTGCCTGTAGAGTCGCGCCATCCGACCGGGAGAGCGCGCAGAGCCTGCGCCGCCGAAGGGGTATCACCCGAAAACTCTCAGGCACCAAGGACTGGTCGGATCGGCCCGCAACATGCACACGATGCAGGCCGTACTCTGGAGAGCGGCACCCGCCGCCTGCGCGCAGCGCAAGGCATGGCGAGCGTGCCCACCGAAGGGGCGCGCAAGGCACTGGTCCGCGGGACCGCCTTGTAATCTCTCAGGTATCGAGGACAGAGGGGTCATCCGCCGCAGCGGATCCGGCAGCGCCATGCGCGCCGGCCATGCGGCGGATGACCCTTTTTTCGTTTCCGAACCGAGATTTCCGCTTCCCCCGAGGACTACATGACGCTCCAGGCCACGCCCCTCAATGCCATCCACCGCGCGCTCGGCGCCCGCATGGTCGACTTCGGCGGCTGGGACATGCCGGTCAACTACGGCTCCCAGATCGAAGAACACAACGCCGTGCGCACCGACGCCGGCATGTTCGACGTGTCCCACATGTGCGTGGTCGACCTGGCCGGCGCCAACGTGCGCGCGTTCCTGCGCGGCCTGCTGGCCAACAATGTCGACAAGCTGCAGACGCCGGGCAAGGCGCTCTACTCGTGCATGCTCGACGAGCGCGGCGGCGTCATCGACGACCTGATCGTCTACTTCTTCGCCGAGGACCGCTTCCGCCTGGTGGTCAACGCCGGCACCGCCAACGGCGACATCGAATGGATCCGCGCGCGCAATGCCGCCACCGGCAGCGGCGTGGCCATCACCCCGCGCCGCGGCGACAACGCGCCGGCCGGCGCCGCGCCGCTGGCCATCGTCGCGGTGCAGGGCCCGAACGCGCGCGCCAAGGTGTGGAGCGCCTTCCCGGCCACCCAGCCGAGCGAGGCGCTCAAGCCGTTCAACGCCATCGTGGTGCAGGACCCCGCGCTGGGCGAGGTCATGGTGGCGCGCACCGGCTATACCGGCGAGGACGGCTTCGAGCTGGTGGTGCCGGCCGAGAACGTCGCCGGCCTGTGGGAGAAGCTGAACGCCGCCGGCGTGCGCCCGGCCGGCCTGGGCGCGCGCGACACGCTGCGCCTGGAAGCCGGCATGAACCTGTACGGCCAGGACATGGACATCCACACCTCGCCGCTCGACGCCGGCCTGGCCTGGACCGTGGACCTGCAGAGCGAGCGCGACTTCACCGGCAAGGCGGCGCTCGCCGCCGCCGGCCAGACCCGCCAGTTCACCGGCCTGATCCTGCGCGAGAAGGGCGGCGTGCTGCGCGCGCACCAGAAAGTGATCACCGCGGCCGGCGAGGGCGAGATCACCAGCGGCACCTTCAGCCCCTCGCTGTCCCTGTCCATCGCTTTTGCCCGCCTGCCGCTCGGCGTTGCCGCCGGCGCCGAGGTGCAGGTCGAGATCCGCGACCGCAAACTCGCCGCGACTGTGGTTAAACTGCCGTTTGTGCGCAATGGCAAGGCACTCGTGAGCTGAACGCTCGCACCCGGTCACAGCGCGCCCGCCGGCGGCCACCCCCGCTCCACGCGATCCCCCGCCCGGCTGGCGCTGAACAACAAACCGCATCTGGAGAATTCCATGACTTTCCCCGCCGACCTGAAGTACACCGAGTCCCATGAATGGGTGCGCGTCGAAGCCGACGGCACGCTGACCATCGGCATCACCGACCACGCGCAGGACGCGCTGGGCGACATCGTGTTCCTGGAACTGCCCGAAGTGGGCAAGTCGGTGGGCGCGGGCGACGCGCTGGCCGTGGTGGAATCGGTCAAGGCCGCGTCCGACATCTACGCCCCGGTGGCCGGCGAAGTGATCGCCATCAACGACGCCGCCGTGGCCGCGCCGGAAAGCGTCAATGCCGACGCCTTCGACGCCTGGCTGTTCAAGCTCAAGCCGGCCAACAGCGACGACGTCAACGGCCTGATGTCGGCCGACGCCTACAAGGCCAGCGTCGGCGCCTGACGCCCCGCCACACTCCCGCCGTTCCCGCGCGGCCGCCATGCCGCGGGAACGGCGACTGAATACCGATGCGCGGCGGCCAGGCCGACCACCTGCCGCCGCGCGCCCAACGAGGTTCTTGCCATGAACGCCCCGCTTCCCACCACCGCCGCCCAAGGTGCCCGGCCCACGCTGGCCGAACTGGAGGCGCGCGACGCCTTCGCTTCCCGTCATATCGGCCCCGACGCCGCCGAGCAGCAGCACATGCTCGAGGTGCTCGGCTACGGCAGCCGCGCCGCGCTGATCGACGCCGTCATCCCCGCCGCCATCCGCCGCCGCGACGGCATGCCGCTGGGCGAGTTCACCGAGCCGCTGACCGAGGAAGCCGCGCTGGCGAAACTGCGCGGGCTGGCCGGCAAGAACCAGGTGCTCAGGAGCTTCATCGGCCAGGGCTACTACAACACGCTCACGCCGGGCGTCATCCTGCGCAACATCTTCGAGAACCCGGCCTGGTACACCGCCTACACGCCGTACCAGCCGGAGATCTCGCAGGGCCGCCTGGAAGCCATGCTGAACTTCCAGCAGATGGTGACCGACCTGACCGGCCTGGACATCGCCAACGCCTCCATGCTCGACGAAGGCACCGCCGCGGCCGAGGCCATGACGCTGCTGCAGCGGGTCAACAAGCACGCCAGCAATACCTTCTACGTCGCCGACGACGTGCTGCCGCAGACGCTGGAAGTGGTGCGCACGCGCGCGCTGCCGCTGGGCATCGAGGTCAAGGTCGGGCCCGCGGCCGACGCCGCCGGCGCGCATGCGTTCGGCGTGCTGCTGCAATACCCGGGCGTAAACGGCGACGTGGCCGACTACCGCGCCATCGCCGAGGCCGTGCACGCCGCCGGCGGCCTGGTGGTGGCCGCCGCCGACCTGCTGGCGCTGACCCTGATCGCCGCGCCCGGCGAATGGGGCGCCGACGTGGCCATCGGCAACTCGCAGCGCTTCGGCGTGCCGCTGGGCTTCGGCGGCCCGCACGCCGGCTACATGGCGGTCAAGGATGCGTTCAAGCGCTCGATGCCGGGCCGGCTGGTCGGCGTGACCATCGACGCGCAGGGCAACCAGGCCTACCGCCTGGCCCTGCAGACGCGCGAGCAGCACATCCGCCGCGAGAAGGCCACCTCCAACATCTGCACCGCGCAGGTGCTGCTGGCGGTGATGGCGTCGATGTACGCGGTGTACCACGGCCCGCACGGCCTCAAGCGCATCGCGCAGCGCGTGCACCGCCTGACCGCCACGCTGGCCGCCGGCCTGGAGGCGCTCGGCTACACCCGCGCCAACGCGGCCTTCTTCGACACCCTCACGCTGGTGAGCGGCTTCCACACCGAGGCCATCCACGCGGCCGCCACCGCGCGCGGCATCAACCTGCGCCATGCCGGCGCCAACCGCATCGGCATCTCGCTGGACGAGACCGCCTCGCGCGCGGACGTGGTCGCGCTGTGGGAGATCTTCGCCCAGGGCAAGCCGGTGCCCGCGTTCGACGCGCTCGAAGCCACCGCGCAGGACGCCTTCCCGGCCGCGCTGGCGCGCCAGAGCGCCTACCTGACGCACCCGGTGTTCAACACGCACCACGCCGAGCACGAGATGCTGCGCTACCTGCGCGCGCTGGCCGACAAGGACCTCGCGCTGGACCGCACCATGATCCCGCTCGGCTCGTGCACCATGAAGCTCAACGCCACCAGCGAGATGATCCCGGTGACGTGGCCCGAGTTCAGCAACATCCACCCGTTCGCGCCGCTCGACCAGACCGTGGGCTACCGCGAGATGATCGACCAGCTCGAAGCCATGCTGTGCGCGGCCACCGGCTACGCCGCCGTGAGCCTGCAGCCCAACGCCGGCTCGCAGGGCGAGTACTCGGGCCTGCTCATCATCCACGCCTACCACGCCAGCCGCGGCGAAAGCCACCGCGACATCTGCCTGATCCCATCGTCCGCGCACGGCACCAACCCGGCCTCGGCGCAGATGGCCGGCATGAAGGTGGTGGTGGTGGCCTGCGACGAGCACGGCAACGTCGACCTCGCCGACCTGGCGAAGAAGGCCGAGCAGCACAGCCAGAACCTCGCCGCCGTGATGATCACCTACCCGTCCACGCACGGCGTGTTCGAGCAGGGCGTGCAGCAGATCTGCGAGATCGTGCACAGGCACGGTGGCCAGGTCTACGTCGACGGCGCCAACATGAACGCGATGGTCGGCACCGCCGCGCCGGGCCAGTTCGGCGGCGACGTCTCGCACCTGAACCTGCACAAGACCTTCTGCATCCCGCACGGCGGCGGCGGACCGGGCGTGGGCCCGGTGGCGGTCGGCGCGCACCTGGCGGACTTCCTGCCCAACCAGGACAGCGTGGGCTACCGCCGCGACGACAACGGCATCGGCGGCGTCGCGGCCGCGCCGTTCGGCTCGGCCAGCATCCTGCCGATCTCGTGGATGTACATCGCCATGATGGGCTCGGCCGGCCTCACCGCTGCCACCGAGAACGCCATCCTGGCCGCCAACTACGTCGCGCGCCGCCTGTCGCCGCACTTCCCGGTGCTGTACACGGGCCAGCACGGCCTGGTCGCGCACGAGTGCATCCTCGACCTGCGCCCGCTGCAGAAGGCCACGGGCATCTCCAACGAGGACGTGGCCAAGCGCCTGATGGACTACGGCTTCCACGCGCCGACCATGAGCTTCCCGGTGCCGGGCACGCTGATGATCGAGCCGACCGAGAGCGAGTCGCTGCACGAGCTGGACCGCTTCATCGACGCCATGATCGCCATCCGCGGCGAGATCGCGCGCGTGGAGGACGGCAGCTTCGACCGCGAGGACAACCCGCTGAAGCACGCGCCGCACACCGCCGCGGTCATCACCGCCGACGCCTGGGAGCACAAGTACACGCGCCAGGAAGCCGCCTACCCGGTGGCCTCGCTGCGCACGCAGAAGTACTGGCCGCCGGTGGGCCGCGCCGACAACGTGTACGGCGACCGCAACCTGTTCTGCTCGTGCGTGCCGATGAGCGAATACGCGCAGCAGGACTGAACGCGAACTGGTCGGGCGGCGTCCGGCAGACGCGGACGCCGCCGCCGCGCTATGCTGCGGCAGGCAGGCGCCGGCACGTGCCGGCGCGCCTGAGCGGAGGTCTGGCCGATGTGGAATCTCAGCGCCCCCTGGTGGGAATTCGTCCTGCGCGGACTGATCGTCTACGGCAGCCTGCTGGTGCTGCTGCGGCTCTCGGGCAAGCGCCAGATCGGGCAGCTGACCTCGCTCGACCTGGTGCTGCTGCTGGTGCTGTCCAACGCGGTGCAGAATTCGATGAACGCCGGCGACAACTCCGTCACCGCCGGCCTGATCCTGGCGGTGACGCTGATCGGCGCCAACCTCCTGCTGGCCTGGCTGAGCTGGCGCAGCCGGCGCTTCGAGAACGTGGTGGAGGGCCGCCCGCAGGTGCTGATCCACGAAGGGCAGATCTATCCCGACGTGATGAAGAACGCCCTCATCAGCCGCGACGACCTGCACAAGGCGCTGCGCCATGCCGGCTGCGAGCGCGTGGCGGATGTGCATTTCGCCATTCTCGAGAACGACGGCACCATCAGCGTGATGGTGAGGAAGGACGCGCCCGCCACGCCGCGCGACGCGGCCACCTCGCTGTGGCGCACCCCCATCAACAACGATAGCGACGCGCCGATCTGAAGCCGGCGCCAGCAGTCCCGCCCCCAGGAGCCATGCCGTGGCAGTCAGCGTCTTCGACCTGTTCAAGGTGGGCATCGGCCCGTCCAGTTCGCACACCGTCGGCCCGATGCGCGCGGCGCTGATGTTCGCCCAGGGGCTGGCGCGCGACGGCCTGCTGCCGCGCGTGGCCAGCGTGCGCGTCGAGCTGTACGGCTCGCTCGGCGCCACCGGGCGCGGCCACGGCACCGACCGCGGCGTCATCCTCGGCCTGCTGGGCGAGACGCCCGACGGGGTCGATCCCGACACCATCGAGCAGCGCCTGGCCGCGCTGCGCGCGGCGCGCACGCTGGCGCTGCTGGGCACGCACCCGGTGCCGTTCGTGGAGAAGGAGCACATCGTCTTCTACCGGCGCGAGGCGCTGGCCGAGCATCCCAACGGCATGAAGTTCCATGCCTTCGACGCGGCCGGGCAGCCGCTGCGCGAGGGGCGCTACCTGTCGGTGGGCGGCGGCTTCGTGGTCACGGCCGGCGCCGCCAACACGCACATCCTCGACGCCGACCGGCAGTTGCCGCACCCGTTCCGCAGCGGGCGCGCCATGCTGGAGATGGCCGCCGCCAGCGGCAAGAGCATCGCGCGCCTGATGATGGAGAACGAATGCGCGTGGCGCAGCGAAGCCGAGGTCAACGCCGGGCTGCTGCGCATCTGGGCGGTGATGCAGGCGTGCGTGGCGCGCGGCTGCCGCACCGACGGCGAGCTGCCCGGCCCGTTCAGGGTCAGGCGGCGCGCGCCCGAGCTGTTCCGCAACCTGACCGAGCACGCCGAGCGCGCGCTGGCCGATCCGCTCTCGGTGATGGACTGGGTCAACCTGTACGCGATCGCCGTCAACGAGGAAAACGCCGCCGGCGGGCGCGTGGTGACGGCGCCCACCAACGGCGCTGCCGGCATCATCCCGGCGGTGCTGCACTACTACGACCGCTTCGTGCCGGGCGCCAGCCCGCAGGGCGTGATCGACTTCCTGCTGACCGCCGGCGCGATCGGCATGCTGTACAAGCTCAACGCCTCCATTTCCGGCGCCGAGGTCGGCTGCCAGGGCGAGGTCGGCGTGGCCTGCTCGATGGCCGCCGGGGCGCTGGCCGCGGTGATGGGCGGCACGCCCGGGCAGGTGGAGAACGCCGCCGAGATCGGCATGGAGCACAACCTCGGGCTGACCTGCGACCCGGTCGGCGGGCTGGTGCAGATCCCGTGCATCGAGCGCAACGCGATGGCCTCGGTCAAGGCCGTCAACGCCGCGCGCATGGCGCTGCGCGGCGACGGCGAGCACTACGTGTCGCTCGACTCGGTCATCAAGACCATGCGCGAGACCGGCGCCGACATGAAGACCAAGTACAAGGAAACGGCGCGCGGCGGGCTGGCGGTGAACATCGTGGAGTGCTGAGGCGCGCGCGTCGCCCGTGGCAAGCCGAACCGGCGCTTTCTGCTACGCTAGCCCGGCTACGCCATCACGACGCGCCACGCGCGCCACAACGGAGACCCGGCATGATCAAGATCAGCATCCTCTATCCGTACCGCAAGGACGGCAGGTTCGATTTCGACTACTACCGCGCGCGCCACATGCCGCGCGTGGCCGAGCTGTACGGCGCCCAGCCCGGCTACCGCGGCGTGGCGGTGGAGCGCGGCCTGGGTGGCGGCGCGCCGGGCTCCGACCCGGCCTACACGGCGATGTGCCACATCCTGTTCGATTCGCTGCCCGAGTTCGCGGCAGCCTCCAGGGCGGCGGGCAAGGAACTGCAGCAGGACATCCCCAACTACACCGACGCGGTGCCGGTGGTGCAGGTCAGCGAAGTGGTGGAGATCGGCTGACGACCGGCAAGAATGGCGCCGCGCGCGCGTGCCGCGGCGCTATCATGCGAGCAAACCACCGACCGGGCGGGCCGCCATGCAGACTTTCCACCAGTTGTTCGACGAGACCTCGTCGACCTACACCTACCTGCTGATCGACGCCGCCACGCGCGAGGCGCTGCTGATCGACCCGGTCGACCGCCAGCTCGAGCGCGACCTGGCCTGCCTGCAGGCCAGCGGCGCCAGGCTGGAATGGGTGGTGGAAACCCATGCCCATGCCGACCACATCACCTCGGCCGGCCACCTCGCGCAGCAGACCGGCGCGCGCACCGCGGCGCCCTCGGGCTGCGACATCCGCCCCGCGCAGATGCAGCTGATCGACGGCGACACGCTGCGGTTCGGCACCCAGGTGCTGCGCGCGATCCACACGCCCGGGCACACCGCCGGCAGCATGAGCTACCTGTGGGAAGAGCCCACGCCGGCGGGCACGGTGCGCCGCGTCTTCACCGGCGACGCGCTGCTGATCGACGGCTGCGGCCGCACCGACTTCCAGTCCGGCGACGCCGGCACGCTGTACGACAGCCTCACGCGCAAGCTCTTCACGCTGCCGGACGACACCCTGGTCTATCCCGCCCACGACTACAAGGGCCGCACCGAATCCACCATCGGCCACGAGCGCGCGCACAACAGCCGCGTGGCCGGCCGCACGCGCGCCCAGTTCATCGAGATCATGGGCCAGCTCATGCTGCCCAGGCCCAGGCTGATGGACGTGGCCGTGCCCGCCAACCAGCGGCTCGGGCTGCGCGACGGCGAGCAGGTGCCGCACGGGGCCTAGCGGCGGACGGCGCGGGCCAGGCCCGGGAGGCGGAAGGAGGAAGGCGGAGGGCAGAAAGCGCGGCGGCTCAGCCCGCCCAGCTGTCGCAGGTCTGGCGCACGGTCTCGCGCAGGCTGCGCGTGTCGGCGTCGATCTGGCGCACGCGCTCGGCGTCGCCGTCGCGGCTGCGCGCCAGCGCGCGGATATTGGCCAGCGCGTCGAGCGAGCCGAGCGCCTCGGCGTGCGGCACCAGCGCGTCGCAGATCGACACGATGTGATCGGCGATGGGCATGCGCGTGAGCTCGTTGGGATGCACGTACTCGCCTTCGAGGCCGAAGCGGCACGCCTGGAAGCGGTTGAAGGTGTAGACCAGGTAATCGTCTTCCTGCGGCATGAACGGGCGCGACAGCAGCAGGTAGCGCGCCAGCGCCTGGATGTAGGCGGCCACGTCGCAGGCGCGCTGCACGGTCAGCGGCGTGTCCATCACGCGGACCTCGATGGTGCCGAATTCCGGCTTGGGGCGGATGTCCCAGTAAAAGTCCTTCATGCTTTCGATCACGCCGGTCTTGCGCATCTTCTCGAAGTAGGCGGTGAACGCGTCCCAGGTCAGCAGGTGCGGCGCGCGCCCGCTCATGGGGAAGGCCGCGACCGAGTTCAGCCGCGCCGAGGCGAAGCCGGTGTCCACGCCCTGCACGAACGGCGACGACGCGGCCAGCGCGATGAAGTGCGGCACGTAGCGGCCGATGGCGTGCAGCAGGAACAGCGACTCGTCGGCGCTCGGGCAGCCGATGTGCACGTGCTGGCCGAACACGGTGAACTGCTTGGCGAGGTAGCCGTACAGCTCGGAGATGTACTGGTAGCGCGGCGAGTCGGAGATGGTGCGGTCGGCCCACTGCTGGAACGGGTGCGTGCCGCCGCCGCAGATGCCGAGGTTGAGCGAGCGCGAGGCGTCCACCATCAGGTCGCGCATGGTGCCGAGCTCGTCCAGCGCCTGGGCGTAGCTGTGGCAGATGCCGGTGCTGATCTCGATCATCGACGGGCTGATCTCGGGCTTGATGTCGCCGGCGTGCTGGGCGCCCTTGAGCGCGCGCAGCAGGTCCGGCGCGAACGGCGCCAGGTCATAGTCGTGGCGGTTGACCAGTTGCAGCTCCAGCTCCACGCCGAAGGTCAGCGCCTCGGAGTGCTTGAACGGTTCGAGTGACATCAGCGCCCTCCTCCATTGCCTCTGACCTCGCCCGCATAGCGAAGTGCCCAGGCGGCCACGGCGGGCCCCAGCAACTGCTCGATCGCCAGCGTGCACAGGATGATGGCGGCCAGCGGCTCGCCGGTGGCGGGATAGAGCCGCGCCACGTCGCTCATCAGCAGGTAGGCCAGGCCCGACATCGGCGCCAGCGCCAGGCCCAGCGCCACGCACTGGCGCAGGCTCAGGCCCGAGAACGACCCCAGCGAGGCCACGCCGGCCAGCTTGGCGAGGTGGCGCAGCAGCACCAGCGCCACCGCGGCGCCGCCGCCGATGGCCCAGTCGTGCGCGGTCAGCGGCAGGCCCAGCGACACCACCATGACGATGATGAGCAGGCTGCCGGCGCTGCCGAAGTGCGCCGGCCACACGCGCGGCTGGCTGTCCTGGTGCTTGAACACCACGCCGGCCAGCATCAGCGTGAGCGGCATCGACAGCTTGAGCACGCGCGTGAGCGCCAGCGTGAACAGCACCAGCCCCACCAGCACCAGGAAGCTGTAGTGGTCGTCCGAGGCCATGCGCGCGTAGATGGCGTGGCCGAGCTTGCCCACCGCCCAGGCCAGCAGGCACGAACCCACCAGCAGGTAGAGCGGATGCAGCAGCGCGGCCCCCAGGTTGCCGTACTCCGAATGCAGCCAGCCGGTGGCGACCTGCACGATGGCCGCGGCATAGATGCTGTTGAGCGCGGCCATCGCCAGCAGCCGCTCGGTCACTTGCCCGTCGGCGCGCAGTTCGTTCTTCAGCTGCAGCACGATGGTCGGCGAGGTGCTGACCGCGATGCCGCCGGCCAGGATGGCCACCGCCGGCGTCACGCCCATCCATTGCAGCACGGCCGCCACCAGCCCCCAGGTCAGCAGGCTCTCGAAGGCGCTGGTAAACAGCAGCCAGCGGTTGGCGCGCAGCCACGTCAGCGACAGGCGGTGGCCCAGCTCGAACAGCGCCAGCGCGAGCGCCATGTCGATCAGGATGCGCGTCTGGGCGATCATGTCGTCGGTGACGATGCCGCGCCCGAGCATGCCCGCGAGCAGCCCGGTGGCGGCATAACCGACGATGCGCGGCAGCCGCAGGTAGCCGCGGCACACCTCGCCCGCCAGGCCCGCCCCGACCAGCGCCAGCCCGACCCAGAACAGTCCGCCCGGTGCCAGCGGCAGGCTTGGAAACAATTGGCTCAGTCCATTCATGGGTGACATGGTAACGGAGCGCCATGACATTCCGTGTCAGAGTTTGTCCGACAGGGCACGTAAGTTGCAGGGAACGTGATGCGTTCATGCATAAAAAAACGCCATCTGGCGGGATGGCGTTTTTTGGAGCGTCCTGCGGGCAGCCCGCTACACCCCCCAGAACTTCCACGCCGGCCGCGTGGCGCGCAGGCCGGTTTCCATGCGCGCGTACTGCGCGCGCGTGCGGCCCTGCGCCGCGCCGACCGCGCGGGCCTTGTCGAAATAGGCCAGCGCGGTCTCGCGCTGCGCCAGCCCGAGCGCGGCCTCGACCGCGCCGAGCCAGGCCTCGCCGTCCCAGCGGTCGCGCGCGGCGAAGGCCGCCTCGAAGTCCGCCAGCGCCTCGGCGTGCAGCTTGTCGCCGTTGCGGATCAGCGCGCGCTGCACGCGCGGCAGGGCCTGGTCCCACGGATCGCCCTCGGTCAGCACGATGGCCTGCTCGAACAGCGGCAGCGCGCGCTCGGGCGTGCCGAGGTCGCGCCACACCAGGCCGAACGCGTTGTACAGCCAGGCGTCCTCGATCAGCAGCGCGCGCCGCTGCAGGGCTTCGATCTCGGCCAGCGCGTCGGTGCGGTCGTGCTGGTCCATGCTGGCGGTGCCGTTGCGCAGCAGGCCGGCGAAATGCGCGCGCGCGTGGGCCAGCGCGTGGGCGGCCTGGCTGCGCTCTTCCACCGGCAGCGCGTCGGCGCGGGCGTCCATGTGGGCCAGCGCGTCGCGCGCCGCCGACGTCACCTCGAAGCCACCGATGCCCTTCCAGGCATCCATCAGGCGGCTGAACACCCAGCCCACGTTGGCCGGGTCGCGCTCGAGCGGGTAGCGGTTGAGCACGTCGCCGGCCACTTCCACCGCCTTGGCGTGCTGGCCGCCGGCCACCAGGCCGTCGAGCAGGTCGATCCAGTGCTCGATGAACTCGCTCGCCGCGATGCCTTTCTCGTGCAGCGCGATGCGCTCGGCGCGCTGGTCGGCGCCGTCGAGCCGCTGCGCGAGGTTGTGGCACAGCATCGAGTACAGGTGCGGGTCGGCGTCGTCGTAGCCGCCCTCGCCGCTGGCGAAATACCGCTCGAAGCGCGCCAGGCCGAGCCGGTAGGCATTGACCACGTGCGGCGCCAGCGCCGCCTCGGCGGCCGGCACGGCGTCGATGAACTCGGCCAGCGCCACGCCAGCGTGGTAATAGCCGGCCGCGTCGGTGGCGTTCTGCGCGAAGGCGAAGCGCGTCCACGGCTGGTCCTCGCCGGCCTGGTGGCGCCATTCCAGCTCGCGCACCTGGGCCTTGGGGTCCGGCGCCTGGCGCTGGTAGGTGGCGAGGTCATCCCATGCGCCGTCGAGCTCGCCGGCGCGATAGCGCAGCGGCGCGCGGATGCGGCGCGCGTGCGGGTGGTCCGGGCGGGCGGCCAGCACGATGCCGGCCTGCTCGGCGGCGAACGCGTCGCCGGCGGCTTCGTCGAGCTCGAGCAGGTCGGGGTTGTCCAGCCCGATGCGCGCCAGGCACAGGCGCAGCATCGGCTCGGCCCGCTCGCCGGCGGCGTTCACGTGCGCCGCGGCCTGCGCCAGGATTTCCTCGGCGCCAAGGTCCGGCGCGCGGTACAGCAGGTCGTACCAGTAGGCGCCGGCGCCGGCGAAGTCGCCGAGCCGGTAATGCGCCAGCCCCGCATGCAGCCGCGCGCTCCACTCGCCCGAGGACAGGCCGTTGCGCAGCGCGGCCTCGTCCAGCCACGGCTGCGCTTCCTGGAAGCGCTCCATGCTCATCAGCAGCATGCCGTAACGGTGCGCGATCATGCCGCGCGAGGACCAGCGGTGCGCGGGATGCAGGTCCAGCCCGGGCAGCCTGGCCAGCGCCGCGTCGAGCACGGCGAAGGCCTGCGGGGCGTCGCCGCGGTCGAAGTGCAGGCGCGCCCGCAGGCAGTCGAAATCCACCACCTGCGGCTGCGCCTGCGAGAGCTGGTCGAGAATGACCAGCGCCTCGTCGTAGCGCTCGGCATTGGCTAGCTCGATGGCGTGGTCGTAACTGACTTCCTGCACGGACACGGACAGCTCCTTCTGGGGTGGCATGGGCGAGTGCGGGATTATGCGCCATGCGCGGGTTTCCCGGTCCGCAGTGGAAGGGGGCCTTCCCGGCCTGTTTTCGCGGCGGCCAGGCCGGCGCGGGAAGCCCGGCGCGGCCGCCTGCCCCATTCAGGTGCGCCGGGCCGGCTTGGCCGACTTGACCGACTTGATGGGCCGGCCGGCGCCGCGCAGGTCCGACCATTCGAACAGGCAGGCCAGCAGCAGGTAGACGCAGGCCACCGCCTCGGCGCGGAACAGCGGCGTGGTTTCCGCGTGCACCGGCAGCGCGCCGGCCACGCTGCACAGGACCAGCAGCAGCGCCAGCCACCAGCCCTTGAGGCGGCCGTCGAGAATGGGATCGGCGCCGAACACGGCGGCGTTGAACCACAGCCAGGCGACCGCCGCCAGCCACGGCTCGGCCGACAGGTCCCACCGCATCTGCGCGGCCAGCAGCGCGGCGCCCGCGGCCAGCGCCGCGCACTGGCCCTGCAGCAGGCGCGCGCGGTGGCGCTGGCGCAGCCACGCGCGCGTGGGCAGCACCAGCGACAGGTTGGCGCAGGCCAGCAGCAGGCCGAGCGGAAACGCCAGCGCGTGCGCGAACGGCGCGAACAGCGGCACCGCCAGCACCACGTACATGCCGCCGATGGTCAGCGCGCCGCCCACGCCGATGCGCTGCAGCGCCGGCAGGTAGAGCAGCGCGAAGGCCAGCAGCAGCGCATACAGCTCGGCGCCGACGAACCAGCCGTAGAGCCGCGGCAGCGTGCCCGCGAACATGGCGAACGCGCCGATCACGGCATGGAGGCCGAACCAGCTCCACTGCACGCCGGACCGCGCGCGCCAGCGCGCCAGCCGCTGCGTGACGGCCTGCTGCCAGCACCGCACGTACCAGATCCACAGCAGCATCGGCGCCGCCAGCACGGCGCCGCAGGTGCCCAGCGCCAGCCACGGCGACACCGCGCCGCGCCCGGCGCGCTCCTCGTGCATGACCAGGATCATCAGCGCCACGCTGGCCGCGATGGCGCCGATCCACAGCGCGTGGAACAACTGGCCCCACGACAGCAGCGGGCGCGACACCGCCGCCTCCCACGCCGCCAGCACCGCGCCGTCGAAGTGGAAATGGCGCGTCTCGGGCGTCTTCCAGCGCAACTGCGCCAGCAGCGCGCGCATGTCCCTGACGAAGGCGCCGCTCATCAGCATGCGCCAGCCGGCGCGGGCCGGCGGCGGCGCCAGCAGCGCCCGCGCCGCCGCCGAGCCCCTGGCGTAGGTGCGGAAGAAGCTGAACTGCCGGTCGGCCAGCGCGCGGGCGATGACGTGCCGGGTCAGCGCGCCGTCGCGCCGCGCCAGATGGGCCGACTCCGCTTCCCAGCCGAAACCCTCGAACAGCGCCGCGCGCGCCGCCGGGCTGGCGTCGTCGCGCGCGCAGTAGCGCAGCGCCAGCCACTCGAAGCGGTCGCGCGCCTCGATGCTGACGAAGGCGTCGTCCCGCAGGCAGCGTTGCAGCACCTCGGCCACCGGCAGCGACTGCGCGGCCAGCTCGCCGCGGTCGGGGCCGGCGTGGCTGCCGGCGGGCGCGGACGGCGGCGGCGGGAAGCTGGCGGCCAGGCGCGCCCACATCGCCTGCGCGAGTTCGGCGGGGTCGGGCAGCGCGGACGGCGGCGCCGGCAGCGGCGGCAAAGCGATGGCCGGCAGGCTGCCGCGCACCGGCGAGGCGGCCTTGACCAGCGGCGACGGTGGCGATGATGGCGACGGCGGCGCGGCCCCGGCCCGCGGCGGGCGCGACTCCGGCGTGCCGTCCGGCGCCGGACCGGCGGCATCGGGCATGCCGGCGGCGCCCGCGGCTGCTTCGTCCCGCGCGTGATGGCGCGCCCATTCCAGCGCGAACTCGTAGGCGGCGCGCAGCGCCTGGAAGGCCTCGGCGTCGTCGTCGGGGCGCGTGACCTTGAGGCGGGCGGCGTAGGCGGAGCGGATGCGGCGCGCATCGGTGGTCGGCGCCAGTTGCAGGACTTGCCAGTGCATGGAGCGGAGAGCGGAGAAGGTACGCGGGCGCGTGTGCGGGCGAATGTGCGGACGGATATGCGGACGGATGTGCGGGCCGGTCAGTCCCAGAGCTGGGTGTCGAGCGAGTCGAGCAGGCGCCGGATGGGCGCGCGCAGCGCGCGGATGCGCTCGCCGTCCTGCGCTTCCAGCGCTGCCTGGAACTGCGCCAGCGCGCCGCTGATCTGCTCGCGCTCGTGGCCCAGGCACTGCTGGTAGAGGCGGTCGGCGCGCGCCACCAGCTGCGCGTTCTCGGCCTGGTCGCGCGGGTGGATCTTGATCTCGGCGAGCGCGGCCAGGCGCTCGGCCACTTCCTCGTCGCTCAGCACGCCGGGGTTTTCCTGGATCACGATGCGGTGCGCGGTGTTGGTGGCCACCACGGTGGCCTGCACTTCGAGGATGCCGTTGACGTCGTAGGTGAAGCGCACGTCCACGCCGGACTCGGCCGCGCTCAGGCGCGGCAGCGGCACGGCGATCTCGCCGAGGAAGACGTTCTCGGCCACCATCCGCCCCTCGCCCTGGAACACGCGCAGGGCCAGCACTTCCTGCTTGTCGGCAAGCGGGTGGATGCGCTCGACGCGGCTCACCGGCACCACCGAGTTGCGGTCGATCACGGGCTGGTAATGGCCGTGCGTGAACCCCTCCGGGCCGACCCGCCGGCTGGTCTCGATGCCCAGCGAGTACGGTGCGACGTCGGTCATGACGACTTCGTCGAGCGCCGCGTCGCGCGCCTTCAGGCCGGCCTGCACGGCCGCGCCGAGCGCCACCACTTCGTCGGGATGCAGCTCGGTGACGGGAAAGCGGCCGAACATGCGGCTCACCAGCCGGCGCACCAGCGGCATGCGGGTGGCGCCGCCGGCCAGCACCACGCTGTCGAGCTCGGCCGGGCGGATGCGCGCGTCGCGCATGGCCTGCTCGATGGGCTTGCGCAGGCGCTCGAGCAGCGGCGCGCTGAGCTCGGCGAAGCCTTCCTGGGTCACGGCGGCTGCGAACGCGCGCTCGTCCCACTCCACCGACATGGCCACGCTGGCGGCCTCGCCAAGCGCCCGCTTGGCGCTTTCGGCGGCGTTGCGCACGCGCTCGCGCAGTGCCGCGGGCCAGCGCTCGGGCTGCTCGTCGCCGGCGAAGGCGCCGCGCGCCGCGAGGTGGGCGTCGAGGCCGCTGTCGCGGCTGAACGCGCGCATCAGCGCGCCGACGAAGTCCTCGCCGCCGAGGAAGTTGTCGCCGGCCGAGGCGCGCACCTCCATCACGTTGTCGAACAGTTCCAGCACCGAGACGTCGAAGGTGCCGCCGCCCAGGTCGAACACCAGGAAGCGGCTTTCCTGCTTCTGCTGCAGGCCGTAGGCCAGCGCCGCGGCGGTCGGCTCGTTGAGCAGGCGCTCCACGCGCAGGCCGGCCAGCTCGCCGGCCACGCGCGTGGCGCGGCGCTGGGCGTCGCTGAAATAGGCCGGCACGGTGATCACCGCCTCGTCCACCGGCGTGCCGAGCCAGGCCTCGGCGTCGGCCTTGAGCGCGCGCAGCAGGAACGACGACAGTTCCTCCGGCCGGTAGCGCCGCTCGCCCAGCGCGGTGGCGCGCGCGGTGCCCATGTGGCGCTTGAACAGCGCGGCGCTGTGCGCGGGATGGGTCAGCAGGCGGTCGCGCGCGGGCTCGCCGACCACGATGGCGCCGTCCTCGAGCACGCTCACGCAGGACGGCGTGAGGCGCTTGCCGAGCGAATTGGGAATGATCTGCGCGTGTCCGTCGCGCCAGACCGCGGCCAGGCTGTTGGTGGTGCCGAGGTCGATGCCGATGATGGTGTGCTTGGGTTCCATGTTCCGGTCTTGCTGGTGGCGGCGCTCCTGTGCGCAGCAAACGCAACATTAAGCGGCAATCCGGCAGGATGGAAATGGTGGCGGCACGCCATGTTGTGCCTGCGAGACATTGTGGCGGGCGCGCAAGAGCCGGGCGCGCAAGAAAAAGCGCCACCCGAAGGTGGCGCCTTGCGTGCCGGGCGGGGCAGGCTGGCTTACTTGCCGCCGACCGTCTCCAGCACGGTCCACTTGCCGCCGACCACCTTGTAGACGGTGATGCCGCCGTCCTTGAGGTCGCCGCGCGCGTCGTAGGCCAGGGTCTTGGTGGTGACGCCCTGCATGCTGGTGGCGGCCAGCACCGGCAGGTAGCGCGCCGGGTCGGCCGAGCCAGCCTTGATCATGGCGGTCATCATCGCGGTGGCGCCGTCGTAGGCGTAGGGCGAGTAGGTCTGCACCTTGCCGCCGAAGCGCTTCTCGTACTTCTGCTCGTAGGCGGTGCCGCCGGGCATCTGCTCCAGCGGCAGGCCGGCCAGCGACACCACGGTGCCTTCGGCAGCCGGGCCGGCCAGCTTGAGGAAGTTGTCGGTCTTCGACATTTCGCCCGACACCAGCGGCGACTTCATGCCGAGTTCCTTGACCTGCTTGGCCATCGGCGCGGACTGGGTCTCGGCGCCGCCGTAGAAGATCACGTCCGGGCTGCTGCGCTTGATGTTGGTCAGCACGGCCTTGAAGTCCACCGCCTTGTCGTTGGTGTACTCGCGGCGCACGATCTTGCCGCCGGCGGCGCGCGCGGCCTTCTCGAACTCGTCGGCCAGGCCCTGGCCGTAGGCGGTGCGGTCGTCGACGATGGCGATGTTCCTGGCGCCGAGCTTCTTCACCACGAAGGCGCCGATCACCGAACCCTGCTGGGTGTCGGAGGTCATCATGCGGAAGGTGGTCTTGAAGCCCTGGCGGGTGTATTCGGGCGCCGTCGCCATTGCGATCTGCGGGATGCCGGCGCGGTTGTAGACCGTCGACGCCGGGATGCTGGTGCCGGAGTTGAAGTGGCCGAGCATGCCCTGGATGCCGCCGTCGACCAGCTTCTGCGCCACCACCGAGCCGGTCTTGGGATCGGCCTGGTCGTCCTCGGAAAGCAGTACGAACTTGACCTCCTTGCCGCCGATCTTCGGCTTGGTGGCGTTCATTTCCTCGATCGCGAGGACCACGCCGTTCTGCATGTCCTTGCCGTATTGCGCCTGCCCGCCGGTCATCGGCGCGGCGAAGCCGAGCTTGATTTCCTGGGCCTGGGCGAAGGCGGCCGAGCTGGCGCAGACGCCGGCGATGGACAGGGCAACGGTCAGGGCCGTCTTGTGGAAAGTCGAGTTCATCAGTTCTCCTTGGTGGCTTCAGCCTTTTGCAGCGTTTCTGGATGCGTCCGGGTGCGGCGCGAAACGCTCCCCTATTGTGATACGCGAGACCCGCGGGATCACCGCTGCCTCGCGTCCCTTCGAACGACGCCCGGCCGGTCAGCCGATCGTCATCAAACTGGCATTGCCGCCCGCCGCCGCCGTATTGACGGACAGCGAACGCTCGATCAGCAAACGCTCGATGGCCACATTCGGTTCACCGTGCGCCAGGCCCTGGACCGAGACGATCGGGCCGGGGCGCGAGGCCAGCTGCTCGCTGACCGCGCGCAGCTGGTCGGAATCGCCGTGGTGCAGCACGGCATCGAACGCGGCGTCGCCGGCGGCCCAGTCGGGCACCAGGCGGACGCGCGATTGTACTGCCTTCGGCAGCCGCGCCGACAGCGCGCGCGCGTGCGGCTCGTCCGGCCACACCGCCTGGCTGCCGGCGGCCAGCACGGCCGCCAGCTGCACCGCCAGGTCGGCCTCGTGCCGGGCCAGGCACAGCACCGCGGCGCGCGGCAGCAGCGTGTAGGTGTTGCGCTCGCCGGTGGGGCCCGGCAGCGTCACCGACAGGCCCGCCGGCGACGCCGCGGCGAAGCGCTCGCACACGGCGGCCAGGCCGGGCAGCGCGGCGCTTTCGCGCCCGGCCCATTCGCCCAGCGCCGCCAGCGCGTCGCTCACCGCGGCGCGCGTCGGGCCGGCCTCGCCCGTGCCGCCCGCCGCGTCGGCGGCGCGCACCACGCGCGTGACCGCATCCTGCGGGCAGACCGACAGCAGGCGGTGCAGGTAGAGCGGGCCGCCGGCCTTGGGGCCGGTGCCGGACAGGCCCTCGCCGCCGAACGGCTGCACGCCGACCACCGCGCCGACGATGTTGCGGTTGACGTACAGGTTGCCCACGTGGGCGCGCTCGACGATGGCCGCGATGGTCTCGTCGATGCGCGTGTGGATGCCCATCGTGAGGCCGTAGCCGGTGGCGTTGATCTGGTCCAGCAGCACGCCCAGGGCGGTGCGCTGGTAGCGCACCACGTGCAGCACCGGGCCGAACACCTCGCGCTGCAGCTCCTCGATGCTGTCGAGCTCGATCAGCGTGGGCGGCACGAAGGTGCCGTGGCGCGTGGCGGCGTCCCCGGCCTCGCCGCGCGCGGCCTGGTGGATGCGGCGGCCCTTGGCGCGCATGGCTTCGATGTGGCGCACGATGTTGCCGCGCGCTTCCTCGTCGATGACCGGGCCGACGTCGGTGGACAGGCGGTCCGGGTTGCCCATGCCGAGCTCGTTCATGGCGCCCTTGAGCATGGCCAGCACGCGGTCGGCCACGTCTTCCTGCAGGCACAGCACGCGCAGCGCGGAGCAGCGCTGGCCGGCCGAGTCGAAGGCGGAGCCGACCACGTCGCCGACCACCTGCTCGGCCAGCGCCGAGGAGTCGACGATCATGGCGTTCTGGCCGCCGGTCTCGGCGATCAGCGGCACCAGCCGGCCGGCGGCGTCGAGGCGCCCGGCCACGCTGCGTTGCAGCAGGCGCGCCACCTCGGTGGAGCCGGTGAACATCACGCCCTTGACGCGGGCGTCGCCGACCAGCGCCGCGCCCACGGTCTCGCCGCGGCCCGGCAGCAGTTGCAGCGCGCCGGCCGGCACGCCGGCCTCGCGCAGCAGGCGCACGGCCTGCGCGGCGATCAGCGGGGTCTGCTCGGCGGGCTTGGCCAGCACGGTGTTGCCGGCGGCCAGCGCGGCCGCGACCTGGCCGGTGAAGATGGCCAGCGGGAAATTCCACGGGCTGATGCAGACCACCGGCCCGAGCGGGCGGTGGGTGTCGCCGGAGAAGGTCGCGCGCACCTGGGCGGCGTAGTAGCGCAGGAAGTCCACCGCCTCGCGCACCTCGGCGATGGCGTTGGCGAAGGTCTTGCCGGCTTCGCGCACGATGATGCCCATCAGCGACTGCATCTGCGCTTCCATCAGCTCGGCGGCGCGCTCGAGCGCGGCGGCGCGCACGTCGGCCGGCGTGGCCTGCCAGATCGGCGCGGCGTTGACGGCGGCCTGCAGCGCGGCTTCCACCTCGGCCATGCCGGCCTCGGTGACATAGCCGACGATGTCGCGCAGGTCGGCCGGGTTGCGCACCGGCGCGGGCGGGTTCGCCGGCGCGCCCGGCGCCACCTCGGCGCCGAGCAGCGGCACGGCGGCGACGCTCTCGCTGGTGCCGGCCAGCAGCGCCGACGACAGCGAGGCCAGGCGATGCTCGTTGGACAGGTCGATGCCGGCGGAATTGGCGCGCGACTCGCCGTACAGCGTGCGCGGCTGCGGGATGCGCGGGTGCGGCAGGCCGAGCGCGCCTTCCTCGGCGTTCATGCGCTCGACCACGGCGACCGGGTCGGCCACCAGTTCGTCGAGCGAGATGGTGTCGTCGGCGATGCGGTTGACGAACGAGGTGTTGGCGCCGTTTTCCAGCAGGCGGCGCACCAGGTAGGCCAGCAGCGTCTCGTGCGTGCCGACCGGCGCGTAGATGCGGCACGGGCGGTTGTACTTGCCGTCGGCCAGCGGCCCGACCACCTGGTCGTAGAGCGGCTCGCCCATGCCGTGCAGGCACTGGAACTCGTACTGGCCGGGATAGTAGTTGTGGCCGGCGATCTGGTAGATGGCCGCCAGCGTGTGCGCGTTGTGGGTGGCGAACTGCGGGTAGATCGCGTCCGGCACCGACAGCAGCTTGCGCGCGCAGGCCACGTAGGACACGTCGGTGTAGACCTTGCGCGTGTAGACCGGATAGCCCTCCAAGCCGTCGACCTGGGCGCGCTTGATCTCGCTGTCCCAGTAGGCGCCCTTGACCAGGCGGATCATCAGGCGGTGGCGGCTGCGGCGAGCCAGGTCGATCAGGTA
>Ga0255338_1000492_pt1 | contig 123061 bp, 116 predicted proteins | sample MeOH1_35cm_T4_19_FD_203715 | JGI IMG/M metagenome (GOLD analysis project Ga0255338, IMG submission 203715) | Sandy soil microbial communities from University of British Columbia, Vancouver, Canada - MeOH1_35cm_T4_195 | ecosystem: Engineered > Artificial ecosystem > Sand microcosm >... | reverse complement strand
GGCCCGTGCGCGCGACGTTGAAGAAGACGCCGGGGGCCTCGACGTAGTAGCCCAGGCCGATGAACTCGCTCATCAGCGAGATGCCGGGACCGGCGGTGGAGGTCATGGAGCGGGCCCCGGCCCAGCCGGCGGACAGCACCACGCCCGCAGACGCGAGCTCGTCCTCCATCTGCACGATGGCGACGGTGGACTTGCCGGTCTTGGGATCCTTGCGGTACTCCTCGGCGTATTCGATGAAGGTCTCGACCAGGCTGGAGGCCGGGGTGATGGGGTACCAGCCCACGACCGTCACGCCGGCGAAGAGGGCGCCCAGGGCGCAGGCCTCGTTGCCGTCCACGATGATGAGGCCCTGGGTCTTGTTGTCGCGCACGACCTTGATGTGGTCCTGGTCCTCCAGGTTCTCCATGGCCCAGTCATAGCCGGCCATGCAGGCCGTCTGGTTGAGCTCGATGGCCTTGGCCTTGCCCTTCAGCTGCTTGGCGATGGCCTTCTTGACCTCCTCCATGTCGATGCCGAGCAGGCGGGAGGCCACGCCCACATAGATCATGTTCTTCACCAGCTTGTGCAGCTTGGGCTCAGGGCAGGAGGCCGTCACCAGCTTCTGGAAGGGCACGGGGATGTAGGCGAGGTCGCTGCGGAGCTTGTCGAGCTGCAGCGGCTCATCGTAGATCACGAGGGCGCCGGGGTCGGCCTTGGCGATGTCCTCCTTGGCCGTCTCGGGGTTCATGAGGATCAGCATCTCGTTGCTGGCCTTGCGGGCCACGTAGCCCTGGGCACTGGCGCGGATGGTGAACCAGGTGGGCAGACCCGCGATGTTCGAGGGGAAGAGGTTCTTGCCGCTGACGAACACGCCCATCTGGAAGATGGCGCGCAACAGAACCGTGTTGGCCGTCTGGGAACCCGATCCGTTGACCGTGGCCACCTGGATGGAAAAATCATTGATCCGGGTTTTCGCTCCTCCGGCGGGCGAGGGGGCGGCAAGGGCGGCAGTCATAGGACTCCTTTCGCATCGGGGCAATGGCGACGAAGAGGGCGTAAATACTAGGTTCGCCAAAGCATCCGTCAGTATGGCAGAGGCCAACAGGGGCATCCAGGAAAGGTGTTGGAAGGGCTGTCTGTGAGGATCTGAAATAAAGCGAAAAAAAAGGGATTGACGACCTTCGGATCGGCTCTTACCTTGAAGACCATGAAAGCCAGCGATCTCACCAAGCGCCAGCAGGCGGTCCTGAAGTTCATCCGCACCTTCGTGCAGGACGAGGGGCGAAGCCCCACCTTGGCGGAAATCGCCAAGGGGGTGGGTTCCAGCGCCGTGTCCACCATCCACAAGCATGTCCAGCACCTCATGGACAAGGGCTTCCTCGTCCGCAGCCACGGCAAGGGGAACAACCTCGTGGTGGCGGCGGGGCCGGTGATGGAGGAACCGGCGCCACGCGCCGAGCGCAACGAACCGGCCAGCCCCGTGAGGATCTTCCCCTTCTGCGGGGATGTGGCCGCGGGCTCGCCCATCCTGCCCGAGAGCCGCGCCCTGCCCATCGAGGTGCCCAACAGCATCCACCGGCAGCGGGACGAGCTCTTCGTGCTGCGGGTCCGGGGCGATTCCATGGTGGACGATGCCATCCTCGACGGCGACCTGGTGGTGCTGCAGCGGAAGGGCGAGTACCGGAACGGCGATCGCGTGGTGGCCCTCATCGACCAGGAGGAGGTCACCCTCAAGGAGTTCCGGCGCGACACCCGGGGCGTGTGGCTCATCCCCCACAACCCGGAGCTCCAGCCCCGCTGCTACGCCCCCCAGAACATCGACATCCAGGGCGTCCTCGTGGGTGTCATGCGCAGCTGCTGAAGGCCGGGCTGACGCCATCGAAAAGCTGATGAAAGCGGAGGAGAACTGAGTCGCTGAGAAAAGCGGAGAAAAGAATTTGTTTTGTTCTCCGCTTTCCTCCGCTCCTCCGCAACCCTCCGCTTATCAAAAGCCTTTTCCATGGGCGGCGGAATGAAGGGTCAGGGCAGCTGTTCGCGGATGGCCGTTCCCATCTCCCTGGTGCTCAGGTTGCCACCCAGGTCGCGGGTTCTGGCTCCATCACCCAGGGCGGCCGCCACGGCCTCTTCCACGGCCACGGCTTCTGATTCCCAGCCCAGGTGCCGGAAGAGCAGGGCGGTGCTGAGGATCATGCCCACGGGGTTGGCCAGGCCCTTCCCGGCGATGTCCGGCGCGGAGCCATGTACGGGTTCCGCCAGGACCGCGCAGCGGAAGGGGTGGTGCGGCGCCCAGCTCAGGGAGGGCGCCGTGCCCATGCCGCCGGCGAAGGCCGCCGTGAGGTCGCTGATGAGGTCGCCCAGGTAGTTGTCGGCGGCGATGACGCCGAAGGGCATCGGATCCTGCACCAGGGCGCAGAGGAGGGCATCCGCATGCATGCCGCGGGCAGGCACCTCGGGGTGCGCGGCGCGGAGATCCTGGAACACCCGGAGCCAGAGTCCGTGGCCGTGCTTCAGGACATTGGCCTTGTGGGCGAGGGTCAGCGTGCAGCCCCGGGCGCGCGCCCGCAGGAAGGCCGCTTCCAGAAGGCGGCGCACCGCTCCCTCGGTATGCACGGCCAGGTCCACGGCGCGGCCGGGCTCGGAGGACCCCTGGAGGCAGTAGGCCCCCTCGGTGTTCTCGCGGAAGACCTCGAGGTGGAGGCCCGCCATGCGGGTCCCCGGGAGGGGCCGGCAGGGTCGGAAGTTCACCGTCAGTTCCAGACCCTGGCGCAGGCGCAGGAGGATCTCCTCGGCATGGCGCCCGTCCGGCACCCGGGGGTCGCCCACGGCTCCGAAGAGGATGGCGTCGAACCCGTCCCGGAGGTTCGCGTAGGCCGCCTCGGGCAGGGTTTCGCCCGTGGCCAGGAAGTGGTCCGCGCCAAGGAGCAGGCGTTCGGCCTCCAGGCGGCGCCCCCGGGCCCGGGCCCAGTCCAGCAGTGGTTCGGCTTCCGCCATGACCTCGGGGCCGGCCCCGTCGCCGGGAAGGAGGGCGATGCGTGTGGTTGGGTCCAAGACGTCCTGCTCCGTTTCTGTTTCCAGTTCCAGCCGATGGTGCCACACTCCCACCCCTCAGGAGGCGACCATGGGCCGGAACTGGAGGGTGGCGATGGGGATTCTGTCGATCATGGGCCTGGCCTCCGCAGGGGAGATCGCGGAGGGCGCGAAGGCCCCGGCCTTCGAGGCCCGGGACCAGCACGGCGCCCTGATCCGCCTGGCGGATTACCAGGGGAAGTCGAGGGTGGTGCTGTATTTCTATCCCAAGGACGATACGCCGGGATGCACCGCCGAGGCCTGCAGCCTCCGGGACGGGTTCGCGGCGATCCAGGCCGCGGACGCGGTGATCCTCGGCGTGAGCGCGGACACCACCCAGAGCCACAAGGCCTTCGCCGAGAAGTTCCACCTGCCCTTCAGCATCCTGGCGGATCCGGACAAGCGCATCATCGAGGCTTACGGGGTGAAGATGCCCCTGCTGGGGTTCGCGAAGCGGACCACGGTCCTCATCGACCGGCAGGGCATCATCCGGAAGATCATCCGGGATGTCCGTACCAAGGATCACGACCAGCAGGTGCTGGCGCTCCTAAAGGCCCTGCCCTGAGTCCAGGCACGGACCCTGGCGGGGGAATACCCGCATTTGCATTGAGCCCGGGAGGTTTTCCGGGCTAAACTTTTTCTTCCCAAGAGGTTCGAGAATGGTGTTCTTCAACCACGCCACCCGGCAGATGACGGCGAAGATCGTCTACTACGGGCCGGGTCTGTGCGGGAAGACCACCAACCTCAACACCATCTACGGCAAGACGAGCCAGAAGGCCCGGGGCGAGATGGTGAGCCTTAACACGGAGACGGACCGCACCCTCTTCTTCGACCTGCTGCCCATGGACGTGGGCATGGTGGGCGGCTTCAAGACCAAGCTCCAGCTCTACACCGTGCCGGGTCAGGTGTTCTACAACAGCACCCGCAAGCTCGTGCTGAAGGGCGTGGACGGCATCGTGTTCGTGGTGGACAGCCAGGTGCCCATGCTGGACGCCTGCCGCGAGAGTTGGCTGAACCTCGACGAGAACTTGCGGGAGCTTGGCCTGAACCTGCAGGACATCCCCGTGGTCTTCCAGTGGAACAAGCGGGACCTGAAGAACGTGGTCGCCGTCGAGGAACTCGAGGCGGTCTTCAACGCCCGGGGCGTGCCCAGCTTCCAGTCCGTGGCTTCGGATGGCACGGGGGTCTTCGAGACCCTGCGCGGCATCACCAAGCTCGCCCTGACGCACATCAAGACCCACGTGCTCGGAGAACCCCAGGCGCCCGCTCCCGCCCCTCCAGTTCCCAGCGCACCCGCTCCCCGGGAGCAGGCCCCGACGGGAGGCGGAGCGCTCACCCTGTCGGACCTGCCTTCCGTCACCGACCTGCTCGATATGGAAGGCTCCTCGGCCCAGGCTTCTGGAGTCGCCCCGCTGCCCGATCTGGACGACGACACGGGCATCTTCATCGAGGCACCCCACCTGCCGGAACCGCCATCGGAGGACGGAACCCTCTCCTTCCTCATGGAGGAGGGCGCAGGGCCCTTCGATGCCGAGGCGTTCTCCGCGTTCCAGGCCGATGAACCTCCGGCGGAGAGCCAACTGCCGGTCCCCGAGGCCCCGGCACCCTGGGAGGAGCCCAAGGTTTCCGAGCCTTCCCCCACGCCCAGGCCGGCCGCGAAGGCCGATCCCCTGGCCGCGCTGGCCTCGCTGAAAGTGGAAGGCAAGCGCCCGGCTCTGCGCCCCAGGAGTTCGGATTCCAAAGACGCCATCTCTTCCCTGCTGGGCGAGCTGACCCAGGTGGGGCGCCAGGGCGCGCCCTCGGTGCTCCGCCTCGACGTGCCTGCGGAGATGGACGGCCAGGAGGTCGAGGTCTTCGTGCAGCTGCGTCACAAGGGGGTGGTGCTGGCCGAGGGGCAGGTCCACCGCCCGGCACCGGCCAAGGGCAGCACCGCCAAGCTCAGTGTCGAGCTGAAGCGGAGCTGACGTGCGCCTCCACTCCTGCGGCTTCGGTCTCCTGGCGCTGCTGGCGGTGCCCCTGTCGGCTGCCCTGCCGGGCTGGTGGACCGCCTTCCCCAAGGTGCCTGCCCTCGCCAGCCGCTTCCGCCAGGAGAGCGACAGCGCCGTCTTCGGAAAGATGGCGCGGGAGGGGAGCCTGCTGCTGGCCCGGGGCGGGCGCCTGAAGGTGGTCTACGACTCGGGGCTCACCGTCACCTCCGACGGCCGCTACCTCGTGCAGTACGATCCGGACACCCGCACGGCGCAGCGCGTGGAGCTGGCGCGGGCCGTGCGCGACTTCCCCCTGCTGGGGATCCTGCTGGATCCTTCGCGGGTCGAGGCCCTCTACCGGATCGAGGCGCTGGGGGGCGACGCGGTGAGGCTGGTTCCCAGGGCGCCCGATGTTCCGGCCCTCAAGGCCACCGGACGCAGGGGCCTGCTCCACAACCTCGAATGGACCGATCCCACCGGCGCGCGCCAGCGGCTGGAGCTCCTGGACGCGAAGACGCCACCGGCCCCGGGCCCGGCCGCCTTCAAGGCCCAGGTGCCAGCGGGCACGCGCTGGGCGACTCCGAACCGCTGAAGGCCTACTCCGAACGGCTGAAGGCGTCGAACACCTCAGGCTGCGGGAACCGGACGCGCAGCCAGGCATCCAGGTCCGGCACCGTGTCGAAGATGCGCTCCGCTCCGGCCTGCTCCAGCTCCCCGCGGCTGCCGTAGCCCCAGCCCACGCCGATGGCCTCGAGGCCATGGTCCCGGGCGGCCTCCATGTCCACGCCCCGGTCGCCGATGAACACGCCGCCGGGCCAGACGGTGCCACGCTCCGCCAGGCCGGCCAGCACCTCGGTCTTGGGCTGCCAGCGGCCCTTCAGCGTGCTGCCGAAGATCTCGTCGAAGATGAGGTTGAGATCGAACTGGTAGGCGATGCGGCGCGCGAAGAGGCTGGGCTTGGCGGACACGATGTAGATGCGGTGCCCCTGGCGCTTCAGGCGGTGCAGCAGGTGGAAGACACCGGGATACAGTTCGTGCTCGAAGACGCCGTCCTCCCGGTAGCGCTCCCAGTAGAAGTCCAGGGCCTCCTCCAGCCGCTCCGGATCCTCCAGACCCGGGACGGTGGCCAGGGACTCGCGCATGCCGAAGCCGATCCAGGCGCGGACCGTGGCCTCGTCCGGCATCTGGAGGCCAAACTTCTCGCAGGTCTTCCGCACGCCATTCCTGACCCCGAGCAGCGGATCCACGAGGGTTCCGTCCAGGTCGAAGCAGACGAGGCCCGGGGCCTCCGGTGACGCCATCGGCCCCTACTTCTTCTGTCGGTTGTAGGCCTCGATGGAGGACCGGACGAACGCGTGGGCCTCGTCCTTGCCGCCCCAGCCGTCGCTGGACACGCTCTTGCGCTCGAGGTCCTTGTAGGTGAGGAAGAAGTGCTCCACCTCGAGGAGGAAGTGCGGCGGCAGGTCGCTGCGGGAGGTCACGTGGGCATAGGTGGGGTCGTCCGTGGCCACCGCCAGGATCTTCGAGTCCAGGCCCTTGTCGTCCCGCATGCGCAGCAGGGCGATGGGGCGGGCGCGGATCACCACGCCCGGGTAGGTCGAGCCGTTGATGAGCACGAGGACGTCCGCCGGATCGCCGTCCTCCGCCAGGGTGCCGGGGATGAAGCCGTACTCCGCCGGGTAGTGGAAGGGCGAGAAGAGCACGCGGTCCACGTGGACCAGGCCCGTGTGGTGGTCGATCTCGTACTTGATGCGGGATCCCGTGGGGATCTCGATGATGGCGTTGACGATTTCAGGCGCCTGTTGGCCGGGATCAAGGTGGACCAGGGACATGGGCGCTCCGCAAAGACCTCGATTTTCGCATGCCCTGTGACGTCCGTCACGAGCTCAGGCCATTCCCCTCAGCCCCATCAGGGCCTCGCGGAACTCTCCCCGGGGTTCCGCCTCCTGGATGCCTTTCAGGAACGCCATGGCGGCGGGGGTTCCGAGGTCCACGAGGGCCCGGGCGGCCGCCAGCCGGATCGGGGTGGACTCCGTGCCGGCGAAGAAGCCCCGCCGCCGAGCCAGCTCCGCCAGTGGGGCCAGGGCTTCCGGGGAACCGATGGCGCCGAGGGTCTCGAGGGCTTTGATCCGGAGCTTCTCCATGGCCCGGCGGTCCTGGGCGAACTCGGCGATGGCCGGGAGGCCCGCCACGGACTTGAGCTGGCCCAGGGCGAAGAGGACTTCCTCCAGCGCGCCCGGATCGGTCTCCTTCATCCGGGGGATGAGGTACGGCTCGGAGGCCGGCCCGCAGAGCCGCCACAGGGAGCGGATGGCCACCCGGCGGACCCGCGGCTCCGGATGCCGGAGCAGGGGCGCGATGGTGTGGAGGAGACCCGCATCGCCGATGTCCGTGAGCAGGTTGAGGGCGTTCCGCACCAGGTACCAGGTCGGCGATTCCAGGGCCTGCAGAATGGGCGGGAGGGCGGCCGGGCCCATCTGCCGGATGGCCTCCACCAGCCGCCCGCGCTTCACCCGATCCTCCTCCTGGCCCAGGCAGGCCATGAGGTGGTGGACCATGGGGACGCCGATGAACTCCAGGTACGGGAAGGCCTCCGAGGCGAGGTGGGCGCGGTCCATGCCGTGGAGGTGGGCCACCACCTCGTCGAGGACGCCGGGGCGGCGGAGGGGCTCCAGGAGCCGGTTGTAGGCCTCCTGCCGCCAGGGCTGGGGATGGTCCAGGAAGGCGCAGGCCTCTTCGAGTTCCCGGACGTCGGAGATGACCTGGTTGAGGTCGCCGCGGCTGACATGGGCGCGGAGGAGGGTCTCCAGCGCCTCGGTGGTCCAGCGGTGGGTCGGGGGGTCGGGCTCCCAGGGGAAGTTGGCCTTGAGGCCCTCGGTCAGGGGGGCCTCGATGTCCGGGGGAAGGCCCGGGGTGTGGGCCCACCGGGCGATCCCCGCCAGGGTCTGGGCGGACTGCAGGCGGAGCAGGCGCTCCTGGCGGAGGGCGTCCAGCAGCAGCTCCTGCACCCGGATGAAATCGTCGATCCTGCCGAGGTCCAGCAGCTCTCTCAGGAAGGCCAGCCGCTCCTCCAGCGTGAGGTCGAAGAGGCACCCCTCCTCAAGCACCTTCACGAGCCGGGCCTCGAGGCTGAGGTCCTCCCAGGTGACCCGCCGCAGGAGGAGGCCGATCTTGCTCGGGTCGTGCCCCTGGCCCCGCAGGAAGTCGCCGAGGCCGCCCCGGACCTGGTCCCGGTCGGACAGGCGATTCAGGATGCCCTGCACGGGACCGGCCAGCTGGTCCCAGGTGGCCCCCTGCCCGAGGAGCCCGGTCACCGCCTGCTGCAGGAGGCCGCCCGCCAGGCCCTGTACCCCGGCCGCAAGCCCGGCGGGCTCCTGGGGCAGGGTATCGAGGCCCGCCAGCAGGCGGAGCAACATCCCGGGGCCCAGGCCCGAGAGCACCTGGCGAAGCGTGTCCACCTGGTCGGCGGAGGGCTGGTCCGGCCCGAAGCCCAGCTCGGCGCCCAGGGGCCCCAGGCCCCCCAGCTGGAGGGGCTGGAAGTCCTGGAGGAAGGCCAGCTCATCGGCCTCGCCGGGGGCCAGACCCTCTCCGTGCCCGCCCGGATCCGCGCCCTGGCCGAGGGGGAGGGAGAACAGGAGGGCCTCCAGGATGGCCTTCACCAGCGGGTCCTCTGCGGGCGGTGCCTGCACCGAGGGGGCGCGGTTCAACTCCCGGCCGGCCTCCTCGGCCTCGTCGCCCTCCAGCACCACCTGGTAGCGGACCTGGGTGATCTGGATGCGCTTCACGCCGGCGGCCAGCAGCATGCTCTCCAGCCCGCCCAGCTCCTGGACCCGCGGAGGCCGGGTTCCCAGGGCCTCCAGGAAGGCCGCGAACTCGTCCGGGGTGGCCCCGCGCTCGATGATGAACCCGCTCACGCCCCGCTCGGTGACCTGGCGGACGAGGGCGGCGAGGTGGGGGCTCCGGTCCTCCTGGGCCTCGCCGTTGAAGAAGGACCGCGCCCCCGAGACCACGAACTGGATCCGCGGGCGCTCCGCCAGCTGCTCCTGCAGGATGGCGTAGGCCGTGGCCACGGCATCCTTGGAGCGGGGATGGGCCGCGGTGTACATCTGCATGGACCGGAAGGCCACGGCCAGGGTCTGGGCAAGCTGGAGGATGTCGCTCATGCCGGTGTCGCCTTCATGGGATCGGACCACTCCCGGCGCAGCTGGGCGTAGTGGGCCTCCAGAAAGGCCAGGCGCCGCGCGCCCTCCTCCCGGGCCGGTTCGGTGTTGAAGCTGGCGGTGATGCCCCGGGCCAGGTCCAGCCAGGCCTCGCCGCGGCGCAGGATCTCCTCGGTGGTGATGGGCTGGAAGGCGCCGCTGATGCAGCCGAAGTGGATGAGGCTCGCCGCCCCGATCTTGCTGAGCTTGTCGCAGTCCCAGAGACAGGCGGTCTCCAGGGGCTCCAGCCGCTTCGTGAGCTTGAGGCCCACGTGGTGCTCGATGGCATGGCGCACGGCGGGGATCTTCTCCGGCGGGAAGTCCGTGCCCGAAAGGATCTCCTCAACCCGGGCCGAGGCGTCCTGGGCATGGGTGTCCTTGGCCTGCGGGTCCTTCAGGCGCTTGGCCACGTCATGCAGCCAGGCGGCGCACTCCACCACCTCCGCGTCCGCGCCCACCAGGGGCGAGAGCCACCGGGCCAGCAGCACGGCGGCGTAGGTGTGCTCGAAGCGGTAGTTGAAGATGGGCTGATACACCCCGTCCACCTCGTGGCCGATGCCCCAGAACCGGATGGCGTCCGCGTCCGAGAAACGCCGCAGGGCCAGTTCGCAGGCGGGCCGCCAGGGGGTGGGCTGGTTCATGGGCAGGCTTCCTGATGGGCCCGGAGGGCGCCGAGGGTGGCGTTGAGCTCTTCGTACATCACCCGGTCGGTCCAGGGGGCGCAGGCCTCCGCCAGCCGGGCGATCAGCGGCTGAAGCCCGGCCGCAGGGGCCAGCCCGATGATGCGGAGGCCTTCGAGCGCCATGCGGGCCTCGATGGCCAGCACCTGCTCCAGGGCGTCCACGGCGCGCAGCAGCTTCCGCGCGGCGATGGGGCCCATGCTGACGTGGTCTTCCTTCCCGGCGCTGGTGGGGATGGTGTCCACGCAGGCGGGATGGGCCAGGCCCTTCATCTCGCTGACCAGGGCGGCGGAGGTGACATGGGCCATCATGAAGCCGGATTCGAGGCCGCCGTTCTGGGTGAGGAAGGCGGGCAGGTCGCTGTAGGCGGGGTTCACCAGGCGCTCCTGGCGGCGCTCGGAGATGCTGGCCAGGTCCGCCGCCGCGATGGCGAGGACGTCACAGGCGAAGGCGGGATACTGGCCGTGGAAGTTGCCACCGGAACGGGACTCCTGAGTGTCTGTGAAGATCATCGGATTATCCGTGGCACTGTTGAGTTCCCGCTCGAGGATGGCGCCCGCGAACTGGAGCGCATCGCGGGTCACGCCATGCACCTGGGGGATGCAGCGCAGGCTGTAGGCGTCCTGCACACGGTGGCAGTCCTTGTGGCTTTCCGAGATCTCGCTGGAGGCACCCAGGATTCCTCGCATGCGCTCGGCCACGGCGACCTGGCCCGGATGGGGGCGGGCGGCATGGATGCGCGGGTCGAAGGCGGCGCGGGTGCCGCGCAGGGCCTCCAGGCTGAGGCCCGCGATCTCGTCCGCCAGGGCCGCCAGGCGGGTGAACTTCTCTGCGGCCAGGTTGCCGAGCGAGGTGATGAGCTGCGTACCGTTGATGAGGGCGAGGCCCTCCTTGGCCTGCAGGGTCACGGGCTTCAGCCCGGCCTGGGCCAGGGCGTCTCCGCCCGGGATCGGCCCATCGCCGCCCCAGGCCAATCCTTCCCCTACCAGCAGGAGCGCCATGTGGGCCAGGGGAGCCAGGTCGCCGCTGGCGCCGACACTGCCCTGGCTGGGCACCACGGGAACCACATCGCGGTTCAGGCAGTCCGTCAGCAGGTGGATGGGCTCGGGCCGGATGCCGCTATGGCCCTTCAACAGGCAGTTGATGCGGGCGGCCATGAGGGCGCGGGTCTGGTCCTTCGGCAGGGGCTCGCCCACGCCGGCGGCGTGGCTGCGGATCAGGTTGAGCTGGAGCTGCTGGAGCTGGTCCGGGGCGATGACCACGGTGGCGAACTGGCCGAAGCCCGTGTTGATGCCGTAGACCGTGCGGCCTTCGGCCACGATGCGGTCCACCACGGACCGGTTCTCGGCCACCAGGGCGAGGGCACCCTCGTCCAGGACGACGCCCTCGCCGGCAGCGATGCGCGCCAGCAGGGGGGCGGTGAGGGACTGTCCATCGAGGCGGATCATGCAGGCACCTTGCGGGAGAGGGTGAGGGCGAGGCAGAGGGCCAGGGCCAGCGTGAGTCCGGCCACGGTGTAGGAGGTCTGGCCGCCCCAGCGGGCGAAGGTGAAGGTGCCCACCGCGGGGCCGATGATGCGTCCCAGGCCGGTCATGGCGTTCAGCACGCCGAAGAGGCTGCCCTGATCCTCCGGTGGGGTCAGCCGGCTGGCGAGGGCCGAGCCGGCGGTGTTGCCCATGCCGCTGCCCCAGGCGAGGGGGATGAGGAGGAGCAGGAAGGGCCAGAACCGGAGGGCTTCCGACATCATCGGCATCAGGGGCAGCGCCAGGCCCATGAGGACCAGGCCGGCGATGAGGGCCGTCCGCTCGGGAATGCGCTTGGCCACCACCCGGACGAGGCCGCCCTGGTAGATCACGAGGAGGATGCCGATGCCGGCGAAGAGGTAGCCCACTTCCCTTTGGTGGAAGTCAAAGTCCTGGTGGACCAGCAGGGCGAAGGTGCCTTCCATCATGGCGAAGCCCGCCATGGCGAGCATGGACACTCCCAGGAGCTGGGGCATGCCGGGGCGCTTGAAGGCCTTCACCAGGGCGTGGCCGCGGGTTTCGCGGGACCGGGCCTGTGCCTCCTTGTCGAGGGTTTCAGGCACCCACAGGGCCACCAGGAGGGAGGCGGCCAGGGAGAGGCCCGCCGCCACGAAGAAGGGCAGGTGCCAGCCGCGGGTCGCCAGCAGGTGGTGCCCGAAGGCGCTGCCGCTGAGGATGCCGGCCATGGCCGGGCCCAGCACGAAGCCCAGGCCGAAGGCGGCGCCGATCATGCCCATGGCCTTGGAGCGCTCCTCCGGGGCCGAGCTGTCCGCCATGGCCGCCTGGGCCACAGAGATGTTGCCGCCGGTGATGCCATCCAGGATCCGGGCGGCGAGCATCCACTCGAAGCGGCTGGTGAGGGCCAGCATCAGGTAGCCGATGGCGGAGCCCACCAGGCTCATCCACAGCACCGGCTTGCGGCCGATCTTGTCCGAGGTGCGCCCCAGGATGGGCGAGGCGATGAACTGCATGAGGCTGAAGCTGAGGAAGCCCACGCCCGCCCAGAACGCCCCCGGCGTGGTGCCCGCTCCGCCGAGGCCCAGGAAGTGGTTGACGCTCTCCATCCAGGCACTCGGGTGATCGGCGATCTCCTTGGCGTAGAGGGGCAGGATCGGGATGACGATGCCGAAGCCCAGCAGATCGACGAACACGGTGAGGAAGATGGCCAGCCTGGCGCGCTTGGAAGACGGCATGAGGTTCTCCAGCCGACCAGTTTAGCTTGGGATCCGGCTCAGCCTTCCAGGGCTCTCTGGAGGGCGGTCTTCAGATCCTTGATCTGGTAGGGCTTTTGGAGAAAGCCCGCAGGCCCGCCGTCCGGGAAGGTCTGCAGGGAATCCTGCTCCGTGAATCCGCTGCTGAGTACCACCGGGATGGTCGGGTCGAGCCCCTGCATGGCCCGGAAGGCTTCCCGGCCATCCATGCGCGGCATGGTGAGATCCATGACCACCAGGCACAGCTCCTTCCGGTGCTCCTGGAAGCGGTCCAGAGCCTCGAGCCCGTCCCGGGCGGTCACGACCCCGAAGCCGAGTGAATCGAGCGCCAAGCCGGTGGCGTCAAGGATCTGTTCCTCGTCGTCCACCAGCAGCACGAGGCCATGGAGGGGCGTGGTGCTGGGCACCTGGTCTGTGGGCGACTCCGGCAGGGTGGCCGCGGTGGAGGCGGGGAAGCAGAGCCGGAACCGGCTGCCCCGGCCCACCTCGCTGGAGATGTTCAGGCCGGCCCCGTGCCCCCGGAGGATGCCCAGCATGGCGGAGAGGCCCAGGCCGCGGCCGGTGGCCTTGGTGGTGAAGAAGGGATCGAAGATGCGTTCCAGCACATCGGCCGTCATGCCGCAGCCGGTGTCTTCCACCTCGAGGATCACATGGCGGCCGGGAGTGGGGGCGTCGACCCGGTATTCGTGCCGGAGGACCGGAGCCTCCAGGTGCTGGACCGACGTGGTGAGGTGGATGACGCCTTCCTGGTCGCCGATGGCATCGGAGGCATTGGTGACCAGGTTCATGACCACCTGCTGGAACTGGGCCGCGTCCGCCTGGATGGCCGGGAGGTCCGGCTCCAGGTCGAGCTGGAGATGGATCTTCTTCGAGATCGAGACCTCCAGGAGGTGGGTGAGGTCGCGGACCACGGCATTGAGGTCGTGGGGCTTCACCTGGAAGTGCCCCCGCCCGGAATAGGCCAGCATCTGCTTGGTCAGCTCGGTGGCGCGGAGGACGGCGGCTTCCATGTTCGCCAGGTAGGGGCGGGCGGAGGAGCCCTCCGGGAGGCGGAACTGGGCGAGGTTCAGGTTGCCCAGGATCACGGTCAGCAGGTTGTTGAAGTCGTGGGCGATGCCTCCCGCGAGGACGCCGAGGCTCTCCAGCTTCTGGGACTGGCGGAGCGCCTCCTCGGCCCGGCGGCGGTCCGTGAGGTCAAGGAGGTAGCCCAGGTGGTAGCCGGGGTCGGAACCCTGGCCCGCCACCGACGTGCTGAAGTCATAGAACCAGCGGTATTCCCCGGAGGCGGTGCGCAGGCGGTACTGCTGTTCGTAGTGGGTGAGGCCCTGCGCCTTGAACTCCGCCGCGGATTTATGGATGGCCTCCACTTCATCGGGGTGTACCAGCGAGTTGTAGGAGACGCGTCCGCTGACCAGATCGCCGGGCGGATAGCCGAGAATGGTCTGGATGTTGGGCGAGACGTAGTCCACCGGCCAGCCTTCCTCCACGCGCCACTTGACGACCATCACCGGGCCCCCGACGAAGAGGCCCCGCTCGGCGAGAAGCTCCTCCTCGGCCTGCTGCCGCTCCGTGATGTCCGTGGCGATGCCGATGACGGAGTCGACCCCTCCGTGGTCGTCGAAGACCGGCGTGAGCAGGTTGTCGAAAGTCCTCTCCCGGAACCGGGCTGTCTCCCGGGAGGCCCGTCCCTGCAGGCCCTGGCGGACCTGGTCCAGCACCAGGGGGTCCCACCCGTGGCTTTCGAATACGGACCGCCCCACCATTTCCCCTGGGCGCAGGCCGATCTTGGTGAGGCCCAGACCTTCCGACAGGATGAAGCGCCCCTCCTGATCCAGCTGGTAGATGATGGCCTGGGAGTACGCGAGGACGGTCCTGATGCGCCGCTCGGCGGTGCGCAGTGCCTGCTCGGCGGCCTTGCGGTCCGTGATGTCCCGGGTGATGGAAAGCAGGCAGCTGGAGCCATCCGCCTCCATGATCTTCCCGGACATGAGGCCGGTCAGGACAGTCCCGTCCTTGCGCCGGAAGGTGGCCTCCAGGCCCGTGAACTCCCCGTGGTCCCGGATCAGCTGCACGGCGCGGGTGCGGTCCTCGGGGTTGGCCCAGATCCCCAGCTCCAGGGCGGACCGTCCGATGGTGTCCTCCCGCCTCCAGCCGGTGAGGCGCGTGAAGCCTTCGCTGACGTCCAGGTAGGCGCCATCCTCCAGGCGGCTCAGGTTGATGGCGTCGGGGCTGGTCTGGAAGACCCTGGAGAATTTCGCCTCGCTGAGCCGCAGGGCATCCTTGGAGGTCCTCCGCTCGATGGCCATGGCCACCTGGCCCGATACGAAGACCAGCAGATCCCGTTCTTCCGGCGTGTAGCGGCGGATGCCGTCATACATCTGGATGGCCAGGACCCCGAACACCCCCTCGGCCCCGACGAGGGGGGCGCCGAGCCAGTCGAGGGTGTCCGCCCCAAGGGGCTCGACCTCGCCGGAAGCCTCCAGGCCCTGCAGGATCTCCTGATCCAGGAGGATGGGACGCTCCGTGCGCAGCACGTATTCCGTCAGTCCCCGGCGGAAGATCCGGGGCGGCGGGGCCGGGTCCAGGGCGTCCACGAAGTAGGGGAAGGAGACCGTGCCAGAGGCCCGGTCCCAGAGGGCGAAGTAGAGGTTCTCCGCGGGCATGAGGTCGCGGATGATGGTGTGGACCCGGCCGTACAGCTCCTGCAGGTCGATGGCCCTGAGCGCGGCCTCGGCGATGCGGTAGGTGGCTCCCAGATACCTGCGGACCAGGGCCAAGGCTTCGGTCGGGTCCTGGGGTTCCCTCGGTGGGCGCATGAATCCGTTATCGGGCCGGTTGCCCGTCCGCACAAGTCCCGGACAGGGTCAGGCCCAGCGGAACCGGCGAACCGCCAGGGCGAAGGCCGCGCAACCCCAGGCCGCCACGATGGCCAGGCCCAGCCCATGCCCCGCCAGGGTGCCCCCGTCGTTGAACACGGCCCGCAGGGCCCGCAGGAACGGGGCCAGGGGCATCACGGCCACGGCGTGCTGGAGCCAGGCCGGCGCGGAGTCCAGGGTGAAGTAGACGCCGCTGAGCATCATCAGCGGGAAGAACACCAGGTTCGAGATGGCGGCGTAGCCCTCGGAGGTCTCCGCGAAGCCGCTGAGGGCGAAGCCGAACGCCATGAAGCAGCCGGTGCCCAGGGTCATGATGAGCAGCAGATCCAGGAAGGAGCCCTGGTTCTGGATGCCGAAGACCAGGCGGCCCACCAGCAGCAGGATGCCGGCCTGGATCACGGTGACCGTGAGGCGGTGCAGCACCTGGCCCAGCAGGAAGATCCACTTGGGGAGGGGGGTCACGGCCAGGCGGCGGAACTTGCCCTTCTCCCGGTAGGACACGTTCACCATGCCCACGCTGAAGAGGCCCATGCTGACGAGGTTCAGGCCCAGCAGGCCAGGCAGCAGGAAGGAGGCGTAGTTGGCGGAGTGCTTGTGCCCGGGGCTCTCCACCTGGACGGGGATCCGCTGCGGCTCCGGCTCGCCGTTCAAGCGCGCCTGGGCCATCAGCCAGGCCTGGTTCACCAGCCCTGCGGTCGCGCCCGCCTGGGCCATGAGGTAGCTGTTCAGGCGGAGACGGTAGCCGGCGCCATCCGTTTCCAGCTGGGCGGCGGTCTCGCCCCGAGCCCAGCGGGCCTCGGCTTCGGCCTTCGGTAGCGTCTGGACCTTGAGCTGCAGGTCCGCCAGGGCCTGGTCGAGGGCCAGGTCCCGCGCGCCGGGCGCCGGGGCCTGCACCCGCACCACGGAGAGCTTCGGGCCGCCGCCATCCCGGAAGATCGTCCCGAAGCCCAGCAGGAGGATCACCGGGAAGGCGAAGGTCCAGAACATGGCCACGCGGTCGCGGCTGTAGAGCCGCCATTCCATCACGAACTGCCGCCAGAGCATCATCGTCACTCCCTCAGGCTGCGCCCGGTGCGGTGCAGGAACACATCCTCGAGGGTGGCCCGGCGGATGTGCACCTGCTGGAAGGGCACTGCCGCGGCTTCGGCGGCTTCCAGGAGCCGCGGAAGGAGCGCCTTGGGGTCGGGCGTGGGGATCTCCCAGAGGTCCGCGCGGCACTCCACGGGCTGGCCGAGCCGCTCCGAGAAGGCTGCCGGATCCGGTGCTGCACCATCAAATGTCAGTTCCACCACGCTGGGAATGGCCAGGTCCGCGATGAGCGAGGCCGGGGTTCCCGTGGCGATGACCTTTCCGTGGTCCATGATGGCCAGCCGGTCGCAGAGGGCCTCCGCCTCGTCCATGTAGTGGGTGGTGAGCATGACGGTCCGGCCTTCGCCCTTCATGCGGCGCACCACGTCCCAGAGGCTGCGCCGGGCCTGGGGATCGAGGCCCGTGGTGGGCTCATCGAGGAACACCAGTTCGGGATCGTTGACCAGGGCCAGCGCCAGGGCCAGCCGCTGCTGCTGCCCGCCGCTGAGGGTGATGTGGTAGGCGTCGGCCTTCTCCTGCAGCTGCACCAGGTCCAGCAGGTCCTCCGTGCTCCGCCGCTTCGGGTAGTAGCTGCCGTAGAGATCGAGCGATTCCCGGGGCGTGATCTTGTTGAAGAGGCTGGTGCTCTGGAGCTGGACACCGATGCGCGCGCGGATCTCCTGTCCCTGCTTCGCCCAGGTCAGGCCCAGGATCTCGATGTCCCCGCCGTCGGCCTCGGTCAGGCCCTCGATGATCTCCAGCGTCGTGGTCTTGCCCGCCCCGTTGGGGCCCAGCAGGCCGAAGACCTCGCCCCGGGCCACTTCCAGGTCCACCCCGGCCACGGCGACCACCTTGGGGAAGGCTTTGCGCAGGCCGCGGATGCGGAGGGCTGGAGCGGACATGAATACCTCCGGAAGGACCATCATGCCCGGGTTCGATCTCTGTGGGCACAGGCAGGTTCAGGAGAGGCCGGCCAGGGGGATGATCCCGAACCACAGGAGGTAGGTCAGGGCGAGGACCATGATCCCGTTGATCCGCTCGCAGGGCGCGCCCCGGCGCAGGTAGCGCCGGATGGCCCGGGCCAGCAGGAGGCCATGGGGGATGGCCAGGAAGATGGCGAATCCGCTCCGCCCGCCGAAGAGGCCACGCTGCTGCCAGACCACGCCGCAGATGGCGGCGACGGCCACGAAGCCCAGGGCGGTCAGCGCCGCGCCCCGGCGGCCCAGGAGGACCGCCAGGGTCCGCTTGGCCACCATCCGGTCGGCCTCATGGTCCGGCAGGGCCGACAGGGTGATGGCCGCGAGGGTGGCGAAGAAGAGCGGCGCCCCGATGAGCCAGAGGTGCGGGTCCCGCCAGACGCCGGACTGGAGGAGCCCGCCGCAGAGGATCGCCGCGAAGCTGTGGGTGAGACCCACATCGAGCTCGCCCAGGCCGCGGTAGCTGAGCTTCAGGGGCGGGGCGGTATAGCCCACCGCCAGCACCGCCAGGGCGAGCATGGCCATCGGGCCGGGTCCGGCGGGGCCGGGCAGGGCGGCGAGCACCGCCAGGGCCAGGCCCAGCAGCAGGGCCAGGCCGAGCATCGCCCGCCGGACGCTGCCGGGGGCCAGTTCCGCCTCGACCAGCACCCGGCTGCCGCCGTTGAAGGGGCCCGCATGATGGTTGAGCCGGTCCGTACCCTGGTCGAACCACTCGTTGCTGATGACCGTCAGCGCCTCCATCAGGAAGAGGCAGAGGTAGCCGAGCCAGTAGACCTGCGGCGAGAAGGTCCCCCCGTGGCGCCAGGCCAGCAGCGCGCCGATGGTGTAGGCCACCCAGGCCATGGGGTAGAACTGCAGCCGGAGCAGCCTCAGCCAGGCCCCGACGCGCCGCCGGATCGCGGCTCCGCGAAGCCGATCCGCGAGCAGGAGCGGCTCCGTCCGGACGCCCTCCAGCCACCCGGCCCGCTGCTCCGGCGAAGAGGGCAGCACGGGGCCGAAGGTGGAGATGAAGGTGGGCCCGATGCCGCAGAAACCCAGCGTCGCCCGCCGCATGGCCTGGTGGCCGGGCTGGCGGTAGATGAGCCGGTACACCCAGGGCGGGGTGTCCATGGTCACCAGGAGGTGGGCCGAGCGGCCCTTCAGGAGCTTGGCCCAGGCAGAGGGATCCGCCTCATCCGCCGCGAAGGCGAACCCGGGGGTGAGCACGCGGTCGAGGAACCCCTTGAGCAGGGCGGGCATGGTGCCCCACCAGGCCGGGTAGACGAAGACCAGATGGTCCGCCCAGAGGATCAGCTGCTGGGCCCGGAGCAGATCCGGTTCGAGGGTCTGGTCCCTGGGTGAGGGCGTCCGGACATCCGGCTCAAACGCGAGGTCCGCCAGATCCAGCCGCCGGACCTGATGGCCCGCGCTTCCGGCACCCTCGAGGTAGGCCCCGGCCAGGGCGCCGCAGAAGCTCTCCCGGCGGGGGTGGCCCAGGATCACCAGGATCTTGCGCGGCCGGCCTTCCCTGGAAACATCCATGCACGCCCTCCGCCCAGGTCGGGAACGGACATCTTACACGCGCCAGACGCCCCATCCGGAGTGACCGGACAGCTGTTCCGCCGCCGCATCCCGGGCCTGGACCGAAGCATAGCGCGCCGCCCAGCAGCTGCCCGAGCCGCAGAGCAGGGGCTCGCCGCCACTGTCGCGCAGGGCGTCGCGCACCTCGGCCAGGGGCGGGCACACCCACAGGGCCGCCCCCGTGAGGTCGTTGCGCCACGGCGGCGCGGCGCCTTCGGGTTGCGAGGCCAGGGCCTCGGGAAAGGGATAGCCCACATCCTGGAGGGCCCGGTACACGCTGGGCGTGCTCACGTGCAGGCCGGGATGGACGAGGAGGATGGGTTCGAGAGGCACGGGGCGCAGGGGGAAGACGCGCTCGCCACGGCCGAGGCCCAGCACGGTACCCCCCAGGAGGAACAGGGGCACGTCGCTGCCCAGGCGGGCCGCCTGGCGCAGGAGCAGGTCATCGTCCAGCCCCAGGTTGAACATCTGATTGCCCAGGCGCAGGGCCGCCGCTGCATCGCTGCTGCCTCCGCCCAGCCCCGCCCCGTGGGGGATGCGCTTTTCCAGGCGCAGGGCTGCGGGCAGGGGGCGTTTCGCGGCCTCCTCCAGCAGGCGCCAGGCCTTGATCACCAGGTTGGATTCGTCGGCCACCAGACCCGCACCGGTGGGACCGGAGATGGCGAGGGACAGCGCGGAGGCGGGTTCGCCCTCCAGCGTATCCGTCAGGTCCGCCACACCTTCCAGCACGGTGGTGACCAGCTCCAGTTCGTGGAAGCCATCCGCCCGCCGGCCGAGCACGGCGAGGAAGCGGTTGAGCTTGGCGGGAGCCTGGACTGTGAATTCCATGGCTCCACGGTAGCGCACCGGCCCGGTAGCCTGAGGGGATGGTTCTGTTCTTCCGCACCCTCTGGAAAGGCCTCACCCTCTGGCTCCGGCCAGGGCTGGAGCCGCTGGGAACGTCGGTCCTCCGCTTCCGCGTCTGGCCCAACGACCTGGACGTGAACATCCACATGAACAACGGGCGCTTCCTCAGCATCATGGACCTGGGCCGCTTCGACCTCAGCTTCCGCACCCGGCTCGGCAAGGCCATGCTGCGGAACCGCTGGCAGCCCCTCGTTGGGGCCATCACCATGCGCTATCGCCGCAGCCTCGATCCCTTCGAGTCCTACGAGCTGCACACCCGGCTGCTGGGCTGGGATGACAAGTGGGTCTTCCTGGAGCAGCGCTTCCTGAAGCGAGGCGGCGACCTGGCCGCCGAAGGCGTCGTGAAGGCCCTCTTCCGGGGGAAGGCTGGCAACGTCCCCGTGCCCGAAGTGCTCCGCCAGATGAACTACACGGGTCCGCAACTCGACCTGCCGGAGCCCATCCGCCGGTGGGCGAATCCTTAGTGCAAAAACGCGGCCGATGGCCGCGTTTTTGTTACCGGGCGGGCGCAGCCCGCGCGCCTGAGAGCTGACAACTGATAGCTGACAGCCGACTACTACAGTCCATCCTCCAGCTCGAATTCAGGATCCGGAATGCTCAGGATCTCCGGGCCGTCCTTGGTGATGGCGATGTCGTGCTCGAACTGGGCGGAGAGCTGGCCGTCGCGGGTGCGCACGGTCCAGCCATCGGGTTCCACCAGGCACCTGTGGCTGCCGATGTTGAGGATGGGCTCGATGGTGATGGTCATGCCCGGCTCCATGCGGAAGCCGGTGCCCGGGCGCTGGTCCGCGAAGACCACCTGGGGATCCTCGTGCAGGTCGCGCCCCAGGCCATGGCCGATGTACTCGCGCACCACGGAGTAGCCGCGCTCCTCGGCGAAGGTCTGCACGGCGGTGGCCATGTCGCCCAGCCGCTCGCCGGGGCGGCAGTGCTCGATGCCCACGAACATGGCCAGCTGGGCCGTCTGGATGAGGCGGCGGGCCTCATCGCTGATCTGGCCCACACCCACGGTCAGGCAGGTGTCGCCATGGTAGCCGTCGAGCTTGGCGCCGCAGTCGATGGCGATGATGTCGCCCTCCTGGAGCACGTATTTGGAGGGGATGCCGTGCACCACCTTGTCGTTCACGGAGGTGCAGAGCGTGGCGGGGAAGCCGTGGTAGCCCTTGAAGCTGGGGGAGGCCCCCTGCTGGCGGATGTAGGCCTCGGCCACTCGGTCGATCTCCAGCAGGCTCACGCCGGGCTTGGCGGCCCGGGCGGCCAGGCGCAGGGCGTTGGCGGCCACGCGGCCCGCCTCGCGGAGCTTCTCGATCTCCTTGCGGCTCTTGTAGCGGATCTGCTCTCGGATCAGGACCATCTTGCCCTCGATCACCAGTCTAGCGGGTCGACGGTAGAATGTCGGTATGACGCGACCCTGGACGATCCTGGTGACGACAACCTTCCTCGTGGCGGGCCTGATGGCCTGCCGGGGCACCCCCTCCCGCCCGGCTTCCGTCCCCCCCGAGGCCATGTGGTGCGCCGAGGCCAAGGACGGGCTCTTCCTGAAGGTCGGCGGCCACCAGAGCACCCTCTGGCAGCTGGAGGTCTGGGATCGCAAGGGCAATTCCCTGGGTTCGGGCTCCTTCCGGCTGCGGGGCTTCGCCAAGGCCAAGATTGTCCCCGAGGAAGTCCTGGCCTGGGAGAACGGGGCTCTGCACCTGAAGGACGGCACCTGGCTGGTGCCTGAAGCTCCGGCTGCGCGTTGATGACCTATACCCGCGAGGAGAAGGACTGGCTGGAGCGCGAGTGGGCCTTCCGGGCCTGGGGCCGCGCCGGCCTGCTCAGCACCGACGACTACCGGCAGGTGCTGGCCTGGGAGGCAGACGGCGTCCCCATGGACCTGGTGGTGTCGGCCCTCAACGCTTTTTTCGACCGCCGCGAGACCCGTTCCAAGCCGCGCACCTTCGTGGCCCTCAAGCACCTGGACCGCGATGTGGCGAAGGCCGTGAAGCTGCGCGAGGCCGTGGTCCGGGCGGGCCCCGAGCTGGATGCCGGCAAGGGCTGGGCCCAGGTGAAGGCGCCCCTGCGGGACGACCCGGCGGCGAAGGCCGCGTTTGAAGCCTGGCAGCGCCTGCGGGCCCAGGCGCCTTCGCCGGAATCCGCCGGCTATCTGACCCACCATGACCGGGAACGGGAGGCCCGCGCCGCCCTGCTGGCCCTGGCCGAAACGACGCTGGGGCCGGTGGCCGAGGCGCTGAGGGCCGACCTCCGCCGGCGGCTCGAAGCCGCTGACATGAAGGAGGACAGCCTTGTGTGGAAGCGGGCCTGGAACCACCACTGGGCCCGGCTCGTGGCCGCTGCCTGGAATCTGCCGCTGGAGGGCGCATGACCGTGGAAGCCCGCTGGCAGCAGGAGCTGGAAGCGCCCACGGAGCGCTTCTTCGAGGTCTTCGCGGCCCAGCTCGCAGAGCCTGACGGCCTGCGCGATGGGCTGCGGGAGGCGGTCAAGACCCTCATCCCCCGCATCGACTGGGATGCCTATCTGCCTCACCTGCCCCACGGGATCCCGGGCCTGCGGGCGGTGCTGCGGCTGCAGCCGCTGCTGGGCGGGGCCAGCTTCCACCGGGCCCTGGCCACCCAGCTGCACATGGCGGCCCATGAGGGGCGCCGGGCCGCGCCGGCCCTGGCCCAGGCCCTGGCGGCCAAGGGCAGCGGCCAGTGGCGGAACCTGGAGTCGTTCATCGCATCCCGCCGCCCCGGCCTGGCCTACGCGGAGGCCCAGGGTTTCGAGCTGCCGGAGGCCGCGGACTTCCAGCGCCTCGGGCGGCTCACGGAAACCGACATGGCCAATGTGGGCCACAAGGCCGTGCTATGCGATCACCTTGCCGACCTCCACGGGCGGCTGGAACAACCCAAGGCCACCGGCCGGCGCCTGCTCGGCCTCACGGCCTGGGTGGCAGCCTCGCCGGAGGACACCTTCTGGGCGCGTCGTGCCGCCAAGCGCCTGGGGACCGCCGAGGTGGCCGTGCCCTGGGCGCCGGCGGTCCTCGGGCCGGAGGACTGGGCTTCACAGGTGCGGGAGATGTGTGACCTGGGGCTGGTGGCCCTGTTGGACCGGCTCACGGCGCGCCTGAAAGCCGGGCAGGGGGCTGGGGACTCCCTGGCGGCCCTGGTGCTGGCCGCCTCGGAGAAGCAGCTGGATGCCCGCCGCGACCTGGAGGGCAAGACCGCCTGGACCTTTGTGTACCTGGCCACCCTGGCCCGCACCCGCCCGGCGGACCCCAGGCCGTGGTGCCAGGCCGCAGCCCTGGTGAACCTCTTCCCCACGGACGAGCCTGAGGAGCGGGTGCAGGCCGCCAGGATCGGCGAGCCGGACGCCGCGGCCCTGACGGATGCGGTGCTGGATGCGGAGCCGGCCCTGGCCATGGCTCATGCCGGCGGCCTGACGAAGGCCGGCCGCGCGGAGGCCGCCCTGGGGGCCCTGGCCGAGGCCGCGGTCCAGAACGATCCCACCTTCAACCATGCCCACCAGGTGTTCGCCGTGGCGGCGGCCGCGGACCTGCTGCCAGACCTGCCGCCTCCGGTGCAGGAGGCCATGCTGGCGGCCCTGGCCAAGAGCCTGGCCAACAGCCAGGGCAGCGGGGATCTCGGGCGGCTGGCGGACCGGGCGCTGGCTGCGGACCGGCCGTGAGCCGAACCTTCGCCTTCCTCCGGGCCATCAATGTCGGTGGCCATACGGTCACCATGGAACGGCTGCGGGAGCTGTTCGCGGGCCTCGGTCTGCGGGGCGTGGAAACGTTCATCGCCAGTGGCAACCTGATCTTCGAAACGGGCCGGGAGACCGAGGCGGTCCTTTCCAGACGCATCGAAGCGGGCTTGAAGGCAGCCCTGGGCTACGAGGTGGCGGTCCTTCTCCGCGGAGAGGCGGAATTGGCTGCCTTGGTGGGGGGTTGCCCCTTCCGCGAGGCCGAGGTGTCCGCCGCCAAGGCCCTGAACGTGGCTTTTCTCGCCGCGCCGCTCACAGAGGCCCAGGAAACGAAGCTCCAGACCCTCGGCACGGCGGTGGATGCCTTTCGAACCACCGGCCGCGAGGTGTGGTGGCTCTGTCAGGTGAAGCAGAGCGAATCCACCTTCTCCAATGCCGTCTTCGAGCGGGCCCTCGGCGTGCGGAGCACCATCCGCGGTTTCAGCACCTTGCAGCGGCTGGCGGCAAAGCACCTGAAGGCTTGACCCATCGGCCCCGGGCTGTGGAACAATCGCGAATCCGAGGTCACGCATGGGCAAGAACCGGCTGGAAGCCTTCAGTGACGGCGTGCTGGCCATCATCATCACGATCATGGTCCTGGAACTGCGGGCGCCCCTGGGCGACTCCTTCGCGGCCCTCCGGCCACTCCTGCCGACCTTCGTGGGCTATGCGCTGAGCTTCATCTACATCGCCATCTACTGGAACAACCACCACCACATGCTCCACGCGGCCAGGAAGGTGAATGGGCCGATCCTGTGGGCCAACACGCACCTGCTGTTCTGGCTCTCCCTGGTGCCGTTCGCCACGGCCTGGATGGGAGGCAACAACTTCGCGGCGCGGCCCGTGGCGCTCTACGGGTTCGTCCTGCTCATGGCCGCCCTGGCCTATTACCTGCTGAGCCAGTGCCTCATCCACCACCACGGACGGGGGTCGCTTCTGGAGGCCGCGGTGGGAGCGGACTTCAAGGGGAAGGCCTCCATCGCGATCTATGCTTCTGCCATCCTGTTGTCCTTCACCCATCGCTGGGCCGGCTTCGCGCTCTACTGGGTGGTGGCACTCATCTGGCTGGTGCCGGACCGGCGCATCGAGCGGATCCTGGCCGCCGGGGAGGGCGACTCCAGACCCTGAAGGAGCCGGAAATCTCCTCAGAACCGGTGGGTGAGGCCCGCCGCGAAGGAAGCATCGTCGGTGTTCTCGTTGTGGGTGATGTTGTTCACGTAGCGGAAGGTGAGCGTGGTCCGCGCGTCCAGATAGACGTGGAGGCCCACATCGTGCTGGAGGCTGCCGTCGTGCAGCTTGGCGAAGGGCTGGGGGGTGCTGAAGCCGCTCAGGAAGTAGAGCTGGATGAAGGGCTGGACGGCCTTGTCGCGGCGTCCCTGCCAGGTCAGGTGGACGCCCAGGTCGGAGGTGTAGTCCAGCTGGTTGTAGGCGGTGTTGCCCCGCCCCCGGTGGGTGTAGGCAGCGCCGGCGTAGACGATCTGCGTGGCCGAGGGCTGCCACCAGCCGCTGAGGCCGCCTTCGAGATCCCAGCCGGACTTGAACGAGCTGTAGGTGCGGACCAGGGGCGGTTTCACGGTGAAGGTGGCGCTCAGGCCCGTGGCGGCATCCTGGTGGAGCAGGTGGACCACGCCGAAGAGGGGATCCTGGAGGCGGGTGGGCTGGGCGCCCTCCCGCACGAAGTCCAGCCGTCCGTAGCGGATGGTGGCCACGACAGCCTGGTTCCGGGCCACCTCGGAGCGGCCCCACTGGCCGAAGCCGAAGGCCTTGTGGAAGGTCTCGATGGGCGCGTCCAGGTCGCCGCCGCCGTGGCTCTCCACGGGCAGCTCCATCCAGATGTCCGTGCGCGCGGTGAGCCCCCGCCGCACCTGGAGGGTGGTGCGGGCGATCTCCTCGTCGAAGTAGAAGACGAAGGGCGCGGTGGGGTATTCGGCCGCCAGGGCCTCCAGCGAGGCGCGGTCCATGCGGTGGCGGCCCTGGAACCAGGCCGGGGGATGGTCCTTGATCAGGTTCGAGAACTCGAACACATTGGCCCGCACATGGGTGAGGGTCAGCTGCCACCGGCCGGGGCCGATGGGGCGCGGCGCCTGGGGCTGGTAGGTCATGGGAGCCTGGAGCAGCGTGAACATGTTGCGGGTGGGCAGGGGGCCCATCTCGGGGTAGGGCTCGTCCTGGGCCTGGAGGGACAGGCCAAGGGCCAGCGCGAGCATGGCGCGCATGGAGAACTCCTTGGATGGCTGCGGTTGGGCGAGCCACTCCGCCGGGCCACGGCCCGGGTGACGGTGGGATTCGGGAGCCGGGTCGGTCCGGCTTTTGCTTTCCTTCGGGAAGTCTATTTCCCTATGAAAGCAATATTGAGGTTGTCACTTCCCCTTGTCAAGTGGCTTTCTTTGCGATAGTTTTAAGACGACCCACTCTGGGTCGGGGACCAGCCCATGGACATGCCCGAATCCGCCAGCTGCCGATGCTTCCGCATGGCCATCGACCTCCTGGGCAAGCCCTGGACCGGTCAGATCCTGTGGATCCTCCAGGAGGGGCCTCTGCGCTTCAACGAGCTGGCCACCAAGGTGCAGGGCATCGGCGAGAAGGTGCTCTCGGCCCGCTTGAAGGAGCTGGAGTGCCAGGGCCTGCTGGTGCGGCGCGTCCTGCCCACCACGCCCGTGCGGGTCGAGTACGAGCTCACCTGCAAGGGGCAGGGCTTCCGCCAGGTGGTTGAGGCCGTCACGCACTGGGGGACCCAGATCGCCGAGCCGTCGGATCAGGCGCGGTAGTTCGGCATCACCTGGCCCTTGGCCCACTCGAAGATGAGGCTGGTCTGGATGTGGGCCACTTCGGTCCGCGTGGTGAAGGCATCCAGGGCCAGATCCCGCAGGTGGTGGGCATCCCGCACGGCCACGTGCACCTGGAAGTCGTGGGTGCCCGCCACATGGAAGACTGACAAAACCTCTGGCAGTCCCAGCGCGTGCTTCCAGAAGGCCTTCACCTGGGCCCGGCTGTGCTGGCGCAGCTGCACGGCGATGAGGGCCTGGAGGCCCACGCCCAGGGCCTGGGGGTCCACCTCCGCGTGGGCGCCCCGGAGGACGCCCTCGGCACGCAGGTGCTGCACGCGCGCGAGGCAGGAGGACGGCGCCAGACCCACGGCTGCGGCCAGTTCCTTGTTGGACAGCCGAGCATCCTTCTGTAGAAGGGTCAGAATGTCGCAGTCGATTCGGTCAAGGTTCATGAATGCCATTGTTTCACGAAATATATTCGAGGGATTGGCGAATCTTTGAAACCTACATTGTGGACAGGAGCATCCCCATGTCCAAGCCCATCGCCTCCACGTCGATCGAGACCCAGGCCGTCCACGCCGGTCGCGAGGTCCTCCACGAGCAGGGCATCCACGCCATGCCCATCGACCTGAGCAGCACCTACCCTCTCCAGGACCTGGACGAGGGCGGGCGCAGCCTGGAAGCCATGGCCATGGGCGGCCTGCCCATCGGAAGCCCCGTCTACGCCCGTCTCTACAACCCGACGGTGGCCCGGTACGAGCAGGCCCTGGCCCAGCTGGAGGGTGCCGAGGAGGCCGTGGCCTTCGGTTCCGGCATGGCGGCGGTGACCGCCTGTCTCATGGCGGCCAAGCAGCGCGGCAGCCACATCGTGGCCGTGCGTCCCGTCTACGGCGGCACCGACCACCTGCTGGCCTCCGGCATGCTCGGCCTCGAGGTGACCTGGGCCGAGGCTGATGGCATCGCCGCCGCGATCCGCCCCGACACGGCCATGGTCATCGTGGAGACACCCGCCAACCCGACCCTCGCGATGGTGGACCTGGACGACGTGGTGTGCCAGGCGGGCAAGGTGCCCGTGCTGGTGGACAACACCTTCGCCACGCCCATCCTCCAGAACCCCATCCAGCACGGCGTGACCCTGGTCCTCCACAGCGCCACCAAGTTCCTGGGCGGCCATGGCGATGTGCTGGCGGGGTTGGTGGCCACCAACAACGACTGGGCCACGGAGCTGCGCAAGGTCCGCGTCATCACGGGCAATGTGCTGCATCCGCTGGCGGCCTACCTGCTGCACCGCGGCCTGCCCACGCTGCCCCTGCGCGTGCGGGCCCAGCAGGAGGGCGCCAAGGTCATCGCCGAGCGGCTGGCCCAGCACCCTGCGGTGGCCGCCGTCCACTTCCCCGGCCTGGCCGGCCAGGACCCCAAGGGCCTCCTGGGCCGCCAGATGAAGGGCCCCGGCTCTCTCATGGCCTTCGAGCTGAAGGGCGGCTTCGAGGCTGCCGCCGTGGTCATGGCCGAGGTGAAGCTCATGACCCCCGCCGTCTCCCTGGGCAGCGTGGATACGCTCATCCAGCATCCGGCCGCGCTCACGCATCGCGTGGTGAATGCCGAGGCGCGCGAGCACTCCGGCATCTCCCAGTCCCTCATGCGCCTTTCCGTGGGGCTGGAGAGCCCCGGGGACCTGTGGGCCGATCTCGAGCAGGCGCTGGCGAAGGCCATGGCCCGGGTGGCTGTGGGTTCCGCGCACTGAGGGCTCTGGTCGCACGGGATTGCCGACATGGATTGACCCGGGTCGTATGCTGAGGTGCCCACCTCGGAGCGATCCATGGCTTCGCATGACAGCCTGATCCATCTCCACTGCGGTGACGCTTCCGCGCTGGTCCATCGGCGGTCCGGGCTGCCCGGTTCGCTGCGCATCTGCCGCGACTCTCCGGCCGTGGGTCCCTGGGTGGCGGAAGCCTCACGGCTGCCGGCGCTGCGGGCCGACTGGTGGGGCGTGCCCGTGGACGAAGGCTCCTTGCGGCCCGTCCTCTCGGATCTCGGGGGCGCCGCGGAGCCCGTCCTGTGGTTCGGGCCGGATCCCTGGGAGCAGGCCTGCCTCCTGTGGGTGCTGGCGGAGCTGCCCGAGGGGACGCTCTCGGACCTGGTCCCCCTGGACTGCAGCGTCGCGCAGACCGCCCCCGCCGCCCTGCCGGGCCTGTTCGTCGGACGGGTCCTGCTGGGGGAGGAGACCCTGGCCCAGGCCCGGAGCCTCTGGGCCGGGTTCCTCGAGCGAGGGTGGGGGGCCCTGGCGGGCTGCGGCATCCCTGCGCTGCCATGGCTGGCCCGGGCCCTGGCGCGCTTGGCGGAGGATCATCCGGCAGAGGGGCCCGGGCGCACCCGCATGCAGATCCGGGGGCTGCTGGATCAGGGCGTCCATGACCTGCCGGCCCTCATGGCGGGGTTGCGGAAGCTGGAGGATCCCCGCCATGGCGCCTGGTACGGCGACCGCTTCGTGGCAAAGGTGGTGGAGTCCATGGAGGCGCGGCTAGGCTGAAACAGCCGCCATGACGCTCGCGCCCCTGCCCCTGTCCTCCAAGATCACGGTCCTCCGGGGCCTGGGACCGGCGCGGGCGGCGGCCTTGCAGGAGGCCGGCCTCGACAGCCTGCGGGACCTGCTCTGGAGCCTGCCCTACCGCTACGTGGATCGGGGCAGTCTGCGGCCCCTGGGCAGCCTGGAGATGCGGGGGCTGGAGCCGGCTGAACCCGGCCTTGTGACCGTGCTGGGCACCCTGCGGGACCTGCGCCAGAGCACCACCCGGGTCCAGCGCATGGCCCTCACGGAGGCCCTGCTGGAGGACGGCACCGGCACCCTGCGGCTCATCTGGTTCAACCAGCCCTACCTGGCGCGCGCGCTCAAGGTGGGTGACCGCCTGCTGGTGTTCGGTCCCCTGTCCGTGGGGCGTCATGGCCTGGAGATGCGGGGGCCTCAGGTCGAGGTGATGGGCCGCGGCGAGGACATCGGCTGGGTCCGGCGGTTCCTGCCTCTGTACCGCAAACTGGGCCCCCTCACCGGCCGGGTGCGGCAGAAGCTGGTGCAAGAGGCCCTGGGCCGGGCCCATGTAGGGGAGGAGTGGCTGCCCCTGGACCTGGGGAAGGATCTACCCGACACCCTGACGGCCTTCCGATTGCTGCATGACCCGCCTGACGACAGCGACCCGGCCTTGCTCGAGGCGGGAACGTCACCCGCGCATCAGCGGCTGGCAGCGGAGGAACTGTTCGCATTCTCTCTCGGTGTGGCCCTGCGCCGCGCAGGGCGCCTGAAGCGGAAAGGCCTGGTGGTGCCCACGTCGCCGGAGCTCCGGGCGCGGCTGAAGTCCTTCCTGCCCTTCCATCTGACGGGCGCGCAGCGCCGGTCCTTCAAGGACATCGTGGCCGACCTGACGTCGGGCCGCGTCATGAACCGCCTGCTCCAGGGCGACGTGGGCAGCGGCAAGACGCTGGTGGCGCTGCTGTCCATGGCGATGGTCGCCGAGACGGGCGGGCAGGGGGCGCTGCTGGTGCCCACGGAGGTCCTTGCCCGCCAGCACGCCGCCAGCTTCCGCCGCTATCTCGGCGAGCATGCCGGCGCCATGCAGCTGCTGCTGGGGGGGATGAAGGCCGCGGAGAAGCGGGCGGCCCTGGCCCGCATCGCCAGTGGCGAGGCCCGCTACATCGTCGGCACCCACGCCCTGTTCCAGGAGGCTGTCGCGTTCCACAAGCTGCAACTGGTGGTGGTGGATGAGCAGCACCGTTTTGGCGTGAAGCAGCGCGAGGCCCTCAAAGAGAAGGGCGGCGATCCCCACTGGCTGGTGATGAGCGCCACACCCATCCCCCGTTCCCTGGCCCTGGCGGTCTTCGGCGACCTCGACCAGAGCGTGCTGGACGAGCTGCCTCCAGGGCGCCAGCCCATCACCACGAAGCTGCACAAGCCGGAGTCCGCCGAGCGGGCCTGGGAGCAGGTGCGCCGCGAGCTGGCCGAGGGCCGCCAGGCCTTCGTGGTGAGCCCCAGCATCGACCCCTCGGACGAGGGCAAGGTCCAGCTCCGCGACATCCAGGCCATGGAGGCCCTGCTGCGGGGGATCTTCCCCGACGAGGGGATCGAGGTGGTCCACGGGCGCCTGAAGGCGGACGAGATGACCGCCCGCATGGGGCGCTTCGTCGCGGGCGAGGCGAAGATCCTGCTGGCCACCACGGTCATCGAGGTGGGCGTGGATGTGCCCAACGCCACCGTGATGGTGGTGGATCACGCCGAGCGGTTCGGCCTCAGCCAGCTGCACCAGCTGCGGGGTCGCGTGGGCCGCGGCGCGCACCGCAGCCACTTCCTCATGATCAGCGGCTCGGAGACGGAGCGGCTGCAGACGCTGGTGGAGACGCAGGATGGCTTCCGCATCGCCCAGCGCGATCTGGATCTGCGCGGCCCCGGGGAATTCTTCGGCGTGCGGCAGGCGGGCCTCCCCCAGTTCCAGGTGGCCGATCTGGTGCGCGATCGCCGCCTCCTGGCCCGCTGCCGCGAAGCCGCGGACCGGGCCCTGGCCCACGGGCTCAGCGAAGCCCAGGCTGCCTGGCTGAAGCGGGAGCAGGTGCGGCTGAAACTGGCGGACGTCAGCTGAATCTGATGCCCCGCCACCGGGTACTGCCGAGGGATGTCCCGGCGGCAGGACCCCTTCGGAATCGGCTGAAGTCGAAGCTCCCTTGGTGGTGGGCCGCGGTCGTGATGCAGGTGACGGGGGGCGAGCGGATTCTCCGCTGACGGAAATTGGGCCTGCCGGAATTTTCATCGAGGTACTTCCGCCGGGTGGCCTTCGGCCTACATTGGGGCTCTCTACCCCTGGATGTCCAGAAAAGCGCCGGGTTGGGCGAAGTCAACCCCCGGGTTGCTGTTGAACCAAGCATTGAGGTTACTTGTTTTAACAATCAAGTCGATCCGAAAGACCCATTCCAGCCACCGGCACCGGACACAGGGAGGTCGTCATGAAACCCGCCACTTTCAGGGGATTCTGGGCGGCTGCCACCGCCATCGTCATGGTTCTGGCCCTATCGGGCTGCCGGGGCTCCTCGGGCCAGAATGGCCTCAACGGGACCAACGGCACGAACGGCACGAACGGGACCAATGGCACCAATGGAGCGCCTGGACCCGCCTACGCCATCGACGCCACCACCTACACGGCGGATGAGTGGGGGGCCCTGACGCTGAAGGCCACCATCACCAACATCAGCATCAGCTCGCCGCCCGTGGTGTCCTTCAAGGTGACCGACGGCCACAATGTGCCCGTGAAGGGCCTGGGATTCACCAGCCAGACCTCCACCTCGGCCTATGCCAGCTACGGCAACATGGCCTTCGGCTTGGCGAAGCTGGTCCCGGGTTCCAACGGAAGCCCAAGCACATGGGTCAATTACGTTGTAACCGCCAATCCGACAGCCGCGGCTCCGACGACCTGGGTCCCCGCCCGGCCCTCCACCGACAACATCGGGACCCTGGTGGACAACGGCGACGGTTCCTACGTCTACGCCTTCCGCCGGGACATCACCCAGACTCAGGCCCTGCTGGATGCAGCCATCTACTCCGGCAACAACCTCCGGGCGGACCTGGGCGACGTCAGCTACAACCCCAGCCTGACTCACCGGCTGACCCTCTTCGTCGGCGGCACGGCCCGGGGGACGGGCACCAACACGCCGGATGGGTCCAGCAGCGGCGTGGTCGCGGTGCCCATCCTGAATCCCGCCAACACCGCCTACGACTTCATCCCCGCCACGGGCGCAGCCGCCGGGGCCGCCGACGCCCAGCGGGAGATCGTCAATGTCTCCGCCTGCTTCAGCTGCCACGCCAAGTTCGAGTTCCACGGCTCCGGCCGCCAGGACACCCGCTACTGCGTGATCTGCCATAACGACCAGCGCAAGTACGGCCGGGCGGAAGCCACGCTGACGGCCACCACAGTCTCCGGCGAGACCGGGAAGCTGGCGGGCCATGCCTCGGGCGACTTCCCCTCCTTCATCCACCGCATCCACCGGGGCGAGGAACTGGCCCGGACCGGCTACTCCTACGGCGGCATCGCATTCAATGAGGTCACCTACCCCCAGGACCACCGCAACTGCGTGAAGTGCCATACCGCCAGCACCGCGACGCCCCAGGGCGACAACTGGTTCAACGTGCCCACCCGCTTCGCGTGCAGCGGTTGCCATGACGACATCGACTGGGCCACCGGTGCCAACCATCCCGGCGGCGCGGCTCTTGCGGACAACAACTGCTCCAGCTGCCACGGCGCGGCGGGCATCAAGCTCGTCCACCTCCCCGTGGTCCCGCCCGATCCCGCCAACATCTGGAACACGGGCGGGACGGACAACAACACCAACGCCTCCTCCGTGGCCGCCTTCGTGGGCAACCTGCCTGAGGGCGCGAGCCGGGTGACCTGGGATCTCAAGAGCGTGACCCTCAACGCAAGCGCCAAGCCGGTCTTCACGTTCCGGTTCCTGAAAGACGGCGTGCCCGTGGTCTTCAACACCTACGCCGCGGGAACCGTCACCGAGCTGATGGACAACTTCGTGGGCGGCCCCAGCTTCTACATCGCCTTCTCCGTGCCCCAGGACGGCATCGCCAACCCGGCGGACTGGAACGCCACCGCCAGCACGTACCTCAAGAACATCTGGCGGGGCGATGGTCTGGACATGGCCGGAGCGCCCCTGGCGGTCTCAGCCCAAGGAACCCTCAGTGCCACGCCCGATGCCAGCGGCTACTACACCCTGACCCTGACCGGCGTGAACATTCCCCCCACTGCCGGGATGGTCACCGGCGGCATCGGCTACACCTACGGGCTGACCCTCACTCAGCCCCTGACTCAGACCAACGTGCCGAACTATCCGTACATCCCCAGGGTGGCGGGTACCCCCGGAACGGGGCAGGGCGGCCTGAGCGTGCCCGCGCCCAACGTCTCGAAGCTCATCAGCGGTCCATTGCCGGCCGGTTTCCCCCTCAACGCCGGGAGCACGACCACGGGGCCCGCGAACACCCCGCGCCGCACCATCGTGGCCAATGCCAAGTGCCTGGACTGCCACGGCGCCATGGGTGTGTTCACCTCCAAGGCCTTCCACGCGGGCCAGCGCAACGACCCCCAGACCTGCGAGTTCTGCCACAACGGCCAGCGCGTGAACAGCGGGTGGGGCGTGAACATGAAGGACTTCGTCCATGCCATCCATGGGGCCGGAAAGCGGGTGAACAAGTTCTCCTGGGAAGCGTCAGCGGGAAACACCTACTGGAAGACCACCTACCCGGGTGTGCTCAACAACTGCGAGGCCTGCCACATCCCCGGAACCTACGACTTCGGACTCTCCTTCAACGCGGGAGAGCTCCCGGACCTGCTCTGGACCACCGTCGCCACCGGCACCGTGCCCACACCCGTGAACGTCGTCCTCACGGGCACGGAGCCCATCCCGGGCGTCTACTGGTCGCCCTTCGCCGCGGCCTACGGCTCCGGCTACGTCTTCGGGAGCGGGTTCAGCTACAACGCCAACACGGGCGCCACCACGGCCGCCGCCGGCACCACCCTGGTGAACTCGCCCTATGTCGCCGCCTGCTCCAACTGCCACGACAGCCCCCTGGCCATTTCCCACATGCAGACCAACGGCGGCACCTTCTACGGCAGCCGGGCCAGCGTCACGGCTGGCGGGAAGTTCATCCGGCAGGAGCAGTGCTTCCTGTGCCACTCCGCCGGCAAGATCGCCGATGTGCGGGCGGTCCACATGACCTTCAAGTGAAGGGTCCGAGCCGAGGACGCCTCCGGTGCCGCCGATGGCCCGGAGGCGTTCCCTATGGCTTCATCAGCCGTTCCGCGATCCGTCCCCGCAGCACCTCCGGCACCAGGTCCGTCAGGTTGCCGCCCATGCTGCCGATCTCGCGGACGAACCGGCTGCTCACGGCGCTGTACTTCTCCTTGGGCATGAGGAAGACCGTCTCCAGTTCCGGCGCCAGCTTGCGGTTCATGAGGGCCATCTGGAACTCGTACTCGAAGTCGCTGAAGGCCCGCACTCCGCGGATGATGAACTGGGCGTTCTGGGCCTTGACGAAGTCCACCAGCAGGCCGTGGAAGGTGGTCACCTCCACCTGGGGCAGGGAGGCCGTCAGTTCCTTGAGCATGGCCACGCGCTCGTCCACGCTGAAGGCCGGGGACTTTGCCGGGTTGTGGAGGACCGCCACCACAAGCCGATCCACGAGCTTCGCGGCCCGCTGGATGAGATCCCAGTGGCCAAGGGTCACGGGATCGAAAGAGCCTGGATAAATGGCCGACCGCACGGGCGCTCCGTCAGGATGGGGAATCAGCCTAGCGCAACCCCGCCCCGTTCCGGGGCCAAAGGTCCCCAGGTCGTTCAGCGCTTGAGGAGCCAGGTCCGGAAGCGGCCCGTCGGCTCCTGCTCGCACCAGCAGGGAACCTCCTCCTGGCGGAACTGATCCAGCAGGGGCTCGGGTCGGAAGGGGCTGAGGAGATGCATCACTTCCCCGGGGGCAAGGGTGAGCAGCGCCCGGCGGACCCGTGCCAGGGGATGGTCGCCGGCCGTGAGGAGGGCGTCGGCGTCCAGGGTGGACCGCACGGCGCCGGACTGCGCCCAGGCAGGGCGAGGTTCCGCGGGTGCCACCGGAGCCCCGGTTTCCGCGCCTCCGGAGGCCTCGCCAGCCAGCTCCCGGAGGAAGCGCACCAGCTCCGCCGTGGGGAGGCCCGCCATGCGGGCCGCGTGCTCCACGGTGGCCAGCTTCGCCACCGTGCGGCGGAGGATGGGATTGCGGAGCCGGGCGAACTCGGGGACGCGGGCGATGAGGGCCTCCTGCTGGTCCGGGTGGGCCGCCAGGAAGTCGCCGATCTTCGTTTCAGGCGTGATGGCCATGGCTGCCTCAGGCTTCGTCGTACTGGAGCAGGCGGCGGTCGCCTTCGAGGGCGCGCAGGCGGGTGAGGTCCTGGGTGACCTCCAGGGTGCCCAAGTAGGCGCCGGCCTCGTCGCGCACGGCGAAGTAGCGGATGTGGACGAACTTCCCCTGCATCTGGATCCAGAACTCCGCCACGGTCTGGCGGCCGGACTTGAAGTCGTTGAGGATGCGCTCCACCACGTCCACGCTCTTGGGCGGGTGGCAGTGCTTCACCTCGCGGCCCAGGATGGTGCGGCTGCGGGCGAAGACGCGGTCTGGCCCCTCGCTGAAGAAGGCCACGCGGTCGTCCGCATCCACGAAGGTGATGTCCACAGGCAGGCTGGAGAAGATGCCGATGAGCTGCTGGAAGCTGAGGGAACCGCTGGGAAAGGCCACGGCCGAGGCCGCGGGCAGATGGATGGGATCCTCGGGCAGGGCGGCTACCGGCGGGGCGTAACCGGTGGCGGGCTCCACCAGGCACCAGCCGTAGCGGGGGCTGTCCCGCCAGGCCTCGCCCCATTCCTCTTCTGTGAACAGGCCCAGGCACATGGGCAGGAGGATGGTCTCCTCCTTGTAGATCATGGATTCCAGCGCCGCCAGGGCGGGCCGCAGCACCGTGGGGACCAGGATCTTCAGCTCGGCGCCGCTGAGACTATCCTCCCGCAGCACCTCGATGGCCCCCTTGAGCAGGTCGCGCACTTCGTCGTCCTTGGCCCACATGACCTTGGAGGGCCCGGTGTTGCCGTGGCGCTCCAGGATGGAGAAGACCAGGTGCTCCTTGCGCTGGTAGTGCTTGTCCACGTCCATGAGGGCGTTGAAGGCCCCCAGCACCGCCAGGCGCTCGGCGGCAGGGTAGGCCTGGTCCGCCACGGATTCCAGGCCGGCGACCTGCTCCCGGGCGGTGCCGATGGCGGCTTCCAGGGCCCGGTTCTCACGGCGGAAGGTGTCCACGGGGTGCCCCGCGGGCAGCTCCCGTGCCTTGGGCGGGGTCACGGTGTCCTGGAGCACCTCCGCGTGGAGGTCGCACATGGACTTCACCTCCTCGGGGCTCATGCCGTCGGCCATGAGCGACTGCTCCATGGCGGCGATCTCGGTGGCGTCCACCTCACCCACCAGGTGGGCCAGCCGCGCGCGGACCTGCTCGGGGGCCTCGCCCCGGTGCAGGTGGAGGATGATCTCCTTGAGGGTGGCGATCCGGTGGTCCCGGTTGTTGAGGAGTTCGCTCATGGTGGCTTCCGCGGGGTGCTGTCCCCGGGATATGAATATCAGATAAAAATGATCAACAATTCTTAAATGTGATTTTTGTCGCACCGGACCAGGGTTCCATCGCCGGAGAACCCGCCAGGGGCGGGTGCTAGAGTAGGGGCATGAACGAGAAATTGAGCGTCGGCCTCCTCTTCGGCGGGGAATCCCCCGAGCACGAAGTCTCCATCGTCACGGCCCGGGCCATCGCGGAGCACCTGGACGCCAGCCGCTTCACGGTGCGGCCCATGGGCATCGCCCGGAACGGCGTGTGGGCGGTGACCGGCGATCCCTTCGCGCGCCTGGCGGCCGGCGAGCTGCCGGAACGCAGCGCCCATCCCTTCCTGCCCCTGGAGAAGGGCGCCGAGGCGACGGCCCTGCCGGACCTCTTCTTCAATGCCCTGCACGGGGCCGGCGGCGAGGATGGCCAGATCCAGGGCTACCTGGAGCTGCTGCACCGCCCCTACACGGGCGCGGGCCTGCTGGCCATGGCCGCGGGCATGGACAAGTGGATCACCAAGCGCCTGTGGGAGTCCGAGGGCCTGCCCGTGGTGCCCTACGTCGGGCTCACCGAGGAGCGCTGGCGGCGCGAGCAGGCCATCTGCCTGGCGGAATGCGCCAAGCTGGGCCTGCCCCTCTTCGTGAAGCCGGCGAACCTGGGCAGCAGCATCGGCGTGGAGAAGGTGAAGCGGGCCGAGGATCTGGCCGCGGCCCTGGACCGGGCCTTCACCTTCGACCGACGGGTGCTGGTGGAGCAGGGTCTGGATGTCCGCGAGATCGAGGTGGCGGTCCTGGGCGGCGACGAGCCCCAGGTGTCGAAGCCGGGCGAAGTGATCGTGGCCGACGAGTTCTACACCTTCGAGGACAAGTACCTCCACGGCAAGAGCCGCACGGAGATCCCGGCCAACATCCCCGAGGAGCTGGCCGACCTGGTGCGGAAGCTGGCGGCCAAGGCCTTTGCGGCCTCCGACGGCTATGGCATGGCCCGGGTGGACTTCTTCCTGGAGCGCCTCAGTGGCCGGGTCTTTCTCAACGAGCTGAACTTCATCCCCGGCTTCACCAGCATCTCCATGTATCCCAAGATGATGGCTGCCAGCGGCGTGCCCTATGCCGAGCTGCTGACGCGGCTCATCGACCTGGCCCTGGCCCGCCACGCCCAGACCGCCGTCAAGCAGAAGGGGTTCCAGTCCGGCAGCGACTGGTTCCGCAGCGCCCAGGGGTAGGGTCGTTCCGGAGGCGGGACCGGCCTGCTTCCGCTGACAGCTGATAGCTGACAGCCGCCAGCTCATTTCCACGTAGACTGTCCCCATGCATGCGCGTACCTGGCTCTCGGTGTTCTCCTTCCCCCTCGTGGCCGCCTTCACCCTGCCGGTGATCCAGCAGGGCGAGCAGGCCAAGGCCCAGCCCAAACCGGGGGTGAAGGCGCCGCCCCAGGATCCCCTGGCGGGGCTCTCCGACATCCAGGATGTGCTGGCCCTGGTGCAGCAGAACTACGTGGACCCGCCCGACATGGAGAAGGTCGTCTCCGGCGGCATCCAGGCGGTGCTGGAGCGCTCGCATCCCATGAACGCCTACCTGTCGGCGGAGGACCTCCGCCTGCCGGATCCCGGCCCCGCCGAGGCCGGCCTGGTGGTCCTGAAACGGGGCATCTATGCCACGGTGCTGGCGGTGACGCCCGGCGGCCCCGCCGCCAAGGCGGGCATCCAGCCGGGTGACGTGATCCGCAAGGTGGACGGGGACTCCGTGGGTCGCCTCAGCGCCTGGGCCCTGGAGCGCCGCCTGTCCGGGCCGGACGGGGCCACGCTGGACCTCTACCGTTACAACGCCACGGGGGACCTCACCAAGACCAGCCTGAAGCTGCAGCGGCTGCCGAAGGCCGCTGTGGCCCTCAAGCCGGGGGCCGGCGCCCTGATGGTCTCGCTGCCGGACCTGAACCCCGGGCGCGCCGAGGAGCTGAAGAAGGTGCTGGCCGCGGTGGACCACAGCCAGACCCTGGTGCTGGACCTGCGCCAGTGCGTGAAGGGCTCGGTGGAGGAGGCCGCCGCCGTGGCGGGCCTGCTGGGCGCCAAAGGCTCCCTCGGCACCCTCCAGGAAGCCGGGAAACCGGATCGGGGCGTGGCCGTGGCCGGAACCGGCACCCCCTTTGCGCGCCTTGCGCTCCTGGTGGGCCGCTCGACCCTGGGCCTTCCCGAAGTGCTGGCCTCCTGCCTGAAGAAAGGCGGCGCCCGGACCTTCGGCGAGAAGACGCCCGGCCTGGGCGTGGAGCGGAGCCGCTTCCTCCTGAAGCAGGGCGGGGCCGTGGAGCTGGTGTCCCGCCGCTGGATGGGTCTCGGCGGCGAGAAGCTCGACCGCCAGGGCGTGGCGCCGGACCAGACGCTGAAATTGACGGACTCGGATGATGCCCTGGCCAAGGTGCTGACGGCCCTGCAGTCTCCCGCGCCCGCGCCTGCCCCTGTGCAGAAGGCCTCCTAGCTTGGCCCGAGGCAAGGGGAAGCGCGCGTCCACCCTGGCCCTGCTGGGCTGGGCCACCTTCACGCTCCTCCTGGGGCTGGGGGCCGGCCTGATGCTGGGCCAGCAGGGCTGCGAGCGGCGCCAGGCGCCCGCCAAGCGGGAAGCCCCCGCTCCGGAGTCCAAAAAGCCCGAAAAGAAATCTGCTGAGCCGAAGGCGAAGCCATCCTCTGAGGCCGTCAGGCCTCAGAGCCTCGAACCGGAGCGCCCGCTGCCCCGCCTCGCCCTCGTCATCGACGACCTCGGCTACATGCAGCCGGAGCTGGTGACGCGGCTGTGCAGCCTGCCCGTGGCCTTCAGCGTGGCCGTGCTGCCCTATCAGGAGTTCACCCGGGACAGCGCAGATATCGCGCACCGCCTCGGCAAGGAGGTGATGCTGCACCTGCCCATGGAGCCCATCGGCTACCCGGGGCCGGGCCGCGATCCGGGGCCCAATGCCATCCTCTACAACCTGCCGGAGCCCGAAGTCCGCCGCCGCGTGCGCATGGCCCTGGACGGCATCCCCCACCGCGTGGGCGTGAACAACCACATGGGCAGCCGCATCACCCCCGACCGCACGCGCATGGGCTGGGTGCTCCAGGAGCTCAAGGCCCGCAAGCTCTTCTTCGTGGACAGCCGCACGGAGAAGGACAGCGTGGCCTACGACGTCGCCGAGCAACTCGGCATTCCCGCCGTGCAGCGGAAGGTCTTCCTGGATGACGACAAGGCCTTTCCCGAGATGGAGAAGCAGTGGGACCGGGCCCTCAAGCTCGCGGAGAAGGAGGGTTCGGTGCTCATCATCGGGCACATCTACCCCGAGACCGTGGAGGCCCTGGAGAAGCTGGTGCCCCGCAGCAAGGGCCAGGTGCGCTTCGTGAAGGCGAGTGAACTCACCAAGTGAGATGATGGGGCATGGCTATCTATTCGTTTCTGGCGGTGGGCATCGGCGCGGCTCTGGGTGCCTGGCTGCGCTGGGGCCTGGGCGCCCTGCTGAATCCCATGCTTCCGTCTCTTCCGCTCGGAACCCTGGCGGCGAACCTGCTGGGGGGCTACCTTGTGGGTGTGGCCGTGGCCGTGTTCACCCAGCATCCGGGACTGGCGCCTGAAGCGAGGCTCCTCATCATCACTGGGTTCCTGGGAGGGCTCACCACCTTCTCCACCTTCTCGGCAGAGGCGGTCCACCTGCTGACCCGCGGGGAGTACGCCTGGGCGGCCGGCCACATGGCCGTCCACCTGGCGGGTTCCCTGTCCATGACCCTGCTGGGCCTGCTGACGGTGAAGGTGTTCGTGAGGGCCTGAGGAGGAACCATGAAGGGGATCTACCTGACCTTCTTCGTCCAGGAGGACCGGACCCACCACGGGATCCTGGTCTATGAGTGGCTGCTGAAGGAGGCCCGCAGGCTCGGCCTCAAGGGCGGCACCGCCTTCAAGGCCATTGCCGGTTTCGGCCGCCACGGCCTCATCCACGCGGACCACTTCATCGAGCTGGCGGGCGACCTGCCCGTGGAAGTGACCTTCATGGCCACGGAGGAAGAGGCGGAGCGCCTGATCGCCTTCATCGAGCAGGAAGGGCAGTCCATGTTCTACATCCGCGTGCCCGCCGAGTGCGGCTTCATCAACGAGCAGGCGCACGCCTGATCAGTGCCCGCACCCGCACCCGCCGGTGAAGCATTCGCTGTTCGCGGCGCGGACCATGCCAAGCCCTTCCTTCCCGATGAGGAACGCCAGGGCCAGGGCGGCCGCCGCATCCACCCACCAGAGGGCGGGAAGGAGCAGGAAGAGCAGGCTGCCCGCGAAGAGCACCATGGAGAGCTGGATGCAGGCGCGGCTGCAGGCCGCGTCGGCTGCCACGGTGGCGCTGTCCAGGGCCCTGGCCGTCTTCAGCTTGGCGCGCCACAGGAAGACCATGAAGGCCAGGGAGAGCGCCGAGATGACGAGTCCGGGCACCGTGGTGGGCGGGTGGGTGCGGGCCGTGAGCTGGAGGATGGCCCCGCCGGCGATGCCCAGGGCCAGGCCCAGGAACAGGCGGCCGATGCCGCGCGTGGCTTTCCTCTCCCGCTCGAGGTTGCCGTGGTCCAGCAACTTCCAGAGCACAAGCAGGGCCGAGGCCACCTCGATGAAGCTGTCGGCGCCGAAGCCGAAGAGGGCGACTGAGTCGTCCGCCCAGCCGAAGGCCATGGACACCAGGCCCTCCAGCAGGTTGTAGGCGATCGTGAACCCCGCCAGCCAGAGCGCCCGGCGGCGCCAGTCCACGCCGCTCATGCGTGGGCTTCCCGCACTTTCCGGGCCTTCACCAGCACCAGGGTGGAGCCTGCGGGATGGCGCTCCATGTGCACCTCATCCATGACCTGGCGCATGAAGAAGACGCCCCGGCCCCCCGGCTTCAGGAGGTTCTCGGGCAGGTTCGGATCGGGCAGGGCCTCCAGATCCACGCCGGGGCCGCGATCCTCGATGCGGATCTCGAAGCGGTCGGTCTTCGGGGTGAAGGTCACCTTCACGGGCTTGTCCCGGTCCAGCTTGTTGCCATGGCGCATGGCGTTGGCGATGCCCTCCTGGATCGCCAGCCACAGTCGCTCGCCGTCCTCCTGGGTGAAGCTGAGGTGCTTCAGGAACTCCGCGCCCACCACCTGGATGAGGTCGATGAAGCGCAGGTCCGTGTTGCAGGTGAGGACGACGGGCAGGAGGGCAGGATGGGCCATGGGACGGGAATTCCCTTTCAGAGATCAGGCGTGCCTAGGCCAAGGTACTTGGAATCTGCCTTCCAGGGCCAGAGGTTTTGCCAGAGGGCACAAGGCATCCGAACCGGCCCGGCCGGCGTGCTCGAGATCACAATTAAGAATTAATGGTCCTAAATATGGAGAATTGTGGAACACTGCTTCCCGGCGCCCGGTGCGGGCATGAAGGAGGTTTCCATGAAGGCAAGGTGGTGGCTGGTGTTGCTGGTGCTCCTCGCGGGCTTCGGCGTGCTGGGATTGGGCGGCAGGCAGATCGCCCAGAACGCTCCCCCCATCCCGCAGCGGGTGGTGGCGGAGGACGGCACCCAGCTGGTGGGACCCGGCCAGATCCTGGAAGGCCAGGTGAGCTACCTTGGTCACGGCGGTCAGCACATCGGATCGATCTGGGGCCATGGGGCCTACCTTGCTCCGGACTGGTCCGCCAAGGCCCTGCACCAGTGGGCCGCGCACACCCTCGACGGCGTGAAGGCCCAGGGTGTCTCCATCGCAGACGCCAAGGCCAGCACCGTGTCTGTATTTCAGAATAATAGGTATGAATCATCCACGGGCACGCTGACCCTCGGCGCCGCCCAGGCCGCCGCCTACCTGAAGACCCGCGCCGAGCTGGCGAAGATCGCGGTGGAGGGGGACAAGGACGCGGCCATTCCTGCCCGGTGGATCCCCACGGCGCAGGAGGGCGAGCGGGTGGCCGACTTCTGGCTGTGGACGGCCTGGTCCGCCGCGGCCCGACGTCCCGGCGCGGACCACAGCTACACCCAGAACTGGCCCCAGGAGCCCCTCGTGGGCAACACCATCACGCCCATCAGCCACCTCTGGAGCATCCTCTCCATCATCCTGCTGATCCTGGGCGTGGGTCTCATGGTCTGGCACCACGCCACCCAGCCGGCCGAGGAGTTCCCGGATCCCAAGCCCATTCCCCCGGCTCCCGCGACTCCCAGCCAGCGCTGGTCCGCCATCTACTTCGCCGTGGCCATGGCCCTGTTCCTGGTCCAGATCGGCATGGGCGTCATGACGGCCCACGACGCGGTGGAAGGCAACGGGCTCTACGGCCTGGATCTGTCGCACATCCTGCCCTATGCGGCCTCCCGTACCTGGCACCTGCAGCTGGCCGTCTTCTGGATCGCCACCTGCTGGCTGGCCACGGGCCTCTACCTGGGGCCCAAGCTCAGCGCCAAGGAGCCCAAGGGCCAGTGGCTGGGCGTGGCGGGTCTGCTCGCGGCCCTGGTGGTGGTGGTGGTCGGCGCCCTCGCCGGCGCGCACCAGGCCATCGTGGGCAAGCTCTCCGGCTCCTTCATGCTGGGGCACCAGGGCTACGAATACGTGGAACTGGGCCGCCTCTGGCAGATCCTGCTCACCCTGGGCATGGTCATCTGGCTGGTGCTGGTGCTGCGCTCGCTGCTGCCCGCCCTGAAGGGCGAGAAGGGCCGCCTGGGCCTGCTCAAGCTCTTCGTGCTGTCGGCCATCGCCATCCCTCTCTTCTACTCCGCGGGCTTCATGTACACCCGCGAGACCCACATCGCCATGGCCGAATACTGGCGCTGGTGGGTGGTCCATCTCTGGGTGGAGGGCTTCTTCGAGGTCTTCGCCACCGTCGCCATCGCGCTGCTCTCCACCCGCATGGGCCTGCTGCGCGAGGGCACCGCGCTGCGCGCCGTGAGCCTCTCCATGGGCCTGTTCCTGGGCAGCGGCGTCATCGGCACCTTCCACCACCTCTACTACACGGGCTCCCCGGCCTCCATCGCGGCTCTGGGCTCCGTGTTCAGCGCCCTGGAGATCGTGCCCCTCACCATCGTGGGCTTCGAGATCGCCATGAGCCTGAAGGCCGGCCGTGCCCTGGGCAGCGGCTACGAGTGGCCCTTCAAGTTCTTCGCGGCGGTCTGCTTCTGGAACCTGCTGGGCGCCGGCGTCTTCGGCATGCTCATCAACCCGCCCTCGGTGCTCTACTTCGGCCAGGGCCTCAACACCACGCCCATCCACAGCCACGCCGCGCTCTTCGGGGTCTACGGCTTCCTGGCGATCTCCCTCATGCTCTTCGCCCTGCGCGGCATGACGCCGGACAAGGCCTGGGACGAGAAGTGGCTGAAGTGGGGCTTCTGGGGCCTGAACCTGGGCCTGGTCCTGATGCTGGCGCTGTCCCTGATCCCCAGCGGCTTCTACCAGATCGCCCAGAGCCTGAACCACGGCACCTGGTATGCCCGCAGTGCCGAAGTGGTGCAGTCGCCCCTGATGCGCACCTTCACCTGGCTGCGCATGCCCGGCGACACCCTCTTCGGCCTCGGCGCCCTCGCCGTGATCATCTTCACCTTCAAGGCCGTCATCGGCGCCTGGAACTGGAGGACCGCCGAGGAGACCAAGCCTGTCCGCGAGAACGTGGACGTGGCCCCCGCCTTCGCGGTGGCCGAGGACTGAGACCTCAGCGCACAGGGCAGGGCCCCCGCCGCGAGGCGGGGGCCCTGCCTTTGTCCAGGCGGCGCAGGCTGGCCTGTTAACCTGACCCGCCCCTTGGAGGTATTCCGTGGTCCTCATCGCTCTGCTGCTGTTCGTCGTAGGTGCCCTGGCCTGGCGATGGAAGACCAAGGTCGGGTATCCCCTGTCCGCCCGCCTGGTGATCCTCCAGTGGGTGGGGCTGGGGCTGGGCATGCTCGTCCTGCTTACCTCCATGGCCGTCATCGTGCCCCCAGGGCAGGCGGGCATCCAGGTGCTGTTCGGCAAGGTGAATTCCGAGCCGCTGCCATCGGGACTCCACTTCATCAACCCCTTCGCCCAGGTGGTGGAGATGGAAGTCCGCACCCGGAACTACACCATGTCCACCGTGGGCGACGAGGGCCAGAAGCGGGGCGACGACTCCATCTCGGTCATCACCAGCGACGGCCTCACCGTGAAGCTGGACGCCACCATCTTCTACTCGCTGCAGCAGGCGCGCCTGCCGGAGATCTACCGCACCATCGGCCCCGATGTGGAGGATCGCATCGTGCGGAGCGAGATCCGCGCCAGCCTGCGGGATGCCGCCGCCAGCCTGTCCGCCACCGAGCTCTATACCTCGAAGCGCCAGTCCTTCGTGGACCAGGTCTCGAAGACGCTCAAGGCGGCCTTCGAGGCCCGGGGCATCTCCCTGGAGCAGATGCTGCTCCGCAACGTCATCCTGCCTGAACAGATCACCAAGGCCATCAACGACAAGATCAGCGCGGACCAGGATGCCCAGAAGATGCTCTTCGTACTCCAGAAGGAGAAGCAGGAAGCCGAGCGCAAGCGCATCGAAGCCGAAGGCCAGGCCAAGGCCCAGCAGATCGTGAGCCAGAGCCTGACCCCCCAGATCATCGAGTACCAGCGCATCCAGGCCCTGCGGGACATCGGCGCCAAGGGCAACCTGATCATCACCCCCATGGGCGGCGCCACGCCCATGATCCAGGTGCCCGCCCGGAAGTAGGCCGGGGTTCCAGGGGCTATCTCACACCGTGCATACGCAAGGTGGGGGCGCTATGATAAATAACCTGACCAACTCGGTCAGGATTGTGGGGCTTCCATGAAAGTGATCGTCGCCAAGACCGCCGGTTTCTGTTGGGGCGTGAAGCGCGCCATGGATGCGGTGCTGGAGGCCTCGGTGCGGAACGATGGCCGCACCGTGCAGACGCTGGGTCCGCTCATCCACAACCCCCAGGCGCTCGAGCTCATCGGCAAGCGGGGCGTGGCCGTGGCGGAGGCACCGGACAAGGTGCAGGCGGGGACGGTGGTGATCCGCGCCCATGGCATCCCCATCCAGGACCTGCGGGGCCTCAAGGAGCGCCAGGCCAAGGGCGAGCTGAAGATCGTGAACGCGACATGCCCCGAGGTGGCCAAGGTCCACCACAAGATCAAGAAGTGGAGCCCCAAGGGCTACTTCACGGTGATCCTGGGCAGCCATGGCCATGCGGAGAGCGTGGCCCACCGGAGCTTCGCGGACAGCGGCAGCCTCATCGTGTCGAGCATGGCCGAGGCCGAGGCCCTGACGGACGAGCAGCTCAAGAAGGTGCTGGTGGTGGCCCAAACCACCTTCACCGTAAAGGACTACCACGCCATCACCGACTACATCCGGACCCGCGCCGTGGATGCCGTGTTCGAGAACACCATCTGCGAGGACACCTGGATGCGCCAGGACGAGGCCCGGGAGCTGGCCCGGACGGTCGACACGGTCATCGTCGTGGGCGGCAAGGCCTCCAGCAACACCAAGCACCTGGCCGAGCTGGCCCATCACTATGGCAAGCCCGTGCAGTACGTGGAGACTGCCGCGGAACTGGATCTCCGGGCGTTCACCGGTCGCGAGACCGTGGGCGTGCTGGCCGGTGCTTCGACTCCCACCTGGCTGGTGGACGAGGTAGTGGACGTGCTGGAGCAGCTGGGCGACGGTCCCAGCCGCTGGCGCAGCTTCCTCCAGGCGGCCTTCGGCAGCTCATCGCTGCTGGCCATGGGGGCGGCCTTCATGACCCTCGGCGTGCACAAGTGGCTGGGCCTGCCCCTGGGCTGGCGCTATCCGCTCCTGGCGGGAACCTACGTGCTGGCCATGTATCTCCTGACTCCCTTCCTGGACCCGCTGGGGGTCGGCGCCAAGGGCCCGGCCCGGGCGCGGTTCCTGGAGCGCAACCGCAGGGCCCTGGTGGCTGCGGGCCTGGCGGCCCTGGCCCTCACCCTGGGACTGTCAGCCACGCTGGGCCTGAAGGCCCTGGCCGTGGCGGCGGGCGCCTCGCTGGTGGGCGCGGGCTACAAGCGGCGCTTCCAGGTGGGCGACCGCACCTTCAGCCTGCGGAACATCCCGGGCTCCAAGGATGTGGTGGTGGCCCTGGCGCTGGCCACCGTGGCCGTCATCATGCCGGTCTGGCAGGAGGGCCGGGTCTGGGACCTCCGCGCGTTCGCGGCCGTCTTCCTGGTGGGCGTCCTGGCCTTCGTCCGCACGGTGATCTACGAGATCCGGGACATGCAGAACGACCAGATCGTGGGGAAGGAGACGTTGCCGATCCTCATGGGCAAGTCGGCCACCAAGGCGGTGCTGGCGGGACTCCTGGGGACGCTGCTCGCCGGCACCCTCTGGCTCACCTTCGACAACCGCCAGCATGGGCACCCCCTGGCCGTGGCCCTGGTCCTGGTGGTCTGCGCCGCCTATCCGATGCTGTACCTGTGGCTGTTCCACGAGCGGTTCACCGCCGGGAAGCACCGCTTTGAGCTGAGCGTGGACCTGAGCTTCTGGCTGGTGGGTTTGCTGGCCATCGTGTAGTTCTTGCCCTTTCATGGGGGACTGCTAGCCTTGGGGCACCTTTTCTCAAGGAGAGCCCCATGCGCATGAAGTCTCTCGCCGTCCTTTCGGCCACGGCCATCCTCGGCGCCGCCCTCGGGTGGGCCGCCGCGGCCGCCAGCTACCAGAAGACCGGCACCGTGAAGGAAGTGGCCCCCGACAGCTTCACCCTGGACCTCGGCAAGGAAGCCTGGCGCTTCTACACCGACGCCAGCACCACCGGGAAGGATGCCCTCAAGGCCGGCGACAAGGTGACCGTCACCTACAAGCAGGTGGCCACCAAGATCGAAGGCAAGGCTGCTGCAAAGGCCCCGGCCAAGAAGAAGTAGCCCACGGTGACGAGTCATGCCTCGACGGTCTCGTGTATGGCCGCAGGCCATACCGAGAAGAAGAAGTAGTTTCCCCGCCGAAGGCGGCAACTGCAAAACGGGGCGCATTCGCGCCCCGTTTTGCAGTGTGTGAAAAGATGGCTGCATGCGTAACTGGGTCCTCATCACAGGCTGTTCCACGGGTATCGGGCGGGCGCTGGTGCCGCTCTGCCGCGAGGCCGGCTGGGGCGTGGTGGCGACGGCCCGGCGGGTGGAGACGCTGGCGGATCTGCCTCCCGGTGACGATCTGCGCGTTCTGCCCCTGGATGTCACCGACGCGGCCAGCATCACCGACGCAGCCACCGCCTGCGAGGACCTGCCCCTCAAGGCCCTGGTCAACAATGCCGGCTACGGCCAGGTAGGGCCTCTTGAACTCCTCCGCGCGGAGGAACTCCGCGCGCAATTCGAGACGAATGTCATCGGCCTCCATGCCGTCACCAGTGCCTTCCTGCCCCTTCTCCGTCGTGAGCCCGGGGCCCGCATCCTCCAGGTGGCCTCCATGCTGGGGCGTCTGTCCATCCCGCTGGCGGGCCCCTACAACGCCTCCAAGCACGCGGTGGTGGCCCTGGCGGAAAGCCTGCGGCTGGAGATCGGCCGGGAGGTGGCCGTGGTGCTGGTGGAGCCTGGCGCCATCCGGACGGAATTCAGGGAGACCCTGACAAAGGCCTGGGGCGACCTGCCTGAGCGGGCCCGCGGCACGCGCTACGAGGCCATCCTCGCCCGCTACCTGGCGGTGCGGCAGCAGCAGGGCGAGCGCTTCGCCATGGATCCCGCACGCTGCGCCCGGAAGATCCTGAAGGCCTTGGTGGCAGAACGCCCCCCGCGGCGCGTGATCATCGGTCGGGACGCCTTCTGGGCGGGCAAGGCGAAGGCCCTCCTGCCGGCGGCCTGGTGGGAGGCGATCCTGCGTCGGGCCTACGGACTGAGGTGACCCCGGAGCGAGTCCTGCCAGACTGAGGGCATGTCCGAAGACCGCCTCTACCTCATCGACACCTTCGCCTTCATATTCTCGGTATCCGCTGCGCGGATACGCGAGACCTTGCCGCTGGGCGCGGAGGTGCTCCGTGGCTGAGGATCGCCTTTATCTCATCGACACCTTCGCCTTCATATTTCGGTCCTACTTCGCCAATCCGCGGCTGAAGAACGGTGCCGCCTACACCTTCACGCGGCTGGTACTCCAGCTGCTGGAGAAGCACCAGCCCACGCACCTCGCCTGCGTGTTCGACATGCCCGGGCCCACCTTCCGGCACGAGCTCTACCCGGAGTACAAGGCCAACCGCGCCGAGATGCCGGAGGACCTGCGCCCGCAGATCCCCATGATCCGGCAGCTGGTGGAGGCCCTGAACATCCCCATCGTGGAGCTGTCGGGCTACGAGGCGGACGACGTCATGGGCACCCTGGCCCGGGAATCGGCGGCCCATGGCCTGCCGGCGGTCATCGTGAGCCCCGACAAGGACCTGCTGCAGCTGGTGGACGACGACCTGAAGATCCAGGTGCTGAACACCAAGGACGGCGAGATCTGGCATGACCGCGAAGGTGTGAAGACCCGCATGGGCGTGTGGCCCGAGCAGGTGGTGGACTTCCTCAGCCTGGTGGGCGACGCCTCCGACAACGTGAAGGGCGTCCCCGGCATCGGCGAGAAGGGCGCGGCCCTGCTGCTGGAGAAGCACGGCAGCCTGGACGGCGTCATCGCCGCCAAGGCCGACCTGAAGCCCAAGCAGCGGGAGGGGCTCGAGGCCGCCGCGGAGTGGCTGGACCTCACCAAGCGCCTGGTCACGGTGGTGACGGACCTGGACTTGCCTCTGCACCCCAAGGATCTCGTCTATCCGGGAGTGGACGAGGCCAGGGCCCGGGAGACCTTCAAGGCCCTGGGCTTCCAGACCCTCACCAAGGAGTTCACCCAGAGCGCCCAGGAGGCGGGCAGCGCCCGGAAATACCGGGCTGCGGCCACCGTGGCGGACCTGGAAGCCGCCGTGGCGGCCTGCCGCGCCGCTGGGCGGTTCGGCCTCGATACGGAGACCACCAGCATCGACCCCACCCGCGGCCACATCGTGGGCCTCAGCCTGGCCTGGGCGGCCAATGAGGGCCTCTATGTCCCGCTGGCGCACCTGAAGCCGGCCACGGCCGATACGGAAGGTTCCCTGCCGGGGCTCCTGCCGGACTCGGGCCTGCCGGACACCCTGCTGGACCTGCGAGGGGAGGCGGGTGCGTTCTTCGCAGAGCTGGCGTCGCACCTGGATCCGCGCAACATCCCGTTCACAGAGGCCCGGAAGATCCTGGCGCCGCTGTTCGCCGACCCGGCCGTGGGCAAGTGCGGCCAGAACCTCAAGTACGACTTCCAGGTGCTGGCCCGCCATGGGATGCCCGTGGCAGGACTGGCCGATGACAGCATGGTGCTGAGCTTCCTGCTGGAGAGCGGCGTCCGCCACAACCTGGACGACCTGTCCGTGCGCCTGCTGGACGTGAAGCCCATCGCCTTCGAAGCGGTGGTGGGGAAGGGCAAGGCCCAGAAGCGCTTCGATGAGGCCGAGTTCGAGCACGCGGTGCAGTACGCTGCCGAGGATGCGGACCTGGCTCTGCAGCTCTGTGACAAGCTGCGGACCATGCTCACGGATGCCAGGCTCAAGCGCCTCTACGAAGAGGTGGACCTTCCGCTCGTGGATGCCCTGGCGGCCCTCGAAGGCCACGGCGTCCGCCTGGATCTGGATGTCCTGTCCAAGCTCGCCGTGCGCATGCACGGCGAGCGCAAGCGCGCCGAGGCCCGCGTCCTCGAGCTGGCCGGCGAACCCTTCAACCTCAACAGCCCCACCCAGCTGGGCGGCATCCTCTTCGGCAAGCTGGGCTTCAAGCCCGTGAAGTACACCGGCAAGACCAAGGCGCCCAGCACGGACGAGGATGTGCTCCAGGAACTGGCGGAAAAACAGGGAGCCGAGATCGCGCAGGAGCTGCTGCGTCACCGCCAGATGGTGAAACTGCTGGGCACTTACGTGGAGGCCTTGCCGCAGATGGTGAATCCCGTCACGGGGCGGGTGCACACGCGGCTGCACCAGGCGGCCGTGGCGTCGGGGCGGCTGGCCTCCAGCGATCCCAACCTCCAGAACATTCCCATCCGAACGGAGGAAGGCCGCGCCATCCGTGGGGCCTTCGTGCCCGAGCCTGGCTGGGTGCTGCTGGACGCCGACTACAGCCAGATCGAGCTGCGCGTGGTGGCGGCGCTCGCCGAGGATCCGGTGCTGCTGGGCGCCTTTGCGGCCGGCGAGGACATCCACCGCCGCACGGCGTCGGAGGTCTTCAACGTGCCCATGGACCAGGTCACCTCGGAGCAGCGCAGCGCCTCCAAGGCCGTGAACTTCGGCCTGCTCTACGGCCAGGGGGCTTTCGCCCTCGCCGCCAACATCGGGGTCAGCCAGAAGGAGGCCAAGGCCTTCATCGAGCGCTACTTCGAGCGCATGCCGAAGGTGGCCGCCTGGATCGAGGGCGCCAAGGAGAAGGCCCTGGCGGAGGGCCTGGTGCGCACCCACTGGGGCCGCATCCGGCGCATCCCCGAGCTGGAGAGTCCCAACAAGCAGTTCCAGGCCCAGGGCCTGCGGGAGGCCGTGAACACCATCGTCCAGGGCACGGCGGCTGACCTCATGCGCCGGGCCATGGTGCGCCTGCACCGCAGCCTCCAGGCCTCGGGCCTCCGGGCGCGGCTGCTGCTCCAGGTCCACGACGAGCTGCTCATGGAGGCGCCGCCGGAGGAAGTGGAGCGTGCCTCGGCCCTGCTGAAGGAGGCCATGGAAGGCGCGGACGACCTGGGCCCTCTCGGCGTGAAGCTGGCAGCGGAAGTGCGCACCGGCGACAGCTGGCTGGCCTGCAAGTGACCGGTCTTTTTTGACGATCTGTAGGTCCGGAGAGTCGAAACCCGCCTTTTCGGCCGGATTTGTGATGGCGATCGGAGCTCAAACTTAACGGGGAGGTCATGATTGGGCGGTTCCGGCGCGCGTCGCGCCGCACCGCAGACCCCTGCCCGAAGGAGCCTGATCATGAGCCAGTTCAACATCGCGTGGTTGCCCGGCGACGGCGTGGGCGTCGAGGTCATGGAGGCGGCCAGGATCTGCCTTGATGCGCTGAAGTTCGACGCCACCTACACCCACGGCGACATCGGCTGGGAGTTCTGGTGCAAGGAGGGCGAGTCCTTTCCCCAGCGCACCATCGACCTGCTGAAGAACAGCCACGCCGCCATGTTCGGCGCCATCACCTCCAAGCCCGTGAAGGACGCCGAGGCGGAGCTTGTGCCCGAGCTCAAGGGCAAGGGCCTCATCTATCGCAGCCCCATCGTCCGCATGCGGCAGATGTTCGACCTCTACACCTGCCTTCGGCCCTGCAAGGCCTACGTCGGCAATCCCCTGAACTACAAGGAAGACATCGACATGGTGATCTTCCGCGAGAACACCGAGGATCTCTATGCCGGCGTGGAATTCAGCCCCGTCCCGGACGAGCTGAAGGCGACCCTGAAGAAGCTGAGCAAGCCCTTCGCCCACTTTGCCGACATCCCCGGCGACCAGTTCGCCATCACCTGCAAGGTGAACACGCAGAAGGGCTGCGACCGCATCATCCGCGCCGCCTTCGAATACGCCAAGACCTTCGGCTACCCCAAGGTCACGGTCATCCACAAGGCCAATGTGGTGCGCGCCACGGAAGGCATGTTCCTGGAGACGGGCAAGCGCATCGCGAAGGAGTACCCGGGCATCGCCATGGATGACGCGAACGTGGACGCCATCACCATGTGGATGCTGAAGAACCCGAAGAACTACGGCGTGATGGTGGCAACGAACCTGTTCGGCGACATCGTGAGCGACCTGGCGGCCCAGATGGTGGGCGGCCTGGGCTTCGGCTGCTCGGGCAACATCGGCGAGAAGCTGGCGGTGTTCGAGCCCAGCCATGGCAGCGCGCCCAAATACGCCGGCCAGTACAAGGTGAACCCCATCGCCACCATCCTCGCCGCGAAGATGATGCTCGACTGGCTGGGTGAGACGGAGAAGGGCACGCGCCTCGAGAAGGCCGTGGCCGCCGTCATCGCCGAAGGCCAGGTCCGCACCTACGACATGGGCGGCAGTGCCTCGACCCTCGACATGGGCGAGGCGATCGCGCGCAAGCTCTGAGGTCGCCATGGATCGCATCCTCATCCACGAAGTCGGCCCCCGCGATGGCCTCCAGGTCGAAGCCGCGGTGGTGCCCACGGACGTGAAGCTCGACTGGATCCGTCGCGCGGCGGATTCAGGGGTGGACATCGTCCAGGTGGGCTCCTTCGTGCGGGGCGACAAGGTGCCCCAGATGGCGGACACGGACGACCTGTTCCGCATCCTCGTACAGGAGCACCACCACGCCCTGCTGTCCGGCCTGGTGCTCAACGAGAAGGGGCTGGAGCGGGCCCTGGAGGTGGGCGTGCCGCTCATCTGCCTGGGCGTGTCCGCCTCCGAGACCCACAGCCGCAAGAACACGGGGATGGGCACCGAGGACGCCCAGCGGCGCATCATCGCCACGGCCCTGGCGGCGAAGCAGGCGGGCCGCAAGGTGCAGGTCAGCGTCCAGAGCGCCTTCGGCTGCGGCTTCGAGGGGTCCATCCCCGAGGACCGCGTCATGGGCCTCGTGGCGGCCTACCTGGAAGCTGGGCTCACCTCCATCAGCCTCGCGGACACGGCGGGCCATTCGCATCCGGACCAGGTACGCGCTTATGTCCGGCGCGTGCTGGAGCTCGATCCCGCGGCCGAGGTCACGGCCCACATCCACAACACCTACGGCCTGGGCATGGCCAGCGTCTACGCGGCCATGGAAGCCGGAGCAAAGGCTATCGAGACCAGCTTCGGCGGCCTCGGGGGCTGCCCCTTCACCAAGGTGGCGGCCGGCAACGTGGCCACGGAGGACCTGGTCCACGGCCTCCAGCGGGCCGGTCAGCGCATGGACATCGACCTGGCGGCTCTCATCGGCGTGGCGAAGGATGTATCCACTCAGCTGGGCCGGGACCTGCCTGGTTGTGTCCACAAGACCGGCCCCATCGCGGCGAAGGTGACGGCATGAGCAGGAAGATCCTCGACGGCATCAAGGTCCTGGACCTCACCAACGTCCTCTCCGGGCCCTTCACCACGCTGCACCTGGCCCTCCTCGGGGCCGAGGTCATCAAGGTGGAGAACCCCAAGGACGGGGACTTGGCTCGCAAGCTGGGCATCGTGCCCGAGCTGAACAAGAAGCTCATGGGCACCAGCTTCCTGGCCCAGAACTGCAACAAGAAGTCGATCACCCTGAACACCAAGTCACCCGAAGGCAAGGAGCTGTTCCGGAAACTGGTGAAGGACGCCGACGTGCTGGTGGAGAACTTCCGGCCCGGCGTCATGGACCGGCTGGGGATCGGCTATAAGGCCCTGGCGGAGCTCAACCCGCGGCTCATCTACTGCGCCATCTCCGGCTTCGGCCAGACGGGCCCCGACGCCCTGAAGCCGGCCTATGACCAGATCATCCAGGGCCTGTCGGGCGAGATGGCCGTGAACGGCGACGAGCGCCTGAACCCCCTGCGCACGGGCTTCCCCGTCTGCGACACCGTGGGTGGTCTGAACGCGGCCTTCGCCGTGATGGCTGCCCTCTTCCACCGGGAGCGCACAGGAGAAGGGCAGGCCATCGACATCGCCCTGCTGGACAGCATCATGCCCCTCATGGGCTGGGTTGCGGCGAACCTCCTCATCGGCGGGGAGCAGCCCGTGCTCATGGGCAATGACAACTTCACGGCGGCCCCCAGCGGCACCTTCCGCACGCAGGACGGCCACATCAACATCGCCGCCAACAAGCAGGAGCAGTGGGAGGCTGTCTGCGAGGTGCTGGAGGTGCCGGAACTGAAAACCGACCCCCGCTTCCAGGAGCGGGACACCCGCAAGAAGAACCGCAAGGCCCTGACGCCACTGCTGGAGGCCCGCCTGACCCAGAAACCTACCGGTTTCTGGGTCAGGGAGCTGAATGCGAAGGATGTTCCGAGCGGCGAGATTCTCGGGCTGGAGGAGGCCTTGCGGCAGCCGCAGATCGCGCATCGCGGCGTGCTCCAGAAGGTGCAGGCCGAAGGCGTCGGTGAGATCGAGGTCTTCGGCCTGACAGCGCTGTTCGAGAAGACCCCCGGTTCCGTGGATGCGCCGCCACCGGCACTGGGCGAGCACAATACCGAGGTCTACGGGCACCTCGGGCTTGGTACATCCGATCTGGCTGAATTGAAAACCAAAGGTGTCATCTGAGGAGGTTCCCATGGGCATGACGGTCGTCGAGAAAATCCTGGCCCGTGCGGCGGGCCTGTCGTCTGTGAAGGTCGGGGATGTGGTGGAGCCCAAGGTGGACCTCGCCATGTCCCACGAGAACGCGGCGCTGGTGATCAACCAGTTCCACGAGGTGTACGAAGGTACCGGGCTGACCGCCAAGGTCTGGGATCCCTCCCGGATCGCCATCATCTTCGACCACCGCGTGCCGGCGGAATCGCCCAAGACGGCCACCAACCAGAAGAAGATCCGCGGCTTCGTGGCCGAGCATGGCATCACGAAGTTTCACGACATCCGCGGCGATGTGGGCGGCATCTGCCACCAGATCCTGCCGGAGTACGGCTATGTCCGGCCGGGCTACGTGGTGGTGGGCACCGACTCCCACACCACCAGCCACGGGGCCATGGGCGCCTTCAGCTTCGGCATCGGCGCCACGGAGATGGCCTCGGTGTGGAGCCTGGGCATTGCGGTCAATATCGAGGTGCCCGCCACCATCAAGGTGGTGGTCCATGGCGAGTTCCCGCCCTTCGTGGGCCCCAAAGACCTCATCCTCCACCTCATCGGGAAGCTCACGGCCCAGGGCGCCAACTACAAGGTGCTGGAGTTCCACGGCGAGACCATCCGGAAGATGAGCACCAGCGGCCGCATCGCCATCTGCAACATGAGCGTGGAGGCCGGGGCCACCTCGGGCATCGTCCCGGGCGATGCAGAGACTCTGCGCTACCTGCGGGAGGAAGCAGGGGTCGCCGATCCCATCCCCTGCGTCACGCCCGACTTGGATGCCAGCTACGTCCAGACGGTGGAGATCGACGTGACCAGGCTGGCGCCTCAGATCGCCTGCCCCCACATGGTGGACAACGTGAAGCCCATCGGCGACGTGGTGGGCACGCGGATCCAGCAGATCGTCATCGGCAGCTGCACGAATGGGCGCTTGGACGATCTGGCGGCGGCCGCCGACATCCTGCGGGGCAAGAAGGTGGCCCAGGGCACGCGCATGCTGGTGTTCCCGGCCTCGAGCAAGATCTTCGCCCAGGCCCTGGACAAGGGCTATGTCCACGACCTGATGAAGGCCGGCGCCGTGGTGATGAACTCCGGCTGTGGGCCCTGCCTGGGCGTCCACGAAGGCGCGCTGGGTGATCACGAGAAGGCCCTCAGCACCACCAACCGCAACTTCAAGGGCCGCATGGGCAATCCCACGGGCGAAGTCTACCTCTGCAGCCCTGTGGTGGCCGCGGCCTCGGCGATCACCGGCGTCATCACCGATCCGAGAAAGGGCTGAACCATGTCCAAGGTCATCATCAAGCTCGGCAACGACATCAGCACCGACGACATCTACCCCGGCCGCTTCATGGCCACCGTGCTGCCCGCGGAGACGCCCCAGTTCGCCTTCTTCGACCGCACGGAGTTCAACGCCCAGCTCAAGGCCAAGGCCTTCGCGCCCGGCTCCATCATCGTGGGCGGAGAGAACTTCGGCTGCGGCTCCAGCCGCGAGCAGGCCTGCTCCACCCTGAAGGGCCACGACGTGGCCGTGGTGGCCAAGAGCATCTCCCGCATCTTCCTCCAGAACAGCATCAACCTGGGGCTCCAGGTCGTGATCTGCCCCAGCCTCGAGGCCAGCGAGGGGGATGACCTGGAGATCACCGCGGACCAGGTGCTCAACAGGACCACGGGCAAGGCCTACGAGCAGGTCAAGCTGCCCGCCGCGCGCAAGGGCATCATGGATGCCGGCGGGCTGATCCCGTACACCCGGGCGAGGCTCATGGCCAAGGTCTGAGAAAAAGGACCTCCACCAAGGACACGAAGAAAAGGACAAGATCACGAAGGCAGAGTCACCTTACCTTCGTGATCTTCTTGCGCCCAGGGGGCGTATTCGTGTCCTTCGTGGAGGCATTTCCCGATTCGGTCCGAACGCCTATTCGGTACTCTCCAACGCATCCTCGGGGCACGGATGGTGGTGGCTGCGGATGGCGTGGACAGCCAGATCGTAGTCGGGTTCCCGCGTGAGTTCCGGGACCAGCTCCGTGTGGATGACGGTCCCATTCTCGTCCAGCGCCACCACGGCGCGGGCGAGGAGCCCCCGCATGGGCCCGTCGATGAGGGTGACGCCGAAAGCCACGCCGAACTCGGGATGGCGGAAGGTGGAGGCCGGGGTGGCGCGCTCCAGGTTCTTCGAGCCGCAGAAGAGGTCCTGGGCGAAGGGCAGGTCCATGGACACGCACAGCAGGACGGTGTCGCTCAGATCCGCCGTCAGGGCGTTGAACTTCCGCACGCTCTCCGCGCAGGTCGAGGTGTCCAGGCTGGGGAAGATGCTCAGCAGGACGCGCTTGCCTTCCAGGTCCACACTGGTGGTTTCCCGGAGATCCGTGCGGGTGAGGGTGAAAGCGGGGGTGGCGGAACCCACGGCCGGTAGCTCGCCGCAGGTGTGGATGGGATTCCCGTTCAGGGTGATCGTGGCCATGAGGACCTCCCGGCGGGCCCATCCTACTCCCGTTCGGGGGAAGGGGCCCGCTCGTTCACGATCCACAGGTGATCTTTCCGGGGTGGCCACCCCCGGAATCCCTCGGCTGGCCCCAGGCCGCTGGCGGGATCTCCCTCGGGCCACTAGGCTTGTGGCATGCAAACCGCGGGGATGAAGTGGCGGTGGTACTGGGGCATCTGGGGCCTGATGGGGCTCTACATGGCCACCTGGGACATGGTCATGTACCCCGCCTCGCCGGCGCTGCGCCTCCTCCTGCTGAACCTGCTGCAGAACGGGGTCTGGGGCCTGCTGGGCCTCTACCTCATCTGGCTGGCGGACCGGCATCCTATTGAATCCTTCGCCTGGTCGCGCTGGCGGACCTGGATCCTGCACCTCCTGGCCAGTGTCCTCGTGGCGGCCCTGGGGCTCTTCCTGGCCTACCTCATCTCACTCCTGGTGGATGCCGGCTGGGAGAAGGCGCTCGACCTGAAGGCGTTCCGCAAGGGCATGCCCCGCTTCTACCGGGCCTATTTCCACACGAACCTGCTCTTCATGTGGGCTGTGGTGGCGGCCTTCCACGCCTTGCGGATCTACCGGAAGTACAAAGCCCGCGAGGTCGAGGCCGCCCAGCTGGAGGCCCGGTTCGCCGAGGCCCAGAACCTGGCGCTCCGGATGCAGCTCCAGCCCCACTTCCTCTTCAACACCCTCCACTCGATCTCCGCCCTGGTGCATGCGGACCCGGACGGAGCCGACGACATGATCAGCCGGCTGGGCGACTTCCTGCGGATGACCCTGGAGGCCCCGCCGGATCAGATGGTGCCCTTGCGCAAGGAACTGGCCTTCATCCGGGCCTACCTGGCCATCGAGCAGGTGCGCTTCCAGGACCGCCTCCGGGTGGAGATGGAGGTCCCCGCGGAGCTCCTCGACCTGCGGGTGCCCAGCTTCATCCTCCAGCCCCTGGTGGAGAACGCCCTGAAGCACGGACTGGCGGACCGCTCACGGAACGGGACGCTCCGGCTGGGGGCGTCGCGGGACTCCGAGTACCTGACTCTGGAGGTGCGGGACGACGGGGAGGGCTTCCAGCCCGGCCGGGAGGGCACCGGACTGGGCAATGTGCGGGCGCGGCTGGGCCTCATCTACAAGGGGAGGCACCAGCTGGATCTGATCGGCGCCCCGGGCCGGGGCACCCTGGTGGTGCTGCGGTTGCCCCTCGCGGAACCTGACGCGGAGGCCTCGTGAATCTCCGGGCCCTGGTGGTGGACGATGAGGCGCTGGCCCGCCAGCGCATCCGCCATCTGTTGCGCCGTTCCACCGATATCGAGGTGGTCGGGGAGTGCGCCGACGGCCTCGAGGCCGTGAAGGCCATCGAGGAGCTCTCTCCGGAACTGGTCTTCCTGGACATCCAGATGCCGGAATTGGACGGCTTCGGCGTCGTGGAGGCCGTGGGGGCGGACCGCATGCCGCCGACCCTCTTCATCACGGCCTACGATCAGCATGCCCTCAAGGCGTTCGAGGTGCATGCTCTCGACTACCTGCTGAAGCCCTTTTCGCCCGAGCGGTTCCACCAGGCCCTGGAGCGGGCCCGGCGCTGGTGTCAGCGCAACACGCCGGGGAATGGGCCGGGAACGGGACCGGATCTGGAGGCCCTCATGGCCAGCCTCCGTCAGGACCGGCCCTGGGTGGACCGCCTCCTGGTGCGCCAGGGGGACCGGCACATCCTGGTGCGGACGAGCGCCCTCCAGTGGATCGAAGCAGAGGACAACTACGTCCGGCTCCACGTGGAGGGCACCTCGTACCTGCAGCGACAGACCATGACGGGGCTGCTCATGCGGCTGGATCCGGCCCAGTTCCGCCGCATCCACCGATCCGCCATCGTTAACCTCGATTGCATTCAGGAATTCCAACCCTGGACCGGCGGGGACCACCTCGTGATCATGCGGGACGGCACCCGCCTCACCCTCAGCCGGACCTACCGGGAGCAGGTCGGAGAATGGCTCTGAGCAGGGCAGGGCCCGGCGCACGCCGGGCCCTGCCCTGGATCCCATGAAGTCATTCGGCCGGCACGACGGCGATGGTGGCCATGCCCGGTTCCCGGAGCACCAGCGCGCCCTTCTCGGTCATGGCGCGGCTGGGCAGGATCACGTCCACGGTGCCGATGAGGCGGTCCGTCACGAGCAGCTGGCCGTTCGTGCCGTCGCCCACGCTGAACACAGCCCCCTGCTTCAGGGCCACGGGCGTGGTGCCGATGGCGGGCACCCCCCGCTTCCCAAGCTGCAGGATCGCCTGGGTGGCCCCGAAGGAACCATCCCGGAACACCCGGTCGCCCGGCAGCAGCACGAGGTAGTCGGCGCTCTGGTTGGCGATGAGGTGAGCGGCAGAGGTCGCGTACTCGGCGCGGCGCGTGTCGGCCACGGTGATGAAGGCGCCTTCGCCCGCGGCCCTGGCCAGGGCCATCACTTCGTCGCGGCTGGCGGCGTAGTCGCAGATCACGCCGATGTGCTGCTTCGCCGGCCAGGTGGCCAGGGAGGTCTTCATCAGCGGCCGGAAGTCCTCTGCATGGAGGGCCAGGCCGGCGAAGGCCGCCACGGCCACGACAAGGGAAGTCGAGATTCGGTTCATGTTGCCTCCGGAAGGCTGGCGGTCGGGGGCTGGCCCCGGCACCGGGTGAAGGGGAGCCCGGAGCGGCAGAACCGACGGGCGGGGGAACGCCCAACAACATGCGGAGGAGGCCCTCTCCTGGCCACGGTTCCGGGGTGAAGCGGCTTTCAGCTGGGTGAAGCGCATCGTCCCGGGGGCGGACCGGCTCCGGTCCCCAGCGGGACGGAGCCGTCGCCCCCTGGCGACACCCGTCCCCTTCCCGGGCGATACTGGAGGATCCGGAGGCATCCATGAAGATCCTGCTCCTCGGCTCTGGCGGCCGGGAACATGCGCTGGCCCTGAAGCTCAAGGCTTCGGCCACTCCCGTGGACCTCGTGTCGGCGCCGGGCAGTGACGCTCTGGCGGAACTGGGGGCCTGCGTGGCGCTGGATCTGGAGGCCCCGGCGGCCGTGGCCGCCTGGTGCGCCACAGCCCGCCCAGACCTGGTGGTGGCCGGGCCCGAGGTGCCCCTGGTGGCGGGGGTGGCGGACGCGGTGCGGGCCCTGGGCATCCCGGTCTTCGGCCATGATGCCGCCACGGCCCGGCTGGAGGGCAGCAAGGCCGTCGCCAAGGCCTTCATGGAGCGGCACCACATCCCCTGTGCCGCCAGCCAGACCGTGACGGACCTTGCGGCCGGTGAAGCCCTCATCCGCGCCTGGCCCCATGGCTATCCGATCGTCCTCAAGGCTGATGGCCTGGCCGCAGGCAAGGGGGTGGTGCTGGCCGAGAGCGGAGAGGAGGCCCTGGCCACCTTCCGGGCCTTCATGGCCGGCCAGTTCGGGGAGGCCAGCAAGACCGTGGTGTTCGAGGAACCCCTGATCGGCATGGAGCTGTCGCTCCATGTGCTGGTGGACGTGGATGTCGATCACGCCGCCTTTGCGATGCTCCCCGCCTGCCAGGACCACAAGCGCATCTTCGAGGGTGATCGCGGCCCCAACACCGGTGGCATGGGCGCCTTCGGGCCCATCCCGTTCCTCCGCCCCGAGGACATCCAGAGGATGCGGACCGAGCTGGTGGAGCCCACAGTGCACGGCCTCCAGAAGGATGGTCTCGCAGCCCGGGGCGTGTTGTTCCTGGGCGTCATGTGGACGGCAGCGGGCCCGAAGCTGCTGGAATACAACGTGCGCTTCGGGGATCCCGAGACCCAGGTGCTCATGCAGCTGCTGGATGAGGACCTTCCCGGCCTGCTCCTGGAGGTGGCCCAGGGGCGGCTGGCCTCCCGCAACCTGAGGCTGAACCCGCACACGGCCATCACCGTGGTGCTGGCGGCGGAGGACTATCCCGAGGGGGCGAAGAAGGGGGTGCCCATCCAGATCGGGACGCCCGCCGTCACCGTCATTCACGCCGGTACCCGAAAGCAGAACGGGCAGTGGCTGACGAACGGCGGCCGCGTGCTGAACCTCGCCACCTCCGCGCCGGACCTCGCCGCGGCCCGCGCCGCCATCGAGGCTGCCCTGCCGCAGATCCATTGGCCCGGCATGCAGGTGCGCCACGACATCGGCCTCAAGGCCCTGCGGCATGCCCAGGCCGGAAAGACCGTCCGGGATTCCTGGTAGGCCCCAAGTCCTACCGGTTCCTCAGGAACCAGACCGCCAGGGTGAAGGCCGCCAGGGTGAGGGTGAGGGTGCCGGCGGCCCGGTGGAGGCGCGGAACCACCGACCGGGTGCTGCGACCCTCGCGCCACGCCAGCGCTGCGCGACCCAGGAGCAGCGTGCCGCCGGCGGCGCCGAGGAGGAGCAACCACAGGGTGAGGTGGTGCCTCTCGAGGGCCCGGGGATGGAGCAGGACCCGGAGCACCACCACGGTCACCGTGGCCGCCATGAGGTGGCCGTGCAGGCGGTGATCTCCCCGGCGGACCGCGCGGAGGGCGATGGCCAGGAGGATCGCGGCGGGGATCAGCAGCAGGTCCAGCATGGCCGCCAGACTACAACAGGTGGATCAGAGCGGGAGGGCCTCCATGCGCTTCTCGCCCTCCCAGCGGTAGAACCCCGCCCCGGATTTGCGGCCCAGGCGGCCGGCGGCCACCAGCTGGCGCAGCACCGAGGGCGCCTTGAAGCGGGGCTCCCCGAAGGCTTCGAACAGAACCTCGGCGACGCTCTGCATGGTGTCGAGGCCGATGAAGTCGCTGAGGTGCAGAGGGCCCATGGGATGGCCGCAGCCCAGCTTCATGGCGGTGTCGATGTCCTCCACCGTGGCCAGCTTCTGCTCCGCGCAGCGGAGGGCATCCAGCAGGTAGGGCACCAGGAGCCGGTTCACCACGAAGCCCGGGGCGTCCGGCGCCAGCACGGCGGTCTTCCCCAGCCGCTGGACGAAGGCCTTCAGGGCGCTGAGGGTGTCCTCGTCGGTGGCGAGGGTGCGGACGATCTCGACCAGAGGCATGGCGGGCACGGGGTTGAAGAAGTGCAGGCCCGCCAGGCGGGGCAGGCGGCCGGGTGCCAGCATCGGGCTGAGATGGGCCACGGTGAGGCTGGAGGTGTTGGTGCAGAGCAGGGCGCCGGGAGCCATGATCTTGTCCAGCTCGGCGAAGGTCTCGAGCTTGAGGTCCATGCGCTCCGGCACGGCCTCCACCACGAGATCGCAGGTCGACAGGGCGGCAAAGGCGAGGGTGCCGTGGAGCCGGTCGCTGTAGGCGGCCTTCTGGTCCTCGGTGATCTTCCCCTTGGCCACGGCCCGTTCCCAGGTGCCCTTGATCCGGGTCAGCCCCTTCGCGAGGAGGGTCTCGTCCGCCTCCTTCACCCAGACCTCGCAGCCCGCCTCGGCGGCGCACTGCGCGATGCCCGAGCCCATGAGTCCGCAGCCGACGATGCCGATGCGCTGGATGTCCATGGCGAACCCCCTGTTGGAATGGTGATGGTGTGGTCCCCATTCTCCGCCGGTTGCGGACCGCATGGGGGGATGACCTGCGGTAGGTTTGTTCCGCTATGATTCGGCCCTGCTCTGGAGGCTCCCATGACCGCCCTGCTGAAGGATCTGCTCGGCCATCAGGTCTGGGCGGATGCCATGTTCTTCCACGCCTGGGGCAAGTCCGCCGGCCGGGAGGACCTCGAGCTGCGGACCAGGACCGGCCATCTGGTGGATGTGCAGGCGGGCTTCCTGGGAGTCCTCAAGGGCGGGACAGAGGTGCCGGAGGCCGGTCCCGTTCAGGATTTCGAGGGATTGAAAAGGCGCTGCCAGGCCAACCACGAGGCCTTCGGCGCCCTGGGGCGCAGCCTCGACGCGGCGGCCCTGGCCCGCATCGTGCGGGTGCCCTGGTTCCCGGATCCGCCCTGCCTGGTGTCCGTGGCCGAGGCGCTGGTGCAGGTCTGCCTGCACACGCAGCACCACCGGGCCCAGAACATGACGCGCCTCAAGGCCCTGGGCGCCGGGCCGAAGAACGTGGACTACATCATCTGGCTCTGGAAACAGCGGCCCGAGGCGCGCTGGGACCTCTGAGCGATGCGAGAATGGGGCTGGGCACCGGCGGGAGGAACCATGGGGACAGAGGCAGATTCCCTGCGCTTCATGCGGCGGGCCATCGAGCTCTCCCGCCTCCACATGGAGGCGGGCGAGGGCGGACCCTTCGGCGCGGTGATCGTGAAGGACGGGGAGATCCTGGGCGAAGGCTGGAACTGCGTCACCGCCAGCCACGACCCCACGGCCCATGCGGAGGTGGTGGCCATCCGCCACGCCTGCACGAAGCTCGGCACCTTCCAGCTGAAGGGCTGCGAGATCTACACCAGCTGCGAGCCCTGTCCCATGTGCCTGGCGGCCATCTACTGGGCGCGGCTGGATCGGATCTGGTACGCCAACGGCCGGGCGGACGCCGCGGCCATCCAGTTCGACGACGAGTGGCTCTACCGCGAGGTGGCTCTGCCCCTGGAGGCGCGGAGTCTCCCTGTCTTCCAGCTGCTGCGCGACGAGGCTCTGCCGGTCTTCCAGTCCTGGGACCGGAAGACCGACAAGATCCCCTACTGACAGCCGAGAGCTGACAGCTATATTTCCAGGTACGTGTGGAGCTTCCGCTCTTCCGTGAGCAGCGCCCGCAGGGCCTCGGCGGCATCGCTCTTGGCGCTGGCCTTCCGCTTGGTCTGGGGCCCCTGGATCAGGACATCGGGATCGTAGTGGACGCTGCGGAGCACGTGATCCACCGTATCGCCCCGGACGAGGTGCTGGATCTTGAAGGTGTCATCCTCGTGCACCACGATGTGGGCCTCATTGGGGGCGCCGAAGAGGTTGTGGCGCATGCCCAGGATGTCCTGGTAGGCGCCCGTGAGGAAGAAGGCCACGTAGTAGGACTCGCCGCCACGGGGCTCATGGAAGGGGAGCTCGTCGCGCACGTCCTTCAGGTCGATGAACTTCTCCATCTTCCCGTCGCTGTCGCAGGTGATGTCGCAGAGGGTGGCGGAGAGGCCGGGCTTCTCCTTGAGCCGGTGGATGGGCATCACCGGGAAGAGCTGCTCGATGGCCCAGTGGTCCGGCATGGACTGGAAGAGGCTGAAGTTGGCGATGAGCTTGTCCGCCAGGCTCTTGTTGAGATCCTGGAACTCCTCGGGCACGTACTTCAGGCTCTTGCTGCTGAGGATGCGGGAGAGCTTGCGGCAGACCTCCCAGAACAGCGTCTCGCCCTTGCTGCGGTCCTCCAGGCCCAGGTAGCCCAGGTTGAAGAGGGTGAGCAGCTCGTCCTTCTGCGTGATGGCGTCGTGGTACATCTCGGCGAAGTTCTTCACGGAGATGTTGTCGCGGGTGTAGGCCAGCTCCTTGAGGATCTGGGGCTCATTGCCCGTGAGCGTCACCGTGTACTTGGTGTGGGTGGTGTCGATGAGGCCGATGATGTCCACCACCACCACCTCGTGGTAGGCCACGATGGCGCGGCCGGACTCGCTGAGCAGGTCCGGCATGGGCACCTGCTCCTGCGTGCAGATGTCCTTGGTGGTGTACACGACGTCCGCCGCGTACTCGGCGATGGTGTAGTTCATGGAGCTGCTGAAGGTGGTCTTGCTGCCGTCGTAGTCCACGCCGAGGCCGCCGCCCACGTTCAGGTAGCGGATGGGCACGCCCATCTTGCGGAGCTTGGCGTAGATGCGGGTGGCCTCCTTCATGGCCGACTTGATCTTGCGGATGTCCGTGATCTGGCTGCCGATGTGGAAGTGCAGCTCGATGACGCTGTCCAGCAGGTCGCGCTTCTCCAGGACCTCGATGGCGTCCAGGATCTCGCGGGTGGTGAGGCCGAATTTCGCGTGATCACCGGCACTGGTCTCCCACTTGCCCGAACCCTGGGCATTGAGCTTGGCGCGCAGCCCGATGAGGGGCTCCACCTTCAGCTCCTTGGCCACCTTCAGGATCAGGGGCAGCTCGGTCATCTTCTCCACGGTGATGACGACCTTGCGTCCGGCCTTGCGGGCCAGCAGGGCCATGCGGATGAACGACTCGTCCTTGTAGCCGTTGCAGAGCACCAGGGCCTCGGGGTGCAGGTCGAGGCTCAGGGCGATCATGAGCTCGGGCTTGGAGCCCGCCTCCAGGCCGTAGTGGTACTTGTTGCCGGAGCGGACGATCTCCTCGACCACTTCCTTGGTCTGGTTGGTCTTCACCGGGTAGACGCCCTGGTAGCTGCCCTCGTAGCCGAACTCGATGATGGAGCGGCGGAAGGCCTCGTTGACCTCGACCACCCGGTGATCCAGCACCTGCGGGAAGCGCAGGTTCACCGGCGTGCGGATGCCCTTCTTCTTCAGGTGCTGGACGATCTCGTAGACGTCGCAACTGAGGGACTCGTCCTTGGTGGGCGTGATCTCCAGATGGCCCTTGGCGTTGATGCCGAAGTAGCCATTCCCCCACTCCTTCACGCCGTACAGGGTCGCGGCGTCCTGGACCGTCCAGTGCTTCATGGGCATCCGAGGTGCCTCCTCAAAACCGGGGCGGCCACCTTTGGCCGGAAGTTTGTTTATATGGAAAAAAGTCCAATAGTTCCAATGAAAAATCACTCTCCCAGGATTCGGCGCAGGGTGGCCCGCCAGTGGCGGTCCCTCACGCGCCTCAGGGCGGTCCGCCGGGTGAGCTTCCGCCACTGGGCCGCACCCCGGGGCAGATCCCCTGCAGAACGGGTGTGGAGGGGGCTGGGGCCGCCCCAGAGGGCCGGATCCCCCCAGATCGGCACCCGGTTCCAGGGGCAGACCTCCTGGCAGGCGTCGCAGCCCGCCGCCCAGCGGCTCTCCGCCAGGACCGCGACGATGTCCGGGGGCGGTTCGGTCTCGGTCTCGATGGTGTAGGTGGTGAGGCAGCGGGCCGGATCGAGGCGGAAGGCCTCCAGGGCGCCGGAGGGGCAGACCTCCAGGCAGGCGGTGCAGGTCCCGCACTGCTGGGTTCCGAACGGCTCGTCCGGCGGCAGCTCGATGGACAGGAGCAGCACGCCCAGGAAGCCCCAGGAGCCATCCTTTCCGGCGATGAGGAGGGTGTGCCTGCCCTGCCAGCCCAGGCCGGCCCGGGCCGCCAGCTGGCGCTCCAGCAGGGGGGCCGTGTCCACGCAGACTCGGCCCTCCAGCCCCGGCCAGCGGGCCTGGGCCGCCTCCATCAGCCGGGCCAGGCGGGGTTTCAGGATCATGTGGTAGTCCGGGCCCCACAGGTAGCGGCTCAGCTTGAGGCTTCCGGGAGCCGCGCCGGGCACGGCCTCCGGCCGGGCATAGGGGAAGAAACCCACCAGGGCCGTCCGGGCCTGGGGCCAGAGGGCCCTGGGATCCAGGAGTGTGGCCGGCTCCAGATAGGGCAGGAGCGCCGCGCGACCCTCCTGGAACCAGGCCCGGAGCCGGTCTTCTTCCGACTGGAAGGGCTCGCAGCCGGCGAACCCCGCCAGGGCGAACCCGGTGGCCAGGGCCTCAGACCGAAGCCAGGACCTGAATGCCAGTGGATCCGGGTGTTCGACGGGCACGCGCAGGCCACCTCCCAGGACCATCCTCGCCTCCGGAGGGGTCGATGTCACGGGCTTCCGGGGCGGGGCGGCGTGGTGGTTCCCCAAATGGCGGTAGGCTAGAGGCGGAGCCGAACGCCCGCCATGAACCTGCCCAATTTCCTGTCGCTTGCGCGGATCCTCATGGTCCCGGTCCTGGTCGTGGTGCTCATGACCAAGGTGACGAATCACGAAGTCATCGGTGTGCTGGTGTTCTGGGCCGCCTCCATCACGGACGCCCTGGACGGCTACTTCGCCCGGCGCTGGAAGCAGGTGACCACCCTCGGCAAGCTGCTGGATCCCCTGGCGGACAAGCTGCTGGTGTCCGGAGCCCTGATCTCCCTGGTGGAGCTGAACCTGGCGCCGGCCTGGATGACCTTCATCATCCTCTCCCGGGAGTTCGCCGTGACGGGCCTGCGGGGCATCGCCAGCGAAGAGGGGATGACCATTCCGGCCGGCACCATCGGCAAGTGGAAGATGGGCTTCCAGGTGGCGGCCATCTCCTGTCTGATCCTCGGCCCGCGGCTCGACTACTGGCTCTACGACTGGACCCACAAGGAAATCTTCCACCTCTTCATCCAGCTCAACCGGCCCTACAGCTTCTTCTGGGGCATGGGCGTGCTGCTGCTCTGGGGCGCCGTCATCCTCGCCATCTGGAGCGCCATCTCCTATTTCCATGGCTTCTGGAAAGTGGTGGGACCGAGCATCCTGGCCGAAGACGGCCGCCTCACTGGGCACAAGGATTCCGAAGGACACTGAATGTTCCGCAAGTATCTCCTCGCTGGCCTGTTCACCTTGCTGCCCCTGGTGGTGACGCTCTGGATCCTCCGGGGCATCTTCACGGCCCTGGTGGGCATCTTCCGGGAGCCGTTGACCTTCCTGGCCCACCTGATCCACGTGCCGGACCCGCCGACCTGGGCGCTGGCGCTGTTCTCCGGCCTGGCCACCGTGCTGCTGCTGGTGGTGGTGGGCGCCTTGATGGGCAACTTCATCGGCCGCCAGCTGCTGTCCTGGCTGGACGAGCTGATGATGTCCGTGCCCGTCGTGAAGACCGTCTACGGCGCCACCCGGCAGCTCATGGGCGCCATCCAGTCGGGCCGGGGCGGCAGCTTCAAGGAGGTGGTGGTTGTGGAGTGGCCCCACCCCGGCTCCTACACCCTGGGTTTCGTGGCCAGCCGGGACTGTTCCTGGGCCATCCCCGGGGGACAGGGCATGCTCGCCGTCTACATCCCCACCGCCCCCAATCCCACCTCGGGCTACGTGATCATGATCGAGGCCTCGAAGGTGATGCCGGCGGACCTCAGCGCCGACCAGGCCCTGACCTGGGCCATCAGCGGCGGCGTGGTGGTGCCGCCCCGGACGGGAACCGGTTCCTTCCGGATGCCGGAGAGGCCATGAACAGCCTGCAGGGTCGGCGCATCCTCGTCACGGGTGCCGGCAGCGGCATCGGACGGGCGGCGGCGCGGCTCTTCAGGGACCGTGGCGCGGACCTGATCCTGGCGGGCCGGCATCTGGACACACTCCGGGACACGCTGCCGGATGCGGTCCACGTGGTCCTGGATCATTCGGACGATGCGGCCGTGGCGGCCTATGCCCGGGACTGCCCGGAGCTGGATGGGATGTTCCTGAACGCGGGCGGTCTGGTGCTGGGCTCCGTGGCCTCCACGCCCAGCGCGGATTTCGATGCGGCCATCGCGGTGAACCTGCGCGGTCCCTGGCTCATGGCCCATCACCTGGGCGGCCGGGTGAAGGACGGCGGGAGTGTCGTGCTCGTGGGCTCCAACATCGGCCTCCGGGCCATCCCGGACAGCGCGGCCTACAGCGTGGCCAAGGCCGGGGTCCACATGCTGGCGAAGGTGCTGGCTCTGGAGTGGGCCCCGCGGCGCATCCGCTGCAACGCCATCGCGCCTGGCCCCATCCGCACGGCCATGGTGGACGCCCGCCTGGCCGCCAGCGCGGATCCCGAGGGCAACCTGGCCGCGCTGTCGGCCGTGAATCCCCTGATGCGCCTCGGCACCGAAGCCGAAGTGGCCGCCCTGGCCGCGCACCTGCTCGGTGGCGAGAGCGGGTGGACGACAGGGGCCGTGATCCCGCTCGACGGCGGAGCTGACGCGGTCTTCTAAGCTCGCCAGTTACTCGACGAAATCCAGGTCCCGCCCGTGGGTCTCCGGCAGGCCCCAGAGGGCGCCGAAGGCCAGGGCGAAGCAGGCGATCCCCACGATCCAGGCGGAGCGCACCAGGCCCATGGAGGGCCGGAAGAAGAGGAAGCTGCCCGTGATGAGCGGCACGGCGCCCCGGACGAAGTTGGGCACGGTGGTGGCGACGGTGGCCCGGAGGTTGGTGCCGAACTGCTCCGCGGCCACCGTCACGAAGACGGCCCAGTAGCCCGTGGCCAGGCCCAGGTAGCCGGCCAGCAGGTAGAAGGCCCCCGGGGTCAGCCCCCGGGTCGTGAGGTAGATGGCGACGCCCGCCAGGGCCCCGGCCGCGAACCACCCCACGACCTTCTTCCGGGTCTGCAGGGCCTGGCTGAGGAAGCCGCTCAGCACGCTGCCGAGGGTGATGCCCGTATAGCAGAACGCGACCGCCGTGCCGGCCTTCACCGTGCCTGTCACCTTCAGCACCGGGGCGAACTCCGGCGAGAAGGTGATGAGGATGCCCACCACGTACCAGGTCGGGAGGCCGATGAGGATGCACCGGACATAGCGACCCAGGCGGCCCCAGTCCGTGAAGAGGCTGAGGAAGTCCCCGCGGGTCACGGTGGCCTCGTGGGTCTTGGCGAACATGAAGCTCTCCCGCAGGCCCACCCGCAGGAAGAGCAGGGCCACGCCCAGCAGGCCGCCCACCGCATAGGTGACGCGCCAGGGGAAGAAGTCGCCCACCAGCTTGGCGGTCACGGCCCCGAAGATCCCCACGGCGGCGACGATGGCGGTGCCGTAGCCGCGGAGGTCCTTCGGCAGGATCTCGGACACCATGGTGACCGCCGCGCCCAGCTCGCCTGCCAGCCCCAGGCCCGCCAGGAAGCGCCACATCGCGTAGGCGGGAACGGACTGGACGAAGGCATTGGCGATGTTCGCCACGGAGTAGAGGGCGATGCTGCCGAACAGGGTGGAGAGGCGGCCCTTCTTGTCGCCCAGGATGCCCCAGAAGATCCCGCCGAGCAGCATGCCCGCCATCTGCCAGTTCAGGAGATGGGCCCCGACGTCGATCTGCATGGCCGCGGGGACGCCCAGGGCCGTGAGGCTGGGCTGGCGCACGATGGGGAAGAGCAGCAGGTCGAACATGTCGACGAAGTACCCCAGCGCGGCCACGAGGACCGTGAGGTTCAGGACGGTGCGCAGGCGTGTCTGGGTCATGGGGGCCATTGAACCATACGAAACCTTGTCAGAACCCGGCACACTGCTGGTGAGGTGCTCATGTCGGATGCAGCCTGGCCCGCGCCACCCCAAGGGTCCTGCACCCTTCCAGCCAGCGTGGAGGCCGAGGTGGCCATCCTGGGCGCCGGCATCCACGGCGCGGCCCTCGCGCGGGAGCTGACCCTGCGCGGCGTCACCTGCGCCCTGGTGGACAAGGGCGAGGTGGGCGGCGGCACCAGCCAGTGGTCCAGCCAGCTCCTGCATGGGGGCATCCGCTACATGCTCACGGGCGACATCCGCCAGATGCGGGAGGGCCTGGCCGAGCGCGCCACCTGGGCCCGCATCGCGCCCCGCCGCTGCCGCTGGGAGGCCTTCTGGATGCCGCACCGATACTGGGTCGAGGGTCTGGCGCATCGCGTCGGCATCGGCCTCTACGACCACTGGGGCGCCGAGCGGCCCGGCTGGCCCGCGGACCTGAGCCTCGGCCACGTTCCGAAGGAAGCCTTCCTGGCCGATCCGCGGGGCGTCCTGAGTCCCTTCCGCGGCGCCACGGCCTACGCGGACCTCATGACCTGGGATCGCGAGCTGACGAAGGACCTGGCGGCCTCCAGCGCGGCCATCCTCCTGGACTTCCACGAACCGGAGGCCTTCGAGCAGGGTGATGGCGGCCTGCGGACCTTGCGCCTGCAGGACCGGCGGGACGGCACCATCCGGCAGCTGCGGGCGCGCCGCTGGGTCTTCGCCCTGGGGCCCTGGACGGATGGCGCCATGGCGCGGTGGTTCGGCGAGTCGCGGAAGCGGCTGCGGCTGTCTTCCGGCATCCATCTGTGGTTCGACGCCGTGCCGGGCTGCGAGCGGCCCTGGGCCATCCGGCGACCCAAGGGGCGTATCCTCTTCGTGATCCCGCGGGATGGCATGCTCCAGGTGGGCACCACCGAGCGCGAGGTGGCGGATGGCTGGGTGCCCATCCTCGAGGCGGAGCGGGAGGAGCTCTTCAGCGCCCTGGAGGCCAACCTGCCCAGCCTCCCCTGGCGGGAAATGCCGGTGCGCGCCGAGGAACTGGGCGTGCGGCCCCTGGTGGCCGCCACCGGCGCCACCACCCACCTGAGCCGCGAGGCCGTCCTGGAACGGCATGCCCGCATCCCGAACCTCACCCTGGTGCTGGGCGGCAAGCTCACCACCGCCCGCGCACTCATGGACCGCCTGGCCACGGACCTCACCGGCCTCCGCTGCGAGGCCTCCACCACCGCACCCCTGCGCCTTTGGGATGGACAGGCCGCGCAGATCCGGTAGAATCATTTCTTCACGCGGTCCCGTAGCTCAGCTGGATAGAGCATCAGACTACGAATCTGAGGGTCGGGCGTTCGAGTCGCTCCGGGACCACCACTCAATGCAACACTTAGGCCCAGGTCAATCGCCTGGGCCTAAGTCTTTTTATATCCCATATCCGGACGACTTCCGGGTGCGTGGAGGCTCGAACTCGGAGCAAGCAGGGCTTGGCTGAACCTCAGGGAGGGGGAGCCTGGTGCTCTTCCTTCTTCCGGTCCACGGAGATCTCCACGGCGATGGCAGCGGCCTGCTCGGCCGCCACGCCTTCGGTCCGGCGTTCGTATTCCTCCTCCGCAAGGTCGTCCCGGGCGCGCAGCACCGTATCAGCAGCTTGTTCCTGCTCGCCCGGCAGCTCGACGCGCAGCTCCTCGATCAGCATCATGACGGTCGCGGCCACCGGTAGCGCGAGCAGCGCGCCCAGCAGCCCCATCAGGGTTCCCCCGGCCAGGAGGGCGAAGAACACGACGGAGGAGGGCAGGCGCAGCGCCTGGCCGTAGATCCGGGGAATGAGCACACGGCCCTCGAATTCCTCGTACGCGAGCATCATCACCAGGACGATGGCCGCAATCGCCGGGCTGCGGCTGAGCGCGGCCAGGACCACGGGAACGACCGACAAGATGGCGCCGATATACGGCAGGACATCGGCGATCCCGGCGAACACCGCCAGGGCCATCGCATTCTTCACGCCGCAGGCCGTCAGCAGGACGAAGGTGAAGGCGCCGATGAGCAGACAGGTGATCAACTGCCCGCGGATGTAGGCGCCGACGATGGTTTCCAGGTTCAGCAGGACCCGGGAGAGCCGGATGTGATGGGTCCGGGGCACCACGGCGAACAGCCCGCCCCGCAGGCGATCCCGGTCGATCATCATGTAGAGCGCGAGGAAGAGGGCGCTCATTCCGTAGGCCGCAATCTCGAAGAGGCGCATGGAGTAGGAAAGGGCGGTGGCACCGACCTGGTTCCATGACGCGCTGTAATCCAGGTTCTTCAGCCAAGTCGCAAAGGGCGTGCTCAGGGGGTACTGGGCCAGGTAGTCGGCCAGGCCTGCGCGGAACACAGGTTCCCGTTCAACAAGCGCCGCGGCCTGGGCGAGGAGCGAGGGGATCGTCAAGGTCACCGTGAGGACCGCCACCGTGAAGAGGCCGGCAAAGACGAGCGCGATTCCCAATCCGCGGCTGATCCCTCTGGACTCAAGCCACTGCACGGCAGGGCTCAGGGTCCCCACGATGAGAAGGGCGACGACCAGCACGAGAATCACGGGCCACAGGCGGATCAACCCCCACAGCGAGAGGCCGAGGAGGACCAGTCGGAGGAGCATCGACGTGGGGATCTCCAGGCGCAGGGTTCGCGGCCCGGAGGGCGGAGGCTCTGATGCACTCATGGCATCCCCGTCATGACGGCCTCGACGCTCCGGTGGGATGAAAGGGCCGCCAGGCCGAGGCTGGGGTCATGTGCCATTGGGATCACCCGTGGGTTCTGGCGACACCTGGGGGTTTGCGGGGAACGGGCTCGCGCAGGTCCCCCCAGGCCGCCGGAAGACCAGGAGTCAGACGCAGCTTCCATTCCGAATGGCTGACGGCGTGCAACATGTTGAAAATACGCTTGATATTCGTTTAATTCGGGTTCTGGCCAAAGGAACCCGTTCCTGGATCCGATCAAAATAGAGCAGGGACCGCTTCAATCCGAAGGATGTTCCGTGCCTCGGGCCGCGCCGGTCCATCGTCCAGGACCCAGGCCAGGCCGGACCCGCCGCGAAGGGGCCAGCGCTTGGACTCCGGGTGCTCCGAGTGCTGGCCGGCGGAGGACACCTGGACAACTCCGGGCGGGGCCTTCGAATTGAAGGAACCCTTGCATCATCTTGATGGGGCCCAAGCTGGCGCAGGGTTCGAGAATTTGTTGTAAGTATATATTAATAAAACATTTAATATATGGCTTGAATTGTGCCATCCAACAGGCGGGATCACCTTCGGATAGAGGGTGGTCCTTCGGGGAAGGCGACCGCAAGGCGCTCCCCGAGGGTGTCTTCTCCTGCGCTGCAGGAGCGGGTGTTCTTCGAATCGCCAGGCCGTGAAGGAGAAACAACATGACAGGCAAAGTGATTGTCCCGATCTTCTCGATTCTCATCCTCTCGGCGTGTGTGGTCGGCCCCAGGCGGGGCGGAGGGCTGGAAGTCGTTCCCATCCTGCCGGTGGTCGTGGAGATCGGCGATGACGACTACTACACGCAGGGGGGCTACTACTACTTCTATACCGGTGACCGTTGGTACTACTCCTCCGCGAGAGACGGCGACCGGAGGGAATTGCCCCGGTCCCACTGGCCGAGGGAGGTCCACCGGCGCGGCGGGGGTCGCCGCTAGGTGAATCGGGTCGGCCGGAACGTCTCCGGTCGACCCGCTCCATTCAGAACGGGTCCGGAGGGAAGGCCAGAACCTGAGGGCCCATGGACGACATCCAGGAGGTCCCTTGAGCGGCATTCACGGATTCGGAGGCTCCCTTGCGAGCGTCCTGCTGGCCACGGCCGTGCCCCTCCTGGCGGCCCGGCCCGGCCGGCCCTGGAATGCCCTGGAGGCCCGCCAGGCAGCCATCGGAAGGATCGATGTGGAGATCGGTGATGTCTTCGATCTCACCAAGCCCGATGAGAACAACTGGATCGGCCGCACCGCCAATCACCTCCATGCCCTCACCCGGGAAGGCGTCATCCGGAGGGTGCTCCTCTTCGCGGAAGGGGATCGGGTGCGGGAGCGGCGCATCTATGAAACCGAGCGCCTCCTGCGGGCGCTGCCCTTCGTGAAGAATGCGCACATCGACCCGGTGGTCGAGCCCGATGGCACCGTGGTGGCCCGGGTCCGGGTCCGGGATGCCTGGACCACCCAGGTGAGCGCCAACTACTCGCAGGTGGGCGGCCAGCGGACCACGAGCTTCGGCGTCGATGAAAAGAACTTCATGGGCCTGGGCAAGAGCGTGGCCTTCGATCTCTCCAAGGACCATGAGCGCAGCACCTGGGGCCTGGCCTACGGGGACCCTCAGCTGCTCGGAAGCCGCTGGACCTTGGCCACCCACATCCAGTACCTCACAGATGGGTACACGCGGAGCCTCCAGCTGGAGCGGCCCTTCTTCGCCCTGGACACGCCCTGGTCCACGGGTGTGGCCCTGTCGCAGAGCCATGCCAGCCTCTACCTCTATGACCAGGGCACCCAGGTCTTCCAGGCCCCTTTCATCCAGAATGAGGTCCGCTTGTCCGGGGCCGTGGCGCTGCGTGAATCCGGGAATCGGGTCTGGCGGGGGGGCCTTCTCCTCAAGCGGCAGGACACCAGCTATGGGGCCATCATCCAGACGGGCCCCCTGGGGCCCCTGCCGCCGCCCACCCTGACCGATCGGCGCCTCCGGGGGCCCGCGCTCACGCTCTCCACCCAGGAGGACGCCTTCGACACCTTCGAGGACCTGCTGGGCATGGATACCCCGGAGGACTACAACCTGGCCTGGACCGGCAACGTGGAGCTCGGCATCTACCGCCGCTCCTTTGGTTCGACCATGAACGCCCCCTTCTTCCGGATCCAGGTGGGCCGGGGCTGGTCCTCATCAAGCGAGAACCTCACCCTCCTGGCGGCGTCCTGGGAGGGCCGAAAACCCGCCACCGGCCTGGAGAACACCCACCTCGCCCTCTCCCTGGTGCAGTACCGGAAGCTGACTTCGAACCAGATCCTCGCGGGTATGGTGACGGTGGATCAGGCCCAGCGTCCTGACCCCGAGACCTGGTACTACCTCGGGGGCGACCAGGGCCTGAGAGGCTTCCCCAACCAGCTCCATCCTGGGGATGCCCGCTGGACCGCCTCCTTCGACTACCGCCTCCTGACGGAACGGCGCTGGTGGGGCCTGGTGCGCCTGGGTTACACCGCCTTCCTGGACCTGGGCTCCGTCCGGCGGATGGACGGGCAGGGTTGGTCCCGCACGTACTCCGATGTGGGGGTCGGGCTCCGGCTGGGCAACCTCAAGAGCTCCGCGGGCCGCGTGATCCTCCTCAGCGTGGCCATGCCCTTGAACCGCGAGCCCTACCAGTCCCGCTGGCAGTTCACCATCGGCAACGCCATGCGGTTCTGAGCGGTTCCCATCCCGGATTTCTACCCGTGAGCTCCGGGCCGTTGTCAGGTCACATTGATGGGAAGGGTACTCATTTTGGTGGATTAGCCCCTAGTGATGAAAAAATGGATGTAGTTCAAGTTGTTCATATTCATTTATTTACAATTTGGAACGGAAACCGCTTTATACCCCTGGTCGGATCCCCATCCCTTTTGGATCCGACGATCCCCCATCCAGGGGAACCAGTGTCAGGTTTTCGGCGCAACGGGTCTTGCCGCAAGCACCGCGAGCACATTCCCGCCCATTTCGGCAGCGATGAGGATCTGCTGCAAATTGGGCGTATCAGCAGGTGGGACATCCTTCGCACCTCACGGTCTCGCGATCCGCAGGACTTCTCGCGGCTTCCCAGAGGTCGATCATGCCCAGAAAGATCCGCATCCACGCCATGTCGAGCCTCGTCGGCGATCTGCCGGGGGCCCTGCGGAAGATGCAGCAGCGGACCCGGAAGCTCGTCCAGCTGGAGACCCAGCGTCTGCTCGTGAGCCAGGAAGCGTCGAACAGCCGGCTTCAGCAGATCAATGCGACCCTTCAGGAAAGCGAGGAGAAACTCGCCGTCACCCTCCATTCCATCGGCGATGCGGTCATCGCCACGGATGCCGAGGGGCGGGTGAGGATCCTGAATCCCGTTGCGGAACGGCTCACCGGCTGGACCATGGCCGAAGCCGAAGGCCGCACCGTGGACGAGGTCTTCCGGATCATCAACCAGGAGACTCGCCAGCCCGCTGTGGCCCCGGTGATGGACACCCTCGCGCATGGCACGGTGCAGGGGCTGGCCAACCACACGGTGCTGATCGCCCGGGATGGCCGGGAATGCTCCATCGCCGACAGCTGCGCGCCCATCCGCGGCCGTGACGGGCGGGTGGTCGGGGCCGTGCTGGTGTTCCGCGACGTCACCGAGGAATATGCCGCGCAGCGGTCCCTGCGGGACTCCGCGGCCCTGATCCAGGCGATCCTCAACACCGTGGCGGACGGCATCATCACCCTCCAGGCCCGGGGCGGGATCATCGAGACGGTCAACCCAGCCACGGAGAGGATGTTCGGCTATGCCGCGGCCGAGCTCATCGGGAAACCCTTCAGCTCGCTGATCCCCGAGCTGGATCGGGACCAGGCGGCGGGTTCCCTCGAGTATTTCAGGGCGAGCGAGGAGGCCCGGGCCAACGGCCTGGGTCGCGAAGTGCTGGGCCTGCGCAAGGACGGCCGGCGTTTTCCCCTGGAGATCGCGGTCAGCGAGATGTGGCTCGGTGGCCAGCGTTATTTCACCGGCATTCTGCGCGATATCACCGCCCGGAAACAGGCGGAGGCGGCCCTGCTGAAGGCCGGGGCCCTGCAGAACGCGATCTTCAACAGCGCCAATTTCTCCAGCATCGCGACCGATGCCAGGGGCGTCATCCAGATCTTCAATGTCGGCGCGGAACGGATGCTGGGCTACTCGGCCGCAGAGGTCCTGAACCAGATCACCCCCGCGGACATCTCCGATCCCGGGGAATTGATCGTACGCGCCGAGGCGCTGAGCCTGGAGTTGGGCACTCCCATCGCCCCGGGCTTCGAGGCCCTGGCATTCAAGGCCTCGCGCGGCATCGAGGACATCTATGACCTGACCTACATCCGGAAGGATGGCAGCCGGTTCCCCGCGGTGGTCTCGGTCACGGCGCTGCGCGACCCGCAGGAGGCCATCATCGGCTACCTGTTGATCGGCATCGACAACACGGCGCGCCAGCGGGTCGAAGCCGAGCGGGCCATCCTCGACCAGGCCCTCCAGGACAAGAACGCCGAGCTGATGAGCGCCAAGATCGCTGCCGAGAAGGCCAACCTCGCGAAATCCGAATTCCTCTCCAGCATGAGCCATGAACTCCGCTCGCCGCTCAACGCGATCCTGGGTTTCGCCCAGCTGATGGATTCCGAGTCCCCGCCCCCCACGGCCCCCCAGAAGATGAGCATCGATCAGATCCTGCATGCGGGGTGGTATCTGCTGGAGCTCATCAACGAGATCCTCGACCTGGCGGTGATCGAGTCCGGGAAGCTGTCCTTCTCGGAGGAACCCGTATCCCTGGCGGATCTCATGCTCGATTGCCAGGCCATGATCGAACCCCAGGGCGTGAGGCGCGGCCTCAAGATGACCTTCCCACGGTTCGATCATCCCGCCTTCGTGCGGGCCGACCGGATCCGATTGAAGCAGGTCCTCATCAACATCCTGTCGAACGCCATCAAATACAATCGACCAGAAGGGACAGTCGTCGTGGACTGCGACACGACCACCCCCGGCCGCATCCGCATCAATGTCAGGGACACGGGCCACGGGTTGCCGCCGGACAAGGTGAGGCAGCTCTTCCAACCCTTCAATCGCCTGGGCCAGGAGCAGGGCCGGGAAGAGGGCACGGGCATCGGCCTGGTGATGAGCAAGCTGCTGGTCGAGCTGATGGGCGGCTCGATCGGCGTGGAGAGCATGGTCGGCGTAGGAAGCCGGTTCTGGTGTGAGCTGAACTCGGTGGCGGCTCCCCAGCTCGCAGACGATAAAGCTGATACCGGTGTCCTGGTGAAGGTTCCGATCCGGCTCGATGCGCCCCTCCGGACCGTGCTGTACGTGGAGGACAACCCGGCCAACCTGAGCCTGGTCGAACAGCTCATCGCGCGCCGGCCAGACCTGCGCATGCTGAGTGCGGGGAATGGGATCCTGGGCATCGAGCTGGCGCGGGAGAGGCGGCCGGATGTGATCTTGATGGACATCAACCTGCCCGGGATAAATGGTGTCCAGGCCTTGAAGATCCTGCGGGAAGATCCCGCGACCGCGCACATCCCGGTGGTGGCCATCAGTGCCAATGCCATGCTCGGGGACATCAAAAAGGGCCTGGATGCGGGGTTCTTCCGCTATCTCACGAAACCGATCAATGTCACCGAGTTCATGGCGACGATGGACGTGGCCCTGGAACACGCAACGGCGCCATCGAGGCACACATGATCAGTTCAAGCGACATCCTCCACGGCAAGCTCCTGATCGTCGACGATCAGGCGGCCAATGTGCTTCTGCTCGAGCAGATGCTCCGTGGAGCCGGCTACACCTCCATCACCTCCACCATGGATTCAGCCAGGGTCTGCGAACTGCACCTCATCAACCACTACGATCTGATCCTGCTCGACCTTCAGATGCCCGGCATGGACGGGTTCCAGGTGATGGAGAACCTGCAGGATCTCGAAAAGGGCGGCTATCTCCCCGTCCTGGTGATCACGGCGCAGCCCGCGCACAAGCTGCGGGCGCTCAAGGCGGGAGCCAAGGACTTCATCAGCAAGCCCTTCGACCTGGCGGAGGTATTGCTGCGGGTCCACAACATGCTCGAGGTCCGCCTCCTGCATCTGGAAATGAAGCGGCTGTACGAACGGATCGCCGCAGAGCAGAAGGTATCGCAGCGGCTGCTGCTCAACGTGCTGCCGACTTCCCTGGCCGAGCGCCTCGGAGGGCAGGCCGAGGTCAAGGCCGGGATCTTCACGGAGCTGGTCACGGAAAGCTATGCGGAAGTGACGCTGCTGTTCGCGGACATCCTGGAGTTCACCAGGTTCGTGGAGGGGGCGAATGCCGAGGTCCTGCTGGGGGTGCTCGACGAAATGGCGGTCCGCTTCGATGCCCTGGGCGGCCAGTCGAGCCTGGACAGGACCAGGACCATCGGCAATGCCTATCTGGCTTCCATCGGCTTGTCCGATCCGGTGATCGAGCACACGATCAAGGCCTCGCAGAAGGCCCTGGACATCGTCGAAGCCGTGGATCGTTTCAACGAGCGCAGCAAATACAAGCTGAAGCTGCGCATCGGGCTCGACATCGGGAGCGAGGTCTCCAGCGTCGTCCACAAGCGAAACATCGTCTGCGACTTCTAGGGTGGGGCTGCCAGGTCGGATGGTTCTGAGGCCGCTGGATTGAACCGACGTGGGTCGTTCAATCTGATCGGAACCCTGCTTCATCTTGACGGCCCGCGCGAGGCATTGATGGGGAATGGTTGGATAATATTCATGTATACGTTCATTTGCGAGTTGGACTGATTCATGCTGCTGGGTGCTCATCGAGAGAGAAGGTGAGCGATGCAACCACCAAGGTCGATCCTGCGGAGCCAGGCGCTCGCGTCCCGGGCCATCCCGATGATCGAATCGCCGAAGGCACACCCTCTGCTGCGCACCACGCCGACTCACGAGGAGCGGTGGGAGCTCCTCCAGCGGCGCACCCAGGACATGCTCAGCTACTTTGTCGCCACCCTGCGCAGGACCTGGTGAGCCAGCGGTGGGCAGCGGCCGCCGCCCCGGGGTCGAGCGCAGCAACCCGCAAGCGGCGTCCCTGTCGCGGGCGTGCCCCTTTGGGAATCGAGCCTAGACGCCTTGGCGGTTGGCCCGCTCGCCGCCGATCAGCCCATAGCTCTTGAGCTTGCGGTAGAGCGTGGCCGAGCCGATGTGGAGCTGCTCGGCCGTGCGCGTCTGATTACCGCCATTCAAGGCCAGGGCCGCGAGGATGTAATCCTTCTCGATGACCTCCAGGGGCCGGACCGTCCCATCGCTGGCCGGGGGAAGGACGCAGGCCTGCCGGACCTCTTCAGGCAGATCCTCCAGCTCGACGCGGTTGCCGGGTGAGAGCGCGACGGCCCGCTCCATGACGTTCTCGAGCTCGCGGACATTGCCCGGCCACGGATAGCGGAGGAGCTGATCGGCCGCACCCGGGGTCAGGCCCGTGATCTTGCGCTTCATGGACAGCGCTGACCCGGCGAGCAGCACCCGGGCCAGGGGCAGGATGTCATCCCGGCGCTCCCGCAGGGCCGGCACGTGCAGCTCCACGACCTTGAGCCGATAGTAGAGGTCCTGGCGGAAGTTGCCATCCGTGACGCCCAGGGCCAGGTCGCGGTTGGTGGCGGCGATGATGCGCACGTCCACCTTCCGGTTCTTGTTCTCGCCGACCCTCCGGATCTCCCGTTCCTGGAGCGCGCGCAGCAGCTTGACCTGCATGCCCGGCGAAACCTCGCCGACTTCATCCAGAAGCAGGGTGCCGCCGTTGGCTGACTCGAACAGGCCCGGCCGGTCATGGGTGGCGCCCGTGAAGGCGCCCCGTGCGTGCCCGAAGAGTTCGCTTTCCAGCAGCGTCTCGGCGATGGCGCCGCAGTTGACCGCGATGAATGGACCAGTCATGCGCGTCGACTCTTCATGGACCAGACGGGCGATCCGCTCCTTGCCTGATCCGCTTTCGCCGGTGATGAGGACTGTGGAATCGACCTTGGCCACGCGGCAGGCCAGATCCACGACCTGCCTCATGGCGGCGCTCCGGGCGACGATTCCGAACACCGGTTCACCGCCCTCCGGGATCGTGCTGACCATCGTCTTGCGGTGTTCTTTGAGCTTCCGCTCCGCGGCCTTCAAGGTCTCCGTGACGCGGTGGATCGACACGTCGAGGCAATCCGACAGGCGGCTCTTGTCGTAGAACCAGAGCTCCTCGGCCCGGGTGTCACCCCACTCCTCGCGGGTGCGTCCGAACAGGTGGCAGCCCGCATCCCCCTTGCCTTGGCAACGGTCCTCGAGGACGAAGATCTCCTGGCCGGTGATCCGGCTGAGGTAGCCGCTGATGAGGCCGCAGATGGTCCAGCACATGGGTGCGTCGGCCCGGCCGAAGTGCAGGAGGTGCTGCTCCGCCTCGTAGGAAGACATGAGCATCAGGCCTTCCTTGGAGAGGGGGTCCCTGTCATCCGCCTGCAATCCGAAGAGGCCCCCCAGCGTGTGGATGCGATTGCCGGCCCGGCGCCACTCGCCTTCGTCGTCCCACTTGAACTCGGCCTTCATGGCCTCGGCCATCCGCCAGCCGTGGGCGAAGCCGAACTGGGTCAGAACCGTCCGGGCGGCGGTGAAGCCGAAGTTCTCGACGAGGTACTTGCGCAGGAGGCCCATCGCCACGGCGTCCAGCAGGATGGCCCGCTGTCCGGCGAAGCGGATCATCCCGCCTTCCGGATCCAATACCAGCAATTCCTTGTGGTCCAAATCGTCGGCGCGCATCGGTGGCCTTCATCCTTCGGACTGAAGGAGTGGTCTTTCATCTTGATGGAGCATACCACCGCGCAAACGATGCCTCCCAAATTTAAGTATAGAAATAATGGACGTAAACAATTGGCTCGAATCCTGCGGCAAAGAACTCCGGATGAGGAGCCCCACCTTTGAGGTTTCGAGAGGCAATCGTTCGACGGGTCGCGTTCTGGACCGCCATGCTGACGGGCCTCGCACTGGTGGGCTCCCAGTTCCGTTGACTGCTGAGTGCCACGGGAGGACGAGGGGGCCTCGCCTACAGCACGACCCGCAATGGGCGGCAGGACCAACGTCGAGTCAACAGCATCATCAACCGTCCCCAACACCACCAACCGCCAGAAAAGGCCGCGGCCTTTCAAACCAAAGCCCCATGGGGCAGAAAGAGAGAGCAGCATGCGACACATCGAACTGAATCTCCACACCGCCCTCCTGGCCTCTTCAGCACTGATCATGGTCGGCCTGCCCCTCCAGGCCTCTGACCAGGACCATCGCATCGAGGCCTCAGCCAAGAGCAGCTACAACTTCAAGACCTACCTGAAGGGCGACCACATCAAGGTCGACTCCGAAGATGGCGTGGTCACTCTGAAGGGCACCGTTGCCCACGACTACCACAAGTCCCTCGCCCAGGACACCGTCGCCGGACTGCCCGGCGTCAAGCGTGTGGACAACCAGCTCACGGTGGTCGGCGACCAGCCCTCAGAACACTCCGACGGCTGGATGACCATGAAGGTGAAGGGCGTCCTGGCCTTCCATCGGAATGTCAGTGCCTCAGCCACTGAGGTGACTACGGAGAATGGCGTCGTCACCCTTACCGGCAAAGCCGACTCTGAAGCCCAGAAGCAGCTGACCGGCGAGTATGCCAAGGATGTGGAGGGCGTCACGGAGGTCCGCAACCACCTCGTCGTCACGAAGGGCGCCCACCGGACGCTGGGAGAGAAGGTGGATGACACCTCCATCACGGCCCAGGTCAAGTCGGCCCTGTTGTTCCACAAGTCCACCCATGCCCTGGCCACCAAGGTGGTCACCAAGGATGGTGTGGTGACCCTGCATGGCGAAGCCAAGAACGCCGCGGAGCGGGACCTGGTGTCCAAGCTTGCCGAGGACATCAATGGCGTGAAGCGCGTGGTCAATCAGATGACCGTCAAGCCGTCCTGAACCTTCACCCCGGCCCTCTGATCATCTCAGCGGGCCGGGGTTCACGGCCCCACCAGGAGGAACCATGTTGTGGACCATTGCAGTTGTCTTGATCATCCTCTGGGCCCTTGGCCTCGTCAGCGCGTACACGATGGGTGGCTTCATCCACATCCTGCTGGTGCTCGCCATCGTCCTCGTCCTCGTCCGGGTCATCCAGGGCCGGAGAATCGTCTGAAGGGGGCTTCCGTGCCTCAGAACCGCTGGCTCTACGAAAGCAACCTGGAAGCCCAGCTGGCGCAATGGAAGGCCGATATCACGGACCTCCAGGCCCAGATGAGGCCAGCCGAAACCGATGCTGCATCCCAGCACGACGAGTCCATTGAAGCCCTGCAGCACAAGCACGACATGGCCAGCTACCACCTGAGCAGCCTGAGGGGTGCCAGCGATGATGCCTGGCAGGACGTGAAGGCAGGCACTGAAAAAAGCTGGATGGATTTCACGGCGATCTTTCAGCACCCGGCCCGCAAACACTGATCCGCACCCTCTGTCATTGCCAGCAAAGGGCCCAGCCCGCCCGAGTCCAGGCCAAGGCTCTTTGATGCTGCCCGCCCATCAGGAAGCCTGAACACCCTTGGAGGCGCCCATGCCCGTCGCACTTGAGATAACGCTCATCCTGGTCCTGGTCGCCCTGGCTGCGGGCCTGGTGCCACTGCTCTATCAGTTGCGCCGAACGGCCCGCGGGCTGGACCTTTTCCTGCTCTCCACAAGCAAGGACCTCGCCCAGATCGCGCAGGATGTGCATGCCTCCCGGCTGCGCATGGACCTCCTGGCGGCCTCCATCACTGAGTCCCTGGGCGGATTTTCCACCTTCGCCAAGTCGGTCGGCGAGCTGGGCAGCACCGTGAACGAATGGCACATCCGCTTTCGCAACACCATTGAATCGGCCTCCAGGAACATCGGAGGCGTCATCGGAGGGATCAGCGCCGCGCTGGCCTTCTTCAAGAGCAAGCCAACCGCACCCGAACCTGAATAGGACGACGACCATGACCATGACCACGACCGAACCCAAGACCTCTTCCTACGGCCCCACGCTTCTCACCTTCCTCGCAGGTGCCGCCGTCGGCGCGGTGGTGGTGGCCCTGACCACCCCCAAGAGCGGTCCCGAACTTCGCGGGAACCTGAAGGATCTCGCCAACCGCGCGAAGCGCAGGACCGGCGAGCTGGCCGACAATGCGAGCGAGGCCTGGGACAGCCTGAGGGGTCGGACGACCCTGGCGGCCAGCGACCTGAAGCGCGGCGTGACTGACGCGGCCAACGACCTGCGCGGCTGATCGACGAGAAGTTCTGCCATTGGCCCTCGCTTCCGAGTCCGGAGGCGTGGGCCTGCCCATTCATGGACCTTTTGAAAGATCGACACATGAACCATTGGAAAACGATCCCACCCAAGCCATCCCTAGGGATCCAGGCGACTGGCATTCTTCACGGGTGGACCGATCTTGCACCTGTGCAGCGGGGCACCCCGGGGCCCTTCGCGGGCTGATCGGCCTGGGCATTCCTCTTGAAAGACCACCCGGAACATCCAAGAACCCATGGCCTCCCGTGTGGGGGATGACGGAAGGGAAGACAGCATGTTCAAAGATATCAACGGTATCCGGATCGCCTATACGGATGAGGGCCAGGGGGCACCTCTGCTCTTCGTCCACGGCTTCCCCCTCAGTCGGGCCACCTGGTCCAAGCAGGTGGCGTTCTTCAAGGCGAACCATCGCGTGATCGCGCCGGACCTGCGGGGCCTGGGCGAAAGCGCGTCGGGACCGGGACCGGTCTCCATGAGCCGGTTCGCCGAGGATCTCCACGACCTGGCGCAGCGTCTGTCCACGGGGCCGGTCGTCCTCGTGGGCCACTCCATGGGCGGCTATGTGGCGCTCGCCTTCGCCATGGCGTACCCCAACGCGCTGAGCGGGTTGGTGCTGGTGGGCACGAAGGCCGGCAAGGATTCGCCCGAGGCGGCCGCCGCACGCCGGGCAACCGCCGAAAAGGTCCGGACGGAGGGGGTTTCGGTGGTGGTGGACGCCATGGCGCCCAAGATGCTCTCTGCGAGCCGTGAGGATCCTGCCATGGCGGCGGCCGTCCACGGCATCATGGCTGCTTCCAAGCCGGACGGGGTCATGGGGGCTCTGTGGGGCATGGCTGACCGGCCGGATGCGAGCGCCCGCCTCGGTCAGATCCGGGTTCCCACCCTTGTGATCACCGGCGCCGATGACACGGTCATTCCGCCCAGCGAATCCGTCATCCTGGCCGAGTCCATCCCCGGCGCCCAGCTCACGGTCATCCCCGAGGCGGGCCACCTGGTGGCCTTCGAGCGTGCCGATGCGTTCAACGAGGCCTTGAACGGCTGGCTCGATTCCAGGAACTCTGCCCCCGGATTCAGGGGGACCATTTCAGCCAGCCATCAGCCAGGTTGAACCCTCGCCGGCCACAGGAGGCTGGAGCGCGGGCAAACCGGAGGATTTCCAGGAAAACGCCATGCGAGAACCCCATGAGATCGCAGCCAAGCTGCTGGGCATGCCCTTCGAGGCCCTGGACGAGCGGGCGCAGAAAGTGGCGCAGCATGTGGCCGGGCGCAGGCACATCACGCGGAACCTCACGAAAGAATCCGATGCCAGCACCACCTTCGGGCAGCGTGCGGCGGATGCCGTGGCCTCCTTCGGAGGGTCCTGGGTCTTCGTCGGGCTCTTCGCCGGCACCATGGTCGTCTGGGTCGGGCTCAACGCGTTCCTCCTCATGAACCGCGGCAGAACGTTCGATCCGTACCCCTACATCCTCCTCAACCTCTTCCTCTCCATGCTGGCGGCCATCCAGGCCCCGGTGATCCTCATGTCCCAGAACCGCCAATCGGAGAAGGACCGGATCCATGCCGAGCACGACTACGAGGTGAACCTCAAGGCCGAATTGGACATCATGCTGCTGCACGAGAAACTGGATCTCCTCCGGGAGAAGCAGTGGGAGGAGCTGCTGGCCATCCAGAAGGAGCAGCTCGAGCTCCTGGCCAGGCTGGGCCCCGGGAAGGCGACCACCCCTTGAACGCCCATCCCCCCCAGGCCCCCCCTGTTTCCCGGCGGTACCCCCATCCGCGGCGCCGGTCGGAGGGCTGGAGGCGCTTGCGGATGGGCCTCTCCCTTGTCCTCGCGGGCCTGCTCACCTTGGCCTGTGCGCGCCTGCCTGAGGTGAACTACCTGAAGGTGCCCCTCAACGCGCCAGCGACGCCGCGCGTCGTGGATGGCCAGGGAACCCTCAGCCAGGGGGACGCCGCGTCCCTGCTCCCCAAGCGCCTCGGCCATTCCAAGGTGGATGCCAAGCTGCTGGCGGGGCTCGAGGAGGCCGCCACAGGGCGGCCACTCATCGCGGGCAACAAGGTCACCCTCCTCTTCGACGGCCCGAAAACCATCTCGGCGATGATGGCTGCGGTGTCCAAGGCCAAGGACACCATCAACCTGGAGACCTACCTCTTCGACCAGGACCCCCTGGGGCTGAAGTTCGCGGAGCTGCTCATCGCCAAGCAGAAGGAAGGGGTGCAGGTCAGCATCATCTACGACTGCGTCGGCACGCTGGGAACCCCGCAGGCCTTCTTCGACCGCATGCAGGACGCGGGCATCCGGCTCCTTCCCTTCCAGCCCGTCAATCCCCTCCACCGTCCCTGGCGCTGGAAGCTCAACAACCGGGACCACCGGAAGATCCTGGTGGTGGATGGCAAGGTGGCGTTCGCAGGAGGCGTGAACATCACGGTGGCCTATGCACGCAGCTCCTTGTTCCGGGCCCCGCCCCAGGGCGCCGCTCCCGTGGGGTGGCGGGACACCCACCTCCAGATCGAGGGCCCGGCCGTGGCCGCCTTGCAGTGGATGTTCCTCGACAACTGGGCCAGCCAGGAGGAAGGCAACCTGCCCGAGAGGGACTACTTCCCCGCACTGTCGCCTGCGGGCGACAAGGTCCTGCGGGTTCTCAGGAGCCAGCCGGGAAGCAACCACGAGATCTTCAAGGCCTATTTCCTGGCCATCCAGGGGGCCACGAAATCCATCCACATCACCGCGGCCTATTTCATCCCCGATGTCCAGATCATGAAGGCGCTTCTGGAGGCGGCGAAACGCGGCGTGGAGGTGAGGATCATTCTGCCCAAGGTCTCTGACAGCTGGCTCACCACCCAGGCCCGGCGCTCCTTCTACACCCAGATGCTGAAGGGCGGCATCAAGGTTCACGAACTCAAGGGCTCGGTGCTGCACGCCAAGACCGCCGTCATCGACGGGAGCTGGTCCACGGTCGGTTCCACCAACATGGATACGCGGAGCTTCCTCCACAACAAGGAAGTCAACGTGGTCGTCATGGGGGACGCCTTCGGGCGGGAGATGGAGGATGCCTTCAGCGAAGACCTGAAGGATTCCAACGAGATCACCCTTGCGCAGTGGAAGCACCGCCCAGTGGGCCGGCGCTTCACGGAGTGGTTTGCCCGGCTCCTCTCCTACTGGCTCTGAGGGAAGATGGAGCCGGTTCGCACCAAGTGCTTCACCGGATCGAATTGATGGAGCTGTGACATCAGCGTGATGGCCCTCACCCTGGCGGCCGCCTGGGATGGGATCGTAAGCGCCTTGGATGGCAGATGGTACGTCCCTGGCACGGCATCTGCATGTTCAGTGCGTGGTCGAGGAGGCCCCTCATGCAAAGACATCTGGCAAGACTGGTTCTACCCGCAGCGCTCATGGCGCTTGGTTGGGTTCCTGCTGCTGCCCAGATCCGCGTAGGCGTGGATCTCGGTCCAGTCCGCATCCGCATCGCCCCCGAGCCGCCTCCGCCACCCCGTGTGGAAGTCCGGATGTCGCGACCCAGCCGGAGCCATGTCTGGATCAACGGCTACTGGGACCGCCAGGACGATCGTTGGGCCTGGGCCCCCGGGCGCTGGGAAGAGCCCGCCCGCCGCGGTTCAAGGTGGGTCAGGCCCCAGTACCAACGCGAGGGCGAGGCCTATCGCTACGAGCCCGGACACTGGTCTCATCAGAGGCTGGAGGAAGGGGAGGACTACAGCCGCTGGCGCCAGGAACATGGCCGGGGACCCGGCGGACGCGGCCACCATGGGCGGGGTCATGAACGGGATCGGGACCGGGATCGTGACCACCGGAACGACTGATCTCAGGCCAAGCCCGCCCAAGCCACGGACAGCTTCATGGCTGTAGACAGCCCACCAGGAAGAAAGCCCCGAACCGTCATGGTGAGGGGCTTTTCGATGTCGCCGCACGGGCGGGAGCGATCGGCACCTGTCCATGGATGAGCACGCTCGAAGGCGGTCAGTGGCTCAGCAGCAGCCGCACCATCAGGGGGGCGATGGAGGCGGTGGTGATGCCTGCCAGGGTCATGGCCAGCCCCGCCATGGAGCCCTGGCGCTCGCCTTCCATGAAGGCCATGGCAGTGCCCTGGCCGTGGGCGCCGGTGCCCAGGGCCAGGCCCCGGGCCACGGGATCCCTGATTCCCGCCCAGGTCAGCAGGGTCGCCCCGAACACCGAACCCAGCGTCCCCGTGGCCACCACGAAGGCGGAAGCCAGTCCGGGGCTGCCCCCGTGAATCCTCGCGATCTCCACGGCGAAGGGGATGGTCACGCTCTTTGGCAACACCGAGAGCATGACCTCCCGGGGCAGCCCGGCCGCCAGGGCGATCAGGCCCGCCACGAGCATCGAGGCGAGGGATCCGAGGCCGACGCCGGCCACGATCGCCGGCGCATACCGCCGCAGCAGGCTGCGCTGGCGGTACAGGGGCACCGCCAGGCCGACCGTGGCGGGGCCGAGCAGCGAGGTCATGATCCGCCGGCCGGGCAGATAGGGCTGGTAGGGGATGTTCAAAGCCAGCAACGTCGCGATGACGAGGGCCGCCCCGAGCAGCACGATGTTCAGCAGGGGGTGCCGGTACCGCAGGTACAGGGCCTTGGAGAGCAGGTAGGCGCCCACCGTCAGCAGGATGGTGAACAGGACCATCAGCTGGGACATGGCTTCTCCCCCTTCTGCAGCCGCTGGGCGATGTAGCCCGTCCCGAGGAAGGTCAGGATCGTGCTGATGAGGATGGCGAGAGCCAGGGCGAGGCCATATCGGTAGAAGACGCTCCCCCAGTTCATCAGATCCACCGCCACGGGGATGAAGAAGAAGACCAGGTGCCTGAGCAGGAAATCGGCAGCGTCCTGGACGTATTCCAGGGGAACCACGCCGAGGTTCAGGAGCGCGTAGAGCAGGATGATCCCCACCACGTTCCCGGGAACGGGGAGATGGGCGAAGGCCGCGATCTTGTTTCCGAGGAGATAGATTCCGGTCAGGAGGGCGACCTGGCCGAGGAACTGCAGTTTCTTCTTCACGAAAGCCTCTGGTGGGGCGGCGACGCGCTCTCGGTAAAGGGCGATTGTGAGGGCATTCGCCAGCGGCTCCAAACGCCCCTGGGGGCGGAGGCCGGCCGATCCATGAATAAAGCCCCCGGTCTCCCGGGGGCTTGCATGGACTTCCGGAGGGATCAGAACGCGACCAGAAGGGCCGCCACGACCGTGTTTCCGCCCTGCTCTCCGGTCTCGGTGCCGAAGGGACGGAGGAAGTTCTTGCTGCGGGCGATGTAGTTGAGCTTGAAGTTGGCGGCCTTCACCTTCTCGGGGATCCAGGCATAGGTGTAGCCGACGGTGACCTCCGTGTACTTGGGGCTGTAGTCGGTGCCGGTGGGGAGTCCGGTGGCCACGTTCGTGGTGTAGGGGTTGGTGGCCGTGTACCAGTCATCGCCGCTGTTGAGGTTCATCAGGTCGTAGCGGGCGAGGATGCTGTGGGGGCCGAAGGTGTAGCCCCCCGTCACGTAGTAGCCCGTGAACTTCTGGTCCAGGTGCTCGCGCTTCACCGCGGGGGCGGTGGCGGCCAGGGTGGCGAAGCGGCGGCCCAGCAGGCCGGTCATGTACTCCGCGGTGAAGGTCCAGGTGCCGTCCTGGTAGGCATAGAAGGCGCCCAGGTTGGTGGTCTTGTCCTTGTTGTCGTAGATGGCGGCCTGGGTGGGCCAGACGCCCCTGGGGTTCGCGGCGATGGTGGCGGGGGGATTCCCCTTGTCGGCCACGTCCGTGCCGCCCTGGAGGGTGTAGGCGCCGAACTTGTGCGCTTGGCCGAGGTTGAAGTCCAGGCGGAGGACGACGTCCTTCTGGGCGTTGGTGTCGTTGGTCTTGCCGGAGGTCGCGTCATTCATGCCGTTGAACACGGCCGCGGTGACCTTGCCGGCGAAGCCCTTGGGGTCGCCGTAGGAGAAGCCGAGGGCCAGGCCGCGGTCGCGCTTGTCGCCGAACATCCGGCCCAGCTGGCTGCGCTCGGCGAAGAGCAGCTCGGTGGAGCTCGTCACGCCTTCGTAGGTCTGGAGGTTCTTGAACTGGCCGACCTTCACGTCAAGGCCGGCGATGGGCTTCCAGCTGACGAAGGCATCCTGGAGGATGACGGGATTCGACGTCCCGGTGGAGATGGACGGGTCGAACATCACTTCGTAGTCCACGCCCTCGGCCACGTTGCCGGAGAGCTTGATCTCGGAACGGCGGATGGAGAAGGTGTTCTCCTTGAACTCGCTGCGGAGGTTGTAGTACCCGCCGGGGGCTGCACTGTTGTACCGGAGGTTGCTGTCCAGCATCTGGGTGTACCAGAGCTGGATGTCACCGCCGATCTTCACCGTCTGGGCCGAGGCCGGCAGGGCGGCGAGGAGGAAGGCGGCCAGGCCGAGGTTGCAGGTGCGCTTCATGGGGTCTCCTTGGGGCCGTCAGGCCGATGGAAAAAGGTTCCCGGTTGCCTGTGACGCGGGCGCGAAGTCTCTGCTCCGGGTCTGTGCTGGGTCTGTGAATTGATGTTGATGAGTCAGATTCTCAATATCTCCCCAAGGGCCTCTCCCGAGGCAGGTCTGTATTTGACCAGTGGCTCCGAGGCGCTTTCGCCTGAAGACGCCGACCGGGGGTCTGTTCATGCGGGGCTCCCGCCTCTCCCTTGAGCCTTCTGCCAGGGGGGTGTCAGCACACCTTTGTGTCTCGCATCACAACAGGCGGAACCTTTGCTTCATTTTTGATAGACGGAGCGGGTTCCCCCGTTTAGCTTGAATCCGTTTGATCCACTCATCGAATTGGAACGACTGGTGTCCCAGACATCAGGTGGTCTGACCTGAACTCCGCCCTCAATCCCTCCCAACCCTCCCTTACTAGGAGCCCATCCATGAAGATCACCCGCCTTGCCGGCATTGCCGCCCTTCTCGCCGCCGGGGTCACCCAGGCCCAGGCCCAGGACATCAAGCTCACTGGCGTCCTCTTCGAGTTCTGGCAGACCCAGATGCTGGACAGCAACCTGCGCAACAACGCGACCGCCACGGCCGGGGCCTCCAAGTACTACGGCCTCGACTCCCGGTTCCAGGAGAACAACTTCGCCGTCAAGCGCGCCGAGATCTACCTGAACGGCAAGATCACCGACGACATCAGCTGGAACGCGATGTTCGACCCCAACAACAGCAACACGGCGACGGTCCCCAACAACGTCCTGCAGGACCTGGTCATCACCTGGAACGCGGGCAACGGGATCTCCGTGAAGGCCGGCCAGTTCAAGATGCCCACGACCTATGAAGCCACCATGGTCGCGGCGACGAACATCCTGTTCTTCGAGCGGAACCAGATCAACCGCGTGTTCGGCGACAAGCGCGACCGCGGCATCTGGGGCATCTACGCCTTCGGCGACCCCAAGGGCTTCAGCGGCAAGATCAACCTCGCCGTCTCCAACGGCACCACCGATGACGGCAGCGGCGGCAAGAACAACGAGAACACCGTGGCCGGTTCCGGCAATGCCCAGAAGGACTGGACCACCCGCCTCGAGTTCGCCTACGGCCCCGAGCACAAGTTCGGCGCCTACTACCGTGAAGGCGTGACCGGCCTGAAGGATTCGACCTTCAACGCCGCCTCTGCCTGGACGACCGCCAGCTACGTCAGCGCCGCCCAGATCAAGGACAACAAGGACAAGACCACCATCATGGGCGCCTACTACGCCTTTGACACGGCCACCTGGCATGCCAGCGCCGAAGCCGCCACGGGCCTGCTGGGCCGCCGCTTCCCCACCCTCTTCGCGGCCGCCACGACGAACCCCTCCCGCGAGCACCTCGACCAGAAGTTCCTGGGCTATGCCGTCGACGGCGCCTACAAGATGGGCAACCACTGGTTCACGGCCCGCTACGACATGCTGAACTACAACACCGGCGATGACTGGTACACGGCCGCCAACCCCTACAAGCCCGTGGCTGGTGGCGATTTCAGCCCCAAGTACACGGAGATCACCGTCGGCTACAACTACGTGTTCAACCCCGCCAAGTACGGCGCGGGCAAGCTGAAGCTGGACTACGTCCATCGCAGCAAGAATTTCCTGGCCCCGCGCGCCGGCCAGACCGGCGAACAGGGTGGCGACAGCCTCGTGGCGTCGCTCATGGTCGGCTTCTGATAGCCGCTTCCACCTAGCGGTTCTTGCCGCTGCAACACCACGGAACTCATGGGTCACAACCCACGGGTTCCGTGGTTTTTTTGTCGGAGCTTGGGTGTAGAATCCACCATACCTTCCACCCACATCTCTTTTGCACTGGAGCTGCCATGCGAAAGCACCTCTTGGCCCTGGGCGCCGTACTCGCCCTCTCTCCGTGTCTCATGGCGCAGAAGATCGGCGTCATCAATTCCATGAGCGGCCCCGAAGCACCCATCGGGGAGAACATCACCAACGGCATCAAGCTCGCCGACGAGGACCTCAAGAAGAAGGGCATCAACCTGCAGCTCGTGTGGGAGGACGATACGGGCAAGCCGCAGATCTCCATGAGCGCCATGGAGAAGCTGGCCACCCGCGACAACGTCGTGGGCGTGGTGGGGCCCTACACCTCGGCCTGCTCCAACGCCGTGGCGAAGCTGGCTGAGAAGTACCGCGTGCCCCTGCTGATCCCCGCCGCGGCGAAGGAGGAGATCACGCGCCAGGGCCTCAAGTACGTCTTCCGCATGAACGCTCCCGCGGACAAGTACGCCTCCAGCCTCATCGACGCGGCCGCGTCCCTCGGCAAACCGAAATCCATCGCCTTCATCTACGAAAACACCGACTTCGGCACCTCCACCACGAAGACCGCCAAGGAGTACGTGGCCAGGAAGGGCATCCAGGTCGTCGCTGACGAACCCTATCCCAAGGGCGCGGCGGACTACCGGTCCACCCTCGCCAAGGTGAAGTCGAAGAACCCCGACCTGGTGTTCATGGTGTCCTACGTGGCCGACGCCATCCTGCTCATGCGCCAGTCGAAGGAAGTGGGCCTCCAGCCCCAGGCCTTCCTCGGCGCCGGCGCGGGATTCACCACCACCGAGTTCGCCAAGGAACGCGCGATCTCCGAGAACGTCATCTCCTGCACCCAGTGGACGAACGATGTGAACTGGCCCGGGGCGAAGGAGTTCGGGGCCCGCTACAAGGCCAAGTTCGGCAAGGAACCCACCTACCACGCCGCCTGCGCCTACGCCTCCATGATGATCATGGCGGAGACGGCCAAGAATGCCGGCGGCGATCGCGCCAAGACCCGCGACGCGCTGAAGTCGGGCAAGTGGAACGGGGTCATGGGCGAGGTCCAGTTCGCGGACTATGACGGCTTCACGAACCAGAACAACCACCAGATGCTCGTGCAGCAGATCCTCCAGGGGAACTACGAGACGGTGCTGCCCGCCAAGTTCGCCACCAAGAAGGCTGTGTACCCCTTCCCCAAGTGGAAGTGACTCCTCCCTGAGCGGGGGCGCCTTGCGGCGCCCCCCTTTTCCACCCCCTCCAGGAGTTCCAGACGCCCATGGCCGTATTCCTGCAATCTCTCATCAGCGGCATCCTGATCGGTGGCGTGTATGCGCTCATCGGCATCGGGCTCACGCTCATCTTCGGCGTGATGCGGGTCGTGAACTTCGCCCACGGCGACATCATGATGGTCGGGATGTACCTCACCTATCTGCTGTTCACGCTGATGGGCATCGATCCCTTCGTCTCCGTGCTCATCAGCTTCCCGCTGATGTTCTTCTTCGGGGGCTTCCTCCAGAAGGTCTTCATCAACCGCGTGCTCAACGCCGTCGCCCAGAACCAGATCCTGTTGACCATCGGGCTGGGACTCATCATGAGCAACACGGTGATGCTGATCTTCACCTCGGACTACAAGATCCTGACGACCTCGTACTCCTCCTCCACCATCCAGGTGGGCGGGGGTGTCTCGATCTCCACGCCCCTGCTGATCTCGTTCCTGATCACGGCCGCCATCACAGCGGCGCTGGGCTGGTTCCTCTTGAAGACCGACACGGGCCAGGCCATCCGGGCCACGGCCCAGGATCGGGACGCGGCGCAGCTGATGGGCATCAACGTCAGCCGCATGTCCGTGATCGCCTTCGGTCTCGGTGCCGCCCTGGCGGGAACTGCGGGGGCGCTGATCTCCCCGACCTACTACATCTTCCCGCAGGTGGGCGGAACCTTCACCCTGAAGGCCTTCGTCATCACGGTGCTCGGCGGCATGGGCAGCGTGGTGGGCGCCACCCTGGGCGGGATCCTCATCGGCGTCACCGAATCCATGAGCGCGGTCTACATCTCCTCCGGCTGGAAGGATGTGGTGGTCTTCGTGCTTTTCCTGCTCGTACTCCTCTTCAAGCCCTCGGGCTTGATGGGCAAGTCGCGGACCTGAGGAGGACGACATGACCAAGACCATTCTCAAGGCTGTGATCGGCCTCATCGTCCTGGCGGCCCTGCTGGTCGTTCCCCGGTATGTGGAGAGCCCCTACGCGCTGCACATGATGATCCTGCTCTTCCTCAGCGTGTCCCAGGGGCAGAGCTGGAATATCCTGGGCGGCTATGCGGGACAGTACTCCGTCGGCCATGCCGCGTACTTCGGCGTGGGTGCCTACACCACCATGATGCTCATGCATGCCAAGCAGGTCGTCCCCTGGGTGGGCGTCTGGGCGGGTGTGGCGATCGTGATTGTGGTGGCCCTCGTGATCGGCAGCATCTGCTTCCGGCTGAGGGGCCCCTACTTCGTGCTGGCCTCCATCGCCGTGGCTGAGATCATGCGGCTTTCCGCCATCAACCTCACCACGCTCACCAATGGCGCAGAGGGCATCCTGGCCACCGAAATCCCCGCCTTCAAGATCGGGGAGCGGGTGATCACGGAGTTCCTCACCAAGGTCCCGTTCTATTACATAGGGCTCTTCCTGGCCCTCTTCACCATCGCGATCACCTACTGGGTGCAGCACTCCAAGCTGGGCTACTATTTCCAGGCCATTCGCGAGGACCAGGATGCGGCCCATTCCCTGGGCATCCACATCACGGTCTACAAGAACATCGGGCTGGTGATCTCCGCGGTGCTGACCTCGCTGGCCGGTGCCTTCTACGGCATCTACGTGGGCTTTGTGGATCCGCCCACGGTGCTCGGGTTGGATGTCTCGGTCCAGATCATGCTGATCTGCATCATCGGGGGCATGGGGACCATCTGGGGCCCGGTGCTCGGTTCCCTGTTGCTGGTGCCGCTGTCCGAGGCCCTGCGGAGCAACATGATCACCGAAGGGCTGGTGAAGATCGGGCTTGTGAGCGCGGATTCCAGGATCGGGCTCTTCCTCAAGGAGAACCTCGCCCACGCGCATGTCCTGCTCTACGGCATCCTCGTCGTGCTGGTGATCCTCTTCATGCCGGAAGGGCTCATGGGATTCGTCAAGAAGATGGCCGCGCGCCGGCATCGGGAGGCGGTCTGATGGCCATCCTGGAGATCAAGAACGTCAGCAAGTTCTTCGGCGGCCTCGCGGCCAATTCCGATGTGTCCTTCGCCGTGGAGGAGGGCACGATCATGGGCCTCATCGGGCCCAACGGGGCGGGCAAGACCACCCTCTTCAACTGCATCACCGGCTACTACCCGCCGTCCAAGGGTGAGATCATCTTCGACGGCCGGCGCATGAACGGCCTCCAGCCCGACAAGGTCTGCATGCTCGGCATGGTCCGGACCTGGCAGAAGGTGCGCCCCCTGGCCAAGCTGTCCGTGGTGGACAACGTCATGGTGGGCGCCCTGGCGCGCACCTCATCGCTGAAGCACGCCCGGGAGTTGGCCATGGAGCAGCTCAAGGTGGTCCGCATGGAGCACCGGCTGGACTTTCTGGCCGGGGGCCTGCCCATCGGCGAGCGGAAGAAGCTCGAGGTGGCCCGGGCCCTCGCCACGCAACCCAAGCTCCTGCTGCTGGACGAGGTCATGGGCGGCCTCAACCCGGCCGAAAGCGAGGAGATCATCCAGCTCATCCTGGACATCAAGCAGCGCGGCCTCACGCAGATGGTCATCGAGCACGACATGAAGGCCATCATGCGCATCTCCGACCGGATCGTCGTCCTCACCTCCGGCGAGAAGCTGACCGAAGGCACCCCCCAGGAGGTGGTGAGCAATCAGGACGTGATCGATGCCTACCTGGGTGAGAGCCATGCTTAAGATCGAGAAGCTGAATTTCGCCTACGGCGATCTCAAGGTCCTGTGGGACGTGGATCTGGAAGTCCACCAGGGGGAGATCGTCACCGTGGTCGGCGCCAACGGCGCCGGGAAATCCACCACCCTCAAGAACATCTCGCGCCTGGTCAAGCCCACTTCGGGGAGCATCACCTTCGAAGGGAAGGAACTCAGCAAGATGCTGCCGCACCATGTGGTCGAGGCCGGGCTGGTGCAGGTGCCCGAGGGTCGCCGGATCTTCCCGGAGATGACCGTCATGGAGAACCTCCGCATGGGGTCCTACGTCAAGGCCACCCGGGGGGACCGCCAGAAGAACATCGACTGGGTGTTCCAGCTGTTCCCGCGCCTCAAGGAACGGGAGAAGCAGCTGGGCGGCACCATGTCCGGCGGCGAGCAGCAGATGCTGGCCATCGCCCGGGGGCTCATGGCCAACCCCAAGGTGCTGCTCCTGGACGAGCCCTCCCTGGGCCTCTCACCCCTGCTGGTGAAGAACATCTTCGACATCATCACCGGCATCAACAAGGAGGGCGTTACCATCCTTCTCGTGGAGCAGAATGTCTACCAGTCCCTCCGCATTGCCCACCGCGCCTACGTCATGGAGACGGGCCGGGTGGTGCTGACGGGGCGGGGGGACGAGTTGCTCAACAATGAACACATCAAGAAAGCCTTCCTGGGCATGTGAGGAGATCCCGATGACCACTGTCGACAAGTGGATGACCAAGAACCCCATCACGATCCAGGAGGAGGCCTCCATCATCGAGGCCATCCACCTCATGAAGGAGAAGGGCATCCGGCGCCTTCCCGTCATGGCCGGAGACCGCTTCGTGGGCCTGATCACGGAGCGGATGATCAAGGACTACACCCCGGGCAAGGCCACCTCGCTGGACACCTGGGAAGTGCACTACCTGCTGTCCAAGACCGCCGTGAAGGAGGTCATGAACCAGAGCCCCCAGACGGTGACTCCGGACACGGACCTGGCCACTGCGGCCCAGGCCATCCTCGACCACAAGCTCTATGGGCTGTGCGTGGTGGATGCCAAGGGCCAGCTGGTGGGCATCATGTCCGTGGGCGACATGCTCAAGGCCGTGGTGGAGTTCGCCAAGGCCCGGGGATAGGCAGGCCGATCCGAAGGCGGGGGGCCCGGGCCCCCTGCCTCTCTGTACCATGGGGCTGGGTCGGCCCCTTGGGTGTTCGCGGCCGACTGGGTTGACCGCCCGCACGGATCCCCGGGAAGATCGAAGGTCGGTTCCCATGCCCAGGAGGCACCTTGAGCACAGCTCAGCGTTTGCGTGATATCCGCGACGGATTTGAGCGCCCCTTCTGGGTGGCCAACATCAGCGAGCTGTTCGAGCGCCTCTCGTACTACGCGGCCTTTGCGTCCCTGGCGCGCTACCTGAACGAGTCCCTCGGCTTCCCCACGCAGGATGCCAGCAGCCTGGCCGGCTTGTTCGGCGGGCTGGTCTGGTTCCTGGCGGCCTTTGGCGGGGCGATCGCGGATCGCCTCGGGTTCCGCCGGGCCCTCTCCCTCGCCTACCTGATCCTCAGCTGCTCCTATTTCCTGCTCGGTTCGCTGGGGTCCTCCTGGATGTTGCCGGTGCGCGGCCTGGTGCCCCTCGGTGCGCTCGTCGCATTCCTGCTGATGCTGCCGGCCCTCGGCATCGCGCTGGTGAAGCCGGCCGTGGTCGGAACGACCGCCCGCGCCTCGAAGGAGAATGTCCGCTCCATCGGCTATTCGATCTACTACACCCTGGTGAACATCGGCGGCGCCGCTGGCCCCTTTGTCGCGTCGTACGTCCACCGGCACATGAGTGTCGAGAACGTCTTCCGGGTGGCCGCCGTCAGCGTGTTCCTGATGTTCTTCGCGGTGCTGCTGATGTTCAAGGAGCCGCGCAAAGAGGGAGATGTGCCCCCTCCCTCCCTGGCGGAGACCGGCCGGAACTTCGTCACAGTGCTCTCGAATCCCAAGTTCATGCTGTTCCTGGTGATCTTCACGGGGTACTGGGTGGTGTACTGGCAGGAGTTCATCACGCTGCCCCTGTATGTCGCCAAGTACATCGACCCGAAGGCGGATACCGAGCTTCTGCTGATGACCGGCCCGCTGGTCGTGATCTCCCTGACGGTCCTGATCAACCTGGCCACCCAGAAGATCGCCTCGGTAAAGGCGGTCACGATCGGAACCCTGATATCGTCCCTCGCCTGGATCGTGCTGATCTTCAGGCCGACCGTGACGGGCGTGATCCTCACGCTCATCTGCGTCGCGCTGGGGGAGATCGTGCAGTCGCCGCGCTACTACGAGTACATCTCCCGCCTCGCCCCTCCGGGCCAGCAGGGCACCTACATGGGCTTCGCCTTCCTTCCCATCGGCCTTGGCTCACTGATCGGCGGCTGGTTCGGCGGGAAGCTGATGCACCACTTCGGCGAAGTGACCCACAAGCCGGCCGGGATGCTCTGGACCATCACCGGCGTGGGCGTGCTCACGGCCGCGCTGCTGTGGGTGTACGACCGGATGTTGCCCGCGAAACAGCAGGCCTGATCACAGGTACTTCGACAGGAACTCCCACATGGCCTGGAAGCGCGCCCAGTTGTGCTGGGGGGCCCGGGGGCTGTGGTCCGAGCCGGGCAGCAGCACGATCTGCACGGAGGAGCCTGCCTTCTGCAGGGCGTCGATGAGCATCACGCTGTTCTGGGGATGCACGTTGTCATCCAGGGTGCCGTGGAGCAGGAGGAGGCGGCCGGAGAGGTTTCCCGCGGCCTTCAGCACGGAGCTGGAGGCGTAGCCTGCCTGGTTGTCCGCGGGCAGGCCCATGTAGCGTTCGGTGTAGATGCTGTCGTAGAGGTGCCAGTCGGTCACGGGTGCGCCGGCGATGCCCAGCTTCCAGGCTTTGCTGTGGGTAAGGGCGTAGGTGACCATGAAGCCGCCGTAGCTCCAGCCGTCCAGGCAGAGCCGGTCCATGTCGGCCCAGCCCTGCTGCTTCAGCCAGGCATGGCCGTCGAGCAGGTCCTGGAGCTCCTGGGCCCCGAGGTTGCGATGGATGCCGTAGGCGCTGGCCAGGCCCTTGTGGGAGGCGCTGCGGTTGTCGCAGATCCAGGTGGCGATGCCCTGCTGGGCCAGGAACTGGTACCAGGGCATGTCCCGGCTCCAGCTGTCCCGCACCATGGGGGAAGCCGGTCCGCCGTAGATGTACTGGTACACGGGATACTTCTTCGCGGGATCGAAGTCCGCGGGCAGCACCAGCATGGTCTCCATGGGGAAGCCATCGCGGGTCTTCACCTGCTGGAAGCTCACCTTGCCGAGCTTCAGGTCCTTGAGCTTGTCGGGCGGATTCGCATCAATGAGGCGGAGCTGCTTCCCGGCGCCGTCGTGGAGGGCCTGCTGGGGCGGAGTCCGGGCCTCGCTCCAGGTGTCGAGGAAGGCAGTGAAGGTGGCATTGAAGCGGACACGGTGGGTGCCGGGCCGGTCCGTCAGCCGTGTGAGGTCCTTTCCGTCGAGGCCGATGCGATAGGCGTCCTGGCCGATGGGGCTGCGCTCCGTGGCGTCGAAGTAGAGGGTCCGCCCCGCCGCATCGGTGCCATGGACCTGTCGCACATCCCAGTCGCCTGCCGTGACGGCCCCGAGCAGCTGGGCCTCCTTCCCGTAGCGGTAGACGTGGTGGCGTCCGGTGCGTCCCGACTCCCAGAGGAAGCTGCCATCCGGCAGGAAGCGGGGCAGGGGCAGGCGTTCCTGCCAGGCCCGGCCGTTCTCGCGGATGAGCAGCCGGGAGGCGGTCCCTTCGTAGCGGCGCAGGTCCAGCCAGCTCTGGATCCGGTCCTGGTGGGTCGCGAGCAGGCGGCCCGAGGGGTCCCAGCCCACCTGCACGATGAGGGTTTCCTGGCCCGCGTAGGGGGCGTCCATCCAGGTGGTGGTCCCGACGAGATCCACCACGCCCAGGCGGGCGATGGGGTTGGGATCTCCGGCCTTGGGATAGCGGGCCTTCAAGGGCCTCTGGGGCTGGAAACGGTCATCCATGAGCGTGTAGACCGGCACCTTCGTCTCATCCAGGCTGAGGAAGGCCAGGCGCTTCGAATCCGGTGCCCACCAGAAGGCGCGGAAGCTGCCGCGCCCATAGAGCTCCTCCTGGTACACCCAGTCGAGGCGGCCGTTGAACACGGTCTCGCTGCCGCCGGTGGTGAGGCGGGTCTCCTTCGCCGTGGCCACATCCACCCGGTAGAGGTCGTTCCCCCGGAGGTAGGCCACCTGGGTGCCGTCGGGGCTGAAGGCCGGCTCCTCGGGCTTTCCGCCCGCCAGGCGCCTGGCCGCGGCCGCCTTGACGTCCACCAGGAAGAGCTCCTCCCCGACGTCCACGAGGAAGGCGCTGTGGGTTCCATTCCAGGTGAAGGTCCCGCGCCCAAGGGCGGCCTTGGCCGCAGCCTCGGTGGCTCCGGCCGCCACGAGGGCGGTGTGGAGGCGCGGGGATTCCAGCAGGGGCTTCCGCTCCCAGGTGAGCGGATCCACGCGGTAGAGGGCGACCTGATCCCCCTCCCGGCGGGTCTGCACCAGGCTGCCGTCCGGCAGCCACTCCAGGCGGGTCGCGGGCAGCCCCCCATAGGCCACCTTCTTCGTGGGGTGGGCGATGGTTTCGAGCGTGATCCGGCCGGAGCCCTGTCCCATCAGGGAGGGAACCAGGATCAGGCAGGCCAGGAGGGCGCGGACGGGCATGGAGGCTCCGGTGGATGTTCTATATATATCGCGAAGCGAGGGCTTCTTGGCCTCAGGCCTCACTCAGCTCGATTTCCACCCAGGCCAGCGTACCCGTGGCGAGGGGCTCCAGGCCCATCCGGCCCCCCATCAGCTGGAGGATGCCGACGGCCAGGGGCAGGCCGATGCCCAGGCCGCCCCGGCGCCGGCGGAGGCTCTGGTCCTCCTGCTCGAAAGGCTTCAGCAGCCGCTCCCAGTCCGGAGGCAGGCCCGGCCCCTGATCCTCGACCTCGAACCGCAGGTGCCAGGCCCGACCCTTGGGCCCGGTCCTCAGACGGAACGTCACGGCTCCGCGCTCCGTGAACCCCGTGGCATTGTCCAGGAGAACCCCCAGTGCCTGGGTGAGGCGGGGGGCATCACAGACCAGGGGATGGGGCAGGGGCTCCAAGGCCACCCGGGCCTCCAGGCCCTTCGCCCGGGCCCGGGCCTCCAGATCCTTCCCGAGGAGGGCCAGGTGCGCGCCGAGGTCCGTCAGGGCCGGACGGACGGCGAGGGTGCCCTGGGCCAGGCTGGCGAGGTCGAGCAGGCCCTGCACGAGACCGCCTAGACGCACCGTGGTCTCCTCGGCCCGGCAGAGGATCTCGGCCTGCGGCGCCGTGGGTTCCATGTCCCGCAGCATCTGGAGGTGCCCGGCCAGCACCTGCACGGGGGTGCGCAGCTCGTGGTGCGCGTTGTCCGTGAAGGCCTCCTGGGCGCGGCGAAGCCGCTGCTCCGTCTCCAGGGCCTTGCGCTGCTCGCGGATGATGCGGTTCTTGGCATGGGCCATGGCGTAGAGGGCCAGCCCGCCAAGGGCCAGCAGGGCGAGGACGCCCAGGAGATAGCTCAGTACGAGTTGGTTTTCCGGCACAGGTAGGTCCTGGCGAGGGCGAGGTTGAGGAGCAGCCCGATGATGAATCTCACGAGCCAGGGGATCAGGACCCAATCGCGTGAGAGCTGGTGTATGAAGAGATTCTGCACGGGGTAGAACATCAGCATGATCCCCTGATCCAGCGCCCAGGTCCCGAGCAGCCAGGCGGCGGGCCGATTCCATGGAGACCGCCCGTCAACCTTCGTCACGAGCCCCTTGAGCAGCCACAGGCACAGCGCGAACAACACGAGACTCGCCATGGTCTCGGCCATGGACCACCTGGAGCCGACCCCGACCTGGGCGGCGTCCCAGGCGGCACCCGCCACCATGGCCCCGGCGGCGAGAATGAAGACCGGCCCGGGAAGGGCCTTCGGGCCCAGCCCCGCCAGCACCCACAGGGCGCCGAGCACCTCGGGCAGGTGGGCCAGGTCGGCCACCCAGGCGTTGCGGACCCGGTTCATGGCCATGCCGAGCATGATCCAGTTCACGATGAGCTGGAAGACGAGGAGGGCCGTCAGGCGCTGCATCCAGGGGAAGGACTGGAATCGCTCTGATCGGGCGTGGACCGCGGCCGCCAGAACGGGAACCAGGGGGGAGACCGACTGGATGCCCCACCCGACCCACAGGAGGACCCGGAAACGGTCCATGGAGAGCTAGAACCAGCTCTGCGAAACGCAATAGGGGGGGCAGTCCGTACCCTTCTGGATGTACACGCCATCCTTCGCGGCGAGGTCCTGGCCTTCCGCGTCCACCGCCACCATCACCAGGGTGGGCGAACCGTCTTCGTGCCGGGCACGGTAGATGCGGATGCCGGCGGCACCCGGCTGGTCGAGAAGCTGCTCGAAGGCGCTGCGGTTGAAGGCGGTGGCCCGATGCTCGCCGGCCTCGGCCTTGGACTGGAAGGCCTGGACCAGACTGGCGGCCTCCTCGCGGCTGATGCGGTGGTCGCGGTTGGCGTCGAAGGCTTCAGTGGACACAGGAATGCTCCTCGGGCTGCGGCCCTGGCGGTGGAAGAGAAGGCAGTGGAGAAGGTCTCTTCCCATCAGACCCGAAGACGGCCCGGCTCACAAGATGGAACTACGGCAGAGGTTGGGGTTGGGCAGCCGCACCCGGCGGGTGCGGCCGTCCAACCCCGGGTTCCTCCTGGGCCAACTGCGGTCCCAGCCTCAAGGGCTCAGTTGGGCAGGTGCGGCCGGGTGAGGTTGCGATGCCCGCCCGCGGTCACCAGCAGGTTGTCCTCGATCCGGATGCCGCCACAGGGCGTGAGCTCGTCGATGAGCTTCCAGTCGAAGCGGCCCTTGTGCTCGTTCTCGCGGAAGGGGCGGAGCAGCATGGGGATGAAGTAGAGCCCCGGCTCCACGGTGAACACCTGGCCTGCGTCGATGGTGCGGGTGGTGCGCAGGGTGGGGTGCTGGGGGGGCGGCGGGGCGACGGTGCCGTCGGGCGCGCCCTGCCGCCCCGCCACGTCATGCACCTGGATGCCGAGGTGGTGGCCCAGGCCGTGGGGGAAGAAGGGGCGGCTGAGGCCCTTCTCCACGGCCTCCTCGGGGTCGGCCTTCAGGATGCCGTGGTCCTTCAGGAGGCCGGCGATGGCCAGGTGCCCTTGGTGGTGCAGGTCGCCGTAGGGCAGGCCGGGCTTCACGAGGTCGCAGAGCTGGAGCTCGAGCTTCACCATGCCGTCGACAAGGTCGGCGAAGCGGCTGTCGCAGTGGGGCGCGGCCACGGTGCGGGTGATGTCGGCGGCGTAGCCGCGGACCTGGGCGCCCGCGTCGATGAGCATGACGTGGCCATTCTTCAGGGTGCGCTTGCCTTCGTAGTGGAGGGTGGCGCCCTTCTCGTTGAGGGCCACGATGCTGCCGTAGGGCATCTCGTGATCCACGATGCCCACGGCCTGGATGTAGGCGTGGTGGATCTCCAGCTCGCTGGCGCCGGCCAGGAAGGCGGCCCTGGCGGCCAGGTGGCCCCGGGCCGCCAGCACCGTGGCCTCCTCGATGCACTGCACCTCGTAGGCGGACTTGTTGGTGCGGTGCCAGTCCAGGCGGGCGGTGAGGCCGGCGGGGTTCAGCTCGAGGTTCGTGGCCTCGGCCCGATCGGTCTCGTTGCCGATGTAGGCGGCCCGGGCCAGGGTCCCCAGACGCTTCCACGCGTCCTCGACGGTGCCCACCTCCTCGATATCGAATTCGCCGGCCCAGAAGGGGGTCCCCAGGGGCAGCTGCTCGTACCAGAAGTCCTCGGGGGCGTAGCGGATGAGCCGCGGGCGCTGGCCCGGCCGGATCACGAGGAGATGGTGCGGCCCCGCCATGGGGCACCAGTGGGCGAAGTGGGGAACGGGGTGGAAGGGCGCGTCCTGGTCATCCGCGAAGTGGGTGTAGACCTTGCCGCTGGAGATCACCAGCGCGTCGAAGCCTGTCTCGGCCAGGGCCTCGGCCGTGGTGCGCTGGCGCTCGGCGATGTGGGTGTGGAAGAGAGATGAGAGGTCGATCATGGGATCCCTTCGGGAGTGGTCAGCAGGCGGATGATCGGGTCACCCGAGGCGTCAGAGGAACTGCAGGGGTTTCACCTCTGGGGCGAAGCCGTGGCGGACGGCCTTCTCGAAGAAGAGCGCGAGGCTTTCGCGCTCGGCTTCGCCCAGGGTGTAGCTGATGTTCTCGGTGAGGTACTCGTGCAGTTCGATCTTGGTCCAGCCGATGGTGCGCCGGGCCTCCTCGATGATGGCGGGCAGCTGGGCCTGGCCGATCTCGAAGCTCTTGTGGAAGAAGGAGGCCACCCCGCCGGGCACCGGCAGCTCCGGGGCGTCCCTGCGGACCAGCCAGAGCGCGAAGACGAAGGGCAGGCCGGTCCAGGCGTGCCACTCCTCGGCCAGGTCCAGGACGAAGAGGCCCTGGCGGGGGGCCCGCATGGCGGAGTCCCCGATCATCAGGGCGGCGTCGTTCGCCTCGAGCATGGCGGGGAGATCCGGGCCCATGTCCGTCACGGCCGGGACCACACCGTAGCGCTCCCGCAGGAGCAGCTGGGCCAGCACCACGCTGGTGCGGCTGGAGGTGTCCAGGGCCAGGCTCTTGATCTGTTCCGGAGGCACCTTGGACAGGATCACCACGCTCCGCACCCGCTTGGGGGAGGCGATGCAGAGGCCGGGGACGATGCGGAGGTCGGGGATCCTCAGGTACTCGATGGAGCTGACGATGCCCGCATCCACCTCGCCGGACCGGAGGCGGTCCGCACAGGCCGAGGGGTAGTGGAACTTCAGGTGGAAATGCTCCCAGCCGAGGCCGTGCTTGAATCCGTGGTTCAGGGGGGCGGCGTTCAGGTAGTCGATGATGGACAGGCGGAATGGTTCAGTGGCCATGGCAACAGTCTACCGACCCTGCGATGATTCCCTGATGGTCCTCTGGCACTACGAGCTCAATACCCCGCTGGGGCCGATGCGGGCCGCCTTCGACGGCCGGGGGAGGCTGCGGGAGCTGGCCGTGGAAGGGCTTGACCCCCGCAAGACCAGCCCGCTGCCGCCCAAGGAGCAGCGCGAGGCCAAGCGCTATCTGGATCGCCAGCTGGACGCCTACCTGGCGGGCACGTTGCGCACCTTCACGGTGCCGGTGGATCCGCAGGGTTCGCCCCTGCAGCTGCGCATCTGGGACACGGTGCGGACCATCCCCTACGGACAGTCCCGGCAGCCCTGGGACCTCGGCGCCTGGCTGGGGGTGGATGAGGATCTGATCGTGATGGCCTGCGCGTCGAATCCCATCGTCCTGCTCGTGCCGGCCCACCGGGTGGTCCTGCCCGGCGAGGGCCCCCTGCCGAAGGCCCTGCGGGAGCTGGAGTCTGGCTTGGGTTGGCGGCGGCCCTGATCGTCTTCAACAAAAAACCGTGATTCTGCCATGCTGGTGCCCATGAACGGGCCCTTCCACCTGCTGTCCACGCCCCTGGGAGACCTGGGCGCGGTCTTCGATGGGGAGGGGCGCCTGATCCGGCTGGACCGCCTGCACGGGCACCCGCTCCTGGCCCCGGCCAGCCCGGTCCCCAAGAGCCTGCCCTACCTGAAGCGGCAGCTGGAGTCCTACTTCTCCGGCAACCTCCGGGACTTCAACATCCCCATGCTGGCCGAGGGCACGGATTTCCAGCAGCGGGTCTGGAAGGAGCTGCAGAAGATCCCCTACGGCCAGGCCATCTCGTACCTGGAGCTGGCGCGGCGTCTGGGGGACGAGAAGTGCATCCGCGCGGCGGCCCGGGCCAATGGCGCCAATCCCATCGCCATCCTCATCCCCTGCCACCGCGTCATCGGGTCGGACGGGTCCCTGGTGGGCTATGCCGGGGGCCTGGACATGAAGGAGTTCCTGCTGCGCCTGGAGGGCGTGCTGCCCAAGGCCCCGCCCCAGCCCCGCCTGCCGCTGGAGTGGGACTGAGCGAGCGTCAAAAAATTCCGGCGCCGCCCATCGGAGGACTTCCCTCCGGGGGGCTCTTAGCATGGAGGCATGCGCTGGTCGGATGAGCACCTCTACGAACGGATCCTGGCGAAGGACGCGTCCTTCGACGGGCGGGTGCTCACGGGCGTCCTCACCACCGGGATCTACTGCCTGCCCTCCTGTCCGGCGCGGAAGCCCCTGGCCCGGAACGTGCGGTTCTTCCCGGATGAAGGTACCGCCCAGGCCGCCGGACTGCGCCCCTGCAAGCGGTGCCGACCCGATGCCTTCTACCGGGGGGAGGACGCGGACCTGGCGCGCCTGGAGGACGCCATGGCCCGGGCCCTGGCGGATCCCGCGGCCTTCCCCGAGGCGGAGGCCCTGGCGGAGGTGGCCGGGGTCGGCCTCACCAAGCTGAAGATCCTCTTCCGGGATCACGCCCACACGCAGCCTTCGGCCTTCCTCCAGCGGGCTCGCATCCAGGCCGCCTGCGCGCGGCTGGAGGCGGGGGAGGGCTCCCTGCTGGACCTGGGGGCCGCGGTCGGGTTCGAGAGCCCCTCGGGTTTCCATGAGGCCTTCCGTCGCCAGACGGGCCTGGCACCCGGCGCCTACCGGGACCTGCTGGGCTCGCAGCGCTTCAGCCTGCCGCTGCCGGAGGGCACCCGCCTCGGCGACCTGCTGCGCTTCCATGGCCGCGATCCAGAGAGCGTGTCCGAGCAGGTGGTGGGCTCCACCCTCCGCAAGGCCGCCCACTTCGCCGGGACGCCCGGGGTGCTGAGCCTGGCCTTCGGCACGGACACGGTCACCGTGGCCCTGGAGGGCGCGCAGGGTCCCGCAGCCATGGCGGAGGCCCACCGGGCGGCCCTGCGGCTCCTGGCCTGGCACGGGGATCCAGCCTCCTTCGAAGCAGCGCATCCAGCTCTGGCGCGGGGCAGGGAGGGCCTGCGGGTGCCGTTGACCCTGGATCCCTTCGAGGCCCTGGTCTGGGCGATCCTGGGCCAGCAGGTGAACCTGGCCTTCGCCTACGCCCTGCGGCGCGACCTGATCCGCCTGGCGGGAACACCCGTGGGGGAGCTCATCGCCCATCCCGAGGCCGCTCGCCTCGCAGCGCTGGAGCCCGGGGAGCTGGTGGCCCGGCGGTTCTCGCGGCGCAAGGCTGAGTACGTCCTGAATGCCGCGGGGAAGGTGGCGGCAGGTGAGCTGCGCCTGGAGGAGATGCTCACGGCCTCGGGGGCCGGCAAGGCCCTCCTCGCCCTGCGGGGCTGCGGTCCCTGGACGGCCCAGTACGTGCTGATGCGCGGCCTCGGCTTCCGGGACTGCGTCCCCGTGGGTGATGCGGCCCTCACGCTGGCCCTCCAGCGCTGGTTCAAGCTCGAGGCGCGCCCCGACGGTCCCGGGACCACGCGCCTGATGGCGCCCTTCGCCCCGCACCGCAGCCTCGCCACCTTCCATTTGTGGGCCAGCCTGAAAGGAGTGCCCGCATGACGGGAATCCATCGCCTCGACACCTCGCTCGGACCGGTCCAGGTCGCCTTCGACCAGGACGGGACCGTGATCTACCTGGGGTTCTCCGACCATGAGTTCCGCGGAAGGCTGCTGGCGAAGTTGGCTCGCCTGCGGCCGGTGGCGACCCCTCCCGCCGGAGCGATGACCGTCCTGCGGGAGGAGTTGGCGGCCTACGCCGCGGGCCGCCGCACCCGCTTCGACGTGCCCATCCGGCTCCACGGCAGCCCCTTCGAGCAGCGCGTCTGGGCCGAGCTCCAGCGCATCCCCTTCGGAGAGACCCGCAGCTACGGCCAGCTGGCGGCGGCCCTGGGTGATCCGAACCTGAGCCGGGCCGTGGGCCGGGCCAATGGCGCCAACCCCATCTCCATCCTGGTGCCCTGCCATCGCGTGATCGGCGCCAGCGGCAGTCTCACGGGCTATGCCGGCGGCCTCGACCGGAAGGAGCGGCTGCTGCGCCTGGAGGGCGCGCTTAGGGGGTGAGTGTCCTCAGGGGTCCGCGTTCCAGCTCCAGCCGCACCTCCGCTTCCGCGCCGAGGGCGGCCTTGAGGACGGCCAGGCCCCGGTCCATGTCCACGTCGCCGCAGCTGAAGAAGTCCACGGCCGCGAACCGGTGCTCGGGCCAGGTGTGGATGGCCAGGTGGCTCTCCGCGATGATCACCGCCCCGCTGACACCGTAGGGGCTGAAGTGGTGGAAGCTGTGCGTGACGATGGTGGCGCCGGAGGCCTCCGCCGCCGCCAGCATGGCGGCGGTGACCCGCGCGAGGTCCGCCAGGGCCGCGGCCTCGCAGCCCGTGAATTCCGCGAGCAGGTGACGGCCGAGGGCGCTGGTGGGGGCGCTCATGGCCGCCGGGTCAGCAGGGCCACGCACTCCACATGGCTGGTGAGGGGGAAGAGGTCCAGCACGGCCAGTTTCTCGAGGCTCCAGGCTAGGGCCAGCCGCTTCAGGTCCCGGCAGAAAGCCGCGCCGTCGCAGCCCACCAGCACCAGCGTCCCGGCTCGGGCGGTGCAGAGGCGGTCGGCGAGGGCAGGTTCCAGCCCGGCCCTGGGGGGATCCAGCAGGACCACATCGTCCGGCTGGCCCAATCCCTCCGGGACCCAGGCCGCCACATCGGCCACCAGACATTCCGCGGGCAGGCCCAGGGCCTCCAGGTTGCGCCGGGCCCAGGCCACGGCGGCCTCGCCGGATTCCACCAGCACGCGGTGGTTGAAGCGCTTGCCCAGCAAGGCGGAGAAGAGGCCCACGCCGCCGTAGAGGTCGTAGAGGGTGCCGCCCTGCACCTCCCAGCCTTCCAGGAGGCTCCGGAAGGCCTCGGCCGCCCAGGGCGGGCTCACCTGAAAGAAGGCGCCGGGCTCGTGGCGCAGGGTGATCCCTCCCAGGCGGTGCGTCAGCGGCGCCTCCGTGCGATGCCAGCCGTCGGGTTCCAGGTGCCAGCTGCGGCCCCGCTCATCGGTGGCCAGGACCTCGCCCGCGGGGGTGCCCGTGGACAGCTCCCAGCGGCCCGGCCGGGAGGAGAGGATGTGCGCCGTCAGGGCTTCCTGCATGCGCGGAATGGCCAGGGACAGGGGCTCGGCGGCGGCCGGACAGGCGGATACCGGCACCAGCGCGTGGGTGTGGCGGCGGAAGTAGCCGAGGGAGGCTCCATCCCAGTGGAGCTGGATGCGGTGGCGCAGGGCCTCCGCCGGGGCCGGCCGCCAGTCCCAGGGCACCTCTTCGCCCAGCTGGCGGCGCAGGAGGTCGGCGACCATCTGCCGCTTGAGGTCAGGGGCGTGGCGACCGGCCTCCCAGAGCTCGCAGCCGCCGCAGCTCGCGGCCACCGGGCACTCGGCCACGGCGCGGTGGGGATCCCGGGTGACCCAGCGGGTGACCCGGCCTTCGCCATGGCGGGCCTTCCAGATGACGGTGGCCTCCACTACCTCGCCGGGGAACAGGGCCAGGGGGGCCTCCAGGAGCAGCAGGCGGCCATCGGCCGCGCGGCCCACGCCCTTGCCGCCCCAGGCCAGACGCTCGATGGGGCCTTGCCAGGTTTCGGTGGGGGCAGGGGAATTCCGATATGCTGGCGGGACTTTCGCCTTCGTCTTCCTGGAGCTTGATTCCGCCTTGCGCTTCACTGTCGCCGTCCCCCCAGAGCACCGTAGCATCCTCCTGGACCGCGCGGCCGGGGAGATGCGCCGCTGCCTGGTCTTCGTGGACGGCGGCGCGGCGGATGTGGTGCTGGGTCTCCCGGGGGATGGGACCTTCGCGGACTGCGAGAACTGGCCGGGCCTGGAGGCGGCGGAGGCCCTGGTGCGGGCGGCCTGGGCGCGCCTGCAGGATCGCCGGGACATGGAGCGGCTCCACGAGGTGGGCCGCGCCCTGGCTTCCGAACAGAACCTGGACCGGCTGCTGGACCTGATCCTCACCAAGGCCCGCGAGCTGTTGCTGGCCGAGGCCGGGTCCATCTACCTGCTCACCGGCGACGAGGACCAGCCTGAGCTGCTCTTCGCCCACACCCAGAACGCGCGGGTGAGCCTGCCCTTCGCCCGGGTGGCCATGCCCATCTCGCGTGAGGCCCTGGCCGGCTTCGTGGCCCTCAGCAGGGAAAGCCTGAACCTGCCGGATGTCTACGGGATCTCCCCGGAAGCCCCCTACCGCTTCAATGACAGCTTCGACCGCCAGGCCGGGTACCACACCCAATCCGCGCTGGTGGTGCCCATGCTCGACACGGAAGGGCAGGTGCTGGGTGTCCTGCAGCTCCTCAACCGCCTGCAGGAGGACGGCCAGGTCGCCCCCTTCTCCCCCGCGGACCAGGGGCTGGCGCAGAGCCTGGCGGGGCAGGCCGCGGTGGCCGTGAAGAACGCCCAGCTGCGGGAGGAGATCGAGCGGCTCTTCGAGGGGTTCGTGGCCGCCTCCGTAACGGCCATCGAGGCCCGGGATCCGGTCACCAGCGGCCATTCGGGCCGGGTGGCGGACCTCACCGTGGGCCTTGCGGAGGCCGTGAACGCCACGCCGAACGGCGCCTACGGGAGCCTCTCCTTCAGCGACCGCCAGCTCCGGGAACTGCGCTACGCCAGCCTGCTGCACGACTTCGGCAAGGTGGGGGTCCGCGAGCAGGTGCTGGTGAAGGCCAAGAAGCTGGATCCCGGCCAGCTCGAGATCATCCTCCAGCGTCTGCGCCAGCGGGAGCTGGAGGAGGCCCTGGAGGCCCTGGCCCGGGCCTGGCGGGGCGGGGGAGGCGCCGACCTGTGGGAGCGCACCCTCCAGGACCGTCAGGCCGAGGCGGAGCGCCTCATCCACCTGGTCCGCCAGAGCAATGAGCCCACGGTGCTGGCCCAGGAGGTGGCCGAAGGGCTGGGCCTGCTGGAGGGGCTCAGCTTCACCCACTGGAGCGGGGAGCGCCGGCCGCTCGTGGAACCGGCCGACCTGGCCAGCCTCCGCATCCGCCGGGGCAGCCTGTCCGAAGCCGAGCGCCTCGAGATCGAGAGCCATGTGACCCACACCTTCCGGTTCCTGGAGCGCATCCCCTGGACCCGCGACCTGGCGGGCATCCCCGATATCGCCTACGCCCACCATGAGCGCCTGACCGGCCGCGGCTACCCCCGGAAGCTCTCGGAACGGGACATCCCGGTCCAGAGCCGGGCCATGGCCATCGCGGATGTCTACGACGCCCTCACGGCCCAGGACCGGCCCTACAAGGGGGCCGTCCCCGTGGAGCGGAGCCTCGCCATCCTGGACGAGGAGGCCCGGGCGGGGGCCCTGGACCGGGGTCTGCTGGACCTCTTCATCGAGGCCCGGATCTACGAGCGCACGGCACGAAAAGCCTAGGGCTGGAGGCGGATGCCCAGAGCCGTTAGGCTAGAGGATTGGAGTGCCCATGTCGGAACGCGAACCCCGAACGATCGACCTGCAAGGAATCCTGGATCTGCTGCCCCACCGGTATCCGATCCTGCTGGTGGATCGCATCCTGGATTTCGAGCCCAAGCAGTGGATCCGGGGGCTCAAGAACATCAGCTTCAACGAGCAGATCTTCCAGGGCCACTTCCCCAGCCGGCCCGTGTTCCCGGGCGTCTACATCCTGGAGGCCATGGCCCAGACCGGCGGCTGCCTCCTGCTCCAGGACATCGAGGACCGGGCCCGCAAGGTGATCTATTTCATGGGCATCGACGGGGCGAAGTTCCGCAAGCCCGTGCTGCCCGGCGACCAGCTGGTGATGGAAGTCAAGGTGGTCCAGCTCAAGGGCCGGATCTGCAAGATGCGGGGCGAGGCCTTCGTGGGCGGCCAGAAGGTCGCGGAAGCTGAATTCATGTCCATGCTGATGGACCTGGCCGAAGGAGAGGGACAATGAGCGCGCAGATCCATCCGAGCAGCGTGGTGAGCCCGGAGGCCCGGCTGGGCGAGGGCGTGGTCGTGGGCCCCTTCTGTGTCATCGAAGGCAATGCCGTCATCGGCGCCCGCACCCTGCTGCGCAGCCATGTCGTCATCGGTCCCCACACTGTGCTGGGCGAAGACAACGACATCTATCCCCACGCCACCCTGGGCATGGGGCCCCAGGACCTCAAGTTCAAGGGCGCGCCCACCCGCCTGGTGGTGGGCCACCGGAACGTGATCCGCGAAGGCAGCACCCTCCACCGCGGCACCGAGGGCGGGGGCGGCCTCACCACCCTCGGCGACGACAACTTCCTGATGACCGGGTCGCACATCGCCCACGACTGCCACGTGGGGAACAAGAACATCTTCGCCAACTGCGCCACCCTGGCGGGCCACGTTGAGGTGGGCGACGGCTGCAATATCGGCGCCTTCTCGGCGGTCCACCAGTTCTGCCGGGTCGGGCACCACGCCTTCATGGGCGGCTTCACGGTGGCCACCCAGGACGTGCTGCCGTTCATGAAGACCGCCGGCGCCCGCGACACCAAGAGCTACGGCGTGAACACCATCGGCCTCCAGCGCAAGGGCTTCCCCATCGAGGTGGTCGAGGGGCTGAAGAAGGCCCATCGCCTGCTCTTCCACTCGGGGCTGCTGCGGGAGGAGGCCATGGCCCAGACTGAGAAGGAAGTGGGCCACATCGCCGAAGTGGCCTACCTGCTCACGTTCATCCGCGAGGCCAAGCGGGGCGTGCATCGTGGCTGACCAGCCCGCCAAGGCCCTGCAGCGCCGCCATGCGACCCTCGCCATCATCGGCCTGCCCAATGCCGGCAAGTCCACCCTGCTGAACGCCCTGCTGGGCCAGAAGCTGGCGGCCACGAGCCAGATCCCCCAGACGACCCGCACGAAGGTGCTGGGCGTGGTGAACCGTGGGGACGTGCAGCTGGCCTTCCTGGACACGCCGGGCATCCACCTGCCCAAGCACGCCCTCAACGAGCGCATGATGGCCCACGTGGACCAGGCGCTGGAGGAGGCCGACCTCCTGCTGTGGATGGTGGACGCGGACGACTACCTGGGGACGGGCGAGCATGCCCTGGCCAAGCGCCTCCGCAAGCTGGGCCGCCCCACCTACCTGCTGCTGAACAAGATCGACCTGCTGTCCAAGGGTCGCCTGCTCGAGAAGATCGCCACCTACAAGGACCTGCTCCCCTTCAAGGAGATCGTCCCCATCGGCGCCAAGATGGGGCTGAACCTCGATCCGCTCTGGACCCTCCTCGAGCGCGATGCCACCCAGCCCGGCTGGCCCTACGACGAGGAGACCTTCACGGACCAGACCGAGCGGTCCCTGGCGGCGGAGTTCATCCGCGAGAAGGTGCTCCGCAAGACCCGCGAAGAGGTTCCCCATGGGGTGGCGGTGCTCATCGAGCAGTGGCTCGAGGCGGGCCACGCGGACTATCCCGAGGATCTGGGGCCCGAGGGCGTCTTCATCGCCGCGAGGATCCTGGTGGACCGCGACGGTCACCGCAAGATCCTGCTGGGCAGCCAGGGCGAGATGATCAAGGACATCCGCCAGAGCGCCCAGCGTGAGCTGAGGAAGCTCCTCCAGCGCCCCGTGCGCCTGGAACTGTTCGTGAAGGTGGACGAAGGCTGGCGGGACCGCCCCGATCGGCTGGACCGGCTTTCCATCTAAATCGAGAGGTCCGTTGCGCGGTGCTCGGGGTCGAGCGGGGCCAGACCGTCCGTGCCCGTGACCGAGGTGTACTGGCCGCGGTCCGGGTCGAAGGCGAACACCTCGCCGGTCTCGATCTTGTAGACCCAGGCGTGCAGGTGCAGCCGGCCGGCGGTCACGGCTTTGGCCACGGAGGGATGGGAGCGCAGGTTCTCCAGCTGGACCAGGGCGTTCTCCTCCACCGTGGCGTGCAGCAGCTCGTTGCCGTGGAGGTGGCCGTAGCTCTCCCACATGATCTGTTCGGTCTTCCGGGCGTGGGCCAGCCAGGCCTTGGTGGCCGGAAGCTCGCCGAGCTGGTCCGGTTCCAGCAGGGCCTTCATGGCGCCGCAGTTGGAGTGGCCGCAGACGATGATGTCCTTCACCTGGAGCACGGTGACGGCGAATTCGATGCCCGCGCTCATGCCGCCCATGTGCTCGTAGGGGGGCACAAGGTTGCCCACATTGCGCAGGATGAACAGCTCCCCGGGCTGGGTCTGCGTGATCAGGTTCGGGCTGATGCGCGAATCCGAGCAGGTGATGAAGAGCGTTTCCGGGGCCTGGTCCTTGTCCAGCCGCTCGAACAGCTCTTTGTGGGAGCTGAAGATCTGGGTCTGGAACTGGTGGATGCCTTGGACGAGCTTCTGCATCCGTCCATTCTACCTGAGGTCAGGGCCGGGAGAGGAGGCCCGACTCAGAGGTTCAGGTGCGCCAGGTGCTCTTCGGAGGTGATGGGCGTGTTCGGCTCGTCGTGGATGATCTTGCCGTCGCGCAGCTTCACGATGCGATGGGCGTGGCGGGCGATGTCCTCCTCGTGGGTGACGAGGATGATGGTGTTGCCCTTCTGGTACAGGTCCTCGAAGAGGGCCATGATCTCGATGCTGGTCTTGGAGTCCAGGGCACCCGTGGGCTCGTCCGCCAGGAGGATCGAGGGATCGTTCACCAGGGCGCGGGCGATGGCCACGCGCTGCCGCTGGCCGCCGGAGAGCTGGTTGGGCATGTGGTCGCTGCGGGTGCCCAGGCCGACATTCTCCAGGGCTTTCAGGGCCATCTGGTGGCGCTCGACGGGCGTCTTCCCCGCGTAGATCAGCGGCAGCTCCACGTTCTGGAGCGAGGTGGTGCGGGCCAACAGGTTGAACGTCTGGAAGACGAAGCCGATCTCCTCGTTGCGGATCTGGGCCAGGTCATCATCCGTCATGGCGGAGGCCAGCTTGCCGTTCAGTTCGTAGGTGCCGCCGGTGGGTGTGTCCAGACAGCCGATGACATTCATCATGGTGGACTTGCCGGAGCCGGAGGGGCCCATGATGGCCACGTACTCGCCCCGCCGGATCTCCATGGACACGCCGTCCAGGGCGCGCACTTCCATGTCACCCATCTGGTAGATCTTGGTGATGTCGGTGAGCCGGATCAGGGGCGCGTCGGTCATGGGATCCTCAAGGAGCCATCGAAGGCCCTGGTCCATCTTCGCAGAAGCCCGGGGGCCGGTTTAGGGCCTTCCCCGGATTCCCGCTACAATCCTGGATCCGTCCGGCATCCTGTCGCTAGGTTCCATCCACGATGATCGATTCCCTGATCCGCGCCCTGGGTCGGCCGCTGTTGCGGCTGCGCTACCGAATCCATACGGAGGGGCTGGAGGCCGTTCCCGCTCCCGGGACACCCGGGATCCTGTTTCTGGCCAACCATCCCACCCTGGTGGATCCCTTCCTGCTGGGTGCCGAGTTGCATGGCCGCTTCGCCCCGGTCCTGGTGGTGGGCCGGGATCATGGCGCCTCCGCCCCCCTGCGCTGGCTGGCCTGGGCGCTGGGCGCCAGGCCCCTGCCGGACCCCGCGGACCACGGCGCGCAGACCCGGGAGAGGCTGGACCTGGAGCTGGCCGCCCATGCCCGCCTCCTGGTCTCGGGGCGCAACCTCCTCATGTTTCCCGGGGCCCGTCTGGCGCGGCAGAAGACCCAGGACCTCGCCGACAACAGCGCCGTGGCCGCGATCCTCCGCCAGGCCCCCGGCACCCGGGTGGTGGTGGTGCGGCTCGGCGGGCTCTGGGGCAGCCGCTTCAGCGCGGCTTCCGGACGCCGTCCATCCACCGGCGTGGAGCTGCTCAAGGGGCTGGGCTACCTGCTGGCCAACGCCCTGTTCTTCATGCCCAGGCGGGAGGTCCAGGTCACCTTCGAGGAGGTCCCGGACCTCCCGGCGGGCGCAGACCGCGAGGCCGTCAACCGGGTCCTGGAGACCCACCTGAATGCGGACGCCACGCCGCGGACCTTCGTCCCCTACCTGATCTGGAAGGACCATGCGCCCCGCACCCTCCCCGAGCCGCCCCGGCCCAGGGTGGAGGGCAACCCCCGCAACGTGCCGCCCCAGGTCCGGGATGCGGTGCGGCGCCACCTGCAGGCGGTCACGGGCCACTCAGACGTCCAGGAGCAGCACCACCTGGTGAAGGACCTGGGGCTCGATGTCCTGGGCCATCGCGAGCTTGAGCTCTGGCTCGAGCGGGCCTTCGGCTACCCCTGCAGTGACCCCGCCTCCCTCCAGACCGTGGGCGACCTGCTGCTGGCGGCCACCGGCGCGGCCGTCTCCCTCCGCCAGGGCGAGCTGAAGGCCGTGCCCCATGCCTGGTTCCATTCGCGCACGGATCTGCCCATCGAGATGCCCGACGGCGACTCGATCCCCGAGGTCTTCCTCAAGCAGGCGCGGCGCGATCCGGGCCGGGTGGTCCTGGCCGACCAGCTGGGTGGCGTGAAGACCTACCGGGATGTCATCACGGCCATCCTGGTGCTGAAGCCGATCTTCGAAGGCCTGGAAGGCTCCCACGTGGGCCTGATGCTGCCAGCCTCCGGGGGCGCCAGCATCCTCTACCTGGCCCTGCTGTTCGCGGGCAAGACGCCCGTGCTGGTGAACTGGACGGTCGGGGCCCGCAGCATGGCCTATGGCCTCGACCTGGTGGGGGTGAAGCACGTGATCAGCGTGTCCACCCTGATCAACCGGCTCGAGGCCCAGAGCGTGGATCTGTCGGCCGTCAAGGACCGCCTGGTGCTGCTGGACGTCGTGGGCAGGCGGATCTCGCTGGCCACGAAGCTGTCCGCGGCCCTGCGGACCCGCCTGGGCTGGACCTCCCTCAATGCCTCCGCGGCTCCGGCCACAGCAGCGGTGCTCTTCACCAGCGGCAGCGAGAGCCATCCGAAGGCCGTGCCCCTCACCCACGGGAACATCCTCGCCAACATCCGCGACATCACCCAGGCCATCCGGTTCCGCGAGGACGAGCGGGTCATGGGCTGCCTGCCGCCCTTCCATGCCTTCGGCCTGACCACCACCACCATCCTGCCGATGCTGCTCGGCTTGCGGGTGGTCTACCATCCCAATCCCACCGAGGGCAGGATGCTGGCCCGCCTCATCGAGGCCTACCACGCCACCCTGCTGGTGGGTACGCCCACCTTCCTGGGCGGCATCCTCCGCGTGGCGGAGGACCGGCATCTGGAATCCCTGCGCATCGTGGTGTCGGGCGCAGAGAAGTGCCCCGAACCGGTCTACGCCACCCTGGCCCGGCGCTGGCCGAAGACCACCGTGCTCGAGGGCTACGGCATCACGGAGTGCTCCCCCGTGGTTTCGGTGAACCGCGAAGAGGACCTGCGGAATGGCAGCATCGGGAAGCCCCTGGTGTCGGTGGAGTGGGCCATCGTCGACCTCGAGACCGGCCGCCGGGTCCAGCCGGGCCAGCCCGGCATGCTGCTCGTCCGCGGCCCCAGCGTCTTCTCTGGCTACCTCAACCCGGATGTGGAGTCCCCCTTCGAGACCTTCGAGGGCCGGTCCTGGTATCGCACGGGGGACCTGGTGTTCCAGGACCGCGGCGTCCTGGTGTTCTCCGGCCGCCTCAAGCGCTTCGTGAAGCTCGGAGGCGAGATGGTCTCCCTGCCGGCCATCGAGGAGGCCCTGTCCCAGCGCTTCCAGGGTGAGGACGAGATCGAGCCCCTGCTGGCGGTGGAGGCCACCACCGAGGACCTCAACCCTGACCTGATCCTCTTCTCCGTGGCCGGCATCGGCCGCGACGACGCCAATGCGGCGATCCGCGCGGCGGGCCTCTCCTCCCTGCACAACATCCGCGTGGTCCGGCAAATCGACCAGATCCCCACCCTGGGCACCGGCAAGACGGACTACCGGGCCCTCAAGGCGCTCCTGGCCGGAGAGCCGGCCTAGGCGCCCTAGGACTCCGTCTCGATCAGCAGCGCCAGGCCCAGGCCGCCCCCGATGCCGAGGGTGGCCACGCCCAGGCCGCCGCCGCGGGCCCTCAGCTGGTGGACCAGGGTGACCACGATGCGCGCCCCCGTGGCCCCAATGGGATGCCCCAGGGCCACGCCGCCCCCGGCCACGTTCAGGCGATTTTCCGGAAGGCCCAGTTGCCGCTGGCAGACGAGGAGCTGGGCGGCGAAGGCCTCATTGAGCTCCCACAGGTCGATGTCGGCCAGGGTCAGGCCTTGGCCCGCGAGCAGGCGCTGCACGGCGGGGACGGGCGCCTCGCCCATGTCCAGCGGGTCCACACCCGCTTCGCTCCACGCCCGGATCCGGGCCAGGGGTTTGGCATCGCCCGCCTGGTCCCGCCGGGCCAGGAGGAGCGCGGCGGCGCCATCGGACAGGGCGGAGGCATTCCCCGCCGTGACCTGGCCCTGCGGATCGAAGACCGGTGCGAGGCGGGCCAGGGCTTCGGGGGTGATCCCAGGGCGGATGGCTTCATCGCGATCAAGATCCGGATGAGGCAGCTGTTCTGCGCGGAAATCGGCTCCCGCGGCCCGGTGGTGGCTCTCCATCGCCCAGGCATCGGCCTCCAGGCGCGTGACGCCTCGTTTGGCCGCGAGCCGTTCGATGGTCTCGCCCATGAGCAGGCCGGTCACCGGGCAGCGCAGGCCGTCGTGGTGCATGACATCCGGGAGCTGGCGGTGGCCCATGCGGAAGCCCCAGCGGAGGCCCGGCACCAGGTGGGGCGTATCGGACATGGCCTCGCTCCCCCCTACGAGGATGGGTGCCGCGGCGCCGCCCCTCAGGCTCTGGGCGGCGAGGATGAGGGCCTGGAGGCTGGAACCGCAGGCCATGTTCACGGTGAAGGCGTGGGTGTCATGGGGGAGGCCGGCCTTCAGGGCCAGGGTGCGGGCCGGGTTCATGCCCTGGGTGTGGCTCCGGGCCATGCCCCAGAGGAGGCTGCCCGGGCGGGGCACGGCGGGCCGGGAGAGCAGGCCTTCCACCGCCGAGAGCCCGAGGGCCACGGCCCCCAGGCCCGCCAGGCTGCCGCCATAGCGGCCCTGGGGCAGGCGCCCCGCGGCGAGGATCAGCAGCTCGCCGGGATTCCTCATGAAGCCGGATCCCAGTCGTCGGGCGTCGGCTCCCTGGGTCCCAGTCGGACATCCGGCGGGAACCAGGCGTCCCAGAGGGCCAGGTGCCGGGCGATGTACTCCCGGGTCCAATAGCGGAACCGGTTCACCTGCGGCCGGTCCTCAGTGGAGGCAGGGACGCCCCAGGCGTGGAGCCCGAGGCGGTCAGCCAGGTAGAGGGCCCGGGGCAGGTGGAAATCGGAGGTGACGATGACCACCTGCCGCTGGCCGAAGACGGCCTGGGCCCTCTTGAGGCTGTCCCAGGTGCGGAGTCCCGCGTAGTCGCTGACGATGTGGGTGGGGGGGACCCCCTGCTTCACCAGCCAGCGGCGCATGGCCTGGGGTTCATTGTAGGAAGGATGGCGGTTGTCGCCGGAGACCAGGAACCAGCGGACCTTCCCGGCGCGGTAGAGATCCAGGGCCGTGCGGAGGCGCCCCTGGAGCAGCTCCGTGGGCTCTCCGTCGCCATAGACACCGGCCCCCAGCACCAGCACCGGGCCGCCCACTGCCGGAAGGGCCTCTGCCCGGTAGATTTGCTGGTGGTGCATGGCTGGGAACCTTCCCAGGGTCCAGAGCAAATCTCCCAGGAGGGGCAGCGTCAAGACCAGGAGCAGGGTCCGCCGGTGCGGCCTGCAGCGATGAAGAAAGGCGGAGATCGGCATCGTGAGTTAGCATAGACCTTCCGCACGCCCCAGCCCCATGGACCTCCCGCCTGAACGAGACGCCTTGATGAACATGAGCCTTGATCCCGCAGTTCTTCCCGCCCGTCTGTCCTCCCGTCGCCTGCAGATGATCCTGGCCCCCCTGGCCCTGATCCTGGCCGCGGGCGGAACAGGCTGCTTCAGGGCTTCGGGCGTGGCCCGGCCCGCGGTGGCGGTGGAGGAGATCCCCGCTTCCGGAGGTGACCGGCTGGCAGGCCTGAAGGCCACCTCGGGGCCGGGCGACTTCTACCTCGGCAACGACGCCGTGCAGCTCGCGGTGGACGGGGCGGCCTTCGGAGACCGGGAAGGCCAGTTCGGCGCGCCCTCCGGCGGTGCCATCCTCGACATGGGCAACGTGGCCCTGGACCAGAACTACAAGCGGGTCTCCATGCCCACGGACATGGTGGAGCGCCTCGGGCCCGTGGCCAACCAGGATCCGGATCTGCCCCTGGTCTTCGACCGGTACACCCCTGGCACTGGGGTGAACCAGGTGGACCTGGAGATGCGGGGGTTCCTGCTGGATCCCAAGGGCAAGCTCGGTGTGGCCACGGATCTCCAGGGCCGGGTACCGGGCGTCAGTGTGGTCCACCGGATCACGCTCACCAAGGCGGATGTGTTCTTCACCCTGGAGACCACGGTCACCAACAGCGGGACCACGGCCCTTCCCATCCGGAGCCTCGGGGACTTCCTGTCCCAGCGCGGAGGCGGGTTCCGCTTCGTGGTCCCGGCGGTGTCGACCTTCACTGGAACGCCGATCAGCAGCTGGGGTGCGGAGATCCCCGGATCGGACTTCACGGCGCCCCTGACCAGCAGCGTGGTGGCCCCCATGGTGGCCTTCATGGGTGCGGAATCCGCCGGAGACACCCTGGACTCCCACTCCTCCCTGGGCATCCTGCCCCTGGATGTGGACCAGGTGCTGGTGGCCTCGGATCCCCAGCCTGCGCTCACCGAACTGCGCCCCCGCTTCCCCGGCCGCCTGGTCGTGGGCAGCCCCGCCGTTGCCAGCCTGCCCGCGGGGCAGTCCATCACCTACCGGCGGCGGCTGTACCTTCTGGGTGGACCCAGCATCGCCAGTGTCCAGCCGGCCCAGGCCACCGGAGTTTTCAACGAGATGGTGCAGGCGCGGACCGCTCTCCGCGGCGGGGACTTCGGCATCCTGACCTTTGACTCCTTCGGGACGGCGGCTCGCGGCGGCCCGGTCCAGACGGAGTTCCGGTTCGAGCGCTACACGGGCCTGAACGCCGATCCCGCCACGGATGCGGATCCCTCCCACTGGGTGACCGAGCGGGTGGAGTGGCGCGAGGCCAGCGAGATCCCCTCAAGCGGCGGACCGATCGGTGTCCTGCTTCCGGCTGTCACCGATGCCCGAGGGACGGGTTCCGCCCAGCCTTACCGATTGACCGCGACCAATGCCACCCAGAGCCATACGCTCTACCTCGGCACCAACATGGCCGACACCAACCGTCCCTACCTGGCCACGCCCATCACGCCGTCGAAGAGTCTGATCTGGCGCCTGGCCGAGAACCTCAGCCCCGAGCGGGCGGAGGTCGTGGATGCCACGGGCAACGTGATCCACCAGAAGCAGATGGGCCACTCTTTCGTGGTCAGGCAGGCGGGCACCCTGGAGCTGGGAGGTCTGAACCCCCTCCGCATCACCCTGGCGGGCCAGAGCGGTACTCCAGATCCCTCCATGAAGCGTCTGCGCAGGCTGGCCGGCTACTTCAACCAGGTCTACAAGGCCAAGGAGATCGGGGGCGCCAATCTCGGGGCCTACCAGTACACGGCCGGGAACCAGATCTTCGGAACGTCCTTCCGGTATTCCGGCGGGGGCGCCTCGGCTTACTTCGCGCCCGGGGACTACCTGGCCTACGGCACCCGCGGCCCGCTGTCCCACCTGGACGTGTTGCCCGTGAAGTCATTCGACGGCCAGGCGGACGTGACCCATGCCTTCGTGACCATCCCGCCGGTCCTGCCAGCTGACTGGACGGCTTTCGACGTCCCGGGCCCCACCCAGGCCACCACCGGCGGCCTGAATCCTGGTGAAATGCTCAGCTCAGCCCTGGCTGAAGGCGTGCAGGCGGTGGCCAGAACCGAAGAAGACAAGCTGACGGATCCCTCCGCACTACGGGCGGAATTCCGGTCGGAGATCGAAAACCTTTCCGTCACGGATGCCCAGCGCGCCCCCATCGGCAATGATCCCTTCGTGGTCGGCGCCCGCAGTTCGGCCCTGGCGGATGGTTTCGTCACGGCCCTGTTCACCCCGACTCCCACCGGGGCCCGCAACGGCGGGGCGCGCCCCTCCAAGGGCTGGACCCTGGCGGATTTCATCACCCAGGCCGAGGGCTCCTACACCATCGTCCACCGCCCCCGGGGCCCCCAGGGGCTGTTCACGGTGCGCGGCTTCGACCCCGCGGTGCCCATCGGGACCGGCGCCAACGCCTGGTGGACCCAGGCCGGCCCCGTGTCCCTGGGCAAGCGCCATGGGGATTTCGACGCCCTGGAGCTGATCCGGGCCGAGGGCTGCGACCCGGCGGACCCCAGTGCCTGGTTTGCGGAGTTCAAGGCCGTCCGCGCCGACTGGTTCGCCCTGCTGAGCCAGCAGACGCCAGCCGCCTTCACCAAGGGCCTCGGGCTCTCCGCCTCACGGTTCAGCTTCGACACTCCCGTGGGCCAGGCGCGCACCTACCTCAAGCTCGGATCCACCCTGTCCCAGACGACCCTCGATCCCCTGCTAACCGCCCTCCGCAGCGGGGCGGCCGTGGCCTCCACGGGGCCCCTGCTCGACGTGGCCGTCAACGGAGTCGGGCCGGGTGGCCTGGTGTCCGGGCCCGCAGCCACGGTCTCCATCACCATTTCGCTCTACGGGGCGGACTGGGTGCCGGTCGACGAGGTGCGCGTGGTGGTGAACGGGGCCGTCCAGGTGGTGCCGATGACCAGCTTCACGGCCTCCACTTCGGACTTCCTCCTGCGCACGGCCACCCTCAGCGGCATCGCCATGCCCGCCGGCAAGGACGCCTGGGTGGTGGTCGAGGCCGGCGTGCCCCTGGCCACGACCGGCGCCTACCGGGCCGGAACGCCCTGGAACAAGATCATGAAGGGCATCTACCCCATCGCTGTCACCAACCCGGTCTTTGTGGATGTGGACGGCGGGGGGTACACTCCTCCGGGACTCTAGACGGCAGGG